>FLSE01015205.1_pt1 | contig 106263 bp, 106 predicted proteins | sample 1550461 | NCBI WGS metagenome assembly FLSE01 (sample SAMEA4031758, study PRJEB14383) | metagenome | biome: human; feature: oral; material: saliva | place: Philippines | collected 2014 | reverse complement strand
AACGTTTACTATTATAAACATTATTCTATCTTTTGTTTAAAATAATAAACATTAAAACAAAAGGAAAATAGACACTGTGCGGACGTCCATACTAATTCTACTTTTGCGCGCGGAGCGCCGCTTAATTTCAGCTTTCAAAAATTTTTCGTGGGTATCAGACCGCAGAAAAGATGAAAAGCTGTCACCATTTTTAAAATTTATTGTGATTTTTGTTTGCGGCCAGAGACTTTTTTCAAAACACGCGCGCAACATATTTTTTCTTATTTCCTCTTGTGAAGGCGTGCAAGGTGATTTTATTAATAAAATCAAAATGGATTTTTAAGGGCATGGACTCTTACCCATTTTTCAGCTTAACTCTTTGGATTGGTTTGCGCGCAAGGTGTCTTTTTGTTTGCGGCCAATTCTCTTCTTCTATTGTAAGGTACGCGCAGCGCATTGTACGGCAAGGCATTTTTATTAATGGATTCAGCTTCCAAAAATTTTTTATGGGTATTTGCCTGCACTCCTCGATGAGAATGATGAATTTAAAGCTTTCTGACGAGTGATTTTTATTTGATACCAGACACATTTTTTCGAGGCACGCACACTTTTTCTTATTTGCTCTTGTAAAGGCTCGTAACGAGTTTTTATCAATAAAATCAAATAGAATTTTTTAGGGCATGGGTGTTTACCTGCAGAAAAGATGTCAAGGCACGACCCCATTCAAAATTTATTATGATTTTGTTTAGCCCCAGGCCCAAAATTTGCGCTTCGCCGCACATTATTTTTATCTACTCTATTGTTGCCCGCGCGCGGTGAACTATTTTTTCTAAAAAATTTTTGTTATAATGTTTTTACAAAAGAAAAAGGAAATGGCCTTGGAAAGGTAAAATTTACGCTGCGCGCAGCGCAAGGAGGAAGAATATATGTTTACTATCAATGGAAAATATTCCGATGCTAAGGTTTTCACCGACCTCTGTGAGCAGGAGGCAGTTAATCAGATTCAGACTCTCTTAGACCAGCCTTTTGCGGCCAATGCTCATGCGCGCTTCATGCCCGACGTCCATGCGGGAAAGGGTTGCACGGTTGGAACGACTCTCCACATTAAGGATAAGGTCTGCCCGAACCTTGTGGGGGTAGATATTGGGTGCGGCGTCCTTGTTGCCAACCTTGGCAAAGGAGAAGTAGATTTGGCGCGGCTCGACGCCTTCTTAACCGAGGGGAAGGTTGTCCCGTCTGGAATGAATCGCCGCGCAGTCGAGCATCCCTTCCAGCACGCGCGCCTTACCGACCTCAAGTGTGCGGCCGCAGTAGATTTGCGCGGCGCCGCTCTTTCTCTTTGCTCTCTTGGTGGCGGCAATCACTTCATTGAGGTAGACCGCGGCCAGGATGGAATCAATTATCTTTTAATTCATACGGGTTCGCGCCATCTGGGAGTGGAAGTTTGCAAGTTCTATCAGTCTCTTGCTATCTCTTCCATGAAGAAGAATGATGTGCGCGCAATCATTAATGAACTCAAAGCGGCAGACCGCGCATCTGAAATCCAGTCCACCCTTGCCGCCCTCAAGGCAGACCCCGTTCCCGCAGACCTCGCATATTTAGAGGGTGAGAACCTTGCCGATTATCTTCATGATATGACTATTGTTCAGGAATTTGCGGCTTGGAATCGTTTTGCTATTGCGACTGAAATTCTCACCCATCTCGATATTACCGATTCGGAGTTCTTCTCTTCTGTTCACAATTATATTGATACCGAGAATATGATTTTGCGGAAGGGGGCTATATCTGCGGCCAAGGGTAAGAAGCTGGTCATCCCGCTCTCCATGGCGGACGGCGCCATCATCGGTGTCGGCAAGGGTAATGAGGACTGGAATTGCTCTGCTCCGCACGGCGCAGGTCGTCAGATGTCTCGCGCAAAAGCCAAGTCTTCTTTATCTCTTGATGATTTTGCGGCCACTATGTCTGGAATCTATACGACTTCGGTGTGCGCCGACACCTTGGACGAAGCCCCGGCCGCATACAAGCCCGCCAACTCCATTCTTGAGAATATCAAGGATTCCGTTGAGGTATTAGAAGTCATCAAGCCCACCTATAATTTCAAAGCCCACTAAAAGAGAATCTATAAAATTCTCTTTTTTTTCTAGAAAATTTTTGTTATAATATTTTTAGAAAGTGAGGAAGGGAAAATGAAGTCTGATTATTTTCTTTATATGGCAGAGGCAGAAGGATTCACTGACGTTGTAGACACGCGGCAAGCCTATATCAATGAAGCAATCAAGATATTTAACGCGGATTCTAGTAGTGAGTTACCTCTCATTCTATTGTCTTTTGGTATTGATCCCGCAACTCTTACAGAAAAGGAATGTGATTATATCTTGGAAGAGGTGGACAAATGACGACTAACGAAGCCCGCACTATTGCAGAGATGATTCTTGGTACTATTGATGGCCTTGAGGATGATATTGATTATCAGAAGGGTTTTCATAGAGATTATTATGAGAGGGTTATCGAAGACACCTTCGGTTCATTGCATTGCTCTGTCTATTGGGGCGCGACCAAGTGTGTGCTTGTCCCCGCAGAGTTTGATTACGTCATTAAGATTCCCTTCAACTGCCAGGGGTGGGAAACCAATATCGAGGACGCTCCTCGGTTTTGCGGCGCGCGCTATGTCCTTACTGGCGGAGAGGGCGAGGACTATTGCCGCGCAGAGGCGGAAGTGTATGAGGCCGCAAAAGCAGAGGGATTGGAGCAGTTCTTTGCGGAGACAATCTTTGCGATGGAGTACAAGGGGCTGCCGCTCTATATTCAGCCGAAGTGCGAAGATGATGACAATAGCAAAGAAAGAACTTCCAAGATTAAAACTCTGGAATCCGATGACGCCGCTGATTTTTCTCAAAGTTACTTTTCTGCGGCCAGCATGTCAGAGGAGATGATTTTTAATTTTTTGGTTGATTATGGCGAAGAAAAAGTAGAACAGTTATTTTGTTTTTTGGATGATATCGAAGCATCTGATTTCCATGATGGAAACTGGGCTTTCTTAAATAAGAAAGCTGTTCTTATTGATTACGCTTCTTATCACGAAGGATGGTAATATGTACAGTTTAACTTGGAAAGCGGGAAGCCGCTATAATGAAACAATAGATGAAATCAGAATAGAAGTGCGCGAAGAGGAGCAGATTCCCGCACTTGAGCATTTCCTTTTGGGCGCAAGTAAACAGAGAGTTGTTGTCTCTATTGAGCCGACTCTTCTATTAAAAGAATCTTCAATTTCCTATTTAAAGGGTTTATTTGAGAAAGGTATTCACAATGACTGGACGGTATGTTATGCGTATGCCCTGCCCGCCCCCATTAGATTTTATTTTTCTTATCCTGCTTTTGACATGGACACTTTTTGTTATATGGCGGCGGCTGGTGTTACAGATATAAAGATTGCGGGCGGCCTTGGTTTTATGCTCCCAGACCTTGCGGCGGCCGCCAAGAGGAAGGGTATTAAGCTGCGCGCACAGGTCAACTATGCAAGCGCCGCCGCACCAATCGAAGATATTCACAAATTTTTTATTAGACCCGAGGGGGCAAAATTTAACAATCAATTTATTGATATTTTCGAATTCTATGTACCAGATGGCGCGAATCCTCTTTATGAAGATACTATGTATGAGTCTTATAAGAATGGGATTTGGTATGGAGAGTTAAAAGAGATTATTTCCGACTTAGCTTTGTCTCTTGATAGCCGCGCGCTGTCTTTAATGTGGGAAAAAAAGAGGAGCAATTGCAAGCGGAAGTGTCTAGTTAATCCTTCCTCTTGTCAGTTTTGTGATACCTTAACTGAACTTGAAAAGACACTTTCCGCAGCGGGAATTGAGTTTAATCACAAGAAGGAATAAATATGAATATCTTTTTTAAGAATAGCAAGGAAAACTTTTATGCAGAGTCCTTTGAGGACGCTGTGGATTTTGTCTTTCGTTCAGGTGATAAGCCTCTTAACATAGATTATGTTATTACCAGTGATAAAGAAAAGACTGGTAAATTCTTTCTGGACGAGAAATCTTTTCTCTATTGGCTTGTAGGTAACTATATTTGGCGGCGCCGCAATAACGTTAAAGAGACAGAATCTTTTACAGTAGCTCTTGAAACTCTATCAATTATCTGGAAAGATATAAATTTAATGCCAAACTTAATCTCCGAAGGAGATTTTTTAAGATACGAACCAGATTCTTTTAAGATTGAGCATTTAACAATAAAAGGACGTAAAATCTTATTTTATCTTTCCCAAAGCGGGTTTTCCGAAGCAGAGAGGAATGTTGTCAAAAGATTACTAAGCGCGTTTATCTACACAACATTTTAAACTTTCATTTCTTAAAAATCTGTGATATAATTCTTTTATAAGAGGAAGGAGAAAATTATAATGGAGCGTCCCAATTTTAGTGTAAATAGCACTTTCTTCGTGACATATAATTCTGTAGATGCTAATTTCGACTATCCGCGCCTTTTTGATTCTGTAGAACAGTTTGGGGATTATTATTTATCTCATCAAGGGGATTATTATGATATAAAAAATATCCAAGTTAGTGACCCAGAATTCAAGAACCTTGATGATGTTGTTAAGGTCAATCCAAACGCTTTAATGTTACTCTATCTTCAACAGAATATTTATGCGCATTTTTATAGACATATTATCCATTGTGGAGTTCCTAAATGGTCTTATTTTATAGAGGAGCAGGGCCTTTCTCTACTCTTTTCCTCTTATTTTGAGAGAAATCCAGAAGATTCAATTAGCACCTTAAAGAAAATAATGGCGTTTGTTGACGCTTGGGTTTTAAAAATGAATAGTGAAGAGTTTTATTGGTATGAGAGACTAAAAAAGACAATGAATTTTTTTAAGAAAATTTTACAAGACGAAAAATTTTTTGAATAAAAGGAGAAAAAACATGGCGGCAAGAGGTAATGAAAGTAAGATTAAGATTTATGAACTGTTAAAGAACACTTTTCCAGGTTCTTTTATGGTAGATACAAAAGTGATGAGAGTTCCATTCGTAGAGGATGGTGTTCCAGTGGAGATTAAGGTATCACTGACCGCCGCAAAAGACATTATGGGACAGACAGAAGGCGGCGAGGTGAAGAATCTTTCCAAGGAAATCAATCCGCACTTAACCGAACAGGAGAAGAAGAATGTTGAGAAGCTGGCGGCCGCCCTTGATGCACCTTGGGCATTTTAAATATGAGAGTTACTTTTTTATCTTATCTATTGTTTAATTGCGCCTTTATATTGGGTTATTATGTCTTTTGTGGATAAAGGAGATAAAGAGTGACTAAGTACAGAGTAATCTTTAAAGAGAGAGTTCTTTTTTTTGACTCTCTCTTGGATGTTTTTCAGACTTTTTCAAAAGAATTTTCAGAAACTAGTTCTCTTTGCGTGGATGAAGTTGACTTTAGAGGAGAAGATGATTATACTTTTGTGAAAGCAATTTTTCCGAGAGAATAATTTATTTTCTTTTTAAAAAAATTTTGTTATAATATTTATAGAAGATAAGGGAAGGGGAACGAAAAAATGTTCAATTCTTATGAAAGAGACATTGTAAAAATTCAGTATCTAAAAGGGGCTGAAACTGCAACGTTGCTCGGCACTCCGCGAGCTTTATTTTATCGTTTTTGCTATTGTTTTTCATTGAAGGACTATCATCTCTTTAGGAGCAATATTATTGGCAAAGTTTCTATTAAGAGTTTTCCTGGAGCGGACGCGATAAAAGTAAATAAGCGGGAGTTCCTTATTGCCTGTTGCGAGGAAGAGATTAAACGTTTTTTGAGTTCCATTTCTTGCGAAAAGGAAAAAGAAAAACTGGTATTTCTTTTTGGAGAGTTGCGGCGTGCCTTAACAGCAGATAGATACACTTTATTCTACGGTGTTTTTTCTGATATCGTAGATATGTTAGTCTATTCGCCTGACGTGGAAAAGTATCCGAGAGCGGAAGAAATGTTTTTCGCTCTTGCAAACACCGCACTTTATCTTAAACCCAAGAGAGGATGAAAATATAATGAAGGACACTGTCGTATTTTTTGCAGATGGCTCTTATCGTGACTATAACACTCCGAGAGATTTTTTTGATGAGTGTGTGGAAAAAGGACTTTCCCAATTAAAAACTAAGGTGCAGGGAATTCTGACGTCATATAATTCCGTATATCCAAGTAAAGACTCTCTTAAGAAAGTTTTTACAGCTTTTTTACACTCTTTCATTGTTGAGAATCTTTTTATTCCCAATGGTAAATACCTTGGAGAAGATGTGACCCTTCAGAAACTCTTATTGGAAGTGTTTTTGCGCGATGAAGAGCCTTTAGCTTCTAAGACTGTTGCTAGAGAGACTTTCTTATGCTCATTGAGAAAATCTCTCACAGAAGAGAATCTAGAGGCATATCAGAAAGTGAAGCAGTATCTGGGCTTGATGAGGTGAGAAAATGTACGAAAAAGCGCATAGTCAGTATAGCTATTTATTATCCAGAACGCGCCCCACAGACGAAAAATACAATGAGATTTTAAAATCTCATTACTACCTTTTGCGTTCTGAAAAGTCTTTTGATAGAGCATCTTACAGATTTGCAAGAATACAGATTCGGCTGGCGCAGCATCATTTGTGGACAATTCAGTTCTATTATGGCGGAGTAAAAGACAAAGCCGCTTATGACGAGTTATTAAACATTCTGAAGGAAATAGAATGTTATTGTGAAGCCCAGATATACGATTAAAAGGGTTTTGAGGTCTTATAAAAAAAAAGGGATATATAATTATGAAGCTTACCGTTCTTTTTACTAATCAGAGATATCGTCAGTATTTAACAGTTTATAGTTTTATTTGCGATTTAAAGAAACATAAATGGGGAGAGTTGGATATCCATGAGATTCTGTGGGAAGACAACCCTTATGATTTAAGACGTTTTCTTCACAGGGTCGTTTTAGATAAGGTTAAAGGTGACTTTTTCGACCTTTTGGGCGAAACATCTTATAAAGTTGTAATTGACTTATTGTCAAGACTCTTAATTGCCGGTGAGGAGCATGGAATTGTACTTTTGAGAGACACCATTTTTTACATCTTAGAAGATGAGGTCTTTATGGCTTGCGGCGACGAGGATTTTGACGAAGTTTTACAGAAGTTAAACGAGACAAAAGAATACTTGGAGTGTTTTTACTTCAATAGAGAGTGAGAGACAAAATGAAAACAGAAACAGAATTCTCTTTTTTCTGCGTAGGAACCTGTTATGTGCGCGAAGGGTCTCCGCGCAATGCACTTCAATCTTTTCTAAGAGAAGTAAGAGACCTCGATACTATTCAAGCTGACCTCTGGAAAGTTCATATCAGTTCAGATTCTGATGGGTGCGTAGAAGCGTCTCTTCAAGAGGGTATTCATATCTGTTTAAAACGGATGTTTTGGGAAGATATCCTTGATGAACGAGAGGATTTCTTTCCTTTTTACAAGGTCTTTTTCAACAAAGTTGGGCCAATTTTTGCTTCACAAACGACTTTAGGAGCATCTATAAATGCCAAGGCCGCAAAAGATTACTTCATTGAGACGCTGCGTCCAGAGATTCTCGAAAAAAGAAAAAGTTTTCATTTTAATAGACTTTTCCTTATATATTGGGATATTATACTTGACATTCTTAACCTTTTTATTTTGCCATAAAGAGGAGTGAAATATGTACGACAAGGCTCATAAGATTTTCAACTATTTGTTAAGAATCGCCTTACCTAAAAGCGGAGAGTATGACAAGATTCTGCGGGCGCATTATTATCTTTTTCGTTCTGAACAGGCTTTTCATAAGCAGTCCTACTTTTTGGCGGCTTCTTGGGTGCGGCTTGCGAGACGGAATTTATGGGGCGGCCAGTGCTTCCATGGAAACGTAAATACTAGCGCTGATTATGATGAACTGTTAGACCTCCTTGAGAATATTCAGTCCTATTGTAACGCGCAGTTCTCCGAAAGATAAAAAATGTTGAAACTATAAAAGGGGGTAGATTATGAAGGATAATATTTTTGTACTCTTCTACGACGGTGACACTTATAAAAAATATACAACAGCAGAAGATTTTATAGACGATTGCCGCAAAAATAAATGGGGAGCATTGGATATTTGTGAAATTATCTTTGTTTCTTATGATAGAAATTCTCACGCTTGTGATTTCTTCGATTTCCTCTACGCGATAACTTGGACTAGAATTAAAATTGATTTTGTAAATTCTATTGGATTTCGTTTTTCCAGTGAGGCAACCGAAGTTACTGTCAAAGAACTTTTGAAAAGAATGACGCACGCAAGTTCAGATAACATTAAGGTATTCAGAGAAGTCCTTTTAGATATTCTTGAAGAGGAAGTTATTAAATATGATGCCAACAGCGAAACTCTAGGAGAATTAGAGAGGGTGAAAGAGTATTTGGATTGCTTTTGTTTCTGACAATATTATAACAAGAATTTTTTGACAAGAATAAAATTTTTTGTTATAATATATGTGTAAGATAAAGAGAGGAGATATGAAATGGACATTGTGATTGTTTCTGAAAATAACGTGAATCTTGATTCTTTTTCTCTTGATATTCAGTGTGAGGATGTTGGCGATATTTATTAATGTCCTATTGGAGATTTACTCAAGTTGGTGAAGAGGGTAGATTGCTAATCTACTAGGTCGTGGAAACGCGGTGCGCGGGTTCAAGCCCCGCAGTCTCCGTTAAAAAATTTTGACAAAAATAAAAAATTTTGTTATAATATATATGTAAGATAAAAGAGGGGGTAAGAAAATGGGACTTGCTGGCGCACCGATTGATTTGAGAACTGGTTTGTTTGTTAATTATCACGAGAACACAGAAGGAAACACTCGCGCCTACTTCATCAATTTAGATAATTTTGGTTTCTGTCATACGACTCACAAGGAAGATTATCGTGAGATTGAGTCTGTTTTTGCGGATGATGAGTCGGGCGCAATGCTTGACCCCGATGCTCTGATGGTATTTTATTTTGAACTTAAGCTGTTCAAATATTTCTCTGATGAACTTGTGGCACACAACACCGTCAGAGATATAGAAAACTATTTAGGTGACATTTGTTTCTACTTCAACACTCGTCCTGATACCGTCAAAGAAAATTTTGATTGCATTCTCTCTCTCTTAGATTGCTGGAGCGCACACTATGACAAAGATGATTGGAATAGATACAAGTTTCTTACCAAAATTGCTGACGTAATCATTTCCAGTTTGTAATTTTTTTGACAGGAACAAAAATTTTTGTTACAATAAATAATGTAAAAATGGTGTTAGTTTAAAGGTAAAACTTGGTACTAGTCACCCCAAATGCAGGTTCGACTCCTGTACATCGTTTAGCTTTGACAAAAACAAAAATTTTTGTTATAATAGTATTACAAGATGAAACGGAGTGTACCCCAATTGGCAGAGGGGGGGGACTTAAAATCCTTTCAGTACGGGTTCGAATCCCGTGGCTCCGATTTGGCACTTGATTTTTTAAAAAATTTTTGATATAATAGTATTACAAAATGGACTGTTAGCTTAGTTGGTTAAAGCATACGACTGTTAATCGTAGGAGCGTTGGTTCGATTCCAACACAGCCCGTTTGACAAAAATGAAAATTTTTGTTATAATAATTACGCAGGATGAAGTAATGGTAACTTACAAGACTCATATTCTTGGTATTGCGGGTTCGAGTCCCGCTCCTGCAATTTCTGCTCGTTTAACCCTAATCTGGTAAGGGCGCTGTCTTGAAAACAGCTAGTAGCCATTAACTTGGTGTGTAGGTTCAAATCCTACAGCGAGCGCTTTGCGGATGTAGTGTCAGCGGTCTAGCACTTCTGCCCTCCAAGCAGAGAGCGCGGGTTCGAATCCCGTCATCCGTTTTTCTCGATGAGTATACCGTAACTGGTAGCGGGGCAGATTGTAAATCTGTTGCTTAACGGCTCTGGGAGTTCAAGTCTCTCCTCATCGACTTTGCTTGGGTAGCTTAATAGGAAGAGCATTGGACTGAAAATCCTTATGAACTGGTTCGAATCCAGTCTCAAGCACTTTTTGGAGTGTATCCCAATAGGCAGAGGAGGCAGTCTCAAAAACTGTCATAGTAAGAGTTCGAATCTCTCCACTCCAATTTGACAAAAATAAAAAATTTTGTTATAATATCTTTAGAAAATGATGACAGTTAGTTCAGTAGGTTAGAGCGTTCGTTCGGAAGGTTGCAGGTTCGAGTCCTGCACTGTCAACTGTTCGCCCCGTAGTCAAAAGGTTAAGACGCTGGCCTTTCACGTCAGAATTCCGAGTTCGATTCTCGGCGGGGTGATTAAGTCTCTAATGCTCGACGGTAGGGCAAATGGCCGCAACCCATTTCAAAGTCAGTTCGACTCTGACTAGAGACTCTAAGCTGGTGTAGCTTAATTGGTAAAGCATCTGTTTTGTAATCAGAGGAGTACGGGTTCAAGTCCTGCCGCCAGCTTTTAACACAAGAGCATCGAAAAGAAAAGGAGAAAAAGTATGACTTATCAGATTCTTTATCTTGATGACAACTACCAGAAGCATCTTGCTTTCGTTCCGAAGGAGAGCCTGTTTTTCTACCAGAATCGTTTCGATGTTCTTGAGACGAAGCTTATCAATTAAATTGATGTAGCTGCTGGGAGAGCCATTTCGGTGTAGCTTCCCCAGTTCCGCTTCCGTAGCTTAACGGCTCAAGCACTCGACTTTTAATCGAGTTAATACAGGTTCGAGTCCTGTCGGGAGCACTTGCAATTTCAAAAAATTTTTGATATAATATTTATATCAAAAGCGTTGAGGAGAAAGGAATTTTGTAAAACTGTAAGAGAGCAGTATTAAGATGTTGTATCGAGGTCACCATCTCGACCGACCCCTTCGCCAACTCAAAAACGAAGGACAAGGATAAAGGGGTATAATTTAGAAGCCGAGGCCCGCTATAGAGAGTGAGGATAAGGCACTATAAAAAAGGCTGTGGAAGCCCACTAAACTCCATGCCAAATAACAGCGTCTCCGCAAAACTCTTTTTTGAAATTGCTTTTTGAAACACTCTGGTATTTGCCGATGCCAGAGTACAAAGGAACTTAACTCAGTTGGTTAGAGTGCACGTCTTATAAGCGGGTTGTCGCGGGTTCGAGTCCCGCAGTTCCTACTAGTCTTTAAGATTTAAAAACAAAAGGGAATTGAAGTATGTAACGTTTTTTAACAACTATCATATTATTCCACTGAAATCCCATTGCTTACAAATTTCCCTTTTTAAATCTTAGAAACGATAGAAGTTAAGTTTTAGCTTCTAGTCCTCTTTAGCTCACGCGGATCAGAGAGCGCTTCCCTAAGGATGTGGAAGGTCGGTGGAAGGTTCGACTCCTTCAAGAGGATTTCCTTTCTTGGTGTGTGTTAAAAATATAGCGCGGCGCGGCTTCCCCCTAGCTATCGCCGCAAGGGAGAATAGTTTAACTGGTAAAAACTTTCAATGTGAGTTCGAATCTCACTTCTCTCTTTTCTGTTACTTTTGTAAAAAGGAGATGAAAGAATGGACAAAGACCTAATAGAACTTTTGAGGAATGATTCTTTAAATAGAGACAACTCTGACGTCGAGACGGAAGAGCAGAAGAAGAGCACTCCCGGTACCCTTGCCCTTCTTGCTTCTATTTTAAAAGTGAGAGAAGAGCAGAATTAAATAATAAAGTCTCTAACAGCAAAACATTGAAAAAATAACTGGTAATTATTTTAAAAAGAGAGACTTGTCTATTTAAAACTGAAAAGCCGCGCACAGCAAACCTTCGATAAATATTTATTTTGGAAAATATTAACTTGCGGCTTGGAAAAATATTTAACTTAAGAGATACGCACAGCAATCACAATCTTAAATTTTAGAAAAAAGAATGTATCTCGTTTTTAATTACCTACTTAAAAGGCGCTCAAACAGCAAAACATTAATAAAATATATCATAGAGTCCGCAGTTACGTTTCAGACCGCGGTATCATTTTAATCCTTTCTGAATGTGCATCAAAACGTTTTAAACTTTTGCGCCTTGTTTTAATTTGGGGTATAGCATAGTTCGGTTAATGCGCTGGTTTTGGGAACCAGAGATCGTGAGTTCGAATCTCACTACTCCAGCTTTTTGGGGAATGGTCTAACGGTTAGGACAAGGGACTTTGACTCCCTCGGTGAAGGTTCGACTCCTTCTTCCCCAGTTTAACTTTTTGGAAAGATTTTTACAGCAAAAACAAAAGGAGAATATAATGAATTCTTTTATTGAAAATCTTGAGAATGTTTCTAGCATGAAGTATACGGAGAACGGTGCGCGCGCCTACTCTACAACAAAGTCCGCAGTCTATGATTTGTTCGCTCTTGGTGGCGCTTACAGAAATAGAAGCGAAGATGAGAAGGTTAACCTTTTCAAGAAGGCCCTTGCAGAGGATGCAACTCTTGCTGTTAAGTGCCTTTTCTATCTTCGTGATGTGCGGGGCGGCCAGGGCGAGAGAGAGTTCTTCCGAGTGGCTTACAGACACCTTGCAAGAGTCTCCGCTGATACCGCAATCCACAACTTGGAGTATGTCCCCGAATTCGGTAGATGGGATGATTTGGTAGAGATTGCTTTTTCTTCTTCAATTCTCTTTGACGAGGCTATCTGTCTTATTACTGAACAGCTTCGCGCGGACATTCGTTCTGACAAGCCGTCTCTCCTTGCGAAGTGGCTGCCGTCTGAAAATACTTCGTCCGCAAAGACCAAGCAGAAGGCTAGAGTTATTCGCCATGCGTTGAGACTCACTTCTGAGAAGTATCGTAAGCTTCTTTCCACTCTGCGCGCCCGCATTGGTATCGTAGAGTCGAAGATGTCCGCAAATGAGTGGAGCGAAATCGAGTATGATAAGCTGCCTTCGCGCGCAGGCTTCCTTCATTCCGAAGCGTTCAAGAGACATGACTTTGATAGATATATGTCTTTTGTGAACTCCGCAGAGACGAAAGTTAATGCAGGAACTCTTTATCCTTATGAGATTATCCAGAAGTTTACTTATCGCAACTGGGGCAGCAACGGATTGAGAAATAGACCTCCGAGAGAAGACGAGAAGCTTTATCAGAAGTATTGGGATAATCTTCCGAATTATCTTGCTGATTCGGACAAGTCTATTCTCTGCGTTGTCGACACCTCTGGTTCTATGACTGGAACGCCGATTGACGTAGCAGCTTCGCTGGGCATCTACTGTGCGGAAAGATTGCGGGGAGAGTTTCACAACTCTATCGTGACCTTTTCAGAGAATCCGCATTTCATCAAGTTGCCCGAAAATGGCTCGATTGTAGATAAGGTGAATTGCGTGCTTAGACATTCCGAAGTCGCAAACACTAACCTTGAGGCCACTTTCAAGCTTCTTAAGAAGGTTGCCCTTCATTCGAATCCCGCAGACATTCCTTCTACTCTTGTAATCCTTTCCGATATGGAGATTGATGTCATGGCTGTAGAAGACGTGTCCGAGGATAACATGGACTCTCTTATGGAGTCTATCCGAAAGGACTGGGAGCGCGCAGGACTTAAGATGCCGCATCTGGTTTACTGGAATGTCAATGGCCGCAACGACACCCTTCTTGAAAAGCCTTCTTGCGGCGTTACCTTCGTTTCTGGTTTTTCTTCTGTGCTTTTTGAGTCCGTTGCTTCTGGAAAAACTGGAATCGAGTTAATGTTAGATAAGCTCCTTTCTAAGAGATACGCAGACATTGCGGCTCTGTAAAAAAGTCCCCCTCATTTTGAGGGGCTTTTTTATTAAATCTCTTTCTTCTAAAAATCTAAATTTAGAGGAAGGAGGTATATTATGACGTCAGAAATTCAGATGCGGCGCGAAGAACGAGAATGGGAAAAGGAAAAAGAGATTCTTATCCGAAAAGAACGAATAAGAAAAGAGAAATCCCAAATCGTTCCGCACCTATCTACAAGTAAGAAAGCTTTAATCTTTTTATTAGCTAACTGCACTATTATTGAGTTATTTACCTTTTGGGTAATAGTTCAGCAGTTAGCTTCTCCATCTATCTCTTTGGATTTAACTCCTCTTGTGGCCTTAATTGGCGCGGTAATTGGAGAAGTTATAACCGTTGCGGCGTACTATGCGAAGTCCGCAAAAGAGAATACAGTAGGTGGAATTGTTTATGAAACAACTTTAAAAAAGGAGGAAAATAACAGTGTCGGTTAATACTACTATGATTGCTATTGCTATTGCCGCAGGTGCGGGCTTACTTTTGGGAATTTCTCTTCCATACATGAAGAGAAACTATCGAGAATATATTGTAAATATTCTTGTTTACCTTTGCGCGTGCGCGGAAAACTCCCTTAAGGAAGGGACTGGCGCGCTCAAGTTGGCAAAGGTGTATAGTGAGTTTACTGCTAATTATCCGGCCTTGGCGCAGTTAGTTACTTTCAAAGAGTTCTCTGCTCTTGTTGACCAAGCACTTGCGCGCTTAAAGGATATGATGGGCAATCCCAAGATTCGCTCTGCAGTCGAAGGTGGGACTAATCTTAACTAATTAAAAAGGAGGGGCGTTGTGAATAGAATTTTTGCTCTTGCGGACTTGCATGGAGAGTCTAAATGGCTTCGTAAATTCAAGAGTTATATGGAGACTATTGGTCAGCCGCTAGATTCTACTGATACTATTGTGTTGCTTGGCGACACTGGACTTAATTTTTTCTTTAATGAAAGAGATGTAGAAAATAAGAAAGAGTTTAACAAGATAGGATGTAACTTATTCTTGATTCGCGGCAATCACGAACAGCGCCCCTCTATTGTTTTTCAAGATAACCCAATGAAATGGCACATGGAAGAGTTCTTTGGAAACCTTGTTTATGTTGAAGATGCTTTTCCTAATATCAAATATGCTTTAGATACGATTGCATATTACAATTTACATGGATATAAGACTCTTGTTTGCCCTGGCGCGTACAGCGTAGATAAATATTATAGGCTCGCGCAAGGGTGGAGTTGGTTTGAAGATGAGCAGTTAACAGATAAAGAGTGGTACGATGGATTTCAGCTTATCCAAGAGGAGAATCCAAGCTGTAGAGTAGATATTGTTCTATCGCACGCCGCGCCAAGTATTTATGTCCCGTCAGATTTGTTTCTTCCAACAGTAGACCAGTCTCTTGTTGACGATAGTACCGAGAGAAAATTAGGAGTTATTGAACAAAATGTCAAGTACAGACTTTGGCTATGGGGTCATTATCATAAGTATCGTAAGTATGTAATCCATGACAATAGCTTGCCCCTTATGCTTTTCAACTCTGTGGCTATTGATATTGACGAAGTTCTGCTAGACCCCTATCATTTTACGCCCTACGTTTTTGCTTAAACATTGTTTTTTCTAAAAATTTTTTATATAATATATATAGAAAAACAAAAGAGAGGAAAAAATAAATGTTAAACAAGAGCGCACAAAGAGAGTTAGCCTATGTAGTCCAGATTGATAACATTTCTCCTATTAGCGGCGCCGACCGAGTTGAGGCGGCGACCGTTGGGGGATGGCAGGTAATGGTGCGGAAGGGGCAGTTTGAGAAGGGCGATCCCGCCATTTATTTTGAGATTGATTCCAGAGTACCTGCGCGCGAGCCTTTTATGTTCCTTGAGAAGAATGACTTTAAGATTAAGACTCAAAGATACTTTAAGGGTAAGTTTATTTCTCAAGGACTGTTAATGTCAGCAGAAGATGTTGGATGGAAGGTTGTTGGTGGGGCTATTGTTGATAGCAAGGGAGTCCCGCACTATCCGCACAATGAATCCCGCTTCTTGACCGCGGAGTTGGGCGTCACACACAGTTGTCCAGACGGTATTGACCCTGAAGTAAAACCCGAAAAGAGACCTTTCTTCTACCATTGGCTGATGAGATTCTCTATTGGCAGAAAGATTTTATCTCTTTTTTCTTCTTCTCACAAAGGCGCATCTACTTGGCCTAGCTGGGTAAGAAAGACTGATGAAGAGAGAATCCAAAACATTCCAGAGATTTTACAGGAGCCTTGCCTTTGGATTGGAACAGAAAAGATTGATGGAACATCCGCAACTTTTACTGTTAAGAGATTTGGATTAAAGAAGCCGCAGTTTTTCGTTTGCTCTCGAAATATTTGCTTAAACGAGAATTCTTCAATCGCTAAGAAGTATTTTGAGATTGCCAAGAGATATAAGATTCAAGAGGCTTTGATGGAGATGCTTCACAGAGACCCCGAACTGGATTTTGTAACTTTACAGGGAGAGATTTACGGAAAAGGTATTCAGAAAAGAGATTACTCTCTTGAGGGAACTGATTTTGCGGCGTTCAACTTAATCACTTCTAAGGATGGAAGATTTCAGCCTTTTGAGATGCAGAAGATTCTGTCTGATTTTAAAATTCCTTCTGTCCCGATTTTAGGCACTTATGATTTCTCAACGAAATCCGTAGAAGACGTCTTAGATATGGCAAAAGGAGAGTCTAAGATTGATGGCGGCGATAGAGAGGGAATCGTGTTCCGCTCCCCTGATGGACAAAAGTCCTTCAAAGCAGTTTCCAATGATTTTCTTCTGAAATACCATTCATAAAAGTTTTCAAAGAGAGAGATTACAAAAATCTCTCTCTTTTATATTATAAACAAAAGGAAGGTGAATAAATATGGATTTTACAAAATATTATGGCAAAATTTCTAACAGCGGCAGTGATGAGCGTGGACGGTATAGCGGCGGGCGGCCTGGCGACCAGACTGGGCACGAGTGGGCGATTATTCCTTGGTATTCGCGGCCTTGGACTCACGTCCTTCGGTATCCAAACCCGACCGCCGCACGACAAATTGCTTCTTTAGCTATTGCCGCAGCTTCAAATGATAATATAGGATATAATCAAGATACTCGATATACCTATTGGGAACTCTTGCAAAAGGAAAATTACAACCCTTCTGCTATTAGTATTCCATGTGCGGCAGACTGTTCGGCGGGCGTCATTGCAAACACTAAGGCCGCGGGTCATCTCTTAGGCATTGCGGCTCTTGCTAACCTTGGCGCTAGCTACACTGGAGATATGGTCAGAGGCTTCCGCGCCGCAGGATTCCAAGTTATTACAGACCCTTCATATCTAAACTCTTTTGAGAAACTTCAACCTGGAGATATTCTCTTATATGAGGGTCATCATACCGCAACATACATTGGCGAGAACCCTTCAAATAATAGATCCGCTCCACCTACTTCCGCTCCCAAGGCCGCACCGCGCGCAGGAAGCTTAAATGAAACGGAGCAATGGGTCGGAGAAGTCACGGCAGACGTCCTTAATGTGAGAACATGGGCAGGCCCAAATTATCCCAATCTTCAATCTTACCCGCAACTCGCGCAAGGCAATCTAGTTTCAGTCTTAGATTCAGTCAGAGGCGATGATGGCGAAACTTGGCTTTTCATCTCTATTGGCGCACAAAAGAGAAAAGGTTTTGTTGCCGCAAAATATATTAAGCGCAGATAATAAAAATATAAGTCTCATGTACCCCCCCACATGAGACTTTATTTTTTTTGAAATTTTTGATATAATTATAGTATAAAATAGTAGAAAGGATAGAAGAGAAATGCTAAACATTTATTTACAGACTTTGAAATCTGGATATTGGGTTGTTGTGCGCGGCGAGCATGATGAAAAGATTACGGATTTCTCCAAGGATATCGGCTCTGATTTGGATAGAAATAGTCTTTTTGGACTTATTGCCGCAATAGAGTACGTTAGAGATTCTGGCGACACGGCTACAATTTATACAAATTCTGAATTTCTTTTGAGAGTTGTTAATGAGATGGATTATTGGGCAAGTCAGAACTGGAGAAATCCAGATGATAAAGCAATCCCCAATCTCAATCTCGTGTTGTCACTTTACCTTTTGCGGCAAAAGCACGGAAATCTGTTTAAGTTAGCGCGCATCCAACAGTAAAAAGAGAGGTGTTATTTTGGAAAAGAAATATACAGAAGATTCTATAAAGAGCCTCGCGCCCAGAGAGCATGTAAGACTCAAGTACGGAATGTATGTTGGTAACAGTTCTTATTCTAATCCTCTTTTGTCGGAGATTTTATCCAACGCAATAGATGAGTATAGAATCGGACATGGTAATGTTATTGACGTTACTATTGATACAAAAGAAAACATCATCTCGGTGCGGGACTATGGGCAGGGCTTTTTACCAAATGTAATGAGAGAAGATGGCAAGACTATCTTACAGGCTTCTTTTGACACGATTAACACTTCTGGTAAGTTTACAGAAGATGGCGTTTATGAAGGAACTTCTCTCGGTACTTATGGTATTGGCGCGAAACTTGCGACCTTCTTAAGTCACTTCTTGACTGTCACGACTTGGCGAGATGGCAATTATGAGAAGTGCAACTTTAAGGAAGGTATCTATGATACGAGAGAAGGCGGAAAGAATGCTTCTAATGAGCCTTCTGGCACGCTTGTAGAATGGCAGCCTTCCGAAGAGTTTTTTGACCATGCGGAACTTGATATGAAAGCCCTGCGCGCGCAGCTTAAGAAAATTTCGTGCGTGTGCTTGGGACTGACTATTAATCTCATTGTTAATAAAAAGAAAGAGGTCTTTCACTCTAAGAATGGACTCGCTGAACTCATCCCCGCGCCAGAGATTTTGAAGAATCATTTGACAATCACAAAGAATGATGGTAAGAATAGTATAGATTTTCTTCTTACCTATACAAACTCTTTTGCGACTTCTATTATTTCTTTTGTTAATGTCGGTGAAACTCAATCTGGCCCGCATATAACTCAAGTAAAGACAATTGTCACAAGAGAGTTTAATAAGTTCTTTAAGGAGAAGAAATGGCTTAAAGACAAGGATGAAACTCTTTCTGGCGATGATATTCAAGAAGGCATGTGCATTATCTTTAATATCACAACTTCAAATGTACAGTATGACGCACAGATTAAAGGGCGCGTTGAGAAGTTGGACATGACGCCCTTCACATCACTTCTTTCAGAGGGCATTAGAGATTATCTTATTTCACACGAAAAGGATATAAAGACTATCTTTGATAAGGCGGTCGCCGCAAAGAAAGCAAGGGTCGCCGCAAAAAACGCAAGAGAAAGAATTAGAGAAGGCGCCGCAAAGAAACAAAAGGCTCTGAAATTTGCGTCTAAGCTTGCGGATTGCAGTTCTAAGACTCGTTCCTCTTGTGAACTTTATATTACAGAGGGAGATTCTGCGGCGGGCAACCTTAAATTAGCAAGAGATACAAAGACTCAAGCTGTGATGCCAGTGCGTGGAAAAGTGCTGAACTGCAGTAAAGCAACACTCGCGCAGATTAGTAAGAACGCAGAAATTATGACAATGTTAGATGCTTTCTTTGGCGCGGGCGGCTGGCAGATTGACCCCAGAACATTAAAAGTAACCTACAAGAAACTTAGATATGATAAAATTATTATTATGAGTGATGCAGACGTCAATTCATCGGCGTGTGAAAGACTTTTCGCTTAATCAAGCGGGTGATTTCTCTTTTCTATTGAGAAATCGCTAACGAGGAACCCTAAGTCAAAATTTGATATGGGAATCTCGTGGGAAACGAAGGTAATCTTCGAACCTGTATCGACTATTCCTTTTGTCTTTTGGACGAGGAAGTAGGGTCGCTATTGATACGCGATTCGAAAAGGTCTCCTCTCTTTTAATTGAAGAGAGTAAAAAATAGTCAGTGCTTATGGAAACATAAGATTTCATGTGATGGCGCACATATCAAGAACCTATTTTATACATTCATCTGGAAACTTTGCCCAGACCTTCTTACAGATGGCCATATCTACGCAGGAGTTCCGCCTCTGTATAAAGTTACTTTTGGCGGCAATCGTGGATATAAGTATCTCAAAAATGATGCAGACCTTGAGAAGTTTAAGAAGGAAAACCCAACAGAGAAATATTCAGTAGGTCGAATGAAGGGACTTGGAGAGATGTCTATTGAAGAGACAGAAGAGACCCTTGTTTATCCAGATTCAAGAATCATCAAGAAGATTACAGTGCAGAACGAAGATGAAGTTAATCAGCTTTTTGAGGATTTAATGGGAACAAGCGTAACTCCGCGCAAAGAGTTTCTCCAGAAGCACAGCCGCGAAGCTAATGAATTATTCTAATTGAAGGGGGTATAAATGTTACATACAAACGATATATCACAAGAGTTGCAACAGAACTGGATAGACTATGCAATGGCTTGTAATACAGATAGAGCAATCCCCAATGCGCAGGATGGGTTAAAGCCTGTCGCAAAAAGAATCTTATGGGGTATGCTTGATAAGACGAAAGCAATCTCAAGTAAGCCGCATATCAAGAGTGCGCGAATTGTAGGTGATATCATGGGTACTTATCACCCGCACGGAGACTCTTCCATTTATGAAGCTTTGATTCGACTTTCGCGGAATTGGGAACTGCGTTATCCCCTTATTGATGTTCACGGAAACAATGGTAACATTATGGGAGATGGCGAGGCGGCGATGCGTTATACAGAGTCCCGTCTGTCCAAGATTACTGAAAAGGGGATGCTTGCACCCTTGCGGAAAGAGGCTGTCCCATTCATTCCCAACTATGATGAGACAACGGTAGAGCCTACTGTCTTACCTAGTATCTTTCCTAACCTTCTGTGTAATCCTAACACGGGTATCGGCGTCGCTTTGGCTAACTCATGGGCGCCGCACAACTTAGGAGAGGTCGCCGCAGCAATTAACGACTTTTTAGATGGAAAAGAGCCGATGCTTCCTGGCCCAGACTTCCCCACGGGCGGAGTTGTCATTAATAAAAGCGCAATCCCCGCAATTATGAGAAGCGGCAGAGGGTCTGTCAAGGTGCGCGCCCGCTATACCATTTCTAAGCAGACTATTGTCTTTACCGAAATTCCTTTTGGAAAAACCGTAGAAGCAATCTTGGATGAAATTGGAGAGAACGCGGAAGGAATCTCTGATGTTAGAAATGAGAGCAACAAGAACGGTATTCGAATTGTAATTGAGTGTGAGGCAGGAGAAAATTGCGAGAGAGTTGTCCAGTATCTTTTTGAAAAGACTAGTTTGCAATCTTCTTTCAGCTATAATCAAGTTGCTCTTGTTAATGGAGAACCTGTCTTACTAAATCTTCAACAGGCTATTGAAGTTTACGTCAAACATAACAAAGAATGTTTAGTTAGAGAATATACTTTCATTCTTCGCAGCGCGCAACAGAGACTTGAAATCGTAAACGGATTATTGAAGGCTCTTGAGGATATAGACAATATTATCGCCTTCATTAAGAAGTCAGAAAGTGCGGCCGCCGCAAAAGAAGGTCTAATCGAAAAGTATGCTTTTACTGAAAATCAAGCAAAAGCAATCCTTGCAATGAAGTTGGCTTCTCTTGCTAAACTGACTCATGTCGAGTTAAATAACGAATCCGCAGAACTCAATAAGACCATCTCTGATTGCGAGGCTTTTATCAATAGTGAAGAGAAACAGGTTGCGGAAATCCGAACTCGACTCACAGACCTTGTGAAAGAGTTTGGAGATGCGCGCAGAACAGAGTTGACAGACTTAGAAGAAACTAAAAAGTCAGCAGGCGCAGAAGATAAGGGAATCTTATTGTCTATTGACTCTAGCGGCGCTTTAAAAGTTGAAAAGAAAACAGCACCAATTTCCGCAGTAGGTTTTTTTGAAATCGGGGATGAGCAAAATCCGAATGTTATAATCGCTTTCAGTAACGGAAAAGTGAAAAAAATGTCCTTGGAAGATATTACTCGACGGACAAAGGCTTTAACGAAAGTTGCAGAAGGCGCGAAGGTAATTGCGGCAATCCCCTTTAAAGAAGATTTCTTATTGACTCTTGTTTCAAAAGAGGGGCATATCATCAAGTTTAACACGAGCGAACTTTCCATGAATAAGGCCGCTGCACTTGGCGTTATAGGCATGAAGTGTACAGAAGTTGTTGGCGCGTTTAAGGACAGTCCTTTCATTTACACAATAGATGAAAATGGATATGGAAGAAAAATTCCTTCGGTTTTATTTTCTTCACAAAAGAGAGGTGGAATGGGAGGCCTGTTAGTTAAGCGCGGAACAAACCTTCTTGCGGCAAGCAATTCCATTATCTTAAATGGACAGAAGTACAAAGAAGAAGATTTCCCAGAAGCTTCTACTCCCGCAACAAAAGGTAAGAAAATCAAGGCATTTTCTTTATAATAAAGGAGCACGAATGATTGAACATCAATTTGTTTCTCAAGATAATTACCAAGAGTGTATAGACCTTTTGAATCAATGGACTGAAAGTTATGATAAAGGAAGTCCTATAGTAGAAGATTATGAATGGGATGATTTATACTTTTCCGTTCAAGATTTTGAGTATTATAATCCAGAACTTATTTCTCTAGACTCTCCGACACAAAAGGTTCACTTTGTGAAAGTTTCTAAACTATCCAAAGTAAAACATTCTCATCCTATGCTTTCACTAGCGAAAACAAAAGATGTAACAAAGATTACCGAAATGTTAGGAACGGAAAATCCTTTAGTTGCAATGTTAAAATTGGATGGATTAACCTGTTCTCTAACTTATGAAAATGGTGCTTTGGTGCGCGCGGAGACTCGCGGCGATGGTGAGGTAGGAGAGGATGTAACTCATAATATCTGGAATGTAAGTACTGTTCCAAGGCATTTGCCGCAAAAGATTAATCTGACAGTAGATGGAGAAATAATTATTAAAGAGGATGATTTTGAGCCTTTTGCACAAGAGTATAAGAATCCTCGTAATTTGGCGGCAGGTACTGTTCGCCTATTGGATGCTGCGGAGGCCGCAAAGAGACGACTCACTTTTGTAGCTTGGGACGCAATTTTTCCCAACGAAGAAGATTATCCAAATTTAACAGATAAGCTTTTGTTTTTGCGGGAATGGGGATTCTCTATCGTAACTTTTAAAGAATTGCCTTCTAACGCAACAGATAAAAACATTCAAGAGGCCATTGATACATTAAAAGACTTAACTCAATTTTCACATTATCCTATTGATGGAATTGTCTTTAAAATCAATAGCATAAAAGAATACGAAAAAAAGGGGAGAACTGACCATCATTTTAGAGGCGGTGTAGCTTTTAAATTTTTTGAAGAGGCGTATGAAACTAGTCTTTTGGATATTGCTTTTGATGTTAGTCGTACGGGGGAACTTACACCTGTGGCAGTTTTTAGTCCTGTCCTACTTGACGGTTCTAGTGTAGAAAGAGCATCCCTTCATAACTTATCTATCTTAAAAGAGAAAATGGGGACTCCCTATCTTGGACAGCCTCTTGAGATAGTCAAAAGAAATCAAATTATCCCACAGATTGAAAAGGCTGAAAAAGTAGAGAACCCAAGCAATTCTATCCACCTTCCGAAAACCTGTCCTTCGTGCGGCGCCCCCTTGGAAGTCTTGGTGTCTGCAACTGGAGTTGAGACTCTCTATTGTGTGAATCCAGAGTGCCCCGCGCAGCTAGTAGGAAAACTTACTTATTTTTGTAGCGACAAGGGATTGGATATAAAAGGACTATCAGAGGCTACTCTTCAAAAACTCGTGCGCGCGGGCTTCGTTTCTTCATTTGAATCAATCTTTAATCTAAGTGACCATAAGAAGGAATGGATGCAAATGAATGGGTTTGGCGCGGCCTCTGTTAATAAAATACTTGCTGCAATAGAGAAGTCAAAAGAGACAGAATTGTGGAGAGTAATTTCTGCTCTTGGAATCCCGCTAGTGGGAACAAAGACCGCAAAAGACCTTGCCAATCATTTTGGAACTTGGGAAAGTTTTGAGCGGGCAATTTTGAATAACTATGCTTTTGAAAAAATCAATAATATTGGAAAGATTATCGGCGATAGCCTGAGAGGATACCCTATTGGAAAAGTTAGCTATTTATCTAAGTATCTTAATTTTGGAGAATCTAAGACAGATGAGAAAGAATTGCCGCAAAAATTAAAAGGTAAGAAAGTTGTTGTAACCGGCAAACTTACAACCTTCAAAAATCGAAAAGAATTAACAGAAAAAATAGAACAAGCTGGCGGGCAAGTGACAGATTCAGTTTCTCAAGCTACCTTTTGTTTAATTTGCAATGATAAAGATAGCACTTCCGCAAAAGCTAATAAGGCTAGAGAACAAGGAATCCCAATTTTTTCTGAACAAGAATTCTCAAAAGAATATTTGATATTTTAAAAAATTTTTGATATAATATACAAATAAGGTTGAGGAAGAAAAAAGGAAACAGTAAAACTTGATTCTTCAAAAAATTTTTGATATAATAATAAAGAAGAGTTGAGAAAGAAAACAAAAGAAATAAAAAAAATCTTGACCTTTTAAAAAATTTTTGATATAATTAATACATAAGATAAAGGTTAACAAAAACCTTTTCTGAATAAAACAAAAAACATTTTTCAAACAAAAGGAGAACAAAAAATCATGGCAAAGTTTAATGACAAGGCAAGACTCGTTTACAATTACATCAAGGCAAATCAGGACAGCAATATTACTGCGGCTGATGTTGCGGCAGCACTTGGAATGGGCGCTCGTGCGGTGAACGCAGTTATCAACTTCTCGTTCAAGAACGCAGAGCAGAAACCGATTGAGCGTGTCGAGGCTGAGGTGGACGAGAACGGCGAGAAGAAGGTCGTGAAGCTGCTCAAGCTGACTTCTTACGGTGAGAACATGGACATTGACGCCGAGTAAAAACGAGTAAGAGAAAGGAGAGGAGATAAACTGTTGAAAGAGAGTATCTCCTCTCTTTTTCATTCTTGAGAAAGGAGTCCTTTAATACAAGAGTTGAAGCAGATTGATAATGTAAAAGTTTTTGGACTTGAGGATAGCGTGCGCGCCGCAAAGTTTCCAATGTTGGCAGACGCGGAGAAAGCGACTTCTGAAATTACCGATAGGACATATTCTTTATTTTCCGTCCCTACAGGAACAGGACATGACAACGCTTTAAAAGGAATCGTTGTTCAGTTTGATTTGACAATGACTCCGAAAATGTCAGTTGAACTTGAGAGATACCATTTTATAGATTTTGTATCTTCTCAAAGCACAATGCATCGAATCACTAAGTTTAACTTAGATGAGGCGTACATTAAATATGTAGACCCGCGAGTTATAGAAATTATGAAAGAGAAGGTTCGGCAGTATAACGAAACAGACCCTTCTTCAGACCGCGCGAAGCAGTTATATCTGGAGATTCTTTACACGAATCCTTGCGGCATTTATCTCACCGCGCGCATGACAACTAATTACCAACAGCTAAAAACAATCTATTTACAAAGACGAAATCACAGACTTCCAGAATGGCAGACCTTTTGTGATTGGGTGGAGACCCTTCCTTTTTTCATGGACTTTTGTATTAAGAAGAAGAAATAATCGTGTTAACAAAAGAAGAGTTCATTGAAAGAATTATGATGGCAGAATCGAATAAAGATTTGTATGCTCTTTATAACGATATGAAGAAAGCCGTAAAGCAGCTATCACCAAAATGTGTGCAGACTCTGCGAATCATGCAATTTGACCCTAAGTTAGATGGTCAGACCGCGGCGTTCATTGGGGAAGCGACTGGATGGGAGCCTGCGGGTTCAAGCGCCGCCCTGTTCGCGTTAAGAGAAAGAGGATATGTAAGAACAGAGCCAGACCCCAAAAAGCCAGCCCTATTAAGATATTATTTAACAGAAGAAGGAAAAAACGTAAGAATTTAATTTTTTGATAACAGGAGAAAAAATATGAGACAGATGGTAAATCGAGTGTTACTACAGGGTAAGGTTTATGACCATTCGCTTAAACTTCGAACTGTTCAGAAGGAAGGCGAGAATTTTGGAAAAGAGTTCATTAATGGAACTGTTAGCATTGCGACAGATGACAAGAATCTGAATATTGTCCAGGTTCACTATTCTTATGTAACTCCGTTTTTTTCAAAGAGTGGTAAGGAGAATCGAAACTTCTCCATTCTCAAGCGGATTATGGAAGGCAATGAGACTGTTGTTGGCGCGAAGGATGGCGCAGAGCCGCTTCTCGTGAAGGTAGAGTCTTCTATTGACTGTAATGACTTTTATCCGAACGGTGGCGATGAGTTAGTGTCCGCGCAGAGAGTGTCGGATGGATTCATCTCTATTATTAAGGCACTCCCCGATAAGGCCAATGAGAGAAATAAGTTTGAGAGTGACACTCTTTTGATTGGCGCGACCAAGCACGAGGTAGACCCCGAGAAGAATGTAACCGAGGCTTATATGGAACTTCGGGCGGCGGTCTTTGGCTATGGCTTTGGCGGAGTATTACTTAAGCCCGTTCGTCTGGTCGTTAAGAATCCTGCGGCGTTCTCTTACTTTGAAAATCTTGAGCCTACTACCGCAAAGCCCGCACTGGTCAATCTCTGGGGTCGCATTGAGAACGTGACTGTAAAGACTGAAAAGACTGTTGAGTCCGCTTTTGGTGAGGACAAGGTGGAGACAGCCACTCATAGTGTTAGAGAGTGGATTGTGACTGGCGCAAGTAAGGAGCCGCTTCCGTTTGGCGATGAGGGCGTTCTGACTAAGGACGAACTTGTCAAGTTACAGGCAGACAGAGAGACACACCTTGCAGAAGTTAAGGCAAGAGCGAAGGAGTATGCGGAGCAGAAGAAGTCCTTTACTCCTGTAAACACCGCTCCCGCCAAGATTGCAGATGGAGAGTTTGATTTTTAAACTCTCCCCCCTATTGGGGGTGAACAGAAAGTAAGATAAGAAAGTTTTTAAGAGGAAAAGGAGAATAAATAATGTTAAACCTAAAGGGTATTAAGCCGCATCAGGTTTCAAGAGATATGCGCGGATATTCGGTATTCTTCTATGGAGAGAAATAATCGGCTCTCCTTACATTGCGAGATGTAAAATAAAAAATCCTTGAAAAACCGAGAAGGCTTTAAAATGCTAACTCGAGCGGAAGTCATAAAAGACACGCGCAACGCATAGGTCAAACTTAAAGCAATTTAATTCTAAAGGATTATTCAAAAATGAATAACAACAGCATAATTGAATTTTATCTTTGCGGCAATTCACTGGCCGCAACAAGTAGAAAATTCAAAATCAGTGTTTACAAAATAAAGAAGATTCTTGAACAAAAGCAGGTTAAAATAAGAAGCAAAAGAGAGCAGAACATTTTTGAAAACATCAAGAGAACAAAGAAGATTAATCATAATTTCTTTGAGGAGTTAACACCGACCGCCGCATATTACTTAGGTTTTTTGGCGGCCGATGGATGTGTATATCAGAAAAAGAATCTGATTAAAGTAACTCTTTCTTCTGTTGATAAAGAATTTTTAGAAGAGTTTAGAGAAGCCTTGGCCGCAGAAAGAGAAGTTATTGATTCTGTTACAAATAAAGGTTTTTCAATTAGTACTTTTGCCTTTTCTTCACAAAAGATAAAAGAGACTTTAATCCATTATGATATAAAGCCAAATAAAACTTATCTAGGCGTTTCAATGAAGAATATTCCAGATGAGTTAAAAATGTGCTGGATAAAAGGCTTCTTTGATGGCGATGGATGTTTTACTTACAATAAAAAGACAAGGCAGAGTAAAATCACCTTTACTTCCAAAACGGAATCAATACTAAAGGAAATCCAATGGTATCTCTCTTGCGGGAACCTTTACGAGAAAAAGGGAGAATGTTACGAATTAGATTTTACAACTTCTTCTGCTATCTTATTAATGGAAAAGTTTTACTCATTAGATACGCCCTGCTTAAAAAGAAAGAAAGATAAATATTTAGAATACAAAGCTTTAAGGGGATGAGACCCAAGAGTCAAGGACACTCCCAATCGAGAGTTGAAGAAATATGCTGACCCAGATTGGAATTGACCAATAGATAATGAGAGTCTACCCATGCTCTCAAAATGAGAGAAATCTCTGGAAGTAAGAGATAAAAAACTCTTACGATAACATAAGCCGAAAAGCGGTCGAGCTTAATGTTGTTTTGCCGCTAATATATGGGGAAATTGCGGGAACATCTTTTAAACAATAAGTACCAACTTCTTTTAGTGATAGAAGAAGGGCAAGAGGTAACGCTCAAGAGAAGGTAAAAAGCTTATTTGTCAAGACAATCCGCAGCCAAGTGTCTCTTTTAAAGAGATAAAGGTTCAACGACTAGGTTTTATAACCGTAGATTTTATAATCGAAATACCCGTAGGTGTTATAAATGGAAAAATGGAAAAAGATTTTTATTAAAGGACAAGAAACTTTCTACAGTATTTCTTCTCTTGGTAGAGTAAGAAATGATAGTACAAAAACTTTTTTACAAGGAAATGTTTCAAGTAACGGCTATCAGATGGTACACTTAAGATATCGAATAGATAAAGTTTGTTCTGTTCATCGGTTAGTTATGATAGCTTTTGAGCCAAGAGATAATATGGAAGATTTACAAGTCAATCATAAAAATGGAATCAAGACTGATAATAGACTTGATAACCTAGAATGGTGTACTGCATTGGAAAATATGCGGCATTCTTTTAGAATGAATCTCCAGAAAAAGCAAATGCGGCCTTGTTATCAATATGACTTAGAGGGGAACTTCTTAGCAGAATATGAAAACTGCAGAAGCGCAGCTGTCCTTTTAGGAATAGATCATACAAGTGTCTGGAAATGTGTGACGGAACAGCAAGGGCATTGTAAGCAGTTTCAGTTTAAAAGTTATAAGAAAGACAAGATTCAACCTTGGTATAATCAGAATCAAAAGGCTATTTGGGTTTACAGAACTTCTGGTGAGTTCGTAGATAAATATGAATCTCAAAAGGTGTGTGCGAAGGCTTTTGGTGTTGCAGAGTCTAGTATTAGTCGATACGTAAAAGGAAGTAGAACTTTAGAAGGCTTTATTTTTTCAAAAATTCCATTATAACATTTTAAGATATAGTCTAATAATTGAAAACAACAATCGCCACTCGTTTTCCCCGTCACATTTTACTTGCGGCGGAGAAAGGATACAATGCAATTCCTGGCGCGATGGCCGCACCTATCAACAGCTGGAGTGAGTTTAAGCAGGCCCTGCGCCAGTTAAAGGAGATGAAGGATGAAGATGACAGAGCAGTAGCGGAAGGTAAGACCCCGCCGAATGGCTTTGAAACGGTTTAATTTAATAGACCCTTAATTAAGAAATTGATTAAGCAAACCTAGTGAATTGCTGGAAAACCCTTAGAGTCTTTTATACTACAACATAAGTTTGAAATAAAACTAAGTGTGAAAGTTTGAAAAATAAAAGAATTGGGCAATCAGCAGCCAAGCCTCGAACAGAGGAAGGTTCAACGACTATCTCAAAACGAGAGTAGGGCTTGAAAAGGCTCGAAGAACTAGGCGCCTAACTCTTAAAAAGAAAGGCGATGATATAGTCTACTCCCTAAAAATATCTCGAAAGAGAGGGTATAAAGGATTTTGGACACGGCCGATATACTCTACTCCTATTGTGAGAAGTATATTTGCGCGAACGCGAAGCGGGCAGACGGCGGATTTGGTGTAGATAGTGTCGGGGAGATTCCTTACGGTAAAACTTTTGCCGCCTAACTATAGTGATATAGATAGGAAAAATCGCAGTAAAAAACTGGAACCCTGTGACGGGAATCAGAGCGGAAGTAACAGCGCAAAAACTGTAACACGCGCAACGCATAGGAAAAATAAACATTTGAAAAAAATGAAATAAATTCCCAAGAGACTGCGACATCTCAAGATTGAGATGAAAAGATATGCTGAACTTACGTGAATAAAGAAGTGTAAGAAACAAAGATAAAAAGCTTTGTGATAACAAAATTGAAGGGTTACGGCCTAGTAGCAAAAGAGTTTGACGATTCTTTGAGAAGCATCGTTCAGATGGACTACGGCCTTGTAATCATCTCCCACGCTACTGACAAGACATTTAAGGATGAAACTGGACAGGAATATAATAGAATTGTTCCTACCTTAGATAAGAGAGCAAATAACATTGTTTCAAGAATGTGTGACATTATTGCTTATTCCAGAACTGTAACAACAGCAGATGGTAAAAGCGCAACAAGACTCTTTATGAGGGGGACGCCGCGCTATGAGGCGGGCTCGCGCTTTAAGTACACTCCAGACTCAATTAACTTCACTTACAAGGACTTAGTTGAGGCTATTGGAGAGGCCATTGATAAGCAGGCCGCAGAGGAAGGGGAGAATCTTTTCACTGAAAATAGAAACAATATGTACAACACTTCTACTGAACTCGATTTTGACGCTTTAATGACAGAGTTTAACACTCTTGTTGATACGCTGATGGCAACAGAGGATAAGGCTAAAATGAGCGCAAAAATTAAGAGTGTTATCGAAAGACACCTTGGACATGGTAACACTGTTAAGGATATGTCTATTGAACAGGTTGAGGCTCTTTCTCTAATCGTTTCTGACCTTAAGGCATTACAGAAGTAATCAAGAAGAAAACAAGGGTAGATTTTTTACCCTTGTTTTTTTATTTTTTTTATGGTATAATATAAAGAGAAAGGAGAATGGGATTCTTTATGGCAAAAGCTAAGTGTCTATTTTGCGGCCAGACCTTTGAGAGAGATACCGAAGAATATGTCCAAGTGCGGACAAATCGTTATGCCCACAAGAGATGCGCGGAAAAGCAAGACCCGCAAAAGCTAAAGGACGAATCTGATAGAGACATATTCTATCAATATATTAAAGAGTTATTTGGCCCGAACTATGATTATGTGCGAATCAATAGAATGGCAGAGGGCTATCAAAAGAAATATAATTACACTTTTCGAGGAATGTATTTTACTTTAAAATATTTCTATGAAGTGCGGAATGGCGTTAAGGGAGAAGCTAACGAGAGCGTTGGCATCATCCCATACGTTTATGAACAAGCTAAAAGATATTATTATCAGATACACCTCGCGCAAGAGAAAAATAAAGATGCCGTTCTCAAGAGAGATAGAGATATAGTAAGGATAAGGCCGCCGCGCGCAAGGAAAATAAAAAAACTTTGGTTTGAAGGAGAAGATGAATAATGGGAAACAAATATATAGATGTGACAGCTTGTGTTCACGTTGTAGGAAATATATATCACAATCCTTCTCTTTTGGATAAATACGTTGTGAATCAAGAGGATTTACCAACTGAACTCCATCAAGTTATTTTTGGCGCAGTTCACAATCTTTATCAGCTAGGCGTGCAAGCTATAGATATTCCTACTATTGAGGACTATCTTGAATCAAGACCTAAAAAAGCTGCTATTTATAAAGTACAGCGAGGTCGCGATTGGCTAACAAAAGTTGTCGATTTTATTAATCCTTTGACTTTTGAGTATTATTACAAGAGAATGAAGAAGTTTACTCTTTTGCGGGCTTACAGTCAAGTCGGAGTAGATTGTTCAGATATATATGACGTAGATAATATTCTTGATGCAAAGAAAAAACAGGAGCAAGAAGATTGGCTTGATAATACTCCTCTTGAACAGATTGCGGATGCTGTTAACGGCAAAATTGAAGTCATAAAAGCCAAGTATGCGGAAAATGTTAATGATACCTTTTCTCAAGCGGGCGAAGGTGCAGATGACTTAATTTCTAGCCTAATGGAGAATCCAGAAGTCGGGTATCCTCTATATGGCGACCTTAATAATGCCGTAACAAGAGGCGCAAGATTAGGTAAGTTGTATTTACGTTCTGCGGCGACGGGTGTTGGTAAGGCCATTCCAGACAGCACTTTCATTCCTACTCCTATTGGAGTTAGACAGGTAAAAGACATTCAGCCTGGAGACTTCTTGTTTGATGCATGGGGGCGCCCGACCTTAGTTTTAGGAGTGTACCCGCAAGGCAAGAAGCAAGTTTATAAAATGACTTTCGATGATGGTAGAGTTGCTGAATGTTGCGGCGACCATCTTTGGAGCTACCGTCCCATCAATTATTACCGAGAGCAGGAAGGGGCGCATGGCCGCGAACACTATCGAGATACTTACATTAGAGAATTTTACACAGCCACGGCGCAAGAGTTATATGAAGAAATGCAAGAGGGCAAAACAGACTTTTGTGTCCCCCTTTCCGCGGCAGTCCAATATAAAACTCAAAACTATGTAATAGACCCTTATTCTATGGGCTACTTGCTTGCTTGCGGGAAACTCCCTATCTTTGACGATAATATAGGTTATGCGGCGCGGAATTGGGTAAAACTTAAGAAATATTATCCAGAATTCTTCAAAAGCAAAAAGCGAAAAAGAGAACTGCCGCTAGAGTATTATTATGGAGACGTAAAACAAAGATGGGATTTATTTAATGGATTCTTAGATGCAAGAATCTTATTAAAGAGAATTGAAAATGGCTCATTAACTTTTTCTTCCAGAAGTCACGAGGGTTTTATTGACACTGTGATTTCTATTGCGAGAAGCTTGGGCGTAAAAGTTCTAACAAAAGAAGATGAAAAAGGGGCTTATAAAGTTACCTTCAAAATTCCCTACCGAGATAGATTAAAGGTGTTTCGGCAGACAAATAAAAAAAGACGATATCGCAAAAGACTAGACGAAAAACAGGCTCAAACAAATTTTTCTTCTAAGATTGTCTCTATTGAGAAGCTAGATAAAAAAGAAAATATGACTTGTTTCTTCGTCAATAATGCAGAGCATCTTTTCCTTATGAATGATTATATAGTCACTCACAACACGCGTGCAATGATAGCAGATACTTGTACTATTGGCAGCAAAGAGTTTTATAAGGATGGAGAATGGAAAAGCAATGCCGCCGCAGAACCTACTATCTTCATTACAACAGAGCAACAAGTAGATGAGATTCAGACTATGATGTTAGCTTTTGTTTCTGACGTGGACGAAGACCATATCATAGATAATAAGTATGAAGCAGATGAGTTAGAAAGAGTTCGTTATGCGGCGAAGGTACTCGCGCACTCTCCTATTCAAATCAAAAGACTTCCAGACTTTGGATTGCAAGATATAGAGAATACCATAAAGTATGGTATTAGAGAGTTCGGCGCGAGGTATATATTTTTTGACTATATTCACTCTAGCATGAAAATACTAAGTGAAGTTTCTGGAAAAGCGGGCGTCAAAGGCCTAAGAGAAGACAATGTTCTTTTTATGATAGCTGTCAGATTGAAGGATTTATGCGTTGAAAATAATGTTTTTATTCAAACTTCAACACAGTTAAATGGAGATTATCGAGACGCCAAGGTCTATGACCAAAACCTATTGCGCGGCGCAAAAAGTATCGCAGATTGAATAGTTGTGTAAACAACTAGAAGCAGTCGTCTTTAGTAGAAATACTAAATGATTATCACTCCGTGAATTGCTGGAAAACCCTTAGAGTCTTTTATACTACAACATAAGTTTGAAATAGAACTAAGTGTGAGAGTTTGAAAAATAAAAGAATTGGGCAATCAGCAGCCAAGTCTCGAATAGAGAAAGGTTCAACGACTATCCCGGCGGGGAGTAGGATTTGTAAATCCGAAGTGCGGAGAATCTAAGGGTGAAAACCTAAGATTAAGATATAGTCTATTCCCTTATGAAAATAAGGGTAGAAAAGAAAATTGATTTAGGCAGTATTATGCTAGGTGTGAGTCAAGAGGATTTAGAATCTCTAAAAACTCTTATCGAGCAAAATGGACTCCCGCTTCCAGATACAAAAATTTCCATTTATAAAAACAGACGCGGCCGCCATAAAGACATTCTTCTCTGGTGTACCAGTAATAAGGCGACATGTAAAATCACTCCTCTTTTCGCTACCAATTATTACTATGAGTTTTTAGATATTAAGCCATTAGAGATTCAAGTCACAAAAGAGGAAACAACATGATTGATAAAGATAGTATCAAACAGGGTTTGTCTTTAGAACAAGTTTTTAATATATTAGAATCTTGGGGCGGCGACCCTATTATAAAAGGTGACACAATAGTATCAAAAACTATCTGTCATTGCGGGCATTCTCACAAACTTTATTATTATCATAATACAAAACTCTTTAGATGCTATACAGAATGTGATTCCACTTTTGATATTTTTGAATTGGCGGAAAAGGTTAACAATTTAACAAATCTTGTTGAAGCAATCCAAGCGGTCTGTCTTTTCTTTAATATTAAAATTGATGTGTCCGCGCAAGGTGAAGAAGGAATAAAAGATTGGGGACTCTTTAAGAAAAGGGAACAAAAGATAAAGAGTCCCTTTTCTTTACAAAAACTTCCCTCTTATGAAAACTATTTTTTAAAGAATCTTCCATTTTTACCTATTCAAAGCTGGGAAGAAGAAGGAATCTCAAGAGACTCTTGTCTCTCTCATCAGATTCGGTATAATCCGGAATCGGGTGGAATCGTTATTCCCCACTTTGACACAGAAGGGAAACTCATAGGAGTAAGAGAGCGAACTTTAATTAAGGATAAAGAACAGAATGGAAAATATCGACCTTCTTTCTTACTTAATAAAATGTGGAATCATCCATTGGGCTTTTCTCTATATAATTTGAATTTTAGCAAAAGCAATATAAAGAGAACTGGTATAGCTATTGTTTTTGAATCTGAAAAATCCTGTTTAAAGATGGCTTCTTTTTTTGGCGCGGAAAATGATAATTCTGTTGCGGTCTGTGGCAGTAACTTGACCATGCAGCAATTTGAATTATTGAAGACCGCAGGAGCAAAAGAAATCTGTATAGCTTTTGATAGACAGTACCATGAGCCAAATTATAAGGATGAAGAATGGAAAGGCTGGACAAGAAAGTTAAAAGCCCTTGCCGCAAAGTATGGCGGAGAAGTTCTAGTCACTTTTATGTTTGACAAAAAGAATCGGCTCGGTTATAAAGATAGTCCAATAGATAAAGGTAAAGAAATATTCTTAGAACTTTTTAAAGAAAGATTTTCAATCTCGTAAAGAAGGAAGTGGATATTATATAAAATGAAATATAACTTAATAAAAGAAATAAATCCAAAGTATTCTGTACTTGAACAAATACTAACTAATCGCGGGATTCCGCATGAAGAATTATTTGCCTACACTCATACGAATCCAGCAAACTTAAATTCACCGCTATTACTTGGGGAAGATAGGTTAAAAGCTGGCGCGAAGCTGTTATGTGAAGCTATCCAAAAGGAGCAGAATATATTAATAATTGTGGACGCGGACTGTGATGGATTCACTTCTTCTGCGGTCTTGATTAATTATTTAGCGGACGCTTTTCCAACATGGCGCGCGCAACATCTCCAGTATTTCATTCACAGCGGCAAGCAACATGGCCTGGGAGACTGTATAGATAAGATACTGGAAGAAAAAACAGTTTCACTAGTTATCTGCCCCGATGCGAGTAGCAATGACTACGAAGAACACAAAAGACTAAAAGAAAATGGAATAGGTTGCTTAGTCCTTGACCATCACGAAGCAGAATATTTAAGTCCTAATGCTGTTGTTGTAAATAATCAAATGAGCAATTATCCAAACAAGGCTCTTAGCGGAGTTGGTATCACTTGGCAGTTTTGTCGATATATGGACACTCTATTGGGGACTGACTATGCAGATAGATTAATTGATTTAGTTGCTCTTGGCAACATTGCGGATATGATGAGTTTACATTCTCTTGAGACAAAGTATGTAATAGAAGAAGGATTAAATTGTGTGACCAATCCTTTTATTGCGGCGATGGCTCAAAAAAATAGTTACTCATTAAAGGGGAAGATAACGCCCATCGGAGTTGCTTTCTATATAGCACCTTTTGTTAACGCGATGGTAAGAAGCGGCACTCAAGAGGAGAAGGAACTTCTGTTCAAGTCAATGCTATATGAAGAAGCTTTTGCGGAATTACCTTCTACTAAAAGAGGTCATCAAGAGGGTGAAACAGAGTTGCTTGTTGACCAAGCCATAAGGGTCGCCGCAAACGTTAAAAATAGACAGGCCAAGGCGCAAGATGCGGGAGTCCAGTTTTTGGAAAACATGATAGAAGAACAAAATCTTTTATCTCATAAAGTTCTTCTTTTTCTATTGGAACAAGGTGAAATAGATAAGAATATCTCTGGCTTAATTGCCAATAAGTTTATGGCTCGTTTTGCGCGACCAGTGTGTATTCTAACAAAAGTAGAAAAAGATGGAGAAATGTTCTATCAAGGGTCGGCGCGCGGCTGTGACCAAGTGGGCATCACTAATTTCAAAGATATTTGTATAGAGACTGGCGTCGTAGATTATGCCGAAGGACATCAAGGGGCTTTTGGACTAAGTATCGCCGCAGAAAAGATAGATGACTTTATACAAAAGACAGATGAACTGTTAAGAGAAATGGGGGATGAAAGTGTTTATAGGGTTGATTATATTTTTAATGATTCTTTCAAAATAAAAGCCGAAACTATTTTAGATATAGCAGATATGGAATATTATTGGGGTAAGGATGTTGAAGAACCTTTAATTGCTATTGAAGGTTTACGCATCTCCGCAAAAGATGTTACAGTATACGATAAAAAAGGTCTTACTATAAAAATTCAAATCCCGCACACTGACATTTCTTTAATGCTTTTCAAAGCAACAGAAGAAGATTGTGAGAAGTTGAAGCCCGCAGGTGAGATTGAACTTTCTATTGTCGGCAAATGTAATAAGAACGAATGGATGGGAAATATCTCTCCTCAAATCTTTATTCAAGAGTATGAAATAACAGATTCTAAAGAGTATATTTTTTAATAATTGAAAAAATTAAAAAATTATGTTATGGCGGGCGGTGGATGGCGTACCCCCGAAACGAAAATGACCCCAGGGATTTTTTTATTTAGGATTTTACTTTTTTAGAAAAAAGTAGTAAAATTTAAGTAAAAGAATAAAAAGGAGATAAAATGGGATTAACAATTAAGCAGGAGCAAGCACTTCAAATTATTTTAGACAAATACCGAAATAGAGAGCGGTATGTTGTGATTGGGGGATACGCGGGCAGTGGCAAGGCACAGCCGCTAGATACAAAAATCCCCACTCCAGAGGGTGTTAGGCTTTTAGGAGATTTAAAAGTTGGAGACTTTGTGTTTGACCGCAAGGGAAAACCGACTAAGGTTTTAGGGGTATTTCCGCAAGGTAAGAAAAGGGTTTATAGAGTCAGCTTTAAAGACGGTAGAAGCAGTTTGTGTGCGGGCGACCATCTGTGGACTTTTTATAACAGTAAAAACAAAAGATTTACAAAAACAACCTTGGAAATTCTAAGCCTTGGATTAACAGATAGTAGTGGGTTTAAATACCGAATCCCCACAAACGGCGCAGTTGATTATGACCAAAAACAGTTTGATGTTGACCCCTATATGATGGGGGTGTTTTTGGGTGACGGATGTTGTTTAGAGAGTTATTCTAAAGAAGTTATCCAGTATAGTGGAGAAAAATCAATCCCAAGTGAATTTAAATTTGGAAGTATAGAACAAAGGTTGCGGCTGATACAAGGATTGTTTGATACTGACGGGAGCATTTCAGTGAGTGGAAATCGTTTCAATATAAGGTTTTCAACGACAAGCAAAAAATTAGTTCGCGATGTGCAGGAAATCCTGTGGAGTTTAGGTTATGAATCTACTGTCTCTGTTGATAAAAGGCAAGACAAGTATTCTACTAAAATTTGCTTTGGGTTAAATGTAAATATTGATAATAACGAAAAAAATAAACTTTTTAGATTGCGTAGAAAACTTGATATTGCGAACAAGGCCGCGGACTCCTCCAAGCATCGAGATTACTCAAAAATTGCAATTACGAACATCGAAGAATTAGACTATGAAACTGAAATGGCTTGTATTTATGTAGACAATGATGAGCATTTGTATTTAACCGAAGATTACGTTGTAACTCATAATACAACCCTCGTCAAGCACGCCATCGCCGCCTTAGCTGATTTAGAGGGTATTGACCCAGAAAAGGACGTATGCTTCGCCGCATATACTGGAAAAGCTTGCCAGATTTTAAATGCAAAAGGAAATAAGAACGCCAAGACGCTTCATCGTTTGCTTTTGAAGTCTGTTGCGTTGCCAGATGGAACTTTTTTCAGTAAGCCAAAAGAGAGCATTCCTTATAGCATTGTTGTCGTAGATGAGTGTTCTATGTTGCCGCAAGACTTTTTGAATATACTACTTTCTTTTGAAAACGTATTTACTATTTTCTTAGGTGACCCCTTTCAGTTGCCGCCTCTTGCTAAAAACGGTGGCGCGAACACCTTACTAGACAATCCAGACATTTTCTTAGATGAAATTATGCGGCAAGCCCTTGATAGCGAGATTATTCGTCTTAGTATGACCATCAGAGAGCAGAAACCTATTCTTTTCTCTAAAGGTCAAGAGGTCATTGTATTGCCGCGCGCAGACCTTTCTACTGGAATGATGACTTGGGCAGACCAAATTTTAGTTGGAACTAATAAGACTAGAACTTCCTTTAATCAAAAGATGAGACAGATTTATGGCTTTTCTGGCGACACCCCGCAAGAAGGCGAAAAGGTTATTTGTGTCGAAAACTATTGGGATACTTTCGACTCATCAGAAGAAAATAACCTTGTAAATGGCATGATTGGAACTGTGGCGAATGTTTCAGAATCTTTTATCCGATACCGATATGTAGGCAAAAAGAAAGAGATGGACGTCCCCACTATTATAGGCGATTTTAAAACAGAAGATGGATTACAATTTCCTATCTTAGAGATGGATAAAAAGATGTTCACCGCGGAAGAGGCTTGTTTAACTCCGCAAGAGAAATATCTCATTTCTAAGAAGCCGCCTAGATTTCGCCGCCCGCTCCCAAAGGATTTCCTATATGGCTATGCTATTACAGTCCATAAGGCGCAGGGTAGCGAATGGAACAAAGTCCTTGTCGTAGAAGAGAGATTTCCCTTTGAGAAAAAAGAGCACGCCAGATGGCTTTATACTGCTGTAACAAGGTCAGCATCTAAACTTGTCCTTGCGCGTTAAGCGCGGGGACTTGTTTTTTATAAAAAAATATGATATAATATATATAGAAGAAGAATAGAAAGGAGACTCTGCGAATGGATAGGTTTGAAGTTCATGCTCACACAGACTACTCAAATATCCGTCTTATAGACTGTATTAACAAAGTTGATACTCTGATTAGCAGAGCGCAAGAGATTGGGTTAAGAGGCATTTGCATTACTGACCATGAGTGCTTGTCTGGTCATGTGAAGGCAAATCAGATTGCCCTTGGCCTTCAAAAGAAGGGGTCTGATTTTAAGATTGGGCTTGGAAATGAGATTTATTTAACAGACAATAGAGAATCGAATCAGCGATATTGGCATTTTATTTTAATTGCAAAAGATGCAGTAGGCTATAAACAACTTAGAATTTTATCTTCGCGCGCGTGGCTTCAAAGCTACCATGACCGCGGAATGGAGAGAGTCCCTACTTTAAAGAGCGAGTTGGCGGAAATCGTTAAGGCCGATAGAGGTCATCTAATTGCGACAAGTGCTTGTCTGGGCGGCGAACTGTCTGCAGCAGTCCTTGAGATGGAAGAAGCGCGCCATCGAGGGGACAAAGAGACCGCCGCCCAAAGCTATCACCGAATCAAAGATTTTCTTTCTTTTGTTCAGGACTTATTTGGAGACGATTTTTATATCGAGTGTGCGCCTGGCGCATCAAAAGAGCAAGTAATAGTTAATAAGAAGCTTGCGGAAATCGCTAACGTTTATGGAATGAAAATGATAATTGGAACAGATGCCCATTATCTCAAGAAAGAAGATAGATATGTTCATAAGGCTTATCTAAATTCTAAGAATGGAGAGCGAGAAGTCGATAACTTTTATGAGTTCTCTTACTTACAGACAGAAGAAGAAATCATCGAGAACTTAACTCCATCTATTGTGGACTCTTATGAAAAGATGTGCGCCAATAGCATGGAAGTCTTTAATAAGATTCAGAACTATTCTTTACTTCACAATCAAGTCATTCCGCAAGTAGAAGTTAAAGATTTTCCGCAAACAAAAGCAGAAATTAAAGATTGCCCAATTCTTAACACAATGTTTTCATCTGAAAATCAACATGAAAGATATTGGGTGAATGAATGTGTCAATAAGCTTAAAGAGTTGGGTAAGTATAATGAAACTTATCTTAAGCGTTTGGAAGAAGAGGCGGACGTTAAGAAAACAATAGGTGAAAAGCTTGGAACGAATATGTTTAGTTACCCCATTACATTGCAGCATTACACCGATTTGTTTTGGGAGTGCGGCAGTCTAGTTGGCGCGGGTCGTGGCTCAAGCTGTTCTGGACTGAATCATTATCTATTGGGTGTCACACAGGTTGACCCTATCGAATGGAGTCTTCCTTTTTGGAGATTAGAACCTTAAGAAATAGTCTCCCTATATAGTAATATATAGTATAAAAAATTTCGTGAACTCTGATGCTCAGAGGTGTGTAAAGAACGATTAGTTTAAGTAGGAAATGACTTATTAATCTTTATGCTAACCGGGAAGCCTTAGCGAGTAAAGTCGAAGGTAATCCAGTGCCAAGTCATAGTAATGGAAGGTGTAACGACTATCCGAAAGGAGTAGGGCGGAAGATGAGCAGCCGTCCGAAGTGCGAAAATCTTTAAATATTATATTTAAAGAATAAGATATAGTCTGTGCCATCAGAAATGATGGGTAACATGATTTGAATAAGGACAGAGCGGAGTTGGGCGATATCGACATCGACATTTGCCCTAGTAAGAAGGGCGCAATCCTTCAAAAGATTAAAGAGGAGCGCGGAGCAAAGTTTCTAGAGTCTATTGATTCACTTAGTAGAGAGAATTTGGGCGCAGTTCTTGTCGCCACGTTTGGAACAGAAGGAACTCGGTCTACAATTCTAACGGCTTGCCGCGGCTATCGTTCAGAAGATTGTCCAGATGGAATTGATGTTGATGAGGCGCAGTACATTGCTTCGTTAATTCCTCAAGAGAGAGGGTTTTCTTGGTCTTTGTCTGATGTAATGTATGGCAATAAAGAAAAGAATCGAAAGAAATCAGACCTGTTTATTAAGAAGATGGAAGAATACCCCGGCCTTTTTGAGATTATGAACGGAATCGTTGGCTTAATCAACAAAAGAAGTTCTCATGCTTCTGGAGTTATTTTCATGGATGAAGACCCTTATCAATTTGGGGCTTTTATGAGAACGCCAAGAGGAGAAGTGATTACCGCTTGTGACCTTCACGATGCAGAGGCGCAAGGTATGACAAAGTATGATATGCTTGTTACCGAAGTGCAGGATAAGATTGCGCAAACAATTCTTTTCTTGCAAGAGAATGGAGAAATTGAAAAAGATTTAACGTTGCGGCAAGTGTATGACAAGTACTTCTCCCCTGATGTTCTGCCTCTTGGGGATGAAGCTACATGGAAGAATATTCAAGCTGGAAAAATCCTTAATATCTTCCAGTTCGACAGTGATGTGGGAAGTCAAGCAATCAAAAAGATTCAGCCTACAACAATCACAGAGATGAGTGACGCAAACTCTCTGATGAGATTAATGGCGGCAGAGCCTGGCGCAGAGACCCCCTTGGACAAGTACGTCCGCTTCAAGAACAATATCAAGCTATGGTATCAAGAAATGAAAAACGCGGGATTAACCCAGAAGGAGATGGAGACTCTTGAGCCTTACTTTAAGGAGTCTTATGGCGTCCCGCCTTCTCAAGAGCAGTTAATGATGATGCTCATGGACGAGGGGATTTGCGGATTCTCCTTAAAAGAAGCCAACGCCGCCCGCAAGTTAGTCGGTAAAAAGCTTATGGATAAAATTCCAGAGTTGAAGAAGCAGATTAAAGAAATGGCTAAGTCCCCTGCTTTGGCAAAGTATGTATGGGAGTGCGGAGTTAAGCCGCAGCTTGGGTATAGTTTCTCGAAAATCCATTCTAGCGTTTATAGTCTCATCGGCTTTCAGACTGCTTATCTTGCTACCAGATGGAATCCTATCTATTGGAACACCGCTTGTTTAGTCGTTAATAGCGGCTCTCTTGAGGATGCGGAGTCCGCAACAACAGATTATGCTAAGTTAGCAAAAGCATTGGGAGAAATCATTGAACAAAAGATAAAAGTATCGTTAGTTGATATTAACAAATCAGATTACGGATTCTTGCCTGACGTAAAGAATAATCAAATCATTTTCGGCCTGAAGGCTTTAAGTGGAGTAAATGCGGAAGCCATTGAGAAAATCATTCAGAACAGACCTTATTTAAGTTTGAAAGATTTTATTCAGAAGTGCGCATTGGGAAAGACAGCAATGCTTAGTCTGATTAAGGGCGGCGCCTTTGACTTCTTAATGGAGCAGGAGAAGGTTAGCGTTCATCCAAGACTGGCCGCAATGATTTATTATTTGTCCATTAATTGTAATGCGAAAAACAAGCTCACGTTACAGAATCTAAATGGATTAATTGAGGAAGGACTTTTGCCTGCGGAATTAGATTTTGAGCGCAGAGTTTTTAGATTCAACAAGTATTTAAAAGGAAAAAAGAGCGCAGAGTATTATGTTTTAGATAATCCCAGTCAGAATTTTTATAGAGAGTTCTTCGATGAAGAGTTGTTAAAGGTTGGTAAACATGGCGATGTTGGGATTCTTCAAAAGGATTGGGATAAGATTTACTCCAATATAATGGACAAGGTGCGCGCCCATCTTGCAGACCATCAGCAGGAAATGCTGTCCGCTTATAATCAGCGCTTGTTCAAGGCGGTCTGGGACAAGTATGCGAAAGGGTCAATTTCTGCTTGGGAGATGGAGGCTCTATGCTTTTATTACCATGAGCATGAGTTGGCGCACGCAGATATGCAACGTTACGGGGCTATAGATTTTAGAACTTTATCAAGAGAACCTATTGTAGAACGAACTTTTAAGAAAGGTAATCGTGAGATTCCTTTGTTTAAGCTAAATCGTATTATTGGAACTGTAATTAGTAAGAACGATGCGCGCAACAGTATATTCCTATTGACTACGGGCGGCGTTGTAAGTGTGAAGTTTACAAAAGAATACTATGCGATGTTTGGTAGACAGCTAAGTGAAGTCCAAGAGGATGGAACTAAAAAGGTTGTTGAAAAAGGTTGGTTTAAGCGCGGAGAGAAGTTGATGATAACGGGCTTCCGCAGAGAAGATACTTTTGTTGCTAAAAAATATCAAAGCACTGGCGGCCATCAGCTTTACAAAATTATCAGCGTAGAGCCGAATGGTGAATTAGTGCTTACCCATGAAAGAAAAGACGAGGAGTAAAAATGGACGCTATTAATCCTAGCTATTATCAGAACGGAATCGAAACAATAGAGGCTATTGAGGCTTGGGGATTGGGCTTTTGTCTTGGAAATGCCGTTAAGTATATTTCCCGAGCGGGAAAGAAAGACCCAACTAAGACAGTGGAAGATTTAAATAAGGCTATTTGGTATATACAAAGACGAATCTATGAGTTAGAAAATTTTTCTAAAGAGAGCGGGCAAAAAAACTAAACTAGAATAGTCAACTTTTCATAATATATACAGGAACTTTTGCGCCTATTATATCTTGGCGCAAAATGTTCCTTCCTTAATATAAAATAACTAACTAGGAGGAAAAGTAATGACAAAAGTAACTAAAAGAGATGGTAGACAGGTTGATTTCAATGAAGAGAAGATTGTGAAAGCAATCTTAAAGGCTTTTATTGAAGTTGACGGCGACACTTCTGAATATGCTTACGCGAAGGCGGGAAACATCGCCCAGTATATAAAGAAGCGCGCAGAAGAAAAGGGTCAGTTAAGTATTGAGGAGATTCAAGACTTAGTTGAGAACGGTCTGATGGCTACCAAGAGAAAAGATGTAGCGAAAGCTTACGTCAAGTATCGAGAGAAGCGCACAAAAGACAGAGAAAAGAATACTGACTGGATGCAAGAAATTTTTGAGAAGTTAGAGGCTTCTAACGTCCAGAACCAGAACGCCAATGTGGACGAGATGAGTTTTGGCGGCCGCAAGGGTGAAGCCGACTCTGTTCTTATGAAGAAGGTTGCTCTTGAGCATTTTGTCCCAGGCTACGCCGCAAAGAAGCATGTCGACAATGAAATTTATATCCATGACCTTGACAGTTATGCAGTAGGAGAATCAAATTGTCTAAGTATTCCTTTTGACGATATTCTCGCTAAGGGCTTTAACACGCGGCAGATGGATATAAGACCTGCGGGAAGTATCAATTCCGCCTTTCAACTTCTTGCTGTTGTGTTCCAGTTGCAATCTTTACAACAATTTGGTAGATAAAAAGCTGCCTGTTAAACCTTTTCCTGCTCATCACAGGGGTATATGTGGATTAAACAAATAATGCATATGCTAACGGGGAAGCCTAAACCTATTAAGGTATGGTAATCCCGTGGGAAAATAATTATTTAATCTCAATAGTCTCTATAAAGGAGATAATCATTTGATAATTCAATGAGATTGTTGATATAAATAATTATAATCCTGTATCGACTATCCTCGAATCGGAGGAGTAAGATTGCTATTGATACGCAATTTGAAATGGGTTTTGCGAGTTTATTAACTCGTTAAGATATAGTCAGTCCACCGTAGAAATATGGGACAAGACGGGTGTTTCAGCAACTCACGTTGACTGGACAATGGTGCCTTATGTCAGAAAGAGTTTTGTAAAGCATTACCTTGATGGCTTAAAGTATTTTGGCACAGATACAAAAGAATACGATAGGGAAGAATTGTTTGACTTGTCTGTTGAAGATGAGTTTTACAAGAAAGAGCCTGCGGCGTTCCGTTATGCAATGGACATGACAGAAAAGGAAACACAGCAAGCCGCAGAGGGAATGTTCCATAACCTTAATTAATTAGGGCGACTTAATAGCAATATTGAGAACACAGCTATCTAAAAGGGGAAAATCTTAAAGGTATTAAGACAATCCCTTGCTAAATTTATATTATCAAATGATGATATAATAAATGCCTAACGACTATCCACCTATAACGTGGAGTACACTCAAGCGAGTGGAAATGATAGCCTCCTTTATTATTAAAGGATGAAGATATAGTCTAATCTTTATGGCAACATAAAGAAGTTCATAAGAGAACTGCATAAGATTAGCGACCTTATGTGAATATAAATGTAATACATTACAAAGTAGAAGTGGAAACCAGTTGCCATTCACTTCAATCAACTTCGGAACCTGTACTCTTCCAGAAGGTCGTATGGTAACAAAAGCCATCCTTCAAGAATCTATTAAGGGCGGCGGCAAGCTTCATAAAACCTATATTTTTCCATGCACAATCTTCCAGTGCATGAAGGGCGTTAATCGTAAGCCTGGTGACCCAAATTACGATTTATTCCAACTGGCTCTTCGTTCTACTTCGCAGAGATTGTATCCTAACTATGCGAATGTTGACTGGAGCGTAAACAAGGGGTATGATATTAACGACCCTAAGACATATGTAAGTACCATAGACTAAAGACATCCTGTGGCTTATAATAGTAATATTATATGAAAAACTCGCCTAAACGGAGAAAAGCGCAAAAAGCGCCAACTCGTGTGCTAAGTTTATTAAGTGAAAACTTAATAATAAAAGCTCAACGACTATCGAAAGTATATTATTGAAGAAAAATCAATAAGAATAAATGAGTAGAGTAGGGAATTAATTTTCCCGAAACGGCGAGCATCCAATAAAGGTTAACACAATATTGGATGATGACATAGTCTATCTGTGGCATGGGGATGCCGCACATATAACGGCGCAGACGCAAACGCGGACGAAGGCGTAAATCCGCAAACAAAAGATGGAAGAGGTAACATCGCGCCAGTTACTATTATTCTTCCGACTTTAGCAATGAAAGCAGTTCAGAATCCAAAAGGAGAAGATGCTGTTGAAGTATTTATGAAACTTTTGGATGAGAACATAAACATTGCAAAAGATATGCTAATTGATAGATTCTGGCATATTGTAGAGCAGTCTCCAGACAGTGCTAAATTCATGTATGAAAACGGTACTATGCTTGGATACGATGGAAAGAGTATTTTCTCTGCCATGAAGCATGGCACTCTTGCAGTGGGTTAAAACCTAACAACTGGCCCACTATAAATGCTCTAAAATGCGGGAACTCCCTTAGAGCCTTAACAACCAAGCTTATATAGTGATATATGGGCGGCAAGGTCAGCGACCAAGGTACGGTAAAATCGTTAAGGATTGGGAAACCAGACGCAGCCAAGTATCTTGAAAAAGATAAAGGTTCAACGACTATAATGGGCAGAAGTGAAAAAATATAATTCACTTTAAGGTATAGTCTAAACCCTAAAAAAATATCGGGAAACCGAGGGTATTAAATTGCAGTTAGGTCTTGCAGAAACTTTACAGATTCTTATTGGTAAAGACCATACAACTCCAGAAGGGATGGAACTCGCAAAGAGAATTGAAAAACTCTTTAATGAGAAGTGCGCGGCCTTCAAGAAGGAAGAGCATTTCGATGAGAAGTACGGAAAGTTCCACTATAACTTCGGTGTGTATTATACTCCTAAATTTTTCGGATTGGGAGTTGCATAAGTGATTATGTAAAAAAACCTTATTAAACGGGCAATCGTAAAAAGATGATAAGAAAGCCTAAACCAGTTATATGGCAAGGTAATCCCGTAGGATGAAACTTAAAAAAGAGTTTTGTTCTCTAACGACTATCGAAAATATAATTATAGAGAAAAACTATAATGAATAAATGAGTAGAGTACATATTCAACTATATGGAAAGATAAGGCTCTTATTATTTGGTAACAGAATAATAAGATGATAATATAGTCTAATCCCCTTTATAAAAAAATATCGGGAAACCGAGGGTATAAATGGCCGAAAATTTATGCTACACAGCGATGAAGAAATTCCAAAAGCAATATGGAAAGATTAAAAATGTCAGTGAAAATGAATTCTTCACTAACTCAATCCATGTTCCTGTTTGGAAGGAAGTTTCTCCTTTTGAAAAGATTGACATTGAGTCTCAATTAACAGGATATTCTAACGCGGGTTGCATTACTTATGTTGAGATTGACACAAGCGCGCAACATAACTTAGAAGCACTTGAGACTATTGTTAATTACGCAATGGATAAGGACATTCCTTATTTCGCTTTGAATCTTCCAAATGACACTTGCCTCGATTGCGGCTACACTGATGAACTCAATGATACTTGTCCTGTGTGCGGCGGCAGTCATATCCAGAGATTGAGAAGAGTCACAGGATATCTTACTGGCTCGTACTTAACATCCTTTAACAAGGGTAAGGTTCAAGAGACGGAAATGCGATATAAGCATACTAAGAAATTGGGACAATTAAATTCAGAAAAGGAATAATACTTTGAACTATGCCGGTCTTATAAAAAATGATTTTGTAAACGGCAGAGGAGTGAGTGTCAGTTTTTGGACACAGGGATGCCCTCATAAATGTCATGGATGCCATAATCAGCAGACTTGGGATTTTGAGGGCGGCGCCCCTCTTCCAACGAACATTAAAAATGAAGTGATTCAAGCTATTGGCGCGAATGGCATAGAAAGGAACTTTTCTGTGCTTGGCGGCGAGCCTTTATGTGAAGAAAATATTGATTTCGTAAGCCAGCTAATAGCCTCTGTCCGCACTGTTTATCCAAATATCAAAATTTTTGTTTGGACAGGATATACAATAGAACAATTAAGAAAAAATTCTCGTATCGCCGCGCCGCTATCCTTAATCTTAGAAAAGATAGATTATCTAATAGATGGTCTATATGACGAGTCCTTGCGGGACGTGAGTCAGCCACTAATAGGTAGCACTAATCAAAGAATTCTTGAAAAAAATAAAAATTTTTGATATAATTATATTACAAGAGGTAAGAATATGAGAGAAGTAGACTTGAGCGCAACCCTTTATGACATGAATAAACAGCTTTCTTCAAAAGAATGTATTATGACGGAAGGTAACTTAGGTAACAAGAGAAAAGAAATCTTGAGTTGGTTTAAGAAGTGCGGAACTGTATATTCGATGCTTTTGTGCAACGAGCGCAGAGATTATACTGTTTTCCGACTCACTCATCCAGATTCTCCAAAGATTGCGACAGATGAACTTATTGTTTGTCTTAAGGAGCGCGGCTACATTGTCTCAATCGAGCCGACCGCCGCAAAAGACGCTTATGAGATTTGGCTAAGAATAGACGGAGAAGATTTCTGTTATTATTTGTTTAATTACAGTTCCGCAGTAATTGAATGTTAATTAAAGAAAGGAGTCCTCATTATTGAAAAGACTAATTTTGAAAATTAATCCCTTTGTTATTCAGCAAAAGGCTTATTTCTCTTCCAACAATCAAAAAGAACCAGAAGAAAAAACTTTTGAACTTTCTAATATGACTAACTTCATTTTGGAACAAGGAGATTTAGATAGAGTGACTTTCTTTTGTGAAGGTAAACCAGTTTATCTTGAGGAAGTCATTAAAGAAATTCAGAAACAAGAGTTACAAAAGTATAGAAAAAACAAAATCTTTTTTGAGATAAAGGAGTGGCAAGGATGAGTGTACATTTGTTTGGTACCGTTGAGAAGTACCGCTGTGACAGTGAGGACGAGGCGCGAGCATTTATTGAAGCACAGCGCGCAAACACAAATAGTTATGAGATTACTAAGTATTCTAATGAAGCGAAGACCGCGAAACAAAAGGGTGAAGTGATTGATGAATGGTATCGAGTGACCCTATATAAGAACATTGATTCAGAAAAGGAACCCGTAAGCGCAATCAACGTTATCAAGTATGAAGAGGAGTAACTAAATGACAACTGTGCCTTTTATTAGACTTCACGAAGATGCTAAGATGCCCAAGAGAGGAAGTAACTATGCGGCGGGCTATGACTTGTTTGCTTGCGGGAGCGGCGACATTGCCATTGAGCCGCATAAGACAGTGAAGATTGACACTGGGATTGCGGTCGCTCTTCCAGAGAATACTGCTGGTCTAATCCTTCCGCGCTCTGGACTTGCTACTAAACAGGGATTGCGGCCCGCCAATACTCCCGGCCTTATCGACGAAGATTATCGCGGCAGCATCATCGTCGCCATTCACAATGACACTGACCATCTTCGATATATCTGCCCTGGGGATAGAATCGCGCAACTCATGATTATCCCTTATCTTGCTGTAGAATTTAAAGAAACGAAGAATCTTAATGAAACAGAACGCGGCACTAGCGGATTTGGGTCTACTGGAAATTAAAAAGAGCCTAGTCTATAAAATATTATAGACTAGGCTCTTTTTTTAATCCCAAAAAAGTTTTTCTGGTTCTTCTTTTTCTTCTGTTAAATGACTATATCCTATTAAAACTGCATCCGCAATATCGTCATTAGTAATTTCAACGATTCCATTTACAAGTTCTTTTGCTCTTGTGATGTCTGCTTGTTTTAAGAATTCTCTCTTAACTCCCGCGCCAGTCTTTATTCCTACTTTTTTTCTCCAATGGCTGGAAGTCACAAGTTTCATATCTAAATTATATCTATCTAGCATAATAGATATAGTTCCATGTATAAAAGTTAATTTTCGATATGTATTTAAATTGTTCCCAACAAATGCAGGTTCTGGTTCTTCTGTCACTACCTGTTGCGGCTGATATTTTGCTACGACCGTTTCTATTTCTTCTGTTATATGAGTTATTCTTTCATAAACGTTTTTAGAAGCGCTGGCCGCGCATCCCGCATCTATTAACTGTTTATCTTCGTAAATCGCCCAACCTGTACTTTTCGTACTTATATCTAAACTTAAAAGTTTCATGGCTTTTTCACTTTCTTACTTCTTTCTTTTATGTCCCCCTAGGCATATCATACAAAAAATTTTTAAAAAAGTCAACAGAAAAATCCCCCTATATAAAATAGGGGGATTTTTTGTTAAGGTTGTAAGCCTGTTATTTTGGTATATTCTTCTGCGGTCAGGCCTTTTTTCTTGCCAATCAAATTATGTAACTGCGCAGCCTCAAGATAGCCCTTCTCGTAATACTCTTTCCATTTATAAAAATTCTTACTCATTGTTCAATCACTCCTCCTCAACTAAAGTTGTTAAATAATCAATTTTAGCTTGATTAGCTAACGCAATCTCCCTTGCGGTAGGCTTAGACAAATTCACGATAATCGCTGTTCCGCTTTTCATCTCTTGAGAGCCATTCGCGGGATTTAAAGCACTGTATTGATAAGAAAATTTCTTCTGAACTCCATTCAAAACTGAAAAGTCTTTTAAAATCTTCACTTCTTCATTCTCTTCATTTAAAAGAGATATTTTTTTTGCATCTGAAAACGCTTCTTCGACTTCCTCTAAAGAAACATTCCCTTCTTTAAGCACAATCTCTAAATCGTTATCTCCAATAGAACGGAAACTGTCATGTGTCATTAATTCAAAAGTTACATCATTAACTTTTACTTTCATTTCAAACTCCTTTTATTGTGTTTTATGCTTGATACCAGTCCCAAACTTTTTTCCAGTCAGAGAAAAGTCCGCCGTTTGGATGATACGGGCATTGCCTCATAAAAATTTGTCCATAGAATCCAATAGCCATTTGAACGCCGTAATAAACTTTCATGTTGCGGCCATTCTGTAAAGTTGCTTCTTTATCCATAACAGCGGAGAAGCCTATAATTAAGAAGGCGTTGCCGCCCGCAACTTCTGTTAAACTATTGCTAAAAGCGTTTACTTCTAGCGCGTCAGTTCTAATTCTCATTATATATCCATTTGGATTATGGATATGGTCTAAGTTGATTTTATTATGGTCATGATATCCGTCATCATCTGGATTCAGCCACACGTCTTTCATATAACCTTGCGGGTTTACATGGGAATTAACTAAGAAAGTTGTTGCCGCATCAACCAAACTTTTTACTTTACCAGTTTCATTAGGAATGGGCTTATCGTAACCTAAAACACTTTTAAAATACTGATTAAGAGCCGCCACACTGTAAAATTCATTAGTCTGTTGAGGATTAGAGCCTCCAAAGGAATAATTTACATCTACAGAGGTATTGATGTTAGTTCCCCAAAGCTGTTGCATCCACATTTTTGTATTTTCATAAAACAAAACCAATCTGCTAATAAGCTTATTAGTTTTTATTCCAACTTGACCCAACAAAGAGGGCATCTGCGCATAGGGATTATTAAATTCTGATATATCCGCTGTTAAAATTGGACTTGCGTTATACGAGATGACTGTATCTTCTATTGCTCCGCCATTCTTCTTTACAAATTTATTTTCTAAAGCCAAGTTATTAGCTTCCATCGCCGCCTTATCAACAGTATCTGTCTCTAAGGTTTTTAATCTTTTCATAATTGTGTGCGGCGCGTTCTTAGTAGAACCAAGTGACCCATCTGTTATACGATTAAAATCTTCTTCACTGAATTCACCGAGAACTTGCTTCAGCGAATAGGTTGGTTTTGTCCCCGCTGGCGCTCCACTCACTTGTCCATCCACACTTTGAATCATAACGTTTCTATCGTCAACGCTAAATTCGGTAAAATCTCCCCAAGTTTTTCCGTCATTTTTTAAGCTATAAAAGCCTTTAGTTATAAACTGATTACTCTCTGTCATTATTTCTGACTGCGGAAACCAGATTGATTTTGGCTTTGCCCCTTTTATTTCGCTTTGTGGAACGTTGTAAAATGCGTTGTTTTTGTCTCCAGATTTTCTCCAGTCTACAAAAGCCGCAGGCAAAAGCATATTAGAGAAAAGATTCTTTAACTTCTTCTCTAAGAAAATAATTTCTCCCCAAGCCATTCTTTTTTTCTCCTTCTTTTTATGATACGAATAATTCTCTTAAGAATCTTTCAATTTTTTTATATAAAACAATAGCCTCTATCCAATTCATACGAAACTCTCCGTTATATTTGGATAATTATTTCCAGTTGCTCCTATTGGATAGGTAATTCTGATTTTTTTTGTTTTTATTAGTTCCTTTGGTCTACCTTCTCCACACCGATATAAAAACTGTTGAATACCAGTATCGTTATAGCTATAATCAAAAATCTTAGTGACTACTTGATAGTGCTCATTGTAATCGACATCAATCTCTGAACAAAAATCTTGCGTTATAACTGTAATATTCTCAAAAGGCGCGCCATCAATAAGCCCATTTTCAGTTCCGAAAGTCACTTGAGAGATAGTTCCAAGTTTTAATTGTTGTTCTAGGTCTAAGCCATCAAGCATATCAATGTATTTTCCGTCTGTTCCAAAAGGAATAAAATCAGAATACAAGCCGCCATTTCTTTTTTGTTTTAGACCTTTTAATCTAGTTTTCTTTGCCATTTAAGCCTCCTTTTACTCTATTAAAGAAAAATTAATAATTGTACTTGCGGGCGCGCCATCGGGAAAAGATAATTCAGATAAGATAATTCCATCATCTGTTTCATAAATAAAAGTGCGGCCTATATATATATTTACTCTTGTTAGAATATTATTTACTTTAAAACAAAAGTCTTGCAGTTTCATATAGTCCTTCTCTCCGATGGAAATTCCAAACTTAACTTTCCTACCTGCTCCAATTTGAGTTGCTAAATTCTGCCCCGCAGAAAATGGCCCAGTAAGTTGACCAAAAAAACCCGAAGTTCGTGCCATTATTTTTCCTCTTTCTCTCTTATTTATTTAGAAAAATATAAAGAGGGCATTTCATAAAAATGCCCCCCTCAATTAGAAAATTTTTTAAATGAAGATTCCTTCTGTTTCAACTTTCACAAGCCAAAATCCATTGAGTTTTATTTTAGAAGGGTCATTCCCATTTTCCGCGACGGGCTGTGCGTCTGTCGCTTTATAGTCTGTCTTATTTGCGGCGCACGTAGCTAAGAAGTTATTAGCATTTTCAGAAGAAGATAAGGAATCTACTTTTTGCCAAGCTAACGCAGGGTCAGCGGTATATAATCCGTTGTTAAGCCCCTCATAGTCATAAGCATAGGTTTCGGTAGTAACTAAATCTCCATTCTGTTGCCGCACAACAGCAAGCCAACCAGAACGGTTCTTTGTTGCTTCATCAACCTGTCCGCCCGCGGTCTTACCTATACCATAGGGATACTTCTGTTTAACATCCGCAAGAGAACTAAAGAAGCCAAGAATATGATTACTGCTTAAGGTCGCGCCAAGATTATGCCAAGCATAGTTTTTTGTCTCTTGAGTCTTAGGATTAGTATAAGGCAGCATGAAATACTTGGCGGGGTCATCTAAAAGCGCATCTCGCTTAGATTTACTACTATACAATACACACAAGTTGTCGCCGTTCATTCGAATAGCTTCGATTTTGTTTACTGGATATTCACTTACCTTAACTTCATCTCCAATATTTCCTGTTGCGGGAGACCCATCAGAATTTTTTGCGCCAACGGTATAGTTTGCCTTAAGGAACTGGTCTGTATCTAAGTCTCCGTCACCTTCGACCCAAAGCTTATTAATAGTCTTAAACTTAAAAGGCTCATTTGTCAAGACGCTATTTAAAACACTCTTATGATATTCTCCACTAGAATCTTTATAATTCCAAGTGAACTCCATTTCCAAGTTATTATTTAATTTAACTCCCGTGACAGCGTAATATGGGCCAAAGTTAATACTTGTTCCATCATTATAAGTTAAGGTAATAACTTGAGTATCTTCATTCTTTTGGATATTAGAAACAAACTTAACGTGCTGCGGAATTTGCTCTAAGATATATCCATTTTCATCTGTTGTTGGGTATCCGATAACATATCCTTTAGTATCTCTTTTTGCAATTCCATTCTCAAGTTGGATTCTGCTTCTATCATTATCTATTACAACTAATCCAGAAGCATCTCTCTTCTTAGTATTATATTTAATGATAAAACTCTGTACGCCGTTCTCATTGTCAAAAAAGACTTCTTTTATGCTATTAACTTCTCCTAAATAAACAGAAGAACTCAAATCTGTATATTTAGCAAATAATCTACCGTCTTTAGACAGGCTTAAATTGTCTAACATTCGAATCGAAATCTGATTGTCTGCGCCATGTGTGTAATGGACAGTAAGAAGGTTTGCGGGAGTCGTCTTTATCTCGATAACTCTCCATTGCGCCGATCCATCTGTGAATTCATGTCCAATAGCAAAAGTAGAACAATCTACAGGTGCGGCGGCCGTCTGTCCCGCCACTATACACAACAGCCCCAAACCTTCTGAAAGTCCTGCGCCCCGCGCGCCAACCCTATCATTCAAAACATAAGAGTGACTTCTCTCTAATTCGTTCAATTCTGGAGAAAGATTCGTGTTATCGGTAATTCTGTCTACGACTCTCAGCCATCCAACGTGTTTTTCTTCACTAATTTCTCCTTCTTCTGTATTATTATAATTTTTAGTCTTATAATAAATAGAGAAATTCTTATCATCTGTATGAGAGATATTTCCACTAGAATCTCTTGCTACTGTTTGAAGGAAGTCTGTCGTAGGGTCAACTCTCTGACCGTCTGCCGCAACAATATGAGTGCTTACCTCACAAACATCTTGTCCGTGAATACCATTTGGAATCTGAATGTCATAGCTATTATAGAAAGGATGCTCAAGAGATTCAGCTTTTTCTCTTATAAGCCCGCTGTAATTCCAATAGGTTGAATTAGGAGAATGAGTTGCCACCCAAGGAGTAGCCTTAACAAACCCAGGTTCAGCGCGCCAAACGATTGAATCCGAAGTGGAACTCGCTGTATCAACGACCTGCCGCGAAGTGTCCCATAAATAATGCTCGCTATTAAACTTGTAATAGACCCCTTCTTCCCCAATAGAAGGTAAAGAAGTAACTTCCTTTATAATCGCTCCATATGGCTTAACTGTTCGAGCCGAGTACTCAAAAACAGTGATTGGAAAATCAAATCCAATGTAAGTTTGTTTTACGTCTCCAGTGACCTCATCCAAGACATTACAAAAGCCATACTTAATGGCATCATTGTATTTTGTATTATCTATTTTCCCGAGAGTTCTTTTTGCTATTGCTTCTGTTTTTAATCCATCTGTGCTATTTTGATAAGTAGAAACAAAAGTAGTCCAATCTTGAAGTGAAAGGTGCGGCGCGCGTCCGTCTGGGCCAACTATCCGACCGACATACTCTGCCCCGCCGCCTGGGGACTTACAGAAATTGAAGAACTCTTGTTCGAATAAGTCCTCTCCGTCAGCGTCAACCTTTCTTGAAATATATTCAATCTCAATCTTAACAGGCGTTCCCGCAATTAACTTATATTTATATTCATAAAATTTTGGTACGTTAGCCAAGAGAGAAAGAGAACCTGCGGCGGGCGGCGCTACCCCTCCCCCCGCGCTCTGATAGAATATTCCGTCCTCTCCATACAAAGTTTTCTTTTCAGTATCTTCTCTTGTTAAAGTTGTCTTATTATTATTGAGGGCAAAATTTTGTTGATAATTAAGCCCTCTTCGATAAATAATTCCGTTTTCTCTACTAGCTTTGTTTGGCGTGTCGATTATAACGTATTCATGGTAACTCGCGCCTGTATAGCTGCCGCCCTGTTGAAAAGCTGCTACCATTTTTTGAATACTGTCAAAGCGCGCAACTAAATGATATGTTCTACCTTCTTTTCCGCCATAAAAACTGTATCCCATTTAAGCCTCCTTTTAGCTATTGTCCCAAGCGTAATCTAAGATAAAGTCTTTAACATTTTCATCTCGACTTCCGTTTGGGGCAAGCACTCCTACAAAACTGATTTTTACTCCGTTATTAACTTCATAAATACCGCTTCTACCTATTCTAATCGGCTCGTGATTAACGCATAATAAAGAGCCTGGCTGTGACTGAACTCCAATCTTATCAGAGCCTATTGGCAGAATATTTTTTATGACACATAAGTCTCCCTTATCATCGAAGTTTAAGGTTGAACTATTAAGAGTATCTCTAAAGCCATAAATATAATCATAACTAACTTTCTTCATTTCAAAGGCTAAAAACTTGTATGAGTTATTTGGTGTAAAAACAACTTCAAAGCTTTTTTCTGGCTCGTTGACTAACTCTTTATAAGGTTCTACTGAAAACTTACTCTCTACTGTCTGATATGTTCCATCTGTATGAACTCCAGTCGAAGTTCCAGCATCTTTATATAAGATGAGAGAGAAGTCCATATTATTAGGGTCTTCCCAAGTCGTCACAACACCTAAAGTATTTTGATAAGTTCTTTCGGGAATTCTCTTTACTGTGAATCTTAAATAATAGGTATTCTTTGGAAGAAAAACGCCCCCATTGCCTAGCGGAGTAATAGCGAAATCTTTAAATCCGCGCGAGTAGCCTTGCGTATAAACAAAAGAAGGCGAAAACGGAACGTCTTCCATATAGGTTTGAGAGCCAGTCCCGCCTTTTTTTCTAATTTGTCCAATTTGTAAAGCCATTGATTCTCCTTTCCTTTTTTATAATTTTGAAATACATTTTGTTGCTGAAATAGACATCATGGAATTTATATCAAGAGGAAGGGAAATCGAATTAATCATATAATCTCCGTTCACACCCGCGGCATTATCCGCAACAGTCACTCTGGTATTAGGCTCTAAATAAAAAATAGGTAGCGCGCTAATAGAAATCTGCTCTCCCATATTGGTATTCTGATAGAGCAATGTCTTTATTTTTTCAAAACAAGAGTTCTGATATCCGCCAATAGAAAAAAGATTAAATATGTCTCCCTTAACTTGAATCCAATCCTGCCCAGCTTCATCACACTCTTGTCGCATATTTGCTAAGTAATATTGTTCTGTCAAAGAGATTTCTTCTTGTTCATTTGCGGCGGTCGCCTTTATCAAGTTCAACTGGTCGGCTGTCAGAGTCCGCTGTATATCTTCTAAATTAGATTTATCTATATCTTTGCAAATGAAAACGATATCTGGAATATCATCTTCAAAAACACAGTTTATTTTCTCATCTAAGAGAGATATGCTGCGCCGCCCAATATTTTTAACACTATATTTACCTATTCCCGCAACATCATCTATTATATCTAGGAAAAAGTCTACTCTACTAGGATTTTTCCTTACATTATCTTTGAATTTTTGCTCTTGTAAATCATACAATTTTGCCCACTCATTAATCAATTCAACGAAATAATAATTTGAATTAGTCGCTGTATCAAGAGCCTCTAAACCTTGGTAATACAACTCTTCGCGCCAGTCTTTCGTATAAACAGGGGTACCTCCCTCTTTTATCTTGGCCTTTAGGGTTTGGTCTTTGTCTATATAAAGTTCTGCGCGGTGCATTCCATAACATTTTCTTCCATCAATCTGTTTTAGTTGCGGGCGCGCGTCAATAGCTAAATGATACCGAATGGGAGTCTGACTTCCATCAAGACTCTTCTTCACTCCCCAGACAACAAAATCATTTTTTATATTTCCAAAGCGCGGCGCATTAGAACAAGACTCTATTAATTGAGTTCCGTCAAAAGTATAAACAGACTTGCTTGCCGCAAGGTCAATTTCATAGTTCTCGTCTTGACTTGCTTTTGCTAAAATTGAAGAAGTGTAAGTAGTATTTAAATAATTCTTTATCTCTTGAAAATGGAATCTACCAAAAACATCATAAAAGTATTCAAAATTGCCGAGCGCAGAAATTATTTTATCTAAGACACTTGTTACGGTCTCACCTGCGTTACTAATCAATTCGCCTGGGTAAGTGAAATCAGTATAGACAAAACCTACGTTCTCTCCTCTTTCTATTGTCTTTATCATGTTGGGATTGCCATTGACCTTGCCGAGTGCTTCGTCGTATTTCAGATAAAGATTCTTTTCAAATTGAGTGTCAACATAATACAAGTTAGAGTTTCCGTTATATTGTAAAACCTGTTTAACTCTTTCTGGTAAATCTTCAATAATGATATTAGGAAGAGATTCTTCTCCGAAGTGATTGACTGACTCTTGTATTATCTGCCTCATTGTAGGGTAAGTAATCAAAAGAGAGCCATCTTCTTTTTCGCGCTCACGCTTATGAAACTGAACTGCGGCGGGCAGTACTCCACCCGCATCTCCATTCAGCAAGCACATTTTATCCTTTAATGTCAGTGAAATCTGAACTCCATTAATAGAGTGAGTTATGTTTGGGTCAAAAATAACATATATGCCAAGTGGAAACCAGACTGTATCGCCATAAAGTTCTGTGTAATTTAATTCGTGATATTGAACAGTCCCCGCGCGCCCATCTAAAGTTTCATAAGTATATGGAGAAACTTTATTCTTTATTCCCAACTCAATTCTAATCTTTCTATTGATAGAAAAAAGTGTATTGATTTGAGTTAAATCGTTCTCGTATTCTTCCGCAAAAAGAGTTATATTGCAGGTTCTCCGAAGAGAAGAGGCGCCATTTAAGTTGATGGCGCCAGAGATTACTTTTCCTTGAATCTCTTGTATATCTTCTTCTCCCCAAGACAAAGCTGTTATTCGAACGACCTGCTCTTTTATCGGCAGACTGTCTATGGCTTTTAAGAAGCGAGTATCTTTTAAAAAAGCATAAGAATTCAATTAATATACCCCCTTTACAGTTTGGATATAACAATTCACAATAGCATCTACATCTATCGTAATATCGTAAGACTCCCCGCCCCCATTTTTCTTAGCTTCGCGCCAGTCGCCTTTGTAAAACATATAAGTCTTACCTGTCGCAGTATAAAAATCATAGTTTGCGGGATTGCGCGGCTTGCTATTCTTTTTGTGTTTTGCCTCGAACTCTGCTTGGCCGCCCGAATAAATATATCTTACATCTATCTTTTGACCTCCAAAGATTAAGGATTCTATCGAGGCAGAACTATCATCTACGGACTCGCGGCCAGACTCAATGAAAAGTAGACCGGTTTCGTCCACTTCCGCTCTCATAACTTCATCAGAAGCACTTGTCTTAACAAAAGCAAAAACTCCAGGCTCTGCGTCTATTTCCGCCGAGAAGAAAGCGTTAATGTTAGTATAGTAGGTTGGATAGCGCAAATAATATCTATACCAAAGAATATTTGCTACATCGTTCTCTGCGTTGTTTGGCGCGAACACCTTTGCAACTTGAGTGTTAATATTTTTATAGATTTTTACAACTGGAACATCTTTTAAGCTATTGCTCTTAGAGATATTTATTAAATAGTCGATTGTCATTTTAGTATCTCTTGCGGGAATAATTGTCCACCCAGACCCAATATAAACATTTTCGCCTTTTAATTCATAGATATTGTTAGGTCTTTGAATAAGAATCGTTTTGTCATTAACATAGAAAAGCCATCCTAAAATGAGTTCTGTATCTGCGGAGATAGGTTCGTCTTCATTTAAAGGAATTAAATTCTCTCCTTCTTTTTTAATCAGATAAGGTTCGGATTCAATTTCCATTCGAAGGTAAGATAAGAAGAAGTCATCTACTTGGACTTTATCTATTGTTTTACCAAAAGAATACTTCTCTTTAATTAAATCTAAAACATTCTTGCCGCCATAGAAAGGTTTTTCAAAACTATTTAATTGACCAATACGACTCTCTCCAAAGACAATATTTGGATTGTATCTTCCTATGTTCTGAATCCCATATTTATCATAGTTTAAAACGGAATCTTCGTCAATCTCAACAAAAGTAGCAGAAAAACTATATATCAACCTTCCTAACTCTTGTTTCGGCGTAAGGGTGACAGACATTAGTTTTACCAACATATTCCCCTCTTGTAATGACTTAAAGAGTTTTACCTTATTATTATACAAAAACTTTTCAACTAACTGTCTAAAATTTCTCTCTTTTGTATAATCATATTCATTTACAAACTCTTCAATTCTATGACGAGTCTCTAAATGCTTGTTGGCCACTTCTTGGAATCCATAATAAATGCCCGCATCAGAGGTGAAGAGATGTGCTTCATCCATGAAAGCTGTTATGAGTCCAGTTCCTTGAAATGTTCTGTAGTACATGTTTCCATTACGCCTCACAAAAGGATACTTAGCGCCTATGGTATCAGTTTTATTTTCTGCTATTACTGTGGACATTTGAGAGATTTGGAAATCGTATTTCATTTTTAATTGAAGCGCGCTCCCTAAACTCTCTCCTCTTTCAACTAAGAAAGCGTTTTCAAATTCCCCCATCTCTTGAGTACTAGTCTTTAAGATTCCGCGGCGACCCCTTCCATCTCGAATCTGTGCGCCATATTGGTAGTACACTCCAGACTCTATTGTGAAGTCCGCAAAATCCCATTCAAGAACATGATTAGAAAAGGTCTTGTTCGCAACATCTTCCCATACTCTAAAATTTGTTTTTGAGGATGTTCGCCGCAAAGTCACGTTCAAGTGAACTAACTGACTATCTCTTCCGCGCACTTTTACCATTGCATACCCTTCTTCTTCGTCAATAGACAAGTCTACTGTGCCAGGGAACGGGTCTGACGCATATGCTGCAACCGTAAAGGCCTGATGCTGTTTTGCTATATAGCCATTCTTACTTTCTGCTTCAATCAAGAGATAATAAGCACTTCCGCTTTTCATTTTATATGCGAAGCTATGCTCAATGCGAATTGCGCCATTAGATTCAAGAGGAACGAAATCATAGTTGCTATAATTTTTTTCTCCACTGTCTGCTATTGGCTCATCGCCTTCTTGGTATGGCTGCCTAAAAAGTCTCATTCTCCACTTTTTTAAGAACTCTCCACTCTCGTTAGCAGTATATAAGAAAGCAAAAGTAGCATCTTCTGAAGAAGTAGTAACAAGAGCCGATTCATCTTCTGAAATTTCTTCCACGTTGAAATCTGGAAGTGACAAGATTGGCCTTGCGATTCCTTTTATTAAGCAAACCGTTGACCATTCCGAAAATTGAGTTAAATGGCTGTTGAAGTAGGCGGCGTCCGCATTGAATCCGCTTTCTTGGATAGAAGTGTCGGTGCTGAAACGAATCTGCACCTTGTAAATGACTCCGCGCCTAAACGAGCCAGTAATTAAATCACTTCCATTCAATTCGATATAATATCGGTAGGGTGTCGCCGCAATGACTGGATTGTCTCGCGGCGTTACCTCATTGTAACCAGAAATTTTTATTTTAGAAGGATAAACATTAGTATTTAAAGCATTGCTGTTGTTTTCTTGATATTTGACTGTCACATGAACATTTTTTATATCGGCTTTTGAGTTTAAATCAGAAATACCGAAATAGATTCTAACAGTCTTATCGGTGTAAGCAAAAGCTGGCATTGAATATTCAATTATCGGCGGATACAGTGCCATTATTTTCGTCACTTCCCTTCTCTTTTTCTTTTTTTCTGTCTCTTTGCTTTATATCAGAAGGTGCTACTTTAGGCAAAGCTTTTATTTCATTCATCAAGTCCTCAATGAAACTATTACCATTCTCTTTTACATAATGCTGATAGCGTCTATTGATGCAATCTAAACTGTAGGTATCAATCTCTCCAAGCTTATTGCAGAAATAGTTATGCTCTCTTGTAATCCAAGCCTTTATATCATCTCTATCCGATTCCAAAAGAAGCTTGATGTTTTCATTTGCGGCCTCTATTTCTTTTTGAAGGAAATCATCTCTTTCATCCATCCTTTTAATATAGGCTTCTCTTTCTTTTAAGGCCTCATCCAACTTTTTATTTATCAAGTCTCTCTCTTCTGCGGCCTTCTGTTCGAGTTTAGCTAAAGCCTCATCTTTATTTGCCCATGAATGGGCTTCCTTTTGAATCCAGTCTTTCGCTTCTATAAACTGCCTAATGGCAAAAAAAAGCAAAACAGAAAAAATTAAAATTTCTTGAATAGAATATTTTACTAAAAAATGTTCCATTTTTTTTATTCCTCTCTTTCTATGTTTTTCTGTTTTTCTTCAGAAGGATTTAAAGTTGTAACTTCTTCTTCCGGATTTCTTAAAGATGCTTGATTTACCGCCGCGAAATAAGTTTTTTCTGCGGCGGCATATAAATCTTTTAAAATATAATAAGCGAGTGAAATTGGAAGCCCGCTTTGATTCAGTACGCTTAAAAGGCGTTGCTTAGTTTGTTCGCTAAGCAACGCCAACTGACTATCATAATTTCGTAAATCCTTTTCTTCCTTCATCTCTTTTCCTCTCTTTCCTATGTTTAAACTGTAATCCAATCTAAGATTCCATCGACAAAATCTTGAACTGGGTCGTAATAAGCCATTACAAAAAGCGTCGATTTCTTAGTTTTTATGCTACCCCCAGGAACAACGACTTCAATGCTTTCGCGCTCCGCATGAATATCATCTTCGCCGCCGCCATCTACTCTCTTTACATAGGTGAAAGTCTTTTTCTTTTGTGACAGCTTAACATCTTGTACAATACGAACAGATTGCCACTTAACCGTTTTCCCTTGAAAGGTTAAGCCCTCTTGAACGTTCAAAGTTCCAACAACTAAATCTTTAATATAAGTTGGTAAAGCTTTTCCATCTACACTAGTTCTATTACCCGTCAAAAAGCTTCCAGAAGAATTAAGTCTTGTTCCACCCAATTGAACTTCTCCTGCGGCGTGATTAAAAGCACTTGCAGTAACTGTATTTCCGCCAAGAGACCCATTTCCAAAAGTGAATCCCGCGTTTGTCCATTTGTTGACGCCCGCACCAAAAGAGAAAATGTTTGCGGCGGTCACATGACTAAAATTAGCCTCGCCTCCACTGCTAATGCTCCAACCGGTGCCGCCAACAGCACCATTGGAAGAGAGATACATTTGTCCACCCGTTAATCTATCAGACCCTATCTCCCATCCGCCAATCTTTCCGCTGTTGAAGTATGCGCGGCCATCGGACTGGATCTTCCACCCAGACCCCGCGCCATAGTGAGCCTCAATAGAGCCACTTGATTTTATCCGAATTCCATCCGCAGATAATTCATTAGAACTAATTTGCCATCCTGCAATACTACCCTTGCCGTTCGCAATTAGATTATTAAAAGTAGCATTACCATTACTTTCAATAGACCAAGAATTGTTACCGCCTGCGTCAACTGAAATAGAGCCGTGAGAACTAATCTCTATTCCATCTGCGGTCAGGGCATTGCGGTCAATGTTCCATCCACCAATGCTGCCGCCGCCACGAGCAATAAGATTACGAGCCACGAGATTACCCTCTCTGTCCACGGCAAATTTTTGTCCAAGGCGGATGCCGTCAGTCCCAAGATAGACAGAAGAACCCAAGCCCCCGATATTATAATCAGAATTACTCCCCAAATTACTTGCATCAAAGCTTGCTGCATTATATCCAATATATGACTCATTGTTATCTCCATTTATTATCCAGTGTCTCTGCCCGCTTAATCGACCTACTCTAACAGCGCCGCCCGCAGAACTATCGACTTCAATACTACTTCCTATTGATAATCCATTTGAGCTTAGATAAAAACCTGTGCTTCTATTATCAAGAGCATTATGAGAATTGGAATAGAAAATTCCTTCACCTTCTGAAATCAAGTGAAGGGAATTGTTCTTACTTGCTAATTCAGTATCGGTAATGCGCCAGCCCGCAATATCTCCGCCGCCCGCCGCATGAATCGAACCGTCTGGACTGACACTGAACCTATCACTTCCAAAAACAATTCTCGGAGTGCTGAAATCAATTAACATTCCAGTTCCAGAGTGATTATTGCTATTGAAAACATAATTTCCAGATTGAATATTAGCTGTTCCGTCACTCGGTTTAATCTGAATTTGATTCTTACCAGATATTCCAAAGAAAGCATCTCCAGTATGAGCATCTAAGAAAATGCTTCTCTCTCCTCGATGATATCCAAAAAGACCTTCGTTCTTTTGTCCAGAACTCTCGTCCATAGATTTACCAAGAGTGATTCCAGTAAAGCTATTATCATTTTCTTTATGACCCGCTCCAATTTGCGGCGCCAGTATGTATTTATTGCCCTGTTGATTGATTTTTATGGAATTTCCATCCCAACTGTTTAAAGCTGAAAGTCCATAACGATTTAAATAAAAATCAACAGAGATAATAACCTTATATTGTCGGTACTGAACCTTTATAAAGTTATTTAAGTTTGTGCCGTCATACTTATCTGGCGGCGAGATTGTAGCCTCTTGTCCCCACTTAACTTGCCCGCTCCAACTGTCTTGCCATTTTACTTCGTTTCCTGCTATTGGGATTTCTTTACCAAGATAATCATAAAGTTTGAATACAAAAGGATGAGGATTAAAAGTGCTCCTTGTTCCATCACTCTCAAACATACAATGATTATACCCTTTTATAACTAACGGGGTACTATTATCGGGAGAATAAGAAACATTAACAGGGTAACCCGCATAATAGGTTTTCACGTCTTGAAGTAGAGTATTCGTAGAAATCCCAACTTGAATAGTTGATGCGCACTCCATCTCTCCTGGACTTATATTGACACTTCCGTTACCATCAATAGATAGTTTGTGATAAGAATTGACGCGGCCACTGTTCACAACAGACCAATCTAATCTGACATGACCATCTAGAAATGGGCCATTTACTTGGTCATAAACTGGAGTAGTATCGCCGCCCCAGATTTGAGCCTTTAGCGCGGAAACGTGCGGCGAACGAAAATCTAAGCTTCCATCTGCTTGGACTTTATATCCTCTCAATAGGTTATTCAGAATAAAAATCTTATCTACCGCGGCATCCTTTGGAACAATTCTCGCTATATACTTAGTTCCATTCGTACCAATTTCACCTTCTTTTGTGAAAGTGAAATCTGTTTTTTCAGTGAGTGTTCTTCCTTGGTATATGACTTCTAATTTTATCTCATTTGAAGTTCGTTCCGCATCAAATCTATTAAAGATATTATACTCAAAAACGGGCGCATTCTTTAAAATAAATCTTTGAACTGTGTTATTGCCTGCGGGATTTAAAATTTCTTCGCTTTCATAAGTATAATCAGTGACTATCATTGTATCGTCACTAAGCGCGCTCGTGGGCTGATTCCCGCACCAAATCCATTTTATCTCACAAATCTTGCTCTTTTCTTCATTCGATAAAACAACCTTTCGTCCCAAGTCATCATAAATATCAAAAGATAAAGGAGAAGGATTCTTAATTCTAGCATCTTCTTCTATTGATATAGAGTTTGGCGCGATTCCTTGTGCATTATATTTAAAAACTTGAGTTCTGTTATTTAAAACTATTTTATAATCACTTATTTCGCTATTGTTTTCCAATAGGATAGAAGCATTGCCGCAATGTATCCCAGACTTGAAAATAGCGACTTCATATCTGGCCTGTTTTAAGAATTGACTTACATCTACTTCAATAGAAGCGTTAACAAAAGGTAGAAAGTCTAAAACGCCATCATCTAACACTCTTGCCCATTTATAGGTTGTATTATCTTCTTGCGGCATTACTGTTAAAGTTGTTTTTCCTAAATTGAAAGCGAAACTTGCGCCCATCGAAGAAACAATAGTATAGCCAGTTCCCGCAAAATCATTGACAATATCAACTTCTGCGGAAGTCTCTACTATTTTATTATTTTTATTAAAGAGCGCGACCGCCTTAAAAGTCGTATTCTTAGAAGGACAGTCCGCCAACTTAATGTCAAAATACTCTGGCAAAGGCGCGTATCCATTGTCAGATAGTGGATTCAAACATTCCCAACCTGCGCCGCCGAGACTGGAATATCCAACATCTCCTATCGAAATTGACGTATTCTTTTTAAACCAGAAGAATTGAACCTTTTGTTGTCTTGAATCGACTTCTTGTCCGTCAATTCTAATAGTTGTTACAAGTCTTTTCTTTTCATCTGGAGAAGTAAAATAATTCCCGTTCTCTCCATTAACTCCTAGAAAGTTACCTTGTATCTCCTGTTCCGTTAACTCTTTCAAGAACTTAAGTTCGATATCAGACAGAAATATATCTGTCATATCGACAAATTTATCATTTAAAATTCCCCAATAGGAATCTGAAAGAATATTCTTATAAAGGGTATTGTGTTTGACCGCTATTGGTGTTATATGCTGTTCTTCTGCGTAGAGTTTTTCTTCAAAAACATATCCAAGGCCGCCCTCATATTTGTAAGAATGCGGGAAACCTTTGCAAAAGAACTGAAGACTCACAATAGACTCAAGATTCTTCCCGTCCAATTCAAAAATTAAATATTGCCGCTCTTTTGTCGAGAATTGATAAGGGCGGCCAGTCATTCTATCTATGTTAATAACGTAATCTCTTATTATAAATCCATCTGCGGCGGTCATAGCTTCCGCATGATTTTTGTATTTTGAATTATAGTATTTACATTTTAGGATTAATCCATAATCGCCATTTCCAACTTGTTGTTCTAAAGGAAGTTTTGTTTTAAAAGAAGCGCCAAAGAGAAAATATTTTGCCTTTTCTTTATATAGTTCTTTTCCTCTGTTGTCTATTTGAATATCGTTTGTTAACAGATTTTCACTTAAAACAGCGTTTGGGAAATAAGAACATAAGCCTTTTTCCTTTTGTTGTTTTATAATGTTATTGCCTAAAACAGAATACTTATTTTCTTCTGGAATGATATTCAAAAAGTCTGCACCTGTCTTTGAAACTGTCCCAACGATAGAGGCGTCTTTTTCAAAATCGCTAGAATGTAAAATAATATATACTTCTGCGCCTCTACTATATTTTCTTTTTATATCTTGCGCGTAAGCAACAAAAGTGCTATCTTGATAACGAACTTGATATTTTCCTAAACTTTCGTCTAAACATTCTAAGATTTTTGCTCGAATAGTTTTATCAAAAGCAAGAGAACTAACGCTATTTTTAATTAAAATATCAATAGCATCTAATACCGAGTTCTCGATGTTATTTATCACACTTAATCCTCCTTTTCTCTCTTAAAGGACAAAGCCCCCAATGTCCCTTCCTACTCTTTATAGATTTTAAAGAAAACTTCGTTACAAAAAAAAGACCGCCATTTTTGTCTGGCGGTCTTTCTCTTTTTTCTCCTTATCTGTTTATATTTTTACTCGCTCTTTGGCTTGCCATATTAACTAAGTTATTCAGAGCCTTTTCTATTTCTGCGGCGTCCCTTGCGTTCGGGAAGTTCGCTTGGATAGAAACGTTCTGCTCCAGTCCACTCTGCTCTTGGCGCATACCAAAAGAGAAGGTATCTGCTCCAGTTAAGGCGGCAAAGGCATTCGCGCCCAGTGCTTTTACCTTATCCATAACCCTATTGGCCACTGAAACAGCAGTTAGAATATTCGGAGTATCTTCCTTATTTAAGACATACTCTTTCTCGTGTAAGACAGACAATCTTCCTTGAGACCCCCATTCGCCAGTGTATCCGCCAGAAGCAAAACTCCATTGGCGGCTATTGTAGTCAACCAGGTCTCCAAGTCTACCGAGTCTGCGCTTCTCATTAATGATTTCTTGTGCGCGCGCTGCTGTTTCAGAGTTGTACCGCTCTGCGATTCTATTCTTACGGGTCTGTCCAGTTCCCCAAGACTCGTAAGTCCAGATATTCTTAGCGATTCCTAATGCAGTAGCCTCGTCCACCGAGCCTCCGCCCGAAGAAGAAGCTGCCCCACTCGCGCCTCCGCCCGCAATACTAGCTGGGTTACTAATAGCAGGGTCAAATGAACTGTTCTGATTTTGCACAGAAGAACTGGTACTTGAATTTCTGCTTATAGCGTTTTGATATTCCTCAAAAGCGCCTAAAGATTCTTTCCAAGCCTGTTGTGCATCTTGAGCCGCAGTAATAGCTGAATTTCTAACCGAATCATAAGATTGAATTAAAGAACCTAAAGCTGTTTCTACTGCCTGCACAGCATCAGTCTCTTCTCCATATTGATTAATTAACTCTTGATTGTTCTCAAGTAAGGCTCTTGTTCCTTCTACTGTTTCATCAATTCCTCTTGTAACTTCGGAGAAGGTTCTGCCAGAAGCAGCTTCTATCTCCTCAAGGTTCCGATGCCAAATCTCGTTTTGCTCTAAGATTCTTGCCATTCCAGCTTCAACGCTAGGAATCAAATCTTGAGTATACTTCTCTGACATAGTCTTAAGAGCATTATTCCAAATGGATTCAATAGAGTCATCTCCTTCTTGAAGAACCTTTCGTTGAGTATCCCTTAACTGATTCCATTTTTGTTCAGCAATATCATTGGTAAAAGCTTCTAATAATTCAGTCGCCCTTCCATCCGCGCCAATTAAAGACTCAATAGAACTAAGTAAAGATTGCTCTTCTGGACTACTACCGATACCTAAGAAATTAGCAAACTTCTGTTGTTCGTCTGCTTGCAACTTATCTAAATGCAAGAATGTCGCTTCATTATAATTTCTCTGATAGGTATTCGCTTCTTCTGCCAAGAGAGTAATAAATCCATCTTTACCATAGTATCTTTCATAGAGTTCTTTTGCGGCCTCCGCATATTCCTCTTGATTTCCCTTATGCCTTTCCGCGAGGTCAGCAAGATTGCTATAGAACTCATCTATCTTACTATAGAGTTCGTCATAAGTATTCTCAAGCTGTTCTTTTGGAATCTTTCTTAATTCCATAAGAGCCTGTTGGTAAGCATCCATCTTATCTTTGATGTTGTTCTCATCTGCAACATACTGATAAGAGTAATTTCCTTGGCTGTCTCGCCGCAATCTCATTTGAGTCTTTGCGTTTTGAGCATCTTCTAATGCCATTTGCTTTTGAATTAAATCAATTTTCTTATTGGCATACTCAATGTCAGCTTGTGTTAAATGGTCTTTCTTAGATAAAGTCTCTAACTCTTTATCTCTAAAAGCGGCAAGTTTATTTTGAAGAGTGACATTAGTCGATTCATTAGAAATCTTATTTATGCGGCCTTCGATTTCTAATAATTCTTTTGCTCTCTCAAGTCTATCCAGATATCTTTTATCGTGCCACTTAGTCTTATCCCAAGTAGTCTTTGAATTGTCGTATCCATTCTCGCCAAAGAACGCGGCCTTAGTCTGCTTCGCAATTTTATTAACTGCGTTTTCCCATTTCTGGAAAGCGTTATCAATAGAATCTTCAATAGCAGAGTTCAATTTGCTAGTTGTACTAGTGAAATTCTCATAGAACTTCTCATACTGCTCGTTGTATCTCTCCCACTCCTTAGACCCTTCTCTTTGAGTATCTCTTTGCGCCTTAGCTTCTGCGGCCTGTCTGCGCCACTCTTCGCGCTCTCTCTTTAAGAAATCCAAGTTCGACTTGTTGTTCTCGACATGCTTTTCAAAGAACTCTTCAAGTTCTTCGTACTTATCTTTTCCGAACACCAATTCAATCAGCTTCTTGTCATGGTCGATTAAGTTAGTGATTTGCTCATACTTGTCAAGCTGTTTCTCAAAAGCCTCATTCTCTTTGTCGATTTGACTCATTACATTTTCATGTACATCAGCCGCAATCTCTTCTACGTCCTGTAGACTTTGCGCCAGCTTATCTGCATATTCTTTCAAGTCTTTTTGCGCGGAAGCTATGTCATCTACCCATTTGCCAGTAGACTCATTATAAGAAGAATAAACGTCCGAGTGTCCGCCGTCCGCCAAAGTTTGTAACTCTGCGCGCGTGTCCTCAAGATGCTTCATTAAAGATTGAACTTCGCCAGTCTCTTCATTATTAAAGTAAGAATCAAAATCTCTAACGCGGGCTTTTGCTAAACCTAAGAAATCTTTATCAGCAACTCTATCGACAACTTTCTTTTGGAATTCGTTCCAGTCTCTTTCAGCCTCACTTAAATCTAAAGAAACTTTTATTTCAGTATTGAAAGATTTTATCTGATTCTCAATCTGTTTTTCAGCTAATTCCTCATACTTATCATAAGCCTCGTCAACAGAATTATCTAAATCTTCCATCGACTCTCGCAAAGACTCATATTCAGTCATTTGCTTTTCGACTTTTTCGTTATGCTTTGAGAGTTCTGAAATTTCTTTTTCTTTAGCTTCAATTTGCTGTTGAAGTGCCTCTTGTTGAGTTCCTGTCGCTGCGGCGTTCCATTGGTCAATAAGAGCGTTTTCTTCGGCCTTTAACTTATTGATGGCTTCTTGCTGTTGGATAAGAATATTGTTATATCCAATTATATCGCCATTAACATCTACCGTAACATTGAGACTCTTTAGAATCGCTTGTCTTTGTTCCAAATCCCATCTTTGAAGGGCTTGTTTCTCCTTCATCTTCGAGATTTGCTTTTGAAGATGATTTTGTTCATCCTCTAACAACCGATTTTGTTTCTGAAGATTATCAATTAATGCCGCGCCCGTTAGATACTTTTCTTGTCCAGAAATTCTTTTAAGGATACGGTCAATCTTTTTATATTTCTCTTCTAAGTCATCTAATTCTCTGTTTATGTCATGGTAAATATCAACTTCTTTTTCAAGAGGCTCAAGATGGTCTTTCTTGTTGTCCGAAGGCTTGTCTTCTTTTCCGCCTCCTCCACCTTTGCCGCCTCCGCCGCCACCTTTACCTTTTCCGCCACCAGAATTGCCGGCAGAAACGATATTAGTGCCTCCGCGCGAGCCGCCAGACCCCTTGAACTTTGGCGCGGCGCTACTTCCAGAGCGACCGCCATGTTTACCAGAGCCGCCATCGATTTGTGGAACTTGAACAACAGTCTGTGTATCACCTGACAAGTGCGCCACATGAACTTCGTTCCCGAAAAGGTTTGCGGAAATGTCTGTTTCAGTCTTTGTGTGTTGCGGCGGGCCGTCTACATAACTAATAGTCGGCTCATACCCGATTCCTTCAAGAATTTGATTAGCTTGCTCTTGAGTTATCTGGGAATGGTACAACATATCATTGAGAGAATCTATAAATTGAGCATCATCCAATTCCGCGCCGATAGAAACTGCGCCAGGGTCAAAGTTAGCAACGAAATTGCTTACATAATCTAACTCTGATTGAAGTTGAGAAGCAAGAGCCGAATCATCAACGTCAATTTTTATACTTGCGACTATTTCTTGTGCGGCCTTCACTCTTAAACTATCGAGCGCCGCAACGTTGCCTTCCGCAAGTTGCTGAATTTCCGCAAGGTTATCTTGAATGAATTTGTTTGAAGGCTTGAATCCAAAAACATCTTCTAGGCTGCTCTTTACAGAACTCATCGCCTCAAGATAATCTCTATCTAAGATATTTGAAGTCTTTTGGAGAACTTCCGCGTTCTTTTGCCAGTTCTTAGATAATGAATCCAGACCTTTATTAAGCTTTAAGTTATCAAGAGCAATAGACTTAGTAACATCATCTGCTTCCTTAAGGTTCTCTGAACTTTCTTTAAGGGCATCTACATATGCATCGTAAACGTCAGCTGTTACACCAACAGATTTAAGTTCTTTATTGATAATCTCATCTTGAGTTTTAGAATAAGTCTCTGCACTGATGATACCTTTTTCATAAGCTTCTGTTAATTCATCAAAAGATGAAACATTCGCATCGACCCATTGTTCCTCTACCGCGGTAGTGCTTATAATTCCATTCTTATAATCTGAAATCGTTGCGGCGAGGCTTGTATAAGCATCTTCTAAGGTCTTTAAAGAGTTTGTGTATTGAAGATTTGAATCAAGTTCTTCCTGCGTTGTTGCGCCAGTTCTTAATTCAGATTGCTTTTGTTGAATATAGGACGCCGCCTCATCAAGAGCATCTTTTGAAACGCCTAAATATCCATATACATCTGAATTGCTTTCTTGCGCGGTGACCGCCTTTAGAATATCAGCTTGTTCTGCAGTGTCCGTGCTTTTGACATTTAAGCCTTTGAATCTTTCAGAAAAATCTCCAATCTCTTGAATCTTCTTCTTAATATTCTCTAAGGAATTGGCATTATCATCAAAAAGCTTTTTCAACTCCTCGCTACTACCAATTAACTTATATTTACCGTCAACTGTTGTAGTAAAGAATTGACTTGCCGCCCGATTTGCATTAACTAACGTTTCATAAGTCTTATCATCAATAATTTCTCCAGTAGCTTTTCCGCTGATAGCTTTAATTGCGGAAAGTGAAGAAGTGACCCCTTCAAGAGAACTAAGAGCACTCTTACTGGAAGAACTTGCGGAATTCAAAGCCGCTGCAAACTCTTTCCAAGCGGAACTAGTAGTATCAACGGTTATGCCTTGCTTCTCTAATTCCTTTTGTAATTCATTGAGCGCGCCGCTTTGTGTCCAGTCAATAGAAGAAAAGACTTCTGTTAATTTTGCAGAATCCTTTGATTGAGCAAATAAATCTTGGAAAGCTTTTAATCCCTTTTGTCCGCCATGCAAGAAAGAATCAGAAAGCGCTTTTTCAAGATTCTGTTTGGTAGCAAGAGAGAAGTCATCTTTGGAGATGCTGTTGAAAGCATCTTTTACTGCGCCGGTTAATCCTTCGCCGACAGAAGCCCATCCATTATCGCTCTCTTTAAGCGCTAATGAAAAACTCTCTTTAAAAGCCTGTCCAGACTCGAATCCAACTTCTTTAAAGTTCTCATTAAAGATGGAATCAAAATCTCCATGCTCAAAGGCTTTTTTAATATCTTCAAACTGCGTTTTTGTTAAAGCGCCAAAGTTGCCAGCATTGCCGCCCGCAAAACTTGTAAAGGCTTCTTTTCCAGCTTCTCCCGCAACGGTTGAACCTGCATTTGTTAATTTATTTAAAGCCGCGATATAATCATCAATCTTACTTGAAGCCTCTTGAAGTTGAGAATTACGAACAAGAGTATCTTTGATGATTTTATAATCTATGTCATTATGTTCATTACCTTCTTGGTCTTTAAAATTAACAGCCTTGCCTGTTCTCTTAGTAACAGTCCATCCATATAACTCAGCATACTCATCTGCGGCCGCCTTCTTATTCTTCAACTTGCCATATTTCTGCCAATAGTCATCAGTATCATTCAGTGCGGCCGCCATCATAGCATTTAAAGCTTGCTTATTATCGACAGCGTCATATTTCTTATTTTTGTGACTCTCGTTATAAGTAGATACCATAGCCTGAGAGTTTAACTCTAAGGCTTTGACGTTAGCTTGGATTGCGGGCGCGGCTTCTTTTATCGCGTCCTTATTTGCTATTAAAGCTTTTGCCACATCAGCGCTTTCTGTACCAAGCGCCGCCATAATAGACTTGGTGTCTCTGTCTAAGAAAAGTCCATCCTTAGACATAATTTGAAGTGTGCGGCGAATAATATCTGAATCAATGTTAGTTTTATTGGCTAATGAGATTTCTTGATTTCTAATGGAATCTTTTGTTACATTAGTCTGTTGAGAAGTTGCCCCAATTAAAGCAGACGCAACACCTTGACGGCTCTTTTCTTGAATCTCTTTCAGAGTTTGAGCATCAAAAGACATCAATCCATTGTCGTCTGTTTTAACTTTTGTAGAAAGTTCTTTGTATGCGCTAATCAAAGAAAGAACTTGCTTGTTCGCCTCTATTAAAGCATCTCGCCATTCTTGAGTTCCAACAGCCAGATTCTTAATATTTTCTTGAGTTTTTTCAAGTCCATCTAAAGATTTCTTTAATTCTTCTGCGGCCTTGCGCACTCCATCATAGACTTCTTTAGCTATTGTGGCGTTATGTTTTGCGGCCTCTGTCGCTCTCTGATTTGCTGTTGCCGCCCTTTGTGCAGCTGCAACTAACAAAAGGAAGCCAGTTACAGCAACCGTAATGACTCCGCCTGTAGAAGTTAAGAATCCTTGGATTTCTTGAATTTTTTTGGCGGCCGCCGCAAGAATCACAGACGCGCCTCCAACACCCTTAACTCCTTCATTCACTCTCTTGATTCCATCAATCAACATAGGGAATACAAACAGTGCAGAAGTTCCCAATCGCGCAATGCCATCACCCAAAGAAACCGACCCTTGTTCCATTTCCTTAAAGGTTTTGATTATTCCTCCAAGACCAACTGCGCCAGCTGCCACCTGACTTACACCAATTCCTATCATTGTGATATTCTTAGCTAAGGCTTCGGTGTCTATGCCGTCTTTAACCTTTTTCTCTGTTTCGGAAAGTTCTTCGGTTCTTCGGTTAATTTGCTCTGTGCTTTCCTCTGCCGTATCTAAGACTTGACATAATCCAAAAACTTCTTCTCTAGTCTTACGAATTCCTTGTGTTATTAATTCAATAGCACGACTCATTGGGAGTTCGCTCTTAGAAAGAATCTCGAAAGCCTCTTGTCCGTTAGTGGCATCCTTAATAAGAGACAATCCCCTATTGCCAAGGAAGGCTTCTTTTCTAATTCCGCCACTTTCTTTTTGCGCGACGACTCTATCTAAAAAGTCTTGAATCTTTTCGTCTGTTGGCTCTTTTTTCTTCTCAAGGGCTTCTAACTCGATGCTCTTATCAATGTATTCTTCGGTTTCTTCGTTTAAACTAGCTAATTCTCTTTGAAGTTTCTCTACTTTCTTGGCTTGTTCTGTATATCCTTCACCCTTATTGAGAACTTTCAAAAGTTGTTCAGACTTATCTTCTGTTTGGAGGAATTCTTCTCCAAGAGCCTCTAATAAGTCAAGTTGAGCCTTAACAGCTTCTTTATTCTTCTCGGAGAACTCAACGTTTCCATACGCGGCATCTGTCTTATTAACATCGTATCCGCGCTCGAACTCTGGAGCCTCACCCATGTCATTGGCTTCATAGAACTCTCGGTAATTGTCGTAATATTCCTTAGCTAAATCGAGTCTTTTGCGGAGTCCAATGTTTAAATCATTAATCGCTCTTTGCTCTTCTGTTATTGCATTAATCGCTTCGCTTTGCTCTTTTGAGACCAGGCCTTTGTCAATAGCCTCATCAAAAGGACGTCTGCGTTTTATTAAAGCTTGCACACTGTCGGCAATAACTTCTTGAGAAGCGCCTTTCGCGGAGTCTGACATGAGAGTTAAGTTAGTATATCCTTCTTCTCTGCCCGCTCTTTTTTCAGCCATTTCTTGTAGCTGTTTCTTATTATTTAAGAAATTTACAATGCCACTTTGCGCCTGCTGGCTAAAAATTTGAGTTAAAGCCGCGCCAAAAGCAACTAATACAGCCTTGCCGCCGCCAATACCTTGAATAAAGCTGTTAACGAGATTTAATAAGTTCGACCCTTGAGTATAAATACCTTTTAAAACATCTTCGTCAATTAAGCTGTCTTGTACCCCCTCAAGAGCAGAAGTAAACTCATTGGTGTGCGCGGTCAGACTTTCCATATATCGAGCGTTCTTTTGTTCAAGCGCGCCCGCAGAGTTCATGGAGACATTTACCATGTCTTGATATTGCGCCCAGTTATCGAAGAGAGCAATCAAGTTGTTCATTTGGCGCTGACCTGCCATAGTAGAAGCTAAATAAGTTTGCTGCTCTTTTGTTAAGCTTTTCCACTTATTACCAACTTCTTCCATAACATCGCCAGTGCTTCTTAAATGACCATCCATGTCAAGAACATCTATGCCGACCTTTTTCATTCTACCCGAATAGTTACCGAGAGAAATTTCGGCATCAGATGTGCCAGCCTTTATGTCGTTAATTCTGGCGAAAATGGTCTTATAAGCATTACCAACTGTCTCTGGCGCCTGTCTTGTTGTAGCAATAGTAGTAGCAAGCATTGCGTTAATCTGGTCAATGCTAACTCCCATATTGTTAGCAACTGATGCCACCTTACTCATACCTGCGGCAAGTTCTGACATATTAGATGCACTACTATCTGCAACTGCGGCAAGCTTATCTACGGTCGAAGTAGCATCCGCACTTTGAATCTTAAAACCGTTCCAGACGGCAGTTAAGTCATTTGCTACTTGAGATGCTTGCGCGCCCGTAACGCTGGCCGCCTTAAGAGTTGCCTCTGTACGAGATGCTGACTCATCCTTGCCTAAACCTTGCTGAACAAAAGTAAGATAAGACTTAGTATAGTCTTTTGTCTGGCGTCTCATGCTTTGCGCCGTCTTATTCGCCTCGGCGCCAAACCTAGCCATCTCTTCTCTTGATTGTCCAGTAACAATTCTAATATCAGTTAAGGATTGGTCTAATGCTTTCACATATCCAAAAGCAGATTGAATCGAATAAGTGAAAGAATTGACTGCGCTAGAAGCAATATTCCATTTAATTGTATTGCCTAATGTTCTTTGAATAGAATCTATAAAAGAATTTGTCTGCTTTAATTGAGTGTTTGTCGTGAGGACTTCTGCGGCCAGCCTATTAAAGCCCTTCGCGCCAGCCTCTCCCATCGCCGCAAAATCTCTGGAAATTCTTTCAATTCCTATTTTTTTAATTTGTTCATTAAACTTGGACGTATTAAAAATACCCAAATCCGAGTTATATGACTTAGTAACTGCGGCCTGAACTTCGGCGGCAGTCTTTTTAATTTCAGAAAGTCTTTTTAGGTCCTCTTCCACAGAGAGATTCAATTTCATGTCTTTTGCAGTCATGTTTTGAATTTCTTGCAAAGACTTTTTGACGTCATCTAAATTTTTCTTATTTACATCAAAGTCTATCCCAAAACGCATTGTCTTTGGCATATTTTTGAAACTCCTCCTTATTTCTCCTTATCTATTGCGGCAAAAATAAAAAAGCCCCAACCTTTCTAATATATAGAAAAGTTGGGGTAAATTCTTTATTAAAAATGCCCGCTATTTTTACTTTACTGGGAGCGGCATGATGTTGTTATTCTGGCCAGAGTTCTGCGCCATCTGTATCATATCCTTTACATTCTGAAACTTCTTCTCGTCAAAGCTATTTACAAAATCTGCGGCGGCCTTTGCGTTATTCGGAAGGTCATTAATAATGCTTTTAATAACACTTCCCGCAGTTGTAGTATATTGAAGAATATCCTTCATGGCTTCTTCCACTGTCTTCATTAAGTCTGGATATTCTGGAATATGAACTAAGATGCTATTGATAATTCCATTACTCTCCAGAATATCATAGAGTTTACTCTCATCTTCCTTCTGCTTATCTGTAAAAGCGATATTTGTATACAGATAAACTAGATTGAGATAAAAATTCTTTTCCATCTTAACCTTATTGAAGACGCCGCTCTCGTCCTTAGATTTCTCAATAGTCGCATAAATCAAATCTTCCTTTTCGTCAATGGGAAGATACTGCTTAATCTCAATCTCTTGGTCGCCAATCTTAACTGTCTTGACTGGATTCTGAACCTTCAACTTCATATTTGTAAAACTGACCTTACTCATATTAAAATTCTCCTTCTTTGGATTACAATTTTTCCTTATATTAATAGTATACTAAAAATTTTTAAAAAAGTCAATTACTTTTTTCTTGAATATAATCAGCGAATTGAGTTGCGCCAAGAGCAATAGAAATCTTAGTCTCATTTATTTTACTAATAAGATTTCTGATACGAACTGCGGCGGCCTCGTGACTCTTCTCTTTTCCCCCGACCCATTCTTGCGGCACAGTGTAAGTATCTGGAAAAGAACCTTTTTTTCCTCCCAAGCTAAAAAGATTGCTATACTTATCTTCTGTCAGATGCTGTCCAAGGTTATGGATTAAAGCTTTTATATTAAAAACTTTAATGTAAGGGTCTTTTCCTTCATTCCCCTGCATATTGACAATAAGCAATTCAGCGGGATTGTCTTTGTCATACCCCTCAAGAGCAGAAGCAAAAAGAAGTCTTTTTATAGCTTGATTGGCGGCAATGACTTCCGCCATATCAGAAGCGCTTCCCGCCTCTTTCTCTCCGCCAGGTTTTGTTCCGTCCCACGTTGATACTACGTTTAGGTAATGAGTCCCAGTTTGCGCGCCCGCGGTGAACAAAAGCAACTGACTCAAAGAAGTGTTGCTAACTAAATTGGCATGAATCGAAGAGCCGCTTTCATTTTTTGCGGAGATGGCGTACTTTCGAGATGCCCTTTTTCCGCTTTCGTTCTTATCCTCATCTTTAATTGTCGCTATAACGTCTATTTTATTTCTAATACTTGTGGCAGAAACTTCTACTCGTTTTCCTTGGAAAACCTTTTCCAAAACACCTTCCTTAGTAGAGTCTATCACTTTTAAAGGATTTACACTTTCTCCTAAATTGGCAGTATCCATAATAGATAACATCTTTTCTCTTAAGGCTTCGTCAGCAAGAGTCGTGCCTCTAAATTGAATCATTGGTAAAAGCCACTCAAAGGCTGCGCCCGCCTCGTCATGTGCAGGAGCCTGTCTGTTAAATTCAGAAATAATGTCATTAATATCTTTTATTGAAGATTCTCTAGTAATGTCGCCAGTTCCTTCAAATTTGCGGTCAATAGCCGCACTAATTTCAGCTAACTTAGCCTTTGCTCTTGCGATTCTAGCTTGGGCTTCTGGCGCGGAAGTTTGACTATAAATATCTAAATTAAATAATGCTTCTAAGTCCTTTATTCGATTTTGCATAGCAGCCTTTTGATTACTAGGACTCAACCTATCTATTTCCTTTAAATCAGCTTTACTTTGTTTCGCAATTTCATTCATTTTTTTAGATAAAACAGTGTCGCCAATAGATAGGTTAGAACTGGAAAACTCTCCCGCCTTTAACTGGAATGTTTCTTGTATCTTTTGTTCAACTGCGGCCTCCATGATACTTCTGACTCTTGCAAGTCCAGATTTCTTTCCCGTTTCTCCATAAAAGAAATCATTATACTGCTTCTCTATGACTGCGGCCTCCGCTTGTAACTTTAAAATTTCATTGACTTCGTGAATAACTCCAAGATGAGCCCAATCCTCAAATTGCGGCGCTCCGTTTTCAAATCTTGAAATTCCTTTTTTTAAATAGCTACTTTTTCGTAAGTGAACATAATCCCCCAAAGCGCTCATGTAATTCTCCCTCCAATAAAAAAAAAGAGGGATTCATAAGAATCCCCCTTCCTTTTGTTTCATTACGGAGTGACGATGCCAACTCCGATTTCGCTATCCTCAACTGCGCTATTCTGTGGCATGACCGGATGGTCAGAGGTCTCCGCGCCCGCAATATCTGCAATCTGAAGGACACACAGCACTTTCTTGGTCTTATCAAAGTAGGTATAACCTGGGAAGGCATCCATATTGAAAGAGAAAGCACTTGGGTCACCAGAACCCGACATTGCAATAGAGAAGTTAGACTGAATCTTAACGTTTGGCAGAGTAAGGTTCGCGGGGACATCCTTACCGTCCTCCTGACGTCTGAACAGCGTATCCGCCTCAACGTAGTAAGAGCCAGCGAAGGTGTTCGCAGTGATGTCTGCCTCGTACACCTTTGAGCCATCAAGGTCAACGTAGAAGTCCACCATGACAGTCTTGTTGGCTGCATTTGCGGCAGTTATCTTGTTACCCGCAATAGTACCAGAATAGATTTCTCCAGTGATAGAACCGTCAGTATCCACGCCCATGATATACAGCGGCGCGTCGTCAGTTCCAATGGTAGCACCAGTACCGAAGTCCTTAAGTGCATCTGTAAGGTCAATCTCTCCAGTCCCGTTTGCGGAAGCCATTGTAGTCACATGGAAGTGAACCTTTCCACCATTGATTCCGCTTGGCTTGAACAGACCCGCGCCAGAAAGCACAGAAAATCCAATAGGTGAAAGTAAAGCATCCTCAACGTTAAATGTGAGCGTCTTATCACCTTCCCACGCAATCAAACGAGAGTTGCCTCGTCCACCCTGTGCATAAGAAGTGGAAGATGACTGCGCCAGAGTAGAAGTCTTTGCTGTATCAATGTAAAGAACTGGCTGACCCTTTTTAAAAGTTTTAGTACCAATCTTTGTGTCTTTATTTGCTCTAAAAACGATGTTCGCGCACTCACGAATACCAAAACGCATATAAAAACCCTCCTTTTCAATTAAGAAAAAATAAAATAGTTATCTGATAGAAAAAAATCTATCTTTTTTATATAGAACTTTCATAAATATCTTTCATCCAACTATCGACCTCTTCCAAATCCTTTGCGCCCGCCATCTTTGCTTGAATATACATGTCTGACTGTTGCTTTAAACTGTATCTTTGAAACTCGTCCAATAGCTGATAGACAGTGTAAGACAAATAAGAGTTTATATCTCTTTTCTGTCCCACTGATAATATAGAAATATATCTTGAAAGGATTGCGATTTTTTGCCCGCTCTGTTGCTGACCCTTTTGTTTTGCTAATTTTTGGTGATAGTCTTTAAATTTTTTTGCAATTTGTTCAGCAAGTTTTCCATCGGGATTATATTCTTCATTTTTACTTCCAATAGACAAAAAATTAGAAGCAAACATTTCATTTAAGATTGAAAGGAAAGCCGCAAAGTTTTTTTCATCTATAATTCGGCTTTCTTCGTCTTTGATTAAGATGATACCTTTTTGAGTTAGGGAAACTTGATATTCTGGAAAAACAAGAGCCAATAACATCTTAGCTTGATTTGCGGATTGTTGGGCGGCGACATCTTTTGCATTTGCAATTTTCATTACAATGTCAAAATCTTCTAAATCGTTTAGCTTCTTTTTTTCGTCTGGGCGCAAATCGTCTTTTCCAAAATTCAAAAACTGGATTCCAGAAAAAAAAGTTTTTTCTCCTATGTAAGCTATCTCTTTAAGCGTTGGCTGATGTAAGGTTATTGCGGCCTGTGGAAAAGGAATATCATTTTTAGAAATTAACAAAAGAGAATCAATCATTCAGTTTCACTGAATCCTCTGAAAAGTATGTTCCCTTATAAGATAGGGAATACATAGAGAGGTCTTCGTTTAAGATTACTTGATTACAAGTAATAAATTTATATTCGCCAATTCCACTTAATTTTATATTGTTGCCGCCGCCAGTTAAATAAGCTTTATTCTCATCCGTAATAGAATTAAGAATTCCATCTATACAGCCGCATATCTTAAGAGGCCTAATCATATACTCATCTAAACACCAAGCGTCTAAATAACAGATAACATCGAAATCAATTTGACAATCTCTGAATTCCGCAGAAGTCTTATTCATTGAAAAATTATTAAAACTAATCAAGAGATAAGACTTAATATTCTCATGTTCCTTGCGCGGAATCTTTGGGTTAAGTCTGACATACCCTTCTTTGATTAAATCTCTCAAAGTTTTTGAATCTATCATCTTTTGATATTCTTCATTATCCTTATCTAAACAATCTGGATTGTTGATAATCAGAAGTCTTTTTAGAATATCACTATAAGGTTTCGTTTTTACGAAGAGGGCTTCTAAAATTTTTTCTACGTCTTTTTCACAATTCATAAAAGACGAATATAAAGGCTTATTTTTAATTAAATCATATCGTGCCATATTAGCGGCCTCCCTTCCTTATAGACTTTCTATTGTAACGTGCTTAATAGTATCGCCGCACTTAATATTGAAACCTTTTTTATATTTTTTCATTGAAATAACTTCTATTTGTAACTTATTGTCAACGATTTTCCAAGAGAGAATCTGATTTAGCTTCTTTCCTGTTCCATCTGGGACTAATTCTACTGTGGCATCTTGAATATTTAGATTCTCAAAAGTATAAGAAGTAGAATCTCCAGGATATAAAATGTCTTTTCCCCTAATCGTTGGCTCTGTTGTTGGCGGCGATGGTGTTTCAGGCTCTTTGGAATTCATATCCTTTATCATTTCGTCTGTGCTAGTATAAGTTTCTTTTAGCGCAACCCTAATCATGCCACCTTTTTTATTCTTAGAAGTTACTCCATAGCTATCGTTAAAAGCTTGGACTTCCCACCATTTGTTATTTACTTTTATCCTGTCGAAACGCTTGAAAAAGGCTGATGTTGTTTCATCTTTTGTAATGTAAAGTAGCTTTGTATAATTCATGTCGTTCCAGACAATTCCGCTCTTTACATTCCATTCAATAGTCTGCTCATCTGGGCCAGAAGTCCATCCTCTGTAAACTAACTCTTTTCCATCTTCTGTTGTTACGATAATTTTTTCATCCGCTTTTCTAATTTCCGCCCTAAAATAAGCAGTTTCTTCGGAATATTGTAAATAGACTATCCAGTAACTATCTGGCGTCCATTTCTCTTTATTCCCATGAATCCATTTAAAAACAGTTCCGTTAGAAAAGTCCGTCTCTATCATATCTTGATTATCTGTAACTATTGGGTCTATATTAACAGAGTTTTCCTCAAAAGGAATAGATAAAATCTTATCTTCGTAAGCAACTTTCAGCTTATCGTGATTAATTAAACATCTAAAATAAGGTGCGGTCTGTGCATCTTCCGCCTCTAAGGGATTATATTTTTGAACAATGGCTGCTTGATAAGAAAAGTATAAAGCCTTTTTCATAGACTTAAGTTTATCTTCTCTCATCCGTATCCATTGATTAAAATTAGAAGTTATTTTCTTGTAATTTCCAGACGGTTGGGCGGCGCCCGCTATGTTTGCCCGCTCCGTCTCCCCATAGAATCCAAGCCGTCGCCGCATTCCATTAAGATAATTCATTGTTTTGAATCTCCTTTAACAAAGAAAGACATTCAAAAATGACTCTGCGGTAAACGGCAAAATCCTCTGGCCGCACTAAATCAAATAGTCCATCCAATTTACAAATCAAAAGAAAGAATCTCTCATTCTGACTTACATCTTGGCGACTTAGACCTCTTACACTGACCAAAATGCTTTCTAGGTATTTCTCCCAATCGGCGCCTTCTTCTCTAAGCGGAAGCAACTTAAATATCTGATTTATTAAAATTTTACAAACTTTTGAACAAGATTCTTTAGACATTGTTATCCCTCCACTTCTAATGAACTTGGAGGAGTCATAATACTACCAAAAGTAGACTTATAGATGCCATTTTCATCTTTTATTCTTCGCTCATAAAGTCTCTGTAAATGGAATCCTTCTCTTTCGTAATCCTTTTTTAATTGCAAAACCTTTTGTATATGATTGGCTTGAGAAGTGAATTTAAAATCAGAACCCGAATATTTCATTCGGACATTTTCAATAGAAGCTAATTGCTGACCAAGCCACTCTACTATCATATAGGTGGCTAAAATATTAATTTCTTCAACAGACAAAGCACTAAGGAAGCCGCCGACACTAATCTCAACGGCCTCCCCAGTCTTTATATCGGTTGAAGTCTCTGTGTACATATCCAACTCATAAGCAAGAGACACGCGCGGAAACTCAAATTTGTGTACCGCGGTAAGCAGTAATTTTTCTGCCTCTTGAGAAGTCTCTTGTGGAGTTAGTTCCATGTACATATCGTCTGTAATTTTTGAGAAGAAGCTTTCATATATTTTACTAAAGGAAGTGCCTTGTAAAGTGTCCATAGCCCATCCCCCTTTTCTTACTTCTTTATAATAACACGGCGGACAGGCTCTTTATCTGTAACTGGAGTTACTGTGCGTCTCTTTGGAGTACTATCTTTTTCCGCCTCTTGTCCTTCTTTTGCCTGCTCAATTAACTGAATCGCATTTGTAACATTAAATCCTGTCTTTTCTAAAATTGCCTTACGCTTCGACATATCATTTAATGGTAACTTTACTGCCAAATCCTTAATAGTCTCTATCACACCCTCTGGCGCGAAATCAAGACAATCCAAAAGTGAATCTAATGAGCCATTTAACAATAGGTTCTCAATGTCCCTTATTGTATAATGATATTCAGGCTCAACTCCGCCCAAAAGGTACTGAATCACCTCTGGGTCTTGGATAATAAGTTCGTCTGACAGAATCTCCTTACCCCCTGGCGTCCAAGACAATTTCTCTAATTCGTCAAAAGTTAAATCCATAGTTTGTTCTGGCGCGAATTGTCTATTAATTAAGACAAGTCCATCTTGAATCTGATAGCCAGCCATTCCTCTTGAACGATTAGTAACTTTTACTTCGCGATTTTTTTCAATCTGTGCCATGTTTCTTCTCCTTTTTCTCCTAATGATATAGAAAATTAAAGGGCGGAGGCCGCCCTTTAATCAATAGTGTTTAATTACAGAACTTTCTTGAGAGACTTGTTCACATACACGCAGAGGCCTGGGTTAGTATTATACACAGCAACACCAAACTTCTGATAAGTTTGAATCTCCTTAGACCAGTCTTCTTGAGAATCAATGTCTCTTACTGCGGCGTCGCCTTCGAAAGCAACCTTAACAGGCTTCTCCGAACCAGTAGGAATAAGGTATGCCTTAGCCGGGTCAATCACCTTCTCCTTGTTAGTAGAATCCGTAAAGGACTGCGGCAGAACAACAACCTTGTGACTCTTGTAATTCAGAAGGCATCCATTCTCCCACTTAGTCTGCTTCATAGCATCAGACCATTGCGTGCTATCTGCAGGAACAAGGGTCGCCGCAAACTCGTATGTGCAATAGATAGTAGCCTTACCATAAGAATCTGCAATAGTCAGAAGCTTATCCATCTCCGCCTCATTGAAGCTAGTCTGTGTCGTGATGTTAACTGCGGGAAGGTCACTCACCATAGACTCAAGTCCCTTAGCGATTTCCTTATACACAGCCTCGTTAAGACCTTCAAGAACAATGTCGTAAACATCGCTCATCTGGATGCGGCCATCGAGGAACTCCTCAAACGCAATCTGCGCTGCTCCACCCCAAGCGGCAGTCGGCACATCAAAAGTAAAGCCATCTAACTTGAAAGTCTCATAGCGGCCAGCGAGTCCAACTCTGGTAACAAAGCCCTTCGCGCGCTTCTTAGACAAATCAGAAATACGCACCTTGAACGTTGGCTTGTCGCCCTGTGCATAGGTCTTGACGTCTGCAAACTGTCCATACTCCTCAAGAACCTTAGCCGGAAGGGTCTCACTAAGCGACACTTCGATAAGTTCAAAAATCAGATTCTTGTTCTGACGATAAAGGGCATGGGTCTTAGCTAACTCATCAACTTCCTTGCGGAACGCCTCATTCAGCGCCGCATAAGAAAGATTCTCGTTATTAAAAGAATAGTTAGCCTTTGGATTGATAGAAGCCTTTGCAGTAGCTTTTGCAAGGGCGATTAAATTTTCTCTACTTAAAGCCATTATATTTTCTCCTCTCTTTAATTACTGAATTCGCATCAGTTGCACGCCGAACTGACCATCTGGCATAGTGTAAAGTTTCACAGCCTGGAACACTGGCGCATCCGTTGCGGTCGGCGCAGCGCTCTTCTTAAGGAAGCCTGTCGCCGCATCAACAGTGAACTTATCTCCCTTAGCAGTCACCTCGGCAGAGAAGTCAACTCTTGACTCCTTCGAATTAGCCGCGCCGCTAAAAGTATTAGTTGTGTAAAGGTCACCAATATTCACCTTGTACAGACGCGGATAAAGCTTGCCATCAATAGAATCATCCTTAAACAGACGGAAATCCTTTCTCATCTGCTTGCTGTCATAAAGTTTCTCTTCATTGTAAACAAGCATCCACTCGCCGTCACCCTCTAAAGAAGCCCAACCGTCTGCAACGTTATACTTCAAGAACATTCCATTCTCAAGAGCGTCAAGAGGAGTATAATCTCCACCATTTTTCTTGCCTGCGGGAAGCTGTGCATAAATCTGGCCAGTCTTCTGAGCAGACATATGATTTAATTCAACTTGTCCAAATCCAATACGCTTTTTAGCGCTAGAGTCATAGCTCTTTCTCATTTTTTATATTCCTCCTACTTAATTATAGTGTCTTTTCAACATTCTTAACGGCTTGCACCCAATCTGGCTCGCTGTTAAAATCACCGCCACCCAGATTAAAAGTTACAACGGGGTCATTCTTTTCCTGTTCTGGCTTCGCAGGCTCAAAACTGATTTTCTTGCGATAGCACACAACAGCCAACTTAGATTCAATTTCATCCAGAGAATAATTACGCTTATTCTCAATGACTTCCTTCTTATCTTCGTCGCTTAACATATAAAACTTGTCAATCAAAGCGTCCTTTTCTGCATCTTCCGCCTTCTGTTTAAAAGCTAACAGTTCATCTTTTTCTGCGGTCACAGCTGAAAAGTTTGTCTGTAACTCATCTCTTTCTTTTGTAAGATTCTCGATTTGAGTCTCATATTCCTTTACCTTATTTTCCAAAGACTCTTTTTCAGCGATTGCCGCAGAGTACTCTTCTTCTGTTCGGGTGAAGGTCACATTGGGTTCACTTGCCTGATTATTTAGATTTTCAGGCTCTTGGTTTTCTGAAATATTGCCCATCTTTTTTTCTCCTTCAACTATTTTTTTCAAATCAGCTACCATTGAATATAAAGTATTTTTAAACTCCTTATCAAGAGAATAAGTAGAAATACTTGCTCCTTCGAAGCAAGGTTCAACATCTTCTCCTAAAATGCAGAGTTTAGAAAAAGTAGCGTCATTAATTATGAAAAAATCAAGATTTTGATTTTCGTCTTTTGCCCATTTTCCATCTAAAGTTTTTTCATCTAGTTCCATTGACTGACCGCAGCCGCGGTCTATAGCTTGCTTTATCTCTGGAAACTGACCTGTCCAAAGATAACCCGCTGTCATAAGGTACTCTCTTTCAACGCCATCTTCCCTAAATTTCTGAAACCAGACTTCTGCATCTGGCGCAACAAAGCCGTATGGAACTGTAATACTCTTAAACTTAAACTCGCCAGTCTCTTCATCTAATTCAAGGCGGCTTTCATGCCCCTCAAAATCTTTAGACTGCTCGTTAAAATATCCTACTATGGGCGCGCCCCTTAATGTTTTTGCCATTTCTGCGGCAACGCCTTTGGAGATATCTGTTCCGTTTCGATTCTCTCCTGTGTAGAGGACTTTTATTTGACATTTAGACATTAAAGGATTTATGTCCATTGGACTTAAATTTAAAAAATTTGTAACTTCTAAAGTCTCAATAGTTCTCAAAGACTTCTCCACTCCCTTCTTTTTTATAGTGATTCTCTATTCGCAAGCGTTTTTTCTGATTTTTCATTATCTTCTAACTCTGGGCGGCCGCTCTCTTTATTTTCTTCTTGCTCCAATAGGTCAGTAGAGTTCATAGTATGAGAAGACAGCGGCGGAATAAATTTAGTCACCAGATTAAGAATATCATTCTCAAAATAAGCATTTGCCAAAATCGAACTTTGTGATTGACCAAGCGCAATTTGCGGCAACATTTTGGAATATCCTAATTGAGTCTGCTCTTTATAAAGTTTTGCTAAATCCTTATAATTATAAATCGTTGTAAATAACACTTGCGCTTTGAATAAGCACTTCTTTGGATTTTTATTATAAGGCTTCAAAAGGAAATTCAAAAAAGATTCAAATTGCCGAATTAGACTCGCTAAAGAAGATTCATCATTCAGAATAGAATTATTCAAAGCTGTGTTACTACTACTATTGAAGTTCATTTGAGACACACCGAAATCATTATAGACCGCGCGCTCAACTCTTTGAATATCGTCTGTTTGAGAACTATTGCTCTTATCTGACATATCCGCAACGTCAACGTCCGCAAAAGTAGTAAGAATATCTACTCCAATAGACCTAGATAACATAGTTACGGCATTATTATGAAGTTCGCGCGCTTCCTCTACACTGAATACTGGGTCTCCATTTTTATCAAGTGGCATCTTCTGAATTAAGATTCTTAATAGCTTTTGCGCGACCTTCTTTTTATCCATGTCCTGCGCCTCGTCTAAGTCAATTATTCCCAAGACCGCAGGAATAAAAAGTGGAGTATCATCACTATTCACGCTGAACTTAATCGCATTTTCTATATCTAGTAAATACCAGCCCGCAGTATCTCCTTTAAAATCCGGAATTAGACGACCTTTTTTGTAAGCCTCATATCCTTTTTTGAATTCTAAAGGAAATAGTTTTAATATTTTTGCCCGCTGTTCTGAATCACTATACATATCGTCAAAATATTTCATGTTAAATTCTACTGCGGGGTGTCTATTTACACTAAAGCGGCTGCGGCAATACTTAATCGGTAACTCTTGGACAGAAGCTGTTTCGCCATTTTGACGGATTAAATATCCATAGTAGCACCCATCTCTCACAACTTTTAAAGCAACATCTCCAAAAAATTGTTTCACCTCAAAAGCATCAAGATATCTAAGTATCTCGAAAAAATTATTAAGAACTTTATCTTTTTCTGCCCGCTTTATTTCTTCTTGTGAAGTAAAATTTTTTCCATTGTTGATAACTGGGATAATCATCCAATCATAGCGATAAAGATATGCAAAATATCGACAAATACGATTATAAATTCCGCTTGTTTTATAAAAGAAATTTGAAATTTCTCTCAAAGAAGCTGCATCGTTTCTATTAATTGCATCTGAAACGAAGTCTTTGTTGCCATACCGCGGATTCGCCCTTTTTAAAGTCCCCACGTTATCAAGAACTGCATCTTCTAAAGCGCGGATTCCGACTCTAATTTGAGAGAAGTCAGTTGGTAGGATTTGCTGCTGTGCGGACATCGCCATTCTATTAACTTCTTTTATTCTGTTAATCAAAAGTACATTACACCTCCCCTCTTAAAAATTAGTAGCCAGCTTTTATCAATAGGTAATCATAATTCACAATTCCTTCATCCCAATAGGGGACTTCAACTAAGGTATATCCCATTCTGCGGCAATACTCTCTTTTTAAGTTATCGTTATACTGTTGTTTTCTTAATCCAGACTTGCCGCCAAACTTAGACTTCCCTTCGTAATGCTGAACACCTTGGTATTCAATTAAAAAATCAAGCGCGCCGTTATCATCAAAGACCGCAAAATCGAATCTTAGTGGGCGGCCAGACGTTGAAACTAAATCTGGAAAAGTGTACTCTTCTACAAAATTCATTCCCGCATTTTTCAAAATTTCTTCTATTTTTATTTCGCCGCGACTGGCTCTCATTATTTTGAAATCTCCTTTCAAATTATATAGAAAAAAATAGGCGAAGGTTTTCTAAAAAAATGCCCGCGCCCATTTTTTCTTTTTTATCAAGAGAAGAACATAAAGTCAGACATACTTCTATGTTTTTTCTTCTTTTGTCTATCTTCCTCTTGTTTTATATAATATAATCCATAAATAAAAGCAGAAAATTTATCTTTGGGGATACCGTGGCTAACTTGTTTCAGAACAATGTTCACGCCTTGGTTTTCTTCTGCCAAGTTAAGCATCTGCCCCTTAAGAGAGGAAGTTAAAACGTAAGGCCGCAAATACTCGTTGCGCTGTTCTGAAGTCATCGCTTGGCCCGCCTTGGTAGCCATCAACTTAGTCTTAGCTTGCGCCTCGTCTATTAAAAACTTAATCTTACTAGAACTAAGTTGCGTATGCGCATAAGAATAGGCCTCGGAGTTAAGATTCGCATTTGCTTTAATAAGGAAGAGTGCGTTTGCTTCAACTCCCGCACCTTTAATGTCCTTATATAAATCAGTTACATTCTCTGTTGTTCCGCCTTCAACTCCAAAAGGCGGTAAAACATCGCCGCTCTCTGGGTCAACTTGACTCTTAGTTAAGAAATCTACTAAGCCTACTCCAAGTCCGTTAGCATCAATAGCAATGCTTCTAGCTTTATATTTATAGTATAATTTTTTGAGAGCAATAGACTGTTCTTCAAAGTCTTTTGCTTCATAAGTGTAAATGTTCACAAGAGACTTAATAGAAGTCCCCATAGGTTGCGGCGACACCTTAAAAACGCACACCTCTGTTGTACATCCAATTCGTCCTACGTCAACACCCAAAACATAATAGCAAGTCTTGGCTTTTTTGGCATCATAGGTTTCTTCGGCAAGAGCCAGAATTCTCTGACTGTCAAAACTTTCCGATGAATAAAATGCGTTTTTCGCATCTCCGCTCCAAATACTTCTCAATTTTTCTTAACTTTGACTTTCGTTCAAAGATGAGACTATATCTTCTTCATATTTCCAAACAAAACCAAAAGCAGAAGAATGTTTACCGCGCGCACACTCTGAAATTTGGGTTGCCCCATTTGATTTTCCAATACTGCGCGCCGCAAGTCCTACAGATTCATATTTATTAATATATTTACCTGTTAATGAATACTGGTAGATTACCTTTTGTTTTTGTTGTTTATTATAAAACCGAATATTCTCAAGAGTAGGAGCAAAAGAAAAATAGAAATCATTTACTCTACTAAGTTCTTTTTTAGACGCGGCGGCCATTATTTCCTTCTCGCTAACTCCTGTCGCAAGGCTTGCCGCAAGTAGATTTTTATATTTGCCAACGATTTCCCTATTTTTATTGAAACAATAGACAGTCTGAAAAACTGCGGCGTCCGCAAATTGTTCCTTTTGCTCTTGAGTTACTGTTCCGCCTACCGCTGTAGACATTTGCCGCGACACCCAACAAAGATTATCAACATGATTATTAAGTTTGTTTCCGTCTTTATGAATGATATAAAGTTTCTGGTCTGCCTTAGGCTTCGGCAAAAAGGCTTCCGCAACTAAATTATGTGCATAAGTCTTTTTGTATTTATAAATTTTTCCTTCTGCGTTTCTAAGCGGTAATACGTACTCACGGAAGCCCCTCATGTGGATTGTTCCATTTAAGAATCTATGAGTTTCCGAGTTATAGCACCGCCCATCTTCGGTTATATAATATTGAGTACCGATATCATCAATTACTATTTGACTCATCATAATTAATAATGACGACTCCTTTCTTTTTATGAAGTGCTGAACTGTCTTTTATTCTAACAATAGAGATAAAAGCACTTAGTCGTTGAACCTTCCTCTATTCGAGGCTCGGCTGCGGATTGTCCAATTCTTTTGTTTTTAAGCATTCGCGCCCAGTCTTATTTCATACTCACGCTGTAGCCAAAAGACTCTAAGGAGTTCCCCGCAATTCTCAGCAATTTAAAGAGTACAGAAATATTTTTATACTCTCTATCAAATGTTTCGCTGTTGTAAGTTCCTTGTAACTTTAATTGGTCAACAAAGTCTTCATCCAAAAGACCTTCTGTAACAGGAGTCTCATAAGTTCCGCCCATTATCATACACTCTTCTGGGTCAATAATGCTTTGCACCAATAGTTCAACAAGTTTAGAATAAGCAAAGCTATTCTTCCAGCCTGCTGTTGTAATATAAATTTGTGACTTGTTTACAACTTCTTCATTTTGGCGAGTGTTGTCTGGAAGAAGTCTGTTAACGTTAGTTGTTGGAATTATGACAGAGTTTAAAATATCTCCATCAATAAGAACGCACTCCTCCATCAATAGACAAGTTCTACGCTGTCCGCGCGAACTCTCTTTTGCGGCAAGTATATCTATCGTAGAGCCGTTCTTAAAAATATATTTTACAGTATCTTTTGTTTTCTTAGACTGGCCGCGCTCCCAATTGATTTCACTTTCCAAGGCCGGAATAAGAGAACATATCTCCTCTATCTTAGAAACTGTAATTGAAGCTGCTTGTTCTTTCGTTTTGTTATCCTAAGAGTTTTTTATCTCTTAGTTCTTATGCTTCTTTTTTCGCATAAGCCCAGCGTATTTTTTCACCCTCGTTTAACGTTAGGTATTGACTATCGGAAACAATAGTCTCAAACATCTCTATAGGATGTTGTGTTGCGGTCTCTTGGAAGGATTATATCTTTTCACCTTCTACGCGTTGCCCCTGACTATTAAATAGCCTTCGGTTCGAGTTGGCATCGCAGCCTTCTCGCTTAATACCGCAATGATTATACATTAAATTTCTTCAATGCACGGCAATTTTATTTACCCCCCGTAGTAATGGCCGCATGAGTATTAGGATATAAAATGCATCGCAACATCAGCGCCATCATCGAAAGAAAAGATTTTGAGAACGCGCGCGGGAAGGTCGCATAAATAAATCTGTGCCGCATGACCGCCCGCAAAAACACTCTCTGATAAAAATAAAAGTGGAAGCCGCTATTATCGTGAGTTTTTGCCCAACCTGTTAGTTCATCTACCAAAAGGTCTGGATACTCACGATAAAAAGCTATTAGGCTTCTTAAGTTATCCATTTGTCTACTTAATCTTTCTTCTGTTAATTCTTCTTGAGATTGTAACTCGCCTTGCTCTCTCTCAATAGAAAGATTAAGTAAAGATTTAAGACTCATCTTCTTCTGTTGATTCCTCCTCTTCTTTTAAATTTTTCATCCTCTCTTGGAATTCAGAAAAATCGGAATCTTCTGTTTCATTTTTTTGCCCGCCCTGTCTGTCTCTCTTCTTTTGGTCGAGAATGGCTTTGGCTTTTAAATAATCCTCTATCTGGCCGCCAAGAGAAGAATCAGCATAGATTAAAGACTTGTTATATTCTTTTAAGTCCTTAATTACTTTGTCTACAATGTCAATAGGCGCAGAAATCTGATGACGGGGAATTGCGCCGCCGCTCTTTTCACAATAGGCTACCATCTCTCCAACAGAGTTAAGGAATCCCGCACCTTCTTTATGTTGTGCGGCGACCTGTTTAAGCGACTTCCGCAGCATGTCGTACATTCGAGACTGCTTGAGCGCGTCCTCTGTATCGCCCATGTCCATTGCCTTGTTCATTTTAAGATTAGCTTTACAGATTAAGATAATGGTATTCTTTGTATCTGTATCTTTTGCGCCAAGGTTTTCTACCATGCCTTGATAATCGCGCTCAAGCTGCACCCATTCGTCTGGAGAGTACAGCCGCCCCCATTTCATAGCAAGGTAAACCTTGTCGTCGTGAGTGAGGTCTGCGCCAGGGCTTGGTAACTCATCTTGCGGGAAGTAGTCTGGCTGAACCTGTTGGAACTCTGCGCCCGCCATCATGCGCCCCTCAAATTGTTGTGCATACAACAGCTCTTGATTAGAGCGGATTGCGGGCATTTTTGTTTCATACTCCGCGCGGCTTATCTTCCCTTCTTCAAAATCTTTCTTTAATTGGACTTCAAGGTTAGTCGCTCTGCGGCGTTCCTCTTCCGCGGCGCTCCCGTTGTAGAGAACTTCGCCCGCCATTTGTTGCGCTTCTTCTGAATCTTTGTAGCGCAGGTCTTTATATTGGGTCATTTTTGTTTTTGATAGATATTTACCAAAAACAGATGTTCCCTTCAAGCCGCGCGGCGCCTTTGCTAATTCTTTATTTCTAAGATGCACCCACCAAGAGGGAACATAAGGTATATCAAATTCGTTCTCTTGGAATAGCCAAAGGAAAGTCTCTTCATTGAAGTTGTCTATGTGCATTGTTAGACAGCTTTTACACATTTTGGGATGAGAGCCATCTCGATAAGTATAGAAGTTATCTGTTTTAAGCCAGCGGCCTTCCTTTTCACAAAAGCAAGCATTCTTCTCATTGGGCATCTGGCCTTTGTAAACTATTTTTGGAGCGGAGTTAGTCTCAACTAACTCGTTCTCTGTTCCTACATCAAGATTAAGTTCTGGCATAAACTATCTTTTTCCCCCTTCCGCGCTTTCTACATTCTTTACAAATACTGTAGTAAGTAATATCGCCATTCTTTTTAGTATTTTTACTAAAGAAAAATGGATGTTCTAACTTAACTTCGCCGCATCGAGAGCATTTCCGCCATTTGCCATACTCTTCAAAAGTAAAATGCCAAATAAGCCATCTCTTTTGAGCCTCTTCCGCCAATAATTGAGGAATCTTTTTGCGCCAAAGGGTAGAATAATAACTCGCGCCATGTTTTATATTATATTTTTCTAAAATTTTTTTAGCTATGGCCGCATTGCTATCGCCATCTATTTTGTAAGTTAATACGTCGAAAAATTCTGGATGATTAGGCTTTAGAAAAGTATCAATAAGATTTTCTAAATCTACTATTAGATATTTTGCATCACTATTGAATTTTTCATAAGTATCTTCTTTTATACTTACATATCCTTCTAATAATAATTCAACGACTTTTGGAATCAATAGAGAAAAGCCAGAAGCATAAATAATGTTATCTTTGTAATATACTTTACTGTCTAAGGTTATCTGGGATAGAGTCTTTGATTCAACGGGCGGCGGCATTGTTGGTCTAAAGATATTTTTTAAGACATATTGGTCTTTATACATCTCTATTAATTGTTTTTTTAATAGGTAACGCCGCTGTCCATAGCTATTTTGAAATTGTTTCTCAATAGACTGAATGGATTGCCGCAACTCCGCCAAGCCTGGGATAGTTTTTATATCTTCTTCTGTTATCTTTTGATATTTAGGGTCTAATAAACGGTTTTTATCTGGAACAACAGCCATCTGATACACAGCGTCTTCATCATCTAAGAATTCTGTCGTCATGCTCTCAAAGGATACTTCTCTTTTGTTCATTGTAAGAGAACGATTAAAAGTAATAATTTCTTTTTTCTTTTTTTCATTTTTTTCAAGAGGCATAACAAGGTAATCAGAGATTGCTGTCAACTCGCCGCGGGATATTTTTAAAGGGGCGGCCGCAAATTGTTCTTTTATATATTGAGTGCGGGCTTCCGCACTTTTTATTGAATTGTCTAGTTTCACATTGTTGTCTCCTTTTGTTTTCCTAACCTACAAAAATTATACCAAAAAATTTTTTGGATGTCAAGGGGGGCGGCCGCGCTTGATTTTTTGAAAAATTTTTTGTACAATAAAGGCACAGCCGCAAAAACAAAAGCCAAAGAGGGTCTGGAAGAAAAATTTGCATTTTAAAAAAATTTGTGTTATAATATCTTTAGAAAAACAAAAGAAGAAAGAAAAAGTGTTGTGCGGGCTTGCCTTAACACCTAACCTAACCCATCGAACATTAGTTCGACAATCTAAGGCTCTTGCGCGCACACCTTTTTCACTCGAACATCAGTTCGGGAGACTGGAGGAGTATGATTGCTAGAATAAGTGCTACTATCTTTGTACTGTGTTTAGCTATTGGCGCGCTATCATTATTTTTGGAAGTCAAAAGGGATAAAACAAGTAAGATTGGAGTGGCGGCGTTCGTTGTAACGATGATGATTACACCTATCGCCGCAACTATTGGAATTTTAGCCGCAATTTGGGGAGTTTAAACTGCGCGCAGCGCAAGTAAGGAGAATGAACATGGATGAGAATATGAGGAGCCGTCCGCAGGACATGCAGCGTTGGCTCGACGCTTATGACTGGGCAACTGATGACGATATGCCGCTTCATCCGCTACAGGAAGCGTGGAAAAATGTTACGCTTGATACTCTTGAGGAAGTAGAAGAAAATGAAACGGACTCTGTTATTATCAATGTTTATATGTTTACAGAGAGTCTTAGGGAATTCCTTGTAAAGTACGCGCGCCGCTATGCTAAGTTTGATGAATTTGAAGAGTGTGACGCCGCACTGTTTTGGAGATGCGTCGCGCTTAAGATGCATTTGAATATTGACACTTTTGATTTACTTTATAATAGAAATTTATTAGAAGAGTTGGCATAATAAACAGAGGAGGTACAGGAATGAACATAAATATGAGGCCGCGCGCAGCGCTGAAATGGAATGAGTATTTGAATAAGTATGACCCCGCTTGCGAGATTACAAATATTTTTGATGTCGCGGGCGATGTGTTTGAGAAGACTATCAAGGGAATCTTTTTGCAGAATGTTCATAAGTATAATGGAATTACAGGCAGTCTTGAGGACTTCTTGAGAATCGCAAGAAATGATTTTGGAGATTGTACGGATGATAAGCTGATAGCGCTTATGTACGTTACTTTGAAGGTTCTTGACAGTGAGAAGAAAAATTGGAAGGCCTTTTGGAAAGACGTTGCGCGCGCCCTTCGTTTAGAGGATAATTTTTTTGAGTTCTTTTGGGCGGCATGGGACAACGACCCGTTAAATTGAAAGGAGATAGGAACGATGAATGATTTTAAAGTCGCGTGCAGCGCATTTTATAAATTGAAGAGTAGGGTAAGGGAAGTTGCATTGGCGGACGAGGGGTATTTACCTTTTGATGTACTAAGCGCGCTTAGAGAGCGGGACTTGGAATCGTTTAGGGTGAACCTTTGGCGCCAGTATGAGATCTGTGATAGTTGGACTACTATCGATGCCTTTTGGGATGCTGTAGACAGTGACGGTTTTGAGGCCGCGCGCAGCGCATTTAAGCCTGCAGCGATAGTCGCCGCCTTTAGACCTTTTACTCGGTGGGACATTGAGTTGATTAAGTTGGCTAACAAAGATACCGTGGGGATTGTTAGAAGCGTTGTAAATTCGCTAATTTGTTCTCTTGAAGAGAATCTGCCTTTGAACATTACAAATCTGTTTAAATATAAAGAAGAAGTTTCAGAAATTTTAATTGATGCGGCTGGCGATGGGAATACGATTTTAGCAGAAGAGCTGTATGATTATGTTCTCCTGCGTGCCTGCGGCAGCTAAATCTCTTTGGGTGTGGGAATTTGACAAAAAATCCTTTACCGTCTTCCAAAACTTTTTTACTTTGGGTGTGAATAAAATGCAGGCAACCTTCCATTTTCAAAATTTTCCACAGAAATCCCAAAATTAATACCCCCTCTACTTTTGTGATTTTTCTCGGAGAAAAAAGTGAGGGTTGTCTACTACCCCGCCCATGACTTTAGTAAGTAAAGTACACAAAAAGATAAATAAATAAAAAATAACCTTCTGTTCCCACTGGGGAGTAAAGTAAGTAAAGTAAATCCGCTTTTGACTTTAAGAACTAAACTTTAGTAATTAAGAAAAACCTTTTGCACTAATCCACGAGGCAGTAAAGTAAGTAAAGTATTCTTTTGATATAATTTCACGGGCGACTTTAGTAATTAAAATCTACTATAAAGTAACTATAGTTTATTCTGCGGAAAAGGCTTCCTTCTTTAAGTAAGTAAAGAAAATAAAAGATAAGTAAAAGATAATTTTGTGAAATATTACTAAAAACCAATAGATATATTATATTCTGTATCGCCAACTTTTACAATGAATAAAAATACATTGGCACTTTTGCACAATAAACTTTCTTTTTCTTTGTGCAAAAAACAATAGACAAGTCAATAATCTTTTGGTACAATGGTCTTGTCAATGAGGAGGCGCCAAGGCGCTCACACAAGAGAGGAAGGTACTTATCATGGCACGCAAGTCTATTGTTGTTCCCACGTTGGATACGGTTCAGAGACAGATTAACGACACTTTGGCGGCGGATTTCCGCTTAAAGAAAGTTGAGTACAACCTGTATACAAAGCGCATGGAAATGAGCAAGGAAACTAAGGAAGAGCTGGAGGGACTTACATGGGACGAATACTTTGCGGAGTATCCCAATGAATCTAGACAGGTGGAACTGGACAGCCTTGTGGCTGATTATCTTAGACTAAACGACTCTGAGTTACAGGGTATCCTTGCGGGCTTCTTGTTGGTAAATACTAAGGAATGTTTGGAAGTACTTTCCGTTGGCTACGGCAAAACGTCAAGATATGCTATTCCCGACGACGGTCTTAGGTATGTGTTTTGGGAATTATTTTTTGCCTTGACGGATATCGTCGATTAAAAAAGGCTTGCGGGCTTTCATTCACAATTAGGAAGCCCGCACATTTTTTTCATAAAAGAGTTGACAAGGGGTACTAAATTTGGTATCATTATCTTGTCAATCAGTGAATAACGCACGCGAAAGGGGATAAAAACAATGAATGAGAATGTAAGTGCTAGCAGCGTCAAGGAACTTGGAAAGCAACTTTATCAGATTTATTGCGACAGAAGTTTGCCGCATCATCCTAGAGAAGTCCTCATTGACAGGGTTACCGAATCTTTGGCAATTTTTGTGGCACAGAACGCTATCTTTTTAAGTGTTAGAGAATTCTCTTTGAACGCCGATTGTTTTGAGGAAATGACGGGGTATTCAAAGAAAGAAGTCAAGGATATCGTGCGTTTCGCTTGTCGGTTAAATAGAGTTTGCGCCGAACACACTATCAAGATAGAAAGCGACGAAAGTCTTAACGATTATTTCTACAAGATTTTTGTTAGCCTGTCCATGATTAGAACTAAATTCCCTGTTTTCCTTTGGACAGGCGTGGCTTTGTACTTAGTCATCGAACAGTGTGCTATTTAAAGAATTAAAACTAAAAAGGCCGTTTTCAAAAGACGGCCTTTTTAGTTTCTGGCTATCACACAAAAGTAAGTATTGAACATTGATAAAAAAATATAGATACTAAAGTGCGCGCGGAGGTCGGGCTGGCTTCTACGTGCCAGCCCGAAATTTCCATTATAAATCCTCGCCGCACTTTTTGTCAATAGTAATTTTGCACAAATTTTTACTATTTTTGGCCCGAAAGTTTGTGCAAAATGCCAGTTGACAACAAAAGTCAAGCAAAAAATTGCACAAAAAATTCCGTTTTTTCTGTCTCTTTTTTAGTAATTTTACCCATTGACAACAAAAGTCAAGTAAAAAATTACACAAAAATTTCTGTCTATTTTTGTGCAAAATAGACAAAAAAGGAACGCCGCCAAAAGGCAAAAGTACCAAAAATATCAGTATTTTGCCTTATTTTTTTGACTTGCAAAACAAAAGAAAAAAGAGTATTCTATCTATGTAATCAATCAACGCACGCAAGAAAGGGGACAAAATGGAAAGAATTAATATTGTTGTCGGCGATTTCGAGAACGCTTTTGAGAAGCATAGGGAGACTCTCAAGAGAAGTCCGAACACAATCGGGATTCTTTGTCACGCGGCAAAGAGGGCCTACTACGATTTAGTCACTAGTCACGATTATGAGGACTTGCACCCCGCGGAAAGACTGGACTATATTTTCAGACAGGCGGGACTTATGTCCTTAGACTGCCGCGAAATCGTGGACTACTATCACACAGTAGACGAACAATTAGGGCTCAACGACCTTAGAAAAAGAGAGAAATGCGCAACGGTTATTGACTTTGCGGCCGCTTTAATCGCAACTCTTTTAGCCTTAAACGTTCAACTTCCTGCTAACTATTGGTTGGGACTTGTTTTTATTCTTTATTACAGAGAACCGAACAACGGAAGAAGATACTAAGACAGCGCGCAAAATATTTGTTGACAAACAACGGAAAATAGTGTATCATTAATATAGTTACAAGGAACGCGGCGAACATTGACAACTAAAACCTGTAATGTATAATCTGCTATAGGAACTCTTTTAAGGGTTTTCTATAGCAGAGAAAGGGGGGGCTCATTATGAAATGGTATTTTACCTATCCTAATACAGAAGAAAAAGTCTATCTGTCTTTTGAGGAAAAGCACGCGGAGCTTGCATGGGATTTCGTGAATACAAGAAAGTTGCGGCTTACTAGTTGCACGCCAAAAGGCTTGGACGAAAAAGTCATTGACACTTTTATGAAACTGTATGACTTGGACAGGGAAGAATCTTTAAAGGTGATTAACTGGACGTACTACTTCTATTTAAACAATGACGTGACTATTGTAGATTACTATATTCCGATTGAGGGGGAAACAGAAGAATGAGAGTTTCGGGCGAAATGATTTTTGCATACACTTGCGGCGTTGTTATTGTAACTCTGATTATTTGCACCCTTATTTCTGTTAGGGAAAGCAAAAACAACCTTGACTTGAACGGGTGGATTTTAGACAGAAATGACCGTGAATTGCGGCGGCGGCTTTCCAGACGCAAGCGGCTGTTTGATAACAAAAGGTTGAACTATCTTGACAGCGAAATCAGACGCTTGGAATGGCGGCGTATCCGCGCAAAATATGTGCTTAGTCGTGAATCTGAACTAATCGACAAAATGCGCACGGAATATGACAAGCTGGAAAATGATATTGCGGCGGCTATTAAGCGCGCAAAGACGAATGAGAAAAAAGAAGCCTAACAAGGCTTCTTTTTTTGTTGACAAGTGGGAATATATTTGATATAATCACTTTGTAAACATTAAACACACACTTTTTAGGAGGTACAATATGTTGAATCTTATTAAGAACGCCGACTTTTTGGACATTTTTTGCGGGTTATTGTTGCTTGGAATAGCTTGTCTCGTAGTTGGCGCTATTGGGTGTGCGGTCTATTCCTTCGCTCTAGAAATCCGACACTTGGAATATAAACAGAAAGAACGATTAAAGTACGAAAACGAAAGAGACTACTTAGATATAGGACAAGACCCCATTAAAGAACGTTTATTATCGGAATTTAAGAAAAAAGTTAAAGTTCCTTACCCTAGCCAACGGCTAAAAGATTTGGCAATTCAAATTACAGAAGAAAGAATCCAATTAGGAAAAGCTAAACTTGCCGTTAGACGACTCGAGAGAAAAATCTTAGAAGATTCTCAAAAGTATTGCGAACTTGAATTGTGGCTTGCTTCACGACTAGACGAAAAAGACTACACCGATTAACCTACTGAAAAGAGAAAACCTAAAAAGTTTTCTCTTTTTTTTTGTTGACAGAATAAAAAAAAATGGTATCATAGTCTTGTAAATAAAAAACCTGTTTTAAGAAAAAAGGGGGGCAACAGCAGTGAAAGATTCTGTATTATGGGTTCTTTTCGAAATCTTGTGCACTGTGTTCGTTTTCGCGATTTGCTTTTCCGCGGCCGCTGGTATCCGCTCAAAGACCCTTACAGCAGGTTTTACAAATGACTACCTCAAAAGGTGGAAAGCAATTAAAAGGTACTTGCATAGGGAAGACGTCCGTTATGAATCGCGCAACTCTTTTACTGTTAGCAAGGATAGCAAAGAATCACCGTTTGATAGTTTCTTTTGCTTATTAAAATTCGATTTACAATCCGTTCCCGTTTCACAGCAGTACGTCTTTTTTTTGGCTGTATGCGAACTGTGCGAATTGCTTACAGACGAAACTATCGTGGAATAAAAAGATTTAGGCCGGCACCTGTTGCCGGCCTTTTACTTTGCTGTCTTTTGTAACTTTTGTTCATGGCGGGGGGCGCCGAAAATTTTACTATTATATCACATCTCAAATTTTTTGTCAAGTGCTTTTTAAATATAAAACACAATATTTTTCCTGCAAATCACGGGCGACTTTAGTAAGTAAAGTTCACAAAAGGACAAGTAACTTAAGTAAATGTGCGGGCGACTTTAGTAAATAAAGTAAAAATAAAGTAACTTTAGTACACGGCCTCAAAATCCGAAAATTTTAATATTATATCACCGCCGCAATTTTTTGTCAAGATTTTTTCTGCACAAATTTTTTCAAGTTTTCCCGCAAATCTTTGTTACTTTTGTGCGGCAGTCCTTCACATTTTTTGTGCATTTCGCGCAAAAATCCATGTCCCCTTTTGTATATTATTTTTTCGCCTTTATGTAATACTGCACAACAAGGCCGCGCAAGCCATGCCTGCTTTTGTCTATTTTGCCCTACTCCGCAAAAGTCAAGAAAAAAGAAAAATCAAAAAAGAGTTGCAATGTGCGCGCGCCTATAGTAGAATATCTTTTGTAAGGCAACGACAACAACACACACTTAGGGGGTGTTAACCTATGGGAAAAGACGTTTGGTTCTGGTTAGATATGGACGGAACTGTTACCGACTTGTACGGCGTTGAAGGTTGGTTAGACAGCTTACAGAAAGAGCATACTAAGCCGTACCGCATTGCAAAGGCTATTTACAAGGGGCGGGCAATGATACCGCTGTTAAAGAAGGCAAAAGAAGCGGGCTTCAAACTTGGAATTGTCTCTTGGACAGCAAAGAACGGCACAAAAGAGTATAACGAAAAGATTGCCGCCGCCAAAAAGAAGTGGCTCATAAAGCACGGCTTTTTCGCTCTTATGGACGCGGTGGAAATCGTACCTTATGGACGGTCTAAAACAAAGGTATGCGAAAAGCACGGCGCGGGTGTACTCTTTGACGATGAGAAAACGAACCTTGAAAATTGGACGCTTGGGAAAACGATTGACGCAAGCGCAAACAACCTTTTGACAGTGATAGAAGCACTTATTCCGCTTCCAAAGTCGGAGTTGCTTTTTACCGACGTTACGGCGCGCAAGACGGCGCAAGATGCTTTAAGCGCAAAGCGTTTCCTTGTTCTGGACACTGAAACGGCAAACGGGCATTTTGACGAAACGACTCAAAAAGTTGACTTGTCGCAATCCCTTGTTTATGACTTGGGCTATGCCATTATTGACAGCGCGGGAAACGTCTTGCGGCAACGCTCTTTTATTATTGCCGATATCTTTTTAGACGAAAACCTTATGAATTCCGCCTATTATAAAGAGAAAATCCCGCGCTATTGGAAAGACAAAAAGGCGGGTCGGCGCAAGTTAGTTACATTTCAGACCGCCTATGCAATCTTTCAACAGGATGTTAAAGATTATAACATTGAGTTTTACAGCGCGCATAATGCACTTTTCGATATTAACGCGCTTAATAACACTCTGCGCGTCTTGACGGCAAGCAAAAAACGGTACTTTTTTAAGTATGGTACGGCTGTGCTGGACACTTTACAGCTTGCGCAAGGTACCGTTTGCAAGCGTCAAGACTATGTAGCCTTTTGTTGGGAACATGGCTATTTGACTAATCACAAGACGCCTAGACCGCGCGCAACGGCTGAAATCTTGCATCGTTATTTAACAAACAATACTAGTTTTGTAGAAAGTCATACCGGCTTAGAAGATGTTTTAATTGAAAAAGATATCTTAATTGAATGCCTTAAGGAACTGAAAGCCCGCTATTGAATTATTTAAGCCCCCATAATTGGGGGCTTTTTGCGGCGGCCTTTAGTAAGTAAAGTAAAAAATGATTCTGGAGGACGACCTCAAAAGCCGAAAAATTTTAATATTATATCACAAGGGATATTTTGTTGTCAATACTTTTTCGTACCAAAAATTCTTAAGACTCCTAAAAGAAAAAATGCACAAAAAACCTTGTTTAGTAGCCTTTTGTTTGTACTAGACAAAGCCATGGCGCGGCGGTATAATGATTTCAGAGTTAAGGGACAGGGACAGCGGAAACGCAAGCCCCACCCCGCAACTCAAAAAGCACCTTGACAACGGAAAACAAAAGTGATAGAATTAAAGAGCCTTAAGAAAGCACCTTGAAAATCTTAAAAACAGCTTCTCAAAAAAAAGTTGTTGACAAGCCAAACAAAAGGTGATAGAATTAAGGAAAGAAAAGCAAAGGGGGTGATTGCAAAGCTTCTCAAAAAAATCTAAAAAACAAGTTGACAGCTAGAAACAAAAGTGGTAAAATCAAAGAGTAAACAATCAATCACACACAAAGAAAAAGGGGTAAACATTATGACGACCAACAACACCAACACCAACACGACCGCAACCAACAGCACCCTTCTTGCCATCGGCGCATATGAGCACAATCAGCGCGGCTACTATAGAATCAGTTCGGGGGAAAGGATTTCCAAGCGGGACATTCTGGAAGCTATCCGCAAGCTTGGAACGGGCAATGACCTTGTTGAACTGTATACAGCGGTCGAACTTGCGGCAATGGACGCTATTAAGAGCAAGCCTAGCAAGATTAGTGACGAAGAAGCGGCGGCACGCGCAAAACTGGATGAGAAGGTACTCGAGTACCTTAAGGGATTGAACGGCGCAACAACTAGAACTAAGACTATCGCCGTAAGCATCGGCGCAACATCGGGCAAAGTTACGGCTTCTTTGAAGCGGCTTGTTGACATTAACAAGGTCGTAAAAACCTACAACAAAGACGGCGCAACGTACGCCGCAAAGTGACAGACGGCAAGCGGGGACTAATTACAGTCCCCGCAATCTTTTCTAAGGGGGTAGACAATGGCAAAAGAAGCCTATAAAATCCGTTGCGAAGATTGCCCGAACTTAGTAAGACAGGGGGGCACATGGACTTGCGCGGAATGCTTCGGGCAAAAGTGCATTGATATTGACGACTGTCCCGAAGGTGTGACAGCGGAACAAGTCGAAGAAATCCAGAACACAGCGGGGAAAATGAAAGTAGACACAGGCGCGACAAAAGGCAAGCCCCGCGAAAAATCGGACAGACCTAAGAAGTTGAATCCGCAAAAGGTAGAACTGATTGCCTTGCTTGCAGAATTGCTTACAGACAAGGGCTTTAACGCAACTATCGTTAATCCGCAAAAAGAGATTGCTCTTCTTCTTGACAATAACAACTATTCGATTTCCCTTACATTACACAAAAGTAAAAAAAATCCCGCCTAACAAGGTGGGATTTTTTTTATACTCTTTTGTAAGTAAAGTTAGACCGGCGCGCGGCAACCTTTAGTAAGTAAAGTTCACAATTCCTGTCAATAGGCAAAATCACCAAAAAATTATAAAAATTTTTGTGTATTTTCCACAAAAGAAAAAGAATCGAAGTCGAGTTAGTTATAACTATTGCACAATCCCAACGACTTTAGTAAGTAAAGTTTCGTCATTTTTACTATTGACAATCTGGGCGGCGGTCTTTAGTAAGTAAAGTTCACAAAAGGTAAGTAAAGAAAACTTGACAGCGGCGGCCGCCTATGATAAGCTGGTCGGGCTGCGCACTACGTGTCAGCCCGTACTCCTCTTTGAAATCCCTATATGGGATTATTCTCTCAGCCGAGATGCCTCCCATTTAAATTTGCGGCGTCCCATAATGCGCTGCGCACGGCTAAATAAAATTTTTTAAAAGTCAAGTCTTGACGAAAATAAAAAATCTGTGCGCGCAAACAGCCCTAAAAAAGGTTTTTTTGAATATAGAATATTTTCTTTACTTAGTTTCAAAATTTTGCCCGCACCTACTTAAAAAATTTTTTTAAAACACCTCGCCGCACTATACAAAATAAAAATTTTATGATATAATATATTTATAAAACAAAAGGAAAAAAGAAAGAGGGTGATTCTGTCCTGCGGACGGCTTTAAAAACAATATTTCAGCTTGGCCAAAAAATGGGTTTTTTCTCTTTTGATTTCTGAACAAATTTCGTTTTCATTTTTTGCCCACGTTATTCTAAAAATTTTTTTCACCCTTCCCGCTCATTGACAATCACAAAAGCCAAAGAAACACCAGAGGACACAATAGGTAAAGAAACTGAACAGACAAAGAACACAAAAGCTAGAGTAACTCGGTGCGGGCGCCCTTCCTTCCAAACCTTGCGGCCGGGGCTTCATTATATACACTGCGCGCTGCTAAAGAATGGGTTTTTTGTTTATTATATGCGCTGCGCGCGGCTAAATAAAATTTTTTAAAAGTCAAGGCTTGATAAAAAATAGTTTTTTTGTCTATTATATCAAAAAATTTTTTAAAAGTCAATATGTAACTGCGCGCTTAGAAAAAATTTTTTAGTTGGGCAAAAACGAAACTGTTTTTTTCTTCTTGCTTTTGCCCACCTCCCTTCGCGCACATTTTTTTATCTTTTCTATTGTTGCGTCCCTTGGCGCAGCTTAATTTCAGCTTTAAAATTTTAGGGGGCGGACTCTAACCCATTTTCAAGTTCTCAACGTATGACCAGATTTAAAATTTATTGGTATTTTGTTTGGGGTCTGCGCTTCGCGCAAAGGCACAGCCGCGCATTAAAGTATTCATACACACGCTTTGTCTTTTGTATGTAACGCTGCGTGCTACAAATTTTTACGCACAGTGGAGAGACTGATTCTTAGGCTTTTGTGCGCGCAGCGCCGCTTTAAAATTTTAGGGCGTGGGTGTTTACCCGCAGGTCAGCTTGAGAATGATGGATTTAAAGCTTTCTATCGAGTGATTTTTGTTAGGAACCAGAGATTTTTTTAAGATGTTCGCGCGGCCTGGGTAAAAAATATTTTTTTTAAAAAAATTTTGTATACAAAATACATTATACTGTATACAATATACTTGTGCGGAAAATCTTGTGTACATAATACATAATACATAATACTGTGTACATAATACATGATACATAATATTGTATACAAGATTTGCGCCCGATGAAAACCCTAAAGCTGTTTATGCTGATTTTAAAGCTAATTTCAGCTTTAAAAAATTTTTTATGGGTATTAGACCGCAGCTCTCGATGAAAATGATGGATTGGCTTACGCCAAGACAGCTTGTTTGTTTGGGGTCTGGGAAAATTTTTAGGAGGTGGGCGCAAAAATTCTTAATACCCCGCCCCCATTTTTAGAATACCCCCTGCGCTGCGCGCGGCTACCCCCTCTTTTTATAATATACCCCCCTATTTAAGACAGACCCCCCTCTACACAGCTTGGAATCAAATAAAATTTTTAAGGATGCGGGTATCAGTTCGCGCGCCTCGATGAAAATGATGGATTGGCTTACGAGGGCTTTGTTTTTTATTTAAGGTCTGCACTGCGCGCGGCCTCTAAAAAATTTTATTTTTCAAAATTTTTGTATACAATATACAGGATATTGTATACAATTTTTGCGCCAGAGGGGGAATTATTTGACTTTTAGGCTTTTGTGCACGCAGCGCCGCTTTAAAATTTTAGAGCATGGGTGTCAGTTCATTCGCAAAATGTCAACGTATGACCAGATTTAAAATTTATTAATATTTTGTTTAGGGTCTGGTCAAAATTTTTAGGCACTCGCAGTGCAATGACCGCCGCGCAGACTTTTTTTGCTTTTTCTCTTGACTTTTGTAGAAATTTTTGATAAAATAACATTTTTTACACGCGTAGCGCATTTTTATGCAATTTTTTGTACAATATTGTAATGTTTTTGCATATATTATCCATTCTAACATAAATTATACCATAAATTTTCAAAAAAATCAAGTTTTTTCTCGTAAAAAAGATATTTTTCCTTTCCCGCAGCTTAATTTCAGCTTGGAAAAAGTTTTTGCAGGTATTTACCCGCAGCTCTCGATGAAAATGATGGATTTAAAGCTTCCTATCGAGTGATTTTTGTTAGGAACCAGAGAAAATTTTAAGGTACCCCCCTCTTGCTTATGATAAGCCCCGCGCTTCACGCACTTAAACTCTTATTGTATTTTGTATTTTGTATACAATTTTTGCGCCCAGTGAGAGATTTATTTGACTTTTAGGCTTTTGTGCGCGCAGCTCCGCTTAATTTCAGCTTTAAAAAAATTTTTATGGATATCAGACCGCGGCCTTCGATGAAAATGATGAACTGGCTTACG
>FLSE01071891.1_pt1 | contig 115436 bp, 113 predicted proteins | sample 1550461 | NCBI WGS metagenome assembly FLSE01 (sample SAMEA4031758, study PRJEB14383) | metagenome | biome: human; feature: oral; material: saliva | place: Philippines | collected 2014 | reverse complement strand
TTTTCGTTTTTAGGCGCACTTAAATAAGCCCTAGTCAGCTAGTCAGATTAAAATTTTTTGGATTTAAGCTACTTCTTTTATCTCGAATAAGGTCTTGTTAATTCGGCCAGATTGTATTCTGTTATGTAATTTTGCAAGATTAAATCCCATCGCTAGAATATAGAGCATTTTATGAACATTATCTTTACCGCGATGGTTAAATCGTTTAAATTGAAAGTCCTCTTTTAGTACACCGAAGGTACCTTCCACTTGTATGGAACGGTTAGTCCGTAATTGTATGCCTTCAGCACTTAGTAATCGCTTTTGGTTATCTGCTAATAATGCATCATATGCTGGATTCGTTTCAATTTGTTTAGGATTAGATGCATTCCATATTTTGGCATATGGCTGGCATTCTTTACGAAGGCCACAGCGGTTGCAAGACTTACAAGTATACACTTTTCATTCGGAAATGAAACCAGTCTTAGTTTTACCTTTCCGTGTACCTGTATAGTGTAATTCTCTACCTTTAGCACATATAAACATATCTAATGAAGGTATATATTGCATGTTCCGTGCTTTACCAATATCTTTTACCCATGCTCTTGTTTTAGCCTTTTCGTAATCTCGTGGTTTTATGCATGACCAATATCCATTATCAGCTAACCATGTAAAATTCTCTTGGCTATCGTATCCAGCATCCGCCACAATATATTTGAATCGTTGAGAGTGTAGTTGCTCCAACTGTTGAATAAATGGAATTAACGTATTCGTATCATAAGGGCTCTTCGGGGCCCTTTTGCTATATAAATATAGCAAAATAGCGGATAGTCAATCATATCTGATCAACTTTCCGCTATTTTTGTTTTGAGGTGCTGTTTTGTTACAGCCTCTTTTTATAAGAGTCGGACTAGATTGATACCTATGAGAGGAGATACGATTAGAATGTGGTATAATTAATTCATTATTATTGAATGAATGAGGAGGGGCTTATGAATCCGTTTTTGGCTAAGGTCTTGTCCTTTGCGCAAGAAGTGCGAACAAAGGATAAAGACATCAGTCTTGATCTTAAAAACCCACTCCCTATAAATACTGATCGAGAACTTTATAAACATCAGGTTTTGGCTATAGAGGAAGATTTTATCAACCGCCTCTTACGAGCCCATTTTCATAACCACTGGGCTGTCTATTCGGCCACGGTTGAGTTCGAGCCTAATAATCAAGTTATGTTGACACTGATTACAGCTTGGGGTAATGTGGTCAATTTGAATTTCACAATTGAAGATTTATGGTTTGATGACTATACCACATCGTTCCGCATCCAATTAGACACATCTAATGTAGATACAGGAGGTTTTATCCTTAATACCATCATCCATGCCATGGGTAATTGGCTTATGAGTCTCTTTGGGATTTTCTTCAATCCAGTAGATTTTGGTAAGACCATAGGATCTTGTCGTTTTGAGAAGAATGGTAGCATTCAATTCGATCTTGTGCCGGATTCTCCTGTTCGAAAAATCCTTCCTTTGCCTAAGCGAGAGCTTAATAGCCAGGGGCCTGTTATAGTGGGGAATCCGCGGACGGGTCAATCTGTCTTGTCAGTGGATTCCTACTCTTTCCACGAGCCTATAGAGCGTTTTAGCTTGCCAGATATTCCTACTAAGACTAGCTGGCTTAGGACCATTGATGTGGCGGCCACTCTTTTATTACCTATTGGTGTGTGGGTAACCTTTATTATCCTCCACCATTATTTGCCAGCTGAAACTATACACTTTTCCTTCTCCACCTATTTCTTAATTTCCTTGGGGATCTTTATCATTTCCTTCTTGGTTATGAATATTCCTCGTTACATTTATATGTATGTCGACTCCCGCAAGAAGTGGAGATCTACTTTTATCCATTCTAATATCAAGATTCAAATGCGTAAGTTACAAAGGCGTATCTTTACCCAACAATCTTGTCTCAAAGAGGGGAGCCAGGCAGATAACTTAGAAAGTCAGGAAAAAATCAGAGACCTTCTTTTGCAAATTCGGGATAAGCGCTTTCTCGCTCAACAGTTAAAATTGGCGGATGATGATCGAGATAGGAAGCAAAAGGTTAAGTTTATTATTGCTTATATAGGCTGTACATTGTTAGAAATGCTTCTCTTAATGCATTAAGTCGAGGGCTGAGTCAAATTAAGGTTAATAAGCCTTTTATGTGACTACAAAGAAACAGCGGATAGTTGATTAATCAACTATCCGCTGTTTCTTTATAGTTATTATCGATTGTATTTGGGACCTGGCTTACCTTTAAAGGGATTTTTTTCTGTCTTATAAGGCCATAAGGAGGGGCGGCCGTACTTATTGGGTAAGTGACTGCCAGGAATGACTAGAAGCACTAGAATGAGAATGAAAAGAAGACCATATACCAAAACTTCCGTACTAGGAAGGAAGTTATAGTTTGCTGTGTACATAATAAAAGCAGCTATGATAAAGGCCGGGACTGCAAAGAGATCAAAGTCTCGGAAGCGGCCGATAAGGGGGACAAGGAAGAAGGGAAAGAGAATGATATGGGCTAGAAAAGCGCCTATTTGAATAGCCCAGTAGCCCGGTAAGATTTCTACCGCTTGATAAGCAGCTTCTACTAGAGATGTAAGGAGTCCTAATATAATACAGGCCGAGAAGAAGCAGAGGGTAAATTGAAGGCGGTTCATACGGCCTTTAAAGTTAAAGTAGGAGAAGCCTCGTTGAGCTCCAAAGGCCAAAAAGACAGTACCTAGTACACAGATGAGGAGAGTCTTAATGGCAGAAAATACAATGAGTGTATCCATACATGGTTCCTTTGGATAATGTGTGAAAAATTTATGTAGTCGCTTTCTCTATTGTAACAGTTTTTTTGTAAACCGTCATGTTAATAGGCCTTTTGAGTAGTGAATTAATTTCTTCTATTGTATAATTATGTTGATATTTTCTGTGTAACTAGGAGGGGGATTCCATGGCTCTATATATTCTTAAACGCTTGGTATCAGCTATCCTCGTCCTTTGGGTTATCTTAACGATTACCTTCTTCCTCATGCATGCTATACCGGGCGGTCCCTTTACTAGTGAAAAAAAATTACCCCCTCAGGTACAAGCTACTATAGAGGCAACGTATCATCTAAATGATCCTCTAGATAAGCAATATATGGATTATTTGGAGCGGGTTGTTCACTTTGATTTGGGACCATCGTTTCAATATGAAGGCCGGACTGTTAATGATATTATCAGTGAATCCTTCCCTGTATCTGCTCAACTAGGGCTCATATCATTGGTTGTGGCTCTGGTTGGAGGTATTTTCTTTGGCGTCGTATCCGCTTGGAAACCTAATTCTTGGATTGATTACGGGGTAAGCTTCTTTTCTACCTTAGGTATATCAGTACCGACCTTTATCATCGGAGCTCTCTTGGTTTACTATTTTGGGTTTGTCCTACCGATCTTTCCAGTAGCTCTTTGGAAGGGACCTGCCTATGTAATTCTTCCTGTCTTGACCATGGCTGCGCAGCCGATGGCTTTTATCGCCCGCTTGATGCGGTCTGAGTTGGTAGAAACCTACAGCAAAGACTTTATTCGAACCGCCCGCGCTAAAGGCTTAAGCCCCCTAACCATCCTCTTTCGCCATGCCTTGGGGAATGCCATTTTGCCGGTAATCACTTATATCGGTCCCTTGACGGCTTCTCTCTTGACTGGGTCTTTTGTTGTAGAAACCATTTTTGCAATTCCAGGTCTAGGACGTTATTTCGTAACTTCCATTTATAACCGGGATTATACAGTTGTCTTGGGGATTACTATTTTTTTCTCAGCCCTGATTGTAGTCTTTAATCTCATCATTGATTTGATTTATCCTTTGATTGATCCACGGGTTAAATTAGAAGCGGAGGAAGACTAATGGAATCGCATGATTTTTTGCCTCTACCTGAGAAGGATCGGCACCTAGAAGAGACCTTTAGGCCTCGTCCTTCTGCTTGGCAGCGATTAGCCATGAATAAATTGGCTTTACTGGGGCTTTTTATTATTTTCCTCGTCCTAGCTTGGGCTATTATCGGTCCCTTCCTATCGCCATACTCCTATGCGGATCAAAACCTCTTAGCTACCAATCAGGGGCCTAGCCTAAGTCATTGGTTTGGTACGGACAGCTTGGGACGGGACTTATATACGAGGGTTTTATATGGCGCCCGTATATCCTTGCTTATAGGTATTGTGGCGGCTCTCATCAATTTCTTTATAGGCGCACTCTATGGTGGCATTGCTGGTTTTGTAGGGGGCAGCGTAGACCGTTGCATGATGGCAGTAGTGGATATCCTGTATGGGATTCCTCTTCTACTCTATGTAATTCTACTTATGGTAGTATTGGGGCCAGGTTTAGTATCTATTTTTTTGGCTCTGGGTATAGCCTATTGGTTAACTATGGCCCGCATTGTCCGCTCTCAAATTATGAAAATCAAGACAGAAGACTATGTGACTGCAGCTGTTACTATGGGGCTTCCCAAGTGGCGAATCTTGGTGCGCCATATTTTACCTAACTGCTTAGGGCCTATTATAGTGACAATGACTTTGGCTATTCCAGATGCTATTTTTACAGAAGCCTTTCTATCCTTTATTGGATTAGGCGTAGCGGCACCTATGGCTTCATGGGGTGTCTTGGCGTCTGAGGGAATCAATGCTATGCGGTCCTATCCCTATCAATTACTGTTCCCTGCTGTGGCTATTTCTATTACCATGTTGGGTTTTACCTTCTTGGGTGATGGTCTACGAGCGGCCCTGGATCCTAAGGAAGGAGGTCGCTTATGAAAAATTTGCTTATTGATGTATCCAATCTATCGGTTATGGTAGATACCTTTTCAGGCCCTCTCCAGGTTGTACGGCACATGGATTTACAGTTGAGAAGAGGGGAAATAGTGGGTTTAGTAGGGGAGTCTGGCTCTGGTAAGTCGATGACATTAGCCTCTTTTATGAGCCTGCATGATCCGGACAAGACCCATACCAAGGGAGACCGACTTCACATTTTAGGGCATGATTGCTTAGCTTTTACAGAGGAGGACTGGCGATTACTGCGTGGCCATCAAGTGGCTATGATCTTTCAGGACCCAATGACGGCACTTAATCCTATCCTATCAATTGGCCAACAATTGATGGAAATCATGCCAAAGGGGCAGGCCAGTATGAGCAAGGCAATAGAATTACTGACTCAAGTAGGCCTTACGGACCCAGCGCGGAGGGTTAGTCAATACCCTTATGAACTATCAGGAGGGATGCGCCAACGGGTAGTTATCGCTATGGCTTTAGCTGGCCAGCCTAAGATACTTTTAGCAGATGAACCAACAACGGCTTTGGATGTGACTACGGAGGCACAAATTCTCCATCTCCTACAGGGTTTGGTAAGAAAAAGTGGCCTTGGATTAGTCTTTGTATCTCATAATTTGCGTGTAGTGAGTCAGCTTTGTGACCGTGTTATGGTTATGTATGCGGGCCAGTGGGTAGAAAAAGGACCGGTGGAAAGTGTTTTTTTCCGACCTAAACATCCTTACACCCAAGCCCTCTTAGGGGCTTTACCCCAAGGGAAAAAGAAGGGACAATTGAAAGCTATTCCAGGGCGGGCACCAGACTTGGCTAATCTGCCAAAAGGTTGTCCATTCTATCCTCGTTGCTCTCATGCCATGCAGATATGTGCTCAAGAGGAAGCGCCTATTGAAATCCTTAGTCTAGGGGAGAAGGAACATAGTATTCGTTGTTGGTTGCCAGCTTCAGAAAGGGAGTGGAAGCATGAATCACTTGTGGGAGACGGAGGGGCTCAATAAAACATTCTCAGTGAAAAGCTCCTGGTGGAAGCCAGCCCAAAAGGTATATGCCTTACATGACATCGATCTTTACCAAGATTTTGGCGAGACCTTGGGTCTAGTGGGAGAGTCGGGTTGTGGTAAATCCACGTTAGGTAAAGTCCTTATGGGCCTCTATAAGCCTACAGCGGGGCAAGTCTATCTGCAGGGGCATAAGATAGAAGGCGTAAGAGATCGGCAGCGTATTGTCAAATCTATGCAGATGGTCTTTCAAGATCCTTTGGCGTCCTTAAATCCACGGATGACGGTTTTTGATATCTTAGAGGAGCCGCTTAAGGTCCATGGACAGTTGACTAAGGCGGATCGCTATATTCGAGTGATGGCTACCTTAGAACAGGTAGGTCTTTCTAAAATCTATAGTAATCGTTATGCTCATGAATTCTCTGGTGGTCAACGCCAGCGTGTGGGCATAGCGAGAGCCCTTATCATGGACCCTGCTTGTATCATCTGCGATGAGCCAATATCTGCCTTAGATGTATCTATTCAGGTGCAAATAGTAAAACTTCTGGAGCGGCTCCAGGAAGAGAAAAATATGGCTTATCTCTTTATCTCTCATGACCTTAACATGGTTCGTTATTTGAGCCAGCGTATAGCGGTCATGTATTTGGGGATGATTATGGAAGAGGGACGAGCGGAAGACCTTTATAGTCAGCCATATCATCCTTATACCCAAGCCCTTATGGCTCTCAACAAGCCAATCGGTCCAGGGCAAACCATAGAGCTTGGCCTTAGGGGGGATGTACCAAGTCCTTTAGATCCTCCTTCCGGATGCTTCTTTCATACGCGCTGTCCAAGGGCTAGTCAGATTTGTAGCCAAGTACGACCTAAATTAGTGGATATAGATGGACGGCGGCTGGCCTGCCATCATGTATAAATTGATCTGAGCTGAGGCTTAATGAGTAAGACTTGATAAGTAAGAGCTAATTAAAATAAGAATAGATAATAATTTGTGTATTGATAGGACTTGTGTGTAAGGGGATACAATGGATTTACGGATTGTAGGCCAAGCCTTGGCCAAAGAGATTGAAACTTGGATGCCACAAGCTCTCGCAGAGGGAAAGGTATCTTATTATGTGGGGCGCTTGGATGAAGAGGCTCCTATGGAGACCATTGCCGCGCGCCATGAGCATGTGGTTCATGCTGGTGCTAGTATTGTTAAGACCTTGGTTATGGAATACCTTTTTTACTTGGCTCAAGAAGGTCAGTTAGATTTAGAGGATTCCTTATCCATTCATAGGGTTCCTCCTGTAGAGGGGGGCGGTGCTATCCAAGAATTGGTTGGTAATCATGCCTTTACTTACTTAGAACTTTGCCGCCTTATGATGGTCTTATCAGATAATTGGGCTACCAATCTCCTTTTACAGGCCTTGGGCGTTGAGGAAATCAATAGCCGGGCAGAAAAGTTGGGGTTGGAAGTTTTTCAAATCCAACGCTTTATGATGGACAGTCGAGCCCGTAAGGAAGGTCGTGAAAACCGTATTACTGCTTATGAAGTGGCTAAACTTTATGACCACCTTTACCATCTGAAAGACCATTCTGCCTATGGCAAAGAAATGTGGCGCATTTTAGGGCGCCAACAATTTCGCGACCATATTCCCTTCCACTGGGGGGAAGAGGTATCCTTCTATCATAAGACCGGCTGCCTAGAGCGGGTAGAACATGATGGAGGTGTGTATATGTCTCTTCATGGGGATTATGTCTTGGTTATTCTTATCAGTGATGTTGACAATGACTTGGCCATTGATGGCTCAGCTCAACTGGGCTATATGATGCGGGAGTTTATAGATAACCGCCTGCCCCAAGTCTATTAATCACTAGTTGTATATAATGAGGTAGAGGCCATGAATAGGAAAATGATATACCTAATATTTCTTGTGGGACTTGCTATCTTCCTTGGCCTCATTTGCCTAGGGCGGGCAGAGCGGGCAGCAGCGCCAGATCCAAACTTGATTCGCTATGCGTTAGAACAGGAACCAGCGAGTTTGGACCCGGCTAAATCCACAACCTTACCGGAGTCGATTGTAGAACTACAGATCTTTGAAGGCTTGACCCGCTTGGATAAAGATAATCAGCCACAACCTGCAGCAGCACAGTCTTGGGATATTTCTCCAGATGGAACAACCTATACATTTCACCTGCGGAAGGGCATGACCTGGTCTAATGGGGATTTACTTACAGCGCAAGACTTTGCCTATGCTTGGTTGCGGGCTTTGAACCCTAATACCGGCGCTGATAACGCTTATATGCTCTACCCCATTAAAAATGGGGAGGCCTATAATAGTGGCAAAGTACCTGAGAGTACTGTAGGGATTAAGGCTCTTGACCAGGAGACCCTGGTGGTGACACTAGAGGAACCAGCCCCCTACTTTTTGAGTTTAACCGCCTTTCATGCTTTTTATCCATTGAACAAGAAAGTGGTGGAAGCCCATCCTAAGGATTGGGCTAGTCGGCCAGATACGCTTGTAGGGAATGGGCCCTATAAGATGACCGCCTGGAAACATAGTGGAGACATGCATTTCGTTAAAAACGAAAGCTATTGGGATGCCAAGTCTGTTAAAACACAAGCTATGTATTGGCCTATTTCAGAGTCCTCATCTACTCGGTTGACCTTGGTTGAAGGGGGCGAAGCGGATCTTATGGTGGAACCACCAAGCCTAGATCAAGACAGATTGACTAAGGCTGGCCTCTACAAGGTAAGCCCTATGTTGGGAAATTATTACTATGTATTTAATGTAACAGCCCCACCAGTTAATGATCCGCGGGTTCGAAAGGCCTTATCTATGGTTATCGATCGAAAAGCCATTGTGGATCATGTTATTCATGGGGGTAAGAGGCCGGCCTATGCCTTTATTCCACCAGGGATGATAGAAAGTACGACAGGAAAGGATTTCCGTCAGCAAGGCGGCGATTATGTTGAGGAAAATATAGCTCAGGCCAAGGCTCTATTAAAAGAGGCTGGCTATGATAAAGAGCATCCACTACCAGCTATTACAATCCTTTATAATACCAATGAGATGCATAAAGCTGTAGCTGAAGCAGTACAGGAAAGATGGAAAGACACTTTAGGGGTGGATGCTATCCTACAAAATCAAGAGTCTAAAGTATTCTTGGCTAGCCGCCAAGAAGGTCACTATCAAGTGGCCCGTGCTTCTTGGGTGGCGGATTTTGAAGATCCTATTAACTTCTTAGAAGTCTTTTCCGCAGAGGATAACGATAGCCAGTACCACAATCCAGCCTATAATGACCTCATCGCGTCAATCAAGAAGACCCAAGATCCAAGTCGGCGCTATCAACTTATGCATCAGGCAGAAGAGATGATTTTCCAAGATGCGCTGGTCATTCCTTTTTACTATACATCTCAGCCCTATGTGGTATCACCGCGTTTAACAGGGTACTTTATTACTAATATGGGCCTTATTGATTTTAAAGGGGCCTATCAAGCCTATTGAGCTTGCTTGAGGCAGGAATAGGTGTCAACAACTTTTATTTTTTATCTGTAAATCCAAGGAGGATGACTATGGATTGGATAGTGCCTAAGAGACTTCACAAGGGGATGACCCTAGCCTTTCTAGCGCCTGCCTCTGCCTGCCAAGAGGACCTGGACCTGGTGAAGGCTATTTGCCAGGAGCGGGGCTACCACGCCATCTTTGCCCCTTCTTGTTATGGGCAGGGCCTCTATGGGGGATCAGAAGAAGAGATGGTGGAAGAAATTAATAGTCTATTTAGGGATCCTTCCGTCCATGCCATTATTTGTGCCCGTGGTGGGTATGGGACAATGCGATATCTAGATAAGATTGACTTTGCCGCCATCCGCCGGAACCCTAAGGCATTTGTGGGGTATAGTGATATTACAGCACTCCACCTGGCCATTCAGAAGATGTGTCAGTTGGTTACCTTTCATGGCCCTATGGTAGTGGACTGGTGCAAGGCTAAGGATCCATCTAAGGCCGGCTCACAAGAGGCCATGACATCCTACCAGGAGGATCTTGACCAACTCTTCCAAACCTTAGAGGGGCAGGTACGGATTATAGAACCCTTGCCGGAACCGCCAAGGGGGCATATTGGGACCCAGTTGGGAGAAGGTCGACTTATAGGTGGCAATATGACACTAATTGCTATGATGGGGGGAACTCCTTATGGCTTGGACTCCTATAGTCGAAAAGAATTAGAATCCATGATCCTCTTTCTAGAGGATGTAGGAGAGGCCCCTTACAAGCTAGATCGTATGCTTCAGCAATTGAGACTTCAGGGCGTCTTAGGTGCCATTAAGGGCATTGCTCTAGGCACCTTTAGAGACTGCCAGGGGGACCCTGATGAGGCTAGTTATGATATTGGCTACCAGGTCCTCCGCTATATGGAAGAGGGGCGGCCTGAGGAAGCAGATCCTCCCTTTGTCTGCTACCTACCTACGGGTCATGGGACTCCTCATGTAACCTTACCCTTAGGTGGGCTAGTTAGTTTTCGTTATATTGCCAATACTTTTCTCTTACAGCCCTATACTAAGTAGTCCATAAGTTGTTCGCCTAATGAAAGAAAGAGACCCATGAATTTACGTCAACAAGAGGCCTTGGCCTGTCAATGTATCGATGATTTAGCGCCTCGCTTGAAAGCCTTTGGCGCTTACCTCCATAGCCACCCTGAATTAGGCCAAGAGGAATATCAGGCCCTGGCGGCCTTGGAGGCTTTTTTCTTGGACGAGGGCTATGAGGTTCAAGTAGGCCTGACAGAACGCAAGGAATTAAAAACGGCTTTCCTAGCTCAAGAGACTGGGGATGAGTCAAAGAAACGCATTGCTTTTTTAGGTGAGTATGATGCCCTTCCAAGCCTGGGACATGGCTGTGGTCATAATTTGATAGCCCTTATGAGTTTGGGAGCCACCCTAGCCTTTAATCGGGCTAGAAGGCCTGGTTGGGGAGCTACTTTTTTAGGATGCCCTGCGGAGGAGACTATAGGCGGTAAGGTTTATATGTCTCAAGAGGGCCTTTTTAAGGGGTATGAGGCGGCCCTGATTATCCACCCTGGTGGAGAGAATGAAGTGGGAGGCACTTCATTGGCTACCCACCCCCTGGAAGTGACGTATCATGGTCGGTCCGCTCATGTGGCTTCCTTAACTGATTCAGGCCTCAATGCCTTAGACTCAGCGGTATCCCTATATATGAAAGTTCGCCATATGAAGGCTTCTTTTCCCAAGGGAGTTCGGATTGGAACCATCTTCACAGATGGAGGCCAGGCCCCTAATGTGATCCCAGACCGGAGCCAACTTCATATGACCGTGCGGGCTAGGGATGTAGAAACCTTAGAAGAACTTGTTTTGCCCACTATTAAGGAGGCCGCTAGGACCGTTGCTAAGGCGGAGGGGACCCCTGTAGACCTAGTCCATTATGAACCCCTTTTCAAGGACATGCGTCAAGATAAACGGCTCTTGGATATTTTCGAAGAGGTCATGACCGAATGGGGAGAAAAACCTCGACGTTTGCCTGATGATGAAGCTGATGGGTCTACGGATGTAGGCAATGTATCCTATGACCTGCCAACCGCTCAACCAACCCTTTGTATAGGACGTGGACTTGAGGCGCATACAGTGGATTTTACTTGTGCAGCAGGCTCTGATTACGGCCTAGAGAAAGCCATTAAAGGGGCCAAGATTTTGACAATTGCGGCTTTGCGGTTCGCTCAAGTAGTTGATCAAGAATAAGAATATAGGAAGAGAGTCTAGTTCTTACTAGGCTCTTTTTGACTATATCTTGCCGAGAGGATACAATAAAAAATAGAATAGTATCCGCCTCTAGGGCGGTTTTTCTTTGATGGAGTATGTACATTCATGAGCGTATTATCGGTTTCTCATGTGAGCCATGGTTTTGGGGCTCGCCAAATTTTAGACGACGCCTCCTTCCGCCTTTTAAAGGGAGAGCATGTAGGCCTCATCGGGGCCAATGGGGAGGGGAAGTCTACCTTTCTCAATATCATTACAGGTAAGTTACCTCCTGATGAAGGGAAGATTGAGTGGTCCAATAATGTTAAAGTGGGCTATTTAGACCAACATGCGGTTCTTGAAAAGGGACTGACTATCCGAGACATTTTAAAGAGGGCTTTTGACGATCTTTTTGTGATGGAAGAGAAAATCAACGATGCCTATAATGAGATGGGTGACTGTGACGAGGAACGGATGAATAAGCTCCTAGCACAGGTGGGAGAATGGCAAGAAGAGTTAGAGCAACGTGGCTTTTATGAGATTGATGCGGTTATCGAACGGACTGCAGCTGGTCTAGGTCTCATGGATATCGGTCTTGACCGAGATGTAACAGAGTTATCCGGTGGACAGAGGACTAAGGTTCTACTTACTAAGTTGCTCTTGGAAAAGCCAACCATTCTCCTCTTAGATGAACCGACTAACTATCTGGATGTAGAACATATTCATTGGCTACAGAATTATTTACAAAACTATGAAAACGCCTTTATCCTGATTTCTCATGATATGGCCTTCCTCAATTCTGTGGTTAATGTCATCTACCATATTGAGCAGGCTGTCCTTACTCGCTACACAGGAGATTATGAACAATTTAAGGCGGCCTATGAGGTTAAGCGAGAACAGATGCGTAAAGCTTATGAAAAGCAGCAGAAGGAAATTGCCCAACTGGAGGATTTCGTACAGCGCAATAAGGCTCGTGCCGCCACAGCAGGCCTTGCTTCTGCCCGGGTTCGCAAGCTGGAAAAAATGGACCTCATTGACAAACCTAAGGAATATATTAAACCTAGCTTCCACTTTAAAGAGGGGCGGACACCATCCCGTTATATTGTAGAAGCATTTGGCTTAGAGTTGGGGTATGACGAACCTTTGACTCGGCCTGTGGACTTTCAGGTAGAGCGGAATAAGAAAATCGCTATCCGAGGCGTTAATGGCCTAGGGAAGACGACCTTACTCAAGACTATCTTGGGCCTCATCAAACCGGTTTCTGGTGAACTGGTTAAGGGGGACTTCCTCCAGGTGGGATACTTTGCTCAAGAAGACAATCCTAATAATGATATGACCGCTTTAGATTATATCTGGGAGGCCTATCCATCCATGACCAATGCAGAGGTCCGCAACGCCTTGGCCAAGTGTGGTCTTACGACAGACCACATTACTTCTCAAATGCGGGTTTTATCGGGCGGTGAAAATGCTAAGGTTCGCCTTTGTAAGCTCATGCAGGAAAAGTATAATGTCTTGGTTTTAGACGAACCGACCAATCATTTGGATATCTATGCTAAGGATGAGTTGGCCAAGGCACTCAAGGCCTTCCGTGGAACTATCGTAGTGGTCAGTCATGAACCGGAATGGTACGAGTCTTGGGTGACAGATGTATGGAATATTGAAGACTGGACGACTAAGATCGTATAGGAGTGGTAATGAAGCAAACTGCAGAGGAGAGCCTACAGGCCTTTTTAGAAGGCCTGGGCCTAGATTTACAACAAGCTCATATGACTAAGACCCCAGCTCGGGTGACAGCCCTTTATAAGGACCTTTTCCGGGGCCTGGGAGGGGATACTAAGTCCTTATGGGGGGAGGTTTTTCCCACCGATTATAAGGGACTAGTAGCCGTCCATGGCATTCCCTTCTATTCTATGTGTGAACACCACCTCATGCCCTTCTTCGGCAAGGTTGATATAGTGTATCTGCCCCATGAGGGACGAGTAGCTGGTCTATCTAAATTGGCGGACTTAGTAGATCTCTTGGCTCGCCGGCCTCAGTTACAGGAACGGCTATCGTCTCAAATAGCAGATTCCCTAGAAGAGGATTTAGGAGCTCAGGGGGTCATGGTGCGCATCCAGGCCACTCACCTTTGTATGTTGGTACGTGGGGAAATGCAATTGGATACGCAGGCTATGACCATGGAATCACGGGGGCTCTTGGCAGAAGGTAAGGATTTGCGCCAAGAGGCTCTCTCGCTCTTAGGAGAGGAAACACATGAAAACTAGACAGTACAGTTGGCAGGATGGAAAAAGCTTGAGACTTGAAGTTGGCCACACTTTGATTATGGGGATTCTCAATGGAACGCCGGATTCTTTTTCCGATGGTGGACTCTACAATCAAGTTGATCAGGCTGTTCAACACGCATTAGATATGATTGATGAAGGGGCGGATATCATAGATCTAGGTGTGGAATCCACCCGACCTGGGCATGTGCAAATATCGGTAGAAGAGGAAATTGCACGCATGAAAGACTTGCTACCAGCAGTTTTAGAGGCGGTGACTGTTCCTGTATCTATCGATGCCTATCGGGCCAAGTCCATGGATTATGCACTGTCTGCTGGGGCTCACATCATTAATGATATTTGGGGCCTTCAATATGACCCAGATATGGTGGCCGTGGCCGCCCACTACCAAGTGCCTGTCATCATCATGCATAACCAAGTGGGGACGGACTATGATGATATTATCTCCGATATGAAAGCATTTTATGCTAAATCTATTGATTTAGCTCTTAAAGAGGGAGTCAAACTGGATAATATCTGGATCGATCCGGGAATCGGGTTTGGCAAGACAGCGCAGCAAAATATGGAGGTACTACAACGCTTGGACGAGTTGACTTCCTATGATGCCCTCCCTCTTCTTTTGGCGACTAGTCGTAAGGGCTTTATTGGTAAACTCTTAGGTGATCTACCACCTAGAGAACGAGATGAAGGAACCTTGGCGACTAATATGGCTGGTGTTTATGCTGGTGCCCATATGGTGAGGGTTCACAATGTACGTATGCACAAGCGGGCTCTGACTGTTTTGGATGCCATCTTACGAGGTGAATAATGGATTTTATTGAACTTAATAATATGGCTTTTTATGGCTTTCATGGTAATTTGGCTAGTGAGGGCGAGCAGGGCCAACGCTTTTTTGTAGATCTTTTAGTCGGGGCTGATCTCTCACAAGCGGGCCAATCGGATGTTCTTGAGGATTCTATCAATTACGTAGCCCTCTATGAACTAGTTGAAACTATAATGACCGGCTCTCGATGCCATCTGTTAGAACATCTTGGAGCTAGCATTGCAGATGCTATTATGAGAGATTTCCCACGGGTTCAAGGGGTAAGGGTAAAGATTCGAAAACCGTCCGTGCCTATTCAAGGTATCTTGGATTATGCGGCTGTTACCACTTGCCGTGGGGCCGACCTATGATTACCTATTTCATCAGTCTGGGCTCCAACATGGGAAATCGTGAAGGACACATACAGGGCGCCTTGACCTCCCTAGCCCAGCATCCAGCGATTGTGAAATTGCAGGTCTCTAACCTCTTGGAAACTGAGCCTTGGGGAAATATAGATCAGGAGCCCTTTATTAATGGCGTTTGTTCCCTGGTCAGTGATTTGCAGCCTGAAGAAATTTTGAAAGTTCTGCAAGGTATTGAAAGGGACCATGGCCGGCAACGCTTAGTTCATTGGGGGCCTCGCACCTTGGACCTAGATATCATCTGGGCCCAAGAGGGGAATCAGCCCTTGGAGGTTCATAGTCCAAGCTTGGATATACCTCATCCCTATTTTTGGAATCGCACCTTTGTCCTAGTGCCTTTGTCTCAATTGTGGGCAGACTTTTCCTACCAGGGACAAGCTATTCAAGAGCGGATTAAAGAACTTGAAAAGGATAGCTAACTAGGTCCTAGAAGGATGTATGATATAATACAATTCATATGGTCTTAATGAGGACCTAGTTTTATTTTCTTCTAGAAGGATTGTTTGTCTTGAATGTAATCAACAAAATCAATCATCATCAATGCTTTGATTGGTAAGCACATAAAACCCGTTAAGGATGTATGCCCTACACTGGCAGCTATCGTTGTATTGATTATTATCGGTGGCGTAACAGCTGTATCACAACAAAAGATCATCGATATGGGATGGACCCTGGCTATTCTTACCTTCGTCGCTTGCTTGGTTCAAAATGTGTCTGGTTATCTCCATTATTCATAACTTTACGGGGTCTATCTTTGCGGGTATTTGCCGCAAGCATGACGAAACAGAAGGCAAGTAATTTCTTAGAAAGGAAGTTTCCACAATGGCTCAGCATCATAGAGAAGCCGGTTGGCGTCGGTTTGTGACTTGGCGAAACGCCTCCCGCTTGCTCATAGCCCTCTTTGTACTCATGGTTGTAGCTGAAGGAGTACGCCTTGTTCAGGTCTACCAGGAGAAGGTGAAGGTAGAAAAACAGCTGGAAGAATTAAAGGAAGAAAATGCTAAGTTGGAAGCAGAAAAAGAAGAACTTTCTAAGCCTAGCAATATAGAATCTATCGCTCGTAAGGAATTGGGCTTGGTAAAACCAGGGGAGATGCCTTACGTCAAATAGTGGAAAGGTCGTCATCGGTGGTGACGGCCTTTCTGCTATAATGGGGTGTATTAGAATTAGTCCTTATGGAGAATAGAGTATATGAAAGTAGCTATCATTGATATTGGGTCCAATTCCATGCGCCTCCTCTTGGGCCTGTACCAGGAGAATCGTTGGATAAATGAGCCTAAGCGGCTCTGGACTACTCGGTTAGGTAAGCGGTTAGATGATGGGGCCTTGAGCCCGGACGCTATGGCTGCCTCCTACCGGGCTATGGCGGAAATGAAAGAGGCTATTGATGACTTTGGCGCTCACAAAGTCTATGCTTTGGCGACCTCTGCTGTACGAGAAGCCCCTAATGGGCAGGTCTTTCTGGAGGCCTTACAGGCTATCCAGCCTATGGATAGTCGGATTCTGACTGGACAAGAAGAAGCTCAATATGGCTTTTTAGGGGCTTTAGGAGAGGGCGTAAAGAAAGGCGCTTACTATGGCATCATAGATGTGGGCGGTGGCTCCACGGAATTGGCTGTAGGAGACAAAGAAGGGATCTTGTGGTCACAATCTTATCAGATGGGGGCTGTTCGCTTTCAAATTTTGTCCCAAGAGGGGCCTGAGGCCGTGAAAGCGGTGTCGCAAGCACTTTGGCAGGACTTGCCTCAGGACCTATGTGTAGACCAGTGGATTGGTATTGGTGGTACGGCTACAACCTTGGGTGCCATGGACCTAGCTATGGAGATCTTTGATGGCCGCCGTCTACAAGGCCATAAGGTGAGCCGAGAAAGAATTCAAGACATGATTTGTGATTTGCGGGCTAAGAGCCCTGAAGAACGCCGGGCTATACCAGGACTACAAGCAGGGCGAGCAGATATCATTACGGCCGGTGCAGAGATTATAGCGGCTGCTATGGACTTTTATGACATGGAGAGCCTTAGTATGAGTGAACGCGATGGAATGGAAGGATTTGAAGAGGGCTTATGTCGTTACCTATAGAACATAAGGGGTTCCTCCGTCAGGTGCAGAGAACCCTTCAATATCATAGTCTTTTAGACCCTAACAGCCGTGTCCTTATCGCCTGCTCTGGAGGGGTCGATTCCCTGGCCCTAGTTCATGCTCTCTTAGCTCTTAGGGAGCATATGAAGAAAAGCTGGACTTTAGCGATTGCTACGGTAGACCATGAGATTCGCCCAGAAGGGGCTGCTGAATTAGAATTGGTCCGGTCTATGGCAGATGATCTAGGGATTCCCTTTTACGGAGCCCATATAGATGTGCCTGCCCAGGCACAAGCTTTAGGTCTGTCTCTTGAGACGGCAGGTCGTCGGGCTCGCTATGCTTTCTTGTCAAAAATAGCTCTAGAAGAGGATTGTGATGTGGTTGCTACGGGCCACCATCAAAATGACCAGGCCGAGACAATCCTAGCCCACATGGTTAGGGGGGCGGGCCTTAAGGGTTTGGGGGGCATGGCCTATTCTAGGCCTTTGGTAGGAGCTATCAAGTTGGTTCGCCCCTTCTTAGATGTCACTAAAGCCCAAATTCGGGCCTATGCAAGGGACTTGGATTATGAGGCTTGTGAAGATGCTACGAATGAGGACTCCACCTACCAAAGAAATTATATTCGCCATCAGATTCTACCAAGGATAGAAGCCATCAACCCTAATGTTCTGGAAAGTCTATCCCGCCTTGGACAAAGTGCTCGCGATGATGAAGCATTATTAGAAAAAATCGCAAGAGAGAGCTTAGAGGGAATAGCTACCTATGAAAATGGACATGTTCTTCTAGGGCGTCGCGCCCTCCGCAAGATTCCCCTTAGTATCCGCAGGCGCATCTGGACGCTAGTTTTACAGACCTTGTTGCCGAGCGCCTCTTGGGAGTGGTCACACCTAGATCAACTAGACCATTTAATTCAAACGGGGGAACCCAAGAGTTTTCAGGCCATGAGAGTGCGAGTTGAGGCACAATGTGATACAATAGATATATCCGTTTTGTCTTCAAGATCACCTGATTAGGAGAGGGGATATATGCATAAAGATATAAAAGAAATCTTGCTCACAGAAGAGGAAATTCATGGACGAGTCACTGAATTAGGCAGAGAGATTGCTGCTGATTATAAGGGGCAAGAACTCTTAGTGGTAGGCATCCTCAAGGGGGCAGTTGTCTTCTATGCGGATTTGCTCAGGGCCATCGGCGAAGATGTGGATGTATGCCTAGACTTTATGGCTTGTTCTAGCTATGGGGAAGGAACGGTTTCCTCTGGTCATGTTAAGATAAAAAAAGATTTGGACAATTCTGTTGCAGATAAGCATGTCCTCATCGTTGAAGATATAGTCGATACGGGGAATACGCTCTACTACTTAGTAGACGAACTCAACAAGCGGGGTGCCAAGTCCGTTAAGATAGCTACCTTACTATCCAAACCTGATCGCCGGGAACAGGATGTGCATGTAGACTACATCGGTTTTGTGATTCCAGATGCTTTTGTTATCGGCTACGGATTAGATTATGCTGAAAAGTACCGCCAATTAAAATACATTGGGGTCTTGAAAGAAGAAGTATACGCTAATTAACTCGAGAAAGGAGTTATACATTGGGTCGTTTCGCAAAAAATGTCCTTTTGTATGTACTGGTCATTGCGGCCTTGGCAACGGCGGTGGATTCTTTTATGGGCCAATCGTCTACCAAGTCTGAATTGTCCTATACGGGCTTTATTCAACAGGTACAACAAAAGAAAATTGATAAGATTACCATTACTAATAACCACGATATCGTGGGGACTATGAAGAATGGTACAGAATTTAAAACCTATGCACCAACGGATGATAGTTTAATTCCAACCCTTAATAATAATGGGGTAGAAATTACGGCTAAACCTGCTGATAGTCCATCTTGGTGGATGACCTTACTCACATCTATCGTGCCTATGGTCATTCTCATCGCCGTTTGGTTCTTTATCATGCAACAATCCCAAGGGGGCGGTGGCAAGATGATGAACTTCGGCAAAAGCCGGGCTAAAATGATGGATGATGCGGTGAAGGTAAACTTCCAAGACGTAGCAGGCCAAGAAGAAGCCAAGGAAGAATTGGAAGAGATTGTAGAATTCCTCAAGAATCCAGATAAGTTCACTAAAATGGGGGCTAAGATTCCTAAGGGGGTTCTTTTGGCAGGCCCTCCTGGGACGGGGAAAACCCTCCTGGCTAAGGCTGTAGCAGGGGAAGCGGGTGTTCCATTCTTCACTATTTCTGGTTCTGACTTCGTAGAAATGTTTGTGGGTGTTGGTGCCTCCCGGGTACGGGACCTCTTCCAACAGGCCAAGAAGAATGCCCCTTGTATCATCTTCATCGATGAAATCGATGCAGTAGGTCGTCAACGGGGCGCAGGCCTCGGTGGCGGTCATGATGAACGGGAACAGACCCTCAATCAACTCTTGGTTGAAATGGATGGCTTTGATGCATCTGAAGGTATTATTACTATCGCCGCTACCAACCGCCCTGACATCTTGGATCCGGCCCTCCTTCGTCCAGGCCGTTTCGACCGTCAAGTTATGGTAGGCCGCCCAGACCTTAGGGGCCGTGAGGCTATCTTGCAAGTACATGCAAAGAACAAGCCTTTAGCAGATGATGTGGACCTTAAAACTATCGCTAAAAAGGTGCCTGGTTTTACTGGTGCTGACTTGGCCAACCTCTTGAACGAGGCAGCTCTTTTAGCAGCTCGTCAGAATAAGACCATCATTACTATGGATGATTTAGAAGAAGCCTCTGAAAAGGTTTCTATGGGGCCAGAACGACGCAGCCATATCGTGACAGAAAAGGAACGCCGATTGACTGCCTTCCACGAATCTGGTCATGCTATTGTAGGTCATTTGTTGCCTGACTGCGATCCTGTTCACAAGGTGACTATCGTCCCTCGGGGTTATGCTGGTGGTTATACTATGAGCTTGCCTGAGGAGGAGCAAAACTACGAAACTAAGAAGCAAATGTTGGCGCATATCCGCATGGCTTTAGGTGGTCGCGTAGCGGAAGCTTTAACCTTGAAGGATATTTCCTCTGGTGCTTCTGGCGATTTACAAACAGTTACTAAAATCGCCCGCAATATGGTGACCCGTTATGGTATGTCTGATGAATTAGGGCCTATTGTATTCGGGGAACAGCGGGAGCAAGTATTCTTAGGGCGTGACCTCGGCCATGAACGAAATTACTCCGAGTCTACGGCTGAACAAATCGATGCAGAAGTACATCGCATCGTTACAGAAGCCTATGATGATGTGGTGAAACTTTTATCCGAAAACATGGACTTCCTCCACAATATGGCAGAAGCTCTTTTGGAATATGAAACCATTGACCATGAAGATGTAGTATCCCTTTATGAAACAGGGAAGATTGCGAAGAAACCTGAAGAGGAACAGGTGGAAGCGGTTAAGACAACCCTGACACAAGCTGGTATTGAGGTACCTAGGGACCTCCAAGTGGAAACCATTCCAACAGAAGAACCTAAGGCACCAAGCCGAGAAGAAATACCGACAAAAGAAGATACTATGCCTAAGGCATAAAATGCTATTAAAAGCCATACCTAGCTCTAGCTAGGTATGGCTTTTTGTCTCTTTGTTGACCATCCTGTAATAGCTATGGTAAATGGGAGGCTTGCATTTTAAGGACATGACCTGTAAAATTGCTTTAGTATTTGGTTGACAATAGGAGGCCATTCTCGTGAAAAATGAAGTGCTTGAGTTCCTACGTGAAAATGCGGGTGGATTTGTGTCAGGCCAAGATATGTCAGAAGCCTGTCATGTATCCCGTACGGCTATATGGAAACATATTAAGGCCTTGCGGGCTAAGGGCTATAAGATTGAATCCTATACCAAGCTGGGGTATCGTCTTTTGGAGGAACCAGATCTTGTATCCCCCCTATCCATGCGTAAGGCCTTGACGACAGATATCTTCGGCAAGAATTATATCTACATGGATTCCACTGTATCCACCAATACGGAGGCCCGTAAATGGGCCCTTAAGGGGGCTGAAGAAGGAACTGTAGTTGTAGCAGAAGAACAGGTGGAAGGGCGTGGCCGCTTACAACGGGGTTGGTATTCACCCTTTGGTAAGGGGCTATGGTTCTCCTTGATTTTGCGTCCCGACTTCCTTCCTATGGAGGCACCAAAGTGTACCCTTATGGCAGCGGTGGCTGTGACAAAGGCCCTTCGTAAGATGGGAGTCACTGATGCGGTTATAAAATGGCCTAATGATATCTTGGTTAAGGGCAAGAAGATGGTAGGAATCCTGACAGAAATGACGGGGACCATGGATGAAATCGAATATATCATTTTGGGCGTGGGACTTAACGTGACAACAGGTCCTGATGAGTGGCCAGATGATCTAAATGCCATAGCAACATCCATCCTCATGGAGGGGGTAGAAATTCCTCGCATTGAAGCCTTTAATAGTATCCTTCACGAGTTGGAGGAACAGTACTTTGAAGTTTTGGCCAATGGCTTTGACCACACCTTAGAAGAATGGAGAACCTTATCCTGCACCTTAGGCCAACATGTGCGTGTCCACCCAGGTAACAAACCAGCCTATGATGGTATGGCTTTGGATATTGATGGTGATGGCAATTTATTAGTGCGCCCTGATGGAGTGGAAAGGGTTAATCGGGTTATAGCAGGGGATGTATCCATACGTCCAGTTTCAACAACTGTAGAATAGGAGATAGCATGTTATTAGTAGTAGATGTGGGAAATACCAATATCGTATTAGGTGTCTATGAGGGTGAAAATCTTAAAGGACACTGGCGGATTTCCACAGATCGTGTGCGGACAACCGACGAGTATGGGGTGCTAATCATGAACCTCTTCCTCCATGACAAGACGGTAGATGCAGAGGCTATCGACGGAGTCATTATCTCATCCGTCGTACCGCCCCTTATGCCAACCTTGGAACGAGTGTCCCGCCGCTACTTTAATGTGGAACCCTTGGTGGTAGGCCCGGGGACTAAAACGGGTATGGCCATCAAGTACGATAACCCACGAGAAGTGGGAGCTGATCGGATTGTTAATGCGGTGGCTGCCTATGAACAGTATGGTGGTCCTATTATTATCATCGATTTTGGTACAGCGACGACCTATTGTGCGGTCTTAGCTAATGGTGATTATATTGGGGGTGTAATAACACCGGGTGTCATGATCTCTGCAGAGGCTCTCTTCCAACGGGCTGCTAAATTGCCTCGTATTGAGGTGAAGGATCCAGGTCAGGTTATCAATCGCAACACTGTATCTTCTATGCAGTCGGGCATGTTTTACGGTTATGTGGGCCAGGTAGAAGGTTTGGTAGCGCGGATGAAGGCGGAAATGCCGGAAGGGACTAAGGTGGTTGCTACTGGCGGCTTAGCTCAGCTGATCGCCTCCGCAACAGAATCCATTGATTTCGTAGAACCTAAGTTAACGCTAGAAGGATTGCGGCTCATTTATGATAAAAACAAGTAAAACTTGGCAAATTGGGCCTGTGCCAATCGAGGGCCAGGTTATTCTAGCTCCTATGGCTGGGGTATCTGATGTAGCCTATCGAGTCCTAGCTAAGGCTCATGGGGCTTCCTTGGTCTGCACGGAAATGGTATCAGCTATGGGTATCAAATATAAGAATGAGATCACTAAGGGGATGCTCTTCATTGAGAAGGGGGAAGGACCTGTGTCTATGCAGGTCTTTGGATCCGACCCGGAAACGGTGGCCTTAGGAGCGAAGACTATCTCTGAGGCGGGAGCTGATATTGTTGATATCAATATGGGATGCCCTGTGAAGAAGGTGGTCTCCTCTGGTGATGGATCGGCTCTTATGAAAGATCCAGATTTAGCAGCACGGGTAGCAGAGGCTGCAGTGAATGCTGTGGATGGGCCTGTGACGGTCAAGATGCGCCTGGGATGGGATGAAGACTCCATCAATGTCGTGGACTTTGCTAAACGTATTGAGTCCACTGGTGTGTCCGCCATTGCCGTTCATGGCAGGACCAGGCAACAAATGTATATGGGCCGGGCCAACTGGGATTATATTAAAGCGGTCAAAGAGGCGGTCAAGACTATTCCTGTCATCGGTAATGGGGATATTACCAGTCCACAGGACGCCAAGGCCATGTTAGATCAAACGGGTTGCGATGCCGTTATGATTGGGCGTGGAGCCCATGGTAATCCTTGGATCTTTGAGCGGACGAATACCTATTTGGAAACAGGGACTCTCTTACCAGAACCCTCTTGGGAGGACCGGATTGACATGCTGTATAAGCACTTTCAAAACCTGGTTAAGTATAAGGGCCATGATGCGGCAGTTCGGGAAATTCGCACTCACGCAGGCTGGTATTTGAAGGGCTTACCTGAGGCGGCCCGCTACCGGAATACCATTAACAACCTCCATACGGAGGGGGCTTTTAGGGCGGCTATTGAAAGCTACCGGGAAACCCTAGCGAAATTGACAAATACAGGGGCTATGGTAAAATAGTTTCTATATGTATAGAAAAATGGAGAAGTGTCATATAAGGTGACACTTCTTCTTATTCATAATCTAAGAAAGAGTGGTTAAATTATATGGCAGATGTAAAAGAAACCCTTCTTACAGCAGAAGGCCTTAAAAAACTTGAAGAAGAACTTGCTCATTACAAATCTGTACGTCGTATTGAAGTAGCAGCACGGATTAAAACAGCCATCGAATATGGTGATATTTCGGAAAACTCTGAATACGATGATGCTAAGAATGAACAAGCTTTCATTGAAGGTCATATCGTTGAATTAGAGAATAAGATTAATACAGCTAAGATTATTGATGGTAAAGCAACAAAAGGTCGCGTATCTGTTGGTTCCAAGGTAAAGGTCTTAGATACCCAATACGACGAAGAAATGGAATACACCATCGTTGGCTCCTCTGAAGCAGACCCATTCAACAACCGCATTTCTAACGAATCCCCTGTAGGGGCAGCTATTTTGGGTAAGAAAAAGGGCGATAAAGTAGAAGTAACTACGCCAGATGGCCCAGTAGTATTCAAAATTTTGTCCGTAAAATAGTTGAATTAGGAGTACATTATGAGTGAAGATGTAAAAAATACAGGTCTTGCAGCCGCAGAAGAGCTCAATGATCAAATGCAACACCGCCGCGATAAATTGGCTCAATACGAAGATAAAGGGGTCTATCCATTCGGTCAACGCTTTGTTGTGCGTGAACATACACAAGAAGTAAAAGATGACTTTATCAACTTTGATGGACAACCAGTGGTTATGGCCGGTCGTTTGATGACTATGCGGTCCCATGGTAAGACTGCTTTTGCTAATATCCGCGATAAGGCAGGGGATATCCAAGTTTACTTCCGCAAGGATGTGATGGGTGAAGAGGCTTACGAATTCGTAAAAATGCTCGATATCGGTGATATCATTGGTGTTGAAGGCCATGTTTTCCGTACCCATAAGGGTGAAATCACCGTTAAGGTGAATACGTTAACCCTACTCTCTAAGTCTCTTCGCCCATTGCCTGAAAAATGGCATGGCTTGACTAATACGGAATTGCGTTACCGTCAACGTTACGTCGATCTCATCGTCAACCCTGAAGTGCGGGATACTTTCGTAAAACGGTCTAAAATTGTAGCTAAGATCCGCCAATACATGATGGCCCATGACTTCATGGAAGTGGAAACACCTATGATGCATGCCATTCCAGGTGGTGCAGCGGCTCGACCTTTCATTACTCACCATAATGCTTTGGACATCGACATCTACATGCGTATTGCGCCAGAGCTCTATCTTAAGCGCTTAATCGTAGGGGGCATGGAACGGGTCTTCGAAATGAACCGTTGCTTCCGTAATGAAGGTATCGATAACCGTCATAACCCTGAGTTCACCACTATTGAATCCTACCAAGCTTACGGCGACGTAGAAGACGCTATTCGATTGACAGAAAATATTGTTTCTTATTGTGCACAAGAAGTGTTGGGCACACAAGAAATCACCTACCAAGGGACTGAAATCAACCTTACGCCACCTTGGAACCGTATCACTATGGCGGAAGGCGTTAAAAAGTATACGGGCGAAGACTTTGATGCAGTAACATCCATTGAAGAAGCACGTGCTATTGCTGACCGCCTTAATGTAGAATACACAGATAATGATGGAATTGGTAAGATCTTGAATCTCTGCTTCGAGGACTATGTAGAAGCAAATCTCATCCAACCAACTATCGTCTATGGACATCCAAAGGAAATATCCCCATTGGCAAAGGCCAACCGGGAAAATCCATTGACTACTGAACGGTTTGAAGCTTTCATCTATGGCCGTGAGCTGGCTAATGGTTTCTCCGAATTGAATGATCCGATTGATCAAAAACAACGCTTCCTAGATCAATTAAAAGAGCGGGAACATGGTGATGACGAAGCGCATCGCATGGACGAAGATTTTGTAACCGCTTTAGAATATGGCTTGCCACCAACATCTGGCTTGGGTATCGGTGTTGACCGCTTGGTTATGTTCTTGACAGACTCCGCTTCCATCCGGGATGTATTACTCTTCCCATTGATGAAGCCGGAAGGTCAAGCTAAGCCAACGACTAACGACGAAGATGCTGAAGTTGATGGTGAATAAGAATCCTGAAAAACGCTTGCACCTTGTGCAGGCGTTTTTTGTGTGCTTCTCTAGCTAGTTATTAGTGTGGGCTAGCAAAGCTGAAGTGTATATATATGCGAATAAAAGGGTGGCCTAAGCAGATCGTAGTCTAGGGGTTGAAAAAATACTGTAAATGCTAGTTGAGAATAAGAGGGTGATTATTAGCCTGTAATGTGTTATATTTTATGTGTATTAAAATACTGATTTGTCATCCAGATTAAAGAGGCAGAGACTATGTTAGATTTAAAATTTGTTAGAGAAAATCTTGACGCCGTGCAAGCCAATCTCGACCACCGTCACACAGAGGGCAAACTTGATGAGTATGCTAAATTGTATGATGAACGGAAAGAAATCATTCAAGAAGTAGAACAATTGAAGGCTCACCGGAATGCAGTATCCGATGAAATTGCTCAATTGAAACGTAACAAAGAATCGGCGGATGATAAAATTGCAGAAATGAAGAAGGTTGGCGATCAAATTGCAGACTTGGATAATCGAGGCCGCGATGTAGAAGCTAAGCTTCGCGATATCGCCCTTCGTCTACCAAATATGTGCGACCCATCTGTTCCTGTAGGGAATGATGAAAATGACAATCCTGAAATGCGTAAATGGTCTACGCCTCGCCAATTTGATTTCCCTATTCAAGCTCATTGGGACCTTGGGGAATCCTTGGATATCTTGGATTTTGAACGCGCTACTAAGGAGTCTGGTGCCCGGTTTACTATCTATAAGGGCGTTGGGGCTCGTATGGAACGGGCTTTGATTAACTTCATGTTGGATCTTCATTGCGATAAGCAAGGCTATATAGAAATGATGACACCTTATATGGTTACCGCTGATACTTTGACTGGTACAGGTCAATTACCTAAGTTCGCTGAGGATATGTATAAGATTGAAGGGCAAGATTACTTCTTAATTCCAACGGCAGAAGTTACCTTAACTAATTATCATTCTGGAGAAATCTTGAAGGAAGAGGATTTGCCTAAGTATTATACAGCCTTTACCGCTTGCTTCCGGTCTGAAGCAGGGTCTGCCGGTCGCGATACACGGGGCCTCATCCGTCAACATCAATTCAATAAAGTTGAAATGGTTAAGATTGCCCACCCTGATCACTCTTGGGAAGAGCTTGAGAAACTTACCGATAACGCGGAAGAAGTCTTGCGCTTACTTGAATTACCACACCGCGTGATTACCTTGTGTACGGGGGACATTGGATTTGGTTCTGCTAAAACCTATGATGTAGAGGTATGGATGTCAGCGCAAAATACCTACCGAGAAATCTCCTCTTGCTCTAATATGACTGATTTCCAAGCACGCCGCGCCAATATTCGATTCCGACGCAATGGCAAGGGCAAACCTGAATTTGTTCATACCTTGAATGGGTCTGGCTTGGCCGTAGGTCGTACGGTAGCGGCTATCTTAGAAAACTACCAAGAAGCGGATGGATCTGTTCGCGTACCTAAGGTATTACAACCATACATGGGTGGCTTAGAAGTCATCAAACCGGTTAAATAAGGAGGCATATTATGGATCGTACATTATCCCTAGAATTCGCTCGTGTTGTAGAAGCTGCAGCACTTCGATCTGGCAAATTATTAGGTCGTGGTAAAAAGGATGAAGCTGATGGCTTAGCTGTAGACGCGATGCGTCAAGCTTTCAATGATGTCGCTATCTCCGGCACCGTGGTAATCGGGGAAGGGGAAATCGATGAAGCGCCAATGCTCTACATCGGTGAAAAAGTTGGCCGCGGCGGTCCGGAAGTGGATATTGCCGTGGATCCTATTGAAGGGACTAACCTTATTGCTAAGGGGCAAAATGGAGCCATTGCGGTTATGGCTATTGCAGAGCATGGCGGTCTCCTTCATGCACCAGATATGTACATGCAAAAAATCTGTGTAGGTCCTCGTGGGGCTGGGGCTATCGACTTAGATAAGTCCCTTACAGAAAACCTTCAAAATGTGGCCAAGAAGATGGGCCGAAACGTGGATGAATTGACCGTAGTTATGTTAGACCGCGAGCGCCATTATGCCTTAATGAAAGAAGCTCGTGAAGCAGGTGCTCGTGTTCGTCTCATCTCTGATGGCGATGTAAACCCAGCTATGGAAGCGTGCATTGAAGGTTCTGGCGTCCATATGGTAGTTGGCGTTGGTGGGGCCCCTGAAGGGGTTTTAGCTGCAGCTGCGCTCAAGTGCGCTGGTGGCGACATGCAAGCCCGTCTCAAACCATTGACAGCGCAAGAAGAACAACGATGCCACGATATGGGGATTAAGGACCTCAATAAAGTTCTTACCTTGGATGACTTGGTACCTAGTGATGATGTTATCTTCGCAGCTACGGCCATTACGCAAGGTAACTTATTAAAAGGTCTCCAATACTTCCCTGGCGGGGCTCGTACTCATACCATTGTTATGCGGTCTAAAACAGGCACGGTTCGTTTCCTTGATACCATTCACATGGACAAGAAATTAGAAAGCATCAAAGCTAAATAAAAAGGAATCAATCCCTAGTACATATACTAGGGATTTTTCATGGGAATTTCATACAAATTCCTTGCCCTTATATTGAAAAAATTGCTATACTTATATGTAAGATTTTATACACTGGGCGCTTGAGGCGTTTTTATAGATCGTGTTACTAGGAGGAAGTCTGTTGGAAAAGTTGATTATCCAAGGGGGCCATCGTTTAGAAGGCCGTGTTCGCGTTAGTTCTGCGAAAAATGCCGTTTTGCCTATCATTGCTGCTACTATGTTGGCATCTACGCCGAGCACATTGGTAGAAATCCCTAAATTGGCAGACGTAAAAACGATTTGTGCTGTTATTGAATCCCTCGGTGTTAAGGTAACCTTTGATCCGGAGGCTGATGAAATTCATTTTGACGCTTCCCGTATTGAAGCCACAGAGGCGCCGGCAGAATTGGTACGAAAGATGCGGGCATCCTTCTTGGTTATGGGTCCTCTCTTGGCCCGGAAAGGGGAAGCTAAGATTGCCCTACCAGGTGGTTGTGCCATAGGTAGTCGCCCTATTGATCTTCACCTTAAGGCTTTTGAGGCCTTGGGCTGCGAGATTGAAATTACTGATGACTATGTACGAGCAGTAGCACCAGAGGGCCTAAAAGGCAACCAAATCTATTTGGACTTCCCATCCGTAGGCGCTACAGAAAATGTCATCATGGCAGCCTCTATGGCAGAGGGTAAGACCATTATTGAAAATGCCGCGGAAGAGCCTGAAATTGTTGATTTGGCAACCTATTTAAATTCTATAGGGGCCAATATTAAAGGGGCCGGCACTAATGTGATTCGTATTGAAGGGGTGCCAGAACTTAAAGGTGCTGTTCATACGGTTATTCCTGACCGTATCGAAGCCGGTACTTATCTCATAGCAGCGGCTATGGCCGGTGGTGATGTGTATGTAGAAAACGCTTTGTCTGAACACTTAAAGCCGGTGGTGGCCAAGCTTAAAGAAGCCGGTGTCCATGTAGAAGAAGATGTGGATGGAATCCGGGTAATTTCCGATGGTACAGGCATGAAAGCTGTGGATATTAAAACCCTCCCTTACCCAGGTTTCCCTACGGATATGCAGGCGCAGTTCATGGCTTTTACAACTATTTGCCAAGGGACCTCTACAGTTACAGAAACAGTCTTTGAAAATCGCTTTATGCATGTAGCAGAGCTTCGCCGCATGGGCGCTCATATTGATATTGAAGAACGGAAAGCCATCGTGGAAGGCGTTGCAGGTCTTCATGGGGCTGAAGTTAAAGCTACAGACCTTCGAGCTGGCGCAGCTCTTGTCTGTGCAGGTCTTTGTGCAGAAGGACAGACTAAGGTTAGCAACTTGCACCACATCGATCGTGGCTATGATAATTTAGTAAGTAAATTAGAAAAGTTGGGTGCGCACATTGTTCGGGTTGACGAATAAAAAGAAAAATCGTAAAAGTGAATCATCTAGACGGGTGGAAGGGCTCAAAGGACAACCGCGGGCTCGCAAGGAGGGACGAAAGTCAGAAGTCCTAACTAAGGAACAATTGGTACAGAACCGGATTGCCCGTCGTCAAAAGCGGACTAAGACTATCGCTAAGTTGACGCCGCAAATGAAGCTTAAGAGGGAGGCTGCCCATAAAAAGGCAGGCTCCTTCTTATCTGGTCTTAATTGGAACATGACCTATGATATAGGAATCGATCTTGGGACAGCCAATGTTTTACTGTATGTAAAAGGACGTGGCTTAGTTCTGGATGAGCCTGGTTTTGTAGCACGTGATACTAAGACTCAAGAGGTGTTGGCCGTAGGGTCTAAGGCCCGTCGCATGTGGGGGCGCACCCCTGTAGGTATAGAAGTTATCCGCCCCTTGCAGGAAGGGGTCATAGCTGATTATGATATGACGGAATTTATGCTGCGCCATTTTATCCGGGCTGTAGTTCCTGCATCTGTCTTGGTGAGGACGCGAATTGTGGCTTGTGTCCCTTCAGGCATTACTCCTGTTGGGAAACGGGCTATTTTAGAGGCTCTGCTTCGGACGGGTGCTCGTAAGACGGTTCTTATTGAAGAACCCCTGGCTGCGGCTATGGGGACAGGTCTCGATAAAGCTCGTGATGTAGGAGCCATGGTCGTCGATATGGGCGGTGGCACTACTGATATTGCTGTGGTTTGCGATTCAGGGGTAGTTGTGTCAGAGTCCCTGCCTGTAGGCGGAGATCGCTTTGATGAGGCTATTGTCCGTTATATTAAGCGGAAACGACGCTTGGTTATCGGCTATCCTACGGCAGAGGAGATTAAGATTTCCATTGGGACTGTAGATCGTAAGGCTCCTAAGCAAGATATGGTCGTCAGAGGCCGTGACTTGGGAACAGGTCTTCCTAAGTCTACTCTGGTATCGTCTCAGGAAATTCAAGAGGCCATGGAGGCTCATATGGTCTCCATTTTGGAAGGCATAAAAAATATCCTCGAAAAAACGCCGCCAGAATTAGTTGCAGCGATTGCGGACCATGGCATCATCCTAACGGGAGGAGGTGCTCTTCTGGATGGGGTAGACCGAATCATAACAAGAGTGATTGGTATTGCTGCTTATTTGGTAGAAGCACCTCGTTATGCAGTAATTCGAGGGACTGCCAAGGCTCTTGAAGAAATGTCCTCCCTACAAGATACCCTAGAAGAACTTCAGTAGGGCTGGCATTTTTCCGTGCTGTTAATGGTGAAATTCATACAAGACCTCCTAGGATTACTTCACTTTATATAGTGAAGTAGGTAAATAACCTCTGAGCAAGATGAATAAAAGCTAAAGCTTTTATAAATTCTAGACTCAGGGGTTTTCTGCTCTCTAGGCTAGGTGTGATATAATAAAGAGTAAATTATTCTGGAGGATTGGAGGTATTAACCTATGAAGTGGAAGGCAATAGTCACAGTCTTAGCCCTAACGAGTCTATCTATCAATGGAGCTTTGGCTGTCACAGTGACAGGTTTACGGGCTAATGATACGACTAATCGTAGTCGCCTTGTCCTAGATTTGTCAGCAAAACCTGAAGGCTGGACCACATCCTATGATGAAGCAAACCATGAGGTAACTGTGAGCCTTCCTAAATCGTCCAATCAAATACAAGAGGGACACCTCAATGGAGGCAAGGAAAAAGGCGTCCTTAAAGGGATTGCCATTGAAGAGAAGGACCCTCTCAAGTTCATCTTCCAAGCTGACACACCTGTTCAATACCATGCCTTTGCATTGGAAAATCCCAATCGTATCGTAGTAGATATGTTTGCGGCTATATCCAATAAGACTAGCAAAAACTTAGATTCCTCCCTTAGCTTGATCAAATGGAATACTACAGGCCAAGAGGGCCCTGTGCAAGTGACAGCACTGACCGCTCCAGCTGGGGTAGCTATGAAGGTCTATAGCAACCAAGCTGGGAATGATGTGGCGGAGGTATCCTCTGTTAACCGGGCTGCTGTTGGCCTCAAGCAAAAGGGGAAGTACATTCCCGTATCCGTAACGGATACAGCGGGCCAAGGGATTGTGCCTGATTCCTTAACAAAGACGGCCCAATTAGTTTATGGAGCGGGCCGTGGCTATACCATTAATAGCCAAAAGATAAGCCTTCAAGTGTCCGCTGGTAAGTGGATCCTGCCTGTAACTGGCATTAATCAGGCTCGTATGGCTAATGATTTAATTCTCTACACGGATACCTTTGGTTCTTCTACAGGGACCAATGCTTTTGGGCGAGAGGTCACTGTTATTAATGGCAAGGTGACAGCTCTAGCAAAGGCTAATTCTCCACTGACTAAGGGGGCTATGGTCTTGTCAGGCCATGGGACTAGTGCGGATAAGCTCAAGACTCTTAAGATGGGGGATTCTCTTTCTATTCGGACTGCTCCAGCCTTGGCTAAGGTATCTACAGAGGGAGCCATTACCTATGCTAAAGGGAGCCCACTTCTCGTTAGCGGGGCGTATGTGGGGCCTAAGTCCAATAGCCGTTTGGCTCGGACCTTTATCGGTACCACTAAAAATCGGGGGCTCATAGCTATGGCTGTGGATCAAGATGGCAAGACCTCTATGGGGGTTACCTCTAAGGAGGGGGCCAATCTTATCAAGCAACTAGGGGCCATTGATGCGCTTGAGCTCAATGGGCAAGGGGCAGCAGATATGGCCTATAAGGGTAAGGTAATCCATCAAGATCAAAATCAAGAAAAAAATTATGAAGATATATTAGTACTGAAATAAGTGATTGATTATAGGAGTAAGTAATCAATTGACCAAGGAGTTATGTATGACGATGAAAAAAAGCTTAGCAACTGTGTTAGTAGCAAGTGCTATGTCCACAGGATTGGCTATGGCGCAACCATTAGAACACCACACCGTTCTTACGGGAACGGTAGCCTCTGTAGTGCCTCTAGGAGCTCAAGTGCAAGAAGGAGATACCTTAGTTACGGTAGAAACCTTAGCTGGCCCCATGGCAGCTTCTAAAGCCGTTGTAAGCGGTCAAGTGACAGCTGTAGAAGTGCATGCAGGAGAGTCCGTACAACGGGGGCAAGCAGTGGTCGTAGTCGAGTCCAAGTAAGATAGGGGAGATACTGATATGAGCAATAGAATATGGCGCCGGTCCAAGCGGGCCTTGCTCGCAGTATGCTTCTGTTTAGGGGCTATGAACTTAGCCCAAGCGGTTGATTTTATGCCTGTGGACCAAGTGAAAACAGGTATGACTGGGACGGCTAAAACTGTACTTGTGGGGGACCAAATTTCCTCCTTTGACGTGAAGGTTTTGGGCGTTATGAAGGATCGAGGACCCTCTGGAGACCTTATTTTAGCTAAGTTTTCTGGACCGGTTATGGAGGAGACAGGGGGCATTGCTCATGGTATGTCCGGGTCACCTGTCTATATAGACGGCAAACTAGTGGGTGCTGTTGCCTATGGTTGGGGCTTTGCCGATGGCACTGTGGGTATGATTACCCCAATCCAAGATATGGTTAAATTATGGCATATCCCTTATGAAAAGGACCTTAATAAGTCCTGGCATGGTCAAGGAGATGGGCAACTCATTCCTATGGGGACACCTCTTATGGCTTATGGATTTGATCAAGGGGCCTTGTCCTACCTGAAAGAAAAGCTACCTAGCTATAAGTATGAAACGTATGATACAGCTGCTGCTACTGGTGATGATGTAGTCAAGCCATTGGTACCAGGCGGATCTATTGCAGCTCTTTTGGTTGATGGCAACCTAAAATTAGGTGCTATTGGTACGGTCACTTATGTTGATGGGGACCGTCTTGTAGCCTTTGGACACCCTTTCTTGAAACGGGGATCCTCTAATTACTTTATGCACAATGCTTCCATCTTTACGGTGGTAAAATCCTTGGACTCCGCCTTTAAATTAGGGTCTATGGGAGCTGAGGTGGGGTCTGTTAATGAGGATCGTGGTGCCGGTATCGCAGGCCAAATGGGTAAAAACACGGGAGGAATTCCCATTCAATTCCATTTGCGCGATTTGGACACAGCCCAAGAAAAACAGGCTTGGGTTAAGGTGGTAGAAAATGAGGAAATGACGCCGACATTGGCTGCTACTTCCCTCTATTCCTTCCTCAATAAGCTTATGGACCGAACTGGTGAGGGGACGGCTAAGGTGACCTACACCATCCGCCCACGGGATAATGCTTATGAACCATTGACGCGAACTAATATGTTCTACTCCTCTAATTCTATTTCTGAAAAATCTGTCGATGAATTCTATAAGGTTATCGATGTGTTGATGAACAATCGTTTTATCAACTTTGAAATTCAAGATATCGATGTTAAGGCCGATGTCCAACAAGGAAAGAAGACAGCTAAAATCGTAGATGCTACGGCCTCCCCTGTCTATGTGGCACCAGGGGATACCATCGTAGTAGATGTGACGATTGAACCCTTTAGAGGGGAAAAGGAAGTAAAGGAAGTTTTCTTTACCGTTCCTAAAAACCAAAAACTGGGTGACGCCACCTTAGAAGTTCGTGGTGGCGGTGTCGTCCCATTGCCTTATGTATTTGAAAAACAAAAGTATAACTTAACCGATGAAATTATTCGCCGCCTTAAAACCTATAAAGATTTCAAGGATCTTTATAAGGAATTAAAGGATACAGATCAAAACAACCAGATCGTTGTAGAAATCTTAGAAGAGGGGATTTCTATGGTTGACGATGAGGGTGGAAAAGGGGTTAAGAAACCTAAAATTGATGGGATTGAATCTAATCCACTCCCTGGAGATATTAAGAAAAAAAGCCATTCCAATTCCTTAGATGATGCTATTGATGAAGACAATAAAAAGGACCAAAAGGCCTCTATTGATACGGATTACATCATCCAAGGGGATGGGCAGTTCAAAATCCATGTTGTTAGCCCTGCTAGACGGGATAAGGAACGGGCTAAAGAAGCGCGCAATGCAAAGAAAAAGGGGGCTCATCAAGAAGGGGCAAAAGCGAGTCTAGAAAAACCGTTGCCTACAGATGATAAGGATGCTTCTAAAGAAGAAGGGGCCAGTCAGGATCTAGGTGGGGATAGAGAGTCTTTAACATAGCCTGATTGAGATAGGCAAGACATTGATAGAGTATTAGATGGAGAGACGTGTATGAACTGGTTAGAAGCTATAGGGGCCTTTACATTGAGCCGCTTGACAGAAATTGGGCGGGCCATGATTTTGGTCGGACAGACAATTAAACAATTGCCTATGATTAACTTCTGGTATGTTTTACAGCAGATGGCCCATTTGGGCGTTGATTCACTACCTATCATTTCTATTACCCTCCTCTTCGCGGGGGGCGTTATGACGCTGCAAATTACGGATGTCCTCATTACCTATGGGGCTCAATCTACAGTGGGGGGGCTTATGGCGGTTGCCATGGGACGAGAACTGGGACCAATTTTGGTAGGTGTTGTTTTGGCTGGTCGTGTAGGTGCTGCTATTACAGCAGAAATTGGGACCATGAAGGTAACGGAGCAAATTGATGCTCTTCGTGTGATGGCTACTAACCCTATTGGTTACTTAGTTGTGCCTAGGGTGGTTGCCTGTATGATTATGGTGCCGATTTTAGCCTTTTACGGCGTGGTTATCGGCATTGCAGGAGGCTATTTTGTAGCAACTTCCATTAAAGGATTGTCGCCTCAAACCTACTTGGACTCCATTCAAATGTTCTCTACTGTATCAGATTTTACCTTGGGCCTTCTAAAAGCTTCTGTTTTTGGAGCTGTTATTGCTCTAGTGGGGGCCTATAAGGGGATGAATACTAAAATGGGGGCAGAGGCAGTTGGATTCTCCACAACTTCCTCTGTGGTTACCTCCATTATCCTCGTATTTATACTGAATTACTTCTTGTCATCTGTCTTGTTCTAATGAGGGGCCTATGATTGAATTGAAAAATGTCACCGTTGCCTATGGTAGCCGCGTTATTTTAGATAATATATCCATGACCATCGGTGATGGAGTGACCCTTGTTATCTTAGGAGGATCGGGATCTGGTAAATCAACCCTCTTACGTCTCCTCATAGGCTTACAAAAGCCTACCTCAGGCCACATATTGGTAGATGGTGTTGATATAACAAGCTTGTCAGAATCGGAGTTTAATCAGGTCCGTCGTAAGATGGGCATGGTCTTTCAATACTCTGCCCTGTTTGATTCCCTATCGGTAGGAGAAAATGTGGCCTTTGGCCTCCGGCAGCATACTAAGCTATCCGATGAAGATATAAAAAAAATCGTCAGCCAACGGTTAGATTGGGTTGGCCTAGCAGGCTATGAGGATTATATGCCAAATGAATTATCTGGAGGCATGAAGAAGCGGGTCTCATTGGCGAGGGCCATTGCGGAAGATGCATCCATCCTCCTCTATGATGAGCCCACCTCTGGTTTGGATCCTATTACGTCCATGCAGATTAGCCATTTAATTCGGGCTATGCAAAAACGCTTGGGATGTACATCTCTGGTTGTCACCCATGATATGCGGTCTGCTTTTTATGTGGGGGATGCGATAGCCCTCCTGGATAAGGGAAATTTCGTGGAGGTGTCGCCGCCAGCGCAATTCCAAGAATCGAAAAATAAGTTGGTACAAAGTTTCATTCATGGCCAAGTTGATGGTGTGTAAAGAGGGATTAACTATATGAAATGGACAACAGAAGCTAAGGTAGGGGCCTTCACCCTAGTAGGGATTATCGCCTTTATCGCGGCTGTTTTATTTGTGGGGAATGTCAATTTATTTCCTAAGGCGCAGATGGCCATTACCGGTCAATTTGCCTCTGTTAATGGCTTGAAGGTAGGAAATGCCGTTAAGTACTCCGGCGTACAAGTGGGTAAGATTAAGGATATAGCTGTGGATAATCCACATTCTGTACGCGTTTCTATGGACTTGGACCAGGATGCTAAGATTCCTAAGGATTCTACCTTCTCTATCTCCTCTGATGGTTTTTTAGGGGATAAGTTCATTTTGATCACCCCAGGCACCTCTAACGAGTACCTCAAGTCCGGCGACTATGTTAATGGTAAGGGGGGAGAGATGGACCAGGCTTTTGACTCCGCTAAAAAACTCATGGAGGGGACGGAAAAGCTCCTAGAATCTATGAATAACATTATCGGTGATCCTAAGACCCAAGATGCCCTCCGTCATACCCTTCAATCGACCTCTACCATGGCAGATAATACCGTGGCTATTACTGGTAACTTAGCGACTATGACGGCGCAAATGAATGCGACAGCTCAACAATTTAATGCAGATGGTAATGCAGGCAATGATATGCGGGCTATTTTGATCAACATGAAGGACACTACTGAAAGGGTGGATGCCATGGCCCGTTCTATGGAAACTACTGTTACGGATCCGCAAGCTGCTCAAAATATTAAGGAAACTCTTCATAACACAGCACAAATTTCATCTCGTGTTAATAAAATATTAGGAGGTAAACCCTACCCAAAGTCCTCTACTGAGGCTGTAAATACTGGAATCGAGGCCTCCGATTCTAACGAAGATGTAAACAAAAGTAAACAATTAGCTACTGAAATGTCAGGTGAATTATTATATAATAGTCATCAGAACGAATATCGTGCCAACGCGCATCTTCGCTTATTTACCAATAAAAATCTTATGGAATTAGGCTTTTCTAATATAGGAGATGGATCTGATTTTGATCTCAATGCAGGGAGGTACTTAACGGATAAATGGTCTGTTAGGGGAGGCTTCTTTGAAAGTAAATTGGGCCTAGGTCTTGATTATGGCCTAGGTGGTCCATTCTCCTTGTCTGCAGCGGTCTTTGACCTCAACCATCAACGGTATAGAATCCGCTCTGAATTCCGCTTGAAGGGGGATACCTATGGTGTCCTTCAAACGACGCGTCCATTCTCTTCTGATAATGGGGGCACCTATTTTGGTATAAAACAAGTATTCTAAATCCCAACTTTTGGAGGTTTTTATCCATGAATAAAAAGACCTTGTCCCTAGCCCTTCTCTTGGCTATGACTACGAGTGGTGCTTTGGCTGCATCTACATCAACTACGGTTCCTATGACCGTGAAAGCAGTGAATGCTAATCTCGTGTCAACTACGGTTAACAATCAACCTAAATTATCTAAATATCAATTAGAAGCGGTTAAGATGACTCAGGAGGCTATGGCGGCAAAAGAGACGTCTGATACAGCTAACTATCCTACAGCCGTATCCTTAGATGCTACTAAGGCGGTTACTCTTGCCTTGGAAAACAATCGGACGGCTAAGGTTTCCGCTTGGACTTATGAAGCCGCTAAAGCGGGAGTCTCTCAAACGGCTGCAGGCATGAATCCACAGGTGGCTGCTAGCTATTCTGGTGCCCGTTCTAATAGTGGGACGAGTGTTGGTAAAGGTGGTAAGACAAGCTCTTCCATTGGCCTTACCCTATCTGTACCTGTCTTTGATGCCTCTACAAGGGCTTCCATTCGAGGCGCTCGCTATACTCGTGAAGGGGCAGGGGCCGCTTATGAAGAGGCACTACAAACGGCTAAATACAATGCGGTGGCAGGGTACTATACCCTTATCAAGGACCGCAATGCTATCGATGTAGCCAACCAATCTGTCACTGATTACCAAGGTCATTTAACCAATGTAGAGGCCCAATACAGTGTGGGGATTGTTGCTAATTCCGATGTAATGGCTTCTAAGACAACCTGGTCTGATGCACAAACCAATTTGGTAAAGGCTCGCAATCAAGCCAATCTAGCTGAAACCGATCTTAATCAAGTTTTAGCGCTCCCTGTATCCACCAAGATAGATACGGCGGATAAGAGCCTTAATTACGCACCCTATAATGTGACTTTAGAAGAGGCCAAAGCCTATGCTTTGATTCACCGCGCTAAATTGGTAGAGTCTGCCATGAATGTTAAGAAAGCCGAAGAAGATTTGCATGTAGCTAAGGCTGGCTACTTGCCAACGGTTTCTGCTTCTGCCGGCCGCGGCTATTCTGACGATGGCTGGAAGGGCTTTGGTGATGGCAACGATTGGAATATTGGTGCTAGGGCCTCCTGGTCCATTTGGAATGGTGGCGGCACCCAAGCGGCTATTAAGAAGGCACAAGCAGCTTTTGAAGGAGCCAAAGAGACTAACTTGGCTAGTATTGATGCCGTCTTGAGTCAAGTTCAAAAGGCCTTTCTTGATATGAAGTCCGCAGAACAAACCATTACATCCACCAAAACAGCTGTCGACTCTGCGCAAGAATCCTTCCGGATTAACACCTTGCGTTACCAAGCAGGGGTCGGGGCTAATATCGATGTATTGGATGCTGAAACCAAATTGACAGCGGCTCGTAATAATTATTTGGATGCTGTCTATAACTACAACATCGCTGTGGCACAATTGGAACAATACACAGGGGTACCATTGGATACTCCTGTGGGAGAAGGGGCTAATTTGATTGCTTCTTCTGATGCGGCTAATCAATTAGCAACTATTGCCAATAAAGGGATAAATCAATAAAATATACATAAGAAATAGTCTGTGGCCTTAGGGCTCAGTCCGTGGGTCATTGTAACGCCTTGTTTCAATGACCCCTTTTTATCATAAGAAGAGTGAAACCATGAAAAAGAAGCGCTATATAGCCTTATCTGCAGCTATCATAGCTTGTATCATCGGCTCGGGTATAGCCTTTAAACCGGTAGCAGAATCCTATGTGACGCCGGTCGTGCAAGCACAATTGAATAAGACCATCAACGGCCATATGGCTTATGATTCTATGGAAGTCACTTGGAATGGCAAGGTAGCCTTCTCCAAAGTAATCATTAAAGATACAAAGGGCCAGGAAGTAGGATATGCAGACTCTGTGGTGGTGGGACTCTCTCCTGTAGGAGCCGCCCGCCTTTTAGCCGGTGATGGAGCGGCGGCACTTGTAAGTGAGGTCACCGTATCCCATGGAGACCTTCATGTATGGCAGGATGACCAAGGGAAATGGAATGTGGAAGATTTGATTAAGAAGGATCCATCTAGCAAGGAATCCTCTTTTAAAGGTGATGTTCATCTTGATCAAGTCGACTTAACAGTCCGACCTTATAAGGACCAGGCCTATCGAGTAGAGGCTATATCAGGAGGTCTTAGCCTTTCTGATTCTCCTGTTGTAAAAGGGAATTTAACAGGTTCCTTGGAGGGTCAGGCTCTATCCGTTTCTGGTACTCTTAACACGGATAATACTAAAGAATTTACGGCTCATATTAAGGCAGATCGTTTAGATGCATCCCTTGCGAATATGGCCTTAGCGGGCCATAAAGATATAAGGTTGGAAGGTGGTTATGCAAAAAATATTGCCCTTACTATATCTTCTGATAATGAGTATGGTCTCACTTGGGAAGGGCATGCGGCTATCCGAGATGTATCAGGAACTTACAATTTTGGTGGGCAAGGATTTAGATTTGATAAAGCCCAAACAAATGTGGCCTTTTCCAACAATAACATCATCATTAAATCCGGATCAGCTTATGTAAACGGCCAAAAGGGTGAAGTTTCCGGTTCTATTGCTATACAAGATGACCGAGCTCGCTTGAATTTAGATGTTATAGCTGCTGAGGTTGAGCCTGGGGCTTTGATAGGCCTACCTGTCGGTGGTCGCCTTGCTGGACAAATCCATGTGGGGGGAGATACCCTGTCTCCAACCTTGTCGGGGCACTTGGTGGGATACGATGTGACCTATGGCGATTATAGTCTGGATAAACTAGGGGCTAATGTATCGCTAAAGGCTGGCCATTTGGTCCTAGAGGATATTCGCTTGGATAAGGGAAATACATCCCTTTCTGGGCAAGCATCATATGATATTAATTCTGGTAATTTTGATGCTGCCATTAGTCCTGATCAGTTTGATATCTCTCAAATAGCTCCTATGTTTGGCTATGATTTGGGTGGAAGCTTATCAGGGCAAGTGTACATCCATGGTCAAGATAAACATATTCAATCCATAATCGGACAATTAGAAGCCCGTAATTTAACCTACCAAGGTATTAGCCTTGATACAGTTTCCATGGGATTCACTTCTGATGGAAAGGCTGTTGATATTTCCTATTTAAATGGCACTATAGGAGAGGGGGCATTTACAGGCTACGGGTCTCTTAAAGAGGGACAGGCTGATATCAGCCTAGCAGGCTATGGTATTCCTTTGTCTCTGTTGTCCTCTCGTGTTGGCTATGACCTAGATGGGGGCGCCACCGTGAATGCTCATATTTCAGGATCCCTAGATGATCCTAAGGGGCATGTAACCTTGACTGCAGGCAAAATCGGACTTGGCTCTTATGGGCATTTTGATAGCTTAAACCTTGATGGGGATATAGAAAATCACATCGTTACCATTCATGAGGCTACGATCATGGATCAAGGTGGTTTCTATAAAGCATACGGTACAATCGGTTGGCAGGATAAAGCCTTGGACATCTATGCAGAGGCTAAGGATACGCGGATTGAAAACATTGCTAACAATGTCGCCGATATACCTGTAACTGGATGGTTCTATACGCAAAACCATATTACAGGGACTCTTGATAATCCAAATGTAGTAGGGCGAGCCCGCCTTAAAGATGGGTCGATTAATGGCTTCCTTGTATCAGATCTCTATGCCCGCTATAGTTATAAGGATAATCGCCTCAGTCTGTATGATGCTGCCTTAGAATCGTATGGGTCCAAGATTTTTGCTCAAGGGACTATGGATGGTAAGAATCTCAATTTCTCCTTCACCGGGGATGGAATCTATCTGAAACCACTGGTATCGGATGATCGATTTAAGGTAGATGGCTATTTAGCGGCACAGGGGACCTTAACGGGGACCCTTGATAAGCCTATTTTCAATGGCAATGTACGGTCACGTCAGGTGTTGATAAATGGGACTGCTCTCAATGACATTGATGGGACTCTATATGCAGATCCAACGGTCGTTAATGTTGAGTCTATGTCGTTTACAGACCAAGATAAGGGTAACTATAGTTTTGCTGGCGGGGTTAAGCTCAAAAACCCTAAGAATCTTTTTGGTAAAATCACAGTGTCTAATGCAGATATCAAAAATATGATATCTATATTAGACAAGGGTGAGTCTAGTAATGGACGCTTTACAGGTCGTCTCAATGGTACTGTGGGTTTAGGTGGTACCGTGAACAATCCGGCCCTTGATGTAAAGGGGACCATTTCCTCTGTAGCTTTGGGCGACCAAGTCTTGGGCGATAGTACAATCGATGCTAGCTTGGCGGATAAGAAGATTACTATTAGAAAGTTACAGCTGCCAGTAGACTCTGGTATGATTGCAGCAGGCGGTACCATGGACCTTAATCCTGGGGGACAAACCGCTATGCAAGTGGCAGTTAATTCGGTGGACCTTAAATACTTTAAGGCGCTCTTGCCAGATTCTGTAGATCCGCAAGGGACCCTGTCTTCTGTCATCAACTTATCTGGCGATAGTCATAATCCTAAGGCTGAAATCTCAGCCGATTTGATTAGTCCGTCCTATAATGGAGTAGCCTTAGACCATGTGTTTATGTTAGCTACTATGGAAGACCAGGTCCTTAATATTCAAGCCCTTATGGGTCAAAAAGGAGACTATCGTGCTACCGTATCTGGTAAATTGCCATTGGCTGCTATTTATACCTCTGGCTATCTTGCACCATCAGATGATAAGTCTATGAACCTGACTATCGATTTAAGTCAGGCTGATTTGGCTGTTGTACCATTGATGAGTCCCTATGTCACAGATGGACAAGGTGCCATTGGTGGCAAAATTAAAGTAACAGGATCCATTGAAGCACCACAGGCCTTTGGTACTGTTACCGTGCGGAATGGCGTATTGCAATTCAAGAATGTAGCAAAACCATTAGACGCTATTAATGCCGACTTAATCTTTAATGGTAATAAAGCGACCCTACAGGGCGACGCTCAAATGGGTAAAGGGGCTGCTGGCTTTACAGGCCAATTCACTTGGTGGAATCGACAGCTTACTGGTTACCAAGGGGCCTTGCAGTTGGATAATCTTGAGGTTGATAACGAATACATCAAGGGTCCATTAACCGCAGAGCTTTATGCTACTGATGTGGATGGTGTACCAACATTAACCGGTCATGTGGACTTGCATGATACACGCTTTAAAATCCCTCTTTCTATAGAAGGGTCTGACTCAGCTCTGCCATTTGCCTTAGATGTGACAGTCAAAGCGGGCAAGAATGTACGCCTCTATGACCGGACCCTGTATGATATGACTATTGATGGTTCTGTTCGCTTTGCGGGGCATACGTATTGGCCAACTCCAAGTGGAGCCTTCAATGTAAAAGATGGAACCTTTAAGTACTTGAGTCATACTTTCCGGATTACCAAGGGGATAGCTCAGTTCCGTCAAGGTTCTTATATTCCCAGCTTGGATTTGCAAGCAGAAACGCAAGTTAATGACTATGCTATTAATTTGGGGGTAAAAGGAACAGTTGATCAATTGGATTTGTCCTTGTCCTCGAATCCAAGCTTGTCGAGAAAGCAGATTATATCTATGCTGACCTTTGGACGTGGTGCGGATGAAAACTCGTCTACCCTCAGTCATGATGATGCCACTGCAGTAGGTATTTCGGCCGCTCAAATGTATGCTTTTGGCTATGTTGAAGAAGCTGCAAAACGGGCCTTAGGGCTGGATTTGATAAATATTACAACTGGTTCTGTTGATCCAGACGAACCTCTCAATAAGGCGACTGCTGGCTACTATAATATTGAAATTGGTAAATATCTTATTCCAAATCTCATGGTAACCTATAGTCAAGGTCTTAATAATAACGATAAAGTCTATGGAGTCCGCTATAAGTTGGGTAAGCATACATCTACGCGGGCATGGCGCTCTTCTAATAACCATAGTTTTGTAGGTGCTTATTGGAAGACTACTTTCTAGTTTTGCCCCAATAAGGGATAGAGGGGAAATCGTGCTTATTTTTATTGGCCTATAGGTAGATTTTAAACTATTATTTTAGATAGCCTTACCTAGGTGTAGAAAAAGAACCTCTTTGGCAGTAAGTTGATCCTAGTAGTTGACTTACTTAGTCAGAGGGGTTCTTTCCGTTTACATTACTTGCCCATAATGTTTTCACAAAGGCTGGAAATACGGTAGTGGTGCGGATTTTTCAAATATAAAATCTTTGTAAACCATACCTTTCTGCCTTGGACTATGCTATAATATAACAGATTAATTGCTCAGATTAGGCAATGGCCTGATGAGTTACTTTTAGGAGGATATCCCTGTATGTTAAAGAAAACTACCTATAAACGTATGTTGGCAGTTTCCGTTTTATCTGCTCTTATGGGCTCCGGTTCTGTCATGGCGGCTAACGTAGAAACTGGTTACACCCCGCAAATGGGGACCACTGATGCGGTTGAACAAGCTGATACTGAGGTGGCTACAGCGTCTGCTACAAGTCCAATGAACGCGTCCGCAGCACCTAGTGTAGGGGGCGTACATAATTCTAAGGAAGCAGAAGAATTGGCAGCCATTACCGCTGCTCGTGGCGATACAGCTATTTCTGAAGATGGCACTGTTGTGCAAGCACCAGATGGATCTGTAAAGGTAGATAACTCTGCTTTGTCCACTAGTGACAAGGAAGTTAAGATGGTATCTAAGGTGACCGGTGGCACTGACCTTGATAAGGCTGCACAAGATGCAAACAACCAAGCAGATGCTAATGTACAAGCTCAATTTGTATCTGCAGTAACACCTGAAATGTTGAAACCCTATTTGGGTAAAACCATTACGGGTCTCTCTGTGACTGGTCTTGAACCAGGTCGAGAAGCAGAACTCCTTTCTAACTTAAAAGATAAGGTGGGCGATAAGGTTACCGAAGAAGGCATCCTTGCTGACATTAAAGGCCTTGGTAATACGGGTGTATTCTCTGAGGTTAATCCCGTTATCACAGTAGTTCCTGAAGGGGTAAAAGTTGCTTACCAAGTAACTCTGAATCCTGTTGTGAAGGGTATCCAATTCGAAGGTAATACAGTCTATTCCTCTGAAAATTTGGTTAACTACCTTAATGTACAACCAGGTACAGTCCTTAATTCCGTGTATGTAGGTCAAAAAATCCAAGGGATTAATGCTGCTTACCAACGGGATGGCTATACTATGGCCCATGTATCTGGCTTGTCTGTAGATAATGATGGCATTGTACACATTACCATCGTAGAAGGTGTAGTTGAAGATATCGTACCAGCTGGTAACAAGAAAACTCGCGATAAGGTAATTACTCGCGAATTTATCCAAAAGAAGGGCAAACCTTTCAATGCCTTCTTGGTACGTCGTTCTGTAGAACGGGTTTACAACTTGGGCTTCTTTGACGATGTGAACGTTCGCATTTTGCCTGGGTCTACACCAGATGCAGTAGTCATCGAAGTGGATGTCTTGGAACATAAGACAGGGACAATTACCTTGGGTGCAGGCTATTCTGAGTCGGATGGTCTTGTGGGCATTATCGAATTAGGCGAAGATAACCTCCGCGGCACAGGAGATAAGGTTAAAATCCATTGGGAAGTAGGCGGTAAAGATAACTATAAAAACTACCAAATTTCTTACTTACATCCATGGCTTGATCATAAGGGTACATCCTTAGGTTTCTCCTTCTTTAATCGTGAAGATGAATACACTGATTATGATGCACATGGTCATGAAGTGGCGGAATACAATAAGAAAACAAATGGTTTCAACGTATCCTTGGGGCGTCAAACTGGCGAATATACTCGCGATACTTTGACCTTGGAAACACGGAATGATAAATATCGTTGGAAAGATGGCGATAGCTCTGGCTTCCGTTATGATCGAAATCAAGGTGCTGGCGGTTCCGGTGATAACACATGGGACAATAAGACCTATGACTTTAAAGATTTTGACTATGTAGGTAAAAATTTCGGCCGAACTAATTCCATTACATGGCAAAAAGTTTATGATTCCCGTAATAACATTTACGATCCAAGTCGTGGCAAACGGATTTCTTACACAGCGCAATGGGCTGGTCACGGCTTAGGCGGTGACTTCGACTTCTACAAGTTTACTGCAGAAGGCCGTATGTACCGTAAGTTGGGCAATGGCCATGTCTTGGCCTTCCGGGCGCGGGGTGGTTTCATCCAAGGGGAGGCTCCTTATAGCCAATTGTTCACCTTGGGTGGCGCTGATTCCCTTCGGGGCTATGAAGACGACCAATTCCGTGGTAAGTACATGTACAACGCAACCTTGGAATACCGGTTCCCATTAGTTAAAAAAGTCTCTGGTGTTCTCTTCACTGATATCGGTGATGCTTGGGATGCACCTAACGTACCTTGGTATGAATCCAAGAAGGGCTTCAATGCCTCTGTAGGTGCTGGCCTTCGGGTCCAAACTCCAATCGGTCCAATCAAACTCGATTATGGTAAGGGTAAAGAGGACTCTAAGTTCCACTTTAGCTTCGGCACACAATTCTAATGATGATATACGATAAGGCGCCTTAGTGGCGCCTTCATCTATAAGAAAGAAGGTATAAGCGTTATGATGCGTTTGATGGCACATAAAACGGTAGCTAAGGTCTTGTCTATCGTTATTTCCCTCGTATTTATTGGTGGTATCGCTATGATGGCATACACCCAATTATCTGACTCTACTTCTAAGGAAGTGCCAGATAGCAATATCGGTTATTTCGATGCGACAAAGGTTATGAGTCCTGATAATCCTGTTTACCAAAAGGCAGGTCAAGAGTATCAAGATTTCTACCAAACCACAGTAACCAATGCACAACAAGATATGCAAGCAACACAAGATGAGGCTGCTAAGAAAAAGATTCAAGATGAAACGAGTCAAAAATTACAAGCTAAGGAAGATGAGTTGAAAAAAGGCTTGCAAGACAAAGCTGAAGAAGCAGCTAAACAAGTAGGCGAATCTAAAGGCTTATCTGTTGTGATTGAAAAATCTTCCGTCTTGTATGGTGGCGTGGATGTAACAGACCAAGTTATGCGCAAGATGCAAGATAATAATAAATAATTGGTTCAGCTAAGGGGGTCCCATGGGATACCGTAAAAAAGGGCTGGCCCTACTCGTTATCGTAGTCTTGGCCGTCATAGGCATGATTGGTGTATATCTCTTTGTGACTAACCATCAAAAGGCTAGTCTCTTACATAAGGGTCCATCTATTGGGGTTGTCCGTATGGATGAGGTTATCCGTCTCAATCCATCTTATGAGGAATACCAAAAGGCCCAACGGGAGCTTGAAGACTTACAGGCTCAGTATCAAGGGGAGCAAGCATCTCTCAATGCCAAGGTGACGATGCGGGAAGAGGCTCTTAAGGCGCTGAGCATGGATCAGGGGATCAGTAATTCTTACAATACAGAATTAATGGCTAAAATTAAGGCTCGCGAAAATCAGATGAATGCAGACCTAGACCGTAAACGTCATGAACTTATGGCTAAGTATGCAGCAGAGCAAAAGCTATCTCCTAGAGATACAGATTTGGCAATCGTTAATTTACAGCTTGCCCTTATGACCTATGATCGGCCATTGCCCTACGATCCAGATCAAAGGCAGGCCTTCTTATCCAAGAAGGCTGACTTACAGGCTCAACTTCAAGAACTGTTGGCTAAACGAAAGCCCAATATCTCAGGCAATATGGCCGATATCAGAGCTCGGGTAGAAGCTGAATTGAAGCCTATTATGGAAGCGGGGCAAAAGGATTTGGATGCCTATGCACAATCTGTCCATAAAGACTTAAGCGCTAAGAGAGACTCTGATTTACAGGCTAAGGCCAAGGGTATTATGGATGAAAGCAACTTGCCAAATGCGGCTCAATGGAATCAAACTTGGCAGGAACGCCTAGATGATAAGCAAGCTCAAGTGGATGCCATCTACCAATCCATGGAAGAAGATGTCCGTATGCGTGTGGCTGTCATTGCAGAATCTCAACATTTGGACCTCGTGTTGGCCCTCAATGGAGATGAAGCTAATGTTTCTGGCTTGGATATAACTGATGCAATCGTAACGTCGTATGGCGTTGAATAGGAGGATATTATGAAACGTACAAAAACTTTAGTAATCGGTGCTGTAATGGTCAGTGCTATGAGTCTATTAGCTGGTTGTGGTTCTGATAAGGTGGGCTATGTAGACACCAATAAAATCGTTCAACAATCTCAAAAAATGGCTGATGTGAATAAAGATGTAGCCGCTAAAAAGGCAGAATTAGAAGCTAAAATGAATGCAGTGGATCAATCTGATGCAACAGCTGTTCAAAAGGCCCAACAAGATGCACAAGCTGAGTTTGAAGCTTATACCAATTCCAAGGATAAGGAAATCCAAGATTACTTCGAAGATGAAGTTGGTAAGGTCGCTAAACAAGAGGGCATTACCGTTGTCTTGGCTCACCGTGCTGTAGCTGCTGGCGGTATTGATTTGACTGATAAAGTCTTGGATGCTGTTGGTCGTGCTGATACATCTAGCCAAGAAGCTAATCAACAAGCAGCTGGTCAAGCCACTAACCAAGGCGCTACACAAGGTCAAGGAGCGCAACAATAATTCGCTAGCGTTTAGGGGGCAATAGTTATGAATCATACAGTCGACCAATTAGCTGCATTAGTGAAGGGCCAAGTTATTGGTGATGGGACCCGTATTATTGAAGAAACACGTAGCTTAGAACAAGCAGCGCCTAATTCGATTACCTTTGCTATTGGTGATTATGTAGAATTTGTTTCGCAATCTAAGGCAGGGGCAGTTATCGTAGAAGCACCAGTGGAAGGCTTAGCTATACCACAAATTGTGGTAGCTAATGCCAAGGCTGCCTTTGCACAAGTCTTGGATTGTTTTCATCCACCTGTAACTTGGGAAGCTGGCATCCATGAAACTGCTATTATTGGCAAAAATGTGAGCCTAGGTGAGAATGTGGCCATCGGGCCTTATGTTGTCATCAATGATAATGCTGTTATCGGGGATAATGTTATCATTCGCCCTTATGTGTATATTGGTCACAATGTTCGCATTGGAGAGGGATCTGATATATATGCTGGTGCTGTGGTTCATGAGAACTGCGTTCTTGGGAAGCGGGTTGTTCTTCGGGCCAAGGCTGTTATCGGTGGTGAAGGCTTTGGCTTTGCCACGGAAGGTGGCAAGCATACTCATATACCACAAGTTGGTAATGTTGTCTTGGAAGATGATGTAGAGGTAGGTTCTTGTTCCTGTATCGATAATGCTACCATGGGGTCTACCTTGGTTCGACGGGGCACAAAGATCGACAACCTGGTTCATTTGGGTCATAATGTGGAAATTGGGGAGGATTGTTTCATTATCGCCCAAGTGGGGATTGCCGGCTCTACCAAGACTGGTAATCACTGTATTTTTGCAGGGCAAACAGGCTGCACTGGCCATATCACGATTGGTGATAATTGTACTTTTGCTGGTAAGACAGGTATTGTTGGTAATGTGCCTTCTGGCTCTACCATGGCTGGTTATCCAATGCGTCCACACAAGGAATGGCTTAAGATGGTAGCTTATGAAAATCGTTTGCCTGATATGATCAAAACTGTGAAAGCCCTTCAAAAGGAAGTGGCTGCTTTGAAAGAACAGCTTAAGGAGACTAAGTAAAACATATGTATAGGTTTTTAAAGTGCTTTAGTGCTTTCATTTGCCTACTGCCACATGCTATTCAATATGGAATTGGTTCCTTGTTGGGGCAATTGGGATGGTTTTTTACACCAGAAAAGCGCAAACGCTTGGCCATAGAACAAATCCTATTCTGCCATATTACAGATGATAAGGAGGAGGCGCGGCGCATTGCTAAGGCGTCCGTCACTCGATTTGGCCGTATGATCATCGATGTCCTCCGCTATCCTGAAATCAAAGATGGGGCTTATAAAGACATGGCCGAGATGGAGGGTCGTGAGTACTTAGACGACGCTCTTGAAAATGGGCGAGGTGCTATTTTGGCAGCTATGCACTCTGGTAACTGGGAACTCCTAGGAGGCGTGTTGGCTTCAGAAGGGTATCCACTGATTTCCGTGGCCTTTGAACAAGGTGGGGATACGGACAAATTCATCAATGAATACCGGGAGATGATGCATCAACATGTCACATTTAAAACATCCATTCGGGAAATGATTGCAGAGTTGAAGGACTCTAAGTTCATCGGTCTAATCATGGACCAAGACGCGGCTCACGCGGGGATGTTGGTACCTTTCTTTGGTTATGAAACCTTGACTGTTACGGGCCCTGCAACTTTGGCCCGCATGCAAGAAGTGCCTATTATACCGACGACTATTCGCTATGATAAATTTAAGAAGAAACATGTTATAGCCATCCATCCACCGATTTATGTGGAACGGACAGATGATAAAAAACGAGACATTTTAGTGACTACAACGATTCTAAATGAGTTCATTGAAGATTATATTCGCCGGTATCCTGAAGAATGGTTCTGGCTTCACAATCGATGGAAGTGGACCCGGCGTCGTTTCGGGGACAAGGTAGACCTTCCTTATTGTTCTGTGGACAATACGTAAGTGAGCTTACTAGCACCAAGCTTTGGCTTGGTGCTTTTCTTTTACCTTGAAAAAAAGCCTGTAAGTGAGTATAATACAAAATGATTTATAGTAAAATTATAGCCAAAGGCTGAAAGGGGATTCCCCGTGACTGTTAAACAACAGACAATTAAAAAGCCAATTGAATATACAGGTATTGGCCTCCATTCTGGCCAACCCGTGACCATGACCCTGAAACCAGCTCCGGTTAATACAGGTATCGTATTCATCCGCATGGATATCGATGGCCATCCATCGGTTAAGGCGGATATTAAGAATGTCACCAATACTATGCGAGCTACTACCTTAGAAGATGGGGAGGCCAAGGTCTTTACTGTAGAACATGTAATGGCCGCCTTCTCCGGTATGGGTGTAGATAATTGCTACGTAGAAATGAATTCTCCTGAACCTCCTGTAGGTGATGGTGCATCTACTGTCTTTGTGGGGTTGATTGAAGAGGCTGGATTGGTAGAGCAAGAAGCTGATCGTAGGGTTCATGTCATCAAGAAGATGCATGCAATCTATGATGGCGATCGCTTCGTCATTGCCTTGCCTTATGAGGACTATCGGATTACCTTTACATCCGTCAATAGTCATCCCCTATTGGGAACCCAGCAAAGCGATGTGATCATTACGGCAGAGTCCTTTAAAAAGGAAATTGCCTCTGCAAGAACCATCGGTTTTGTTAAGGAATTGGAACAATTACAAGCTATGGGCCTAGCTAAGGGTGGATCCTTGGAAAATGCCCTTGTTTACGATGATGACAAATGCCTGTCGATCCCTCGTTTTGATGACGAGCTAGTTCGCCATAAATCTTTGGATGTTATGGGTGACTTGTATTTGTTGGGGCCTATTAAAGGGCATATTATCGCTCAAAAATCCAGCCACGAGCTTAACTCTCGTCTCTCTAGATCTATCGTACAGGAAATCGAGGAGGATTAATTATGATCTTGAATCACGAAGACATTATTGAAATTTTGCCACACCGCTACCCTATGCTCTTGGTAGACCGCATTATTGAGTTGGAACCAATGAAAAGAGCAGTAGGCATTAAGAATGCCACTTTCAACGAAGCCTTCTTCCAAGGTCACTTCCCTGGTAACCCTGTTATGCCTGGTGTTCTCTTGACAGAAGCTATTGCACAAGTGGGGGGGATTGCCCTCTTGTACCCAGAAGAAAATCGTGGCCTCACACCTATGTTCACAGGTATCGACAACGTTCGTTTCCGCAATCCTGTAAAACCAGGCGATACAGTTCGTTTGGAAGCAGAAATCGTTAAGATTAAAGGTATGATGGGCAAGGTAACAGGTCGCGCTTACGTAGGCGATAAATTGTGCGCCTCTGGTGACTACATGTTTGCACTCGTTAAAGACTAAGAAATTGGAGTTACTGCTATGCATATGACCGTAGTTGGCATGGAAAATGCAGATGTACAAATTCATAGTTCTGCCAATGTGCATCCCAATGCTAAATTAGGTAAAGATGTTATCGTCGGTCCTAATGCAGTCATTGGTGAACACGTTGTCATCGGCGATGGCACCAAAATTGGCGCTAATGTAGTCATCGGTGGTTGGACTACAATTGGTAAAGGCTGTGAGATTTTTCCAAATGCCTCCATTGGCCTTGAGCCACAGGATTTAAAATTTGTAGGTGAGAAATCCTACTGTACCATTGGCGATGGCACTGTTATTCGCGAATGTGTAACCATCTCCCGTGCTACTGGGGAAGGAGAAGAAACACGAGTTGGTAACAACTGTTTATTCCAGGCTTGTACCCATGTAGCCCATAATTGCATTGTAGGGAACAATGTCATTATGTCTAACTTCTCTGGCCTTGCTGGCCATGCTGTCGTAGAAGATCGCGTCGTCATCGGTGGCTTGGCAGGGGTGCATCAATTTGTTAAAATTGGTCGCAATGCTATGGTTGGTGGTATGGCTAAGATCGTACAAGATGTACCGCCATTTGTGATTGCTGATGGTCAACCTGGCCGGGTTATTGGCCTTAACTCCGTTGGCATTTCTCGTGCAGGCATTGATGAGAAGGTTCGCCGGGACCTTAAAAAGGCCTTCCGCATTCTCTATCGCTCTGGTTTCTCCTTGGCTAAGGCTATCGAAGAAATGGAGCTCAATTTGGATTCCTCCCCTGAAATCGAACATCTCTTACGATTCTTGCGCAATGCAGATCGTGGTATTATGCGTACCCGTCGTGATTAATAGACGACACCTCTTGCTCATGGAGCAGGGGTGTCTTTTTTTCTTAGGATTACTATTAGAGTTAATATGAGATTCTAGAAAAGCATTTAGCCATTTAAATGGGGCACTTAAGAGTTAAGATAGGCCGTAGTTTTTGATAAAAGGGGGGAATTATAGTAAAATAGAGTGAATGTATATGTGTATTTTTGCGGATGAAATCCAGTCATAGACGAGGAGGATAGGATGGCTAAATTAGGTTTGATCGCTGGTATTGGTGTCTTGCCTGTAGAGTTCCTACGGGCGGCCCATGTACTCGGCCATCAAGTGGTGGTCATTACCGTAGTTCCTGATGCTAATCCGGCCTTGAAAGAAGAAGCGGATGCCTTTTATGATATTAGTCCACTCAAGGTAGGTAAGATCTTTAAGACCCTCAAAAAGGAGGGGGTTACTGACATTACTATGTTAGGAAAGGTAACCAAGGAAGTCTTATATAAGCGTGGCCTTACTATTCCAGATATGAAAACCCTATCCATCCTCAACTCTCTTAAGAATCGTGAGGATGACACTATTATGTTGGCCATTGTGGATGCCATTGAAAAAGAAGGCTTCCATGTAGTAGACCAAACCTTGTATTTAAAGCCTTTTATGCCTTCTGTTGGCGTTTTGACCAAGGCTCAACCGAGCGAAGAGCAAATGAAGGATATCCGTTTTGGATTTACGTTGGCTAAGGCCATGGGAGGCTTAGATATAGGCCAAACTGTTGTGGTTAAGAACCAAGCGGCCATGGCTATTGAAGCCATTGAAGGAACGGATAAATGTATACGCCGCGGAGGCCTCTTGGGTCAAGGTGGCGCGGTTGTAGTAAAAACGGCCAAACCTGATCAAGATCAGCGCTTCGATGTACCAGCGGTAGGACGCACAACCCTTCAATCTATGATTGATAGTGATTGTAGTGTCTTGGCTGTAGAAGCTGATCGGACGGTCTTCGTAGAACAAGCAGTCGTTCTAAACATGGCTAATGATAAGGGTATCGTCATCTGTGCTGTCAGCGAGGAGGACTAGTTATGAAAGTTATGTTCTCTGCCGGTGAAGCGTCTGGTGATGTGCACGCAGCTAGCGTGGCCAAGGCCTTAAAGGAAGCCTATCCAGAGGTAAGCATGCTGGGTATGGGGGGCGACCTCATGAAAGCTGCTGGCGTGGATATTGTATATGACATTAAGGATTTAGGGGTTATTGGCATCGTTGAAATTATTAAATCCCTGCCTAAATTCTTTAAACTTCGGGCTTATTTGAAGTCCATCATGATTAAGGAGAAACCGGATGTCTTCGTCTGCGTTGACTATCCAGGCTTTAACATGAAAATGGCCAAGGTTGCCAAAGATTTAGGCATTCCCGTTGTCTACTACATAGCGCCTACCATTTGGGCTTGGCATAAGTCTCGTGGGAATGATATTAAAAAGACTGTCACTAAAGTAGCTTCTATTTTTCCCTTTGAAGCGGAGGCTTATAAGGAGTTTGACTGCGATGTAGAATTTGTAGGCCATCCTCTTTTAGATATTGTAAAACCTACTATGACCAAGGAAGAGGCCTATAGGACTTTTAATACATCCCATGAAAATCACAACCTCTTGCTTATGCCTGGTTCTCGAAAGCAAGAAATATTAACCCTGTTAGATACTATGCTAGAGGCTGTTAAACTCTATATGCAAAGCCATAAGGTCGAGGAGGGTTACAAACCTCTTAAGATATTCTTGCCACGAGCCCATACTATAGATCGCCAATCTTTGGAAGATTATATAGCTAAGCACAAGGTGCCTGTGACTATTACAGAAGGGGGCAATTATGACTTGATGCAGATTTGTGATGTCTGCTTGGCTGCATCTGGTACAGCTACCTTAGAAACGGCTCTTATGGATTTGCCCACCGTCCTCTTGTATAAGATTTCTCCCATCACCTATGGCTTAGGAAAAATCTTAGTGAACTTAGACTATATTGGCTTGCCTAATATTATTGCTAAGAAAGAAGTCATTCCAGAGCTTTTACAGGACGATGTAAATCCGCAAATCCTCTTGGATACCTTCACACCACTCCTAGATGATGAAGTAGCCAATGAAGCTATGCGAGCTCAGTTACAACAAGTGCGTGCTGACCTGGGGCAACCAGGGGCGGTTAAACGGGTGGCACAATTGATTGCCAATCTAGCTCAGTAGGAGATTGTATGAATAATTCTTATAAACGTTTGCTCTTCTTCGTAAGGCCTTACCTCAAGCGCACCGCTTTTTCAGTGGTTTGCATGATTATTGCGGCCTCTGCTTATCTAGTGGTTCCGTGGCTCATTCAAAATGTGGTGGACAAAGTTCTGATGCAAAAAGAACTGCGTATGCTTAATGCTATTGCCTTTGCTATCTTGGGCCTCTTTATTATTCGGGGCTTTGCCTCCTATGGGCAGTCCTATAATATGGCCTGGATAGGAGAGCGTATTATCATTGACGTACGGGCTAAGATCTTTGGTCACTTGCAAAAGTTGTCCATGTCTTATTTTGATCGCAATAAAACGGGTGTGGTTATGTCTAACCTCACTAATGACGTAGGAGCTGTTAAGTCCGCTATCACAACAGACCTTCTGTCTTTTGTTACAGAGGGCGTTACTCTCATTGGGTCAGTCATCGCCATGTTCGCCTTGGACTGGAAACTGACTCTCGTAACATTTGTTTCCGTTCCGTTAGTTCTGGGTATCATAAATATTTTTGGTAAAAAGTTGCGGGTCGCTGGTCATGATATTCAAGGTCGAGCTGCCGATATTACAGCCCTTCTCCAAGAGGTTATCTCTGGGGTTCGGGTGGTTAAGTCCTTCGCTCGAGAAGATTATGAAATGACCCGTTTTCTCAAACAGAATGAGCAAAACTTTAGGGCTGCTATGGGGGCTACTAAGTTGACCTCCCTCCTAAGCCCTCTCATTGAATTTGCAGCTGCAATTGCAGTTACTATCATCCTTTGGTATGGCGGTTATTCTGTTATCCATGGTCAATTAACCTCTGGTTCTCTCATTGCTTTCCTCATCTATGCCATTAATCTATCTAATCCAGTTAAGCGCTTGAGTCAGGTCTATGGGTCTATCCAACGATCCTTGGCCGCTGCGGACCGTCTCTTTGTCATCTTGGACACGCAATCAGATGTGGTGGAAAAAGCAAATGCAAAGGTTCTAAGTCAAGTCAAAGGCAAGGTAGATTTTACTCATGTGGATTTCTCCTACGATGGAGAAAAGAATGCGCTAACCGACTTTAATCTCTCTGTTGAAGCTGGTCAAATGATTGCTATCGTAGGGCCTTCTGGGGCAGGTAAAACTACATTGGCAAACTTATTGCCTCGCTTCTACGATGTGACAGGTGGTGCCATTCACATTGATGGTATCGATATCCGAGATGTAACGATTCAATCCCTTCGCCAACATATTGGTTATGTGCCACAAGATACAATGCTCTTCAATACGACGATTCGAGATAATATTCTCTATGGTCGCCTAGATGCGAGTCCAGAAGAGGTTTATCAAGCAGCGGAAGCCGCTAATGTCTTGGAATTTATTAAGGGCATGCCAGATGGTTTGGATACCATTGTTGGTGAACGAGGATCATCTCTTTCTGGTGGTCAACGGCAGCGGGTGGCTATCGCACGGGCGATTCTTAAAAACCCATCTATCCTCATCTTGGATGAAGCGACTTCTGCCTTGGATACGGAATCTGAAAAATTGGTACAAGAGGCTTTGGATCGTCTTATGAAGGGGCGGACAGCCTTTGTTATTGCCCACCGATTATCGACGGTTCAAAATGCGGACAAGATTGTCGTATTGGACCAAGGAAAGATGGTAGAAGAGGGAACTCACGAGGAACTTTTAGCCATCGAGGATGGTCTTTATCGCCACTTACACTCCGTTCAATTTGCTGAAAAAGGATAATTATGTATTGGATCTATAATGTGCTGCTCATCTTTTACTGGATAGGCCTCATTCCGGTTATTCTGTATCGACTAACCTTTGAAGAAGGCTTTTATGAGCGTATCAAACAGAGCGCTGGTTATATGCCGGATTCTCTTATGAAAAAAATTGAAGGTCGGCGGGCTATTTGGGTCCATGCTGCATCGGTAGGGGAAATTGTAGCGACATCCCCCTTGGTTAAGGAAATTAAGCGCGAGTTTCCTAATGCGGTCGTTGTTGTTTCCGTTGTTACTGCTACGGGTCATGCAATGGCTGAGCGGATTATTCCAGAAGCGGAAGGGATTATTTTCTTCCCACTAGATTTGCCCGTTTTGACCCGACGTATCTTACAAAGTATTAAACCTATATCCATCCTTTTGGTGGAAACAGAAATTTGGCCAAATTTCCTCCGTATTGCAGAAGAATTAAAGATTCCTGTTATGATGGTGAATGGCCGGATTTCTGATCGGTCCATGAAACGCTATCGCTATATAAGGTCTTTCACCCATGAGATGCTAAGCTCTATTGCGCGCTTTTGTATGCAGTCTAAGTTTGATGCGGACTACATTGAACAGTTGGGGGCTAAAAAAGAGAATGTGACCGTAACGGGTAATATGAAGTATGACCAAACCTATGCAACGGTGACAGCAGAGGAAAAACAAGAACTCTTAGAAGAATTTGGCTTCCATAATAATCATCCGATTATCGTAGCTGGATCCACCCACAAGGGAGAAGAAGAAATTCTCTTTAAGACCTTCCAATCTGTTTTACATAAGTATCCACAAGCCCGTTTGCTTATTGCGCCACGAGAAATTTACCGAGGTCATGATGTATCTGCTTTGGCCAAAAAGTTTGGTCTAGCTAGTATTTGTCGATCCGATATGACAGAACCCGTTCATGAAGGTATACCTGTGGTTGTTTTGGACACCATCGGTGAACTGGGTCGACTCTATAGTTTAGGAGATATTATTTTTGTAGGTGGGTCTTTGGTGAAAACCGGTGGTCATAATATCTTGGAACCAGCGGCTCATGGTAAACCAATCATTGTAGGTCCTTACATGTTTAACTTTAAGGATATCTTTGCCCTTTTAAACAACTTTAAGGCCTGTGTATCTGTCAAAGATGGTAAGGCATTGACGGCTAAAGTGTTAGAGTTATGTGAAAATAAGGACTTAGCTCAAGAGATGAGTAAAAACTGTATTACTCTCATGCATGAAAATCGAGGGGCTACACAAAGAAACATACAAGAAATTCGTAAATTGTTTGAATCCTTACATATTATCCCTTGATAGGAGGCCTTTATGAAGAGCGAAGAACTATTTAAATACATTGTTTCTGGTGACATGGACAATGGCCTAGGTCGCGCCCTTCGTAAGGGCCTTTCTAGCCTATCTCAAGGATATGCTTGGGCTGTGAACCGCCGTAATCGGGGCTTTGATCAGGGCAAGGGAGTCTACTACGCCACCCTACCTGTCATCTCCGTTGGTAATATCACTGCTGGGGGTACCGGCAAGACCCCTATGGTTCGTTATATCTGTGAAAGATTAGCAGAAAAAGGGTATGCAGCGACGGTTTTGAGCCGAGGCTATCGTGCAAAAGATAATTCTTCAAACTTACTTATTTCTGATCATGGCAAGTTGTTGGTTGAGCCCGATGTGTCTGGAGATGAAGCATGGCTGTTAGCCAAGGCCTTACCTGCAGCCTCCGTGGTCATCGGTCGCAGTCGGACAAAGTCTGCCCAAATGGTAGAAGAGGGGGCTTTAGGGCAAGTTCTGGTTTTGGACGATGGTTTTCAACATCGAGCTTTAAGTCGTGATTTAGATATAGTTCTTATCGATGCAACAAATCCTTTTGGTTATGGTCATTGTCTTCCACGAGGTCTTTTGAGAGAGCCCCTGGAAGGTCTTAAAAGAGCTCAAGCTATCGTTTTAACAAAGGTAGATCAAGCACCAGCAGGAGAACTGGCGGTTACAAAAAAGAAATTAGAGGCACTCATACCGAATGTTCCTGTTGCTGAAACAATCCACCAGCCGCGGGCTCTCTATGAGTTAAGCCATTGGTTGACGGCAGATCAACCACAAGCACCGGATGCAGAGCTTGGCCGGCCCGTATTGGCAGCCACTGGAATTGGCAATCCTCAATCCTTTGGGAAAACCCTTCAGTCCCTGGGTTATGATGTGAAGTCCGTTATGGGATTTGGAGATCATCACGACTTTAGCAATGATGACCTGGTGACCATTTGGAAAGAAGCCTTTGCTAAAGGGGCGCAAGCCATTATGATTACGGAAAAGGATGCTGTTAAAATTTGTCAGTTGTCAGGACTAGCTGAGTTTAAAATCCCTATCTATGTCTTGTCCATTGGAATACATTTCCTATCTGGCGCTGAAGACCTTAATCAGCTCATATATAAGACAGTAGAAAAGTAGTATAATAAAGCCATACATCACATACATTGAAAGGAGTATTACCATGAAATTTGCATGCGTAATTCCTGCCCGCTATGCGTCTACGCGCTTACCTGGCAAACCATTAGCAGATATAGCTGGTAAACCTATGATTCAACGGGTTTACGAACAAGTATCTAAGGCTAAAAAACCAGCCTTGGTTATTGTTGCTACTGATGATCAACGGGTCTTTGATAAGGTTGAGTCTTTCGGAGGTATGGCTCTTATGACGCAGCCAAACCATCCTACAGGTACTGATCGTTTGGCAGAAGTAGCTAGTCACCATCAGGATATTGATGTGATTATTAATGTGCAGGGGGATGAACCCTTGATTGATGCAGATGTAATTGATCAATTAGCCGACCTCTTCGTAGAAGATGCAGACCTACAAATGGCCACTGTAGCCTCCCCTCTCTTGGAGGAAGAATACGATGAACCGTCGGCTGTAAAGGTCATTTGCAATAAGCGGGGTGATGCTATGTACTTCTCTCGGTCTTTGATTCCATACCCACGCCATGCCTTTATAAACCCGCCTATGAAGCATGTGGGGATTTATGCCTATCGCCGTCAGTTCCTCTTGGACTATGCTAAGATGGATCCGACGCCTGCGGAAGAAACCGAATCTCTTGAACAATTGCGGGCCTTAGAAAATGGTTATGCCATTCGGGTTATTAAGACGGATAAACGCTTTGTAGGTGTAGATACACCAGAAGATTTAGAACGGGTTAATGCCATCTTTGGCACCTTAAAGGCATAAGTTATTACAAAACCTTTAGGTAGGCCATCTTAGACTAGTAGCCGAGTAGTTCTGTTCCTATATTATAGGCTAGCAATTTTTACTTTTACAATGATTTATAAGAGGACATATATATGAAAACAGTACAAGTTGGTGATATAACGATTGGTGGAGGTAAAGGCCTCTTTCTCTTGGCAGGGCCTTGTGTTATTGAAGACCCTGAGAGAACACTTGAAATAGGTCGCCGGACTAAAGTCATTTGTCAGAAATTGGGTATTCCCTATGTATTTAAGGCTTCCTTCGATAAGGCAAACCGGTCTAGCTTTAATTCCTTCCGTGGCCCAGGCTTAGAAGAAGGGCTTAAGATCTTGGCTCATATCAAGAAAGAGTTACAGGTTCCTGTGGTATCCGATATTCATTCCATTGAACAAGTCGAGCCAGCTGCAGAAGTTTTGGATATTCTTCAAATTCCAGCCTTTCTCTGCCGCCAAACAGACCTTGTATATGGAGCTGCTAAAACAGGTAAATGCGTGAATGTGAAAAAAGGACAATTTATGGCGCCAAAGGATATGGAAAATGTCCTTAACAAGATGAAAGAATCGGGCAATGAAAACCTTATGTTAACTGAACGAGGTTTTTCATTTGGCTATAATAACTTGGTTGTCGATATGCGTTCATTCCCGATTATGCGGAAGTTTGGCTATCCTGTAATCTTTGATGCGACCCATTCAGTGCAATTACCTGGTGGGGCCGGAACTAAGTCTTCTGGACAGCGGGAGTTTGTACCTAATTTGGCACGGGCTGCAGTAGCTTCTGGTGTGGATGGCCTCTTCTTTGAAGTTCATGATAATCCAGAAGAGGCCCTTTCCGATGGTCCAAACATGCTCTACTTAGACCAATTGGAAAAGGTTTTAACAGATTTGATTGCTATTGATAAGATCGTTAAAGGATAAGACTTTAGTTTAGATTTTATATAAGGTTTATGACCAAGAGGATGTAGGAATGACGATTTTAGAACAAGCGGCAGCAGTCCTTCAACAAGAAGCTGGTGCTATCATACAGCTCAGTAAGGCATTAGATAGCCGTTTTGAGGATGCAGTCAATTTGATTTTGTCCATCAAGGGGCGGGTTATCTGTACAGGTATGGGTAAGTCAGGGCATATTGGCCGTAAGATTGCCGCTACTATGGCCTCTACTGGCACGCCAGCCTTCTTTGTACACCCTGGCGAAGGCCTCCATGGGGACTTGGGCATGGTGACAGAAGATGATGTAGTTTTAGCCTTCTCCAATTCTGGCGAAACCGGAGAAATTCTGGCCCTCTTGCCATCCTTACGGCGTATTGGGGCTAAGATTATCTGTCTTGTAGGCAATGAAAAATCTACCTTGGCTAAGAACTCTGATGTTGTCCTTCATGCGGCAGTAGACCGCGAAGCTTGTCCCCTTAATTTAGCCCCTACTACATCTACTACAGTGGCCTTAGCTTTAGGGGACGCTTTGGCTATTTGCCTTTTGGAAAAGCATCATTTCCAACCAGAAAATTTTGCTGTATTCCATCCAGGTGGGTCATTAGGCCGTAAGCTTCTTATGACTGTAGAGACAGTGATGCATTCTGGACAAGATAATCCATGTATTGATGGTGCTAAAACCGTGCGGGATGCCCTCTTTATCATGACCGATAAAGGCTTTGGTGCTGCTAATGTAGTGGATGCAGAAGGGAAATTAATTGGCCTTGTTACAGATGGTGACGTTCGTCGCGGTCTTGATAAGGGCGATGATTTCTTAGAGACTAAGGTAGAAGACATGATGACTAAGAACCCTAAAACAATCACACAGGATAAATTAGCAGCCGAAGCCTTACACGTAATGGAAAAACATCAGCCTCGTCCTATTACGGTTTTACCAGTAGTTGATGGGGAAGGCAAATCTATAGGTATTCTTCACATTACTGACTTATTGCGTCGAGGTATAGTATAATGTATATTCAGTTGTTAGCCTTGGATGTAGATGGCGTTTTAACTGACGGCCATTTGACCTATACCTCGGAGGGAGAAGAGCTGAAAGCCTTCAATACTCTAGATGGATTAGGGCTAACTGCCTTACGGCAAGCAGGGGTACAACTAGCAATTATTACAGGACGTCGGTCAGCTATCGTAGAACGACGGGCTAAGGAGCTTCATATAGATCACCTCCATATGGGGTGCGGTAATAAGACGCAAGCCCTTATGGAGATCTGCCAAGAGCAAGGTCTAGACTTGAAACGAGTGGCCTATATGGGGGATGACCTCAATGATTTGGGCCCTTTGAGTCATGTGGGCTTAGCCTTAGCACCAGCAAATGCCTGCGATGAAGCTAAGGCTTTAGCTTCTTATATAACCACTAAGGCAGGTGGCCAAGGGGCCGTGCGTCAAGCTGTAGAATATATCTTACAAGCAGAAGGTAAGTGGGAGGCTATTGTTGATAGCTACCGCAATGAAGTATATGAAATAGGACAATAGGGGGAGACACGATGAGTAATGAATGGCAATATAAGGCCCTCAAAGGTTTGTCTTGGTTGACTTGCCGCCTCCCTTATAGTGCAGTACTCAAAATTGGTGCTGCCTTAGGTCCTGTCTATGGTCTCATAGCAGGGAAACAAAAGAAGAGGGGCATCAAAAATGCTCAAATTGGGCTAGGTATTAGTGAAACTGAGGCTAGTCATCTCATGGACCGGCTTTTCGAGAATTTAGGGCGGTCCGCCTTAGAAATTATGTATATGCCGAATCTTACTTCCACCTTTATCCGAGACCATATCGAAATTCGAGGCGCTTCTTATTTAGAGGATACCTTGAGTCAAGGTAAAGGGGTAGTTGTTCTTACGGCTCATGTGGGCAACTGGGAATGGATGGCCGCTGCGCTGGCTGAAAATGGCTATCCTACAACAACTATCGTAAAAAAGCAGCCGAATGCACAGTTTACTCGCCTCTTGAATGAGTACCGGGAGGCTGCGGGGGTTGAGGTGTTTGCTCGCGGCGGGAATGAACTCATCCGAGCGGCACGGGCTCTTAAGCAAAAGAAACTCTTAGGGTTTTTAGCTGACCAAGATGGCTATATTGATGGGTTGCCGGTACCTTTCTTGGGCCAAGAATCATCTGCTGTAGTAGGACCTGCTACCTTTGCTCAAAAATTTGGTTCCCCAGTATTGCCAATTTTCATGTCTCGTGGGGAAAGGGCAGATCACCATATAGTTCATGTCTTGCCACCTTTGTACTATAAGGATACAGGTAATCACGAAGTAGATATGTACCGTCTGACGGAAGAGTGCTGTCAGGTAACGGAAACTTTCATTAAGGAGCATCCTGATGAATGGCTCTGGTTCCAACATCGGTGGAATACGAAACCACATGAAATTAACGATTTAGAACATAAAATGAGAGTAAGGGAGTTAGTGCATGAAGAAAAATAAGAAGCTAATAGCTATTATTGTAGCTGTTGTTGCTGTCATTGGGGGCCTCATATGGTTTCTCTTTGGGGGCGGTGAAGCTATCGTCACCGGGAGTCCCTCCGGGCGCTTGATTAATTTTTCCGGTGCTGACCTCCGGGAAGAACAAGATGGTAAACTCATCTGGGCCTTGACGGCGGATACCATCGAGTATGATCCTAAGACAAAGGCGATCACTATGAAAAACCTCAAAGGGACCTTTAACCAAAACGATGTGGTTATGCAATTGACTGCGCCAGAGGCCACTATGTCTAGTGACCATAAGCAATTGGATATGACCGGTGGTATTCATGCGACGACTTCAGAAGGTGCTGTGTTTGATGTTGAGGCCTTGCACTTCGACAACACTAAGAAGGAATTATCCGCGTCCACACCGTTTACCTTTGAAAATAACGAGGCTATACTGACCGGTGATTCCTTAATCGCTAATATGGCCTTACAACATATTGAAGTACATGGTCATGCGAAATTGGTTAAGAAGTAAGAGTGAGGATATAGAGAATGAAAAAGATGAAAGTAGCAGCCTTGATGGCTGTGGCCGCTATGGCTTTATCAACAACAGCTTTTGCTGCTATGAGTGGTGGCAGTATTGCTATTACGGCGGATAATTTAACCTATGATGGGGTGTCTGGTAAGGCTGAAGCGTCTGGTTCTGTCGTTATCACACAGGACGACAAGACTATGACTGGTGATAAGGGGTGGTATAACACCAAGACTCGAGAAGCGGACTTGTCTGGCGGCATTACTATGATTGGTAATGACATGTCTATGGCAGCCTCTTCTATTCATTCATATGATGATGAACGCTTTACGGCAACTGGCTCTGTACATTTGGAACGTGGAGGCCGCCAAATCTTTGGCGATAGCGTCGACTATAATACGAAAACAGAATATGGTACGGTAGATGGTAATGCCCGCCTAATCGCCAATGGTACAACCTTGACAGCAAACCATGTAGAGGGTTGGTTCGGCCAAATTAAGGCGGTTGCTACTGGTGGTGTTACCTTCTATAATGAAGAACGAAATACTTCTGGTTCTGCTGATCATGCAGTATATACCCAAACACCGGGTCAAGACGATGGGCAAGTCCTCCTCACAGGGTCGGCCCATGTTAACCAAAATGGCAACCTCTTGGATGCGCCAGAATTGAAGGTGGAATTATCTGATAACTCCGCTCAAACACAAGGTGGTCGTTCCACACTTATTATTTCTCCACGATAGGATAGCACATGTTTATTGAAACAAAAGACCTCGTTAAAAACTTTAAAGGGCGTAACGTTGTTAATGGCGTGAGTATTCGCGTGGACAAGGGCGATATCGTAGGTCTCTTGGGCCCTAATGGGGCCGGTAAGACAACGACTTTTTATATGATTGTTGGCATCGAACGCCCTACCAGTGGTACCATTGAAGTTGGAGGACACGATATTACAAGCCTACCACTTCATAAACGGGCTGCTGAAGGCTTGGGCTATTTGCCACAGGAAGCGTCTATCTTCCGATCTATGACCGTGGAGGATAATATCCGGTCTATGCTACAAACAACCTCATTATCCAAGGCTGATATTGATGCTAAGGTAGACGAGTTAATTGCGGAATTCCATATTGAACATATCCGTCATCTTAAGGGGATGCAATTATCCGGTGGGGAACGGCGCCGAGTAGAAATCGCTCGTTGCCTGGCTCTATCTCCAAACTTTATCCTCTTGGATGAGCCTTTTGCTGGGGTCGATCCTATTGCGGTAGCGGATATTCAAGAGATTATCCGTCATGTAAAGTCTCGTGGTATTGGTATCCTTATTACGGACCACAATGTGCGGGAAACCTTGGGGATTGTTGATAAGGCCTATATCCTGGGATCCGGTAAAATCCTATTTGAAGGGACTCCAGAAGAAATTGTCAGCAACCCAGTGGCGCGCGATAATTACTTGGGTGAAAACTTTAAAATGTAGGGGGACGGCCATGAGATTATTAGATAAATACATCCTTAAGGCCTTTATCGGTCCTTTTATATTTGGTATTTTTGCTTTTACATCTATTTTTATTGGGACGGGGACTCTCTTCAAAATTGCCCAATATATCACCCAGTATGGAGCTTCTCTCTGGTCTGTATCTAAGGCTTTCGTACTGGCCATGCCTAAGATCGTTATCTTGACCTTCCCTATGTCGGTTCTTTTGGCATCCTTGATGACCTTCTCTCGCCTCTCTGGGACGAGTGAAATCGTCATTATGCGGGCTGGTGGCCTTAGTTTTGGTCGCTTAGCAACACCTGTTTATGTGACCGCCTTGATTATATCCCTCTTTGCGGTGGGCTTTAATGAATATGTAGTGCCAGCTACTAACCATGCTTACCAACGGATTATCCGGGAAGAAATCATGCAAAAAGCGACTCCACAATCCCAGGAACATATAGTTATTAAGTCCATGGATGGGGATGAGCTCAATACCCTCATGTATGCCAAAGAATATAATTCTACCTCTAAAAAGCTGAAACAAATCACTGTGCAAACTTTTGATAAAGGGGTTTTACAACAGGTAGAGAATGCAGATGAAGCCGAATGGAATGGCCAATATTGGATTATGCATAAGGGTATTATCTATGATCTGTCTGGTGGCAAAGGGGTAGAGAGGACCATGAACTTTACCCAACAGGTCTTGCCAATTACCAAGGATCCAGATAAATTAGCGAATGAGCAAAAGGATCCAGAAGAGATGACCATTCGTGAATTGCGTCATCAAATTGCAGCCTATAAGGCGGCCTATACAAATACTAATAAACTAGAAATGGAAATGTATAAACGCATTACCATTCCTATGGCCTCCTTTATCTTTGCTCTCGTAGGGGCACCTTTGGGTCTACAAAAGAATCGGTCCTCTTCTTCTGCAGGTTTTGCCATTTCCATTGTGGTCATCTTCATCTATTATGGTGTCATGACCTTGTCTGGCGCCTTGGGTGAAAGTGGTTCTATTCCAACCTTGTTAGCGGCTTGGCTACCTAATATCTTAGGGATTATAGCTGGTGCTTATCTTAATTATCGCGTATCAAAATAGGGCCTTAAGGACGGAGACCTGTCTTCGTCCTTGTCCTTTTGTTTCATATAGTTTTAGTGTTTAGATTTAAGAAAGGAGGGATTGTATGTTAGTGGGCCTTAAAATTTTAGCCATTATCGCCGTCATGGGTGGTATCATTGCCTATGTAGGGGATAAGATTGGTACCAAGGTGGGCAAACAGCGTATGTCCCTCTTTGGCTTACGTCCTAAATACACATCCATTGTGGTAACCATAATCACAGGTCTTATGATTGCGGCGGCTACTGTAGGGGTTCTATCCATTTCTTCTCGGTCTGTACGGACAGCCCTCTTTGGCTTAGATCAAATGTATGCCCAAATGGAAGAGCTTAATCAACAAATCGCGGCCAAGAATGAAGAACTCAAAGCAAGGCAGGCAGAAATTGATGCTCAAGCAGAACAAATGAATACTATGCAGGAAGCAGTTCAAGCATCCCAACAAGAACTGGAAGAAGTCAGGGCGGCCCGTGATGCTATGGGAGCAGACCTCCAGTCTGTTAAGGAAGCTTACCAAGAAGCGCAAGGTCGCATGGGGGACCTCGAAAAGGCGCGGAGGGTTATGGAGGACCATATTGCAGACCTTCAATTTACAGCCAAGAACTTGGAGAATAACATCACCAACCTCCGGGAGGGAACGGTTATGTTCCGGGTAGGGGAGTTGCTTTCCTCCGCTACGGTTCGACCAGGCTTGTCAGAAACTGAAGCACAGGGGGTTCTTACAGATATCCTCAATGATACCAATGGATTGATCCTTAAACGCTTTAATATAAAGGAAGAACAATCCGTCCTCTATGTGAGCCGGTCTAATATGGCTGATGTAGCAAAGCAGTTAGCTGCTGCTGATACACCTATGATGGTTCGTATTGTGGCGTCAGGAAATATTATCGTCGGTGAACCGGCCATTGCGAAAATCCAAATTTACCCACAACGCTTGATTTACCATAAGGGCGACATCGTCTGGGTTGGAGGTATCAACGGTGGAGACAATGCACAAAATGCGGTAGTTGACTTCCTGGGTGAGGTCAATAAAAGGGCTAAAGAAAAGGGCATCATCCCTGATCCATTGTCTGGTGAAGTGGGCAATGTACCAGGAGCAGAACTTTTTGAAGTCATTAACCAAGTGCGCAATACTAATGGTCCTCTCCGAATAGAAGCCATTACGACAAAGGATACATATTCTTCTGACACCCTTCAAATTCGTCTAAAGATTACATCCATGTAAAAAAAAGAAATACCCTCTTTACTAGTCAAGCTGTAAAGAGGGTATTTCTTTATGTAAAATTGTCTAATAGAATGCTCATCCTATGGTACAATAGAAACTGTATTTGATTAGGAAGGGGACACTCATGATTATTACTAATCGTATGGACTTGGCAAACATATTAGCTATCGATCCAGGTAATGATAAGACAGGTATAGCCCTTCTTAGTCAGGAGGGCCTTTTAGTAGCTCGGGCTATTATTCAAACCGTTAGTTTTGACCAAGAGGTCTCTAACGTCCTTGCTATGTGCCCAGGAGTAGAATCTATTGTTTGTGGTAATGGAACTAATCACCGTAGGCTTTATCCACAAGTACAGGCCTTAGCTAAGAGTAGAAACTTGCCCTGCTATCTAGCGGACGAGTCCCATACTACAGAAGAGGCAAAAAAGCTCTACTGGGTCTTGCATCCACCGAAAGGGTTGAAACGACTTTTGCCAAAGGGGATGTTAGTTCCTCCAGAACCGGTGGATGATATTACAGCTTATGTAATTGGCAAGCGTTGGCTGGCACAGGGGCGGACTAGAGAAAAAGACTAGTTAGTTTACAGTAAATTTTTACATAAATAGGTATATTGTATATAGGAGTCTATATGAGCCATAGTAAGCATCATTCCCGGTCTTGGCTTTCCGTGATGACTAGGGCCCTCTTTATTATTCTGGGGGCTTTCATCTATACGGTTGGCTTGGATCTATTCTTAGTACCTAACAATATCATCGATGGTGGTGTGGTTGGTATTTCCTTGATGGCAGCGACTTTATCGGGGTATTCCTTCTCTATTTTCGTTGTCCTCATCAACTTGCCATTCTTATACTTGGGCTATCGAGTTATCGGCAAAACATTTACTCTGTCGACTCTCTTTGGTATCGTCTGGATGGCGATATTCTCTAATTTTATGCATCACCTACCTGTCATAACGACAGATCCTTTCCTTGGGGCCATCTTTGGTGGAATCATCTTGGGGATTGGGGTTGGCCTTATTATCCGTAATGGGGGGTCCTTAGATGGGTCCGAGGTAGTGGCGATTATCTTTGATAAGCGGTCTTCCTTCTCCGTAGGTGAATTGGTTATGGGCATGAACTTGGTCATCATGACCTTGGCGGGCTTTGTCTATAGCTGGAATTCCGCTATGTATTCCCTCATCGCCTATTTCATCGCCTACAAGATGATCGATATTACCATTACGGGTCTAGAGGAATCTAAATCCGTTATGATCATATTGGATGCGGAAAAATCGGCAGAAGTAGCGGATGCATTAAATGATCGCTTGGGCCGTGGCGTTACCATTCTCTATGGGGAAGGGGGCTATCTCAAGCAACCTAAGCATGTCCTGTACTCTGTTATTACCCGTTTGGAAATTACCAAGCTTAAGGAAATCGTCTACGAGCTTGATGACAAGGCTTTTATTACTATTTCTGACGTACAAGACCTCTTCGGGGGCCACTTTAAAAAGAAGAATATTCATTAGGGAGTTATGTCATGACTGACACACAACATGTAGATAATCAACCACAAGAAACCGGTAAGGAAAATCGCCTAGGCAAGGAACTATGGGAATGGCTAGAAGCCATTGTCTATGCTGTTATTTTGGCCCTTTTAATCCATATCTTTATCCTCCAACCGACTCGTGTATCTGGTGAGTCGATGGAACCGACCTTACATAATAAGGACTTTCTCATTGTCACACGGTGGCCTCATATCTTGGGTACAGAACCGAAGTATGGGGATATCGTTATTGTCGATAGTCGGGTTAACCGTCCTCGTACTTGGGTAGATGACGTGAGAGAACCATTTATGAACTATGTGGCTTTCTTTGATAAGTCTGCTCAAGGCAACTATGCCTGGGTAAAACGGGTTATTGGCCTTCCTGGGGATACCTTGGAATTCAAGGATGGTTATGTCTACCGCAATGGGGAAAAGTTAGATGAACCGTATACCAATGAACCGGGTAAAATGAAGTATGCTCGATCAACACCGGTAGTTGTTCCGGAAGGTCATGTTATGGTTATGGGGGACAACCGTAATCATTCCAGTGATGGCCGCTTTATTGGTCCTGTTCCTATGGATCATATCTTGGGCCATGTAGCTCTGGATTTTTAAGATTTCTGTCATTTGTCCGTATGCATGAGCATATTTGTATAGAGCAATATAAGTTAATAGGATATAAGGTAAGAAATAGATTTTATATTAATCTATAAGAGCCGCCCTTAGGGGCGGCTCTTTTGCTAATTGGGTGGGCAAGAAGGGGGCGGGGTATTGTTGGAGGTAGCTGCTTGAAATTTTAAAATTGATATATTTTATCAGAATGTTTTTATCTATTAATAGATGACTAAAAGGAGAGCCTGCATGATAATAGAAATTATAAGTATAAATAAAAAGAACTCCATATAAATGATAAATAGTTTCAAAATTATTTACAAAGAATTTGAGATATGATATCATTTCAACGTAATCAGCTATAGAAAAGATAATGGAAGAGTCGAAGTGAGGCAACAAGGAAACTCCACGATTATTATCTAATTCTTTTAGCTTCCATTGTTTCATGTCTTGATATAAGAAAGAAGGAAGACACAATGAAAAAATTTGCAGCTGTATTCGCAGCAACAGCATTGGTAGGTGTTACAACTGCCTTTGCAGCTAATCCATTCTCCGATGTAACTCCAGATTCTTGGGCTTACCAATCCGTAGCACAATTGGCAAACGCTGGTGTTATTAATGGTTATCCAGACGGTACATTCAAAGGCCAAAACAACATTACTCGTTATGAAATGGCTCAAATGGTAGCTAAAGCCATGGCTAACCAAGATCGTGCTAATGCAGAACAACAAGCTATGATTAATCGCTTGGCAGATGAATTTTCTAAAGAACTCAATAACTTGGGTGTACGTGTATCCAATTTGGAAGACCGTGTGGGCAATATCAAAGCAACTGGCGATGTTCGTCTCATGTACCAAGGCAACGAAAAAGAAGCTTTTGATAATGGCAAAAAATCCTTATTTAATGCCCGTGGTCGTGTACAATTTAATGCTAAGGTAAACGATAATACAGAAGCAGTATTGCGTGTAACTTCTGGCGACATTGAATTTGGTGATGCTACTGGCAATACTAATCAAAGCTCTAAGGCCATTTTTGACCGCGTATATGTACAACATAATTTCGGTAAACATGTAACGGCAACGGCTGGTCGTTATAATCAAACCATCGGTGCTGGTCTCTTCTATGATGAAGCTTTTGACGGGGCTAACATCAAAGTGGGTAATGATAAGGTTGCTGTAGAAGGTGCATATGGGTATCTTACATCTGGTGCTATTGAAGACAATGCATCTAAGAATCCAGAAGTGGCGTATGCTGCATTGACTGGTAACCTTGGCAAATACACTCATCTTGGGGCCTTCTACATGGATATCAAAGGGCCTGTTACTGGATATGAAGGCACTAGTGGTAGATATGTAGGTCGAGATGTATTAGAAGGTACGTACTATGGCTTCAATGCTGATGTAAACTATAAAAAAGTCTGGGTTGGTGGCGAATGGTTTAAGAACAAAGATGTCGATCAATCTAATGCATGGGTCGCAGGCTTAGGTTACGGTAACTTCGACATGGAAAAAGCTAATTCTTGGGATGTAAAAGTACAATACTTTGATATTGATAAAAACGTACACACCCCAGATTCCACTTGGAACCATGCCTATGGCAATGATTACAAGGGATGGATGGCAACCGCTGATTATACATTGGCAAAAAATGTCGGCTTGTCTGCTTACTACGGCTTCTCTGGTCAACACCAAGATGGATCTGATCGTGGTGACTACTACCGTGCAGAACTTAACTACCAATTCTAATTGGATAGAGAAAAAGAACTCCTTAGGGAGTTCTTTTTTTGTAAGTTCGCAGGAAAATCATTAAAACAATAAGGTATATATTATATATAGGGGTAATAATACATAGTTTATTCTAATTAGGGGATATCCTACTATAAGATTTCATATTGTACTAATTGATAAATGGTGGATCTAAAGCTTAAAATATAGGGTATCTCGCATATTTAATTTGAGAAACTTGTATGAAGAAAATATTATCCATACAAGTCCTTGTATGATAAAGCCTGTAACTACAATATCTTGCATGAGGATAAGATGAGTCACACACTATCTTGTATGGGTGATAATCCGCGTAGTTGAGGGAGTTATAAGCCTATTTTAGTAATATATATAAATATTCTTACATCAATATTGATTATAAAGTCTTATGAAATTAATATATATTGATAAGACAAAATGATTAATAAAAAGGAAAAAGGAAAATAGATTCGAGGAAAAAATAAAATTATAACAGAAAGTTTAGAATTCGATAGAGCCTTTAATTTAGAGGGGAAACCAGGATTTAATATCGATTTATGAAAGGAGGAAACAAAAAAAACGATCAAAAAACTTTACAAGGTGGGGGACCCATGCTAGTATGCAACCACGGTAAGGCAAACGAACCAAGAAATGAATAAACCGACTAGAGAGGTAACAAGGAAACTCCGAACTGTGTTTTTCATTTTGTGGCAAGGGTGCTGAACCTAATGTTTTGTTTTCTTTATTTTAGAAAGAAGGAACACACAATGAAAAAATTTGCAGCAGTATTCGCAGCAACAGCATTGGTAGGTGTTACAACTGCATTCGCAGCTAACCCATTCTCCGATGTAACTCCTGATTCTTGGGCATACCAATCCGTAGCACAATTGGCTAACGCTGGTGTTATCAACGGTTACCCAGATGGCACATTCAAAGGCCAAAACAACATCACTCGTTATGAAATGGCTCAAATGGTAGCTAAAGCAATGGCTAACCAAGACCGTGCTAACGCAGAACAACAAGCTATGATCAACCGTTTGGCTGATGAATTCTCCAACGAACTCAACAACTTGGGCGTACGTGTATCCAACTTGGAAGACCGCGTAGGCAACATCAAAGCTACTGGTGATGTTCGTCTTCGTTACCGTGGTTCCGAAGATAGCGAAACTAACGGTAAAGCGTATGGCTTGTCTAACAAAAACTCTAAATTCGACTTCCGTGGTCGCGTACAATTCAATGCAAATGTAAACGAAAACACTAAAGCAGTATTGCGCGTAACTTCTGGCGATGTTGAATTCGGTGATGCTACTGGTGGTACAACTTCCTCCAAAGCTATCTTTGACCGTGTATACGTTCAACACAACTTTGGTAAACGCGTAACAGCTACTGCAGGTCGTTACCAACAAACAATTGGCGCTGGTCTCTTCTATGACAGCACATTCGATGGTGCTAACATCAAAGTGGGCAATGATAAAATCGCTGTAGAAGGCGCTTATGGTTACTTGTCCTCTGATAGCATTCACGATAATGCTGAATCCAACCCAGAAGTAGCTTATGCAGCTCTTACTGGTAAAGTAGGTCACTACACTCGTCTTGGTGGCTTCTACATGGATCTTAAAAAAGGTCTTAACCTTGGCAGTGCGACAAACGCTGATTTGGCAGGCAAATACTATGGCTTCAACGCTGACGTTAACTACAAAAAGACTTGGGTTGGCGGTGAATGGTTGAAGAACAAAGACGTTGATAACTCCACCTTGTGGATTGCAGGTGTTGGCTATGGCAACTTTAATGTTTCCAAAGCTAACTCTTGGGACGTTAAAGTTCAACACTTCGATCTTGATAAAAATGGTTACCTCCCTGATTCCAAATTCGCTGCTCTTGGCTACAAGAACAACGCTAAAGGTTTCTTGGCAACTGTTGACTATGCATTGGCTAAGAATGTTGGCTTGTCCGGTTACTATGGCTTCTCTGTTGAAGACCAAAAAGGTAACGACAAAAACGACTTCTACCGTGCAGAACTTAACTACAAATTCTAATTTGTGGTCATCAAAAAAGAACTCCTTCGGGAGTTCTTTTTTTGTGCTTAATTCTCTGTGTTATAATTAATCATATAGATTTCTAGGATTGGTAGACTAAGAGGAGAGAGAGTATGGAAGGCTTCCGTTTACTCATCGTGACCGGCATGTCTGGGGCCGGCAAGACCCAGGCCATGCAAGCCCTTGAGGATATGGGGTACTTTTGTGTCGACAACATTCCCCCTGTTCTCATCCCGAAATTCTCTGAAATTTGTCGGCAAGGGGGGGCTCGTGTAACCCGTGTAGCCCTCGTTGTGGATATTCGAGGGGGTGAGTTCTTTGATGCCCTTTCGGAATCCTTGGAGCACTTGTCAGCAATGGAGGTCCCTTACGAAATCGTCTTTATAGATGCTACCGATGAAACTCTCATCCGCCGCTATAAGGAGTCTCGCCGATCCCATCCACTAGCCCTTAATGGTCGGATTTCTACAGGTCTTAAGGAAGAACGGGAAATGTTGGATTCCATTCGTCATAAGGCGGATTATATCGTTGATACATCCAATATGAAGACCTCTAACCTTAAGGCCTATCTCAAAGAGCGCTTTGAAGCCGTGGAAAAGAAGGAAGGTATGTCCATTACGGTAGTCTCCTTTGGCTTTAAATATGGTCTACCTTTAGATGCAGATATGGTTTGGGATGTTCGCTTCTTACCAAATCCTTTTTACATTCCAGAGTACCGTCATCGGTCTGGCCGGGTTCAAGCGGTTAATGATTACATTAATTCCTTCCCTGTGACGCAAGAGTTTAAGAAGCATTTTTTGTCTACCTTACAGTTCTTAGCCCCTAATTATGAACAAGAGGGCAAGTCCCAGTTCGTCCTAGCTATCGGCTGTACAGGAGGCTTGCACCGGTCTGTAGCCATGGCTGAACTGGCTTATGACACCTTTAAAGACTTAGGTTATGCGGTATCTATCGAGCATAGAGATATGGCTAAGAATAGGGTGGAAGAAGATGTTGATCCTCGTAGTGGCGAGAAAGAATAGGAGTTAGCATGACACGTCTTAAGTGGTTCCGGTGGTTTGTACCGGGCCTTAATATTAAACGGTGGTTAACCTTATTTGGCCTTGGCGTAGGAGCTGTCATCTTTGGCCTCTCTATCATGCTTAACTACCAATGGATATCCTTCTTTGAGGATTTGGTTCTTCAATACTCCTATCTTTGGTTTGGGGTCTACGATTATGCTGTTCTTGTTGCTGTAGGGGTCGTAGCCATTGCTCTAGGAGCCCTATGTATGCTAGTGGGGACTAGCAAGGTCATCAAGACCATCATCCGTGCTATCATCCCTGAAGGGGAGGGCGTGGGGGATATGATCTTCCAAAATATGCGACTCCAAAAGGGGCCTAAAGTTGTTGTTATCGGTGGTGGTACGGGCCTTTCTAATCTCCTACGTGGCCTTAAGTCCTATACCAATAATTTAACAGCTATTGTGACTGTGGCCGATGATGGGGGGTCTTCTGGTCGCCTTAGAGAGGATTTTAATATGATCGCTCCAGGCGATTTAAGAAACTGCTTGGTGGCTTTGGCGGATACGGAATCCCTTATGGAAAACCTCTTCCAATATCGTTTTTCGGGCAAGGGGGAACTGTCCGGTCATAGCTTTGGCAACCTTTTCCTGACAGCCCTTACGCAAGTTTATGAAAATGATGTAGAGGAGGCCTTGGAAGCAGCTTCTAAAATCCTTAAAGTCCGGGGTCGAGTGATCCCTGCATCTACGGAGTTTATCAAGCTTTCAGCAGAATTAGAAGATGGTACTATTGTCCACGGCGAATCTAATATCCCTCATGGGGGAAGCCCTATTAAGCGAGTTTTTTCGAGCCCATTAAAGCCGACACCAGAGGGGGCAGCTTTGCGGGCTATTGATGAGGCGGACGCTATTATCTTGGGGCCAGGCTCTCTCTATACATCGATTATTCCCAACCTATTAATTAAGAAAATTGCCGTCCACCTAAGGGCCTCTAAGGTACCTAAGATTTATGTGTGCAACGTTATGACTCAACCGGGTGAAACGGACGGCTATAGCGTAGCGGACCATATTGAAGCCATTGAACGTCATGGAGGACGGGGCTTAATCAATACTGTTTTGGTGAATGAGTCCACCATGGACCAAGAGCTTTTAAAGGCCTATGAAAAAGCCGGACAGGGGCCTGTGGCCGTTGATATGGATCGTTTGTCTAAGAAAAAAATCCGTACCGTTAGAGCTAATTTGGTATCTTCCAATAATAGGGCTATTCACGATCATGATCGATTAGGTAAGGTTCTTATGGATATTATCTATGCCTTGAAAGCGGATATTGAGCCTCACGTATTAGAGTCTTATCTAGAGCGTAATGATCACTAAAATATGGTATAATACAATATAAACAACACATGAAGGTATCTAGTTTCTAGATACCTTCTATTTATTGCTTGAAAGGGAGTCCCATGTCATTTGCGGAAGATGTGAAAAATGAACTCTGCCAGTATGAATTAGGCGGGCGGCCAAGGGCTGAAAAAATTGAATTATCTTGCCTTCTTCGCATGGCTGGGTCCCTCCTAATTGGGTCTCAAGGTCGGGTGGGGATACGCCTTGTTACAACCCATAATGCGGTGGCTCGACGGGCCCTTGGCATGCTTCGTCGCCACTATAAACTGGAGACATCTGTCCTAGTTCGACAAGGGGTTAACCTCCGTAAGCGCAAGGTATATACGGTGACCGTAGAACCTTCTGAGGCTGCTACAGAAGTCTTAAAAGACCTACATTTATGGCCTATGACCGCTCAAATTCCTCATGATTGGCTATCTGGTATGGAAGTGCGACGGGCCTTCTTGCGTGGCGCCTTTTTGGGTGGGGGTTCTGTCAATAAGCCAGAGGCTGATTATCATATGGAATTTACCACTTCCTCGTCGGTCTTTGCAGATGAATTGATTTATGTCTTGGGCCTATTTGCTATGCCTGGGCGCATGACGGATCGCAAGGAAGACTATGTAGTCTACCTTAAGGATGGGGACTCTGTTACCAACTCCCTTCAGATTATGGGGGCTCAGTCAGCTCTCATGGCCTTTGAAAATGTCCGCATTATGAAAGGTGTTAGAAATGCCATTAACCGGCAGGTTAATTGCGAAACAGCTAATTTACAAAAGGTGGTTAATGCTGCTGTTCGGCAAGTAACGGCCATCCGAATCTTAGACCGAGAGAAGGGCCTAGATAATTTGCCTGATAAGCTACAACTAGTGGCCAAACTGCGGTTGGAAAATCCGGAGGCTAGCTTAAAAGACTTAGAAGAGTTGATGGAAGGGAGCTTGTCCAAGTCGGGCATAGGTCATCGATTACGTAAATTAGAGGCTATGGCGCTAGAAATTGATCCTGTTGCCATGGCGGAGGCTTAAGTTTGTGTGTGGGGATAGGAATTGTCCCTAGATAGGAGTTAGTGAATATGAGAAAATGTCCTATGCGCCGTCTAGTAGCGGCTGTGTTAGCCATGTTGGGCCTGTCTGTGGGGGCGGCTCAAGCTAATGCTATTGATTTGGTTGCTTCAGGCTATTATGGCTTTACTCAATTACCGGTACAAGTAGATAATGCAAAAGGTACACTAATTTTATCGGATTCTCCTGAGTATGTTGGAGAGCCAGGGGTAACAGCCGCAGGGACCATTAATGGCCTAGGCCGGGTCTACTTTTACCATGTAAATGAAACCAAGGAGCCTATGAAGATTGGTCTAACGGTCCAAAATAAGACTTTTAAACGGCAGACTGTGACCATCCATCGAGAGTTAGCCTCCAAGTCAACACCTGATTATTTTGCTGCTGGTCGAGACCTTTCACAAAAAGATTTGGAAGTACCTCTCTTTGGTAACCAATACTTAGACAAGAAGGCCTTGAAGGCCAAGAAACATAAAGGGGAGCAAGGGCAAGGTGCCGTTCGCACGATTAATGAAGGAGCTATTGACTTGCGCAAGGCTATCCAACCCTATAGCCGTAAAGTTCCTTTTGGTGGACTCAAGCCAGTTGTGGAAACCTTTGTCCTCAAGCCAGGTGAGAAAAAGCAAATCTTTACCAAGTTAGATAATAAGAAGGTTAAGGAAGAGGACCTCTTTACTGGCATGGTAGACCTTACGACGACGGGAGACACCTTTGTAGAAACCTTAGCCCTTCCTTATAAAGCTAAGGTCATGGACTTCGTAGAAGGGGCTAAGTACTTGCCTATTGATGATGTTCGTCTACGGGGAACCTATGTTGATGGGGCCTTTCGGACTTTGTCTGTACCAACTGTATTCGATTCTAATTTAGGAGCAGCCTATGTAGAAGTGGCTAATGACCGAGAAGATCCTTTTGTTCTGGGTGTGGATGAAATGGACCATAAGGCATCGGTTAAAGATGCAGGTAACTTTGGTGTCTCCTATCATTTGACTATAAAGACCCAAGGGACAGAGCCGTTTAGACTCTACTTTAACCCACAGGGTGGTGCTTATTCTGGGTCCTTCTTAGTATCTACAGATAATGAATCCAAGATCTACCATGTGGGGGATCCTTATATCGGCCATCAAACCATCTTAGATACGGCTTACTTGGGGACCTACCATGGGGGAGACAACCTTTATATCGAGTTTATTCCTGCAGGGGCCTCTAACCTACCTGTTAAGTTCCTTTTAATTCCTGAGAAACAAGTGCGGGAAGCAGCTCCCGTGTCCCTACCAGTAACTACTGGGGATTTGTCGACTCAAGCAGGCGCATCTGCCGATGAATCTACAGCAAAGCAATCTCCTGAGGTAGGTCCTCTAGCAACAGGCGTTTCTGCTGGAGCTGATGATCATACGGTACCAGTACGACTTAATTTGTAAGAGTAATGGGGGACAACCTATAAATAGTATAGATAAGCATCCTCCTTCCCTGGAAGATAGGCTGGATTTCACGGTCCCTTTAATTGACGAAGGGACCGCTTTTTTGTATAATTAATTCAGATAAATTACGGCACGAGAGGCCGATTTACAAGCACCTTTAAAGATAGTCCGGAGAGGCTAATAAGGGAATATAGTTTAACACCGGTCCCCTGGGCTTGGTGTATTCTTTCATAGAAACTATCTGACCTTTTGCCCTGGGCAAAAGGTCTTTTTTGTAAGCACTACGAGGAGGTAGGAATGGCGAACGTTAGCTTGAAAGGGAGAAACCTTTTAGGGCTTCAAGATGCTACTAAGGAAGAAATCCAATTGATTTTGGATGTAGCTCAAAAGATGAAACAGGTCGTTTTGTCAGATGATAAGAAGATTCCTTATTTGAAGGGAAAGGCCATCATCAACTTATTTATGGAACCGAGCACGCGGACCCGTTCCTCTTTTGAATTGGCCGGCAAATATTTGGGGGCTGATGTCATTAATATCTCCCCATCTGGTTCTTCTATGGGCAAGGGCGAATCCTTCCGTGATACCCTTTTGACCCTTTCCTACATGGGTACAGATGCTATCGTTATGCGGCACTCTGCAGAAGGGGCTCCTCTTTATGCTACAAAGGCTGTAGAACCACTCATCATCAATGCTGGTGATGGGGCTCATGAACATCCAACCCAAGCTCTCTTGGATATGTTCACCATCAGGGAACGACTAGGATCTATTGCAGGTAAAAAAGTAGTGATTGTTGGTGATATCATGCATTCTCGCGTGGCTCGTTCTAATATCTATGGTCTTACCAAGATGGGAGCAGAGGTCCACTTGGCAGGTCCACGGACCTTGGTATACCCAGAGTTAGAAAAATTGGGAGTCACCGTTCATCATGATGTGCGTGAAGCGGTTAAGGATGCTGATGTAGTCAATGTCCTTCGCATCCAGTTGGAACGGATTAATTCCGCCCTCTACCCAACTAATCGTGAATATGCTCGTATCTTTGGCATTAATAAAGAGGTGTTGGCCTTAGCTAAACCAAATGTATTGGTCTTGCATCCAGGTCCTATGAACCGCGGGCTTGAAATTTCTCCGGATGTTGCCTATTGGGATCAATCCGCTATTCAAGAGCAGGTACGGAATGGCGTATCCGTGCGTATGGCTGTGTTGTACTTAACGATCCATGGAGGTGACGGCAGTGAGCTTGCTAATTAAAAATGGCCGGGTAGTAAACCCAGCAAAAGGACAAAATGAAATTGCTGACGTATTGGTAGATAATGGTGTGATTGCTCAAATCGGTCAAGGCCTAGAGGCTCCCGGAGCAGAGGTCTTTGACGCGACAGGCCTTATTGTAGCACCGGGTTTCATCGACATTCACACCCACTTGCGAGAACCTGGCCAAGAGGCTAAGGAAGACTTTCATTCCGGTACACAAGCAGCAGCTGCTGGCGGTTTTACTCGAGTGGCAACCATGGCTAATACGACACCAGTTGTAGATAATGCAGCCTTAGTCAGAGGCCTACAAAAACAGGCAGAACTTACAGGTCTTGTTAAGGTGAGCTTCATCGGCGCTATCTCCAAGAATCTTGAAGGCAAGCAATTGGCTGAAATGGGTGATATGGCAGAAGCAGGTGTTGTAGGTTTCTCCGATGATGGACACTATGTAGAATCTGCTGCTTTTATGCGCCGGGCTCTAGAATACTCCTCTATGTTCGGTAAGATGGTTATTGACCACGCCGAAGAAGTGTCTCTCACTAAGGAAGGGCATATGCATGAAGGCCTCGTATCCTATGAGTTAGGTGTCAAAGGACGTCCTGCAGTAGCCGAAGATATGGCTGCTTCTCGTGATATCATGCTAGCTGAAATGACAGGTGGTCATATCCATATTGCCCATGTTTCTTCTAAGCATACGGTTGATCTAGTCCGCCAAGCCAAGGCTAAAGGAATTAAGGTAACTTGTGAAGTGACAAGCCAGCACTTATCCTTCACTGATGAGTACCTCCGCCAATATAATCCAGCATTTAAGATGAATCCACCAATCCGGTCTGAAGACCATAGACAAGCCCTATTAGAAGGTTTGAAGGATGGTACTATCGACGCCATTATTACAGACCATGCACCACATGCTTATGAAGAAAAGGACCAAGAATTTTGCTGTGCACCAGCTGGCTTCTCTGGCCTTGAAACCTCGCTAGCAGGGGTTATCACCAATGCCTATGGAGCAGGTAAATTGACCATAGACCAAGTGGTAGAAAAAATGTCCACCCGTCCAGCTCAATTGATTGGCGTTGAAGGAGGCGTTTTGGAAGTGGGTAAAGCGGCGGATATTACCGTTTTCTCCACAGAGGAGCAATGGATTGTTGACCGCAATAAGTTCTACACCAAGGGCAAAACAAGTCCATTCGATGGTATGACCGTAACTGGCCGCCCTAAATTGACTGTCGTCGATGGCAAGATTGTTATGAAAGAAGGGGTTGTACTTCCATGAGAGGCAAACTAGTATTAGAAAATGGTACCGTCTTTGAAGGTGATATTCTTGGCGGGGCACCAACGGTAGGTGAGGTTGTATTCAACACAGGCATGACTGGCTACCAAGAAATTTTGACAGATCCATCCTATGCAGATCAAATTATTACCCTTACCTATCCTTTGATTGGTAACTACGGCACCTTGAATGCTATCTGCCAAGGGCCTAAACCATACGCACGAGGTTTTATCGTAGGCGAACTCTGTGACTTTCCAAGTAACTGGCAGTCCGAAGGCCTTTTCTCTGAGTACCTTCGCCTCCATGGCATTCCTTGCCTCTACAATGTAGATACACGGGCTATTACACGGGCTATTCGTAATCATGGCGTAATGAAAGGCGTTATTGTACGGGCTGATTATCCAGACGATAAGGTGCAAGAACTTTTGGCGCAGGAATTGCCACGTGACCAAGTTATGCGTGTTACCACTAAATGGCAAGGCCTTCGTGGGGACCGCAATGCAGAATTCCACGTAGCTGTGTATGATTTCGGGGTTAAAGAAAATATCCTTCGTTCCTTAGAAGCGGAAGGTTGCCGACTCACCATCTTCCCAGCTGATGCTAAGGCGGAAGATGTATTGGCTGTAAATCCTGATGGGATCTTCCTATCTAATGGTCCTGGGGACCCAGCTGATTTGGGCTTTGCCGTAGAGGAAGTGAAAAAGCTCTTCGGTAAGAAACCAATCTTTGGTATTTGTATGGGCCATCAAGTCTTAGCGCAAGCCTATGGCGGTTCAACCTATAAGCTCCCATTCGGTCATCGCGGATCTAACCATCCTGTGCAAGACCTTCGGACTAAGCGGGTGTATATTACATCTCAAAACCATGGTTATGCAGTGGATGAAAACTCCCTAGATCCAAGCAAAGTAGAGATTACCCATCGGTCTGTTAACGATGACACTGTAGAAGGAATGAAACACTTGGAATATCCGATCATTTCTATTCAATACCATCCAGAAGCATCTCCTGGGCCAACTGATAACCTCTACCTCTTTAAAGAGTTCGAAGAAATGATGAGAAAGGGTTGCTAATTATGTCTAACAAAGAATTCCATAAAGTACTCGTAATTGGTTCTGGCCCAATCATTATCGGCCAAGCGGCTGAATTTGACTACGCTGGCACGCAGGCCTGCCGGTCTCTTCGAGAAGAAGGCTATGAAGTGGTTTTGGTTAACTCTAACCCAGCGACTATCATGACGGATGAAGACATTGCTGACCGCGTCTACATCGAACCAATCTCCCTAGACTTCGTTACAGAAGTTATCAAAAAGGAACGGCCAGATGCCTTGCTAGCTACCTTGGGCGGCCAAGTGGGCCTCAATATGGCAGTAGAGCTATCTGAAGCGGGCGTCCTTGAAGAGTATGGGGTGCGCCTCTTGGGGACCTCTCTAGCAGCTATTAAGCAAGCGGAAGATCGTGAACTCTTCAAGGCTGCTATGCAGCGGATTGGTCAACCTGTACCAGAATCCGATATCTTTACCGATTTGGAGGAAGCGGTTGCCTTCGCTAACCGCATTGGTTATCCAATCATCATTCGTCCAGCTTTCACTATGGGCGGTACTGGTGGTGGTATTGCCCACGACGAAGATGAAATGTACGAAATCGCCCGTCGTGGTATTAAGTTGTCCCCCATTCACCAAATTTTGGTGGAACGGTCTGTAGCGGGTTGGAAAGAGATTGAATATGAAGTGATGCGGGATTCTGCTAACAACTGTATTATCGTATGTAATATGGAAAACATCGATCCAGTGGGCGTTCATACAGGGGACTCTATAGTTGTAGCACCATCTCAAACTTTGAATGATATTCAGTACCAAATGCTCCGGACAGCAGCGGTTGATATTATCCGCTACTTGGAAATTGAAGGGGGCTGTAACGTTCAATACGCTTTGAATCCAGATACAAACGAATACATCGTTATTGAAGTAAATCCTCGTGTATCCCGTTCTTCCGCCTTGGCTTCTAAGGCAACAGGCTATCCGATTGCCCGTGTAGCGGCTAAGATAGCTACGGGTATGACCTTGGATCAGATTGAAAATGCCATTACCGGCGAAACCAAGGCCTGCTTCGAACCAACCTTGGACTATGTAGTTACCAAATTCCCTCGTTGGCCATTTGATAAGTTCAACTTGGCAGACCGCACCTTGGGCACACAAATGAAGGCCACTGGTGAAGTTATGGCTATTGACCGGACCATGGAAGGCTCCCTCTTGAAAGCTATTCGCTCTCTTGAAATTGGCCTTGATCATATTGCCTTGCCTAAAATTGCCCATGAAAGCATGGAACAAATCATCGAACGCCTTCACTTGGTGGATGATGAGCGGATTTATGTGGTAGCAGAAGCTCTTCGCCGGGGCATTTCCGTGGAGAAAATCCACTATATCACCAAGATTGACAACTGGTTTATTGAAAAGATTAAAAACATTGTAGTCTTAGAAAAAGACTTGGCGGCTAATGGCGTGACAGAAAGCAATCTTAAAACGGCTAAGCGTTACTCTATGCCTGATGCGGTTATCGCACGCTATGCTAATACGACAGCGGAAGCTGTATTGGCTAAGCGGGAAGAGATGAAACTCTTCCCAACCTATAAGTATGTTGATACTTGTGCTGCTGAGTTTGATGCGAAGACACCATACTACTACTCTGCCTATGCTAGAGAAGATGAAGTGAAACCATTGGGTCAAGAAGGTGTTATCGTCTTGGGGTCTGGTCCTATCCGGATTGGGCAAGGGGTTGAATTCGACTACTGTTCCGTTCATTCTGCTTGGGCCCTTCGCAAGGCTGGTAAAAAATCTATTATTATCAATAACAACCCAGAAACTGTATCTACTGACTTTGATACATCTGACTCCCTCTACTTTGAACCATTGACTGTAGAGGATGTGATGGAAGTTATCCGCAAGGAACAACCGGCAGGGGTTATTGCTCAATTTGGTGGCCAAACAGCCATTAATCTGGCAGGGCCTTTGGCAGAACGCGGCGTTAAGATCCTTGGTACTTCCGTTGATGCAATCGATATGGCAGAAGATCGGGAGCGGTTTGATGAACTCTTGGCTAAATTAGGGATTCCTCGTCCTGTAGGGGCTTTGGTTACTTCTGACGAAGAAGCCTTGGAAGCAGCAAAGAAGTTACAATATCCATTAATCGTACGCCCTTCTTATGTATTGGGCGGCCGGGCTATGGAAATCGTTTATAACGATGCAGAACTCAACAAATATATGAAAGAAGCAGTTGTAGCTTCTAAGGAACACCCTGTTTTGATTGACCGCTATATGGTGGGAATGGAAGTAGAAGTCGATGCCATCGCTGATGGGGAAGACGTTTGTATCCCAGGCATTATGGAACAAATCGAACGGGCTGGGGTCCACTCTGGTGACTCCATGGCTGTATATCCAGCTCAACACTTGAGTCAAGAATTGATTGACCAAATCGTAGACTACACTCGTCGCATTGCGATTGGTCTTAATGTTAAAGGGGTTCTCAATATCCAATATATTGTATCCGCTGAAGGAGAACTCAACGTTATTGAAGTTAACCCTCGGTCCTCTCGGACTGTGCCATTCCTCTCCAAGGTTACAGGGATCAACATGGTAGAATGTGCTACTCGTATTGCTTTGGGGGCTAGTCTCAAGGACTTGGGCTTGCCATCTGGCTTGGTACCAAGCCGCAACTTGGTAGCTGTAAAAGCACCAGTTTTCTCCTTCTCTAAGATGGGCCTCGTAGAAATTGCTTTAGGCCCTGAAATGAAGTCTACGGGCGAAGTTATGGGGATTGGTCGTACTTATTCCGAAGCTCTTTATAAGGCCATTAACGGGGCTAAGATGCGGATCCCTGAAGATGGGACTATCCTTATGACCGTAGCAGATCGGGATAAAGAAGAAGCAGCCAACCTCGCTAAGGGCTTTATCGAGTTGGGTTACCACATTGAAGCCACAGGCGGTACTGGTCGCTACTTCAAGGAACATGGCGTTGACTGTAAGGTAGTCAATAAGATTTCCGAAGGGGCAGATAACTGTGCAGATCACATTAAAAATGACTCTATCGACCTCGTTTTGAATACCTTAACTGCTGGCAAGCGTCCAGAGCGGGAAGGATTCCAATTGCGCCGCTTAGCGGTAGAAATGGGTACGCCATGCCTTACATCCTTGGATACGGCACGAGAAGTATTGCGGGTTGTAGCAGATCGTAAGAACGTGGCTAATCAATCCGTTGAAGCAATGCAAGATTTCAGATTGGAGAAATAATATGAGCGGTTATGTAGAAATGGGGACCATTCTCTCTAATGACCAAATTGGTAGCGATGTGTGGATTATGGATGTCCATGCGCCTCAACAAGCAAAAGAAGCCAAGATTGGTCAGTTCTGCAACGTCCGCGTAGGCCAAGGGACGGCGCCTTTGTTGCGTCGTCCTATTAGCTATGCTGGATTCGATGCAGACAAGGGGACCATCACCTTGCTCTACCGCGTTGTAGGTCAAGGGACCGAATTGATGACTCGCATGAAAGTAGGGGACCAACTGGATTGTTTGGGACCTTTGGGCCAAGCTTTTGAAGCATCTTCGAACATGCTTCTCGTAGGTGGTGGCGTGGGGATTGCTCCTATGCTTTGTATTGCCTCTCATTTAGAAAAGGGCCAAGAGGCCCAAGTAATCTTGGGTTTCCGCAACCAAAGCGAAAGCTTCTGGGCGGATCTCTTTAAGAATACACCTGTTAAGGTGCACATCACCACAGACGATGGATCTATGGGGACTAAGGGGTTCCCAACAACTATCATGCCTAACTTAATTGAGGCTAATAGCTTTACATCTGTTATGACTTGTGGTCCCATGCCTATGATGAAGGGGGTTGCTAAGGTGGCTGCTGAGCAAGGTGTGCCTTGCCAAGTATCCTTAGAAGAACGGATGGGCTGTGGTACTGGTGGTTGCTTGGGTTGCGCCTGCGATGGACGCGATGGTAAGCGCTACAAGGTATGTAAGGATGGTCCTGTATTTCCTGCTGAGGAGGTGTTCTTCTAATGGTTGAACGCGATTTAAATCATACGGTACAAGCAATCGACCGTCTTGCTATCGATTACTGCGGCATCAAGATGAAGAACCCTATTATTGCTGCTTCTGGGACCTTTGGCAATGGACCTGAATACGCTCCTTATCTTGATCTGTCTAATGAGGTGGGCGCCATTTCCGTCAAAGGCTTAACCCCTAAGGGACGGAACGGTAATAAAGGGACTCGTATTGCAGAGACCCCATCGGGCCTCTTGAATTCTATCGGCCTAGAAAACCCTGGGGCAGAGTATTTTGTAGCGCATATCCTTCCTGATCTTCAGAAGTACGATGTACCACTCTTGGCTAATATGTCTGCTGGCTCTGTAGATGAGTTTGCTTGGATGGCAGAAACTCTTACAGTAGATGGCATTGCTGGCTTAGAAGTTAATGTATCCTGTCCTAATGTAGAGTGCGAGGGCATGGCCTTTGGGGTGGACCCTAAGGTGGTAGAAAGGGTCACTAAGGCTGTTAGGGCTAAAACCAATAAGCCTATTATTATCAAGCTGTCTCCTAATGTAACGGATATTGCTGAAATCGCTCGTGCCTGTGAGGCTGGTGGTGCTGATGGGGTCAGCCTCATTAATACCCTCTTGGGTATGGCTATCGATCCACGGACTCGCCGTCCAATTTTGGGCAATATTTACGGTGGTTTCTCTGGACCTGCTGTTAAACCAGTGGCGCTCCGTATGGTCCATCAAGTATCCAAGGCTGTAAAGATTCCTATTATTGGCCTTGGCGGGATCATGACAGGAAGTGACGCAGCGGAATTTATGTTAGCGGGTGCTTCTGCTGTACAAGTAGGCACCGCTACTATGATAGACCCTAGGGCTATCGGACGCATTGCTCGCGAATTGGATCACTACTGTCAAGAACAAGGCTTTGAATCCGTCTCTCAATTGACGGGTGCCTTGATTATGGACTAAATTTAACATGAATAAAGAAAGAGCCCTTGGCTTAGATATTGTCTAAGCCAAGGGCTCTTTCTAATGGTTATAAGTTAGCTTCGTAAAACTCAATAAATTGTTGGGCTACAGGAGATAGGGCATGGCCTTTAAGGATGATGAAGGCCTTTTTGAAGGTTTCAGAAAAGTCCTTTACCTTAACCCGCATCATTTGCCGTTGGTTAATGGCTTCTTTTTCCTCCATAGGCACTAGGGCTATGGACCGGCCTGTAGCAGCCCATTCGATAGCGGCAGCCTTAGTCGTAGAAATGATGGACACATTGAGGGTTTCTAAATTAGCGAGGGAGGACTGATTAATCATCCGCACAGACCCTCCGGATAGAGCTAGAGGACGGTTCTTAATATCATTCCAGGTAATATCATTCTTGTCCTTATCCGCAAAGAAGACATCCTTTCGGAAGATAGCATAGAGTTGCTCTTCTTGGGTAAAGATGATGTCAAATTTTTCATGGTCTACCATGTGCTCGTTGACAATGCCCAACTCGGCTACACCAGTAATGAGCTTTTCCACTACATCCGCCATGAGCCCTTCGTAGAGTGCGTATTGGACGGACGGGTATTTTTGTGCAAAGGCTGGAAGGTGTTGCTGTAGAATTGACGTCGATCGAGAGGCTGATGCAGCAATCCGTAAGGTTCCGTCAATCTTTGCAGTTAAAGCCCGCACTTCATTATGGAGTTCTTCGTCGATGGCACAGAGTTGTTGTGCCTTGTCGTAGAAAATACGGCCTGCTTTGGTGAGCTCTAATTTGGCCCCCCGTTGCCCCCGCTTAATTTTGAGCAGAGGAGTTCCAAATTCGGCTTCTAAATATTTGAGTTGTTTGGAAAGGGCTGGTTGGGTAATATGTAAAATTTCAGCGGCTTGTGTCATATTGCCAGCTTGTATTAGGGTGATAAAGTTATGGTAGTAGGATGTGTCCATAGAATCCTCTCTTTTCTTATAGCCTCTATAGGTAGATGGGAAGTAAGACGGATCAGTCCTTATTGGTGGAACCATCCGATTCTTGATAGGGAAGACTTACTTCTTGTAGGTCGCCGCATTCAATGATCGCCTTGCCACCAGTGGCATTGGTGATGGCCTCTGATAGGCTACTTAAGTCTTGGGGTGGTACATAGACGGCTAGGCTTACTTGTGCGCCGAAGTCGCTAGTATAGCTATAGCCCTGGTCGACTAAGAGGCGTTCAATACTTCCGTAAAGTGCGTAGTCTAGTGTGATATGTAAGACTTGTCGAAGGGTATGTAATTCTTTGGGGGCTCCATGGGTGGCCAAGGACGCTGCGTGGGAGTAAGCTCGAATAAGACCTCCGGCCCCGAGTTTAATCCCTCCAAAATAGCGGGTAACTACGATGGCTGCGTTGGTTACGCCTGTTTTCTTGAGGACTTCCAAAATGGGTTTGCCTGCTGTGCCAGATGGCTCGCCGTCATCTGAGGACCGCTGTTGCTCTTGGCGAGGTCCTATAGCAAAGGCTGTACAGTTGTGGCGGGCATCCCAAAATTCTTTTTTTATGCTAGTGATAAAGGACTGGGCCTCCTCCTCGCTTTGGCAAGGGGCTATACTAGCGATAAAACGAGACTTCTCTATAGTATATTCTGTGCGATAGGACTGGCTGACCGCTATATAATCCTTTTGTTGGCTTATGTCTCGCATGGCTAATCCTCATTTTCACACTAAATATATATCATTATAACAGAAAACTAGACATAATATAACTGTTCGTTATAGTTAAAAAATAATGAATCGTCGAAATTTGACATTATTTATCATCTAGGTGTAACCTTAAATAGTAAATCCTGTAGAATTACTAGGGAATTAAAATCCTTTTTACAAGGGAATTATGAGTATGATAAAGGCTCCTGTTTTGTAAAAGAGGTTAGGTATGAAAAAAGAGTTTGATATTACGGGCATGCACTGTGCAGCCTGTGTAAAACGGGTAGAGAATGTCGTATCTAAATTAGACGGCGTGGAAGATGTAAAGGTGAACCTTTTGACCCGGAAGGGGACTGTTGACCTAAAAGAAGGGACGAGTCTCACATCAGAGGCTATTATTGAGGCCATTCAGGGTATTGGCTTTGGCGCTGAGGAAGCAGATCCCACTAAGCAAGAAATTGAAAAGCCAGACCTTAAGAAGCCGATTGCACGCTTTGTAATAGCTGCTTGCATGGCCGTGCCAATGATGGTATCCATGTTCTTACCTAATTTTGGCCTAGAAGACTATATGCTACCAATCGGCGTAGAATTTGTCTTGGCATCTATTGCTCAATTTGGTCCGGGCCTTGTCTTCTATAAGGGGGCTTGGTCAGCGATCAAATCCGGTGCCTTAACAATGGATGTCTTGGTTGTTATGGGAACTTCGGTAGCCTATCTCTTCTCTATTTATCATTGGCTCATCATGGTTCATCCAGCAGGCCACCATCCTCATGTCTACTTTGAAACTTCTGCATGGCTCATTACCTTTATCCTCCTAGGGAAACTTTTGGAAGAAGTGGCTAAGGGGCGGACCTCTGAAGCCTTGCAAAAGCTCATCGCCTTGCAACCAGCAGTGGCCCACGTAGAACGGGATGGACAGGTGGTGGATATCCCTACTAGCCAAGTTAAACCAGGGGACCGCATTCAGGTGCGGGCCGGTGAAAAGATTCCAGTGGACGGGACTCTCTTGGAGGGTTATTCCACTGTGGATGAATCTATGTTGACAGGGGAATCCTTGCCGGTAGAAAAGAAGGTGGGCCTTGATGTCATCGGCGCTACCATTAACTTGACTGGCTCTTTTACTATGGAAGCCAAGAAGATTGGCATGGACACCATGCTGTCGCAAATCATTAAGATCGTGGAAGAGGCGCAAACATCCAAGGCCTCCATACAACGGATTGCCGATGTTGTGGCTGCCTACTTCGTGCCGGCTGTTATTGGTATAGCTGTCCTTACGGGTTTAGTATGGTACTTCCTCTTGGATGGAAGTCTTAACCAATCCGTCCTCTCCGCTACGGCTGTTTTGGTTATCGCTTGCCCTTGTGCGTTGGGATTAGCGACCCCAACTTCTATCATGGTAGGGTCTGGTTTAGGTGCTGAACATGGCATTCTCATTAAGTCGGCTGAGTTTTTGGAAAAGACTGGTGGTCTTAATGCCCTCGTGGTGGATAAGACTGGGACTCTTACTCAAGGGGTCTTGGAAGTTAGACAGTTTACCAACTATGCGGGCCATGAAGAGGACAATATGAAATATATGATGGCCTTGGAAGGAAAGACATCTCACCCAATTGCCATTGCCATGACTTACTATGGGGAAGATAGGGGCTATAACAAGCTGGATCCATCCATAAGCTTAGGGGACTTTAAGGATGTTCCTGGTAAGGGTCTAGAAGGGACTGTTGATGGCCATCTCTTGCAATTGGGCCATAGCCGATGGATGACTGATTTAGGGTATCCAATGGAAGCCATTTTACCTGATGTACTAGCTCTGGAAGAACAAGGGGCTTCTGTTTCCCTCTTAGCCGTGGATGGCACTGTATCCGCCCTCTGGGCCGTAGAAGATCAATTGCGTCCAGAAACTAAGAAGGTCGTCGCTGATTTGAAGAAAAAGGGCGTTGAAGTGTGGATGTTGACGGGGGATAATCGGCGGACCGCTCAATACATCGCCAAGCAAGCTGGCATTGAGCATGTCATAGCAGAAGTCTTGCCTCAGGATAAGGCTTCTAAGGTAGCAGACCTGCAAGCCCAAGGCAAACGTGTCGGCATGGTAGGGGATGGAATCAATGATGCTCCTGCCTTAGCTACGGCAGATATCGGCTTTGCCATCGGGTCTGGTACGGACATAGCCGTAGAAGCAGCAGATATTGTCTTGGTTCGTAATGACCTTAACTCGTTGGTACAAGCTATTAACTTGAGCCGTAAGACCTTGACTAATATCAAGCAAAACCTCTTCTGGGCCCTAATTTTTAACTGTATTGGTATTCCATTAGCCGCAGCTGGTCTCCTTAATCCAATGATCGCTGGTACAGCCATGGCTTTCTCCTCAGTTACAGTTGTATCTAATGCCCTACGGCTAAAATTGGCTAACATCGAAAAGTAAATCAATGATAAGTTAATAAAGCTATCTCAAGACCTGTTAAGGGAAAATCCTTGACAGGTCTTTTTCTTATTTGCTAACATAAGGTGTAAAGCAAATTGCCTTGTCAGAAAAATATAATTAGTTTGACTTTAATAGAGAGAAGGAACGATGGAAGAACGAGTTTTGGTTAGCCTGCTCATTGACTTCTATGGCGCCTTATTAACAGAGAAACAACTACAATGCATAGTACTTCATCATGAGGATGACATGTCCCTAGCAGAAATTGCTGATCAATTGGGGGTGTCTCGTCAGGCCGTGCATGATAATTTACAGCGAGCCATGCAGATCCTTAATGGATATGAAGAGTCCTTGCATTTAGTTAGGAATTACGAACGCCGTGAGGCTTTAATCGACAAGATGCGGCAGGAACTACAAGCAGCGGTGGTCGATAAGGCTGCTATGCAACAATTGTTGGCGCAAATGGAGGGATAGTATGGCTTTTGACAGCTTGACAGAAAAACTACAAAACGCCTTTGACTCCTTGAAGGGGAAGGGGAAAATCACAGAAGAGGATGTGAACTTTGCCCTTCGTCAAGTGCGGACAGCCCTTTTAGAAGCGGACGTAAACTTTATGGTGGCTAAGGACTTTATCAAGTCCGTTAAGGAAAAAGCCCTAGGGGAAGAAGTCTTTGGTTCTATGAACCCAGTGCAAACGGTTATTAAAATCGTAAATGATGAGTTGACAGAGCTCTTAGGTGGGACCCAGTCCCGTATTATGATCGCGTCCAAACCACCAACAATCATTATGTTGGTGGGCCTGCAAGGGGCAGGGAAGACGACTACTGCTGGCAAGCTGGCGGTCTACCTTCGTAAGCAGGGTAAACACCCACTTCTTGTAGCAGCTGACGTATACCGTCCGGCGGCTATTAAGCAATTGCAAGTGGTGGGCAAGCAAATTGATATCCCTGTCTTTGCAGATGAAAAACCCGGTGCGGATCCGGTGGATATAGCGCGGCGGGCTGTAGAACAATCTACCTCCATGTTAAAAGACGTAGTCATCATCGATACGGCAGGACGCTTGGCTATCGATGAAGTTCTCATGGATGAACTGGCCCACATCAAGGGGCAAGTGAAGCCGCATGAAATCCTCTTGGTTGTGGATTCCATGATTGGCCAAGACGCGGTGACAACGGCGCAAACTTTTAATGAAAAATTGGGCGTTGATGGCGTTATTCTCACCAAATTGGATGGGGATGCCCGCGGTGGTGCGGCCTTGTCTATCAAGGCTGTAACTGGACTTCCTATCAAGTTCACCGGGGTTAGCGAAAAAATGGATGGCTTTGATGTGTTTTATCCTGATCGTATGGCCTCTCGCATCTTGGACCTAGGCGATTTTAAGACCCTGATTGAATCCGTTCAAGGGGCTATCGATGAGGAAGAAGCCCGGGAAATGGCCAAGAAGATGGCTAAGAATCAATTCACCTTAGATGATTTCTTGGCACAGATGAACCAAATCCGTAAGCTAGGTCCTCTTGGCAATATTTTAGGTATGCTTCCAGGTATGGGGAAACTCAAGGATCAATTGGGTGACTTTGACCTTAACTCTAAGGAAGTGCGCCGCGTAGAAGCTATCATCAAATCTATGACGGCGGCAGAGCGGCAGGATCCCAAAATATTGAATGGCTCACGTCGTAAGCGAATTGCTGAGGGGTCTGGCATGACTGTGCAAGATGTCAACCGCCTCATCAAGCAATTTGAAGAAATGAGCAAGATGATGAAACAATTTAAGGGACTTTCAGGGGGCGGCAAAAAGGGCATGTTCCCTAAGTTACCTTTCATGTAAGATGTAATTCCTCCCTTCCTTGAAGGGGGAGGCATTACGGCACAATTTTATGCCTGTATCTATGGCCTACCTTGTGGGGGAAGGCCATACCATACGTGCCGCAGGCACAGGGCCCACTGCTCAGTCGGAGAGGGGCCCGGACTAAATATTCAAGGAGGTGAATCTCACATGTTGAAAATTCGTTTGACTCGTTTGGGTGCTAAAAAAGCTCCTTACTACCGTATCGTTGTTGCTGACTCCCGTGCTCCACGTGAAGGTCGTCCAGTTGACACAATCGGTGCTTACGACGCAACTAAATCCCCAGCTATGGTTTCCATCGATGAAGAAAAAGCTATCGCTTGGTTGGGTAAAGGTGCGCAACCTACAGACACAGTACGTTCTTTGTTGAAACAAGAAGGCGTAATGGCTAAATTCGCAGCTGCTAAAAAATAATTAATTGAAAGGCAGATTATATGAAAGATTTAATTTCATTAATTGCGCGGTCATTAGTTACGCAGCCGGATGCCGTTAAGGTTACCGAAGTCGATAAGGGGCATATGGTAGTCTATGAACTCCATGTAGCGCCAGATGATAAGGGTAAGGTCATTGGCAAGGGCGGCCGTATCGCACAAGCGATTCGAGCCGTTGCTAAGGCTGCGGCCATCAAGAAGAACAAGAAGATATCTGTAGATATTGTCTAGGGAGATAAAAATGGAAGAAATGAAACTTCGTGTCCCTGTGGCGGTAAAAGCGGTTGTCACTGAATTGCTTAAAGATCGTATGATCACTGATTTAGAAGAACGTTTACAAACCGTTGACCAAGATTTGATGCAAATCGAATTTCAAGCCCAACGGTTGATGACGGAACAAGCTAAATTAGATCCAAACGGTCTAGCACATATTCGTGAACAAATCGAAGAACAAAAACAACGGGCTAACTCTTTCAAGGCAGAAGTAACAGCTAAGTTGGAAGAAGTTAAAGAGCTTACCTTGGGGGCCGAAATTCCACAAGGTCAGTTGGAACAAGTTATCACTGTCAAGGTGGGGGATAACCTCGACGACATCATGGGTGCTGAAATCATCCTTGAAGACGGTGTAGTAAAAGGTTTCCGTGGCTAATAGAGTCCGGGAAGACTTGTTTACCATAGGCATTATCATTGCCCCGCACGGTGTGCGGGGTGATCTTCGTATTATGCCGCAAACCGATTTTCCCGATCGGTTCCTCGAGATGGATGCCTGTTACATAGATGGTAAAGTCCACCATTTAACATCCGCTCGTTTTCACAAACAATACATTTTAGCTTCCTTTAAGGAAATTCCTGATCGCAATAGGGCCGAGCTCTATAGTAAAAAGGAAATTCAAGTAAAGCGGGAAGACCTTGTTCCTTTACCAGAAGGACGTTACTATATCTTTGACCTCATTGGGCTAGATGTAGAGGACACCCAGGGCCGTCATTTGGGGACTCTGACTGATGTGTTGCAGCCTGGTGCTAACGACGTTTACGTAGTCAGCCAAGAAGGGCAAGCTGATCAACTCTTTGCTAACATTCCTAGCGTTGTTATCAAGGTTGATTTAGAGAATAAGAAAATTATTGTAGACCCTCCAGAATGGATTTAATCCAAGGAGGGTTTTTTATATATAGAGAGGTCTTGTTCGTAGTATAATATAGGTATATTTGTATACTTAGATTTTACCTATATCTATTGATTGAACATTTGACTGTGTGAGGAATCCCCTATGCGTATTGATTTTGTTTCTCTCTTTCCAGACTTCTTTGATGCTTTTTTTGATCATTCTATCATCAAACGGGCTATTGAAAGCGATAAACTTCACATGGGGGTGACGAATCCTAGGGATTTTTCCCATAACAAGCACAAGCAGGTGGATGATACCCCATATGGGGGTGGGGGCGGTATGCTTATGATGGCACCACCTATTTTTGAAGCGGTGGAATCCATCACCCAAGAGTCTGGTATCAAGCGTCGGATTATCTTTATGGGACCTGCGGGCCAACCTTTTACCCAAGAAAAGGCCCGAGAATTGGCTAGTTACGACCAAGTGGTCTTGGTTTGTGGCCACTATGAAGGAGTAGATTATCGGGTGGAAGAACATTTGGTGGATGAAACCATCTCCATTGGTGACTATGTCCTTACAGGAGGTGAACTGCCTGCTATGGTAGTAGCTGATGCGGTAGCCCGTATGATTCCTGGCGTCTTAGGGGCGGCTAATGGGGCCCAGGAGGATTCTTTTTATCAACCGCTTCTAGAGTGCCCTCAGTATACTAAACCTCGTGATTATAGGGGGTGGGCAGTGCCAGATATGCTTTTGTCAGGTCACCATGCCAATATTAATGCTTGGCGCTTAGAAGAGTCCCTCAAGCGAACTTTGCTTAGCCGGCCAGACCTCTTGCATAGGGATTTGACCCAAGAAGAGGCTAAGGCCTTAAGAAAACTTCAAGAAGAGAGGGCTCTAAGGCATATTGTGGAAGGCGAAGATAAATAGCTTATAGACTGTGTTAAGACATGAAAAAACTGGAGAATAGGCGGAAATAATAAGGCCTATTTGCTCTTGTTAGATATGAGGTAGGAGATCGATTTATGAAAGCCTTAGTGATTGGTGCAAGTGGCGCTGTTGGCACACATATTGTGAAGGAATTATTGGATCATCCAAGCTATGATGAGGTCCACGTTTTTGTTCGTAAACCTACAGGTATAGTAGCGCCTAAATTGACTGAGCATATAGTTGATTTTGATGTCATGTACGATTGGGCTAAGGAGCTGACAGGGGATGTGCTCTTCTCTTCTATGGGAACGTCCAAAAGGGCGGCGGGCTCTAAGGATGCTCAATGGCGGGTTGACTATGATTACCAATATAATGTGGCTCGTATGGCAGCTCATCAGGGTGTGAATACCTATGCCTTGGTATCCTCTGCTGGGGCGAGCGCTGATTCTTCCTTCTTCTATCTGTCCATGAAGGGGTTTCTAGAAGAAGCGGTAGAAAAGATGGAATTTAAGCATATTGTCATCGCTCGGCCTGCTAGTCTCATTCGACCTAAACCTAAATTGGCTGAAGTCATCAGCTGTCGTGCCTTTGGTCTTATCAATCGAGTGGGCCTTGCTAAGGATTGGGAACCAATTGATGCTGCTGTCGTGGCCCATGCTTTAGTAGAAGAGGCGACGGGTCGAGTTCTTAAGGGCAAGCAAGAAGGCCTTAGTCGGACTTGTATCTTATCTAATCGCCATATGCTTGACCGTTATACAGGTTAGGTCGTGCTATATACCTAGCCGTAAAAAGATTTTGCTGGGAGTGCTTCTTCTAGTTTTGAGCTATTTAATATTGTTTAAGAGGGGAGGGTGTGTTTGTGGAATTTAAGTGCTATGAGGTCATAGAAATCCAAGGCAAGCGGTATGTCATTATAGAAAAAATTGCCTATAAGAAGAACCTTATGGCTGGCAAGCCCTTGAAGGATAAGTTATCCACTCTGGTAGATGGCTCGATTTTGCGGGCTGATTCCTGGTGTGAATATGGTCTTAAGTCCGCTGATAATGGATTTAAACGGTGGTTGACCATTGAGAATGATCAGTCCCAACAGGCAACCCTTTCCGATCCTGTCTTGCGGTCTAATCCACCAGAATTCTTTAAGCTAGTGGACCAGGGCGTTCAACAGGTTAATCGAGTGGTAGGCGATAGCTTGGCTTCTTTTGGGGATATAGCAGACTATTGGGAGTATGAGCATACGGTTGATGGAAAGACCTACACATACTTTAAGGAGTCCTGGCATGAGGGGAAATCTGATTATGCTTTGGGCGAGAAAATCCCTCTTTCATCCATTCGTGTCTGCGCAGATCAGGCTGCCAATGCGTTGAGTAAGAAGGCCCGTAAACAGAGTTCTGGCGCCTTACAACTTAAGGTCTATGGTTGGACCTTTCTGGTGCTTGCCTTTATTGTAGCTGTCTCCATTCTATCGGATATGTCTTGGCATTCCTTTAGATCTGGTATAGGGTTTCCTTACACTATGGAGGAATACATGGAGGACCACGATGTGTCTTATGTGTTGCAGCGGTCGGAAACACAAGGACCTCACCATATCTATCATTCTAATTTAGATCCAACGATGACAGCGATTCAATTGTTAGAGGCAATCGATGGTAATGTCTATTGGGTTGACTTGCTAGCTGATAAGAATCAACCAGAAGTCTTTATCTCTACGGAGAATGAAATGTGTATGATCTATGCCAAAAATGGTCTCACCTATGTGGATATTGGTAAGAGAAAAGAGGTTCAAGCTGATATAGAGGATGAACTTTCAAAGAATCGAGGCTATTCCCATATCCTCCAGGCTTATGCTAGGCTCTTGCGAGGAGATGAGGGCGGAGGTTGGGAGGCTTTACGCCAAGATAGTAGTTTGAACAGTATAGATTATGAACGATTTAAGGAACGGGACCACTAGTTGTGTTGATAGAGCTATAGGAGATCAATAGTATGCTCGATATGATTTACATACCAGATATTTTACTCACTATTTTTTATGCCTGCTTTGGCATTCTTTTGATGTTGACGGCCAATACAGTTATTGACTTCTTTGTGCCGGGCAAGTTTAGCAAGGCCATTAAGAACGGTAACTGTGCCGTTGCTTGGTTGTCAGCAGGGTCCTTTATCGGAATCGGACAAATCTTGCGGGCCGTGATTATGTCCCCAGCTGTTGGTCCTGTGGATACATCTCTCCTACATGGGGTCGTGGCTAGCCTTGTGTATGCTATCTTGGGGATTGTACTCTTTGTCATAGGCTACCTCTTTATTAATCTTTGGCATAAGCAGTATAACCTGACCGAGGAAATTATGAATGGCAATACGGCCGCGGGCATTTTGGTCTTCGGTATTTTCGTAGGATTGGCCCTCGTTGTCAGTGGAGCCGTCCACTAGGAGTTCTTTATGTATCAACCAAGTAAGAAGACTTTACTCCTGACCCTAGCCTTTGTTTCCGCTGCGGGAGCAACTGGTTTGACCTATACCTATTGGGAGGATATATCCTTTGCTGTTTGCCAATATATCTATCCTGAAGCCAACGAGGGAGAGGCTCGCCTAGAGGATAGTGAGGGGACTCGCTATACCCTCCTTAACCATGGCGATGGTAAGGAAACGGCCCTGTATGACGATAATAAGTCCCTTACCTTCCACCGCGACAAGGCTGGTAATTTGCTATGGGATGCGGGACTAGCAGGTCTTTTCCCTAGGATGGCTGCTTCCTACTATGCCTTCCACGGCTTTAATACGCCGCCCGCTCGGATGGATGGCCCTACTATGACCTATCGGGCTATGGCGCCTCTGGAGGCTTACCAAGAACCGGATAAGTACATAGCTAAGGGGACTGGTGCACACGGATATGGTGGTAGGAGTTATTGGGGATCTCGATCTGCTAAAGACTACGAAGAAAAGCCTAGTAAACGGTCTAGCTTTGTTGGTCGTAAGGTGGGTTTTGGGTCCGCAGGTGCTCGGTCCAGTAGTTCTTAGGAGGTCTTAATGCAATCCTATATAGATCAATTGGATAGAAAGGTCTTTACCTTCATTGATTATGAAGGTTATGATGACCGGTATCCGGCCTTGTCCACGCAAGCTTTTTCAACGGATTTTTATGAGGAAATTCGTCAGGTTTCTCGTGGGCTATTTGGTATTTTCTGCAAGGCTACCCAAGTCTTCCAAGCAGGACCTGATGAGTTTGCTCGGCAGATGGATATGCCCCAGGAGCTTATTCCCTATCTTCATAAAGCCAATGTCTTAGGCCTACCTACTTGGTTGTCCCGCTTTGATTTTGTCTTGGATCGGGATGGGCATCTAAAGATGGTAGAACTTAATGCGGATACTCCGTGCTTTCTGATTGAAAGCTACTATGCTAATGGGGTGGCTGCGAGCTTTGTGGGTAAGCCAGATCCCAATGAGGGGCTTCGTGATGACCTAAGGACCTATTTGGGAGGGATCCATGATGTGGTCATGACCATGGCTAGCAAGGGGCAGATTGAGTCTGCTAGCTCTATCCCTGAGCGGCCCTTTGTCTTTGCTTGCTTTGATGATTATATAGAGGATGCGGCGACCACGCGTTTTCTCATGAAAGAGATGCAGACCGCCCGCCCTCATATGGATGCCCGATTTTTGTCCCTTTATGATATGGCTATTGATCCAAGTGGTATCCCGCTTGATGATGGGGCTTATGCAGCAGGCCTTTATCGTCTCCATCCTATGGAACTTCTTATCGATGAGACCACGCCGGATGGGGAGCCTTTAGGACATTATTTCTTGGACCTCTATCAAGAAGATAAATTTGCCCTCTTTAATCCACCGGAGGCTATTATCATGCAGAATAAGTCCTTTATGGCTTTGGTCTACGCCCTCTATTTAACGGACCGATTCTTCACGCCTCAAGAGCGTAGGCTCATTGAAGATTACCTGGTGCCATCTTATTTTGAAAATGATTTTTCTGCTTTAGCAGATGGTTCTTATATTCAAAAGGAAATTTGGGGGCGAGAAGGCCGCCACGTGAAGGTGATGGAAAAGCGAAATGGTGAGGCTCAGGTCCATTTGGAAAAAGAAGTAGCTAACTACGATGATATTGTTTGCCGAGACAGCAATCGGCTCATGTACCAAGACTTTATTCAGCAAAAGATTTTTCGCCATAGGGTTGATTCTGGTACCAAAGATGGGTACTTGACACTGTCCTGCTGTATGTTAGGCGGCAAACCATCTGCTGTGGGCTGCCGTTTTTCACCAGAGGAAATCGCTGGCACAGAAGCTTATTTTGTGCCTTTAGTGGTTGAATGATTAATCTTGGTAAACAAAATTTAAAAAACACAGGAGATATAAGGCTTTGGCTAATTTATATATAGGGCTTGTTCACTATCCCATAATGAATAAGCATAAGGATGTCATTACGACAGCCATCACAAACTATGATATTCACGATATTGCCCGCGCATCGATTACGTACGATGTGTCTAAGTATTTTATCATCCATAATATACCCGCTCAACGCGAATTAGCGGCTACCATTATGAACCATTGGAAGACTGGTTTTGGGTCTACTTATAATCCGGATCGCAAGGATGCTTTCAGCGGGGTTGAGCTGGTTAACTCCATTCGATCGGCTATAGAAAAAATTGTGGAATTAGAGGGTCAAAAGCCCATCATTGCCACGACTGATGCTAGGACCTATGATAATACCGTATCCTACGCCTGGATGCGTAGAACCATTGAAAATGGCGACCGTCCTGTGTTAGTATTATTTGGTACCGGCTATGGTATGACTAAAGAAACTATGGAAGACTTTGACTACATTTTGGAGCCAGTCTACGGCCATGGGCAATATAATCATTTATCCGTGCGCAGCGCCGTTTCAATCATTTTGGATCGCTTGCGGGGCGAAGCATGGTGGACTAAAGAATAATAGGCTGGAGGGGAAGAGACTCCTCTAGACCTAGTAGTTGTGACTAGGAGGGCATTATGTCTGGACATTCTAAATGGGCGAATATTAAACATAAAAAAGGAAAAACAGATGCCTTAAAGGCAAAGGTTACTACTAAAATTAGCCGTGAAATCACTGTGGCTGTACGCATGGGGGGTGCAGACCCTACAGGCAATATGCGCCTTAAATTGGTTTTGCAAAAAGCTCGTGAAAATAACATCCCTAAGGATAATATTAAACGCGCTATCGACAAGGGCCTAGGTGCTGGCGATGCAGCAGCTTATGAAGAAATGGTTTACGAAGGATATGGTCCTAACGGTGTAGCTGTAACGGTTAATGTTATGACCGATAATAAGAACCGGGCCGCTGCCGATGTGCGCCATGCCTTCTCTAAAAATGGTGGTTCCTTGGGCGCGACTGGCTGCGTAGCTTGGATGTTTAAATCCAAGGGCATTTTTGTTATCGATGCAGAGGGCCATGACGAAGAAGAAGTGATGATGATTGCCCTCGATGCAGGTGCTGAAGACTTCAAGTCTGAAGATGGTGCTTTTGAAATTTACACAACTCCAGAAGGCTTTGATGCGGTAGAAGCTGCCTTAGCTGATGCGGGTATTGAGACCCAAGTGGCTAAGATTTCCATGGTGCCAGATACCTATGTGGAACTCAATGGGGAAGATGCAGAAAAAATGCAAAAAATGTTGGATGCCTTGGAAGACTTGGATGACGTACAAGATGTATTCCACAATGGAATGCTACCTGACGAAGAATAAATAAATACAGTAAAATAGCACCATTACAGGGTTTATGGTAATTCTGTAGTGGTGCTATTTCTGTTTAAAAACATATAAATTTAAGATGGTTGCTATACCGTTGCTAAACTTTTTAGATGAAAATATAAGGGTGTAATTTAGGGTTACACCCTTTCTCAATATGTTGGTAAGCTATCCACAAAATCTAATAACTGATTAATTGTCTTATGTGTATAAACCTCACTGGTTACATCGTCATTATGGCTATGACCTACTATCTCTTTTAAAGTGAATAGATCTAGCTTTTGATTTCTTGCCATGGTTATAAATGTATGGCGTGTATCGTGGCGTTTGTGTTCAGATAGCCCTAATTCTTCGCATAATAGCCCTAGACGGCGGTCAATGCGTTGCGGTATATAACCACTAGGCAATAGGGTAGTACTCTTAGAATTACGAGCTAGCTCATGTATTTCTTCGACAAAAGGCAAGATACATTTAGCAATAGGGATAATCCTATCCGTACCTGCCTTAGTCTTACCGCCACCAATCATATATCGCTTATCCAGGCGAACATTAGACATCTTAATGCCATATAATTCAACTGGTCTAAGTCCTGTATAGATATATATCAATAGTACTTTGACTAACTTGTCATCTGTATGTTGCCATAGTGTAGCTATTTCCTTGTCAGTAAAAGGCTTGTGGATAGTCGATTTAACCAAAGGCGGTAAGGTTATCATGCTTGCGTAATTCTTGGTTACAATATCATTCTTGATAGCCTCTTTATAAACCCCACTGACTGCCTTTAGGATTGTCTCATGTGATGACCGCCCCAGGTGCTTATAGGCATCAAAAATCGCCTGTATATGGGCTAACCGTATATCCTGCATGGGCATATTCCATATAGGGGTTAGTTTTGCTTTGGCAGCACTGAATTTGCCTTTCTTTATATCAACCCCTTGGCGTTCCTTTTCCTTTATCATCAAAGCCCACGCATCAGCAAAAGTAACGGACTGATTGTTATACTTATCAGGGTTAAAATGATATTCCGCTAGGGCATTCCATGCGTCATTAGCTTTTGCGTATGAACCTAATCTTTTACGGATACATTTACCCTCATCGGTATATCCTATGGTTATCATGGCTACATACGGCTTTCTAAGTGGCTTATGCTTTAACTTATACACTGACCCAGTGCCGTTGGCTCTCTTCATTGCCATATTATCATCTCCTTAGACAACAATAGCCCTCTATTCTAATAACTAGAGTAGGGGGCTATTTGTCTTAATTAAAGCGAAGAAAACCACATGCGATAAGCCGTGTAAAACACAGCATTGCCTGTATTGTATCCGTTTGAACCTTTTGAAATATCCATGACTTGCCTGTCAGGTAGAACATCCCAAGTGTTTCCGTTGTCTAGACTTCCCTCAGTTGTGGAGATTTTCATTTCTTTAGTATTAATATCATAGAAGAATCTTGATTTATACAATACAACTACGCCTCGTTCTAAACTAACATGCTTTACAACGGCATCAATAGTATAGAGCGGTGGCTCATATCGGACTACGTTAACACTATCTACGTCAATATACCAATCCGACATAATATTACTTGACACTCTTACGAAATCTGTAGCCGATACAGGTGTGAATAAAGAGCAAACCATAACCAATAACAATACAAATACCTTTTTCATATAACTTCCCTCACAACACATGACAATAAAAGTTAACTCCTAATAGATCAGCATCATGTTCAGCATCATGCGTTATCCGCTCTATGATACCTGCTTGCAATTCACTATAAAAGTCATCGCCGTTTATATGCGTTAACTCATGCACATTGGCTAGCAACATTTCTCGTATGAGCGATTTTATATAGGTGTTAATTTATCATTTGTAGATAAATCTATTTTTGTTGATATAATCAATGGTTATTATAGCTACATATAATTTTATAAGATTTATATGTATGAGCTTATAAACCGCACCTATTTCAATTGTAATGTTAATTGCAACTATCTATTACTTTGCTTTGATTTTAGATAATCAATAAACCGATTTAACTCTTTAATGCTATCGTTATCTAGCGTATTCAAAACTTCATATATATCATTTAAAGCTATTGATGGATTAGAGGCATTTCCATCTCTATCTTTATGATCAAATCCCATTAGCCAGGAAGGAGTAACCTGTAAAGCAGTTGCTATAGTATATATTTTGTCTTGTTTTGGTGAATACTTTCCACTTAGATATTCAGATATAGAGGAGTTGCTGATTCCTGTTCTTTTTGATAATTCGGATTTTGTGATATTCTTTTCGGCCATAGCCGCTTTCATTCTTTTTAATACTAAGTTTTCCATAATCTTGTCGCTTTGCTTTTATGATATATATATATATTAATCTTCATCTTCCTTTATTTTTATATATTGTATAGATAACTACAGTGGAACTAAATATATTTTTCGATAGTTCATTGATATATGTATTAATATAATGATATATGTCATAAAAAGATTGAAAATATAGTGAAACACCAGTGTTATCTTTTTTCTACCAGCAAACTATTTATAAATAGCCTAACAATTTAGTCTGTTGAAGTGTAAATCGATTACTTATTTAAATGGATGGTCATCAAAGTCTATTTTATATGCCTTCTTAAATATTGTTAAAGCTGATTTATATCCAGGAGACTTTACTTTAACTTGACTATTAGTATTAGTTTGTGATGAATAGAGGAGATTCCCTGAGAAGTCGTAAATCTTTGCAGATTGTCTAGTGGCGCTAATTCCTGAATGTTGGAGTGCAATTAATCCTATTTTTAACATATCCTCTCTTGGTGGTGTAAGAGTTTTATCATGAGAAATATAATATTGTTCAAATTGTTTATGTAATTCTGTAGATACTTTGTCATTAAAATTATAGTGATATGTGGTATTAAAGGTAATAATATTACTTTTGGTATAGTCGATGCTTTCCTCTATTACATTGATACTGTAATATGGTGGAGCGTATCTTATTACAGTAACACTATCAATATTTGTATAAAGATCCGTTGTCTTGGTGGAGCCTACTAATAGATAATTGGGATTTTCTTTAATCTCTTGTAATGAAATCGCATTAGCTGGATGTACAAGAAGAGTTGCAATAACAGTAAAGAGTAATAATACAATTTTTTTCATGTTATCTCCTTTTAAATTAAATACACACTGTGTAATTATAACATTTTTAACCGTAAGTGTTGAAAATGTCTTGGTGTGTTTTCCGCTAATTCTATAATTTACATGGAATTACAAGTTTATGTGTTTTCCTAATCACCAAATCCTTGTATAATAAGGATACTAATAATTTAGAAAAGGGGTACATCATGATTGTATTAGGCATTCTCTTGTTAGCTCTTGCTGGTGTGGTTTGCACCATGCAATGGAAACTCAAAAAATTCTGGAAGGAAAATTCTGGTCAACGTAAACCGTTGACCGTAAGCGAAGCTATTTCTCGCCATAAGGATTTTGTGACTTGGTTCGCATCGTATGCAACCGCGCAAAAGAACATGCTCCATAAGGCTATGTCGAAAAAGGGCTGGGAAAAGAAATTCCAACACGCGGCTAAGTCTGATCCTCGCTTTAAAAAGATGAAAAAGGATACTAAGTCTGTTCAACAAATGGGCAAATCCATGGAGTTCTCTGCAAAATATATTTTGCCACTCCTTACCTTTGTATCCACCTATGCACTTTATATCATTGGTTTGGCGGCAGCCATCGGCCTTATCTGCCTAATTTATGGCATTGTTAGTCTTGTACTAGCATAGGGGCATAGAATCATACAAGAAAGCCACTCCTAGGGGGTGGCTTTTTTATATGCTGAAAAAAATATGAAATAGATATTGATAAAATTCAAAATGACCATAAATAAAGGGCTTTTTATGCTATAATTAAATAGCGAATTTATGTGGATGAGTCTAGGACTTATCTTTTTTTATGCTAGAGGGGAGGTAGACACATGCGGATTATGGGTATTGACCCAGGAACAGCGATCTGTGGATATGGCATCATTGATGTGGTGGGCAGTAAGTTAATTCCTGTAACATACGGGTCCATTATAACGACGCCAGATAAGACCGATTCAGAGCGTTTGGAAATCCTCTTTAATGATTTGTCTGACCTCTTGGAAAACTACAAGCCTGATAAGTTTGGTATAGAAAAGCTATTTTTTAATCGTAATGTTACGACGGCAATTACGGTGGCTCAAGCCCGTGGTGTCCTCCTTTTGGCAGCAGAACAGCAAGGTCTACCTATTTACGAATTTACACCACCACAAATTAAACAAGCTGTTGTAGGTTATGGACAGGCGACCAAGCAACAGGTTATTAAGATGACGATGAATATACTCGGTATCCGGGAGAAGATAAAGCCAGATGATACGGCGGATGCCTTGGCTTGTGCCATTTGCACAGCCCATTCATCCCACGGTGAGCGTTTAAGAAGGAGAGTGCAAGTATGATCGGTTATGTAAGAGGTATCGTGACCTACCTTTTTAACGATTGCTGCTATGTGGATGTGCATGGCGTTGGTTATCGGGTTTATGTACCTGTTACTACCCGGGCCAACTTGGTCGAAGGGGAAGAAGTGACTCTCTTTACATATACTCATGTGCGTGAAGATGCTATCCTCTTATATGGCTTCTCCACACAAGAGGAATATGACCTCTTTATCCTCCTTATTTCTGTATCAGGCATAGGTCCTAAGGTAGCCTTGGGCATCCTGTCTGGTATGACGCCGGAGGCCTTTAAGTTAGCAGTTATTAATGGCCAGGTTCAAACCCTAACAAAATTGCCTGGAATCGGTAAAAAATCGGCGGAACGTTTGGTTTTGGAACTGAAGGATAAATTAGCTAAGATGTCGACCATAAAGTTAGATACAGCAGCAGCTATCCAACCCATTGGAGTGGGGCAAAGCGGAGCTTGTGGGGAAGCGATTGAAGCGTTGGTATCCTTGGGCTATGGCCAAGATGAGGTCAGCTCTATTGTAGATAGCCTTAACGACGGCAACCTGGACTCGGCAGCCCTTATCAAGGCAGCCCTTAAAGAACTAGGGAAAGGACGGTAAGCATGGTAGAAGATGAACGCCTAGTGGGTAAGGGCGAGCAAGAGGAAGATATGTGGCAGTATAGCCTTCGCCCTCGCTATTTTAAGGAATACATTGGCCAGGAAAAGGCAAAAGAAAATTTGCACATCTTTATTCAAGCGGCCAAGCAACGGGGAGAAGCCCTAGACCATGTTCTCCTCTATGGACCGCCTGGCCTTGGCAAGACGACCTTAGCGGGCATTATTGCCAATGAGATGGGGGTAAACTTCCGTGTGACCTCTGGCCCTGCGATTGAAAAAGCTGGAGATTTAGCGGCCCTATTGACCAATTTGGATGATAATGACCTTCTCTTTATTGATGAAATCCATCGCCTGTCCCGGTCAGTAGAAGAAGTTCTCTATTCGGCTATGGAAGATTATGCGTTGGATATCATTATCGGTAAGGGGCCATCAGCCCGATCTGTTCGCATAGATTTACCCCATTTTACCTTGGTAGGGGCAACGACACGGGCTGGTTCTTTGGCAGCGCCTTTGCGAGATCGGTTTGGTGTGATTGCCCGTTTGGAATACTATAAACAAAAGGAATTAGAACTGATTGTAAGTCGGGCTTCTGATATCCTTAATATCGGTATTGAGCCATCAGGGGCCGCTGAAATAGCAAGACGTTCTCGAGGAACACCGCGGATTGCTAACCGCCTTCTCAAACGGGTGCGCGATTTTGCTCAAGTGGTAGGCGATGGTGTGATTGATAAGGACATAGCTGATGAAGCCTTGTCTCGTTTGGATATTGATCCTATGGGGTTGGATCGGATTGATCGTCGGGTCCTTCACACCATTATTGAAAAGTTTAAGGGCGGCCCAGTAGGAATTGATACTATTGCGGCAGCTGTATCAGAAGAACGAGAAACTATTGAAGACGTGTACGAACCATATCTTATGCAGTTGGGCTTCTTGTCTCGCACGACACGGGGACGAATGGCGACTAAGGCCGCCTATGACCACCTAGGAATTCCTTTTACGGAGGCTGATCGCTCATGATTTTTTCTAAACAATTGAAAGTTACCATCATGGCGGCACTTTTTACAGGCACTAGTTTGGCTACTATGGGGATTACTTCTGCCACTTCTAACACAGTAGTGCATAGTGCTAAGCGAGTTCAGACTGAACATAAGACAAAGCCTAGCAAGGTAATTACTTCTACTCAGTCTACTAAGAAGACTCATACTAATGCGCCTGTAGCATCTAGAAAAGGCCAGCAAGAGAGCAATTCTATTTCCTCTAAATCGCTTGTTAGATATAGTCAAGAACCAACGGTCCGGGTCCTTTTGGGCAGCCGTACGGAAACCTTACCTGTTAGCCTCTCAACAGGGGCTAAGGTAGTAGGGGGCAAGCAATCCTTCTCTGCTACAGGTGATCTTAAGGTGACTGTATCTGGTAATACGGTTAAGGTCAACGGCAGGGCCGTGGGTCCTACAGCGCATATTAAACCTGTTGGCGTTGGCGGGTCTTTCACAGCTCTTGGCCAATCCTATCACGGCGGGCTCAAGGTCATCGCTCGCAATGGGGGTATGCGACTCATTAATGAAGTTGGCTTAGAAGATTATGTGGCAGGGGTTCTTCCTTATGAAATGTCTCCATCGTGGCCACAAGCAGCCTTGCAAGCACAGGCCGTAGCGGCACGGACCTATGCCCTTAATAATATGGCCAAGGCTAAGGGGCAAGACTATGATGTAACACCGTCTACAGACTACCAAGTCTATAAGGGTAAGGAAGGGGAGACTCAGGCAACCCGTAAGGCGGTACAACATACGCAAGGTATGGTTATGACCTATGGAGGCCAGCCTATCAATGCTCTCTTCCACTCCGATGGGGGAGGTTATACTGAGAGTGCTGTTAATGTGTGGGGAAATGACCTACCTTATCTCAAGGGCGTTAAGGATTACTCTACTCATGAAGGTACTAGGTCCTGGCTTATCACTACTAACCGACATGAGTTAGAAGCTAAACTTAGGGCGGCAGGTAAAAACGTGGGGTCCCTTAAAAAGATTGAACTTACACCTATGGGACGGGCTCCTTTAGAAACTAGAGACCGTGGTATATCGGGTCGCGTCAAGCAAGCTACCTTTATAGGTGCCTCTAAGAAAGTTACTCTTACCGGTGATCAATTGCGGTCCATTTTGGGGCTTAAGTCTACCCTCTTTGATTTTTACGTCAACCATAAGCCATCTGTGCAAGAACAACCAGGTCGCTCGTATCACACCTTTACCCGTAAGAATGATGTGGTTTATATCTTAGGACATGGTTGGGGACATGGATTAGGACTTAGCCAATGGGGGGCCTATGAAATGGCACAAAAAGGGCCTAATAATGGAGAATACTATAAGAAGATTTTGAACCACTATTATACCGGCATTCAGATCGATAAATGGTATTAATAAGGACAGAATGAATGAAAGTAACAGATTTTGATTATAATTTGCCAGAAGAACTAATTGCCCAACATCCTGTAGAGCCTCGTGATTCATCTCGACTTATGTTGCTCGATAAGGAAACAGGAGCGATTGAACATAGAGCGGCATTTCGTCAAATCGTGGATGAATTGTCCGATGGGGATGTTTTGGTCTTTAATAATACTAAAGTATTACCAGCTCGCTTATATGGGCACCGGCAGGGATCTGGCGGCAAGGTGGAGGTCCTCCTTTTATCCCCTCTTGGAGATAATCGTTGGGAATGTCTGGTTAAGCCTGGTAAGAAGTGTCAACTAGGGCAAGTGATCGTCTTTGACGATCGACTGTCCTGCACTGTTTTAGAAAAGACGGATTTTGGGGGGCGCATTGTAGAGTTTGCGGTGGATGGAGTGTTTGATGAAATCATCCAAGAATTGGGTGAAATGCCCTTGCCTCCATATATACATGAACGATTACATGATCAAGACCGCTACCAAACTGTCTATGCCGCGGAAAAAGGCTCCGCAGCAGCACCAACAGCGGGGCTACATTTTACCCCAGAACTTCTAGAGGCTCTTAAGGTCAAGGGAGTGACCCTTGCCTTTGTCACCCTTCATGTGGGACTTGGCACCTTCCGGCCAGTATCGGAAGAAGTTATTGAAGATCATGATATGCACCGAGAATTTTATACGGTCAGTCAAGACGTGGCTGATACTATTAACGAGGCCAAGAAGAATGGTAAACGGATCGTCGCTGTAGGGACTACCTCTGTGAGAACCTTGGAATCTGCGAGTAATGAAGATGGAACCTTGCGGGCTGAGTCTGGTTGGACCCAAATCTTTATCTATCCTGGTTACCAATGGAAGATAGTGGACGCCTTGATTACTAACTTCCACTTGCCACAATCCACCTTGCTCATGCTTATTTCCGCCTTGGCTGGGCGCGAACACTGCTTGGCAGCCTACCAAGTAGCGGTTAAGGAGAAATATCGCTTCTTCTCCTTCGGTGATGCCATGTTTATTCGCTAATTAATGACTAGTAACTGCTTGCCATTATACATATAGAAACTTAAATAATTTAGTAATTTAGATAATTCAATAAGAAAGGAGGCTCTCTATGATCGTATCCTACGAGTTACAAAAAGAATGTCCCCATACGGGCGCTCGTGCAGGACTCTTGCATACACCACATGGGACCTACCAGACACCCATGTTTATGCCGGTGGGAACGCAAGCAACTGTTAAGACTATGACGCCAGAAGAGCTGAAAGAAATTGGATCTCAGGTGATTCTATCCAATACCTACCACCTCTTCCTCCGCCCTGGGGCTGACCTGATTGAGGAGGCTGGTGGTCTTCATAAATTCATGAATTGGGACCAGGCTATCCTGACTGATTCTGGTGGCTTTCAAGTATTTTCCTTGGGAGATATGCGGAAGATTACGGAAGAAGGGGTTACCTTCCGATCTCATATTGATGGATCCAAGCAATTCCTTTCCCCTGAAATCGCTACAAAGGTGCAAGAACAATTTGGTTCTGATATTGCCATGGCCTTTGATGAATGCATTCCTTATCCATCGGACTTCAACTATACCAAGCGGTCTACTGAAAGAACCACTCGTTGGGCAGCCCGTTGTCAAGAGGCTCGCAAGTCTGATAAAACGGCCATGTTTGGAATTGTTCAAGGGGGCATGTATAAGGACTTAAGAACCCAGTCTGCCAAGGATTTGGTGAGCATGGATTTTGAGGGGTATTCTATAGGAGGCTTATCCGTAGGGGAACCTCATGACCTAATGAATGAAATTTTAGAACATACCACGCCCTTATTGCCTACTAATAAGGCGCGCTACCTCATGGGGGTTGGCACAGCTGATTGTTTAGTAGAAGGGGTGGCTCGTGGCATCGATATGTTCGATTGCGTATACCCTACACGGGTAGCCCGTAATGGTATGGCCATGACACGCTTTGGTCGCGTTAACCTACGTAATGCTCAATATGCCCATGATTGGAGCCCTATTGAAGAAGGTTGTGGCTGCTATGCCTGTCGCAATTATTCTCGTGCCTATATCCGTCATCTGTATAAGGCGGAGGAAATGTTGGCTTTGCGGCTCGTGACCTACCATAACCTCTACTTCCTGCTGGACTTTATGCGTCGTATGCGCCAATCCATCTTGGAAGATCGATTCCCAGCTTTCCGGGAAGAATTTTGGGCTCACTTTAAAAAGTAGGCCTGCTTAGCTGAAGAAAAACTAAAAAAGACTAGTCAAGAGGCTAGTCCCTAGCTATACTTAGAAATATATGTATGTAAATGGAGGAATACTATGGGTAACTTACAAGAAATGTTACAGGCTTCTTGGCCGATTCTCTTGATGATTATCATCTTTTACTTCTTGCTTTATCGTCCACAAAAGAAACAACAAAAAGAACGTAAAAACTTGTTGGATGGTCTTCAATTGGGAGCTAAAATTATTACAGTTGGAGGCATCTACGGGGAAATTATCAACATTCAAGGTGACCGTTTGACCATTAAAGTGGCTCATAACGTGAATTTGGATGTGGCTCGTCCGCTATTGCTAATGTTGTTACTGAGGAAGCAAAATAATGATATCCAAAGAAGCAGTGCGCCTTGCCTATAAGCAAAAGCGCGCTGCTTTAGCGCTTACTGATTGTCAGCGTTGGGCGAAGGAACTAGAGGAAGCGGTCTTGGCATATCCTCAATATCAAGCAGCCCATACCTTGATGGCGTATCTAGCCATGCCTAAAGAGGCTAACCTAGATGGGGTCATTGAGCGTGCTTTGGCTGATGGTAAGGCTGTCTATGTACCCGTTTGTACGAGTAAGACAGAAATGATAGCCGTTCGTTTGCGGTCTATGAGCGATTTGGACCGGGGCGTTCTACATATCAGACAGCCCAAACGGCCTTTTGACACCATCGAGCCAGAAGACCTTGATCTGGTTCTTGTACCGGGCCTTTGCTTCGACCTAAAAGGGGGACGTATGGGTATGGGGAATGGATACTATGATCGATTCCTCAAGCGCGTACGTCCCGGGCACTTTGTTGCCACTGCTTGGTCCATGCAGGTATCTGATACACCGATTCCTATGGACGATCATGATCGTCCTATGGAAGGTATTCTTACAGAAAATGGATTCATTCCTATTGATAAGTAAATTTAGAAAGGGGCATAGTAGTGAGAGGCACAGCTATTGCTAAATTTTTAGCGCTCATCGTCATTATTATTGGCGTTTTCGTAGCCGCTATTGTTCCACTTGCCACCAATATCAAGCAAGGCCTTGATTTGCAAGGGGGGACCCACATCGTATTGGAAGCGGAAGATTCCGATCAAGGGGAGGTTAATGATGATTCTATTAACCGAGCTATTAAAATTCTAGAACGCCGGGTTAATGAAATGGGTTTGACTGAACCGATTATTCAGCGGGAAGGTCAACGCCGTATTATTATCGAGTTACCAGGTGAAAATGATCCTGATGCAGCGATTAGGACTATCGGTAAAACTGCAGTCCTTCAATTTAAGGATGATAAGGGCAACGTGGTTATGACTGGTAACGATCTTAAGGATGCTAAGGCTGCTAAAGACCAATCCGGTAATCCTGTTATTACCCTCGATATGACCGATGAAGGGGGGCAAAAGTTTGCCACCTATACATCTCGTAATGTAGGTAAGGTCTTCTCCATTTCCCTGGATGACCAAGTCTTAACGGCACCTGTTATTCGCGAAGCCATCACTGGTGGTCATGCACAAATTACTGGTTCAAAATCCTTGGAAGAAGCTAATGAAACAGCACTTTTGCTCCGGTCTGGTGCGCTTCCTGTTAAGTTAAAAGTTATGGAAGTACGTACAGTAGGTCCTTCTTTGGGGCAAGACTCTAAAGATAAATCCGTCATGGCCTTTGGTGTAGGTTTGGCCTTGATTGTCATCTTCCTCCTTCTCTTGTATCGATTTGCAGGTTTTGTAGCTACCTTGGCTATGTTGGTGTTCGTAATGATTACCTTGCTTTGCTTGCAACCGTTCGCCCTCAATGCCACACTTACCTTGCCAGGTATTGCGGGCATCATCTTATCCATGGGGGTTGCGGTAGATGCTAATATTTTGATTTTCGAACGCTTTAAGGAAGAAGTGGCTTGGGGGGCCAAGTCCCTTCGTATGGCCATTGAGACTGGCTTCCGTCGGGCTTTCACTACGATTTTGGATGCTAATACGTCCGTTGTTATCACAGCAGTTATCCTTATCGTTATGGGGTCTGGACCAATTCGAGGCTTCGCCATCACGCTGGCTCTTGGTATTGTCGTATCCATGTTTACGGCTATTACTGTATCTCGTTTCTTATTGCGATCCCTCATGGAATGTAATTTCACAGATCATCCATTCTGGTATGGTGTGAATGTTTCTCCAGGGAAATCGATTATGTCTAAAGATAGTAGTACCGGTAAAGGAGGGAAGAAATAATGCGATTTGACGTAGTAAAACATCATCGTTGGTGGTTTGTTCTTTCTTCCACCTTGGTCATCCTTTCCCTTTTATCCATCTTTTTTAAGGGCTTTAACTTTGGCATCGATTATACTGGTGGTACCATTTTGGATATTCAATTTGCGCAAACTACGCAGGTATCCGATGTGCGGAATGATCTTAAGAGCTTCGGTTTAGAAGGGGCTACGATTCAAGTGTCAGGGCAAGGGGAATCGGGTGAATCCGGTCATGAAATTATGATTCGCACCCGTAACCTCTCTGCTGAAGAATCTAAGGAAATCCTCTCTTCCTTGGCTACCAATGTAGGTCCTAACGAAGTTAAGCGGATTGAAACCGTAGGTGCTGTCATTGGCTCCGAAGTGACTAAACATGCCATCTTGAACTTGGTAGTAGCCTTCTTAGTTTTGGCAGCCTATATTTCTTATCGCTTTGAAATGCGCGTAGCTGTTTCCACTTTGACGGCTATCTTCCATGATATGATTATGGTATTAGGGGTCTTCTCCTTCTTCCAATTGGAAATCGATGCTTCTTTCTTAGCCGCTATTTTGACGGTAGTTGGTTATTCTATGAACGAAGCGGTTGTAATTTTTGACCGAATTCGTGAAAATACACATACCCATAAGCGGACAGATTCGTTTGCTGATTTGGCTAACGATTCTATCAAGCAAACCATCCACCGGTCTATCTATACCTTGTCGACCGTTTTGTTCGCTACTGGTTCTCTTTATATCTTCGGTGGGGATACCACTAAGAATTTTGCCTTGTGTATGATTGTAGGCTTTATTTCTGGTGCTTACTCTGCTATCTGTGTGGCTACTTCCATTTGGTCTATTTGGAAGTCTCGCGACAAGAATGATATGCGCAATAAGGCTAATGCTTAATTGCCAAGTCACAGTGTCAGGTGTATAGTGTAAAAAGACCTGTATGAGGGCACTCTCCTTAGGGAGAGTGCTCTTTTATGTATTAACATAGTTAACTAAGAGGGTTTCTCTTAAAAGATAGGCCCTTAGGGAGGTAGTGGATGGACCAGGAACGTTTATGGAACCTATCCTTTTTAGGCTTAGGGACCTCTAATGCCCTTTTTTATATGACTCAGTATATGCTGATTGCAACATTGCCCATTGTCATCCTTATGTGGGGTGGAACCGCTATAGAGGCAGGTTTAGCCATGACCTGGTTCCAAGTTGGGACTATTATCATGCGGCCTTTAGCGGGAAAGATTATGAATTCTTTCGATAAACGATGGGTCCTCTTAGGATCGACAATTCTATTTCTCCTTATTATGGGTGCTTTTAATTGGGTGCGGTCCATGGAGCTTATCTACTTCTTGCGAGGCTTGCATGGCATGATTTTTGCCCTTGGCACGACAATCACCGCAGCCATTGCTGTTATGGTTATCCCTAAGAAGCGAAGAGGAGAGGGAATCTCCATGTTTGCGGTCTTTTCCAATGTAGCTATGGTAGTGGGGCCCGCCCTTGGCTTGTTTGTACTTAATAGCCAGGGAGATATAGGCTTATTCATCCTGTTGACGGGCATTGCTCTAGCTTGCTTTGTGACAGCTAATTGTAAACGCCTTTCTAAAGAGGTAGCTAAACCAGTCCATCGCAAGGGTTCTCGGTGGTCTATTGATCAATTTATAGAACGGCGGTCTTTGCCTTGGATGTTCATGGCCCTCCTCTTAGGTTTTGTCTATTCTGGAGTTATCGTTTTTGTACCGATTCTCTTAAGTCAATTGAATCAAGCTATGTGGGGGTCTGCTTTCTTTGGCCTTTATGCATTAGCTATTGTTATCAGTCGACCATTTGCAGGCCCAGCCTATACTAAGTTCGGTCCTGAAGCTCTAATCTACCCAGGTCTGGTCTTATTTGGCATAGGTGTAGCCCTCTTGGCCTTTCAAAGCTCCTATATTATGATTCTCATAGCCGCACCTATTCTAGGCTTGGGTTATGGGTCTGTAATGCCAGCTTTTCAGGCCTTGGCGGTTCAAGTGGCACCCATTGAACGGGCTGGCATATCAACAGCAACCTTTTTCCTGGGAATGGACATATCCATCGGGGTAGGGGCGACAATTCTCTCTGTGATTGTCAATGCCATGGGCTTTAGTCCCATGTATAGTATCTGCTTAGCAGTTGTTCTTATCATGTTGTTGCTATATCATTTTGTAACGCGTCGATATAGTGAACCTTATGAGAATATCCAATAACATATATGTAGCTCCTATTGAGCGATAGTGGTATCGCTTAATAGGAGTTTTTTGTAAATAACTATAATTGGATTTGTAAAATCGAATGAATTGCATAGAATTGGTAGTAATTATTCGGATAATGGTGACCAATAAAAAAGAGGTCAGTAAAAGCATTCAAATTCATAAAAATTATAGGAAAAAGGGGCTAAAAAAGGCTTGCGGACATAGTAGGTCTGTCATATAATGACAACACAGCACGACGAAGTGCTGTTAATTTTTTGAATTAAACAATCTTATCTGACTTGTAAGAGAAGGGTAAGGAGATTTTATTCAAAAGTTGTAAGAATATCTCTTGACACTACAAAGTGCATTTGATATTATAATCAAGTCGCCAGTCGACAACGAATGTTGAAACGCTGGTGCAGATCTTTGAAAACTGAACAATGTAAGGTAACCAATTCTTAAGAATTGGACATAAGCCAGAGTGCGGGTTTTCATTCAATGAAAACCAAACCAAAATTCAAGTTGCTAAGGCAAC
>FLSE01347821.1_pt1 | contig 186160 bp, 161 predicted proteins | sample 1550461 | NCBI WGS metagenome assembly FLSE01 (sample SAMEA4031758, study PRJEB14383) | metagenome | biome: human; feature: oral; material: saliva | place: Philippines | collected 2014 | reverse complement strand
TGGTGGCTCATCCGCGACTCGAACGCGGGACACCCTGATTAAAAGTCAGGTGCTCTACCAACTGAGCTAATGAACCATGTTGGCAGGGGTGGCTGGGATCGAACCAGCGCATAACGGAGTCAAAGTCCGTTGCCTTACCACTTGGCGACACCCCTACATAAAGTAGGTTATGGGGTGAGTAGTGGGGATCGAACCCACGCGTAACGGAGCCACAATCCGCCGTGTTAACCGCTTCACCATACCCACCACCTGTAGGTATTTCAACGACATTACGTCGTTGCAACATAGAGTATTATATATGGTATTAAATCGTCTGTCAACAACTTTTTTAAGCCATATGACTTTTTCTTATCAGGCCCAAATGTGACTGAAAAACCTATAAGAAATCTTCTCTATGAATCTATGGACAGATAATGGCTAAGCCACAATCTATGAACGTATTATATATGCAAGCCCCTCTTATCTGCAACTATAAATTAGATGAAGATAGAGGCAAGCAAAAACCTCGCCCTTATGAGCGAGGTTAGTTTTTACCCTATTTCTTAGGCAAAATATCAAAGACAAAGTTAGGAAGGGCAAAAGCCGCCTTTTGAATGTCTTCGTTATAGTATTTTGTCTTAAAGGTCTTAGGTCTATTAGGTGTCCAATTCAAGGGATCATACTTCTTAGAACCCATAGTGAAGCAATGCATGCCTGCTGGATAGAGAGGAATAAAGGCCGTATAAAGACGAGTCATCGGGAAGTTCCGATCCACCACCTCAAAAACGTCATGAATCAATGATTGATGGAGGAATGGAGATTCCGTTTGTTGCACAAAGAGGCCATCTTCTTTGAGGGCCTTATAAACATCCTTATAGAAGGGTTCTTGGAAGAGTCCTTCTCCTGGTCCGATTGGGTCAGAGCAGTCAACGATAATAACATCATAGTAGTCTTCCTTATCCCGCACATGAGCCAAGCCATCACCGATGGTAACAGTCAGCTTAGGATTATTCTCCCGCATAGCCTGAGATATAGTTGGCAGAAATTCCTTGGCCAATTCCACAACCTTTCCATCGATTTCCACCATGGTCACAGATTCTACTTCTGGATGACGAACGCATTCCCGGGCCACACCGCCATCACCACCGCCGATAATGAGAACCCGTTTAGGGTTTGGATGGAGGAAGAGAGGAACATGAGCCATCATTTCATGGTAGACGAATTCCTCTTTTTCTGAGGTTTGAAAAACCCCGTCCAAAACAAGCATATTCCCATATTGCAAGGAATGTGCAACTTCTATCTTTTGAAAATCAGACTGACCAGAGTACATCACCTTATCGACTTCCGTGCTCAAGTGTAAATGAGGAGTTTGTTCCTCTGTAATCCATTGCTTGGACATAGTCTGCCTCCTATTAAATCATATATTCTACCTTATTAACCACATAGGCAAAGCCACCACCCAAGATAGTGTCTTTCATCCAATTAGTGAGGGAAAAATCACGAATTTCCCCCTCATCAAAGATACGGCAGCGAATTTCATCGCCCTGGCTAAAGATACCCCATACAGGAACCCAATGCCAGGTCCACAAGGCTTCTTCATGGCCCTTATGGCGGTTGAGAAAGGCTACCGGTATATCTTGGTGTAGACCATCGCGGATAAATTCTGCCACCACGGACACATCATCCCGGGAAGATCGAAAGGGCGATACATTAATCATACGAACATCGTAATTCCAACCTTTATCATCGATAAAGCGTTGCATTCCCTCTTCTAGCCAAGCGGTTTTATAAACGCCACCACCATAACGAGGTTTTACATATTCCCAAACCTCTTCCATCCGGCTTAAGGCACCGGCTTGGCTAGTTGCATTAGCTCGATCATACATGCCATCGCGAAGGCCTAAATAGGTCAAAACCTGGGTAGCCGTCGTAGGACCGCAACCCGCTAAGCGTTGCCACTCTTGGGTATACCACTCTTGGTCATAGCCATGAGAGACCTTGGTAGGCGTTTGTATATCAAGCCATTCAGGGTGCTTAATTTCTACTGCTTCCATCTGCTACCTTCTACTAATAATTATAAATAATTATTCTTCTACAACTTCAAGACCTTCCATATGTTCGCCTTGGTAAATAGCATCCACAATATCCATGCCTTCAACCACTTGGCCGAATACGGTATGAACGCCATCCAAATGAGGTTGTGGTTCATAAACGATAAAGAATTGAGACCCCCCCGTGTTAGGACCACGATGGGCCATGGAAAGGGCGCCGCGAACATGTTTGTGTGGATTGCCAACAAGTTCATCTTCGATTGTATAGCCAGGACCGCCTGTACCATTCCCGTTAGGACAGCCACCTTGCGCTACGAAACCAGGGATAACACGGTGGAAGGTTAATCCATCATAGAAACCTTCTTTAATCAACTTAACGAAGTTTGCCACTGTTTTTGGTGCTTCTTTATCGAATAATTCAATAACAATATCACCTTTTGCCATATGAATGATTGCTTTTGTCATTGTTTAGGTACCTCCAAAATAGTACGAATTACATGCGCTGCCAGGGTGAATCCCAAGACTGGTGGAACCATAGATGTAGTTCCTGGACTGGTTCCCTCATCCCCTCTGAAAGCTGGTTTAGTAGGCACTTCCGTAGAGAAGGCTACCGTTAGTTTATTAATCCGCCGCTTTTTAAGCTGTTGGCGCATAACGCGAGCCAAAGGATCATTAAAGGTCTTTTTGATATCAGCGATTTGAATCTTCTCTGGGTAAAAGCGGTTGCCGCCACCCATAGAAGAAATAAGACCGATGCCAGAGGCTTGGCATTGTTCAACGATATCGATTTTAGCTTTCACCATATCGATAGCATCGATAACAAAGTCAACATGGAGCCCCTGGATAAAACCAGGATGGGTTTCCTCTGTATAAAAGAGGTCATACGCCTCCACCTGGCAATCAGGGTTAATCGCTAAGGCTCGTTCCTTCGCCACCTCCACCTTACGGCGGCCAATGGTCGCCTGACTAGTAATCATCTGGCGGTTGAGATTAGAGGGTGCAATGGAGTCCCCATCAATCAAAATGATGCGACCGATACCACCCCGTACCAAAGCCTCAAGAGCCCCGCCTCCAACGCCTCCAGTGCCAAATAGAGCAACGGATGTGTTTTTGAGCCTCTCAATCTTCTCCGGCCCAGTCAACCAATTAATACGGGTATAGAGAGTTTCTTGGCCCATTAATAGGCACCTGCCGGAATAATTTCCGTCCAATAGCCATCAGGATCAGCAATAAAGTAGATCCCCATATCCTTATTTTCATAGGCGATGCAGCCCATCTCTTCGTGGAGGGCATGGGCCGCTTCAAAGTCATCTACGTAAAAGGCCAAGTGGAATTCATTGTCCCCCAAATTATAAGGGCGATCCATGTCCCTAATCCAAGTAAGCTCAAGCTCATGCTGTGTATAAGGGCTCTTTAAGTAGCGTAACTTGAAGGAACCATCTTCCGCATCGAGCTTTTTGCACTCTTCCAACAACAAGGCTTTCTTGTAAAAGGCTAAGCTCTTATCCAAGTCCTTAACATTAATATTATTATGTGCAAAAGAGAATTTCATAAGTCCTCCTTATGTCCAAAATCACTAGGAATTAAGAGGAAATTCCTACTCCTATTATAGTACCATAGGGAAACAAGATTGACTATTCATCTAACTGATGCGAAAGGCTGCACTGGAGCCCTCATCCTCAGGCGTCACCTCTAGGTGTGCGGGAATTCTTGTTTTGAGGTCAGGTACATGGGAGATGATACCGATAAGCCGGCCTGATCCTTGGAGGGCAACCAAGGTATCCATAGCCACATCTAGGGTGTCTGGATCTAGAGTGCCAAAGCCTTCATCGATGAAGATAGCATCCATATGAATACCTCCTGCATAGGCCTGGATGATATCGGCCATACCTAGAGCTAGAGCCATAGAGGCTAGGAAGGATTCCCCACCAGATAAGGTTCCCGCCGGCCGGCTCTGGCCCGTATAGGCATCAAAGACCATAATATCAAGCCCTTGTTTACCCCGTCCCGAAACCTGGCCTAAAGTAGCCCGTTCTAAGCTATAGCGTTTACGGCTCATATGAGCTAAGCGGACATTAGCCGCCAAAATGACCTCATCGAGTATAGTACCTAGCACATACCGTTCAAAACTAACCCCTTTGAGCCTAGGGTCATCTCCATTGGCTAAGTCGGACAGGCTCTTGATAAAGAGGACCTTCTCTTGATTCTCCTTAGCCTTGGTCTCTATGTTTACCAGGACATCCCGTTTATGACGGCGAGCTTCTAAATTGGCTTCATGGGCTCCTAAAGCTTGCAGGCTCGCATTATGGGCTGTTTCCAAGGTCTTGATTAACTCTTGATCAGGAGGTGCCGGCACTTGTCCTTGATTAGCCAAGGCCTCTCTAGCCGCCTCTTGGAGGACCAGAAGACTCTGGCGTTCTTTGTCGTAATCAGCTATTTGGCGGTCCACCTGATCCCAACGGGAGTACAGATCCTGCCAATAAGACACTTGGTCTAGGGTGACCCCCTTATCCTGGAAGGTCTTTCGGAAGAGATTCTCTTCTTTTTGGGCTTGCTCTTTCGCCTCATTAAGAGCCTCCTCCTTGGTCCCTAAGTTAGCTTGTAAGCTTGCCAAGGTCGTCTCATTAGCGGATTTCGCCTCCTGCCAAGCCTTTTCTCTAGCTTTATAAGTGCTTACGGTAACCTGTAAGCTTTCTTCTTCCTTAACAGCCTGATTTGCTGTTTCTAAGCCTAAAGTCTTCTGTAAAGATTCTATCCAGGCTTGGCTACCTTCTAGTTTTCTGTGAAGGTCTCCTATAGACTGAGTACAAGCCTCTTTGGCCTGCCTTGCCTTGTCTAACTCTTGACGAATCTGGCCTTCTTTCTCATGTAAACTTTGTAAGTCTTGGCTCTTAGCCTCATAGGCTTCCTTAGTGGTCTTGGTAGCTAGTAAGTTTGTTTGCCCATCTCTCAAAGCCTGGTCCAAGCACTTCTTTAAACCTTCACCATCAAGGCCCAAGAGGTTTCTACTCTTGGCCAGGAAGGCCTCTTGGGCTCCCTTATAATTTTCTTCCAAGACTTGGACCTGGCCCTGTTGGGCATCATAGGTGGAAGAAGCCTCTTGGTATGCCTTCTCATAGGTCTCTAGGAGGGCCTGATCTGCCACATCATGAGGGGCCTGAGCTACTTGTGGGTGGTCCAGAGATCCGCACACAGGACAGGCCTGACCTTTCTGTAGGTTCTGAGCCATGCGGTAAGCCTGGGCCTGGTCCACCAAGGTAGCCACATGGAGATAGTCTTTCTTTCGTCTTTCCTTTTCTTGGTCTAAGCCTTGTAAGTGTGTTACCTTCTCAGCCAATATAGAAGCGGCCTCATCTAGGGCTCGCCGGTCTGCCTCCAGTTCTTCTAAGGCCCTAATTTTATCCTTAGCCTCCTGGTAGTCATTCATAGCAGACCTATGTTGGTCTAACCAGGTATTCAAGGAAGCCAAATTCTCTTGGATGTCCTTGAGGGCCTGCTCTTGTTTATCATAGGCCACGGTCTCCTTGACAAGGTTTTCTTCTAAGTCTTTTACCTTTGCCTGCCCTTCTTGAATAGCTTCTAGTGTTTTATCCCAAACCTTTATGTCACTAGTATGGCCTTGTAAGAGGGCTAGACGGGCTTGGGCCCGGTCAAAGGCTTCTTCCCCTTCTCGAAGGGCCGCCCCTTCCCGGTCTAGGTCTTTCTTACGGGTTTGAGCCTGGTCTACTTGCTCTTGTAGGGATTGGCAGGCCTCCTTATAGGATTCCATCAGGTTCGTCTGCTTTTGGAAGGCCTGATAGGCATCCAGAGCTGGTCGTAGGTCTTTCAGTTTTTGCCCTTGGGCCCGTTGATCTTCTATAAAAGTCTCATGCTGAGCCACAAAATCAGCCAGCTTTTGGCTAGCCTGGGCCTCTTGATCTAGGAGCTTTTGGTAGTTCTCCCAAGCCTGGACTTGGGCCTGAGCTGCTTCTAACTGGGCTTGGGCCTCCTTTGCCTGGGTCTTGAGCCTAAGGCTCTCCACTTCTTGCTCTTGCATTTGTCGGTCTAAATCCGCTAAGGTCAAAGCGCCCTCTTCGCCTAGAATACGAGCCTGTTCCTGCAAGAGATTGCCTGCCACTGCTGTAGCTTGATCATAAGCCTCTTTTAAGGAAGTTTGCAGGCGTTCGTAAATTTGTGTTTTAAAAAGATTGCGTAAGAGGATTTCTCGATCCTTAGAATTAGATACGAGGAGCTTTCTAAATTCTCCTTGTGGAAGAAGAACCACTTGGAGGAACTGGTCTTTCGAAAAACCAATAATATCATTAACTAAAGGGCCTACCTTACGGCTATCGGATACTAGCTTAGTCCACTGCCCTTCCTCTTCTTGGTAGATAGCCGCAGCCGCCCCCTGTATCGTGGTTCCTTGGCCCCGCTTTTTCTTGACTTCCTGTTGGGGACTTCGTTCTACCTTATAGGTTTTATCTCCTATAGCAAAGGTAAAGGATACTTGTGTAGGTCTATCTAAGTCGGCAAAGTCAGACCTAACTGAAGAGGCATCGCGAGATTGACCAGATGCATCCCCATAAAGGGCATACACCATGGCATCTAGGATGGTGGTCTTGCCGGCCCCAGTAGGACCCGATATGAGAAAGAGTTTATGAGAGCCTAACTTGGAAAAATCTAAGTCCACCTTATGGGCATAGGGGCCAAAGGCTTCTATCACTAGCCGTAGTGGTCTCATGCTTGGTCCTCCTTGTCTAAATCAGTCCACAACCTGTCCATATAAGCCATTTCATCAGCCTTTAAATCTCGATCCCACACTGCCTTAGCAAACTGAGCAAAGAGTTGGCGCGGCTCTAAGTGTCGGTAGGCTCCTATTGTGATTTCTTCCTCCGGTCCCTGATCTAGGTCTAGCATTTCTAAGGCTAAAGCATAGGGGTAGGCCTTGCGTAAACGAGCCATCCCATCTTGTGGTGGCAAGGCATCGGTCAATCGAGCTAATACATAGTCTCCCTCATGATTCCTTCTGAGCTCCTGGTTGTTGAGGAGGCCTTCCAAAGTCCCTTTTATAATGACCAAATCTCTTTTAGCTTCGACGGGAATATAGGACAAGGACAGGTTTCCTTCCCCATCTAAATCTACGATGGTAAAAGCCTTCCTATGGCTAGACTCATCAAAGGAATATTTCAGAGGTGACCCACTGTAGCGGATAGACTCCACCCCAGCTTGCTGGCCATTGTGAATGTGACCGAGTGCTGTATAGGTAAAGCCTGCAAAAGCCTTGGGTTGCACATAATCCGTCCCCCCTACGGATAGGGGCCGTTCTGAACCAGCAGATATAGCACCAGCTACAAAAGCATGACAGATAGCTAAGCTAGGCATACCATCAGGGATGCCTTGGCGAAGGCGGTCTGCCCAAGCATGATAACTTTCATTAAGATCATTCTTATAGGCCTCTTCCTCGAGATCCAAGGCATCATAAACAGTTCGTGCCTCTGCATAAGGCATGGGGCAGATGGCTAGAGAACCCTTTGGGCTCTCCCAAATATAAGGTTCCAAGCATTGGTCCGGCGTTCCCCAAATGTGAACACCTTCTGCTCCATAAAAGGCCCGTCCCGCAGCCAAACGTGCCGCCGAGTCGTGGTTGCCCGCAATGACGAAGACAGGGACTTTCATAGCCGCTAGACGCGTGAGAATCCGATCCCACAGCTGCACAGCCTCCAAGGAAGGCAAAGGCCGGTCGAAAATATCCCCAGCGATGACAAGTCCATCGATAGCCTGGTCTTCAATGACAGAAAAGAGCTGGCCCTCTAGGACATGGGCTTGGTCCTGAGTCAAAGGATGACCGTAAAAAATCCGCCCCAAGTGCCAGTCAGCAGTATGAAGTAAACGCATAACTCCTCCTCGTAATCTCTCATATCAACCAGCTGCTGCAAGTACAGTAGTAAGAACCTGATACATAATAAAGTCATAAAAAAATAGTGCATACTTCTCGTATACACTATTTTACTATATTCTCTTGTGGATTTGTTTTCTCCCTAGGAAACCTATGGTAGATCCTAATGGGATTCTTTCTTTTGGCAGTCAGGACAAATACCTTGGAAGGTGATTTGCTGGCCCGTTACCCGGTAGGCAGAGTTTTCTTCTACGGCCTGAGCCAATGGCGCCATATTAACATGAGCTAAATCGTCTATGCGGTTACAGGAGGTGCAACGAATGTGGGAATGTTCATGAGTATCCCAGTCATAATGACTAGCATCATCACCTACATCCAAGATTTTTACAAGGCCAATATTAGCAAAAATTTCTAAAGTCTTGTAGACCGTAGCCAATGACATAGTTGGATTTTCAGGGTAAAGGGATTGGTAAATCATTTCTGCTGTCGGATGGGTATGAACCCCATCAATGGCATTCCAAACTGCCAGGCGTTGTGGTGTCACCTTATAGCCCTTCTCCCGCAGTCTAGTTACAACATCCATATAATCCTCCTAACGGCTCCTGCCATCTATAATCAACTAGTTTACTTTAAACAATAATAGTTATTAACTAATAATACCATTTTTTTCTAGTAAAAGAAAGAAAAAGTACTGCCAAGAAGTTAGATCTTGGCAGTACTCTTTTTTATTTAGATTAATCTTTGAAATATGGTTTGAAGGAGGATTGACCGTCCCCTTCATGACGACGACGGTCATCACGGCGACGGTTATCGCGGCGACGGTCATCACGGCGGCGATCATCACGGCGGCGATCATCACGGCGACGGTCATCACGACGGCGGTCAGAACGCCCTTCCCCATCACGGCGACGACGATCACCATCAAAGCGCCGACGACGATCTCCATCTCTACGGCGGCCACCATCACGGCGACGGCGTACACGGAGAGGTTTTTCTTCCGTAATAGAAACAGGCGTTTGGTCAGGTTCTTTAGCCAACATCTTGAGAGCGGCCGCTAAGAGTGTTACAGAATCAGTATCCGTCAACAAGGCTTGCGCATTGGCCTTGAAGGCTGCAATAGCTTCCGTATCACTCACCAAGCTCATCAATTCTTCCATAACTGCTTGTTGCCGCCCTTCTACCACATCAGAGATGGAAGGCGCATTACGGCGTTGGATTTTTCGCTTAGTCAAACGTTCAATAGCCCGTAAATGTTCAATTTCACGAGGGATAACAAAGGTGATTGCTTCCCCAGCCTTACCAGCACGGCCTGTACGACCTACTCGATGGGTGTAGGATTCAGGGTCTTGTGGTAAGTCGAAGTTATATACGTGGGATACGCCAGAAATATCGAGACCACGAGCCGCTACATCGGTAGCTACCAAGATATCGATTGTGCGCTCACGGAATTGGCGGATAACAGAATCCCGTTTTTGTTGAGACAAATCACCATGAATGCCTTCTGCCATATAACCCCGTTTTTTGAGAGCTTCTGTTACTTCATCAACCCGGCGTTTAGTCCGGCCGAAGATAATAGCTAGTTCTGGCGTTTGCATATCCAACAAACGGCAGAGGATATCAAATTTCTGACGGTCTTGTGCTTCAATATAGTATTGATCAATCAAGTCCATTTGTACATGAGTCGGTTTCATGCGCACCACAGTTGGCTCTGTAAGGTAGGTCTCAGCCAGGGTTTGAATAGCCTTTGGCATAGTAGCAGAGAATAAAAGGATTTGGCGCTCAGTAGGAACATTAGCCAAAATCTTATTAATATCGTCTACGAAGCCCATGTTGAGCATTTCATCTGCTTCATCGAGAACCACAGTTTTTACATGGTCAAAGCTGATAGACCCGCGGTCCATGTGGTCCATAAGACGACCTGGTGTAGCTACGATAATTTGTGGGTTCTTGCGTAAGGCACGGAATTGACGACCGATGTCCTGACCGCCATAGATTGGCAAGGCATGAATATCTGTATAAGTCGCCATCTTATTGAGTTCTTCTGCTACTTGGATAGCTAACTCACGAGTTGGAGACAAGATAAGAACTTGAACGTGACCATCAGTCCCGTCTACACGTTCCAATACAGGAAGGCCAAAAGCAGCCGTTTTACCAGTACCTGTTTGAGCTTGGCCAATCATATCCTTGCCGCTCATGGCAACTGGGATAGCTTCCTGTTGGATTGGCGTTGGCTCTTCAAAGCCCATATCATTCAACGCACGTAGAACAGGTTCGCTAATCATTAATTGTTCAAATTTTTCTAACATAAAATATGTCTTTCCTCCTAAATATGCACGAATTATGCATGTCTTATTAGTATATCATATTTTTTCTATGAACGCCATAAACAAAGGGTGGCCCCTACAGGAGCCACCCTCTTAAAGAAAGGATCTATATACTCAATTATTAGTCCACATCGTAGAAGCCAGATGGCTCATCACCCAAGTTGACGATGATGGATTTTATTTGGGAATAGTGTTCTAGCATAACCTTATGGGTTTCGCGGCCCACACCAGATTGTTTTACCCCACCGAATGGAGCCCCTGCGGGGATGGTATTATAGGTATTTACCCACATACGACCAGTTTCAACAGCCCGTGCTACGCGAACAGCCCGTTTGATATTTTCGGTGAAGACACCACCGCCCAAGCCGTAGTCGCTATCGTTAGCCATAGCGATGACATCAGCTTCGTCATGGAACTTAATAACAACTGCTACAGGGCCAAAGATTTCTTCCCGAGCTACGCGGAAGTCATTTTTTACATTACTAATGAGGGTCGGACGGATGAAACAGCCCTTATCGAGGCCATTGTCAGTCACCCGTGTACCACCAGTAAGGATAGTAGCCCCTTCTTCCTTGGCTAAATCAACGTAGGAAAGAACTTTTTTAACTTGTCCTTCGTAAGCCAAGGCCCCCAATTGTGTAGTTGGATCCAATGGATCCCCTACCTTTACCTTATCGAAGAGGCGGGCCAATTCTGCGACAAATTTATCGTAGATGGTATCTTGTACGAAGATCCGGGAACCAGCACAACATACTTGTCCTTGGTTGAAGAGAATCCCTACCATAGCCCCATCGAGAGCTTGTTTCCAATTGGCATCATCAAAGATGATATTGGCAGATTTACCACCCAATTCAAGGGTAGCTGGAATCAAGCGTTCAGCAGCAGCCTTATAGACACCGCGACCTACTTCAGTAGAACCGGTAAAGGCTAACTTAGCAAAGCCTGGGTGGTCGAGCATCCATTGACCGGACAAGGACCCCTTACCAGTGATGATGTTAACTACACCAGCTGGCAAAATCTCCTTCAAAACATCGCCTAGGGCCAAGAGAGACAAGGATGTATGGGAGGATGGTTTAATGACAACGGTACAGCCGGCAGCCAAGGCTGGTGCTAATTTCCAAGCAGCCATGAGGAATGGGAAGTTCCAAGGAACGATTTGTCCCACTACACCAATTGGTTCATTGAGGATAATGGCCATGGTCTTGTCATCGAGCATATCCGCAGCCCCTTCTTCGGACCGGAGAACGCCAGCAAAGTAGCGGAAGTGGTCCGCTGCATAAGGAACATCCACAGCCAAAGTTTCGCGAATTGGTTTCCCATTATCCTTAGATTCCAATTCAGCAAAGGTTTGACGGTTAGCATCAATGGCATCCGCAATCTTCAACAAGAGTTCAGCCCGGTAAACCTTATCTGTGTGTTTCCAAGTTTTAAAAGCTTCTGTAGCCACTTCTACAGCCCGGTCTACATCAGCCTTAGTCGCTTCTGCACAAGTACCAACAAGTGCCCCATTAGCTGGGTTATGGGCTTCAAAGGTAACCCCATCAGATGCAGGCACCCATTCATTATTTATTAACAATCCATAAGAATTTTTAACGGTTAATTTGAAAGTCATAATCATTCACCTCCTAAGATATTATTGAGTCATGTCTTTCTAATGCAACTATAAGATAAATTTCGATATATGTAAAATGACGGCTGTCACATAATGTAGAACTTTTATTTCGAAAATTATGAATTTATACAGATGGACATATTTGTCACAGGTGGGACGCAATTAATTCTCATTATTTTAAATGATAAGGCCTACTTCTTTCTTATATATTCCGCTGTAATTTACTGACCCCTATACCAAACTCCCTAACCAAAAAAGGAACTGATCACCAAGGACCAGTTCCTTACATTTAATACTTATGCGGAAATTATCGTAAATATTCTTTCTATATTTTTTTATTTTTCCTTAAGGATTTTTGAGAAAGACCAATCCGGTTGCGTTTTACATCGACAGAGATGATTTCCGTTTCAATGATATCCCCTACAGCGAGAACCTCCGATGGATGGCGACGGCCATCGATCATTTCAGACCGATGTAAGAGACCATTGGTCTTGAGACCAAAGTCAATGAAGGCCCCGAAATCTACTACATTGTGAACAGTCCCTTTAACTACAGTGCCCACCTTCACATCCTCTAAGGACATGACGTGCTTACGTGTCAATGGGGCCGGCAAATCTTCCCGTGGATCGCGGCCTGGCTTTGCTAGAGCCTCTAGGATATCTCGAACAGTAGGTAGGCCTGCCTCCAATTTCTTAGCCAATCTTTCAGGATCTGTAAGGGTCAGCTTAGCCTGCAAGAGTTCCAACGATTTCTTATCGTTCAAGTCTTGTAGAGTAAAGCCTAACTCCCCGATAATTTGTTCGGCCAGTTCATAGGATTCAGGATGAACTTGAGTATTATCCAGTGGATTCTTAGCCCCTTGAATGCGGAGGAATCCCGCACATTGGGTAAAGGCTGCTGGTCCCAGGCGTGGCACCTTAAGAAGTTGCTTGCGGCTAGCAAAGGCCCCTTGGTCATGCCGGTAGGCCACGATATTCTTAGCCACGGCCGAAGAAATACCTGCCACGTGTTGCAAGATAGCTGGAGAGGCCGTATTGAGTTCAACCCCTACATGGTTCACTACAGTTTCCACCACTTGGTCTAAGGTGGATGTCAAGAGCTTTTGGTTTACATCGTGCTGATATTGGCCTACACCGATGGATTTAGGGTCAATCTTAACGGATTCCGCCAAGGGATCTTGAACCCGGCGGGCAATGGATACGGCCCCACGGATGGTAACATCCAAATCAGGCAATTCATCGATAGCTAATTTAGATGCGGAGTAGACAGAGGCGCCCGCTTCGTTGGTGATGATGTAATGGCAATCAAGGCCTTCTTCCTCGATCATCTTGGAGACAAATTGTTCTGTCTCATAAGAAGCTGTCCCATTACCGATAGAGAGGAGGCTAACCTTGTATTTTTTAATGAGTGCGGCCAATTTCTTTTGAGCCTCCTGCCGTTGTCGGTCAGAGGATGTTAAATAGTAAGCCCCATAGTCAAGGACATTTCCCTGTGCATCGATGATGGCCATCTTACAGCCCGTTCGATAACCTGGATCAAGACCCATAATGACATGACCCGCCAAAGGAGCTTGGAGAAGGAGATTTTTAAGATTAACCGCAAAGATTTTGATGGCCCCTTCGTCTGCCTTGTCTGTCAATTCATTGCGAATTTCCCTCTCAAGAGCTGGGAAGATTAGGCGCTTGTAAGCATCAGCTACAGCCGCCTCCTTATAGTCAGCAAAGATAGACGTCCCCTTGTGGAGCTTTTCTAGCATATAAGCTACATAGGCTTCCCCAGGCACCGTCAGAGCGACTTTGAGGGCTCCCAACTTCTCACCACGGTTTACAGCCAAGATCCGGTGAGATGGCATTTGCTTAACCGGTTCTGCATAATCTGCGTATTGCAAGAATACTTGGTTATCAGCACTCTCTTCTCCCACTAACTCAGTTTGAATGAACCCTTCTTGGAACATTCGCTTGCGGAGGGCCTTACGGAAATCAGCATTGTCGGATACCATTTCCGCCACAATATCTTGGGCTCCTTGAAGAGCGCTAGCCGCATCAGGAACCTGATCATTAATAAATTGACTAGCAATCGTCTCCGGATTCCCAGAGGATTCTGTGTCGTTGAGGATCATGAGAGCCAAGGGCTCCAAGCCTTTCTCCCGAGCGATAGAAGCACGCGTCCGTTTCTTAGGCCGATAAGGGAGGTAGAGGTCTTCTAACTCTTGTAATTTAGTAGCCGTATCCAAGGCTGCCCGGAGGTCATCCGTCATCTTTTCTTGCTCGGTGATGGAGGCGATGATTTCCTCCCTCCGTTTTTGCAAATTGCGCAAGTATTGAATGCGTTCTTCGATGGTTCGCAACTGTTCATCTTGCAGCTCCCCCGTCACTTCCTTACGATAGCGGGCAATAAAAGGAACAGTGTTTCCTTGGTCCAGGAGATCTACTGCAGCTTCTACTTGTTTGGCTTTTACCCCTAGTTCTTTAGCAACAATGGAAAACATATCTAACATACTTAGGCCTTTCTCTTATAGGTTACGAAGCGGAAGGGATAGGGATGCTTATCATCCATGACCCCTTCTTCCACATGTAGGCGGTCAAATTGGTTGGAATCAATGGGTGGGAAAAAGGCATCCCCCTCAAAGTCTTCATCAATTTCAGTGACATAGAGGGTATCTACGAAAGGCATAAAAGCCTCATAGATTTGAGCACCTCCGATAACATAGGCTACATCTAGGTCCCTAGCTGCTTTAGCCGCCTCTTCAGGAGAGGTAAAGACTTGTACCCCCTCTGGCGCAGTAAAAGCATGGTCCCTAGTAATGACCCAGTGCTCCCGGTTAGGCAAGAGAAACGGGAGGGACTCAAAGGTCTTCCGTCCCATGATGATGACATGGCCAGTAGTCATTTTCTTAAAGAAAGCCAGATCCTTTGGCAGGTGCCAAATGAGTTGATTATCTCTGCCAATGACATGATTCTTGGCCTTGGCTACGATTAAGGCTAACATAATTCCTCCTTAAACACGACGAGACTAGCTCACAAGGGGCTAGTCTCTCAAATAGGATGCGTACCAAAACACGCCCACTGATTGACAGTAGTCATTAGACAGCTACAGTCATGGACAGTTTACCTAGGTGTTCATAGCCTTCTAGGCTAATGTCATCTGGTTTAAAGTCATAGAAATCCCTTACTTCTGGATTGATATGAATGGTAGGGGCCGCCAAGGCTTTGTCTCGACGGGCCAATTGCTCCTTCATAGCCTCAATATGGTTGGCGTAAATGTGAGCATTATTGATGACATGAGTAAAGCGACCAGGTTTTAGACCTGTCACTTGTGCAATCATGCAAACCAAGGCCGCGTATTGAGCCATGTTAAAAGGAATCCCAAGGCCCATATCCCCGGACCGTTGAATCAACATGCAGTTAAGACGGCCGTCGGCTACATCCCAAAGGGTTTCATAGGCACATGGTTGCAAGGCCATATCGGGTAGGTCCTCGATATTCCAAAGGGTGACGATCATACGACGGGAATCAGGATCTTCCTTGAGGGTCTTAATCAGATTATCCAACTGCTTGTACTTGGCAATTTGATAGCCATACGCCTTACCAATGGTGCCGTCTTCGCGCATCCACTCATTCCAAACCTTAACGTTCATCTCTTGCAACTTGCGCACGTCATTGGATTGCATTTGCCAGATCCACAAGAGTTCCTTAATGGCCGTTTTAAAGGCAACAAACTTGGTGGTCAAAATAGGGAATTCTTCCTCCAAATCAAAGGACATAACTTGGTGGGGCAACTTGTAAGTAGCTATACCAGTTCGATTTTGCCCATAGGTGCCATGGTCTAAAATATTAGCCACGATTTCTAAATATTGCTTATCTGCTGAGCTCATGATGATTTCCTCTAAATTACTACTAATAGTTGTATTATACACTATCTGAGTCATTTTCGTATTGAGCGATGACCGCTAAGAAGGAGGTGCCATACTTTTTGAGCTTAGCCTCTCCAACGCCTTTTACATTGGCAAAATCTGCCAGTGTTTTAGGTTTTAAGGCAGCTAGATCTATAAGGACCGTATCGGTAAAGACCAAGTAAGGCGGTACCTTTTGGGCCAGAGCAATCCGCTTGCGGTGGAGGCGAAGGGCTTCAAAGAGACTATTCGTACTAGTCTCCATACTAATTCGGCTGTGGTCAGAAGTCCTTTTAGCCCGTGGCTGTGCTACTTCTTGTTTGATTTCTTGCACCTGACTATGACCAGCTAACACCTCTTCCGCCCCTGCTTGGAGGGATAGGATGGGATACTTACCCATGGATTGATGGAGATAGCCAGAGGCCACAAACTGTTGGATCATTCCCTTCACTTCTTGCGCACTATAGGAAGACAAGGCCCCAAAAACAGGCAAGGCATCATATCCAGCCCGTCGTATCCGATCATTGCGCTCGCCTCGTACGATAGCAGAAATCATAGTGGTCCCAAAGCGCTCATCCGTTCCCCTGATGGCCCTAAAGATAGCCTTTGCTTCAGCGGTCATATCTTGCACCTGCCCTTGGTGGAGGCAGGAGGAGCAATTATGACACTTGTCCCAAGGAACCTCTTGTCCAAAGTAAGCTAACATATACTTGCGCAAGCATTGGCTAGTAAAGCAATAATCAATCATAGCCTGAAGCTTTCTTTGCTCTATAGACAGGCGGGCTGGCTCTAGTTGTGACTGTTCTAGGAGGTACTTGTGAACCTGTACATCCTGTCCATTGTAGAGAAGAATACATTCAGCTGGCGCCCCATCACGACCAGCACGCCCCGCTTCTTGATAGTAGGATTCCATATTGCGAGGCATTTGGTAGTGGAGGACATAGCGCACATTGGACTTATCAATTCCCATACCGAAGGCATTGGTCGCCACCATAACCTGGATTTCATCATAGGCATACTTATTTTGCATATCCTTACGGACTTGGTCCGGTAGGCCAGCGTGATAATAGCCAGCAGCGATACCTGCTTTCACCAAATTTTGGTAAACCTTCTCTACATCCTTACGGGTGATGCAATAGATGACACCAGACTGCTCCTGGTGGGCCTTAACATAATCCACAATATAGTCCATCCGTTGTGAGATACGGGCCACGGCAAAATGGAGGTTAGGCCGATCGAATCCTGTAATATGAACTTGCGCATTTTCTAAGCCCAAGAGTATTTTAATATCTCTTTCTACGGCCTTAGTAGCCGTAGCTGTAAAAGCGCCAACCACAGGTCGATGCGGCATAGTCTTCAAAAACTGCCCAATCAACTGGTAGGCAGGCCTAAAATCATGCCCCCACTGGGAGATGCAGTGGGCTTCGTCTACAATAATCTGGCTTATTTTGAGGGTCTGCAAAACGTTGCGGAAGAACTGGCTAGCCAAGCGTTCCGGTGAGATATAAAGAATTTTAACAGCCCCAATCCGCACATAGTAGAGGGTCTTGTTAAAGGTCTCCTGGTCTAAGGTAGAATTAATAAAGGCCGCTGGAATCTTTTGCTGGCGTAAGCCATCAACCTGGTCCTTCATGAGGGAGATGAGGGGTGAAAATACAATGGTAAGCCCCTCTTGCAAGAGGGCCGGCACTTGGAAGCAGATAGACTTACCAGCTCCAGTTGGCATGATAGCCACCAAATCATGACCTGCTAAGAGAGTGGATACAGGGACCTCTTGAGCTGGCCGAAAGGCATCATAACCCCAGTAATGCTGTAATACATCAAGTGCCCGTCGGTCCATATATATCCCCCCTTCCTAGGCAAGAAAAGAGACCTCAAGGGCCTCTAAGATACGTTTATTGTACCATAAAAAGTAATCCTTTTTCTTTCCTCCAGACTAGGTCTTACCTTCTCCCTTTACCAGTGAGCAAGGTCACAAAACCCTATTTTCGCACCACTATAAGTGCTATAATAGAAATATTCTTTATAAACACTCTTTATGCATTTCTAAAGGAGTCATAGTATGCACCAAAATGTAGGCATTATTTTAGCCTTTGCCCTCTATCTAGGACTGATGATGGGCATCGGTATTTACTACTATCGAAAGGCCGCCAACTCGGTTGGTGGCTATATCTTAGGTGACCGACAGTTAGGCCCTTGGGTAACAGCCCTTAGCGCAGAGGCATCAGACATGTCCGGTTGGATGCTTATGGGCGTTCCTGGCTTAGCCTACTCGGTAGGTATCTCAGGCCTCTGGATTGCAGTAGGCCTCATCATCGGGACCTGGTTCAACTGGACCTTCGTCTCCAAGCGACTTCGCAATCATACGGAAGCCGCTAGTGATGCTATCACAATGCCGGAGTTCTTTAAGAACCGTTTCCATGATAAGAGTCCAGCCCTATCGGTTATCGCTTCGATTTTTATCCTCTTCTTCTTCCTGATTTATACCTCCTCTGGCTTTGTAGCTGGTGGTAAACTCTTCAATACCGTCTTCGGTATCGACTATACGTGGTCCTTAATCATAACGGCCGGTGTAGTTGTCTTCTATACCTTCTTAGGTGGCTTTTTGGCCGTATCCTCCACGGACTTTGTCCAAGGGACCCTTATGTTCTTCGCCATATTAGCCGTGCCAATAGCTGGCGCTTTTGCCCTAGGCGGTCCTATCCAAACAGTGGACCTGATTGAAAGTCAGTTCCCACAAGGCTTGGCTTTATTCGGATCTAGCACCGACACCTTCACCATGGTCATCGGTATTATCTCCGCCTTGGCTTGGGGCCTTGGGTACTTTGGCCAACCACACATCCTAGTGCGCTTCATGGCCATCTCCGATGCCAAAGACCTTAAAAAGTCTACCAACATCGCCATGGTCTGGGTTATCATTTCCTTAACCGCCGCCGTTCTCGTAGGCTTAATAGGACATGTATTCCTTACTACACCATTGACAGGTACCGATGTAGAACGGGTCTTCCTCATCATGAACCAAGACCTCTTCCCTTCCTTTATCGCTGGCCTCATCTGGGCCGCTGTTCTGGCAGCGATCATGTCCACGGCCTCTGGCCAACTCTTGGTAACGGCCTCGGCTATCTCCAAAGATTTCTACAAGGGTTTCCTCCGCAAAAATGCCTCCGAAAAGGAACAAATTCTAATTTCTCGTGCAACCGTTATGGTTGTATCCATCATCGCTATTCTCTTAGCCTTGGATCCTAATTCCTATATCCTAACCATGGTGGCTTACTCTTGGGCAGGCTTTGGTGCAGCCTTTGGCCCAGCCATCTTGATTTCCCTCTTCTGGCGGCGGATGACCCGCAATGGTGCCCTAGCCGGTATCATCGTCGGTGGTTTGACCGTTATCATCTGGAAACAATTTGCCTGGTTTGGCCTTTACGAATTGCTCCCTGGCTTTATCTTCTCCGCTATCGCTATTTATGTGGTATCTAAACTCGACAAAGAACCACCTAAAGAAGTGCTGGAAGAATTTGATAGAGCACAAGAAATGCATATCTTATAAAACCTTATCAAAAGCCCTCGTGGGGTCCCTGCCATGACTCGTATCCGAATGTCAGCTTAGGAACCCCACGAGGGCTTTTTTATATAATGATTCATAAAATGGGAGAGCCCCTCTACAAAGAGCTTCCCTTCACTACGACTCGTTACCAAATGTCAGCTCGAAAGGACAGGGGCCCTATTTCTTTTATTACATCTACCTTAAGGGCTTTTTTATATACTGTTTTACAAAATGGAGGGGTGCGCTAACCAGAGTCCATTTCCTTAGGCCTTGATGCCTTGCCGAATGTCAGCTCAAAAGGACAGGGCCCTATTTCTTTTATTCATATGCCTTGAGGGCTTTTATATACTGTTTTACAAAATGGAGGGGTGCATGCGTCTTATAATATTGAGCCGCATTCCTCTTAACGCCAAATGACAACCATAGGTTAGCAGATGAAAAGGCTCACGCACACCTTTTTATAGCTAAACTTCAGCATAGAAAAAGCCCCCTCTCGCGAGGGGGCTTTTCTTTCAGTTTAAGAAGGATAGTTAAAATTATTTAACGTCTTCAAAACCTTTTTGCAAACGAACGTAGGACAAACGACGATCTTTTGCATCTTCTTCAGTTTTAGCGAACAATTGAGCTGCTACTTCTGGGTTAACCTTTTGCAAGGAGTTGTAACGAACTTCGCCCATCAAGAAGTCATGGAATTTACCATAGTCAGGAGCTTTGGAATCCAAGGAGAATGGATTTTTGCCTTCTTCTTTGAGAGCTGGGTTGTAACGGTAAAGATCCCAGTAACCTGCTTCAACAGCACGTTTTTGTTCTTCTTGAGCTTTACCCATAGAAGCTTTAATACCGTGGTTGATACATGGGCTGTAAGCGATGATCAAGGAAGGCCCTGGATATGCTTCAGCTTCTGTTACAGCTTTGAGCAATTGGTTCTTGTCTGCACCCATAGCAACTTGTGCTACGTATACATAACCATAAGACATTGCCATCATGCCGAGGTCTTTTTTCTTAGTCTTCTTACCAGCTGCTGCGAATTGTGCTACTGCTGCAGTGTGAGTGGATTTGGAAGCTTGACCACCAGTGTTGGAGTAAACTTCTGTATCGTATACGAAGATGTTGATGTCTTCGCCGGAAGCGAGAACGTGGTCAACACCACCGAAACCGATATCGTAAGCCCAGCCGTCACCACCGAAGATCCAGTGGGAACGTTTAACCAAGAATTGTTTCTTAGCAAGGATTTCTTTCAACTCAGGAGTTGTAGCGCCTTCAGCTTCTACTGCTGCGAGCAAGCGAGCGGAGCGTTCACGGGAACCAGCGCCCAAGTTAGCGAATTCAAGCCATTGATCAAGAGCTTCTTTCAATTCGCCTGTAGCAGTTTCAGCTGCTTTAGCAGCAACTTTTGCCAAGTCAGCGCGGATTTTATTAACGCCAATCATCATGCCGTAACCATATTCAGCATTATCTTCGAAGAGGGAGTTTGCCCAAGCTGGACCGTGGCCTTCTTCGTTAGTTGTGTATGGTGTTGCAGGATAAGAACCGCCCCAAATGGAGGAACAACCAGTTGCATTGGCGATTTGCATGCGGTCACCGAACAATTGAGTCAACAATTTAGCATAAGGTGTTTCACCACAACCAGAGCAAGCGCCGGAGAATTCGAACAATGGTTTTTCGAATTGGGAACCTTTAACGGATTCTTTCTTGAATGCAGGGATGGATTTAGTTGGCAAGGATACAGCATAAGCCCAAGCATCAGCTTGTTCGATTTCTGTATCGATGGAAGTCATCACGATAGCTTTGCCTTTTGGAGCTGGGCAAATATCTACGCAGTTACCGCAACCCAAGCAGTCCAATGGGGAAACAGCGATGCGGAATTGCAAGCCATCTTGGGAACCCATAGCTGGAACTGTTTCGAAGTGTGCTTTTGCTTTTTCTGGAGCATTAGCGATTTCTTCTTCTGTTGCCAATACTGGACGGATTGTAGCGTGAGGACATACGAAGGAACATTGGTTACATTGGATACAGTTTTCTGGAATCCATTTTGGAACGAACAATGCTGGACCACGTTTTTCGAATGCCGCAGAACCAACAGCCATAGTACCATCTTCGCGACCTACGAATGTAGATACAGGAAGATCATAGCCACCTTGTGCATTAACAGGTTTAGCAATGTTTTCTACGAAGGATGGGCAATGTTCGCAACCAGGTTTAACTTCTGCAGGACCTTCGTCAACAGCATTTTTCCAGTCAGCTGGAACGTCGATCTTAACGAGAGCATCAACGCCTTGGTCGATAGCAGCGTTGTTCATGTCAACGATGTTTTGACCTTTTTTACCATAGGAAGTAACTACAGCTTCTTTCAAGTATTTAATAGCGTCATCGATAGGGATGATGTTAGCCAATTTGAAGAAGGCAGCTTGTGTTACCATGTTGATACGACCACCCAAACCAATTTCGCGAGCGATTTTAGCTGCGTTGATTGTGTAGAAGTTCAATTCTTTTTCAGCGATTTGACGACGGAGTTTAGCTGGCAAATAATGGGACAATTCTTCTGGAGTCCAAGTACAGTTCAAGAGGAATGTACCACCTTTTTTGATGCCGCGAATCAAATCGTATTCATTTACATAGGATTGACGGTGACATGCAACAAAGTCAGGTTCAGTAATGAGGTAAGGATAGTTGATAGGTGTTTTACCGAAACGCAAGTGAGACATTGTTACGCCACCAGATTTTTTGGAGTCGTAATCGAAGTATGCTTGTGCATACATATCAGTATGGTCACCGATAATTTTGATAGCGGATTTATTAGCACCTACAGTACCATCGGAACCGAAGCCCCAGAATTTACATTCAGTTAAGCCTTCAACTTTGATGTCAACATTTTCAGGACGATCCAAGGACAAGAATGTCACGTCATCGTTGATACCCAAAGTGAAGTGTTTGCGAGGTTCTGCGGAAGCCATGTTATCAAATGCTGCAACGAAGTCAGCTGGGATAACGTCTTTGGAAGACAAGCCATAACGACCACCTACAACGGAGATGTTGCGACCGGATTGAGCTACTGCAGTTTGTACATCGAGGCAAAGAGGTTCAGCAATAGCACCTGGTTCTTTTGTACGGTCAAGTACAGTGATGCGTTGAACTGTTTCAGGAATAGCTTTCATCAAGCGATCTGCTGCGAATGGACGGAACAAGTGAACGTTGATGAAACCAACTTTACGGCCCAATTTGTTGAGGTAATCAACAGTGGAAGTAGCTACTTGTGCTGCAGAACCCATCACAACGATGATATCAGTAGCATCAGGAGCACCGTAGTAGTTGAATAAGCCATAGTTTGTACCTGCCAATTTGTTGATTTCGTTCATGTAGTTTTCAACAATGTCAGGAATGTTGTTATAGAATGGGTTGGATGCTTCACGGTTTTGGAAGTACACGTCAGGGTTTTGAGCAGAACCACGTTCTACAGGAGCATCAGGGTTCAAAGCGCGTGTACGGAAAGCCTTAACTGCTTCAATATCAACCAATGGTTTCAAGTCATTGTAATCCCAGATTTGAATCTTTTGGATTTCATGGGATGTACGGAAACCATCGAAGAAGTTAACGAAAGGCACGCGACCTTTGATTGCGGACAAGTGAGCTACAGGAGCCAAGTCCATTACTTCTTGTACGGAAGATTCAGCAAGCATAGCACAACCAGACGCACGGGATGCCATAACGTCTTGGTGGTCACCGAAGATGGACAATGCATGGGATGCCAAAGCACGAGCTGCTACTTGGAATACACCTGGAAGCAATTCACCAGCAACTTTGTACAAAGTTGGGAGCATCAAGAGCAAACCTTGGGAAGAGGTAAATGTAGTAGCGAGTGCACCGGATTGCAACGCACCGTGACAAGCACCAGCAGCACCTGCTTCAGATTGCATTTCTACTACTTGTACAGTATGGCCGAAAATGTTTTCACGACCTTGAGCAGACCATGTATCGATATGTTCTGGCATTGGAGAAGATGGTGTGATTGGGTAAATCGCAGCCACTTCGGAGAACGCGTAAGATACATGTGCAGCGGCAGCATTGCCGTCCATAGTTTTAAATTTACGCATGTTAAATAGCCTCCTTAAGCATGACGTATAAATAAATTTGCTCGCCTTTTGAATTATTCCTATCCTGCATAGACACGTTACCATATTGCATACACAGCAAAAGAATGTCATAATATAAGAATGTATATATAAATATCATATACCTTCACTTATGACATGGATAAGTATCCATTCCGATATAATAATTTTAATTAGCATAGCTTTGATTTAATTATACAAGCTAGGCTAGGGAGTGGCAAGGTTAGTGGTCTCTTTTTCATATGAAAATAACGCTATAGAGCCATTACATTAAGTTATAATTATGCAGTTTTTGATAATTATTCTTAAATAGAGCTCGCCCCTTTTCCTCCTTGTAAAAAAAGATTTGAGGTATTGCATGGATTTCCATCATTTAAAATATTTTGTCGAAGTTGCTGAACAAAAAAGTTTCTCAAAAGCAGCTCGCAACTTACACATCTCCCAGTCCGCTATCTCCCGGACCATCCGCGCCCTAGAGGATGAATTAGGAGTGGTTCTCTTTATTCGTAATGCCAAGTCCGTAGAACTGACCGACGGGGGAACCATCTTCCTCACTCACTCCAAGCGCGTTGTCTTTATGTTTGAGCATTTAAAAGCGGACTTCGAAAATGAATTCCGCTTAGAACAAGGCTCTATCCGCATCGGTATACCACCCATTACGGACGCTCCTATCTTCGCCCACCTTCTAGGGGAATTCAAAAAGGCCTATCCGCAGATTTCTCTAGAACTCTTTGAACAGGGTTCTAAGAAGGTTGAACTATCCGCTCAAGAAGGTTTAGTAGATATTGGCATTATATGTACAAAAGCCAATGAGAAGGAATTTGAATCCTTCTATCTCACTTCTGATCCGCTAGCTGTTGTCATTCCTAAAAACAACCCCCTAGCAGATAAGAATTCTATTAGGCTTCAAGATTTAACAGGTCAATCTTTCGTTCTTCACAAGGATGACTTCAACCTCCACGACGAAATCATCAAAGCTTGTAAAGCAGCGGGCTTTACTCCTAATATTATCTTTGAGACGAGTCAGCGGGACCTTATGTTACAGACCGTAGCGGCTGAACTTGCTATCGCTATTTTGCCTAGTCGCCTCTGTCCTAACTTGGCTGACAACCCCATCCTTTCTAAGTCAGTGGCCGTCAAAACCCTACATCCAGAAATGATGCATACCCTCTATGTCATCTGGAAGAAAGGTCACTACCTATCCCACGCAGCTCGCTTATGGTTGGACTTCGTCCAATCCAAACTCCCCCTCCCTGGTTTTAAAACAGAAAGCAAATCACAACCATGAACCAAGAACCCAAATGGCGCAAACGACTTAGTGCCATCCTTCGTTCACAAACAACCTACACAATCCTAGCCTTCGCCATCCTCATCGGTGTCATCATTTGGCAACAGTTCCAAATTTCAGCCCTCCAATATCAACAGGATTTAGATCATGATGGGTCTACAGTAGAATCCTATGCAGGACACTTCTATATCTTAGAAGGTATTACCTCCAAGCATGGCGAGGAATTGGAAGAGCAAACTAAGATTATTGGCGACCTCAAAGAGCAAATTGCCGCCCTAGACTGGCAGATTAAGCAACTTCAATGGGCTCATCCAGAACTCAAGGTAGAGCCCCCTGCCACTTCGATTGACCGTTCCTTCAAATTCGATCCCAACCCAGGCAAGGTACCTGATCCACACTAATACTATAATTAAAGAAACTAAACCATACTAATAGAATATGCCAAAAGCGCGCCCTTTAAAGGGGAGCGCTTTTTTATAACTTCTTTTTGCAGTTAGGACAAACTGTAATAGAACAAGGTTTCCACTTAGGATCCCCTCGTTTTTGACCTTTTTCTACAGGCAACTGAGTCCCACAATGTGGACAAGACCATATCCGACGCAAGCCGACTTTAGCGGCGAAGAATTTAGTCCACAAGAGGAGTAAGATTAGAATAGCACCTAGCACATAGGCCCCTGCATCATCAATATAACCCAGGTAAATCAGCCCCAATCCGATGACAGCGATGACCATAGAAATCATATTAGAATTATTTTGCCAGTGGTAGGCTGCTTGTAAGGCTCTTTCGTATAGAGTCATTGAAGTTCTCCTATTTTAGATATAAGAAAACCCAGTAGCCACGAGGGATACTGGGTTTGATTCGTCCAACGATTAACGTTTGGAGAATTGGGAAGCTTTACGAGCTTTTTTGAGACCGTATTTTTTACGTTCTTTCATACGTGGGTCACGAGTCAAGAAGCCTGCTTTTTTGAGGTCAGAACGCATGTCTGCATCAACTTCAAGCAAAGCGCGGGAGATACCATGACGAATGGCACCAGCTTGACCGGAAGCACCACCACCAGCAACGTTAGCAATAACGTCGTATTGTTCTGTTGTGCCAGTCAATTCCAAAGGTTGTTTAATGATCAATTCCAAAGTTTGGCGACCGAAGTAGTCGTTAAGATCACGTTTGTTTACTGTAATTTTACCAGTGCCCGGTACAAGACGAACGCGAGCAACGGAAGATTTTCTGCGACCTGTGCCGTAGTATTGAGCTGCCATTGAATATTCCTCCTACCGATTATCGTACGTTAATTTCCAAAACTTCTGGTTTTTGAGCTGCATGTGGATGTTCAGAACCAGCATAAACGTTCAATTTGCGGTATTGTTGAGCACCCAATTTATTTTTAGGAAGCATACCACGAACTGCCATTTCTACAACGCGTTCTGGATGTTTTTCCAACATCATACCCAACTTCATGAAGCGGGAACCACCTGGATAACCGGAATGACGGAAGTATTCTTTTTGAATCAATTTCTTACCAGTTACAGTGATTTTTTCTGCGTTAATCACGATTACATGATCACCAGTGTCAACATGTGGTGTGAAAGTTGGTTTATGTTTGCCCCGAAGAACTTTAGCTACTTCGGCAGCAAGGCGACCCAAAGTTTTGCCTTCAGCGTCTACAACGTACCATTTGCGTTCTACAGTTTGCGCATTGGCCATGAAAGTAGTTTTCATTGCTGCATATCCTCCAATAATTTATCTACCAAATTTAGCTTTTTGGTCTCATTCAGGGGCTAATTGAATTCCAGACAAAAGCTTACTCAACGAATTATACAGAGTTCGCATAGCCCTGTCAAGATATTTTTACCGGCTAAATTGCTTTGGCGCATCCTCTACAACGTGGTCCATGAAGCGCTTCATAGTGTCCCATTTAGAGTTGGATTTACGGTAGGCAAAACAAACTTGTAAGTTGAGAGGTTGCTCCAACTCTGCATAGCCATCGTGTACGCCCATCACATCCAAAAGGCGTTTAGAAACGATAGCGCCCGCATCGTTTTGCTGACAGTAGTTAATCATGGCATAGGGATTAGACAAGCGGTTGTGGTTAGACCGTTTGATATCAAAACCTTCGAAGTAGGTCTTGAGTGCTCGAGCCATAAAGTATTTAGGTGGGTACATCACCAAGTTATTGTCAATAGCCTCTTGGCGGGATACTCGTTCCCCCTTCTTGATCAAACGCGGTGCATAGTAGACCATGGCATCTTCCCGAACCGATGTAGATGTGTACATGGACATATCCTTATCGTTTGGTAGATAAAGCAAGGCGATGTCAATGCGGCTTTCCCGAAGGTCTAGAAGAACCTCTTCCTCCTCCATATCGTAGATATTGAGGGCAAAGTCTCCACTATCCTCGGAGAAGTAAGATACGTATTGATTGAGTCGAATATCCCCCATGGACCGCAAAATTCCGATATTAAGAACAGGCCGTTCCAATTTGCTGGCTAATCGAATGGCGTGGACAGACCGTTCGAGGGATTCCATAATCCGTTCTGCTTCAGGAAGGAAGCGTTCTCCCTCCAAGGTCAAAGAAGACCCACGGGTGGATCGGTCGATTAATTTAACACCTACAACCCGTTCCAATTTTTTCATTTGCGCACTAAAAGCAGACTGGGTAATATTCAGTTGCTGAGCCGCCAAGGTAAAGTTTCCAGTTTTATTGTAAACAATAAAAGATTGGAGCTCTTGTATAGTTGGTAACTCTTTCATGCTTACCTCTTATATCCTTAATACATCAAATAACAGACAAGCAACGCAAGCCTGGAGCCCAGGGACTCATTATGCACTATTATAACTAATGTTATACGTTTAATCTAGGCATCTATAAAAATAACTTCTATATTAATTACTGGTAGTATCTATCTCAACTATATAATAACTATAAAAAGGAATCCCATAGAAAAATGTAACGTTATTAAATTGAATTCTATATATCTCCTAACAGCTATATTATTAACTAATAAATTAAATACAGTCTGCTTATTTAATATATTTAATAAGTATAATATCTATATATAGGTCTGGGCCGTAGGCGTGGAATATAGATATAGGCCGTAGGCGTGGACAGGTAAGAATCTGTTGACTTAGCACAAGGGGAGTGCTATCATTAATCAGTACCATTAAATTTGGGTACAAGTCTATATTAATGTATGAGGTGATAATCACATGGCAACGAGAAGAGACGCTCGATTCAAACTTTGTCGTCGCTTTGGTGTGAACGTTTTTGGTCACGCAAAAGCCTTGAATCGCGTTAAAAAGGACCAACGTCCTAAGAAAATGTCCGAATACGGCACACAATTGTTGGAAAAACAAAAAGTTAAAGCATACTACAACGTACTTGAACGTCAATTCGTACGTTATTACGATAAAGCTAAAAAAATGCAAGGCGTTACTGGTGAGAACATGTTGTTCTTGCTCGAAGGTCGTCTTGATAACATGGTATACCGCATTGGCTTCGCCAACTCCATTCGCCAAGCTCGCCAAATGGTAAACCATGGTCACATCTTGGTTAACGGTCGTCGTGTAGACATCCCTTCCTTCAACTGCAAACCAGGTGACGTTATTGAACTTCGTGAAGCTTCCCGCGACAACGAAATGTTCAAAGCTAACTTCCAAGAACTCAAATCCTTCGATCTTCCATACATCGAAAAAGACTTGGAAAACTTCAAAGGCACTTATGTTCGTACACCACAACGTGACGAACTCCCTATCGAAGTAAACGAAACACTCATCGTCGAATTGTACTCCAAGTAGTCGATGCATGTATAGAGAATACCGTTCTATTGCGGTATTCTCTATTTTTTTATTTGGCTTATAGGTCAGATCCGCCTGCGCGTCCTTGACACCTTTCAACATATCTTGTAGAGTGATTGTAGAAAGAGTGTTCGCTCCTGGTTTATGGCTAAAGCGTTTTTCGCTGGTGCCTTTGGAGTCAACACTCTTTCAACATATCTTATATAGTAATTCTATAAAGAGCATTGCCTCCCACTTTATCGTTAGCGTGGTTACCACCGATGCGAATGGAGGTAATGCTCTCTTTTAATTTTCCAGGAAATCGACACCAACACCTCGATGACTTGCTCAGGTGCATCTTCCATTGTTACCAACAACATACGAATGACTTCAAAAAACACATGGCCTAGTTCATGGGCTAATGTAAAAAAGTCAGCTTAGTCGAAGAGTTCAATGATCTTCTTATCAGCACCCATCATGGATGTTATACCAAAACCACTTCAGCACCGTCATCTTGAAAATACTGTTTTCCCTGTGAGCCGTTGACACCTTTCAACATATCTTGTATAGTTGTCGTAGATAGAGGGCCCACTCCCAATCTATCGCGTATGCGAAGGGAGTCTTTGCTCTCTTTTTTTATTTTCCTTAACAACATACGAATGTCTTCAAAGAACACATGGCCTGATTCATGGGCTAATGTGAAAAAGTCAGCTTGGTCAAAGTGTTCAATAATTTTTCATCACTCATCATGGATGTCATACAACTAACCATTTCAGTACCCTTATCTTGAAAATACGGTTTCCCCTGTGAGCCGTTGACACCTTTCAGTATAACTTGTATAGTGATTGTATAAGGAGCGACGGCTACGCTTTTATCACTCTGTGAATGTAGCCCTTGCTCCATTTTTTTATTTTCAACGATAACACTATACAGATCTAAGCTTGTTGGGTTTATAATAAGCATATAATTGATGTATTCAAGTGCATGAGGTATACATAATGATTCAAGATATCCCCTTCCAAGACATCCAAATTGGTTCTTCCGATTCTATTACAAAGACCATTACTCTAGAGGATGTAAAGAAATTCGCAGAGGTTACCAATGATTTTAATCCCGTCCATGTAGACCCAGAATTCGCAGCCAAGAGCATGTTTAAAAAGCAAATCGCCCACGGTATGATTTCCGCCGGTCTCATTTCCGCTGTGTTAGGGACCCGTTTACCTGGTATGAATACCATCTACTTGGGCCAAGAGTTAAGCTTTAAATTACCAGTTTATTTGGATGACACCATTACAGCTACGGTAGAATGCATTGATAAGCACGAACGACGTCATGTACTAACCTTTAAAACTACTGTAACCAACCAAGATGGCAAGGTAGTTACTGAAGGGACCGCAAAGGTGCTTAAACGTTAAAATGGGATAGCGATTGTTAATAAAAAGGAGACTATTAGCTAGTCTCCTTTTTTTGATGTATTATCTTTTTTTGTACAAAAGTGTGAGAAAACTTCCTCTTTCTAGGTATGATTTGGGCGCAATAGCTTGCTATCAATTCGTTCACCCAAAATTGTGGAAATAGTTTCCTTTAAAATATCAAAGCCCGCCTTAATAACTGCTAAGGAGATGAGCCCCCTGCATAAGCATCCACATTGATATCTATAACAAAATAGATTACTACTGCTAGTAAGGTTACGGCCGATACGAGTGCATCGTTTTTAGCATCGATACCCGCTGCTTTCAAGGCACCAGAATTAAGTTTTTCCCCTCGAGAAACCGTATACTTACCAAGGATAAGCTTAACCACCATGGTGATAAGGACAATAGTAATAAAACTAATTGAATAGTTGACCTCTTCTGGATGCAGGATTCCATCGATGGACCCCTTGGCGGCCCCTAAGCCTGCAGCTAATACGATAAGTCCGATAATGAGAGCCGTCATATACTCGATTCGGCCATATTCATAAGGATGATCATTGGTCGGCCGCTTGCCAGCCAACTTGGTGCCTACGATGGTAATGACCGACGATACCGCATCAGACAGGTTGTTAAGAGCGTCCGTTGCTAAGGCGATAAATCCTGCTAGAACACCCACAAAGGCCTTAACCAGGCCCAAAAAGACATTAGTAATAATACCCATCTCAACCTCCCCTTCAAGGTTAGCAAGGGATAGAAAAAAAGCACCTACCATAGGGTAAGTGCTTTCTTAGTTTGGTGGACGATGACAGGATCGAACTGCCGACATCCTGCTTGTAAGGCAGGCGCTCTCCCAGCTGAGCTAATCGTCCATAGTTGGTGACCCGTCCGGGAATCGAACCCGGGATACCGCCGTGAAAGGGCGGTGTCTTAACCGCTTGACCAACGGGCCATGAATTGGTGGCTCATCCGCGACTCGAACGCGGGACACCCTGATTAAAAGTCAGGTGCTCTACCAACTGAGCTAATGAACCATGTTGGAGACATTCCTTATTTTCAGGGGTTGCCATATGAATAAAATTGGCTCCCCGAGTAGGACTCGAACCTACGACACCCTGATTAACAGTCAGGTGCTACTACCAACTGAGCTATCGGGGAATGTTAATGGAGCGGGAAACGAGATTCGAACTCGCGACCCCTGCCTTGGCAAGGCAGTGCTCTACCGCTGAGCTATTCCCGCATACACAACTGATATGTATCATACATCAGCCATACATGATTGTCAAGGCCTTTGAGAAATTTATCCTTAAATTCTACCAGCGCTTGACTGCTCTATTATAATAACAAAAGGCCTTAGGCGTGTCAACATCCTTTTTATTAAAAGTTTTGTGAGGGGAGAGTCCCCTCACCTATTTATGTTGATCAAAGAGCCAATTGCGAATACCTTGAATCTTATAGGCCACAGAAGGCGTCGAAAAATTTCCTCCCCCTGCTAATAAGGTGGATTGTATTGGCTTATTTTGAGCCAAATCCGCTTGTACGAGACCATCAAACTGATCGCTTGTAGAGGATGGGTCCCATTCCCTAGAAGTCCTCGTTAAAGTTTCCGCTAGCCCTACCTTATCTCTCTTGCTAGTCTGGTTCACAAAACGTAAATCACTAGTCTCTTTGCTAGATTCTTGTGCCTGAGAGCTAATCGACCAGACCTTACTAGCATTGCCTAGATTCTCCCTGTGGCCTTGTCCATCAACCCGGTATTGAGCCGCAAAAAGCTTAGGGTTCCTACTTATCAAGGCTGCTAGGATTTGGTTTCCCTCCCCTTGGGCGACGACATACATCCGTTTTTTGTCGACAGGTAAGCTTTGACTGATTTGATTGATGAAGTTTTCCAAGCTAGTTAAAGCAGGATTTGTCTTATCTAAAGTCCCCGAAAGTGCCCCAACCCGGTTAGACAACTCTTTTGTATAGTAAGGAGCGATAACAAAAGATGGATGCTTAGACTGCTCTTCTTGACTGGTCCAAACAGTAGCTCCATTACCACTATAAAGAGGAGTCTTTACATCATCACTCATACCCATAGGCCCCAGGAATAGAACCAAAGGATATTTCTTAGACCGATCCAAGTTAACAGGACTGAAGATATTATAAGGCAAATCAATAGCTGTTGAAGAATCGCGAAAAACCTCTTGTTTAAAAGCATCTAGCTCAGGGCAAGTCACATCCTTAACTAAGACCTCTGTCGTGTTTGGTTCATACACTACCCCATCTAGCCCCACCACATTACCTACTTGCTTAATGGTTACAGACAGGTCGGGGCCGTGTCCACTTACAGCCGCCGTGGCCTGACTAGCTCCCTTACCACCTGCAGAATTGACATCCTTATGTTCTAAGAGGAGAACTACATAAGACCCATCTTCTTCCAATGCATTCATAGCTTGGACAGCCGCAAAGGTCTTATCTGGATCCTCTGCCACCTGATCTGTGGACTGGGCTAAATTGACCAGAAGCTTTGCATCAGGCTGGCTATTCATACCCCATACATAGGATACAGTCTTTCCCTCCACCTGAAAGGTATCCGTCGTCAGATCCTTGGCCCGAATCGCTTTTGGGTAAGTCAAAACTACTACAGAGGTTTGAAGTCCATCCCCATAGACACTAGCTATCCCCACCCCCTTATAGGTTAAGGGGCCTTCAATGGTCGCTTGGGAATAATCTCGCTCTAGGCTGCCCAAATTCACCAATTGAGCCCCTTCAGGAATATCATCAGCACCGACAGTGGCCGCCCAAGTCCCTTGTGAGGCCCCTAATAAGGCCACAAGCGCCAGACTTGCAGTCCATCCTTTATGGTTCATCGCTCTATCCTTTCTTTATACATCAGGACCATGGGTCCTATCCGACTTACTAGGGGCCCCATTCAAAACGGCTAAGCCCTAGGTATACAAATGACAAGATTTGCTTATAAGGATAACAAATTAATATAAACCATCTATAAATTGGCTCCAAAGCCAGATAACATCTAGACTTTTAGGAGATGGTGAAGTATGCTTTTAACCAATTAATTCATCATATAATCAGCTTTATATAATCAGTTTTGACATAAACAGGTATACAATCAGTTTTACCCAACAAACATATAGCGATTTATTACAAAAAGGGCTGCTAAACACTCGCTTAGCAGCCCTTTTCCTATAAGAATGTAGAGAATCTAGATTCCCTATTTACTTCTTACTTATCTCTTTTCCATTTTTAGAAGACTTTTTATCTTCTTCTAGGCCCATAATGATAGGCCACTTATCACGGATTTCCTTGGCCTTAGTAAGATACTCTTCTAAGGCTTGATCATCGTGGCGTTCGAAAATATCTTTCACCAGTCCCACTTGCTTAAAGACCTCATCCAACCAAAACATAACATTGTCTCGGTTGCCCATAAGAATTTCTCTCCACATACCTGGATGTCCACCAGCCACGCGGGTAGAATCCCTAAACCCACCGGCAGACATACGCATCCGTTGTTCCCCTTGGGGGCCGCTACCCGCTACCGTCGCAATAATAGAGGCCATGGCGTGAGGCATATGGGAGACAGCGGCAATACAGTGGTCATGGTCTTTAAGGGGGATTCGTTCCACCCTAGAGCCCAAGACCTGGCCCATGGCTGCCAACTGATCGGCAACAGCAGGATCATAAGCCTCTTGCCCCGGATCATCAAGGACAATCCAACCCATCTTTTGGAAGAGATCCTTGGAGGCTACTTCATAGCCCCCTTTTTCGGATCCAGCCATAGGGTGAATGGATACAAAGCTAACCCCTGCCGGAATATGCTCATATACGGCTGCGGCGAACTCATCCTTAGCCGAGGATACATCTGTCACAATTTGTCCTGGTTTGAAAAGATGTGCTTTTTCTTCAAATAGGTGGGCATTGGTTTCTGGTGGTAAGGCAAAGACTACAATATCAGAATGAGTGATTAATTCATCGACATTAGTCCAAGCCTGACTCACACAGCCATCAGCTAGAGCCTGATCACAAATTTCTTGGCGACGAGCATAACCCACCACCTCATAGTCAGTATAGGCTTTCAAAGCCATAGCCAAAGACCCTCCTAAGAGGCCCAAGCCGATAATTCCTACTGTTTTATTCATACACAACATCCTTATCTTTAATGAGCTTCTTATTCTTCCACTTACCCGATTGCCAACGGAAGACAAAGATAATAGCCCGCACAATTTCATCAGCTGCCATAGCCACCCAAATTCCCACTAGGCCCCAGCCCAGGTGAATTCCCAAGAGATAAGACCCGGGTACAGCACAGCACCACATGCCAAATATGCCGACTAGCATAGGCGTTTTAATATCACCAGCAGCTTGCAGACAACCTACCATTACGATATTAACAGCCCGTCCGGCTTCTAAAAAGATTTCTACCAGGAGGACTCCATGGGCTAGGTGGATAACCTCCGGATCAGTTGTCACCAAGGAAATCAACGGTTCAGACACTAGATAGAAGAAGGCAGCCAGGCTGACATTGATGACCACAGCCAAACCCGTGGACTGCCAAACCCTCTTAGCAACTTTTTCCTGCTCTTGAGCTCCCATAAGAAAGCCCACGATAACCTGGGACGCATTCGAAAGAGCAATGGTATACACATAGCATAACATGGCTATGATATAAACGTACACTTTAGTATTAATAACCGCTAGCCCTAGCAGGTTGACCATCTTCATAATGGTCGTCTGTGAAAGCTGGTAAGATAGGGTTTCTCCCCCGGAAGGTATAGAAATCCGAAGGAGGCCTTTAAGGGTCTCCCAAGGGAAAGGATACAGGTATTTCCATCCCACATCTAAATCTAATAACTTTCTAAAGAGCCAGACAATGAGTCCCAACCCAATGAGCTTGGAAAGCCAAGTGGAAATGGATACCCCTAGAACGCCTAAACTAGGAATGGGACCCGCACCAAAGATCAATAGATAATTAGATCCTATGTGGAGGAGGTTCATAACCAAGGCTATATACATAGTAACCCGAGTCAAGGAATGCCCCCTAAAAACGGCCACAAATGTATAATATAAGGCCTGGATAGGTAGGCCGGCCCCCACTATAGTCGTGTAGAGGACTGTCTCGTCCATAGTCTCCGGAGGAACCCCTAACCAGGAAAATATAGTCTTGTTAAACAGGATAAAACCCAAGGCTGCCAAGGAGGAAAAAACAAAGGAAAAGGCTAGTGACACCGTACAGGTTTCCCCTAGCTTTAGCTTATTCCTCGCCCCCAAGTACTGGGCAATAAGAATTGTCGTCGCCGTGGACATAACCACGATGAGCATGATAAATACATTGAGGATTTGGTTAGCATTAGCCACGGCTGCAACCGCTTCCTGAGAGTAATGAGACATCATAATTTGGTCGATGTTCCCTACCAACATTTGAAGAAAGACCTCAATACATATAGGCCATGATAGGGTCCATATATTGAGTGATATAGTTTTCTCGTGCTTCATAGATCAGCTCCTTAACGTTCTACAGTATATCACGAAGAGGCCACAAAGAGTCTTCTAAAGGAGATAAAAACGTCCATTTTTCCTGCGAAAAGTCCTCATAGGCTGATAAGTGCTGATTTGCCCCCTTGTAAGCTCTCACCTACACTGGCCTTAGCGCTAGTATTTACGAGAAAGGCCTTTCTCCTCTAAGAAGGAGAAAACCATGAAAACTATTTTTAAGCACCTAGATGAAGTTTGCTCAGCTCTCTACCAAGACAAATCCGACAAAGACCTCGTCCTCTTAGCTCAAGATGGCAACAAGAAGGCCATCCTAGAACTCATCAATCGTTATCGCCCCCTAATTATTTCCTATGGTCGTCGCCAACATACCTTGGCCCTAGGTAAAGAAGAAGTCATCCAAGAGCTGATACTCCTCTTTATTCAGGCTATCAAGTCCTACCAAATTAAGGGGCCCGTTCCTTTTGCCGGTTTTGCCCTCTCTACCATCAAATATGGCCATTGGAACCTCTTTCACAAGGTTCGCCGTATATGGCAACACGAAATACTGCCCTTTTTCCAGGCCGTCGATGGAAGTGAAGCTAATTTTAGTAAGCAAGTAGGTGATATCCAGTCCACGAGCTATCCCCTCACCTCTGGTAGTTCCTTAACGACTAAAGACCAAGCCATAAGCCTGGACAAGAGAGATAGGGGCTTGAGCTATCATACTTCTTCCGTAGAAGATGCGGTGATCCAGGCCTTCTGCCAAACGGATATGAACCATCGCTTGATTGAAGCCTTACGAGGCCTCAAGAAACGAGAAAAAGAACTCCTCTACGCCATCTACTTCAAAGGCCAATCCCTGGCAGATTACGCCCGTCAAGAAGGCTGTACCCGCCAAAACATCAACTATCGCCACCAGAAGATTCTCCAACATCTAAGGGAGCAAGTAAAGGGGCCTACTAAACCCATAAATAGTGAGATCAGGTAGTATTTGACCTTTGATGGGCCATCAAAAGCGGTGTAGTATAAAAGCAACGAATTCGTTTTCTAAGCCTCTTCATTTCCCTATTACAAGGACTATTCGCCAGGCGAATAGCAAGTACATGACAATGACATACAAAGAAGACTCTTTGATTACGCCCTTTCAATTAGTAGTGGCCCTCTTACCCATCTACACGGATACCTATGCCAACGGAACAGCCATCATCCTTTCCACAGGACAGGTCATCCATAGGGACCAACCCCTTAAGCAGGTTTTAGAGGACATGGCCCGTCTCTACGGCAAGACCATCCAGGCCATTCGCCACAGCAGTCCCAGGGGTAAGCGGGCCACTTCCAGCCCCCTTACCTTGGATCCACTCCATACATTCGTCCCTCTCCACGTGCGCACACCCGTCGGCCGGGATGGGGCCTATGGCTTTTTTAACGCCCATGTCATACTCCCCCATCAGGTGAAAGCCAGAGCCGACGGCCAGTGTGACATCACCATCACCAAAGCCGAAACCACTTGCACGATCAATAAAAATATCAACTTTGTTCTTGCCAAGTTAAACGAAGGAGAACAGCAGCACGCCGCCAAGATGTTTGAACTCTACCGGGCCTTTCAACACCCCTGTAATCAACGCTTTGTGGGCCTCTGGGGATTAGACCTCTATTTACATAAAAAATAAGAAGAGAAGCCAACATAGTGTTGGCTTCTCTTCTTATTTCATCTTAGTTAACGCTTAAGCAGCTTATTTGCCCCATACTTCTTCAGCAATTTCTTTAACTAGTGCTAATTTCTTCCATTGCACATCCTCTGTAATCTTGTTGCCAATTTCACAGGATGCAAAGCCACATTGAGGGCTAAGGCTCAACCGTTCCAAGGGTACGTGCTTAGCCGCATCAGCAATGCGGGCTTTGATTAAGTCCTTATCCTCTAATTCAGGCCGTTTAGTTGTAATAAGGCCCAAAACAATTTCCTTATCTTCTGGCACATTGTCCAAAACATCGAAGGTGCCGGCTCTTTCATCATCGTATTCCAAATAGAAGACATTCACCCGTTTATGTTCGAAGAGATAAGGACCTACAATATCATAAGTACCCGTTGCCGCATAGGTAGAATTGTAATTACCGCGGCATACATGCATAGCAATGGTCATATCTGCTGGCACCTTTTCCAAGGCCAAGTTATTGAGGCGCAAGTATTTTTTAGCCTCTGCATCAATACTAATGCCAGGTCCTACCTTAGCTTCCCAATAGTCCTTATCCGCAATCATGCCCCAAGTACAATCATCCAACTGCAAGAAGCGACAGCCTGCATCATAGAGTTCACTAATAACCGTTTGATAGGCCTTAGCAATATCTTGAATCAACTCTTCCATATCAGGGTAGTACTTACGGGTGTTGTCACCGTTCTTACCGCGAAAAAGTTCTGACAACATTTGCGCTGGGCCAGGGATAGTTTGCTTTGCTTTAGCATCACCAGCTAACGAGTTTACATATTTGAAATAATTAACGAATGGATGATTGTGTCCATCAATCTTACCCACTAACTGGATAGAACCCGGTGCCGTTTCCTCTCCATGGAACTGGTACCCGTGTTCTAGCTCAATTTCTTCTACACCATTGAGGCCCCACATAAAGTCTAAATGCCAGTATGCGCGGCGGTATTCCCCATCGGTCACAAGAGGATAACCGGCAGCCTTTTGCTCTTCCACCAATTTTTTGATACAGGTATCTTCTACCGCATGTAAGTCAGCCTCAGAAATCTGGCCAGCGGAAAACTTAGTCCGCGCCTCCTTAATAGCTTGGGGGCGTAAGAAAGAACCTACATAATCATATTTTGCTAATACACCTAATGCCATAATCCTCTTCCTTTCTTCTAATAATCTCTTACTCTATATTCCATTATAGGCAGACTTTATGCATAGGCATATGATAAATTATCAGCATTACTCCATAGTTTTTATCTATATATATTATTTTCACATGCCCTTATACCATAAAAAGCCCCCCGTTAAACTATAAACTAGTTTACCGAGGGGCTTATAGGCCTACTTCTTAAAGTCTACCTCTAAGAGGATAGGCGTATGATCTTGGCGAGGGCCGGAATCTACCATATCTGAAACCTTTACAGCCTCTTTCAAGCGGTCAGAGACTAGGAAGTAGTCGATTCTCCAGCCAGAATTATTAATTTTAGAGGTCTTCACTCGTTGAGCAAACCAGGAATAACGACCTTCTACCTTGCCATGAATGTGGCGGAAGGTGTCCACAAAGCCTTTGGCTAATAGGTTAGTAAAGCCAGCCCGTTCTTGATCGGTAAAGCCTGCAGACATATGGTTCCCAGCCGGGTTAGCCAAGTCGATTTCTTCATGGGCTACATTAAAGTCACCCGTAGCGATAACGGGCTTTTCCTTATCCAATTCAGAGAGGTAGTTAGCATAGCACACATCCCACTCTTCCCGTTCAGGCAATCGGGACAAGCCGTCACCAGCATTAGGTGTATACACCGTAGTAAAGAAGAAATCATCAAACTCAAGAGTGGTAATACGGCCTTCGCAGTCCATAGTAGAAGGAGCCCCTATCGCTGGGTGGGTTACCACTGGTTGGTAAGTCTTTTTATAGAGGACCATAGTTCCCGCATAGCCTTTTCGAGCTGGCTCTTGAGAGGAAACCCAGGCATAATCATAGCCCGCAAAATAATGGTCCAATGCTTCTTTATGCTTTTTAGAAGGCCCTCCTACTGGGAGCTTGGTTTCTTGAATAGCTATAACATCAGCATCCAACTCTTGAATGGTCTTAAGGACATCACGAGAGAGCTCAGCACGTGAAGATTCGCCTGTAAGTGCCGCGTTAAGAGAGTCTATATTCCAGGAAATAAATTTCATCATATCACCTATATCATTCTTCTTTAGTTATAGTCATGCATACCAAACTATGTATGCCTAATCATTATAGATACTATTATATCAAAATAATTCGATTAACCCTAGTTTAAAATTCATACGTTATCCTTCAAGGACCCGGTAAACAAGAATTCGTTCTCTAGCATCAGCTTCCTCAAAGAAATCGAAGCAAGGAATTTCATCTACCTCTTCCAAGCGCTCATGGTCTCTAAGAAGATCTTCGTAATCCGGAGAAGGATAGTAGAAGAAAAGTTTTATGTCCCGAGGGCTTTGGTCATAGGAGTCCACTATATGACCAATAACCTCTTCAAGAATAGCTTTAGAAAAGGGGTTAAAGAAAAAAGCTCTATTGGCCTCTACTGGTACCTGAAAGTCTAGCGCGTTTTGATGGACGAAACGAGTCCGATTACCCGATAGGGCCCGCTTTTGATTGCGGAGAGCCCGATCAATTAAGCGCTCATCGTATTCGATACCAATGGTTTTACAACCAGTCTGGTAGGCCAAGAAGAAGGATACGCGCCCCTTGCCACAGCCGTAATCTAACAGAAGATCACGCTTTTTGATATACCCATAATTAGCTAGCCGTTCTAACACGCAGTAATCCGTTGGCTCATAGGGAAAGTAAAAGGGCGTCGACCGGGAATCATCTCGCCCTGTCGTGCGAATTCCCAAATTCTTATCCCAGGTTTTATCATTATTATTCATGTGTCTTCTCAGTTTTCAATAAATCATAGTTACAATAATTCAAGATGAATTATCAAACTATTTTATAGTTAATTATAATTTTGTACCCATAGTCACTGTTTTTGAGATTGATACGCAGTATTATAAATACGTAAGGTAACTGAAATGCATATACAGTCCAATTAATACTTACTTATTGTATCATTTGGAGGTTATTATGAAACAAGAAATTCAAAATATGAAAACTGAAACACTCTTTAACTTACAAGACTTAGTTGCCTATAACAAGGACCACATTGCCATTGGATTCAAAGGTTAAACAAAACGAATTAGCCATGAATGATGACTCCCGCGAAATGATTCAAGACGGTCGTTTCTAGATTTTCTAGACAAGCAACCCGTCAAGCAAGTAATATAAAAAAGACACAAATCCCAGGATTTGTGTCTTTTTCTATGTAGGCCTTATATTAACCGTTCCATTAAGGTTTAAGCCACTACATCAATAGTTTTGCCATCATCCAAAACTTCCTGCTCCTTATCTTTCAAAAGAGGAGTCATGGAGTTGAGGCCTACACCTAAGGTATAAAGATTATGGCACCAAGCAGCGCTAGCAGGAGTAATCATACCTAATACGCCGGCACCTACCAAACTACCATTAACTGCAACAATGCCACGATAGTTAGTATTAATCCGTTTCATGAGCTCCATGGAGATTTTACGCAAATCTACCAAGGCTTGTAAATTATCAGAAGAAATTGTTACATTGGCTATTTTTTGAGCAATTGGTGCCCCTTCATTCATGCCAATGCCAACATGGGCTTCGGACAAGGCTGGGGAATCGTTGATACCATCCCCTACCATCATTACCGTATACCCTTCTTCTTTGGCTTGTTTTACATAAGCGGCCTTATCTTCTGGTAAGACGCCAGCATGGAATTCATCAATACCCAATTCTTTAGCAACACGAGCCGCATTTCGTTCGCTATCGCCAGTCATCATAACAACTTTTTTGATGCCCAAATCGTGGAGATCTTGGATAACCCCTTTGGCTTCATCACGGACAGGGTCCTTGATGCAAATAACCGCCGCTAGGGTACCACCAATGGCCATATAGATATGAGAAGAGGTATTTGGTAAGTTGTCGAACTTTTCTTGTTCCTTAGCTGGAATTTTGGTCTTTTCATCATCAAAGATGAAATGAGCAGATCCGATACGGCAACGATAGCGCCCCACCTTAGAGGCAATACCGTGTGCCACAATGTATTCTACTTCAGAGTGCATTTCCTTATGTGGTGCATTATGGTCCTTAGCGGCCCGCACAACAGCCTTAGCCATGGAGTGTGGGAAATGTTCTTCCAGGCAAGCAGCCAAGGTCAACATTTCTTCTGCATCGTGACCATTGAAAGGAATGATTTCTTCGAATTCTGGTTCTGCCTTGGTCAAGGTACCAGTCTTATCGAATACAATCATATCAGCAGCAGCGATTTGTTCCAAGAACTTACCGCCCTTAACAGTAACACCTCGTTTAGAAGCTTCACCCATAGCAGACAAAACAGACAATGGGATGGACAACTTTAAGGCACAAGAGAAGTCAACCATAATGAAGGACAAGGCCTTAGTCACATTACGAGTCAACAAGAAGGTCAATGCTGCACCCAAGAAGGAGAATGGAACCAATCGGTCTGCCATGCGGTAAGCCTTTTGTTCCATGCCAGATTTCATTTGTTCCGATTCTTCGATAAGGGAAACGATCTTTTCATAGCGGGAGCTATTAGCGGCACCACGGACAGCCATAATAGCACGTCCATCTTCAACAACGGTACCAGCATAAACAGAAGAGCCTACATCGCGGCAAACGGCTTCTGCTTCGCCTGTCATGGAAGATTCGTTAACTTGTAAGACCCCTTCGATGATTTCCCCATCCAAAGGAATGACTTCCCCTTGGCGGAGTACAACATGAGCCCCTTCTTGAACATCTTGTACAGCCCGAGATACTTCGAGACCATCTTCCAAGACCCACACCTTATCCACATTGAGGGACATAGATTCAGCCAAGTTCAAGACAGACTTACGGTGCGTCCATTCTTCTAGGAGGTCACCAATACCAAGCAAGTACATAACTGCACCAGCTGTAGAGTAATCCTTTTGTAACAAGGATGCGCCAATAGCAAGCCCATCGAGAACTTCCACTGTGAGTTTGCGTTGCCACAAAAGTTTTACCGCCTTTGCGATGTACTTAGTGGCCCGGAACCAGGACCAAGCCATAGCGATTGGAGCTGGCAATACGATGCGCCGCCCCAAATAAGCCAAGGTATTCTTGATCATTTGTTCCCGGTAGTAACGACTAACCACCCGTGGGGAATAGTCTGTCAAAGCAGGTGCTTGCGCAAAATCAACTTGACGCAAGCTCTCAACAGCGGTGCGGACAGCATTGATATCCCCATTATGGATAATGGTTACTTCAGCAATTCTCGTGTAGAAGGTAGCTTCTTCAATGGCAGGATCTGCCTTAAGGAGGCTTTCCACATAGGCTGCTTCAGCTTCTGTAAAGCGGTGGCCACTAATTCGTACACGGAGACGACGATCTAAGCGGCTAACAACAGAGAACTGTAACATAGTGATATCCCTCTCTGATTATTTGTTTTCTTCGAAGATTTCTTTGTCGCGTTTTTCGTTAATTTCGTTAGCTTCTGCCAAGATATCAGTGGAGGAAGCTTGTACTTTATCAGCTGTTGCCAATACAGAATCTTTTGCGCGAAGGCCAGCAGCTACGATGTTAGCGTATACTTTTTTAGCATCATTGCTTGTCAAAATTTTCAAGCCCAAAGTACCCAAAGCCAAGCCAGCAGCGAACAAGTTAGCATTTTTAAGATTTTTTTGATTGAAGTTGAACATAGTATGTACTTCCTTTCTTTTAATACAATTACTATTGATTATAATTTAAATTTTATATCACAAGGCTCAGGAACTCAACTGATAATTAGTTATAGAACTCATGCCTAGGAGTAATACTAATAAATTTTCACAATAATTTACATGTCACTGCAAAGATATGTATTATTTCATTTTTATGTAAAATAGGGTTATAAACCAGTAAAGATAAAGAAAAAGCCCTAATCTCAATTAGGGCTTTTTCAAATGATAATGCCTTAATGAAGAGAGATGTATTGATATCATTCTCATTTATTTTTATTATTTGAGAATAATATATTTACAACCCTCTACCTAGAGGCATTAGTATTTAGTAGTTTTCACCTTAGAGCTCAACACTTGACCTGTCATTGCATCTACTTTAACAGTGGCTTTCTTATCGCCGCCATTAGTCATATCGAATTCATAGACAACTTTGGATCCTTGTTTTTCTAATTCCCATTCCATAGTTTGGAAATCGCCGCCTACTTTTTCAAGAGCCTTAGTTTCTGCAGTTTCAGGGATAATAGTTTGTTTCAAGTTAATCCCTTTTTTATTTGCATTCTTAGCAGGTTTAACCTTTTGAGATACGATTTGGCCGGTCGCTTCATCCACCTTTAATTCAAGAGAGTGAGTTTTGGTGAAGCCTTCTACTTCATAGGTTGGATGATGTTTTGCATCATAGGAAAGAGAGCTTACCATAGCTCCAGGGAATTGACGTTGGAAGGTTGTCAATGCACCAACATAATCAATTTCTGTAGATTTTTGGCCTGGTTGAACAGCGCCCATACCATTCCAAGTAGATTGCATAGCTGGTTTATTAGCGGCTTGCATTGCTGCACCATTAGTTGTGGATGCGGCTCCTACGACACCAGTCGCCAATAAGGTAGACATACCCAATGCACACAATACTTTTTTCATAGATTTGCTGTTTTTCATAGAAATCACCTTTACAATTCGTGTTAACAATAAGAAAAACAATAAAAAACTAAAACAAAGAATAAGTCAAATCATCTCACGCAAATTCCATAGAAGCCTACGCAAGTATTCTAGGTCTTTTGACTTATAGTATTTGTTTCGACAATCATAGCAGAAAATCCTGCACAAATCACTATATTATTCTACTTTTATAGGAAAAATTATAAAGCTTTTATAGATCATTTATTCTTTATTAATAATCTCAAATTTTTCTTGCTTATTTCTATAATATATTGTCAAAATTACTAGTAATCGACTCCTAATATGGCAACAAATAAGCCCCCTCTCACATATGAGAGGGGGCTTATTATATACGTCTTTTGTCCTTATCACAGCAAGTGAAAGTGACTTACCTTATGCCTTAGCTGCCAACAACTTATGTACAGCTTCTTTCAAAGCATCAATTTCAGATTGTTGTTGTTCCAACTTAGTCTTGTAAGCTGTATTTTCAGACCGCAACTGGGTCATTTCATCTTGCATTACATAAATAGAACTAATTGGACCAGCCTTATAGCGATCAGGAATATTCTTTCGTTCTGCAGAGGTGCCAAATTTATGGGTTACACCAGCATTGACCATATTGTGGTTGTTGCCAATAGATACGCCCACATTGAACATAGTATTTTCATTGGTGTAATGAGCAAGACCCAAAGCCGCTGCTGTTTCACCACGATAATTACCTATGCCAGCCATGATTTGAGTTGGCTCCAAAGGATCGTATTGGATTGGTTTCAAGGCAGCCATAGCTGCTGCTTGAGCTCCAACCCGTTGCGTTTCAGAAGCTACCTTATCAATCGCTTGGCTAATATTAGCATTAGACTGCCTTAATTGAGCCACATTGACTGCATCTGTATCATCTGTACCAGGCGCTATGCCCTTAAGCTGATTGTTCCCATTATTAAGACCATCCTTGGTAAGGGATACAGGGCCTGCATTAGGATTAGTAGGGTTAGCAGCACCAGGGGTGATAGTCATGCCATTACCATTGGTAACCGTTGTATTCCCATCTCCATCCTTAAATGTAGCAGACTTCATATCCTTCATTTCAGGATTTAGGGCATAGGAGATTGTTTTGCCAGATTGGCTAACTACCACATTATTACCCGCATTGAAAGCTAAGGTTTCATTCGTCTTGATGGTTTCAGGATTAGCAGATGGGGTAGCATTTACGCCCGTACCTTCAGTACCAACTTTAGCAATCCAACCAGAATCAGCTACCGCCTTCTTAACTTGATCTTCTGTGGCAGCCCGGCCAGAGGTAATGTTATTTGGGTCCCAGTCCTTGTTAGTCAAACCAGTAACTACACCATCTTTACCGTTAACTGCCACTGGATTTGTACCACCCGTTGTCAGGATGCCATCTTTACCATCAATACCGACAGAACCGATAGTTGCCTTGCCATCTTTACCATTGAGGGTAACCTTGTCACCAGCTTTCACAGTACCATTAGTCCCGTCAATTGCAACGGCATCCGTACCAGAACCAGCTGTTACCTTACCAGTCTTACCATCAAGGGTGACAGACTTAGTCGGATCAGATGCACCTAAGGTTATTGTATCGTTTAAAGCATTGTCATATACAGTATGACCATCAGCTGCAAGAGTTTTCTTCAATACGATATTCCCACTTGTGCCATTCGCCGCTTGACCACCATTGGCAGTCAATTCAGTAGTCGCTGCCTTAGTCTTAGCATTTAACTGGCTCACATTGACAGCGTCATGATCAGCTACCCCATCAGCAATATTACTGATTTTATTACCACCATTATTAAGGCCATCGCTGGTCAAGGACACCGGTGCCTTACCTGCCTTAGTAATAGTAAGACCATCCTTGGTAAGGGTCGTATTATTACCCGCTGCATCCTTTACAGTTACACCTTGTGCTTGCGTTTGTGTTTGGTCGCCAGCAGCATTTTTCAAGGTGTTACTAGTGGCGTTGGACACATTAGAATTACCTGCATTATCAGCTAAGCTGTTGCTTGTAGCCGTTGCTGTATTTGTATTAACGCCATCGGTGATAGTATTACCATCTGCGGTTGCCTTATTAGACTTATTACCATCAGCCAGTGTATTTTCACTAGCTGTAGAGGTATGAGTCTTACCATTGTCAGATTGAGTAATAGAGTCACCCTTAATAACGCTTGACTTACCACCTGCTGCTTCAAAACTTGCAGAGGTCATATTAACAAGATCCTTATTCAAGGAGTAGGTAAACTTGCGATCATCTTGATCAATAGTGAGGTTATCGCCAGCTACCAATTGAACAGTTTGATCCTTACCTACTGCTGCATCAGTCTTGGTGCCAGTTTGCTTGCCGCTTGTGCCTACCTTGTCTGCCGTAATCTTCCATGTTTGGTTAGCTGCAGCATCAGCAACAGCTTTCAATTGGTCTTCCGTTGCAGCTCGGCCAGATACAGGCGTACCGTTCCAAGTTTTATTGGAAAGGCCAGTGATAGTATTATCATCACCATTGACAGTCACATCACCCATCTTAGCCTTCTTACCTGTAATAGTCCCATTCGTACCATCTAAGGCAATCGCATTAGTACCAGCACCAATAGTCACTGTATCATTGAGTGCTACATCGTAAATGGTATGACCATCAGCTGCTGTAGTGGATGTAAGTTTTACACTACCGCTAGTACCATTAGCAGATTCACCACCATTAGCTGTGATAACAGTAGTAGAAGCTTTCTTAGCCGCATTAATAGCATCCGCTACGTTTTTAGCCGTCGCAACCCCATCAGTGGATGGGCCTGTTACAGTCCCATCTGTCCCAGCTGTAATAGATGCGGTATTCACATCGTATTTAACAACACCATTATCATCAACAGAAGCAGTCGTCATGGTACCATTAGTGAAGTCTAACCCATCAGCCAAGGACACTTGTTTGCTTGTACCATTGGCTTTGTAGGTTAAGTTAGTCTTAGCCGCTAACTTGCTGCCATCGATGCTAACCTTATACTCCTTACTTGTACCATCAGAGCTAGTAGTACCAGTTACGGTCAACGGATTATCTGCTGCCGCACCAGTGCTAACAGTTACAGCACTAACAGCGGATTTTTTAACAGCTTCTTCAGAAACTTTAACCGTTACATTTTCACCGCTCGCATCTGTAGTAACATACTTGCCATCCCCCTTAATTTTGAAGGATACGTTACCGTCCTTTAGGGATTTAGCAGTCGTAGAACCGGATTCACCATCCAAAGAAATGGTATTGGCAATATGCCTTGCATTAGTAGCGATATCAGTCTTGTTTTGATCGATCTTATCGCCTAGTACTGTGTTCACCTTATTAATAGCCGCTGCTACCTCTGGCGCTTTAGCCACGCCAGTCGTACCTGTCACCACCCCATTAGTATCTGATGTCAATGCACCTTCAGCTACGTCAAGAGTGATAGTTTGACCGTTCACAGTAGCTTTAGCAGCACCTGTACCTGCTACCGTGAGGGTTTGGTTTTTAAGATTTACTGTACCATTATTAGAGCCATCAGTAATATTGAGGTTTTGAGATAGGCTAGCTACCGCATTTTGTACATCCCCAATAGTCGCTGCATTAGATGCGACTGCACCTCCAGAAGCAAGGTTAGTAATTTGCTTGTTACCTGCGTTAATGCCATCATTTTTGTCAATGGATACAGGACCTACCACAACCTTATCGGTCGTTACATTGCCAGCTGTGACCTTATTAGTGGTGATGCCTGCTGTACCAATGGTCGTATTAGTACCAATAGTAGCAGAATCAAAATTTACATTCTTTTTAGTGGCAATGGTGATTTTCTTCTTATTGCTTGTATCTTGCTTAACTTCGATGTTATCACCATCTACAAAGTCCACTGTATCACCACTAGATACTGCAGTGGTATCCGCTGCAGAAGAGTTAGTCGTTACATTCCAGGTAGCCCCTGCAGCTGCTCGATTAGCAGCCGCATTAATAGCATCTGCTACATTCTTTGCGGTAGCTAATCCATCAGCACCTGTTACAGAAGCCTGGCCAGTTGTAGGATTACTAGTAATGGTAGCCCGTTTAGTAGCAATCTCAACAGCAGATCCATTCATCTTAGTGGAAATGTAATCATTGGCAGCACCATTAACAGCGAAGGCCACATTGCCATTTGTCAACGATTGAGAGGACGGCGTTCCCGTTTCGGCAGCCAGTGTTATGTTACGCCCTACAGCAGTGGCTGTAGTATCAATCTTCGTCTTCGTTGCACTATTAAGATCAAAGGAAACTTTACCATCCGTATTAATGGATGCACTTGTGGAAGTACCATCAACAAAATCTAAGCCCTTAGCCAAAGAAACTTTCTTAGCATTAGCATCAGCTGCACTATTCGCCCTGTAAGTCAGGTCTGTTATTTTAGCCAACTTATCCCGATCAATGCTGATTGCATAATCCATGGAATGGGTGCCTGCAATTGGAGAAACCTTAATTGGATTATTCTGTTGACGCACGTCAGAGCTTGCTGTGACGGCTGTTAGGGCAATATCTTTTACCTTGTCTCCATTAACAGCAATAGACACACCACCAGCTGGAGATGCACTTGTAGTCACCAAGGATCCATCACCCTTGATATCAAAAGCTATATTACCATCTTTCAAATATTGATAGCCTGTGGCGCCTGAATTGCCACGTAGGGCAATGCCACTAGTAAGAGCCGTTTGCCCATCTTTATTTAAGGCTACACTAATGCTCTTACCATTTACGCTAGCATTGATACCTGTACCGGAAGCAATTCTTAAGGTATCTTGATCAAGGTTAACGCTCCCATTGTGGGAACCATCAGTAAGCTTAAGATTTACGCCAGCTACAGCATTCTTTACATCCGTAATATTAGCCGCATTAGTGCCAACATTACCACCGGAGGAGACATTTTTAATTTGCTTCCCACCAGCATTGATTTCATCGGTTCCAAATTTAACCGTAGTCGACCCTGCAGTAGCAGATAGACCATTGGCAGTCAGTGAAGCCCGATTACCCGTAGCCGACCCCACATTTACTGTATCTAGGTTGATAGTTTTATTAAGCTTGGTCGTAATCTTCTTACCTGTACGATCAATAGTAATGTTATTATCACCACTAAAATCTACAGTTTCACCCTTATTAATGGTTTCCGTTGTAGCATCCCCATTAGCAGATAGTTTCCAAGTATTCGTAAACGCCGTATTGGCTACGGAGAATAATTGAGAGCCATTAACTGCATCGGTACTCGTAGCAGAAACTTCACCAGGCGCTACATTCTTAAGTTGCCGTTCATAGCCGTCGCCACCAAAGGATACTACATCACCAGGTTTGATATTGGCCCCACCTTGCCAGTGAACAGCAATACCGTTAACAATAGCATGGGTTTGACTAGTCGCGCTATGATTTGTATTAGAGCCACCACCAATAGCAACGGAATTATCTAAGGTTGCTCGTGCCCCCATGCCAAGGGCTACAGCATTAGTCAAGGGCGCGCTAGATCCAGCACGGGTATAGGAGTCTGCTCCCATGCCGACAGCAACACCACCATTACCTGCTTTAGCACTCACGCCATAAGCGACACCACCATGACTGGCAGTCGTTGGAATATAACCAGTCATAGTGCCTCCTGTTAAGACGCTATAAGCATTTCTCAAGTTCTGATTAGAAATGGTATTCCCATTCTTATCAGTATAGGTAACTGTGCTAAGCATTGCTTTATCTACATCATCACCACCAATAGCAACGCCACTATGACCTGGGACGACTACATTACCACCAATTGCAATAGACTGGTCACCAGTGACTGTAGCCCCTTCTCCGGCCTTATTACCCGAACCAATAGCAATACTTTGTTGGGTGTTTGCCCCTACAGATGCATTAGAGCCAATAACAATCGCTTGTCGAGTGCTAGCATTCGCGATTTGTGCAGACCGTCCTATAGCAAGGGCATCAGCGCCATTAGCTACTGCACCATTCCCCATAGCGATAGCATTACTAGAAGCCGCTACAGAACTAGTACCCATAGCGATGGCATTAGCTCCAAGTGCTGTTGTCGCATTACCCGTACCAGAACCAATAGCAAGAGAACCTGGACCAGACGATGTAGCATTGCTCCCCATAGCTGCACTATTACCACCACTAGCAGTGACATCCGTACCGAGAGCGACACTAGTAGAGCCTGTAGCATTCGCCTTGCGACCTACAGCGACACCCCAAGCGCCGGTAGCCTTTGATTCACGTCCTACTGTTACCGCATCCATACCAGTAGTCGTAACTTTCATACCTACGGCCATAGCACCACCAGCGCCACTAGCTTCAGAATCAATGCCCACGACCATATTCTCATAGGTTGAAGCTTTAGCTTTTACATTTTTACCAATAGCCACCCCTTTTTCGGCCACTGTATTATTGGTACCGACAGCTATGGAATCATCTGCTATAGCTTTAGCACTCGGGCCAATAGCAACCGTATTATTTCCACTTGCAGTGGCTTGCATACCAAGAGCGGTAGATGATGTTCCAGTCGCATTAGCAAGAATACCCATAGCAATAGCAGAAGCGCCAGAAGCCGTATTCTTGCGGCCTACTGCAACAGAGCCTTCGCCCGTTGCTGCAGCTTCAGATCCTACAGCCAAGGAATTTCCTGCTTTTGCGTTGGAATGATAGCCAATACTAATCGCATTTGATTGTTCGGCCTTTGCGCCAGTTCCAATTGCCACAGCATCAGAGGCCGTAGCTGCCGCATTATCATTGTAGACATAACCCGTCGTATTATTATAAGTCGCCGTAGAGCCACCGCCGATAGCAACGGCACCACGCCCTTGTGCTTGCGCTCCAACGCCACCGGCAAAGGCCCCAAAGCCAGATGCTTTAGAAGAAGAGCCGACAGCTGTGCTTCGTTCACCAGCACTCGACGCCAAGCCTAAGGCTAAGGCAGCCTTACCATCAGCATTGGCACCGGCCCCTACTGCAGTGGCAGGCAACTCTGCTTGTCCTGCACTAGGATTAGCCGCGGAAGCAGAGCTTTTATAGCCAATAGCAACAGACTGATTACTAGAGGCATTAGCTTCATTACCAGCAGCAAACCCATTTGTCTTGCCTGTCATAGAAGCAGCATTAGCATTAGCAATAGCCGTTGATGGTACGTCCGCTGCGGCTACGTCCATTATACCTACAGACTGCACAGCCAAGGCTGCCAAGATACTAGCAACGACGATTTTCTTCTTGCCAGATTTATTATTAGCTACTTCTGATACAACAACATAACATTGTTTAGATGTAGACCAAATAACCTTAAAAATTTTATTCATTCTAACTCCTCTACTTCGTAAAATTCAGAACAAATGTGCATTTTTATAGAATTGAATATCTATATTTCTAAATTTATCAATATACTGGTTATTATATAGGAATCAAACTTAAAATGCAATCATTTTGTCATATCTATTTCATCTATTTTAAGTTTATTACAACATACAAATTAGGCTTGAAAACCTATTAACTTTATGTATTTTATTATGTAATCAATCAAGTTGATAAACCTAGGAATAAGTAGGAAGCGGAACTTAAGCTTTCCTAGTTATTTAATATCGGATTCACCATTACCTTTTCAGTCGTATTTTATCTCCCCTAACTTACTCACAATATATCTTTCTCTTATATTAAAAACTCCACCCTATACTTATTTAGGGTGGAGTCTACTATTATTCTTCTCGTTTTAGATTGAACACATACCTACTCTGATCTCGCGCTATTTGCAAACGCTCTTCCCAATCAGCTAAATAAGTTTTGTACCGAATTTGGGCTTCTTCAATGGATAAAATTTCAAAGCGAAGCATCTCGCCTACAGACACCTGGCTTAACCGAGGTAAATCAGGAGTGATGACAGTTCCTATTTTCGTATAGCCCCCCGTCGTTTGCCTATCAGCCATAAGAATGATAGGTTGTCCATCCTTTGGCACCTGAATAGAACCAAAGACAGTTCCATCTGAGATAATGTCCGCTTCTCCAACATGTTCAATAATAGGCCCTTCTAAGCGAAAGCCCATGCGGTCGCAGCGGTCTGTCAGTTTATAAGTACCCCCTGCAAATGTTTCAAGGCCATTTTCTGTGAAACACCTTGTTTGGCTTCCTAAGACGATCCCGAAAACATCCCGTATTCCTTGGCTACTAGGAGCAGAAAGCTCAGCATTCCTCAACCTATGACTACGTTGATCAAATGAGCACCAGGAGATAGAGTCTCTCTCGAATTCCTTGATTTCCACATGGTCTCCCTGCCGGAGGGCCCTACCATGGTAACCACCTATACAAGCCTTAGTGTAGGTGGCTACGGATCCATTCACCGCAGGCACATCGATGCCTCCTGCAAAGGAAATATACATGCGCATTCCCTCGGATGCTAATGAACCCGATATAAGGTCCCCATCATGACAAAGAAAAGGTATATACATAGGTACTGGAATCCCATTGATTCTAGGATCCATATTAGCTCCCGTAAAAGCTACTATCGTAGCTCCCCGTAAGGTTAGGCTCGGTGGCAAAAGCGTACATTCCAAGGCGCCTAGTTTTTCTTTATTTCCTACCAAGGCTTGGCCTAGGAGATAACTTTCCCTGTCCATAGGCCCTGCTACTGGCATACCATATTGTTGAAACCCCTTACGCCCCTCATCTTGCACAGTCGTCAAGAGACCCGGACTATCCACCACAAAGCTAGCCTTAGCAAAACGCCTATACTTAACCACGAAGATCACCCACCTTCATAGTCCGACGAATCGGTTCATACTTAGACCCCAATCCCTTGATATATAAAAATTCATCTTCATCAATAGGAACATAACGGACATAATTCCCTGCCTTACAAAGGCAACCCTGACTGCGTTTACTATCATACAGGCTAAGAGGGGTTCGACCTATGATCTGCCAGCCTCCTGGCGAATCCGAAGGGTATGTTCCGGTTTGTTGCCCTGCAATCCCCACAGACCCCGCTGGAATGCACGTACGCGGACAGGCCAACCTAGGTGTCGCCAAGCGTGAATCCATGCCTCCTAAATAGGCAAAGCCCGGTATAAATCCAAGCATGTAAACCAAATAATCTCGTCCACTATGAAGATCTATAACATCTTCTAAAGTTAATCCAGCATGGGATGCCACGAAGTCTATATCAGGTCCATAGACACCACCATAGACAGTCGGTATGTCAATGCAAGTAATTAATTCATCCGCCCCCAGACTAGGGGCTTCTGTAAGTAAAGGGTTAATGAGCTCAACCATATCTCCATAAGAATAATGAGCTGCATCATAGTAAAGAAGGAGGGAACAATAGGTAGGGACGACTTCTTCAACACCTGGCAAAGAGCTATCCTCAATGGCCCCTACCAAATGCCTAATTCGCCTATTAACAGAAGGATCTATAACTGACTCAAATTCAATTGAAAGAGCTCTGTCACCAGCTGGGAAGATTATAGGTTTCATCGAGTACTCCTATACATATTACGAATCTAGGCTTATGTTGTTATTTTATACTTTCGGGTATGAATTTCTTATTAACCCAACAATTTACTCATCCCTTGTAAGGAGGTAATCCCCATATAAGCAGTCACAATAACTACAATCCAACCTGCCCAATAGAGCAGACGATTATGCTTATAAGTTCCTACAATCTCCTTCTTATGGGTCGCCACCAACATAACAGCCAGGGTGATTGGTAGGATTAGCCCATTGAGGGAGCCCGCTACAATGAGAAGAGCCGCTGGTTTCCCCAGCCCAATAAGGATACAAGTGGAGATGAAAATAAAGGCCATAATAGTCAATTTTTCATGCTTCTCAACCACCTTAAAGAGGGTTTTTAGAAATGATACAGATGTATAAGCTGCTCCCACTACAGAGGTCAATGCAGCACAGAAGAATACAAGACCAAAGATAAGGTGGCCCACTTGACCAGCCCCCAATAAAAAGGCAGACCCAGCTGGGTTTTTAGAATCTAAAGTAAACCCCATAGATACAACGCCTAAAACCGCCAAAAAGAGGAGAATCCGCACTAAAGCATCTACTGATAAGCCCATGAAGGCAGCACGACGAACGTCCTTCAAATGGTCTACACCAGTAACACCAGCATCAATCAAACGATGGCCGCCAGAAAAAGTAATATAACCTCCGACGGTTCCTCCAATGAGGGTAACCGTAGCTAACCAAGGAATTTGATCTGGCATGAACACGTGAGTTACTGCTTCCCCTACAGGAGGATTTGTCACACAAGCTACGTAAGCAATGAGGACCAGCATAACCATACCTAAAAGTTTAGCTGTTGTATCCAAGACACCCCCCATTTTTTTTAAGGCAAATAGCAGGATTCCTATGATACCACTGATAGCTGCTCCCATTGTTGTATCAATACCAAAAATAATATTCAGTCCCATAGCGGCGCCACCAATATTACCTATATTGAAGGCTAACCCCCCAAGGGCGATAAGGAAAGCAACCCCATACCCCAAACCAGGCAAGACCTGGTTAGCAATATCTTGCCCCCGTTTCTTAGTGACAGCGATAATTGTCCATACATTGAGTTGAGCTACTATGGAGAAAATCAAGGAAACGATAATAGCAAAGGCAAAGTCAGCCTCAAGTTGGCCAGTAAATGCCGCTGTTTGTAGCATAAATCCAGGGCCAATAGATGAGGTGGCCATCAAAAAAGCCGCTCCTAATAAAACTGATAAAGATGCTTTATTATTTATAATAGGTTTCATAAGACTTCCTCCAATTTATAGACAGCCTATCGACCTAGCCGATAGGTTAACATGGTATCATTGGCTTTGGAAATGTAAGACTTGGATGCCTCCATCCTCTAAGCCCTCTCGGATAGTTTTTGCAAAGGCTAGGGCCTCTGGATTATCGCCATGTAAGCAGATAGAATCTGCTTGAATAGGGATACTATGGCCTGTATTGCTAAGAACACGCCCCTCTTTAATCATACAAAGTACTCGCTCTAAGGCTTCTTCTGGCTCTTTAATAAAAGCACCCTTCTCATTCCGGGGCACTAAGGTTCCTTGATCAGTATAGCCTCGATCAGCAAAGACCTCTTGGATAAGAGGTATCCCGCGTCTTTGCGCTTCTTGTGCTATATAAGATCCAGACAAGACCATCGCCCTGATGCCTTTTCCAAATGCCTCTAAGCCATCGAGGACGGCATTCGCTAATCCAGGATCAACAGAGGCCATGTTATAGAAAGCACCATGAAGTTTTACATGCTGTAACTTCATACCGTGAAGCTTCGCAAAGGCATCAAGAGCCCCTACCTGATACAGCATGTAAGCCTTGGCCTCAGCAGGACTAATCTTCATCGCTCGTCGGCCAAAGCCCATGAGGTCCGGATAACCAGGATGAGCCCCTAGAGCCACTCCCTTATCCTTACAGAGGGCCACCGTTTCATCCATGATGAGAGGATCCCCGGCATGCCAACCACAGGCTACATTTGCAGAAGTCACATAGTTCAATACCTCACGGTCTAAACCTAGGTGATAATTCCCAAAACTTTCCCCTAAATCACAATTTAAATCTACTCTGTACGCCACCGTTCTTCCCCCCATGCTTTATAAAAAGAAGGACTGACAAGCTACTCGCCCGTCTTCTCTTTCATGATTACTTAATATTCTATAGAATTTATTTTGTTGACTCATTATAACTCTATAGAATTTTTTTAACAAGAAACGATCTAATGTATACAAAATTCATTAGTATCGCATTTTCTATGTACAGACCTTACTTCCACCGATATGTTTTAATAAAATCATGCCAAAACCAAAGGACCTCCCCCTAGTATGACTAGGAGGAGGTCCTTCTATTTAATATTCTTATTATATGAGCCTTTCCTTATGGATTTAGCTTTATTTTATGACTCGCAGATTAGAGGCTAAGTCTTACTTTTGGTCCTTTTCCTCTGCTACATCAGATACCTTGGTTTCCTTTTTAGCAGTTTCTTCTTCTTTGTCTTCAGAAATCACAATGTGACCATCTTTGACATCTGCTAAGAGATGTTTAGCATCGATGTGGTCCAAGTAGAAGTCGGTTACATTATCGCGGATTTCAGTTTCAATAACCCGGCGCAATGGACGAGCACCCATCGCCTTATCATAGCCTTGTTCCATCAAGATTTCCTTAGCTGCATCGGTCACTTTCAAGGTGATGTTCTTTCTAGCTAACGTCTTATTCACTTGGTCTAACATAAGATCTACAATCTTCTTCAAGTCATCCTGAGTCAAATGGTTGAATTCGATAACCCCATTGAAACGGTTGAGGAATTCAGGACGGAAGTATGGAACAATCCGATCCATAATTTCAACTTGATTTTCATCATCTGTGTTATCCCCATAACCAAAGCCTGCGTTGGAGGTAGCGATGATAACGGTGTTCTTGAAGTTTACAGTGTTGCCTTGACCATCTGTCAAATGACCATCATCCAATACTTGTAAGAGGAGAGTGATAACTTGAGGGTCTGCTTTTTCAATTTCATCGAATAGAACGATGGAGTAAGGATTGCGGCGAACCCGTTCAGTCAAGGTATTAGAGTTATCTTCATAACCTACATAACCTGCAGTGGCGCCAATCAATTTAGAAACAGCTGTGCGGTCGCTGTATTCGGACATATCCAAGCGAATAATAGCATCCTTATTGCCGAACATATCGAAGGCCAATTGTTTAGCCAATTCGGTTTTACCAACACCAGTAGGACCTACAAAGAGGAAGCTACCGATTGGGCGATTACCTTCATCGAAACCAGCACGGTTACGGCGGATAGCTCGGGATACAGCTTCTACAGCCTTATCCTGACCGATAACATGAGCTTCCAAACGGGACTTCATATCTTTCAAGCGTTCGATATCAGATGCGCCCATTTGGGAAACAGGAATGCCGGTCATCCGTTCTACCGCTTCTGCTACGTCGTTGACAGTAGCCACAACCTTTTGGTTGTCAGTATGCTGATCAATTTCTTCTTGCAGTTTTTGAATGCGCATCTTTTCGTTGATAGCAGATTCGTAATCTTCTTTTTGGGCATATTCTTCTTGTTTATCCTTGGCTTCCTTGATTTCTGCTTCCAAGGTCTTAATATCGGTTACAGGATGTTGAGATGCCAAGTGAGCAGCAGTTACATCGATAAGGTCGATGGCTTTATCAGGCAAGGACCGTTGAGGGATGTATTGCACGGAGTAATCTACAGCTGCTTTCAGAACAACATCAGGCAATTCGATGTTGTGGTGAGCTTCGTAGAGTGGACGAATCCCCATGAGGATTTTGAACGTATCTTCTGCAGATGGCGCATTAACCTTAACTTCGTTAAAACGACGAGCCAAAGCTGCGTTTTTCATGATCGTATTCCGATATTCATCTTGGGTCGTAGCACCGATAACGGTCAATTCGCCACGAGACAGAGCTGGTTTCAAAATATCAGCCAAACCCTTGGACCCTTGTCCATCACCTGTAGAACCTGCCCCCAAGATTTGGTGAATTTCATCGAAGAAGAGGATGATATTGCCAGCCGCTTTAACTTCCTTGATGAGATTTTGGATGTTTTCTTCGAAGGACCCACGGTATTGAGTACCAGCTTCCAAGCCAGAAATATCTATGGAGATGATTTCTTTATTCTTAATAGCTGCTGGTACATCGCCATTGACGATAGCTTGTGCCAAACCTTCTACAACAGCGGTTTTACCAACACCTGCATCCCCTACGAGGACTGGGTTGTTCTTGGTCCGGCGGGCCAAGATTTCAGCAGTTTCTTGAATTTCTTTATTACGGCCAATAACAGGATCCAATTTACCTTGACGAGCTTGGTCGGTTAAGTTGGTACCCAAACGAGCTAGGATACCATCTTTTTTCATCTTCCCAGCTTGAGCTGCTTGTGCCGCTTGGATTTCTTCGTTAGTTGGCAAATGACCTGTTTGACGGTAGTAAGCGAATTCTTCAGGGGTTACTTCGCGACCATTGATTTGGTAACGACGGTTTTCTGTGGAGAAACCGCCCATGTTACCCATTAATTGATCGAATAAGTCATGCATGCTATTGAAATCGTTGCCAAAGTTGTTAAAGTTGTTGTTCATATATATTACCTCTCTTTATAGCCACTAGGATTAACTTACTTATTAAACCTTTTGACTTTTTAATTGTCTTTTCTCTAGGATCTTTCTTCCTATGCCATTATAATAACCCCCTTAAATCAAAAAGTCAATAGGTCAAACAAAATATTTTTGACTTTTTTTGACTTTTTAATTTTTATTTGTATTAAGGTCATATAAAAGCAATTATCTACTTGTTTTTTTTATAAGAAAACCTACCTCCCCAAGCTAACAAGTCAGCTAAGGGGGTAGGTTACTTATTCTTATAAATTAGATTCCTCTAATTCCTCTAAAAGTGGAAGAGCAAACACTAGATGGTTTAGAAGTTATGGCGGAAGCCTGCATCGATGCGCCACTTATTATCTATAGTGGCACCAAAGTTCTTAGTTAGAGTTCCATAGAAGTATGTATTAGGAGAATAATTCCAGGTCCCCCCTACTTCTGCATCTAGCCAGGTATCCTTAAGACTAAGCTCGGTATTCACTGTTGGATTTCCTAGAGCAGAATAGGAGGCTTTCATTTTGCCGGAAAATTCATGGGCCAAGGCAAGTTTAGCAAAGAAATTAGACTTATTGGTTTCCTTACCGACACCGATACCCAACCGACCAACTGCAGAATTAAGAGCATCTGCTTTTACATGCATACTGCCACCGCTAGCGACAGCCGCATTATAGGAGATGCTATTTAAACGGCCTAGAACCAATTCAAGGCTAGGATCTAAGTACAGACCATTAGCCTTCTTAATTCTCTTACCATATTCTGCGCTTAAGGATGTACCATAGGTATGATAATTCCCACTTAAGCGATTTCCAGCTAGGTTATTGAGGGCATAGTCATTAGACAAACGACTACCACGAGCGATGACATCCAAATAAGAGCCATCATCATTTTGCTTAGTTCCGTAAACAGCAAGGCCGGCTAACTTTCCATCGCCAGAACCTGCCGTATAGGAAGTGTTTGAGTCGTTATAGTCAAGGGCTCCACCGAGAATCCACCCACTGGACAAGCGATGGTCATAGCCCACCTCTACACCATTGTAGGTCATATGCACATCTGCCCCATCAGACATAGACGATTTGCCACCGATATACTTACCCCAAACACCTTGTCCTGCTTTGGCAAAATGAAGGTCACCTAAGCGCCTTTGTAGGTCATTGGTGTTATTCCGCCAAGCCATAGCCGTAGATGCTAGGGCCGCCTTGCTACCACTTACAAAAGTAGATTCGCTTGCGTGCTTTACAGGTGCAGTATCAGAGATAACGAGCTTACCATCGCTATTGAAATGATCTGCCCCTAATTCTATGCTAGCCTTTGGGCGCGTTATCCCTTCCTTAATTTCTACAGAAGCAGACAGCTTCTTATCCCCACTGTTAGCATAGTGCAATTTTTCTCCCAAAGTTCTCATTTCTTGCCGGTAGGCAGCATCATCTTTTAGATTCTTGCTAGATTCCCCTTGTAAGGTAATATGGCTATGATCGGCTGCATGTTCTATGACAATAGCACCCTTACCAGCAGTGGCAGCCTCTGACCCATCTCGATAGCTAGCTCTAGTATAGCCACTATAGTTTTGAATACTAATAGGACGGCCATCAATCGGATGAATGACCCCGGCATGGTCCACATCTGAACCACCAACTAAACTACGGACTTTAGAACCCTTATAAAGGTAGGCTGCATTATCATTAGACTTACGTTCCTTTTTAGGGGTAGGCCGTTCAGCTCCAATCCATTCATTATTCCAGACGGCTCCATTTTGTAGGTATATATCCGCACCGGAATTATGGGGGTTCTTATTGCTTTCCGCATATTCATTCAAGACTGCACCAGTCAAACTAGAATTTGGCGTCGTTAAGGCAAGGCTTATATTGGTAGACCGTTCGTTAGGGTTTGGATCACGGCCATAATCCTTATCAACAAGCCCCACATTCCCATAGAGGGTTAAACTCTTAGCGCCAGGATGCTTACCATCTAGGCCACTATTCACATAAATATTCCCTTCTTCTGCTACAGCGGAATAGGTATCAGCCGTAACAACAGGATGGGTTATAACCTTACCGCCCCCTTCAACGATGATGTTACCTTGCTTATTAACTTGAAGGCCAGAACCAACCGCATCAATATCTACATTCCCTTTTACATGGATAACTGTATCACCATAGTCAGTATCACCGAAGCGCTTAACAAGGCCACCGTAACCGGCATAGACGGCGTTCATATAATAGTGGCCTAATTCCCGTTTAGATGCAGGGGCATCATTCTTAAGGACCACCTTTAAATCCTTATCCACTGTTAACTGAGAGCCAAAGCCATTGTAAATCCCTGTTACATTCTTACTTTTTCCTTCATCAGTCAAACTTTTACCCTGTACCTGTATCACAAGATTATCTGCAATATGTTTAACTGCAGGTTCTGTTTGTTGCGGATACCCCATAGTTAATCCCAAGAGTTCCTTAGGCGTATCAGAAAATTGGTTAATTTCTGTCGCTCCCGCACCACAGGTTGCACTAGTTAATACCATAGCTGCCATGACAGCCGATAGGTTACGATTCACTTTCATGAGAACATCTCCTTAACAATCACACTACAAACGGTTCATACTCCTCAGGCTAATCATATAAGTCGCATTAGACAGAAAGACCCCCTAAGTCCAACTTAGGGGGTCTAATCAGTTTATTTCATGCACTTCATGAAAACTCAGAGAGGCTAATTCTCTTATTCATTAGGCTCAATCACATAGGATAGGGCACTGAAGTATTTATTTTGCTCGTCCTTATGGTCTGTTGGGAAGGCTACTTCAACTCCCGCCACATTCAGGCCCTCTGCAGTCACTGTAAGGGTTGCCTTACCATTCTCATCAGTTTGGGCTTGTCCATTTAGGTCATTGACCAAGTCCTTAATGAGAGGGGCATGGGCATAGGGTTTTCCATCCTTAAAGACTTGGATGGCAAAGCTATCACCCTTAGTAAGAGTTAATGGATTAACTGCTGGGACGATTTGAATAAAGGCCTTTGGATCCTTGTAGGGTTTGGCAGCTGCATTCCAGTATTGGATGTCATATTTAATAGCATGGGTAGACTTTTGTGCCCTAGGAACCTGTGTGATCGGCTTATGAACGATATGGCCATCCTTATCTTTAGTCCAATAACCATAGTCAAAGTCTGTTACAGTCACACCAATATTAGCTGGCGGCACGATAGCGATATTTTTTTCCTGCTTAATAACCGGAACAGGAATTTCCTTCCCATCCACATCATACCCCTTTAAGCCTGTAACCATGTCAGGATTATAGGCATTATCAACAGGACCTTCGCCGAGTACAAGCACCTTTTGATCCAAGCGGTTGGCAAAGAAAACACCATGTGCATCGCTTACAGCACATAAAGAACCGGCCGCAAAGCTCAGTGCAAAAAGAGAAGCTAAGAGTTTTTTGCTCATATCAACCTCCAATTCTAAGAATTATTATCAAAATTATGTATTGATTATACCTCTAAAAAATTAAAATATGCACATTTTCATGTAAAATATAGTATTCTTTTTACTCATTAATATATTACATATAGGCATTTAATTGATAATTCATTTCATAATTCGACAAAAAACAAAGATATATCCTATAAAAAACTCCCCTAGCAATCAGCTAAGGGAGTTTTTTCTTTACTTCTTACAGCCTAAATTGTGATCCAGTGCTTTAGCGGCTAGTAAAATAAGGGCAATTTCTAAAGGATAGCAAATGATATTCTTAATAACCCGCCCCACTATAATGGCTGAGGCGGCCTTATCGTAAAAGAGGGTCAACCAAAGGGTATTGAGGCCTAAATGAATAAAGATCGTAATCAGGAGTTCAGGTAGCAAAAGGTACTTGAGTCGGATAGGACGGCCATGTAGGAAATACCCATAAATATACCCCACTAAGAATTCAGACAGGATAAACCCCGGGAAGAAAACACCGCCACCAAAGAGGAGCATACCAATAAAGCACGCAATGGCTGCTACAAGGCCAGCCAAGAGGGGACCGTAAAGATAGGCAAAGATAGCTACTGGTAAAAAACCAAAGGTAATGTGAATAAAGGTAGTATGGATAGCAAATATATAGGAAAGAGCTATGATTAGGCCGATAAAGAGCCCCATCATAGCTATGTGTTTAGGTGTTAAATGTTTCATATCCTTTGTCTCGTTACCTATACCAAATACTATAAAACTTATATTTAACTTACAGTTTTACTATAAACAGAAGACAGGAAGAACACCAATCATTCCTTCCTGTCTTTTATAATACTATATATTATATAAAAATATTTATTGCAGATAATCTTTCCTATCAAGCAAACTCCGCTCGAATATTTTTAGCAGCTTCTACCATGTTTTTAAGGGAGGCTAGAGTTTCCTTTTCACCCCGCGTCTTAAGGCCACAATCAGGGTTAACCCAGAGGTGTTCTACAGGAATCTTTGTCAACATGAGGCGGAGGGCCTCTTCGATTTCCTCTACACCCGGTACCCGTGGGGAGTGAATATCATACACGCCTGGGCCAACTTCTGTCTTGAAGTTATTAGCCAAGAGGCTATCGAGGATAGTCAGCTTGGAACGAGACGCTTCAAAGGTGATAACATCTGCGTCCATAGCGTCAATTTCCTTGATAATGTCTTCAAATTCACTGTAGCACATATGGGTATGAATTTGCGTTTCCACCTTAACCTTAGCATGGCAGAGACGGAATGCCTTGATAGCAAAGTCTAAATAGTCGCTATACCAATCGGCTTTGCGAAGTGGCAATTTTTCCCGCAAGGCTGCTTCGTCGATTTGGATAATGCGGATACCAGCAGCTTCTAAGTCCAATACTTCATCCCGGATAGCCAGGCCAATTTGATACATCATTTCTTGTGTCGAAATATCTTCTCGAGGGAAGGACCAATTCAATATGGTCACAGGGCCTGTCAACATGCCCTTTACTTCTTTCTTAGTCAGGCTATTAGCATATTGACTATAGTCCACTGTAATAGCTTGTTTCCGCTTAATATCGCCAAAGACGATCGGTGGTTTAACGCCACGAGTTCCATAGGATTGAACCCAAGCATTGGAGGTAAATACATAGCCATCCAAGTTTTCTCCAAAGAATTCAACCATGTCATTTCGTTCAAATTCACCATGAACCAATACATCTAGGCCAGTTTCTTCCTGCAATTTGATGCAGTCAGCGATAAATTCTTTAGCCTTAGCCCGGTATTCTGCCTCAGTGATTTCCCCTTGGCGGAAGCGCTTGCGGTTTTCCTTAACAGCCTTGGTTTGCGGGAAGGACCCAATGGTAGTCGTTGGCAATAATGGCAACTGGAAGAGAGCCTTTTGGGCAACTTGCCGTTCTTGAATGGTATTAGGCCGCTTAAAATCGGCTTCTGTTAAGGCTGCTACAGCGGCTTGCACCTCCTTATCTACACGCAATTGGTTTTCAGCAAACAAAGCTTGGTTAGCTTGATAAGAATGATCTACTTCGTAGTCTGCTAAATCTGCCAAGGTACCAAGTTCATGCAATTCGCCCAGTTTTTCACAGGCAAAGGAGAAGTGCTTTGTCACCTCTTGTGAAAGCTTGCTTTCATTAGCCACTGTATAAGGCACGTGGAGTAGTGAGCAAGACGTGCTGAGAACTAAATCATAGCCTTTTTGAGATAAGCCATTGAGGATTCCTAAGACCTTCTTATAGTCAGTCCGCCAAATATTTTTACCATTCACTAGACCTACAAAGAGGGTCTTATCTTGTGGAAAACCATATTTATTAAGGAGATCTGCGGTTTCTTTCCCTTCAACAAAGTCCAATCCAATCCCATCAAAGTCTAGGCCTGTAAGAGTTTCATAGCAGTCACGGACATCACCAAAGTAAGTTTGAAGAAGAACTTTAAGGTGTCCTTTCTTAGGCAATAATTTTTCATAAATGGAGGCAAAGAGTTCCACATCTTCCTTGGTCAAATCGCGTACTAAATAAGGCTCATCCAATTGTAACCAAGCAACACCTTGGTCCTCAGCCACTTTAAAGATATCTTCATAGGCCGCAAGAATAGCTGGCAAGACATCGGCTACTGTTTTCTTTCCTACAAAATCAGCCAACTTCAAGAAGGTAAATGGCCCCACCAAGATAGGCTTGGTTTCTATGCCAAGCTCCTTAGCTTGCCGGTAACCATCGAGGAAGGCGCTAGATCGGAGCTTGATATCCACTGTATCTTCAATTTCTGGCACCATGTAATGGTAATTAGTGTTAAACCATTTTTTCATTGAGAAGGCCTTTACGTCCCCTGCTGTCCCTTGGTAACCACGAGCCATAGCAAAGTAGGTATCTACATCACCAAGGCCTAAGTCTTGGTAGCGCTGTGGAATAGCATTCAAAAGAAAGGCCGTATCTAAAACTCCATCATAGAGAGAGAAGTCATTAGATGGAATAAAATCAATACCAGCTTTTTCTTGCAAGATCCATTGACCTTGTCGCTGTTCTCTAACAGCCTCTAGCAATTCCTCTGTAGACTTTTCTCCGCGGAAATAAGACTCAGTAACAAACTTTAATTCTCTATGGGCCCCAATACGAGGAAAACCAATAACCGATGTTTTCATATCACTCTACCTCCATATGACAATGTATGTTCTAATCGTAAGGTATTTTTAGAATACGCCCAGTGAGGAGGCCTGTATAATATATAAAAATTTAATTTATCTATAGTTTTAAACTATTTTAGCTGTAATTAATTATAAAAAAGTTATTAATCACCTAATCTTTAGGTAGAGGTTCAAAAGCTTATTTAAAAAAGAGAGTTCCCATAGCCTTAGCTATGGGAACTCTCTTTTTGCAAAACTCTTATATTTGCTTTCTTAATTTTCAAAAAGCAAAACGATTAGTTATGTTTTTCTGCTAATAACTGTTTAACCATCGCTTCTAATTGATCAATTCGTTCATGATCTTCTTTTACTTGTTCTTGCAGAACATAAACTGTACTGATAGGAGCTCTTTCATAGGCTTCTTTTTTAGTCCGTGAAAGCCCCTTGCGACCGATTTTAAAGGAACCTGCAAGGTTATACATATTTTCATTATTTCCTAGCGTAGACCCTAGCGAGAACATCACATCTTCATTAGGTCGATAAAAGGCGCCTAAGGCAAAAGCATTTTGGTCCTTATAGAAGCCACCGGAAACAGCTAGGTTTAATTTTCTATGGGGATCAAAATCGAGGGGATGGAGACCAGAAAGGGCTGCTCCCATAGCACCCACACGGCTTATATCCCGACCCATCTTATGTATAGCATTGGTGTTGTTATTAATTTGATTTGTGATATCAGAATTCAACTTGACCTTATAATCATGATTACCATTAGTTCCATCATCATTAATAAGGATAGTGGAGTCACCAGGTGTAAGCGTTGTAATCGTATTAAGGCTGCTAATCGTATGGGTACCATCACTATTATCTACGACACTGACATTATCACCAGCGGTATAGGTAGCATAGGTTTTTAATCCCTTAGCAACACTATATAACTGACTACCATTGACAGCATCCGTAGAATCCGCAGCCACTCGACCAGAGGCAAGGTTAATCAACTGCCGTTCACCGCCACTAGAGCCCACACTTACAACGCCTTGGTTAGCTGCCCCTACACCAGAGAAGTTAGAGAAAGTCAGGCCATCAACAGTCGCGCTAGATTCACTAGTAGCCGCTCGATCAGTAGAGCTACTGCCTAAGACAACAGAATTAGCTTGTGTGGTCGTAACATTATTGCCTACAACAAAGGTATTATTTTGGGCTACCGTATTTTTATAACCCAAGGAAGCACTAGCCGTTCCTGTCATTGCACTATTAGCCCCTATAGCTACAGACTGTTTTCCCGTAACTTTAGTGGTTAAGCCTAGACCAATGGCATCTTCAGCAGATACATTAGCGGCTTTACCAATAGCGATGGCCCGCGTTCCAGTAGCCTGAGCCTCCGATACCAAGGCAAGAGATTGTGTCCCTGTGGCTCTAGTATTATTACTCAAGGCTGTCCCTTGATTATCCGCCTTAGCCCTAAAACCAATTGCATTAGATTGGTAGCCTGCATTGGCAGTACTACCTATGGCATTGGCCCCTTGCCTCGACGAAGTAGCCCCACTACCGATGGCTAATTGTTCGGTACCCCCACTTATATTACGTGCACTAGCACCAATGGCAATACTATTAACCGCACCAGACTCACTAGAACTACTTAAGCCAATAGCAATATTATGCTTACTTTTACTTGATGCATTAGGACCTATAGCAATAGCATCATCGGCTGCACTGGCTACACTCGCAGGACCAGCTTGGCTATTCACCTTTACATAGGTCGTATCATCTCCAGCTGCATGAGCAACCATAGGAACCATCATCAAGCTCATAGCAATACACAAGGAAAGATTATTAACCTTTTTCATTCCTATTATTACACCTTTCAATCAATAAGTTCTGTATTATTTATTCTTAATCAACGTTTTTACTAAATCACGTAATTCTTGATTTTGTGCTTCTAAGCTTGCCACTCGTTTTTCCAAGGACTCGTAAGCCGCAAATGAATTTCCATAAGGATATTTGTTCTTACCAAACTTATAAGACACACCTACATTAGCCATTATATCTTTATTAATACTTGTACCTAATGTGAGGAGTAAATTTTCTCGAGGATAATAGCCCACGCCTAAAGCTAAGGCATTTTCTCCCTTATAATGACCTAGGCCGCCCATAACTTGCAGTCTATGGTCAGGATCAAATTGTAGAGGATGCAGGGCTGCTATAGCGGCCGCTTGTGCATCACCTCGATTAGAAGCCGATTCCACATCTTTAATCTTATCATTCAAGGAATCAATGGCCCTGTTAGCGCCAAACAGTTGAGACCCGTTCACCGCATCAGTAGAGTCGGCTGTTACACGTCCCGCTGCCACATGGGTAATCGTTCTTTCCTGATTGCTAGCTCCCACGGATACAGTCGACACAGGGTTAGACCCAGCATATTGAACCACTTGGCCACTTTGATACTGATAATTTGGGGTCCCTACGACATCATCACTAGTTGCAGTCGAACCATTACCTAGTACGACTGCATTATTCAAAGATGTAGTCACGTTATTACCCAAAACAAAGCTATTATCGGCATTAATATGATTTTGGTTACCGATACTATAAGAACCATCGCCATGTACGGCAGCCACATTATACGTTCCGACGCCAAAGGCACCAGATTGGTTACCTTCAATCTTATTATAGGCACCTAAGACAGAATTCTTCTCCCCTTGTAATATCAATCCATGCCCTATGCCATAGTTAAAATTTCCTTGAACGGAAGAGTTCGAGCCAATTAATACCGTATTGCTTGCCTGGCTACCTGAACCTTGCGAATTCCCTAACCAAACATTTTTATTGCCTGTTGATCCTGCACCGGCAAAATAACCAATCGCTATGGTGTCCGACAAAGTAGAGTTATAACCGGCTGCAAAGTTACCTAAGAAATTATAATCGCCCTTGCCCCCCAAGAAAGTCTTAGCACCAAGTGCAACATTACCACCACCATTGGCACCATTCATACTGATACGTCCAATAGCGATATTATTTCCTCGCGCATTAGGGTCGCCAGCATGTGCATAAGGATTACTATTTCTAGCACCTGCTTGTCCCCCTAAGTAGACGTTATCTGAATTATCAAAGGTGCCTTCACCTTGTAAGCCAATGTTATACGCCACGCCACCAGTTGATACTAGAGGAACATCTGCAGCTTGTACAGTATTCACAAAGCCATAACTTAATAGAGACCCAAGCACTAATGCAGTTACATGTATTTGCTTCTTCATAACTTTTGTCCTTTTCCGCATATAGTATCATTTCTTTTTCATATTATATACCTTTATATCGAAAAAAACTATACAAATAATGAAAATAATTTTAAAAATACAAATATCTTAGCGTGAGCATCCCTCCCACATAAAAAGTGCCCTGCCGAAGCAGAGCACTACTGTATTGGTGATCCAGGAGGGATACGTAAGCGACTTAGCTTGTAAGGAGAATCACGACGATACAAGCTTAGTCGATACGATGTTCACCCCGTAGCCTAGCGAAGGGCCCTCCAAATGAAAAAGCACTTTGCCCTAACAAAGTGCTAATAGTGGTGATCCAGGAGGGATTCGAACCCCCGACCCACGGCTTAGAAGGCCGTTGCTCTATCCAACTGAGCTACTGAACCAAGTTCTATTAAATTATAGCCTCTTTTCCTAGAAAAAGGCAAAAAAATGGAGCGGGTGAAGGGAATCGAACCCTCGCGACCAGCTTGGAAGGCTGGGGCTCTACCATTGAGCTACACCCGCATAAAGGTCTCTCTTAAGAGATCTATAAAGAAAAAGACGAACTATGAATAGCCCGTCAATTCCTACTGTTGGTCGGGATAGCAGGATTCGAACCTGCGACCCCCTCGTCCCAAGCGAGGTGCGCTACCAAACTGCGCTATATCCCGTCGACAACATGGTAATTATATCAATTCAGGCAAGTTTATGTCAACAACTTTTTGAAATATTTTTCTTGGTTCTGACCATACTTCCGAAGCGAAATTACTTTGTCATTATACAAAAAAGGCCCCTACCCCGCAAGGGGTAAGTGCCATTTTCATCAAGTCTATATATTTTTAATTTCTCAAGGAGGCTAAGAGAGAAATTATTATTTATGACTCCGTGCAACCCCTGTCTTGATAGCTGTGTCTGCTACAGCCTTTGCCACAGCAGGCGCTACGCGAGGATCGAAGACGGATACGGCCACATGGTCATCAGCCAATTCTTGATCAGAAATAAGACCAGCCAAGGCATCCGCGGCCGCCAATTTCATTTCATCATTGATTTCACGCGCATTGACATCCAAAGCACCACGGAAGATACCAGGGAATACAGCTACGTTGTTTATTTGGTTCGGTGCATCGGACCGGCCTGTACCCGCAACGCGCACACCAGCAGCTTTCATGTCATCATAGGTCGCTTCTGGGTTAGGGTTAGCCATTGCAAATACGATGGCATCATCAGCCATAGATTCCAAGATTTCTTTGGTGAAAACCCCTGCCGCGGATACGCCTAAGAGGACATCTGCGCCCTTAGCATTGTCAGCCAAAGACCCCTGTTTAGATTCCAAGTCCAAGAGGTCAATCAATTGAGCTTGCAAGGAATCAAGGCGTTTATAGTCCTTGTGAAGGACACCGGAGGAAACGAGAACAGTAATGTTCCGAGCCCCAGCCAAGTAAAGGAGGCGGGCAATGTTAGCGCCCGCAGCCCCAGCCCCATTGACCACAATCTTGGCCGTTTCGATGTTTTTTCCCACATGGCGAAGAGCAGCTTTCACCCCCGCTAAACAAGCGATAGCCGTGCCGTGTTGATCATCGTGGAAGACAGGTATTTCCAATTCTTCCTTGAGGCGGTTTTCAATTTCATAGCACTTAGGAGAAGAAATATCTTCCAAGTTAATACCAGCATAATTTTTTTGAAGGAGTTTTACCGTATGGATGAATTCCTCTGGATCTTCCGTATCAATAACTAGGGGCACACAGTCCACATTGCCGAATTTCTTAAAGAGAAGGGCCTTCCCTTCCATAACAGGCATAGCCGCTGCCGCTCCGATATTGCCCAAGCCCAAAACTCGAGTTCCATCAGAAATAACTGCTACCATATTGCCCCGGCAGGTCAAGTTAAAGGACTCTTCTTCGTTATCCTTAATGAGGAGGCAAGGTTCTGCTACACCTGGCGTATAGGCTACGGACAAATCATAAGCATCTGTGAGTTCGTACTTGGTAGATGTTGTCAAAAAGCCGTGGAGTTTACGTTTTTCATCGACTGCTTCCCGTTTGATTGCAGCCAAGTCATGAATATCATGTGTTTGAGACATGGAATTTCCTTCTTTCCTTAGATTAAATAGGACACACTCGTGTCAAAATCTATAAGCTTAATAATAATTATTATTGGTTATACTCTCATTGTAGTATATCGAATTTTATAAAACAAGCTTTTATTTCTATTTTTTTCAATATATTATCTATACCTCTATGAAGAGGATGTCTAAAACGATTCCCTGTCTTGGTTATTTGATCTGTCTACAAGAGCAGAAACAGATTGGATTAATAAAAAAGGCCCTTGCTAGGCAAGGGCCCTTTCCTATATATCAAGGCTTATATCCTAAGCCTATATACTAGTTATTAATCTTCCTTAGGCAAATTACGACCGTAGAAGATTTCTGTCACTTCTCTCTTGAGTTCCTTATCGATTGCCTTCACTTCTTTTGGTGCTAAGTCTTCCTTAGTCACGCCGAAGAGGTAGTTATCCAAATCGTAGTCCTTCAGCATCATCTTGGTGTGGAAGATATTTTCTTGAAGGATATTCACATCTACCATATTGTACTTAACTTTGGTCTCATCGGCAATATAATTTTGGATTGAGTCAATAGGATGATCAATGTAAATCTTCTTCCCTTCTACATCCCGGGTAAAGCCCCGTACCTTGTAGTCCAAGGAGATGATATCGGAGTCGAAGGAATCGATCAAATAGTTGAGCGCATTAAGAGGCGAAATCTCACCACAGGTGGACACGTCGATGTCAGCCCGGAAGGTACATACGCCGGTATCTGGATGGCTTTCAGGATAGGTATGAACGGTCAAGTGAGACTTATCCAAATGGGCCACCACATCACCAGAATTAGGGATTTCCACCGGTTCCTCGGAGATGAGGATGGTTACCGAGGCCCCTTGCGGATCATAGTCCTGCTTAGATGCATACAGGATATTAGCACCGATGATCTTTGCCACATGTTCCAAAATTTTGGACAGGCGATCTGCACTATATTGCTCATCGATATACTTAATATACTCAGCCTTTTCCTCTTCCGTCCGAGTATAGCAAATATCGTAAATATTAAAGCTCAAGGTTTTTGTTAAGTTATTAAACCCATATAGCTTCAATTTAGGTTTTGCCTTATATAGTGTATCCATGCTGTGCACATAGCCTTTCTAATTCATCACTTGTTGCTAATCGACATAAGACTCAATAGTCGAACCCTAAGGTCACATCTCTAGGAAAGTTATCGTCTTATTATATGATTTTTTTATCGCTTTTACAAGATTCTCTAAGGGTCTCATAAGGCCTCTGAAAGTCCCCGTCCATCCATCTTATAAAGTCCCTAGTCATTCCCCTTATAAAGAAAAAAGACAGACCATAAGGCCTGCCCTTAACCGAGCTGATCTAGGCTTATAAAATCCACATCAAAGTTTCCCTGATCATAGGTAACGATAGCAAAGGTTCCGTTAGACCCATCTCTAGGCAAGGCCAAGGATCCAGGATTAACAAAAACCTGATTTTCTTTATAGTCCACCCGGTGGATGTGAGTATGGCCTGCTACCACCAAACGGGCCCCCATTGTGTGACCCAGATAGAGAAGTTCCGGCACATAATTAAAGTAATCCACACGATGACCATGGACCATATATATAAAAGTATCCTCCAGGGGAATCAATTGTTCCTGAGCCTCTAGATGACTGCCTCGGTCATTATTTCCCCGAACTAGGTAAACCGGTACATCTACATGGTCTCGTAAATAGCGGCCATCATCGCCCAAGTCACCGGCGTGGAGCCAAAGGTCCACATAACCCGGACCAAGAGATGCCAAGACCTTATCGATGAGCTCCGTATAGCCATGAGTATCCGACATGATACCGACTTTTGTCATAAAACCTTCTCCTACTGAGCCTCTAAGAGGGCTACCAACTTGCGAATTGCTGCCCCCCTATGAGAGACAGCTTCCTTTTGATCTAGGCTCATCTCAGCCATGGTTTTATCATATTGAGGAACTAGGAAGTAAGGATCATAGCCAAAGCCACCATCCCCTCTCGCTTCTTCTAAGACCCTCCCCGAACAGGTTCCTTCCACTTCATAGAGGCGGCCATCCGGAAACGCTAAGCAGAGAGCTGCCACATAATGGCTAGACCAATCAGTAGATCCAGACTTCTTAAGCTCTTGGATAAGTTTAGCATTGTTAGCCGCATCATCCCCATGGTGCCCAGCATAACGAGCAGAATACACTCCAGGTGCCCCATCTAATGCATCTACGACTAGGCCCGAATCATCAGCCAAACAAGGAAGGCCACAGGCCTCCATATAGTAGAGGGCCTTTTGGCGAGCATTCTCCTTAAAGGTTGTACCTGTTTCATCCGGTTCTGGCACCTGACAGATATCCTTAATGGATAGACACTCATAGCCCAACTTATCAAAAGCTGCAGAGAATTCCCTAATCTTTCCCTTATTACCGCTTGCAATCACGAGTTTCATATACAAAACCTACCTTCTTTGCTAAAGGCCCAAGGGCCTCTTTTTCTACTTCAATGAGTCTCTCAATAGCCTGATCAGCCATATCCAACAAGGCATTCAGTTGGCTCCGATCAAAGGTACCATGCTCTCCAGTCCCTTGAACTTCTACATACTGCCCTTGACCAGTGCGAACTACATTCATATCCACCACGGCATCCCGGTCTTCCGCAAAGCAGAGGTCCGTAATAGGACCATCATGGTTTAGGCCTACGGATATGGCGGCTAAAAAATCCCTCACGGGGAAAGGACCGGCATGTCCATATATTTTATCCACTGCATCTACAAGGGCTACAAAGGCACCTGTAATGGCCGCCGTTCGCGTGCCTCCATCAGCCTGGATGACATCGCAATCCAAGGTAATCATCTGTTCACCTAAGGCTTCTAGATCTACCACAGCCCGGAGAGACCGGCTAATGAGTCGCTGGATTTCTATGGTCCGACCGGTTTGCTTGCCCCGCACGGCTTCACGAGGTACTCGGTTAGCGGTAGCCCTTGGCAAAAGGGAGTACTCTGCCGTTACCCATCCAGCGCCAGTCCCCTTAATGAAGCGAGGTACCTTATCTTCTACGCTAGCCGTGCAGAGGACCTTGGTCTTACCACACTCAATAAGGACAGAGCCCTCTGCGTATTCCGTAAAATTACGGGTGATCGTAATAGGCCGCAACTGGCCAGCCTGCCGATTATCTGGTCTCACGAAAACCTCCCTATACTGTAGGTAAGACCGGTCTTATCTTACCCCTCATACAGCCTATTTTATACACTATACATATCTTTTATTCTATATCCTACATTGTATACTAAAGGACTTAACTTGACCATCCAGGGTCCCGAGGATAGGCTTTGATGATCTCTCCTATAAGACACAACCCTACCACTGGTCATCTGATGAAATTTGGCCCTCAGGCAGGCTAGGATCGACTAAACAATAGCGATCAAAGCCCCCCTTTCTTTGAGCAACCTCATAGTATTGATAGGCCTCATCTCTCGTAGCTTGGTCCGCTTGCCAAGGAACAAACATGGCGTAGACCATTTGCTTACCATAGGGGCCCCCTCGACCAATGGATTCAACCTGGCGCCACCCCAAGCGACCAGCCTGACCAGGGTAAAGGCGAATAGTCTCACGACGGCTCTCCTCTATACCCGTTTCATCATAATAAAGAGACCGACTCTTGGTCCAGAGTGCTTCATCTCCTTGCAATAGACGGTGGGCTTCATCACGCCGATTAGCCCATTGGACCTTCCACTTGGCGATGATATCGTCAATATAGGTAGAAACCTCTTTAGATTGACCATAAAGAGCAGGGTCATATTGTGGTTCTACCACATGGCTATAATCCAAACCTGCCATGGACAGGATAATACCCGTATTGACATACGGTAGGGCCGCTTGCACAGAATAGCCTCCTTCCAGAACGGCTATATGGGCCTGTAAGAGGTCCGCAATCTGCGCATAGCCCTGGGCCGTCACCTGCATATTGGCTAAGGGATCTGAGAAGTGATTATCCTGGCCTGCGGAGTTGATGATGAGCTCTGGTCCAAAGTCCCCCAATATGGGCAAGACCAGCTCTTTCATAATCTTGAGGATGCCTTGGTCGCCCGTTCCGGGTGGGAGGGGGATATTGATATTGGATCCCCAGGCCTGAGGGCCGCCGAACTCATCCATAAAACCCGTACCCGGATAGAGGGTTCGCCCATCTTGGTGGAAAGAAATGTAGAGGGTGTCTGGATCATGGTAAAAAATATCCTGACTGCCATCGCCATGGTGGACATCTGTATCGACAACGGCTACCTTCTTAATCCCATACTTATGACGGAGGTGAGCTATCATGATAGCTTCTGTATTAATGGTACAAAAGCCTCGAATGCCGTGAACCATCTCCATTGCGTGGTGCCCTGGCGGGCGCACCAAGGCAAAAGCTCGTCTAACCTGTCCCTGCATAACCGCTTCTGCTGCAGCAATAGCGCCACCCGCGGAGACCCTATGAGCATCTGTTACCCAGGATGACAAATTAGGAGCCCCCACATGGACACGGGCTATCTGTGCATCCGTAGCCACAAGGGGGTTATATTCTCGGATGCCAGGTAAATCAAAGATTCCCTCTTCTAAAAGTTGGTCCCTCGTATAGAGGAGTCGTTCCTCCCTCTCTGGATGAGTTGGCGAAATCTTCCAATCAAAGGCTGGGAAAAAGACCAGCCCCAAATCAGCCGCATCAGGTCTAAGATGATCCAGTCCATACTTTCTATTAGGACACATGACCTGTCACCCCCGCTTCTAGTTGAACACTTGCTGTCATCGTCATATGGCTAGTTCCCCAGCCTTCTATGACAGGAAAGGCTTCTATGTGCTTCAAAACCATAGGGCTTTCCCCTAACCCTAGGACCTCTGCTTGCTCTTTAAGCTTTTTAAAGGCATAGTCCACCGCGGCCTCCGCAGTTTTAACAGACCGATTTTCCTCCTGTAGGCCCAACTCAGGAATAGTAAGCATCCCGGTTTTAGTATCTACATGGATGGTCAACTCCAAACTATGGCGGGCCATAGCTGCTCCCAAAGCATTGGCCACAGCCGCATCCTGCGGGACTAGGACCCGATAATTAGTATAGGCTTCTAACAGGGACTTAAAGGCCTGGGCCGATCCGCCGATCAACACTAGTGTATCTGGTTGGAAGGAGTGGGGATTAACCAAATCTTCCACCACGTAAACAGGCTGGCGGTTTGCCTCTTCTACCATGGCCTCAATAGCCGTCACTATGGTTTGAGCCGCTTCTTGCGCCACCTCTTCTAGGTCGAAGTCAGCTACAGCCTCTTTAGCCTTAAGCAGGTCTCCATAGTGGGCATATCCCAAGGTAAGCAACGCATCCCCTATGGTCGCCTGGCTGCCACCCAGGGCCACCGATGGGCCCACCCGATCGGGTCCTATAAGAACATGGTCATCCTTTTTTCGTAAGGCCGTTTCTCCCGCTAGGCCAATCGACCTAACCAAAAACGACTGTATCGATGACGGATAACCATCAATACTTAGGCCATCCTTGGTCATGAGGGGCTTACCCTCTTGCCAGAGGGAAATATCCGTCGTAGTTCCACCTATATCTAGAGCGACTGCCATAGGATAGGCCTTCATAGCCTCAAGGGTATAAAGGCCCAAGACAGAAGCTGCAGGTCCTGTAAATGCCGTTTCTACAGGCTTTTCCAAGAGAGCATCAATAAGCAGAGACCCACCATCGGCTTTCAAAATATAAAGGGGTGCCAGAATCCCCCGTGCTTCTAGGGCCATTTGAACAGAGGCCTTAAAGTCTCGGAAGATTCCTTCCACAGCGGCGTTGTAATAGGCCGTCACCGTACGACGCGGGAAATTGAGAGAGCCCGATAGACTAGCACCAGTAGATACAAAATCGTAGTAGTCTCCCAAGACAGCTCCAAGGCGAGTTTCTTCCTTAGGGTTTCGGACGGCAAATTTAGCTGATAAGGCTGCTCTTTTAATCCCTTGCTTACCCTTACAAGCACCAATACGAGCGGTTTCAATCTCGTCTAATCGATCCCGAAGATCCTCTTCTTTCATCCGCTCTTGCAAATGGCCCCTATGGTCCGTATACCCTTGTAGAATATAAGGTTTAACAGGGAAAGCATGCTCTATGTTAAGACCTGGTCCTGGCACGACGAAGAGGTCTACCGGATCTAAGTGGTGGCTGACGATGGCATTAGTCACAACCGTAGTAGATAACGTCACTTGACTAATTTTATCGGCTTCAATCTCCTCTTGACTCAAGACCTTATCCAAGGAGGCCAGAAGCCCCACCATAAATTGCTCATGAGTCGTACGGGACTTAGCGGCTCCTAGGAGGCGGTTATGGTCAACAACCACTGCATCTGTAAAGGTTCCCCCTACATCTATGCCTAATCGCATACTATTCACACCTTTCTATCCATTCAATTACCTATTAGTGTATCATGCCAGACTAAAAGACCTATAAAAAAGAGACCCCGAAGGGTCTCTTGTTATTTGCCTCGAGATACAGAAGCGTAGTTTTTAATGATGACAATTGGCGTCATTTGGCTATCATTACCAAATGGATTGTCGATTAAGATTTTTGCGATTTCTTTTGGTTTCATTCCCTTGGACTTACCCAAAATAGCCGCCCGTTTAAGATCGTTAACATCGGCCACGACAGCTCCATAAGCACCGGTCCGTTGGGCAATTTTTTCTGCCACCTTATCCGGTTTTTGTGGGCCGTAAACGATATGCTTATCATAAGGAGGCATAGTCCCTGTAACGTCATCAGCTAGAGAGGCTTGACGGGCCATAGCATAGAATACACCAGCCTTACGGAGGAAGACCTTGGCAAAGGCCCCACAGATAAAGGCCCAGAGAACCTTCCAACGGCCTTCCAATTCCATAGCCGCTTGCATCCCATAAATGGACGCCATAGACCCTTCCTTGTCGATGAAGCGGTTGATGAGGCGTGCTTGCCAGGATGGGCGAAGTTCTTCTGGTCGTGTCACAGCCCCTTGGGTAATAGCCACAACGGATTCCGCAACGCAGACAATGTCTTCTGGACCAATATCTTGACCAGCGTATTGAAGAATGGCTTCTACGATGTCATCGCTTTCCGTCAAAATGCGTGTATGTACAGGCAATAATTGCAATTCAGACATGGGCTTGACCTCCTAACCTTGATAAGCTTTCATAATTTCATCGTGAGTCAGACGAATCCGTTGTTTGGTAATGCGATAATCCGTACGACCTACGACTTGGTAGTAGATGTCGATATTGAAATCAGGGATATCTTGGATATCGCGATCGATATTGCCGGACTTACCAGTCAAAATCAAGCGCAACCGAACCGTACCACCCTTGCCAGGCTTAACAATCCAGGATTCGAAATAACCATCATGGCGTTCACCCCGCTCTACGTGAGTTGTCCAAGTTTCAATCTTGCAATCATCAAATTGTTCTTGTGGCAAGAGGTGACGCGGGAAGAGATCCATAATTGTACCGTATTGTTTACCAGAATTACCAAAAGGAATATCTAGCATAAAGGTAGCTGACGAAAAATCCTTGGATTCTAACTTAAGTTCGCTTCTTCGCTTGGTAATCAGCTTTACATTTTCATTACCTTGTCGCCATACAAAGAGGCGGAACAAGAGGTATAAAATTGCGATGATGACGATAAGGGCCACAATCACATTGATCAACGTGTAGATCATCATATATGCCACTCCTCTACTGATGAATTTTACAATACTACTTATACCATACTACATTTCTAACCTAGATTCTATCCTTTTATTCCTGGCTATCCACTAGCATTGAATAATTTCTAAAAGTTTAAATCAGGTGACAATGATCTATATCTATGGATTCATCATCGATGAAATTAGCAGCTAAGCGCTTAGCTAAGTCGATGTCCTGGGTAAAGCGGAGCTTAACTGAACCCATGCCTTCACGATTATTGACGATTTCTTGGTCACGCAAGACGCGCCCCACCAATTCCGCTGTTTCATAGGCTGGATCGATGTAGCGAATCGAATCCCCCGTAATCTTTTCCAATTCCTTCTTAACAAAAGGGAAGTGGGTACAGCCTAGCACAACCGTATCAATATGGCGGTCCTGAATAGGTGCTAAGTAGGATCGAATGGCTCTTTCTAAAATAGGACCCTGGATATGACCAGTCTCAATGAGACCCGCAAGTTCAGGACAGGGTTGTTCCCAAACCTTAAGTTGCGGCTCAATTTCTAAGGCCACATACTTATGGACATGACTAGCCACGGTTGCAGCAGTAGCCATAATGCCGATGGTGTGAGCCTTAGACATGAGGATGGCCGTCTTAACCCCCTGGCATACGCCTACAACAGGTACATCCACCCGTTCGCGAATTTCATCCAAGGCCACCACGGTAAAGGTATTGCAGGCTACCACCATCATCTTAACCGGTACCCGGCTGAGGGTATCCGCAATATGGCAGGCAATATCGATAATCTCTTCGTGGGACTTATTCCCCACAGGATTATTAACATTGTCTCCTATGTAGACGAAATCTTCCCGCGGGAAGGTCTCACGGAGAACCTTCAAGACCGACAGGCCCCCTACACCAGAATCAAAGACTCCAATAGGGCGACGGCGTAGGACTTCTTTATTTGCGTCCGTCATTCCATAACCTCCTGAGCTTCCTTGAGGGGGAGGAAGTATTTATCCTCTAAGCGAACCACCTTATTGGTAGTTTTAGAGGTAAAGGCATTTTTTGTCTCCCCTGTGGCCAAGAGGGTATCATCAGAGTCCCGATACATCTTGTAGGAAAAGACCATTTGGGCTCGGGTCATCTTGGTCAAGTAAGTGTCAATCCGAATGGCATCATCATACTTGGCAGGTTCTTTATAGTCACAGTGGACATGGGCAATAGGAAAGACGATATCTTCGTCCATCATATCCCATAGATTGACGCCTAAATGGCGCAAATATTCTACACGGGCGAGTTCAAACCAACGGAAATGATTAGAATGGTGAGCAATGCCCATCATATCCGTTTCGTAAAACCGCACCTTTAATTTAACACTATACATTCTTATATCCTCTTGAGAATCACAGAGTTTATTCTATTCTCATGGACTGAGACTGTCAACAAAATCACATAGTTATAAAAAACGGAGGCAAGGCCTCCGTTTTCTAATCCATATTTTCTTTTCCGAAGGGAACGAACTTTTTCGCCTTGTCCTTATGGATATCCTTTACGTACTTGTTGGCCACCTTAAAGGCTAAGCCTAACACTGCCATATCGTCTAACCATCCGAGACCTGCGATGGTATCAGGCAAAATATCAATTGGAGCCATAAGATAGCCCAAGGCTCCTGCGATAATCACCTTAACGTATTTAGGCGTATCAGGGTCTCGCAAGCAGTAAAAGAGGATGAGGGCCCGGCGCATGAAGACAAACTTGCCAGATAGATTAGACATAAAGGATAAGAACTTGCGGTTAGAGAAGAACTTCCCATACTTGATTAGACTTGTTAACTTCATAGGATCACCTATTTACCAAGTTTGTTGGCTACTTGTTCCTTCACTTGTTGAGCTGTTACCTTGGCCATATCCTTGGCTAGGCCAGCTGTCGCTTGCGCTGTTGCGACACCGTCTTTAATAGATTCTTTCACATCAGCAGCCTTAGCTTGCGCCTTTTCCACTGCATCAGAGAGAGCTTCTTTTGTATCGTTAGCCTTGGTGGACACAGTAGCATAAGCTTCACTGGCCTTATCACTGGCTACAGCGGCTGCACCACCGACTGCATCACTAGCCTTGTCCACAGCAGAGGATACCCGATCAGTTACTTGAGATACGGCTTGAGCCGCCTTATCATGAACGACATACTTAGTTTCCTTATCCCATTTTTCTACAGCAGGGGAGACTTTTTTATCGTATTGATCTTTGAGTTTATCCGCATACCAGTTAGCTTCATTTTCCATACCATCCCAAAGGTCCTTACCCCCTTGAGGCAAGTTTTGATAGCCTGCAGCGGCAAAGGAAGCAGCCAAGGCCTTTCCTTCTTCCATCCAGGAATCCAACATAGGTTTATAACGGCTGATATCAGCAGGCATGCCGTCTTCGATCCACATGTTAGCAGCTTTACCAATAGCAAAAGTAAGACCTACAGCCACAGGAACACGAACTGCTTGAATTGGCACTAAGAGGGATACCGCTGCCGTAGTAACTGCTGTAGCAAGACCAGCTACAAAACCAGTAATAGCACCTGTTTTAAGATCTACCTCGTGAACTTGTGCAAGGCGAGTTACCATATAGGCCGCATTACCCAAGAGGGCTACTGTAGAAAACCGAGGCGCCAAGGCCAAAGCAGCGGCGCGACCAGCCCCCCAGACGATGTATTGGTCAGCCCGGTAGCCCTTATCTTGAGCACCTGGCATCATAGATGTAAATGTGTATTGATCAGCCATAGGAACCTCCTAAGAATATTCATAACGAACCTAATAAGGCTATAGTTCTATTATATAGAGCTTTAGGCCAAATGTGTATAAAATCTTTGTTATATATACATAAAGAAGTGTCTTATCCTAAGCCTCCCCTAAGTCTACCAAGAGGTAAGGCCCCCATCGACGGTCCAAGCAGCCCCTGTGACAAAGGAGGCTTTGTCGCTAATCAAGAAGGCGATGACCTCCCCCACTTCATCAGGTAAGCCAATACGACCCAAGGGATAGTGTTCGCCCATTTCACGTTTAGCTTGCTCTGCATCCTGGTTGCCCCGAGCGATTTGCTTATCTAAGAGGGATGTATCCACATCTCCTGGACAAACGCAGTTGACCCGCACCTTATAAGGAGCCATTTCTAGGGCTAATGACTTGGTAAAGGAGACGATAGCCCCCTTGGATGCCCCATAGGTAGAGCAGGCCACATTCCCCTGCAGACCCGCATCCGAAGAGACGGTCACGATAGACCCCCGGGACTGACGTAAATAAGGCAGGGCTGCTTGGCAGAGAAAGACTGTTCCCTTGACGTTGGTTCCAAACATCTCGTCAAAAGAAGCTTCCGTCACATCCGCTAAAAGTGTTTCCTCGTAGTAGCCCGCCGCTGTAACTAAAGCCGTAATGGGGCCAAACCGGTCCACGGTCTCTTTCACAATCCGCTGGCAGTCAGAGAGCTTAGACACGTCTCCCGCGACAAAACGAACCTTAGATGAAATACGGCGAAGTTTGACCAAGGCTTTTTCACCATGCATTTCACGGCGGCCATTGATGACCACAGACCAGCCTCGACGCAATAAAATTTCAGCTGTTGCATACCCAATTCCAGAGGTCCCCCCCGAGATTAGGGCTACTTGATTTTCAATGTTATAGGGCATAGTTTAATCCTCATCCACCTCAAGCAAAAAGAGCCGAGGTCTCTACTTAGAGAGCTTTCACAATACACAAACAGGGAAAGAGAAATAGATATCTTCATTATAAAAGAAAGGCTCCTCATAGAAAAGTGAGGAGCCAACTTTTATAAAATTGTGGATACGTAGTCCCAGATAAGTTTAATCAACATAACTGAGGTAACTACAATAAAGACCGCCCGAACAAAGCCAGAGCCCTTCAAAATAGCCAAACGAGCCCCCATGGAGGCGCCGATAATTTGTCCCACAGCACAGGATAGGCCAAAGAAGAAATTGACATAGCCCATAGCGATGAAGACTAGTAGGGAGGCCAAGTTAGAAGTAAAATTCATGACCTTAGCATTACCAGAGGCATGAACAAAGTCAAAGCCCGTGTAGATAAAGCCCATAATGAAGAAGGTCCCTACCCCAGGGCCTATGAAGCCATCGTAGAAGCCTAGACAGAGGACCATGCCCATACAGGCATAGAGGGCCTTGCCCACTACTGCGGTCTTGCGGTTTACCTCCCCCCATGATTTCTTGGTCAATACATAGGTCATAACGCCTATGAGTAGGATGATTAGGAGGGGTTTTACATAGAGAGGCGGCAGGGATATGACACAGAAGGTCCCCAGCATAGAGCCCACAAAAACGAAGGGTAGCAGTTTCTTGACAAAGGGAAAATCCACCATGCCATTACGGATAAAGGTAATCGATGCCGTTGCAGCCCCAAAGATAGAGGAGCACTTATTGGTCCCTAGGGCCATAGCTGGTGGTAGGTTGGTCAGGAGAAAGGCCGGCACGGACACCAAACCGCCACCGCCAACGATAGAATCCACAAATCCTGCAAAGGCCCCTGCAATGAGGAGTAAGAGGGCTACCGAGTAGTCGGGCCCTAATCCCAATATATCCATAACAAACCCTTCCTTAGACCTTATGCTTGGCCTCTAAGCAATCCAACACCCGGTTATAACCATCAGCCCCATAGACTAGGGATCGCTTAACCCGGGATACAGTGGCCGTAGAGGCCCCCGTCTTTTCTACGATGGTCTCGTAAGAGTCCCCAGCTCGCAACAACTTAGCCACTTGCAAGCGTTGGGCCAAAGATTGAATTTCCTTGATGGTGCACAGGTCTTCAAAGAAGGCATAGCAATCATCTATGGTTTCCATGGTCAAGATTGCCTCAAAGAGTTCGTCATGATCTTGGGACCGTAACTTTTCGTTAACCATAAGAACCTCTATTTATGATTGAGACGACGGGAAATGGTGTCACCAATCATTTGGCATACTTGAACCATTACAATAAGGATGATGATAGTAGCAATCATCACATCCCCTTGGAAGCGTTGGTAACCGTAGCGAATAGCAATGTCACCAAGACCACCCCCACCGATAGCACCAGCCATAGCGGAGTAGGAAATGAGGTTAACTACCAATACCGTTACATTATCTACAATGTTAGATTTAGATTCAGGAAGGAGAACCTTCTTAATAATTTGGAAGGGAGAAGCACCCATAGTTTGAGCTGCTTCGATAACACCAAAATTAACTTCCTTGATGGACGTCTCTACCAAACGAGCCAAGAACGGAATGGCGGACAAGGTTAAAGGTACACAAGCCGCTGTAGTCCCAATGGAGGTACCTACCACCATGCGGGTAAATGGAATGATGGCAACCATCAAGATGATGAATGGGATGGAACGACCCGCATTGACGATGGCACCCAAGATGGTATTGATGAATTTATTAGCCAGGATATGGCCCTTAGAGGTCACCACCAAGATAACCCCCAAGGGGATACCAATAATCATGGAAGCAATCGTAGAAATGACCGTCATTTGTACGGTTTCACCGATACCCTGAATCAAGAGATTAATGATTTGTTGGGACATAACCGATCACCTCACTTCCAATTGGTAATTCCTTAATGTAATCAAGCCCTTCTTGTGCCTTAGACCGTTCACCTTCGAGAACGATGATAAGGCGACCTACGGATGTATCTTGGATATAGTCAATGCCCCCAAAGAGGATAGATACGTCTAGGCCAAAGCGTTTAACCAAGCCTGCCACCACAGGTTCATCTGTGGCATTGCCAGTGAACTTGAGGCGGACTACAGGAGCTGTCCCCTCTGCCCAAGTGTCTTGCATATGAAGGTGGGCCAAAGCTTCCTTAGGAAGGTCTTCTTTAACCACCGAGCCGATAAATTCTCGGGTTGTCTTTTCGCGAGGATTGGTGAACACATCCACCACAGTTCCCTCTTCTAAGATATAGCCCCCTTCAATCACCGCTACGTGGTCACAAATTTCACGGATTACCTGCATTTCATGAGTAATCATGATGATGGTCAAGTTCATCTTGCGGTTGATATCCTTCAAGAGGTCCAAAATATCTTGGGTCGTAGTTGGATCCAAGGCAGATGTTGCTTCATCACAGAGGAGAACCTTAGGATCAGAAGCTAAGGCGCGAGCAATCCCTACCCGTTGCTTTTGCCCACCAGATAATTGGGATGGATAGTTATCCATCCGGTCGGTTAACTTAACGATATCGAGGATAGGCATAACCCGTTCCTTGATTTGGCTCTTAGATAGGCCTTGAAGTTCCAACGGAAAGGCTACATTTTCGTAAACCGTCCGAGACGACAAGAGATTGAAGTGTTGGAAAATCATACCAATGGACTTGCGAGCCTTTCGCAATTCCGTTTCGGACAAGGGCACCAAGTCAGTGCCATCGACGATAACCGCACCAGATGTAGGTCGTTCCAACATGTTGATGCAGCGAATGAGTGTAGACTTACCGGCACCGGAATGACCGATGATACCGTAAATCTCCCCTTCCTTAATGGAAAGGTTAATATCTTTCAGCGCCTCTACGCGGTTTTTCCCTTCGTAGACCTTGCTGATATGTTGCAATTGAATCACGATAGATCCCTTTCATAACCATCACTCTCTGTGAAAGTGACAAAATGGGTCAATTAATGACCTAATATATATTTTCGAATGCCCCTAGGAAGCTGCGAAAGTCCTAGGGTTGCCAAGTAAGACATAGCCACAGCTAAGACGTAGATAAGAAGTACATGGCTGCTAGTATAAGTCCAACCCATATGAGCCATAGCAGACCCTAGCCAGATGAGCATGAGAGGGTGAACTAAATAAATACCGTAAGACTTGTCCCCTATCTCCTGCCACATGGTACGCACAAAATCGTTCATAGGCGATTGGGCAAAGAGGAAGAGGAAGAAGATTGTGCCAATACCCGTATAGGCCACACCCATAGGGCTCAGTTGGTGGACTGTATAAATAGCTTCCAAGAGGGTGTAATGCCATTGATCCATGACATAATAATAAGCCCCTAGCATGGAAGCTGCCGATAGGATGAAAGCACCACCTAATATAAGGCGGTACTTCCAAAGCCAAGCTTGGACAGCCTGGTATCGTTCTGCGCAGACAGCCCCCAGGAGGAAAATCCACACATAGTGGATAACCCAATAGTTAAGTCGCATATCCACTAGGTACTGGAGGGCTGGATGGGCCGCCCCATAAGGAGCCATCCATGCACCCAGTCTGTAGGAGGATATAAAATCAACACCCATCTGCAGGATAAACAAACAAGTCAACCAGAAAACGGGCGCCTTGAGGACCACCCTAACAGCCCAACGCCAGAGGGGCATCATGAGGTAGAACCAGAGGAGGATTACCAAAAAGTAGAGGTGGTACATGGCATTCCCAAAGAGGAGGGCCGGGCCCAATGCCCCTGGCATAAGCCCTCCTAGGCTATGAGCTCCTATGCCGTTATAGATGATATAGAAGAGAGACCACACTAGGTAGGGCCAAAAGACCACCTGAATGCGCTTGGTCATAAATTCCTTATAGGAAAAATCCTCATCTACTGACCTATGGTAAAAGAAACCAAAGGCCGATAGGAAGAAGAAGGCTGGCACCGCAAAGCGGGAAAGAATTTCCAAAAATCCTATGACTTGTATATTAGCCTGGGGATTCGACAGGGCTAAAGACCCTACATGAATAGCAATAACCCCCAGCATACAGAGGCCCCGCATATAGGTAATTTCAGGAAGAAATGGTTTTTTCACGCCTTCACCACCTACTTAGCAGGCGTCGTTTGTGGGTCGCTTGTAATCGGTACTAGGAGGGCCGGTGGCACGGGTTGGTTAGCCTTTTGATAGGCTTCGACCTGTTGTTGGCGAGCCGTTTCTGCCGCCTTGATACGGGCCTGTTTTTCCCGTTCTAGGCGCAAGTCCTTTTGAAGTGGTACCGATGGGTGATCGTAGACGGTGATATCCGTTTCGAAGAGACGGCCCCAAGGAAGGGTTGCTTTTACCGTACGAGGATCTACTTGCAAGTATTTTTGTGCAAAATCTTGTACCCGTTCATTGAGGTACTCTTCATACTTTTGATTATCCGTTCCGGAATAACGCACATTGTCCGTCCGAATGGAGGATTGCATGCGGTAAATATCCTTACGAATATTCGCTTGGTAAGCCCAGTTATCCAAGTATTGTTGAACCATCATCTTCTTATGGGCTTCAGGGGTCATGTACTTAGACAAGTAACCCTGTGCAATAGCATATCCCACCGTATTAGAGGCTGTGTTCCAACCATTATAGGAACCGATTTTAAAGAGCAAATCTCGTTTGTATAGAGCCCCTACTAGGGTGTTATCAGAGCCGTTGGAGTAAGCGATATCTGCAATAGATACATTGACACCTTGTCCCACAGCCTCTTGAATCCGGTCCACAAAGGCATTGGTGGAATTGGAAATCATAGGGAAGTTTTCGAAGGCTTCCGATTCACCTGTCGTCTTAGTCAATGGCGTATTAACAGCCAAAAGAACGGATGGTTTCCCTTGGGTCACCATGGTGCCGCCCATGGCTTGCACGTGTTCCGCCAAGGTCTTACCCACCGTTTGATCTTCATAGTGGGGTACGGTTTCAGATCCCCCGCCCAATGGATAGATAGCTTCAAAGCTAGGGTGATCGCCTGTCCGGTCTACACGGGCCCGGGCCATAAGGAGGAGACCCAATTGGTCAGCCCCAGGGAAGGAGCCATACTTGGTTTCTGGAATTCCCTTGGCATAGTCAGACAAATACCGCCCTTCCATAGCGGATTGGGATAATTGGGAAGTATCGTCGTGGCCTAAGGCAAAGTAGGCAAAGGTATTTTCCCGGGCTTGATCGATGAGGCCCTTATTAACCTTCATATTTTCTTCCCGGCGATTGAACCAATCTTGCAAGTATTCAGTAGGTACTTGAGATTGGAGGCTCAAGAGCTTAGTCGCTTCCGCCTGAGTCAAATTACCAGCATCTAATTTATCCTGAAGGGCTGCAATTTGGAAAATGGTCGGCCCATAATCAGCATAATAAGCCGGTTCTGTGCCACCACCAGAAGCCCTAGGAGACCGCATAACAGTACCGAATCCATACATTTGTATAGTAGGATGGCTAGCCTTGAGGGCCTTAATGCGAGCCAATCTGGTTTGCAAAGTAGATAAAGACAGGTTGTGCTTACGAGAGTCTACTAGACCGCCATACACTAAGGAATCCGTAGACAAGACCATCACGTCCGCCCGAGACGCATTTTGTTCCACCCAGTTCCACAATTGATCGGCCTGTCCTTGGTAGTTCTTGCCAGAAATAATGGATTGTGGTGGTGTAAGAACAGTAAAGCCAGCTGCTTCCGCTGTATCTACCGTATATTGCAAGGACACTGGTCGGTCATCTTGCGGTACATAGAGCACGGTTTCCGCATGTGCAGGCGTCCCCGCGAGGGAAACCAGTGCCGCTGCTGCAAAGCTTGCAGCGAGAGTTTTCTTATTCATGAATGTTTCTCCTTATATAAGGTACTACAATCGTAATTTCTATTATACAATTTACAGGCTCAGTCTGCCACTTTGAGGGATAAACATAAAGAATTATTTATTATATAATAAATATTATTTTATTCGTTTTATATTAGCTACTCACTAGCCCAGAGCCTAGTGCCTATTCCCCTTACTAATCCGATTTACAGCAAGTATAGGAGTCCCTATGAACGACGATATTACATTTATGGAAGAGGCCCTCAAAGAGGCCCGCAAGGCCTACGACCTGGGGGAAATCCCCATCGGCGCCATCCTTGTTAAAGACGGACAGATTATCTCTCGCCACCATAATCGCCGTGAATTAGACCATGATGCCACGGCCCATGCAGAAGTGCTGGTCATCCGTGAAGCCAATCAATTACTGGAACGATGGCGTTTGACGGGCTGTACCCTCTATGTTACTATAGAGCCGTGTCCTATGTGCGCTGGCGCTATCATCAACAGCCGGATCGACCGGATTGTTTATGGCAGCAGCGATTACAAAGGAGGCGCCGTAGAGTCTCTCTTCAACATCCTCTCCCATCCTGGCCTCAACCACGAGCCAGAGGTTAGGGCCGGTGTATTGGCTGATCAATGCAGTCAAATTATGAAAGACTTCTTTAAAGAACGACGCCAACAAGCAAAGGCGCGGAGAAGTACCCAAGTGGCTGAAGGGTCCGCACTCGAAATGCGGTAGGTCGGGCAACCGGCGCGGGGGTTCAAATCCCTCCTTCTCTGCCAACACTTTTGCACCTCTAACAAATCATATAATCACCTCACAAATAAAGGGCTATCCGCATGGGTAGTCCTCTTTTGTTTCACACTCTTTTTCACACTTTTTGCTCATCCTATATAGAGAATGGTATAATTTATGAGTATATTGTGATTTCTAAAAATATCGTTAGCTAAGGATTCCCTAATCAATAGGCCCTGCTAGCTAATCATAGGAGTATATATGTGTACAAGGGATTTTAAAGAAGAAGTGGTCGCCGCCTTAGAAGCCAAGCCCTACCAACGGATTATCCACCTAGTCTACGACGGACAGGACTACTTTATCAAGCGCAAACTAGCGGGCCGCCGTGAATGGCTCAAGGGATCTAGCGAACTCACCTTCCTCCGGGAGTTCCATAAGATTCAGGTGGTCAACTCCCTCTTAGACCTAGCCCCTGAAATTGTAGACTTCGGATCTGACTACTTCGTTCTCAAGGGGGCCGGCTTTGCCTTGGATTCCACCTATTCTGACCTAGACAAGGACTGGACTCCCGTCTATAGCCTCATCGGTTCTGCCCTAGCAGACCTTCATAGCCACAAGCTAGCTCATGGTCGCCCGGCTTTACGGGACTTTTGTTATGACCCTGACAAGAACAAGATAACCCTCTTGGACTGGGAAAATGGGGAAAAATACAATTCCTTGATCTCCCCCCAAGTGCTAGACCTCTTCCTCTTCATCCATGGTTTCCAACGGCAAAGTCAACAGGAACATCCTCACTACCTAGATGCCGCCATGGATGCTTATAAGGAAAATCCACAAAGCCAAGAAGTAGTAAAAGGCCTCAAATCTTTTACCAATAAGTATAAGTGGACTGCTGCCATCACCCGCCTAGGCTACTCCTGGAATAAGACAGACCTGAATGCCTATACGGACACCATCGATTACATTCTAAAAAAGCTATAAATCGCAAAAAGAGAAAAAGTGCCTACCAGATGATACACAATCACCTAGTAGGCACTTTTTATTATTTAAGTTTAGTAATCGCCTTATCAACCATAGGTTGGAAGTAAGCCCCTTCCACATCGGATGTGAGGAGGGCCATAGCTGTTGGCGCTTGTGGGTTCATGACGACAAAAGCCTTTACATAGTAAGGCAATTGTAGGCCATCCACAGTAATGAGGGTTCGAGTTCCTGCTGTATAGGTTGGATACTTGGTCTTAGCCACAGGATGGATAAGTTCCATATTCTCAAATTTCACCTTAATATCGGAAGCATTAGGGTTTTGTGCTTTTTTACGGGCAAAACTTTGGTTGAGCATGTACTCAGAGGAAGACAGGGCTTGGTTGCCGGACTTAATAAGGCCGGTCATCATAGCATCAGGTACGACAATTCCCCCGTCTTTATCGTGGAATTGTTGGCTAATAATGGAGGCACCAAAGTCGCTAAGGAGTGGTGCATATTGGCCAAGGCCCTGAACCTTATCGAGACCTGCCACCTTAGAGGCGGACTTAGTCAAACCCGCTTCTATATCATCCTTAGCATTATAGACAGCTAAAAGGGCCGTTTTAGAGGTTCCCTTATCCTTCCCCTGCAATTGGTAGAGGTCGAATTTAGGGCCAATCAGTTGGAGGGAATTTAGGATTTTTGCATCCTCCACATTCTTGGCCTTCGTCCCCTTAAGTAAGGCTAAGGCTTGGCTTTGGGATAGGCTAGTAGCATTGACATTCTTAGGTGTAGAAAAAGAACCAGCTGGTGTCGTGATAGTCGCAGCAGAGACAGAGGCCAAAGAAGTACACACCAAGGCGCCAGTAATCATCGCTTTCAAAGATAATTTCATATATTTTCTCCTACTTAACAATTTGCAAATTTCTTATGACTTGATGCCAGTAAGGACGAGATGCGTCTATAGACAAAATCCCTAAGACATTGAGATTTGTCCCATCATCTACGGCCTTAAAAGAACCTCCTAAGGGAAGGCTAAAGCCATCATAGGAAAGTGCTAAAGACCAAGTCCCCACAGTCGTCGGATGAGCTTGACCTACCACTGGACTTATAATCAAAGAACCCAAGCTCGCATCTAAGAGCTTATACAAAGCTGCTTCTCTTTGGATCGAGTCTTTCATATCCGCCAATCGTGCTGGCGACATAGCTCCTGCCTTAGCATAGGATTCGTAAGTTTTAATTTTGCCTTGGGCTTGATTATCTATACTCTTATCCTGTTCTTGGCGGAAGCCCTCATGAAAAGCCTTTAAATCCTTAGGGCTGGCCTTCACAGACTCTTGAAGACCCCAGTAAGAACCAGCCACTTGCCGGTCCTTTTGGCTTACAAAGGTCTTAGCCAACTGATCATCCCAGGCACAAGAAACTAAATAGCCCACATGGTGGCCATCGGTATCAGTCCCCTGTACTTGGTAGAGGCGAATCCCTTTTAGCGCATCCCCTTCATAAGTTTTGGCAGAGTTCTTAGCAAGTGACTTACGAACATTTGTATTAACAGCGGTCAGAGTTTTTGCATCAAACAAGGCTACCTTCTTGCCATTCACATCCAAGGCATTCATATCTGTCGCTGTAATGCCTGTAGGCAAAGCGATCGATGTACCTGTAGCGGATTCCACCGAAGCTGCACCTACAGATAGACTTGCAGCTAAACTTACTAAGCCCGCAGCCATTATACTCACGAGTATCTTTTTCATAACCATTCCTCATTGCACGCTAACAACCCATCTATGACGAATCATCAACCCTTATCATATAGTCATATACTTGTAGATCTAGGGTCATTATACAATATATTTTTATGCTATGCTTAGTTTTACCCATGGTACAATATAAATATTCTATTAATTCTTCTAGGAGGGGCTAGACCATGTGGCAAGCTAGATTCATCTTAATTATGGCTGCTTTTTTCTGGGGGTCTACCTTTATCTTCCAGCGCACCGTAACTGATCTCCTATCGCCTACAGGCTATAATGCCCTCCGCTTTGCCCTAGGCGCCTTTACTCTTGTTCCTATCATGGCCCTAGTCAAAGATTCAAAGCCTGTGGAGAAAGGCCGCTTCCCCCTAGCCCTGGCAGGATTCTTAGCAGCCCTCTTCCTCTTTACGGGGACCAGCCTTCAGCAATACGCCATCCAATTCGAAACAGCTGGTAAAACCGCCTTCATTACAGGCCTCTATATCGTTCTGGTCCCCCTAGTCGGTCTCTTTATCGGTCAAGCCATTACCTACTTAGCCTTGGGTGGCGTCATAGTAGCCCTCCTAGGGGCGGGCCTCTTAACACTCCACGGAGGGCTAGCCATTTCTTGGGCTGACGCCCTCCTACTCATATCCACCCTCTTTTGGGTCGGCCACATCTTAGTCCTCAACGTCTTCGCCAAGCAGTACCCAGCCCTCCGCCTAGCCTGTATTCAATTTCTCTTCGTATCCCTCCTATCGGCTCTAGCCAGTCTGCTCTTTGCCCCCTTCCACTGGGACCAAGCCTTGGCTGCCTGGCCAGCTATCCTATGGGGTGGTTGCCTATCTGTAGGTTTGGGATTTACAGGACAACTGGTGGGACAAACCAAAATTCCACCTACGGAAGCCTCCCTCCTTATGAGTTTAGAAATGGTCTTTGGCGCCATTTTAGGTTATCTTGTCCTAGGTGAAAGCCTAACGGGCTATGAGTTTATCGGCGTAATTCTCATGTCGGCAGGCATCGTCCTAGCCCAATTGCCATCCCCTTGGAAACTAGGACCCATCCTTGGATCCAAGAAATGATATACTTATACTAGTTTGAATCATATGGTGACCAGTATCTACATACCTGGTTCTAGTTTGGAGGATTTTATGTTTCGCGAATTTATCGCTCTCATCCGGCCTCGCACATTAGCAGCGGCCTTTAGCCCTGTGCTCTTAGGGGCCGCCTTTTCCTACTTTGCCGGTCTCTTTCCCTTTGATGGTTTAGGATGGTCTATCTTCTACACCATCCTTATTTTCTTAGCCGTCGTATCCGCTCAAATGGTGGCTAACATGTGGAATGAATACTGCGATTATAAGTCTGGTCTCGACCATGGCCAAAAGGCTGGTAATGCAGGGTCTATCGTCAAGGGTCACATGAGTCCCTCCCTGGTCCTTACCTTCTTAAAAATTACCATGGTGATTCCTATCATCATCGGTCTCTTCCTATCCTGGAAGATTACATGGGCTTATTTACCTGTAGGTCTCCTCTGTATCTTAGTCTCCTTCCTCTACTCTGGCGGTCCTCTTCCTATCTCTCGGACCCCGTTAGGAGAAGTGGCCTCTGGTCTCACCATGGGCTGTGCTATCGTCCTTATCACCGCCTTCGCCTGGCTACGCGATATTCCGGCGGCCCTTATCATCCCGGCCTTGCCTTCCACCCTCTTGGTAGGTATGATTATGTTCGTCAACAACATTCGAGATATCAACAATGACCGAAAACACGGCCGCAAGACTCTAGCTATCCTACTAGGTAAGGATAAGGCTCTCAGCCTCTTAGGTATGTTGGTCTGGTTCAATCCTATCTGGATTGCCACCTGGATTTACTCTGGTGTCCTCCCCCTCTATACGGGCTTAGTCTTCATCGCGGTTATCCCTGGCCTTCAAGCAGTTAAGATCCTTGGCCGCTATGCTGATGCGGTCCACGCTGATAAGGCCATGGGCAAGATTGCTGCCTCTACTATTCTCTACCATGTCGTACTGGCCCTGACCTTAATCCTAGGCAAACTACTTAAATAATCATAGTATCCAAACAGAGCCCCCATGGATTCAAATTCGAATCCATGGGGGCTTTCATTAAATTAGATGTCACCTATTGATCATTGATTAAGCCTCTACCAATACGACAAGAAATCCGCAGCCATAGTTTAAAACTATAATAAAAAGGTCTTAAATACTACTGTACTGATATGAAATAAAATAGTACAATATATTCATATTAATAAATATAGTAATCAATTAATAAGGAGAATGACTATGAAAAAAATCTGGGCTATTGCAGCAACAGCTGCTCTTTCTGCCGCCCTCCTCTTGACAGGTTGCGGCAGCGACAAAAGCACCCCATCCTCTTCTAATGGGAATGCTAAGATTATCGTAGGTGCTACACCTGTGCCACATGCTGAAATCTTAGAAGAGATTAAGCCAATCCTAGCTAAAGAAGGTGTTGACCTTGAAATCAAAGAATTCAACGACTACAATACACCAAACGCAGCGGTAAACGAAAAGGAAATCGATGCTAACTTCTTCCAACATCAACCATACTTGGATGAATGGAATGCAGCCAATAATGCCCACCTCGTATCCGTTGGGGGCGTTCACATCGAACCTATGGGGATCTATTCCCACACAATCAAGGACATCAAAAACGTCCCAGATGGAGCTAAGGTAGCTATTCCTAATGACCCATCCAACGGCGGTCGTGCCCTTCTTCTCCTACAAAAACAAGGACTCATCACCTTGAAAGACGGCGGCTCTGTTAAATCTACAGTAGCAGATATCACAGCTAACCCTAAAAACCTTCAATTCGTAGAATTGGAAGCGCCTCAATTACCACGTTCTTTGGATGACGTAGCTATCGCTGTCATCAATACTAACTTTGCTATCAAAGCAGGCCTCAACCCTACTAAAGATGCCATCGCCATCGAAGGTAACGACTCTCCATACGTAAATATCTTAGTTGTACGCGACGGGGACCAAAATCGTCCTGAAATCCAAAAACTCATGAAAGCTTTACAAGCCCCTGAAGTAAAGAAATTCATTCAAGATAAGTACCAAGGCGCGATCTTGCCAGCCTTCTAATAGCTAGTAAGAAACCCCTATCGAAAACAAAACAAAACAAAAGCCTGTAGGATATGTTCCAAGAACATGTCCTACAGGCTTTTTCTTATCTTCTTTATAGTATTTGTGGTATTACTAGAGGTTGACTAGCGATCAACGCCCATAGCAAAGCCAAAATCCTTAGCTTGACTAGTGCGAACCCCATCTACATATAAGACCTTTTCCTTGGTCATAATAGAGGATTCTTCTTCTGTTAAAACTAAGTGGTAACGATGAACAGACTCCCCATTAACTGTAATAAGGGACATGGACAGTTTACCATCCTGATTGGAAACATTATAGATTGCTTCTACAGGGTTACCATTAATTTTATAGTCCTTAACAGTAAGAACTGTTTTATAAGTACTAGACCCCCATGACCCTTGAATAGCTTCCATCATGTTCCAAGGGATGCGGTCTTGGGTATAATAGGTTTTATTAGGATCAAAGGTATCCAAGCTAGCCGTAGCTGCGTCCATAACCAAAGGGAAATAATCCTTCTGGGTCTTAGGATACTGACTAGAGGAAGCCATGCGAACTAGGTAAGGAGTCCCGCCTAAATCGACGGTTTTTTCCTCAAAAACCTTTTCCAAAGGGCCCGTCTTAGCATCTGGCGATACATAAGGAGCCCTTTGAATATCTACGTACACTTGAGGACTCGTAGAGGAATCCTTTGGATAGTAGAGTTCTGGATACTCATAGCGCACATAGCGGCGGCCATTGGCAATGCTATCGTCAGACGCAGCCAAGGTGCCAGGTAAAACAACGACTAGGTGCTTTTGGTTATCAAAGCGGACTTTCATTGTATCCCGAATGAAAGGTACATCCCGCAAGATAGCCTTCTTGTCATGGGTAAAGGTAGCCATCCCATCATCAGGTACATAATCGTATTGCTTAGCAGCCCAGACAGAGCTGGCCACCATGAGGGCCATACCGGTAAGGATTAATGATTTCAATTTCATGAGCAAAACCTTCTCCCTTATACGCCGTATTGATCTCGATAAGCCCGCATATCATCTAAGTGTGGTGCGTAATCTGGGTTCTTTTCTATAAAGGCCAACAAGTCATCCAAATCAATAATAGAGAAGACTTGGCAGCCGTAGTCCCGCTCTACCTCTTGGATAGCGGACAAGTCACCTTTGCCTTTTTCCTTGCGATTGAGAGCAATCAAAACACCAGCCAATTGGGCCTTGTTTTCCTCGATAATTGTCATAGACTCACGGATAGCCGTACCAGCTGTGATAACGTCATCCACGAGGAGGATTTTACCTTGTAAAGGAGACCCGATGAGGTTGCCCCCCTCGCCATGGTCCTTCTTTTCCTTACGGTTAAAGCAAACTGGTGTATCCACATCGTATTTGTTAAAGAGGGCTACGGATACAGTGGTCGCGATAGGAATCCCCTTGTAGGCTGGGCCAAAGAGGACATCGTAGGTCAAGCCGGATGCTTGGATGGCTTGGGCGTAAAATTCGCCAAGCTTAGCTAAATCTTTCCCCGTATTAAAAAGACCGGCATTAAAGAAATAAGGGGATTTACGACCGGATTTCAGTGTGAATTCACCGAACTTTAAAACCTTACGGGACAGGGCGAATTCGATAAAGTCGTGTTTGTATTGTTCCATGATGACCTCTCCAATAACATTAGAAACTGTAATTATTATACCTTAAAAGAGGCTAGTTTGCTGACTGGCAGCCTCCTCTTCTTGCAGTTTTGCCTGACGAGCTCTATGCTTGTCTTCCATAAAGTCCTCTAGGGGAACCTTGATGACAGACAAGAGTTCTGGTAGGGAGTTTGTATGGGTTTCCTTAGCTGCAGCTGTAGCAATCTTTGCACAGGTTTCTGCATCATCTAAGGCGTAGTGATGTCTAAATTCCACACCCAAGTAGGTCCCCACCGTATTGAGCTTATGGTTGACCAAGGTTGGCCATACCTTGCGGGCGATTTTTACAGTATCAGCAAATTGGTTGTCCGGCCAAGCTAGTTTGTAGTGGTCCAAGGTGGCCCGGAGGACCCCCACATCAAAACGAGCGTTATGCGCTAGTATAATCCGGTCTTTCAAACATGTTTCATAAATATCAGGCCAGAGTTGATCAAAGGTAGGCGCATTAGCAACCTCCTTGGGTTGAATACCATGTACTGCTGTGCAGTCTGGATCAAAGGTTTGGAAGGGGGGCTTAATCAAGGAATACCAAGTATCCTTAATGGCCCCATTCTCCACCACTGTACAAGCCAGTGACAATGCAGAGTTAGGAAATTTATTGGCCGTTTCAAAGTCAATGGCCACAAAGTTTAACATATAAACCTCTTTCTATTGGAATTCTCGGTTTCATAGAGACCTGAGAGAATCATAATATATATCTATACTGATAGACCAACTTTCCTAATTATTATAGCATTTTCCTTGAAAGTCAGCCTGTAAATTCGCTACAATAGATAGAGATTTATAGGCATATATAAGGAGCATTCTAATGGCAGATGAAAGATTAATCGTCGCACTCGACGTTTCCACAATGGATCAAATGAAGGATATCGTATCTTCCTTAGGCGATTCCGTATCTTTTTACAAGGTTGGAATGGAACTCTTCTATGCAGAGGGAGAACAAACGGTCCGCTACCTACAAGAAGAGGGAAAACAAGTCTTCTTAGACCTCAAGTTGCACGACATTCCTAACACCGTAGCCCATGGGGTAGCTAGCCTCACCCGTTTGGGTGCCAACCTGCTCACCATCCATGGCCAAGGGGGGGCTATCATGATAGAGCAAGCTGTGAAGGCAGCTAAAGAAACGGCTGCCCAATTGGGTGTAGAGCGGCCTAAACTCCTAGCTATTACTGCCCTTACCTCCTTCGACGATGAAAACTGGGTTAAGATTGGTGGCCAACTTCCCATTGCTGACCAAGTTATCAAGTTGGCAAAATTAGCTAAGGATTCCGGCATGGACGGGGTTGTTTGCTCCCCCTTGGAAGCAAAGATGATCCGTCAGGCCTGTGGCCCTGATTTCCTCATCGTAACCCCAGGCGTTCGCCCTTCCTTCGCTGCTAGTGACGACCAAAAACGGATTGCCACACCAGCTAAGGCTCTCCAAGATGGGGCTTCTCGCCTCGTAGTGGGCCGGCCTATTACCACCGCTAAGGACCGCAAAGAAGCCGCCCGCCTCATTAACGAGGAAATCGCCACTGTTAAGTAAGATTAAGAACTAGAAAAGCCAGGAAACAGATTTGTTTCCTGGCTTTTCTAGTATCCCAATAGGTATACATTATCGTTCCTACTTTACTTTTTTAGGGGCTGTTTGCAAGATAATATTCATGCCATCCCGTTTAACTTGCACAGAAAAGTCCCCTTCTCCTTGTTTGAAGTAATCCATTTTCACATCCAAGAGGAGTTTTCCGATTTGGGTTTCCAAGCTATCGGTTAAATATTCCCGATAAAGTTCTTCCTTAGCCGAGCGAGGGGCCGGTTTTTTAATGGCTTCTGCCTTCTTTTGCTCCTCCATCATTTGCTCTTCTGCTGGCGCTGTTTCTACCCAGCCCTTAAACATATCCTTATCAGATAAGCCCTTTTGGATTTTTGTATGCTTCGCCATATATATCTCCTTTTTATCATCTACTATCTTCTCGCGACAGGCTAGTGGTAAGCCTTATAGGACCATAGTACTCCAACTGATAAACTCAGACAAGTCTCTACCCCCCACTCAATCTGAGGCAAAAAAGCTATTCAGAAACTGGTGCTTCCATGGTCTCCATCTTTAGCAACCTACGTATGGCCCTCTCCACCGTCTCTGGTGCAAGAGCCGCCATGCAGAGGTGGTCACCCCGAGGGCAAGTTCTTTTGCGGCAGCCTAGGCAATCCACCCCAAAGGCAACTAGACTCAATGATGTATCAGATAAAGATCCCCATATAGCTGGATCCGTAGGGCCGAAGATGCCTATAGATGGCACATCTAAAGCCTCCGCCATATGGAGGGCCCCTGTATCCCCTGTGATAAGGAGTTGGCATTCATTAATGAGGGCTGCGGTTTCCCTGAGATTGGTCTGTCCTACCGCATCATAGGTATTGATTGCCTCCAAAGGCACATCATGAATAATTCGGTCCGTCAGTTCCCTCTCCCGGTCACCACCTAAGAGGAGGATATTGGCCCAAGGGTAGATAGAGTTGAGCAGGCTATGCCAATGGCCCTCAGTCCATTCTTTACTTGCCCAAGATGTCCCAAATACGAGCCCTATGGTTGGTTTAGCCTCCTCTAGGACGGCGAGCTCATTCCTAGCCCATTCTATCTCTTGTGGGAAAAGATTAAGGACCATATGGGTATCTGATACATCCGCCCCCGTCAGGGCTACCACATCATTGTATCTCTTAATAACGTGGTCGTAACGACCCTTAGCCTTTTCATTGGTAAAGAGCCAATTGAGCTCCTTAGTCCCACTGAGTCCCAGCCGCCGTGGTGCACCAGAAGCCATGAGTACTAGGCCTGATATGAGCCGGCCTTGTACGTCTACAGCCATATCAAAGTGATAGGGCTTGAGCTTTTGACGGAGTTCCTTATACATCCTATACATAGTGGGTAAGTGAAGTTCCTTGGAATGCGCCTCATAGAGATCACGTTCCCAAGGGATAACCTCATCCACATAGGGATTCCCTTCTAAGAGGGGACCCAAAGAAGGGGTACAAATCCAATGAAGCTTAGCTTCTGGATACCGTTCTTTTAAGGCCTTAGCCGCTGGTGTCGCATGAAGGATATCTCCAATATATGACAGCCTGACAAAGAGAATATTCATGGTCCCCTCCTTTCCTATAGCTAATGAGGCAAACTATATTTATTGACACTATAGCATACATTCATAAACAAAAATTAAACCAGGTAAAGCCGGCCCTTATCAGGGCCAGATCAACCTGGTTTTCCAGAGACTTCCACTATTCAGACTTTTTAGAAGATGAGTCCTTATCGTCATCAGTTGTTACCTGATCGGACCCATTTTCTTCAATCTCCTTAACCGCTTCCATCGTCACATCATCTAGGTCAGTAGGTGTCTTGTAGGTAAATACCTTATCAAAGCCCTTACCTAGCTTACCCTTAGAAACAGATAAGACTTGGTCATCGCTATTAACGTGGGCAATGTAGATATTATCATGCATATCAACACCAACTAGACGCCAACGGCCAGATGGATTGATGGCCCGCCAGGATGATTCAATGCCGTCAAAGGCGTAAATATCACCCTTAGAAGCATTATCATAGAAGAATTCATCCTTGTCATAGAAGACTGCGATGCGACCGATATTATCAGCCTGCATATACACACGTCGGGTATCATAGTTAGCATCCGTCCGGTATACCCGGTACTTATTCTTGCCAACTTCTAACTTCATGTAAACGACGTTAGTTGCTGTAGAGTATGCGGCATCCACAATCTTAGAGCCCCGTGGAGCATCTTCCAATTCTGTATCCACTTCATGATCTGGATTAGCTGGATCTAACCGAGCCATGGTAACATGACGATCATTATAGAGGCCCATGATGGCCAAGTTCCGATCTTCCATCCATTCAAAATAAGAAACTTCCTTATTTTTCAGGTTAATCTTGGTCGGTTTAGACTCATTGGCCTTATAGATTTCAACGGAATCAGTGGTCACGACTGCCATGTATTGGTGGTCGTAGGAGTAGTATTTTTTACCAGAGGTCTTCACATCTGGAAAGTTCTTGTCATTAACATTCTTATCCTTAGCTAAGCTAAAGGATGCAGTCGGTGCAAATAGCACTTGATCAAGGTAGTAATACACGCCACCTTGTAGGGTCAAGCCTAGAACAAAGGCTGCTAGAACTTTGGTAAACGGCTTCATGGCCCCTCCTATTTAACGATAAAGGTTGTTGGAATCATGCGTTCACCCAACAAATCGGCAGGTTTATTAACAACAGATCCGTTATAGAACAAGGTGGAAGACGATCCCCCATCCAGGTTGGCTGCAATATAACATCCTTGTTCATAGAGAATGTCCTGTACATCACGCAAGGTAGCCCCTAAAGAATAACCTGGTTGGCGGCCATCAACAACCAAGAAGAGGACCGTACCATCCTTTTTTTGACCGATAGCAGTTCGTGGGCCTACGCCCCAACCGCCATCACCTTCGGTAATCATCTTCTTACCATCTACGATGAGCGGTGGACCAAAGGTAATCCCTTCTACAGCGCCCATTTCCTTAAGTTGGGTTTTATTATAGTTGCCCGCAATGAGGTTGCCAGACTTGGAGAAGCCTACGAAGTCTACATCTTCATCAGGCCCTACATCCTTACCAAGAATGTAGTCTCCATCGCGTAGAATAAAGCCATAAGGTAGGCGGCCTGTGCCCGTCCCGTTAGGGTCATAGAAGCCCCCTGCATTGATGGCCGCTACCGCACCGTTAGCCTTGGCGATATTAGAGGTGGTATCTCCCTTTTCCTCAATATTCTGAGCCGTAGCCACTTGGATGCGGCGAGGGTCTGGAATTTCCAGGATAAAACCTACATACCGGCTAGATTCAATTTTATGGAGGGTTAAGCTATCGTCTTCCTTGGCCTTAAATTTGAAAAGATCTTGGCTTTTAACAGTTCCTACGGAACCTAAGATATGCTTTAACTCATCAGGACTAAAGAGCCAGGTCACATATTGTGGATGGCGGGATTGTAAAATAGCCCCTACCACGGTCCGCTTCAAATTGGAAAAGGGACCAAACAAGACCACAAAGGGACTTGTGACTGCTGTAAAGATAAATACTAGGAGTATAAACTTTACCCAAGTCTTAGAAAAGAAGGATTTCATAAGTACCTCGAATCTATAAATCGCTATAATGCTCTGTAGTCAAGCGTTCTTCAAAATGCTTGAGATCCACCGCATTACCAATCCATACGCGTTTTAAATTAAATGGATCATCACCGGCATGAGCCCAACCAGATTTCATGCTAAGAGCCAATTTAAAGCCCTCTTCTTTAGCTAATTTTTCAGATGTTTGATTCATGGAGCCATAAGGGAAACAGAACCACTTATTATCCGCAAGGTCTAGGTGTTGGGCCAAGCCTTCTTGCCCCTTCTCCATATTCTCCCGCTGTTGCTCTTCTGTCATCTCACCCATCGCCTTATGGAGATAGCCATGGTTGGAAATGGTCATTCCATGGTCCTTCATGTCTTTAAGTTGGTCCCATGTGAGGCGGGTTCCTACATCGCCAGGATTGACGAACACCGTAGCAGGGAAGCCTAATTCCTTGAGCAAGGGATAAACCACCGTATAGGTATCTGCATAGCCATCGTCAAAGGTTAAAACCACAGGTTTTTCAGGAACAGGCTTATTATTAACCACATAATCATAAAGCTCTTCCATGGTGATAGGGTGATAGCCGTGGTCCTTTAAGTAGTGCATTTGCTGACGGAAAAGATCCTCGCGAATCACCGCATCATTATCCTTATCATCCCCGATTTTGTGGTACATGAGAATAGGAAGACCCTTAGGGTGAATCATCTTTGTGTCAGAGCGGTCTAACCAAGGGTATGTTTCTGTATATTGACTTGTCGCTGTAGGTCCTAAGGACTGACCGTGGATCCAAGATTTCCCCCATTCCAAGGGCGTTTCCCCCGTCTTATAGCTAACCACCGTTAAAACAGTAGCGATAACCACAGATACGATGGCAAGTAAGATACCAAATGGTTTCATAGACTAACTCCTTTTAGAACATATTCAGTTAATTTTACCACTTTTTGTGTATTTTGGCACCTTTTGCCTCCTATTGAGAAAAAAGAAAACAACAAAAGGACCACCCCCATACTTAGATTGGGGCAGCCCTTTTATAGATCTAACAAGCTTAGCCTTTGGCGATCAGTTCAAAAGCCTCTTTTGCCACCGCAAGGGTGTGCTCAATATCAGCAGGCTTATGCATATAGGACATAAAGTTACTTTCAAATTGAGACGGTGCATAGTAAATACCGTGAGAAAGATTGTAGTGGAAGAAGGTCTTGAACTTATCTTGGTCACAAGCACAAGCATCATCAAAGTTCTTCACAGGCCCTTTGGAGAAGAAGAGTGTGAACATAGACCCCACCCGTTGGACAACCACATCCACACCGGCTTCAGCAGCCGCTTTCTCTAGGCCCTGACAAAGAGTTTCTGTCGTTTCTTCTACGGTCTTGAAGATCGTTGGGTTCCGTTGTAGACCAGACAAAGTCGCCAGCCCTGCCGTTACGGCAATAGGGTTACCAGAGAGGGTACCTGCTTGGTAGATAGGACCAGATGGTGCCACTTCTTGCATAATTTTAGCGAGGCCACCGAAGACAGCCATAGGCATGCCACCACCGACGATTTTCCCTAGACAGGTAAGGTCTGGCTTAATATGGTAACGCTTTTGGGCTCCTCCAGCAGAAGCGCGGAAGCCACACATAACTTCATCAAAGATGAGAAGAGCCCCATGGTCTGTAGTCACCTGACGAAGGGTTTCCAAGAATCCCGGTTCTGGTGGCACACAGCCCATGTTACCCGCTACTGGTTCCACGATGATGCAGGCAATTTGGTCGCCCTTCTCTGCAAAGAGGTCCTTAACGGCTTGTGGGTCATTATAAGGAAGGGTAATTGTATTTTCTGCGACTCCTTTAGGCACCCCTGGAGAATCAGGAACGCCGAAGGTAGCCAGACCAGAACCCGCTTTTACTAACAGAGAATCAGAATGGCCATGGTAGTTGCCGATAAACTTAACGATGAGGTCACGACCGGTATAACCGCGAGCTACGCGAAGGGCCGACATAGTTGCTTCCGTACCAGAGGACACCATGCGCATCATTTCCATATTAGGCATGAAAGCTTGAATCTTCTTAGCTAGTTCCGTTTCCAACGTAGTTGGCGCCCCAAAGGAGGTCCCACGTGGCACAGCCTCCTGGATGGCCGCAATAACTTCTGGGTTGGCATGGCCTAGAATCATAGGCCCCCAGGATAAAACGTAATCGATGTATTCATTATTATCCACATCGTAAATACGAGAGCCTGCAGCAGACGAAATGAAAGGTGGTTGAGACCCCACATTGCGGTAGGAGCGCACAGGAGAGTTAACCCCACCTGGTAAATAATGCTTTGCTTCATCAAAAGCTTTTTCAGATTTCCCCAATTGCCACATATTACTTAGACTCCTTCAACCAACGTGCTACGTCCATAGCATGGTAGGTAATGATAATTTTAGCGCCGGCCCGTTTCATAGAAAGAAGGGTTTCCAAGGTAATTCGTTGTTCATCCACCACACCAGCTGCACTAGCCGTCTTAATCATTGCGTATTCACCAGACACATTGTAAACAGCCAATGGATAGTTAAACTGGTCACGTGCTTCCCGCACGATATCCAAATAAGAAAGGGCTGGTTTAATCATGATGATATCCGCTCCTTCAGCGATATCCAATTCAATTTCCCGCATGGCTTCCATACGGTTAGCAGGATCCATTTGGTAGGATTTGCGGTCGCCAAACTGAGGGGCAGAGTGAACAGCATCGCGGAAAGGCCCATAATAAGCAGATGCATATTTAGCCGCATAAGACATGATGCTTACATTAGTAAAGCCCGCTTGGTCTAAGCCTTGGCGGATAGCCCCTACGCGGCCATCCATCATGTCGGAAGGCGCCACAATTTGAGCTCCCGCCTTAGCTTGAGATACAGCTACTTTTACCAAGAGTGGTAGCGTTTCATCATTCAAAATTTCATGGTCTTCAATGCAACCGCAGTGACCTGTGGATGTATATTGGCAGAGGCATACGTCACCGACAACGATAAGTTCAGGTACCGCCTTACGAATAGCCATAATAGCTTGTTGAACCGGTTGTTCCATGTCCCAAGCAGCAGACCCTTCTTCGTCCTTATAGGTTGGGATGCCGAAGATTTCGACACCTCGAATGCCTAATCGATGGCATTCTTTAGCCACTTCAACCGCTTGATCAACAGACATACGGTATTGGCCTGGAAGGGAGGAAATTTCTTCCTTCACTTGAGTTCCTGGTACCACAAAGATAGGGTAAATCAAATCACTTACATCTAAGCTAGTTTCACGCACGAGGTCACGCATAGCTGTACTAGTGCGCAAGCGACGTGGACGATAGGTTAAATCGTACATCTTCTTTTTCTCCTATTTTACATCATCGAGGATGGTCTCTAAGAGGCCATCCATAGTATATACTTCCGAAATCAAAGCTGGCTTCAATTGAGCTTCTACAACAGCTGCTGCCGTGATTGGCCCGATGCAGGCAATCTTAGTCTTGGCTAGGATATCTCGCCCTGCTGGCCCCAGGAGTTTAAGGGTGTTCTTTACGGTCGACCCGGAGGTGAAGGTAATATAGTCTACCCCCTCTTCAAAGGCCGCCAAGAGTGCCTCCTTCTGGGACTGGTCTAAGAGGGTCTCATAGAGGCGGATTGTATCCACCAAGATTCCTTCTTTATAGAGACTATCTTGTATGACGGACCGGGCCACCTTAGGTTGCACCAAGAGGACCTTGGCCCCCTTTGGCAACTCACTGGCCAGGGCTGCTGCCACAGATTCCGCCTTGTAATTAGCTGGAATCAGGTCAGCTATGATGCCATAGTCCATGAGGGCCTTGGCTGTCGCCGTCCCTACGGCACAGACTTTACAATTCCCTATGGCACGACTATCCTCATGGCGCCCCCAGAGGGCCTTAAAGAAGTACTTAACACCCTCAGCAGAAGTAAAGGTCAAGTAATCATAGCTCCCCAATCGATCTAAATAGTTCTGATCCTCTTTTGTTAGCGCTAAAGCCTGGGTTCGGATGGCGGCAGCTTCAATAACCTGGGCCCCTCGGTCGCGAAGAGCATCAGCAAAGTCAGCGGCCTTGCCCTTGGCCCTTGTGGTAACAATAGTCTTCCCAAAGAGGGGCTTATTATCAAACCACTGTAGTTGGTCTCTTATGGACACAACATCGCCAATAACGATAAGAGCTGGAGGCTTTAAGTGGGCCTTACGCACAGTCTCTACCATAGTTTCCAAGGTGGCCACCAGTGTTTCTTGGCAAGCTTTAGTCCCCCAACGAATGAGAGCTACCGGAGTCTTAGGGTCACGTCCATGGGCCATGAGCTTAGTGGCAATGGTTTCCACATTGGTTACCCCCATGACGAATGTCAGTGTATCCACAGCTGTCGCTAATCCCTCCCAATGGATGGTATCCTTATGGGCCATTTCATGACCGGTTACCACGGCAAAAGAGGAGGCCATAGCCCGCTGGGTCACAGGAATCCCCGCATAAGCGGGCACGGATATAGCTGAGGTTACCCCCGGAACAAACTCAAAGGGAATGCCTGCTTGGCGTAGGGCTAGAGCCTCTTCTCCACCCCGGCCAAAGACCAAGGGATCGCCCCCCTTGAGGCGTGCTACTAATTTGCCTTCCTTAGCCTTATCAATGAGAATTTGATTGATTTGGTCCTGTTCCATGTGGTGGGACCGATTCTTTTTTCCCACATAGATGAGCTCTACATCATCCTTTGCATAGGTCAAAAGCTGGCTATCTGCCAAATAATCATAAACTACCACGTCAGCCTTTTCGATGCACTCTCGCCCCTTGAGGGTGATAAGCTTAGCATCGCCTGGACCAGCGCCAATCAAGTATACCAGGCCGGTCATTGTAGGACACCTTCTTGTAAGAGTTCATCAATAATAGCCTGAGCCCCTTCCTTACGTAGCTGGTCAGCTAGGTCTACGCCCATAGCCTCTGCCCCTTCTACAGGGCCATCCATGTGTCCTTGGTAGACTTGGGTCCCGTCAAGGGAAGAAATGAGGGCCTCTAAATGTAATTGCCCCTCTTTCACAGTCCCATAAACGCCCATAGGCACTTGGCAGCCCCCATTGAGGGACCGCAAGAAGGCCCGTTCCGCTTCTACTGCATAGCGGGTATTTGGATCATTAAGCTGGGCCAACATATCTAACATTTCCTTATCATCCTGGCGACATTCAATCGCCAAGGCACCCTGACCAACGGCTGGCAACATGGTTTCTGGTGTGAAGACTTGAGTAATAAGGTGGTCTAATTCCAAGCGTTTCAAACCAGCTTGAGCCAAGACGATAGCATCAAAGTTTTCCGTTTCTAACTTCTTAAGGCGGGTTTGTACATTGCCTCGCAAGACATGAATGTCTAAATCAGGGCGGGCATGTAAGAGTTGAGCTTGGCGGCGGAGGGAAGAAGTCCCTACCTTAGCCCCTTGAGGTAGTTTATCAAGGGTCTGATACCGTGGGGATACAAGAGCATCAAAAGGAATTTCTCGTTGGGTAATGGCCCCTAAAATCAGTCCTTGCGGAAGGTCTGTAGGCATATCCTTAAGGCTGTGTACAGCTATATCAATAGCTCCCTTATGCATAGCCTCTTCTAGCTCTGCCGTAAAGAGACCTTTGCCACCAATTTCAGCTAGGGATTTTTCCAATATTTTATCCCCCTTGGTATTAAAGTGAACCATTTCCACCTCAAGACTAGGGTAGTATTCTTTCAAAAGATCTGCTACATGATGAGCCTGCCAGAGGGCCAAAGCACTTTGACGGGTACCAATGCGGATGATGGGTCTCATATTACTGCTCCTTTTGCAGGTTAAACATATCTCGGAAGATTGCCCAATACTGGTCTTCCTCTTCCTTGCTAATCACATTTTCTACGTGTTGCAAATGAATCATAGGATCCCGTAAGAGCTTACGGACAATCATACGGCTCATAGATTCCATAATACGCCGTTCATGGTCAGGAAGGTCCGATAGTTTGGCCATAGCTCGGTGGAGTTCCCGTTGCCGAATTTGCTCTGCCTTATCCGCCAAGAGAGCCATCATAGGCCGAACCCGCAAATAATCCAACTTCTCAAAGAGCTCATTCACGGCCTCTTCGATAAGTGGTTCCGCCTTGTGGGCCTCCTCCAAACGTTGTTGACGGTTGTTTTCTACAACACTTTCTAGGGCATCGATATTAAAGAGGTGGATACCCTCGATAGTTTCCACCACAGGATCGATATCCCGGGGAACAGCGATATCAATCATGACAAAGGGTTGGCCCTTCTTAGCGGCCGCAATTTCCTTGGCTGCTTCTAGGTCCACCAAATAGTGAGGTGCGCCTGTAGAGGTAATAAGAATATCAGCTTGTTTAGCCAGTTCCACATAATCATCCAAGCGAATAGCCTGGCCACCGAAACGTTCTGCTAGAGCTTGGGCCTTGGAGTAAGTTTTATTAGATACGAATATCGTATTAACCCCCTTGGCTTGGAGATGGGTAGCGGTGAGTTCGGACATGGTCCCTGCACCTAGGATGAGGACTTTGGCCTGATTCATAGGCTTATTAAGCACGTCTTCCGCCAGGTTGACGGCCGTATAGGATACGGATACCGGTGTATCGGCAATAGCGGTTCGCGTCCGCACGAGCTTACCAATGCGAATAGCCCTTTGAAAGAGGATATTAAATACAGTTTCTGTATAGCCACCTTGGTAGGCACGTAGGTAGGCTGCCTTCAATTGAGACAGGATCTGCCCTTCCCCTACTACGAGGGAATCTAGGCCCGAGGAAACGTGAAAGAGGTGATCTACACAAGCGCGATCAGTCTTGCAATAAAAGGCGTCCTCATGGCCCTCTGCAATGGAGCGAATCTGGCACAAGGCCTTGAAAATCAAGTCGTGAGGGTCTTGGCATTGCTTAACCAAGGCGTAAATCTCCATGCGGTTACAGGTAGAGAGGACTACGCATTCAATGATCCCTGGATAATTATAGAGGAATTCCAAGGCATTATTTTGTTCTTCCGGGGTAAAGGAAAAGGCTTCCCTCACCTCTACTGGTGCCGTCTTATGATTCAATCCCAAGAGAACTAATTGCATCTTCTAACCTCTCTTTAACACATGTCCATTGACCCGCTCGAATTTGAGCTAGGGCCTCTCCATCTAAATAGCGTCGCCAAAAAACACGTCGCTCCTTACTCGTATGTACCCGTTCTTTAAGTAAATCTCGTAGGTAAGCCAATTCAGCTAGGATAGTAGGATCATCCTGTAAGGCTTGGTAACGGTCTTCTAAGTCCCTACGAATCAAGGCATTAAGGCGGGGGCTAGCGGGCTTTGTCGTCAGGCTAACCCCCAGGCCACCCAAGTAAGAAGCATTAGCAAAGGCCATATCAGCTCGTTCCACAGGACCCGACAAGAGCCAGCCTCTAGCACGAACCAACTGCCCCACATGACTATTTACCACTGGATCATCCGTAGCCAGAATAACCAGAGGCGTTAAATCAGATTGACCTCCAAACGATTCCATCCAGGCCTCTACCCGACCGCTAGCAGACTCCAAAGACAGTCTTTCCTGCCACCAAACTAAGGCTCCCTCTCGCCACCATGATTTAATTGGCTCCGTCAAGCAAGGCGCTAAAACAGTAACCAAAGGGTCTTCAGGCACTAGTCTAGATAAGCGGTCTTGGGCAACCTGGCCTCCTCCTAGAAGGAGGATAGGACGTTCTTTCATTGAAAGTTCAACCATTGCCATAGACTACCTCTTATACACACGACTACCTGAATCCCTAATAAGGAGGCCTGACTAGTCAGGTCTAGCCAGTCCCTCCTCAAGGATACTTACTTTTCAGTTTCCACATTACGGAGCAAGGTGGTTAACTGTTCATCATCAAATTCGGATTCCAACATCTTGAGTTGAGCATTTAAAATCCCCTCCATCTTGGACCGAAGGGCTGCTGCCAAAGTTTTATTCATATTGGATTCTACGCGTTCACAGGCCAAAACCCGGTCTTCCATGGACTCCAATTGGTCTTTCATTTCACGATTTTCCCGATAGAGGGTTTCGTATTCCTTAACCAGTTCTGCCATGAAGGCATCTACTTCGCTCTTGCTATAACCTCGCATGCTAGTAGAGAATTTCTTATTTTCCAAATCCATTGGTGTAATCATAGCTTACTCCTTACAAAGAATTTATTCAGCAATCTTGGTAACATATTACATAAAACGCTTGAGATAAACGCCTATACGACCTTTCTTTGATTGGCCTGTAATAGCTTCCACCTTCATTCGGCCCCGGCTGCGCATAGAGATAATATCCCCTTCAGATACCTCGTGTGATGGGCCCTTAGCTGCTTGCCAATTGACCTGTAAAAGGCCCGCCTTGATGGCTTCTACCACCTTGGTACGAGAGAGGGAGAAGCCCGATGATGCCACGGAGTCCAAGCGAAGAGAAGCTACAGTAGTGCGGATTTCCTTAACCTTTTCTTCCTTAGGAGCAATATCGGCCAAGTCGAGTTGGGTAACCTCCACCGAAACCATGGCAATCTTTTTAAAATTTTGTACCACAAAATCTGCCACATTGGCATCTACCAGAAGGGTCGCCCCCCCTTGGGCCACGAGGATATCACCGAACTTTTCCCGTTCTAAACCCAAACCCATAAGAGAGCCCAACACATCCCGGTGACTTAGCAAACGAAAACGCGGGTCCCAAGCTACTTTAAGGGCTTTGACACCCATGTCCACCGAGCCCTTGAAATCCTGGTCCACAAAGGCGATACGGATACGTTCCGCCCCTTGGTATCCGCCGAAGGATTCCACGCGGATACCGGGATAATTGGCTTTCACTGCATCGGCAATGGCCAATCCGGCAGGAGAAGTGAAATCAGATACCCGGAAGGGCTTCCCCCCTACAACTTGGTCGGCTAGATCAATCATACGACGAGCCTGATCACCAGCGCCAGAGGCCTCAAAGTAGCGTATTAATTTGTCTTTATTGTCACTCATAAAGAAGCCTCCTATTTCTGCATATCATGCGACGAAAACCGTACAGAGACTGTACGGCTTATCAAATCGTATATTAGTTTTCTGTAGACCAAGATACTTGATCGGAGAAATCAGTTTTACCGGTTTCTTGGTTGTGGTCGATGGTAATGTTGGAAGGAACACACATAAAGATGTCTTTACCCACCTTTTCAAGGTGCCCATCCAAGGCGTAAGTAGCACCAGAAATGAAGTCAACCACACGAGCTGCTTCACGAGGGTCTGTATTTTCAAAATTGACGAGCACAGGACGCATACCGCGCAACTGGTCTACGATGGTGGCAGAATCTTCAAATGTTTTTGGTTCAATTACGATTACCTTCATAGCCGTAGGGCGTTGTGTCATACTTGTACCTCCTGTTTTTCGGGCTGCTGCAGCCACTGGTGCGTCTGCCTTGGTATCAGCTACATCATCATAGTCGTCTTCGTATTCATAATCATCATCATAGTCTTCATATTGACTAGAACCAAGACCGATGGATTCCTTTAATTTATTGAATTTTTCGCTGAAAGCCATAATATCCTCCTTAACTTGCGCTAGTTATAAACGCGCTCCCCAAATATAGCCGTGCCTACGCGAACGATGTTAGCGCCTTCTTCAAGGGCAACCTCAAAATCATGTGTCATTCCCATGGATAAGAATTTGATTTGTCCCGGTTCAAAGTGGTCCTTCATATCTTCAAACAAGGCGTGAGCCAAGCGGAAGATAGGACGGGCCTCTTCCGAATCCTCAAAGAAAGGAGCTATGCACATGAGACCGCAAACGCGGACATGTGGCAAGGTTTTTGCATAATCACGGATAGCAGGAAAGTCCTCTACAGACATGCCAGACTTAGAAGCTTCACGAGCTACATTAACTTGGAGCAAAATATCTTGCACCTTATCATGTTTAGTGGCAACCTTCTCAATTTCATCCAAAAGCTTAATGCTATCCACAGAGTGGATGAGATCAAACATAGGAACTGCCTGACGCACTTTATTAGCCTGTAGATGGCCAATTAAGTGCCATGTCAATTGAGGTCCCTTATAGAGAAGTTGCTTTTCCTTAGCCTCTTGTACCCGGTTCTCTCCTACATGGGTACACCCTAAGGCAGCCACTTCTTCAAGGGCGGATACTGGATGATTTTTAGTGACCGCCACAAGTAGGGCTGTATCGGTCCGCCCTACGCGGGCCATAGCATTAGCCATGCGCTGCTGAACCGCATTCACATTCTCTTTAATCATACGAGCCTCCTAGCTTTCCATTCATAGGTCAAAATGGCATGCAACCCTGTCACAAGCTCACCTTACCCTATAATTATTTAATATTATATAGTATTTTCCTGTAAAAGTATACAAAACAGCCTTTCATTAAACCCTATTCATCAAATACAAAAGGCCCCCTTCCAAGAATGGGGGCCTCAACTTACTATAAGCTTTTACCGCTCTATGTAGGTACCTATTTAAGCATCATCACCATGGCCATACGACCTGTCTTCCCCTCTTCTCTACGGTAAGAATAACAGGCTGGCGAGGTCATGGAGTCCGTGCCGGATACTACTATGTGGTCCCGCTTCATGCCGGCCTCCAGAAGGGAGTAGAGATTAAAAGCCCATAGGTCTACATGAGGGCTCTCGTGAGTAGCACCTGATCGCTTGTGATAAGCTACAACCGTATCATGGCCATCCTGGATGAAGCCTTCTTCTTCCATCCGGAAACGCTCTGCCAAATCTTCACTAACCTCAAAGGATTGAGGGCCAATAGAAGGCCCCAAAAAGGCATACGTGTCCTTAGGGTCTGTACCATAGGCCTCAGCCATAGCGGCTAAGGTCAACTTAGGCAAGTGTCCTATAGTTCCCTTCCAACCGGCATGAACTACAGCTATAGCCTCATGAACTGGATCATAGATCCCCACAGCCACACAATCAGCTGTAAAGAGAAGGAGCGGTGCTTCTTTTACATCTGTCATGAGGGCATCCGTATTTTGGATGGCCTCTTCCAAACTAAAAGCTCCAGCTCCTACCTGGGATGAGTCCACCTTGGCCACACGTAGACCATGAACCTGGTTCGCATTGGTCAACCGATCAACTGTAACCCCTAGATACTGGGCTAAGGCCAAGCGATTAGCCATAACATGATCCTCCTGATCGCCCACATGAAAGGCCATATTAAAGGAGTCATAAGGGACCTCAGACAGGCCACCCATCCGATAGGTAGAAGCCCAGACTAAGTTTTTAAATTCTCTATCAAAGATTGGTTTTTCATAGTACCAAGGGTCCGCCTCTTGATCCATAACTGTAACAAGGGCTACTTCATCATCATAGGTTGGCATGGAACCTCCTTATTGATCACACACGCCACAGCGCTTACATCCATCCATACAAGGGGCGGTAAGCTTACCAGCCACCGCTTTATACCATTCATTTTCTAAATAACCTTCCCTAAGGCCCATATCTAGCATATCCCAAGGCTGGGGCTCGCCCATCTCTCGTTCCCGATAATTAGCCTGATCCATATCGATACCGGCCGCCTTAAGTTCCTTTTTAAAGGATTTAGGCCCCCGATCCATAGCACACTGGTAGAGGACCTGCGAAAGGCGCCGATCTCCCCTAGCTAAAACCCCTTGGATATAGGCCTCCTTAGGGGACTCAATAAGGACCTCTATACGACGGTCCTTCTGTAAGGCTTTCTTGATATATTGCAGTTTCTTTTCCACAGACTTTTGGTTATCCATGGCCATCCACTGAAAGGGGGTAAAGGGTTTAGGGATAAAGGGGTTGATAGAAAGGGTTAAGCGACCTTTAGATCCCACATCTTCCATGTACTTACGAGTCCGTACAGCTAGGTCTACAATAGCTTGAATATCTTCTTCTTTCTCTGTAGGGAGACCAATCATAATGTAAAAGCGCAAGTGGTGGACACCAGACTTAGCCGCTAAGAGGGCTCCCTTGCGGAGGTCATCCTCAGTAATTCCCTTGTTAATCACATCACGCAGGCGATCAGAGCCTGTTTCCGGTGCTATGGTGATGGTCTTTTGGCCCGAGTCAGCCAACCCATCCACCACGTCTTGGGTCAAGGAATCAGCCCGTAAGGAAGCGCAAGAATAGCGAATTCCCTTAGACCGAATATAGTTTACCAATTCATCAATTTGTGGATAATCAGAAATGGCGGCCCCCATGAGGCCTACTTTTTTACCGAGTTCTGCAGCCCGATCTACGCCGGCCTTGAGCTGATCTAGGTCACGAATACGGGGCACCCGATAGCAGTAACCGGCCATACAAAAGCGACAATGTCGCCCACAACCACGAGCTACTTCTACGATGTACATAGCGCCAAATTCCGTATAGTCCGTAGCGATTACGGTCTCCCCCTCCTTAGTGAGGGGTTCATAATAACGACGGATAGTTTTGGGAACGCCAGGGGCCACATCATAGCCATCAAAGCGGCCATCCTCACGAAACTTAGGGGTAAATAAAGAGGGCACATAGACACCGGGCAATTGGGCTAAGTTAAAGATGATTTGTTGGCGGTCCAAGCCTTCTTCCTTACCCTGATAGATAACATCTAGCACCTGGCCTGTAATTCCCTCCCCTTCACCGATAATGCAAGCATCGATAAATTCTGCAAAGGGCTCTGGATTAAAAGTTACACAAGGACCACCCGCCAACACAATCGGATCAAACTCAGTACGGTCTTTTGAAAAAACAGGGATGGACCCATGCTTAAGCATGAGGGGGAGGTTGAAGTAATCCATTTCAAAGGTAACACCAATAGCCAAGACATCCAATTGGCTCATAGGCCGTTGTGTTTCAATGGACATGAGTTTGGTCTTTGTTTTTACATAAGCTTCAAACTCTTTTTTCTCCGGCATGAAGTAACGCTCGCAAACGGAGTCATCTCGATCATTAATTTCCTTGTAAATAATATGCTGACCTAAGTTGGACATACCTACAAAATAGGTATTAGGATAGGCTAAGCCTACCTTCCAACGGGCATGTGGATTGATTTGACAGCGGTTAGTCTCATGGGAAGCCAGATCTTTTAAGTTATTGAGCAAGTCATTGTGATTCATAGCTCCTCCTGACAAATCACACCTAGCTATTTGGCAACTAGTCCTACAAACCTGAGTCTTTTATAAAGGCTTAAGCCTTTTCCTGCATGCGCGCCAAACGACCCTTTTTCTTTTTAAAGGGATAGAGAATAACCTTGCCTTCTAAGTATTCGGCAATATAGATATCGCGAATCTTATAGCCTTGTCGTTCCACTTGGTCCCGCAACCATTCATCATCCTTATCGATCAAGTCCAATACGAAGTCATTAATCTGTCCATCTGTGATAAGGTCTAAACGAATATTATCTTCTCCAAATTGGACTACGGACAGCTGTCCATTTTGTTCTAACACAGCACGCTTTACATCCTTGATATATTGAATGCCTGCAGCTCGCAATTTCAACTTAAGTTCTGCTGCCTGGATGCCATAGCGGATACATTCATCCGTTAAGACTTGCCCCTTTTCCACCAAGATAGCAGGGTGCCCATCAAGGAGACGTTTGAAGAACCCAATGTTACCCTTCAAAACTTTCAGGGTCATAACCAAGATGGTCCAAATGATAAGAACTAGAATAAATTGTAGAATACCAATGGAATCATTGTAGATAATCGCCCCAATGATACCGCCAAGAACATAGTTCTGTAGTTGATCCAATGCAGAAGTAGGGGCTAGGTTGCCCTTACCCATGACATTAATCTGTAAAATAATAGCCAAGAGACCTATGCCCAATTTGGCCATAACCATCCCATAGGCAACTAATGATTCAAACATAGTATAGTCTCCTATTGCTTATCAATAATCCGGTCTTGTGGACTTACCGTATAGACCCGCTCCAGAGTATAAGTCGTATAGGAAGGGTTAAAGTGCACTTGGTAGTGAGCATCGCCTACCCGCAACACCATAGTTTCCTTCATTCGCAAGGAGTCGATTGCTAGTTGGCTAGTATCCACATTGTGATCAACCGAGAAGGCATTCATAAACTGCATGACCCGGGAAAAATCTTCTGATGTGTTTTTCATACGGCTGTACTGTTGGTACTCAAAGCCCAAGAAGAAAACCACAATAAGGGATAAGATTACCGTTAAATCCCGATAGCGGCTAGTAAAACCATTACGCAAAACCTGGATCCCAACGACTAAAAGAGCCAAGAGGATAGCAGCGAAAACAATAAGAGCCCAAAGCTCTCTAGTAGACGCCTGGCTCTGTACATAAGCCAATGTATAAAAGTCCATAAGACCTCCTATTACTGCTATAATATGTCCTCTTATTATAGCACACAACCCACCACCCCATAAAAAAAGAGCCCCTCCTAAGAGAGACTCTTTTACTAAGTCAATAGACTTATTTTTGCAACCAGGACATGAGGCCACGAAGTTCTTTACCAACAGCTTCGATTTGATGATCTGCTGCTTTTTGGCGATTTTCTTTCAAGAATGGTTGACCAGCCTTGTAGTCTGCCAAGAATTCATCAGCGAATTCACCAGATTGGATACGGCGAAGGATTTCTTCCATAGCCTTTTTAGTATCTGCAGTGATAACGCGAGGGCCTGCATAGTAGTCACCGTATTCAGCTGTATTGGAAATGGAGTTACGCATCTTGCCAAAGCCACCTTCGTAGATGAGGTCTACGATGAGTTTCATTTCATGCAAGCATTCAAAATAAGCGTTTACTGGTTCATAGCCTGCTTCGCAGAGGACTTCAAAACCAGTTTGAATCAAAGCAGTCAAACCACCGCAGAGAACTGCTTGTTCACCGAAGAGGTCAGTTTCTGTTTCAGATTTGAAGTTAGTTTCCAAGATACCTGCACGGCCACCACCGATACCGCAAGTCCACGCCAAAGCCACTTCTTCAGTATCCCCAGATGGATCTTTTTCTACCGCGTAGAGGCAAGGAACACCGGAACCTTCTTGGTAGGTACGGCGTACCAAATGACCAGGACCCTTTGGAGCAACCATGAATACGTTTACATCTTCACGAGGCACGATTTTTCCGAAATGGATGTTAAAGCCATGAGCAAATGCAAGGTAAGCACCTTGTTTGAGGTTAGGAGCGATATCTTTTGCATATACTTCTGCTTGCAATTCATCTGGAATCAAGACCATAACAATATCAGCACCCTTAACGGCTTCTGCTGTTTCTTTTACAGTCAAACCAGCTTCTTCAGCTTTTTTCCAAGAAGAAGAATCCTTGCGAAGACCAATTGTCACGTCGCAACCGTTTTCTTTCAAGTTCAATGCATGCGCATGACCTTGGGAGCCATAACCCAATACAGTGATTTTCTTACCTTCTAATTTTTTCAAGTTGCAATCTTCATCATAGAAAACTTTTGTGCCAAGGATAGATCCTGCCATTCTTATTTCCTCCAATTTGCATACATTTGTTCTCCTTTACAGGCGGAGAACCCTATACAGGATATAATACCTGTTCAGTGTCCGCATGTAAAGTACAAATATCCATTTTTCATATACTCCATATCTTTTGTCCATCCAATAAATACAAGGGGTTTTACTTCGTATTTACTCGATATGTTTCTGGTCATAATTCTGACCTCAGTCCTCTGCTATTTGACGATTACCCATGGGCGCCCAGATTCCCAGATAATTTTTATGGGTAATCCATAGAGGTTCGATAAGCCCTCTTCCGTAATGACCTGGTCCTTAGATCCCGCAAAGACCATTTCTCCATCCTTAAGGATAGCCACATGGGTGATGGCTGGGACAATTTCCTCAATCTGGTGGGTTACATAAACAAAGGCCTTATCATATTTGTTCTGAAAAGTTTCCAAGGTGTCCAAGAAGAGTTCCCGCCCCGTCAAATCAAGGCCAGCGCAAGGTTCATCAAAAATGAGGAGGTCTGGATCTGCCATGAGGGCCCGAGCCAAAAGAGCCCGCCGTTGTTGCCCCATGGAGCAAGATCCATAGGTCTTATCCTTATGTTGAATTATGTTAAACGTTTCTAGAAGATTTTGCGCCTTGGTCCGCACCTCTGCATCTACATTCTTATAGACCCCAATGGAGGCATAAGCGCCAGATATAACCACATTTTCAATGGTTTGCCTATCTAAGGTAGAGGCAAAAAGGTTAAGAGAAGAGGACACAAAGCCTACCCGTTCTTTAATGTCCGTCCAAATATGCTTACCAAACTCTTCCCCCAGTACCCTAAGGGTACCAGAAGTAGCTGTTTGGTAGGCCGGAATAAAGGAGAGCATGGTGGACTTACCCGCCCCATTGAGGCCTAACAGGGCCCAGTTCTCCCCTTTTTTAACATGCCAGTTTAAGTTCTTGAGGATATCCTTACCATCCCGGCGGAAGCATATATCCTCATAGTGTAAGAGTTCATTTTCTACTGTCATAAACAGTCCCTACATGTCCTGGCCACGGCTCATGGCAGTAATACCGGTTTTAGCGATTTCCAAAACCCCATAGCCCTCCATGATTTTAATGAAGCCACGAAGTTTTTCTACATTGCCGGTCAATTCAATAATCATAGAAGACGGAGATATGTCTAAGACATTCCCCCGATACACATCGGCAATTTGCACGATTTGTGCCCGGGTCTCGTTGGTGGCCTTTACCTTGATAAGCATAAGTTCTCGACGAACCACATCTTCTGCAGGGAAAATTTTAACCTTGGCCACATCAACTAGCTTGAAGATTTGTTGTTCAATTTGATCTAGAGACCGATCATCAGCCTCAACGGTCAGCGTGATGCGGGCATAGCCAGGCTTATTGGTTACACCAGAAGTCATCTTGGTAACAGAGAAACCACGGCGGTTAAAGAGGGCCAAAATACGGGTCCCGATACCAGATGTGTTCTTAGCGATAACAAGTATTTGATGTTCTTTATTCATGATCCAGTACCCCCTTATGGCCCATCATATCGGGCACGTTTTTACCGGCAGGAATCATTGGCAATACATTCGCTTCCCGGCTCACCAAACAGTTAATGAGGACTCCACGACCTTCTGTAAGCAAGCTTGGCAAGAGATCCAAATCAGCTTGACTTTCAATCTTGGCAGAAGGAACGGAATAGGCCTCTGCCAACTTGTTAAAGTCAGGACTAACCGCTAAATCTACAAAGGAGTAGCGACGATCATTGAAGAGTTCTTGCCATTGGCGAACCATGCCCAAGTAGCCATTATTGATGAGGACAATTTTTACATTGAAGTCATATTGACTCATCATCATGAGTTCCTCAGAAGTCATTTGGAAGCCCCCATCCCCTACGATGAGAAGGATGGTCTTATGAGGGGCCGCCACAGCCGCACCCATAGCAGCAGGCAAGCCATAGCCCATGGTGCCAGCCCCACCAGAAGTGCACCAAGTTTTAGGAGCCTTGCAAGCCAAGTACTGGGCCGCCCACATTTGGTGTTGGCCCACGTCAGTTACAACGATAGCATCCCCCTTAAGCACTTGATCTACCGCTTCTAAGACAGCTTGTGGCATGAGGCGATCATCCATGGCTGGAGGTACCTCCATAGGGTATTCTTCCTTCCAAGTTTTAATTTGCGTCAACCAATCTTGATGATGGCCCGCTTCAACAAGGCTAGTGAGATCCGATAAGACTTCCTTCAAGTCCCCTACAATTGGCAAATCAACGGCGCAGTTTTTATTCATTTCCGCAGGGTCAATATCAATTTGAATAACCTTAGCCTTAGGCAAGAACTTGCTAGGAAGTCCCGTATAGCGGTCGTGGAAACGGATACCTGTGGCAATCACCAAATCTGCCTCTTCAGAGGCAAAGTTAGAGGCAACCGTCCCATGCATGCCGATAAAGCCCAAGGCTTGATCATGGTTGCTAGGAAAAGCGCCCAGTCCCATAAGAGTAGTAGCCACAGGAATTTGCGTTTTTTCAGCTAGGGTCTTTAGAGCCTCTGCTGCGCCGGACCGAATGGCCCCTCCACCAGCGATAATCATTGGTTTTTTGGCAGCCTTAATCAAGGCTGCCGCTTCTTCAACTTGGGCCACATGGTTAGGCCACTCTGTAGTATAGCCTTCCAAATGAATCGGTGCTGAATAGAGGGTATTATACTCATCCATAGGGATGGATGTAGTTTGTATATCCTTGGGAATATCGATCAAGACAGGACCTGGACGACCTGTAGAAGCGATGTGGTAGGCCTCTTTAATAATGCGAGGGAGGTCCTTGATATCCTGAACCAAGTAATTATGCTTAGTGATAGGCATCGTAATTCCTTGGATATCCGCTTCTTGGAAGGAATCCTTGCCAATCAACATCCGCCCTACTTGGCCAGTAATAGCAATCATTGGAACGGAGTCCATATAGGCTGTCATAAGGCCTGTTACCAGATTAGTAGCACCCGGTCCAGATGTAGCTAAACAGACACCTACCTTACCGGATACACGCGCATAGGCATCTGCAGCATGGGCTGCCCCCTGTTCATGACGGACAAAATAATGCTTAATTTCAGGGAAGGAATAGATTTCATCAAAAATTGGAATCACAGCTCCCCCAGGATAACCAAACATATCGGTTACACCGAGGCGGTGAAGGGTTTCGAGGACAATTCGTGCCCCCTTGATAGTCTCTTGACTCATAATATGCTCCTTTTTATCACCCTAGTCGCCTAGAGTATCATCTGCATAGTTAAGGCGATGAATGTCATAGCCATGGGATTTAAATTTATCGGTAATCCGCTTGATATGGTCTTCCCCATTGGTTTCCACGGTTACCTGTAATTCCACTTCATGGAAGCGGTCCAGATTCTTAAATTGGTTATGTTCTAGCTTAATAACATTGGCATCTTCTTGTGCCAAAAGTTCGGATACAAAAACCAATTGACCTGGTTTATCGGGTAGGTTAACGGAAAATGTAAAGATCCGCCCCCGTACAATGAGCCCTTTATTGATCATAGAGGCAATGGTAAGCACATCGATATTACCACCAGATACGACAGATACCACCTTTTTACCTCGGAAGTTTAACTTTTTCAGAGCCGCCAAGGAAAGGATTCCCGCATTTTCTGCCACTAACTTATGCCGCTCTACCAGGAGGAGGAAGGCTTCCATCAATTCATAATCCGTTACGGTAATGACTTGGTCTACATATTCCTTGATGTAGTTCAAGGTATTAGATCCGATAAGGCCCACCGCTGTACCATCGGCTATGGTAGCCACTTCTTTCAAGGCTACAGGCTCCCCTTCTTCTAAGGCAGCCAAGGCTGACGCAGCTCCTGCAGGCTCTACGCCGATAATCTTGAATTGTGGATTTTTGAGCTTTGCTGCTTCGGCAATACCAGACACGATACCACCACCACCGATTGGTACGAGCAGGACATCCGCATCAGGCAGCTCATCCAGAATTTCCAAGGCAATAGTCCCCTGTCCTTCGATGACATCCTCATCATCAAAAGGATGGACGAACACATAGCCCTCTTCTTCCTGCAACTGGCGGGCCTTTTGGTAGGCATCATCATAGATTTCCCCATGAAGGACGACCTCGGCCCCATACTTCTTAGTTGCATTGATCTTAATCAAAGGGGTGTGTTTAGGCATAACGATAACCGCTTTAATACCCAAGCGTTGGGCTGCCAAGGCTACCCCTTGAGCATGATTGCCCGCAGAGGCAGCTATAACCCCCCGTTCCTTTTCTTCCTTGGTCAATTTAGAAATCCTATTATAGGCGCCCCGCACCTTGAAGGACCCTGTAATTTGTAGGTTTTCAGGTTTGATATAAACATCATTACCAGATTCTTCAGAGAATACATCAGAATGGATAAGTTTTGTTTTTACCGTCACCGTCCCCAAGCGCTCCTTGGCTTCGATATAGTTATAAAGTTTATGCATAGATTTTCCTCATCTGCTCCCTAGGGACCTATAAAGATGGACTAGCAAATCCTGCTAGTCCATCGGCCCTATTATGAAATTGCTATGCCTTAATCTTCTAAGATTTCAATAGCCCCTTGCGCAGCAGAGGATACATGCATAGCATATTTTTTCAAATAGCCTGTTACATTAGCCTTATATGGTTTTAACTTAGCCTTACGATCAGCAATTTCTTGGTCGGACAATTGAACTTCTAACTTACCATTTGGAATATCGATGTTAATGATATCCCCATCTTGCACAATTGCAATGGTTCCACCAGCAGCGGCTTCTGGAGATACATGGCCAATGGATGCGCCACGAGTAGCACCAGAGAAACGACCATCCGTAATAAGAGCTACAGAGTCACCTAAGCCCATACCTGTAATAACAGAAGTAGGTGTGAGCATTTCACGCATGCCAGGGCCACCTTTAGGGCCTTCATAACGGATAACAACTACATCACCCTTAACGATCTTGCCACCCATAATAGCCTCACAAGCCTCTTCTTCAGAGTTGAAGCACTTAGCAGGACCGGAATGAACGAGCATCTTAGGATCTACAGCACCGGACTTAACAACAGATCCATCGACTGCTAAATTTCCCTTTAAAACAGAGATGCCACCAGTAGCTTGTACCGGATTATCCCAAGGGTGGATAACATCTTGGTCTTTAACGACAGCCAACTTAGCAATATCCCCTTGGTTATGAAGGGTAACAGATTTAGCATCCTTATGGAGGCGGCCATTTTCAGCCAAGCGTTGCATAACGGCAGGAATCCCACCAGCTGCATCTAGGTCTTCGATGAAGTACTTACCAGATGGGGATAATTTGGAAAGCTGTGGTGTTTTTTGCGCGATTTCATTGAAGTCATCTAGGGTCAGTTCAACCCCCGCTTCATGTGCGATAGCTGGCAAGTGAAGAGCGGTATTGGAAGATCCACCCAAAGCCATATCTACGGCTACAGCATTTTCAAAGGCTTGGCGAGTCATAATATCCTTTGGACGAAGATTAGCTTGTAAAACCTTTACGATTTGTTGACCAGCGGTCTTAGCCAAACGTTGACGGGCAGAGTAAACGGCTGGAATCGTCCCATTGCCTGGAAGACCCATGCCCAAGGCTTCGGTCAAGCAGTTCATAGTGTTAGCGGTATACATGCCAGAGCAGGAACCGCAAGTAGGACAAGCGTCTTGTTCGATTTCATGAAGTTCTGTATCATCCATTTGGCCGGTTTGGTGTTTGCCTACCGCTTCGAAAACATCAGAAAGGCCAACTTTCTTACCGTGGTGAACGCCTGCTAACATAGCCCCACCAGATACGAAGATGGATGGCAAATTGAGGCGGGCTGCGGCAATCAACATGCCTGGTACAACTTTATCGCAATTGGGGATAAAGACCATAGCATCAAAAGGAGTAGCCATAGCAGTTGCTTCGATAGAGTCAGCAATAATATTACGGGTAACCAAGGAATACTTCATACCCACATGGTTCATAGCCAAGCCATCGCAAATACCGATGGTGTTAAATTCAATAGGTACCCCGCCGGCGTTACGGATGCCATCCTTAACGGATTGAACAAGCTCTTTGAGGCCCTTGTGGCCCGGAACGATTTCATTAAAGGAATTGGCAATACCAATAATAGGTCTACCCATTTCTTCGTCTACAAAACCCAAAGCATTTAACAAGGATCTATGTGGCGCGCGAGCGGCACCTTGTGTCAAATTATCACTTCTACTCATGATGGTCTCCTCTTTCACTTGAAGATGATTTGGGGCCAAAGCCCTGTATATAGCTAGAAAGCAGAAAAGGACGATTCCTAGGAATCGTCCTTTTTAAGCTCGCCCGAGAGCGAGAGAAAATCATACTACCTTCAATGCCTAGTATAGTACTCAGTGTACCATTTCAAGAGCATTTAGACAATGGCTTCCATGGACTTTTGTCCATTTTCATTAGACATTTATCTTAGAAGGAAAGTTCTACGCCTAAGCGGTAGTTGCGACCTGGCATAGACCACCAATCCCCTGCGCCACCATAGCTAACATTCGTAGCTTCTGCATAATAGGTATCAAAGAGATTATTCACGGCACCGAAAATTTTAACATTTTCATTAGCTTGATAGTTGGCAGACAAGTTAGCTACCGCATAAGAATTACGTGGGAAGGCAGGTCCATTAGCAGATACAGGACCACGACGGTTAGCAGCGATGCGCATATCAAAGTGAGCATCCCACTTATCGTGTGCATAGTCTAGACCTGTGACAATTTCATGCTTAGGTACATAGCCATTGATATTCGCAGCAGACTTAGCACCAGCCTTAACATTAGTATAGGTATAGCCTATACGAGTTGCCCAGTTAGCGCCTATCTTCTTTTGTAAATCTGTAGAGAAACCGTAAGCCTTCTCATCATTTACATTTTCATAAGCCCCTGCATATGGATTTATTGCTGTAGGATGTGCTACATAACCGATTTTGTCAGTTGTTTTACGGGCGAAGACTGAAGCATTACCGGAAAGACTTTGGTTCCATTTATGATGCACCCCAGCAGACCACTCATAACCTTGTTCCGGTTTTAAATTAGCGTTACCGGAATATTGATCATAGAGTTGGTAGGCAGACGGTGCCACAAAGAAACGGTTATAAGCTACATAGACGTTAGTCTTATCATTCACATCATAGCCCACAGACATATGTGGCGACGTATGGGTACCAAAGGCAGAATGGTGGTCAAGACGAAGGCCTGGTATCAATGTCCATTTAGGAGCAATCTTATAGGCGTCTTGAATGTAGTAAGCCATATTGGTAACTTTTTTATTTTTTACCGTCATAGCCTTATATTGTTCCCATTCAAAGCCGCCTACAGCCGTATGCTTACCTTTTGCATAAGTGACTTGGTCTCCTACTTGCACACCGCGAACCTTAAGGGCACTAGCTCCATAGATTGGATCCTGGTCCCGTGTGTCATATTCATTACGGCCTACATGCAAGGAATGTTTCCAATTATCATTAATCCGATTATCCCAAACAGCTCGGAATGAATCATACTTACGATGGCCATTCCGGATATGGTTCAAATTACGCATACTATCTGCATAAGTCACATTGGCCCGATAAGAATCATAGGCTACTCTAACATCATTTTTCTTGTCGATTTCGCTACCAACCATGAAAGACGCAGTATGAGATTGGTTAGAATTTGTAAATTCTTGACCCCGAGCATCCTTAAAGTCACCCATATGGTCCTTCACATAAGAAGCACGCCAGTAGACATTGCCTTGACGGCCCTCATTGGCAATTCCATATTGTTCTTGGTTATAAGAGCCACCCATGAGACGGACCTTTGTCTTCATCCCTTCTTGTGGCTTAGCAGTGATGACATTAATAACGCCACCCACTGCGTTAGACCCATAGAGGGATGACGCAGCCCCCTTGAGGACTTCTACACGGTCAATGCTACCAATATTTTGGAAGGTTTGTAGGGGTGTAAAGTAACCAATGTTAGGCATGGTCATAGATAAACCATCTACCAAATATTGCACATTGTTAGATCCATTAATCCGAATCGCATTAGAAGACTCATAACCAGCTGGCGCAGATACTTGTTGGTAGACACCAGGCACAGTACGAAGCGCTTCTTCCATATTTGTCACATGGCGATCTTGGAGTTCTTTACCAGTCACTACAGATACATTAGCAGGGACCTTGGATACAGGTTCCTCCGTCCGCGTACCAGTTACTACCAAGGTATCAAAATCAGGGTATTCAACAGAATTAGCATCAACCGCCCAAATGGAGCTAGTCGTAGCCGCCAATGCTGCTAACGTAGTTATAGCAATGCGTTGTTTCATTGTTACTTTCATAATATTTCCTTTCCATACAATACAATCTCAACCATTAATAGCCATAGAGGTCATGAGCTAGTGTATCCATGGCATCCACCATATATTGGGAATAGGTCATAAGAGGTTTTGCATCAATCTGATAAACCTGACCTTCTCGTACCGCTGTTACATGAGCAAAGGCTGGATCATTCATAATATCATCTACAGTCGTATCCGGTTTATTAGGACTACTATAATCATTAGTTGGAACAATAATTACATCTGGATTATAGGCGATTACATCCTCCCTGGACCCGTTTACATATTGGGTATAGCCCAAGGCAGATGCGACATTCTTAAAGTGTACATAATGAGTCATATCATCAAAGACGGACCCAGTCCCACCCGTCAAGCCCGTCGCGGTCATATAAGCAACAGATTTTTGAGGAGTAAATCCGCTAGTAGATTTCTTAATCGATTCTACTTTGGCATCCATATCCTCAACTAAGGCTTTGCTCTTATCAGTGGCATTGACAAGGTCACCCAAGTTTAAGATTAACTCTTCTGATTCCTTTATACTGCGGGGTACCACATAGACATACACCGGTAAACCAGAATCCCGTAAGCTTTGAATCACATCAGGCCCCACGTAATCAGGGATAATGACTAGGTCTGGATTAAAGGATACTACAGATTCTACAGAGGACTTAACCCGACCTTGCACCTGTGCGGATTGATTTGGCACATTATTAGCCGTTCCCGATATAGCCACCACTCGATTAGGATTTACTAATGAGAGGATGATATCATCCGTAGCCGCCCCTACTGAAATAATTCGGCTTGGCGTCTTAGGTACGCTGACATGGGTCCCCGTGTTATCCACTAGGTCACGCTGCCCATTACCACCTAAGCTCGGCAGGCCACATCCAGTTAGGCTAAGGACACAGGTAACCAGAGCCACAAGGAGGGCTAGGGCAAAAGATTTTTTCAACTTCATCTTAAACCTCCTCGTTCAAAATATAGAGGCGGCGATTGCCATGCCGCCCATCATCATAGGCATCAGCCTTCATACCGTAAGCCTTCCGGAAATTATCTCCTGTTAGAACGGCCTTAGGTCCACCATCCGCTAAAACCTGCCCCTCTGTCAAAAGGACTAGACGATTACAATACTTGGCAGCTAGTTCTAAATCATGGACAACAACCAACGCGCTTCCTCCCTTTTGGGTGAAGGTGCGCACCTTATTAAACAGCCCTTCCCCATTAACTAGGTCCAAGGCTGATACAGGTTCATCCAAACATAAGAGAGGCGTTTCTTGTGCTAAGGCTTTAGCCAAAAAAACCAGTTGCCGTTGGCCTCCAGATAGACTCTCCACTAGGCGGTCTCGCAAGTTCCAAAGGCCCAATTTCTCCAAGACCCTTTTAACAATCTCGCGGTCTTCTGCCCCCTCCTTTTGGTACCACTTGAGATAGGGAGTCCTAGCCAAGAGAACTAACTCTTCTACGGAGTAACCAACAGGAATTGGAGGATCTTGTTCCATATAAGCCAAGCATTTAGCCAAATCTTGGTTAGATAAGCCCTGAATGGATTGACCATCAAAGGTAATACTACCCTGGGTAAGCGGTAAAAATCCGCCTATCGCTTTAAGGAGGGTTGACTTGCCGGCCCCATTAGGACCTACTAGACCCACCATTTCTCCCGCACCCACGTCCAGGGAGATACCTTTTAATATTGGGCGACCGTCTAGACTAAGGCTTATATCAGTTACCGAAAGCTTCATAGCCTACCTCCCTTCCGCATACCATATAAGAGATAGAGGAAGTAGGGGGCCCCGACAAGGGCCGTAACCACACCTACCCGAACCTCTCCCGCAAAGGGCATAAGGCGCCCCAGTGTATCGCAAGCTACCAAGAAGCTAGCTCCTCCTATAGCTGCGGCCGGTAAGAGACGGCGGTGATCAGGCCCCACCAAGCGACGCATGATATGAGGTACAACCAAGCCCACAAATCCAATAGTCCCACTCATACACACAGCCGTAGCTGTCAAGATAGAAGCGAGGAAGATAAAGAGGACACGATAAGCTGTAACCGGTAAGCCTAAGGCTTTAGCCTCTACATCACCAAGGGCCATAACATTGAGCTGTCGGCCCAAGACGAGGAGGATTGCTCCTGCTACTAGGATAGGCCCCAGGCCCATAGCCACATGAGACCAGTGGCGGGCCTCAAGACCGCCTATCATCCAAAAGAGGAAAGTCTTAACCTGTAGGTCTGGAAGGGTCGTCAAGAGACCCGAGGTGAGGGCCCCACAAAAGAGACTGATTGCTAGCCCAGCTAGGAGGAGGATAGAAGGATTGATCCGCCCACCTCTAAGGGTAATGGCGATAGCCACAAGCAATGTGACAAAAGCCCCCACCAAGGCAAAGGCTGGCATAGCCCAGTAGGACAGAGTAGCCACCCCCGTTACCAAAGCAATAATGGCACCTAGTCCTGCCCCAGAGCTCAGGCCCAAGATACCAGGATCTGCTAAGGGGTTAGAAAAGAGGCCTTGCATGACAGTACCCGCCAAAGCCAAAGCACCACCTACTAAGAGGCCTACCAAGATGCGGGGCATACGGAGGTACCAAAAGGCTGCAGTCTGCTCCGGTGTTAAATAGGTGACCTGATCAGAAGCCAATCCTAAGACCTGAAGAAGGCTTTTAAAAGCACCCATAGCAGGTACATCAATGGTCCCTAGGAGGAGCGAAACTACTACGATGAGCAGCATAACAAGAAGGGCCCAAAGATAGATCCATTTAGATTGTTTATTCATAGCATATCCTTTTTTACATCTATCATTACACACATGAAAAAAGCGCATTATCTTGGGATAATACGCTCCTATAGCCAGCTTATAAACCTGCCTGTGCACCTGGCAGATACCTGCTATAATCACCTATCTATCGCTCGTAGATTAAAACGGAGATTCTTAAATAGGCAGTTCTCCTGACTTGGCTTCATCGCTTCTCTCCCCTTCTCAGATTGCTCCAATGGTATATTGAGAGTCGCTCGTCCATACAGTGGCGGGACCGCACCGGCTTTACACCGATTTCTCTATTAAGTCGTAGGACACCTATTCTCATGTATGCAATTGCAATTAGTATAAGGTCTATAAATGAGAACTACATGATATTTTAATTTTAATCTAAGCCCTATACAGAAAGCTTACTGTAGGTCAGCTAATCTATCTTGCCTAAGCGCCTTAGCAGGATTCCAAAAAGGCTTTGATTTTAGGATTTTTTCTAAGATCCTCCATCTCTTGATCATTCAAGAGTTTTACCTTATCCCTATCATTGTTAACCAAGCATAAAAAGCCCACATAATCGCCCTGATTAGCCCTAAATTGATGGAGGGTCTTGCCGGGCACTTCTACGAAGTCACCCGCTTTCACATCGTAAATTTGATCGCCCAAGAGGCATTGACCATGGCCGCGGAAGATCATAACCATGTGGGTATGTTCATGCCATTCTAAGGTAGAGTAACCACCAGGCTTAACCTCAAAGTAGCGAAATTGACAAGGAATATCAAAGGCCCCGTTAAAGAGGACCTGCCGGGTTACATCCTTAAAGGGAGACCCATCTTGTTTATAAACTAGGGTGGAGGTACCCTCCCAGGTAAAATCATCTGCATTAAAACGTTTAATCATAGTACACCTATAAAAAAGAGCCCCTAAAGGGCTCTTATCTCATCCTTAATTGAACAATTTCTTAATGGCACCAAGGAAGCCGCCGTGGCTATGCACGTAAGGTTTCACTTCGCTGACTTCGAAACCAGTTTTTTCAATGGCCGTGGAGATAGTATTTTCATCAATCTTTGCTTCTTCAAAGGAAATCGTTGCTGTTTTATCGCCCAAGTCTACATGAGAGGACAAAACCCCTGGCAAACCAAGGGTTGTGCCTTCAACAGTTTCCTTACAGTTATTGCACATCATGCCAGGTACAACAAATACTTTTGTTACTACACCGTTTTCTTGGCCACAGCCACATTCTTTACACATAAAAATGCCTCCTTATAATGACGATTATTTTTCGTCTGCTTGTTTATCTTTTTGGTCATTAACAGCACCTGCTGTCACATCGATAGTAGTGGCATCTTTTACTTCTTTTTTAGCATCATCCACAGTGGATTTAGCACCGCCCATAGCCCCTTTGAATTCATTCAAAGACTTGCCCAAGGCCTTGCCCACTTCTGGCAATTTACCAGGTCCAAAGATAACCAATGCGATAATCAAGACGATGATTAATTCTTGTACGCCAATGCCGCCCATATCTATACTCCTTAATTAGTACTCACTCATGCCTAAATTAGGTCTATAATTTAGTGTATCATGTTATGCCTCTGCTGACCAGTTTTGCCAATCTTAGAGCTTCAGTTTTTTAGAATAACTAGCCTTGTCTTAGCGCAGCGCCTTCATAGGACTCTTGATCAACGAACCAAATGATATCATCTTGGCATAAAACTGCACCTGGCAAGACCTCTTGCAAACGTTCATCCCAAGAAAATCCTTCAAAATCCTTCCGTTGATAGAGAACTTTGCGAAGGGCCGCCCGTTTTCGTTCCCCTACCACACCAAACCATACGGTGGTGGCCTTGGCCAAGAAGGAGAAGGTCATAGAAACCCGATCCCACACCTTGCCATCTTTCACAGGTACCGCCCAATGATCTGTATCGGTAAGAACAGAGGATTTAGGGAAAAGACCCGCAATATGCCCATCCTGCCCTAGATCCAAAACAACTAGGTCTAGGGCCGTTTTATCCAAACCACGTAAGACATTTTTTAGTTCTTGCTCGTATTCAGCAGCAGCGTTCATGAGAGAACCGCCCGACATAGGCACGCCATAGAGGTGGACCACATCCGATACCGCCCCATCTACTAGGCGTGCGATTCGACCGTAGTAAGAATCAGGGTCATCGTAATCAACAAAGCGCTCATCAGTCCAGAGGAAATAGGTGTCCTCCCAATTGACCTTCTGATTATAGAGAGGATCCACCAAAACCGCCATAAGACCTTCTACAACGGAACCGCCCGTAATTCCTACCACGCAGGCTCCCGTTTTTTGAATCACCTCATTAGAGTAGGTCACAAAGGCATCGGCCATGGCGCGATACACATTGTCTGCACTAGCAGACAAACGAATCACATCTTCAGACATTATTTCACCCTTATATTAATACAAGCACAAACCAGTCAAGAGACTGAATCAGGCTATTATTAGTATAGTCAATACGAGAAAAGTATACTCCCATTCATGACAAGAGGCAAGGCAAGGTAAAGAGCAACCTTACAAGAGGGCATGACCCAAAATTTCTATTCAACAAGGGCTTCATCATCAATCACGGCCTTAGATCCCCGCGTCCCAGTCCGGATCCGCATGGAGTCAGCTACATCGTAGACGAAAATTTTCCCGTCCCCTACCTTACCTGTTTGCAAGGCCTTACGAGCCGCTTCCATAACCGCATCAACTGGAACTTGACAGACTACGGTTTCTACCTTGACCATAGGAACTAAGTTCACGTTGTATTCCTTGCCCCGATAGACTTCCTTATGCCCCTTCTGCAAGCCACAGCCATACACTTGGCTAACAGTCATCCCTTGTACGCCAATGGTATTCAAGGCTTCTTTTAAATCTTCCAAACGCTCAGGGCGAGCGATGATATCGATCTTGGTCATCTTGTCCATCCGCTAATCTCCTCCCTTATATAATCTCTTTCTTACTAATCATTTCCTATAAAAGCTATCACAGTTATTAAGAATCCTACAATTTTATATGTATTCTACAGTTTTTAATATGATATGTCTCTATCTATTATACTTCTACTAATTGACCTCAAGCTCACTATACAGGATCTCATTCCTTATGATTCATAGAGGCTACCAATTTATCCAATTCACTACCCGTCCCACTAGCAGATAAGGCGTTAGTAGAGAAGATAGAGTGGTTGTAGGCACTTTCACCATGTTGGACGATATCCATACCAGCGGTTTCTTCACTGATATCTACCCGCATATCCATCACGAGAGAAATGACCTTATAGAGAAGGTAAGATCCTACTATAGCCAAGGCATAAGCGATGACGATAGAAAGAATTTGAGCCAAGAACATATGCATTTCTCCATAGTAAAGACCGTTAGCCCCAGCTGGATTAATAGACACAGACCCCCATATACCAGTAGCAATAGCACCCCAAGTACCGCCGACACCATGGACACCAAAGGCATCTAAAGAATCATCATAACCTAATTTATTTTTTAACACCGCTACTGCTAAATAACAGATAGCCCCACCTAGAGCACCAATCCAAATACTAGGAAGGATACCTACAAAGCCAGCGCCGGGTGTGATAGCCACAAGGCCTGCCACACAGCCAGAGGCTGCACCAAAAAGGGTCGGCTTACCTTGCAAAAGCCATTCTGTAAAAACCCAGGCTAAAGCGCCCGCAGCAGCTGACACTTGCGTGGTCATAAAGGCATTAACAGCTAATTCATTCGCCCCTAAGGCAGAGCCTCCATTAAAGCCGAACCACCCAAACCAAAGCATGGAGGCCCCTAATACAACCATAGGCAAATGATGGGGCAACATAGGCGCTTTGCCATAACCATGACGCTTCCCTAAAAGAATACAGAGTACTAAACCGGACACACCGGACAAGATGTGGATAACTAAGCCACCTGCAAAATCTAGTGCTCCCAAGCGCGCTAACCAGCCCCCACCCCATACCCAATGGGCCATAGGATTATAAATGAAGATAGACCAAAGAAGAGCAAAGATAACAAAGGCCTTGAACTTGATCCGTTCCGCAAAAGACCCTGCAATCAGGGCTGGCGTAATGACAGCGAACATGCATTGAAAGGCAGCAAAAAGAAGCTCTGGAATCCCAGTATCCTCCATAATATGGCCTGCTACATGTTCCAGCCCCAACTTGTTAAGGCTACCGATAATACCGCCTATATCATCTCCGAATACTAAGGTATAGCCAATCAAAACCCATTCAATGGTAATGAGAGCTATCATAAAGATAGAATGCATGATGGTATTCAAAACATTCTTAGACCGCACCATACCCCCATAAAAGAAGGCTAGACCTGGGGTCATAAAGAAAACTAAGGCCGTGGACATCAACATCCATGCCACATTACCCGTATCTAACATAAGAGGCTCTCCTTTATAAACTATATGTATCTATTCCCAAAGAAGGCCTATAAAATAAAAAACGCCTTGCTAGAGTAAATCTAACAAGACGTCATTGTCTTTTATGCTCTTATGGGCTGTGACCTATGCCACTCAATGAATATATATTAATATCCATTCTATAGAGTGTCAAGAAAAAGAATCCCATATTAAATGTGCCCACAATAATGCGTTACCAAACCCACTACTAGCGCTTTTAATTATTTAATTATTAATCTGCAGGATCATAGAACTCTGAATAGAACCCTGCATTAGAACCATAAAATGGCATATTATAAGCTAAGTAAAAAGCCATTTCACCGGCAGGTTTACTAACGAGGGAATACGCTCTTGGGCTATCAGGAGAAATATATTGCCAATTAGAATTACCATTACGATCGACATACATTTGTCCTAAATCAGAGTTATAGAAAAAACGGCCTCTCGCGACACTAACTATCTCTGGATAATCTGTACTTGCATTAGACACGCGACAAATATTAACTGAAATGATGTATTGTGGTGGGTTATACTTTTCAACAGTCAAAGAATTCCGTTCTATATACCAAGCAAGATCAGCCTGAGGTTGTGTTGATACCAAAATATAGTTCGAATCATCGTATAGATTTTCAGGAGCATCAGCACTAACAGTACACCATCCAAAGAAGACCACAACTACTGCTATTAATAAAATAAAAAGTCTCTTCATAATAACATCTCCCTATACAATTATTCACAACAAAACTCACTTATATTACTGACATTTATACTCAAACAACATAATCTGTTAATACCCTGAAAGGAAATCATATTTTTAATGAATCCACTAAAAACTGGGCAATTTTCTGACTTCTTCGATCTATTTGGTGGGTAGTCCAACAATTGATTGGCTGATTATCAAATAAATGCAAGTACTCATTTATTCGATCATGAAGATTCTTATGTGGCCCACTTTGTACTTTAGTTTTATATTCTTGAGTTAGCGTTGAAGTAACGATGTATTTAGATGTTTCATAATATTGAACTTTCTCTCCAAAGAGTTTATTTGAAGCAGAAATATTATCTGGCTTAGTTAATAAAGCCATATTGCCAATACGATTTACATAATTAACATGCTCGTCCGCATCACTACATCCATACTGTGAAAAGTTAATATTTTTGACATCATATGGCATTATATGCTCTAACTCACATTCTCCCTTTTCAAAGGAAATTCCATTATGTTCACAAAGATAGCGTTCAATAAATTTCAATATCTGCAATCCTTTTGATGATCTTCTACCATTTGAATCACCTAGGTTCTTAGTAGGTAACAAAACAGCTAAATCATCAATATATGGTTTTATCAATACAGATAATTTATCTTTTAAAACTTTGAGTTTTTCTGTAAAATCTTGCTCTTTCTGAATTGCTTTTATTACACCTGGCAATTCCTTCTCAATATGATTGGTTTGGTTAAAGGAAAAAACAACCGCCGCACCATACTTCAAGCAGCTTTCTACAACCTCTTCTTTTATACTCTCATCAGCATCATAAAAATTAATAAAAATTGGATGCATCTGCTTTATTTTCAATAAAGAGAATATCATCTGCATATTACAATTTATTTTCAAAAAATCATTAGAATATGCATTCGCTTCAATAGTGACATAAATTTTACTAATGCTAGATAAATCTGTGGCCAATTTTAATATCTGGTCAACTAGCTGATTCTTATTAAAGTCACCAAAAAACTCCTCTTGGAAGTATTTATATACCTTATTTTTATTTATATTTTGACCTTTTACTGCTAATATAAATTGCTTAATAAAATCAGCATGTTTCACTCTATTATCTACTAAAGTTTTAGTATATTCATTCCATTTTTTTACAAATTCATCAATCTTATTTCGAGATGCGCCACACTCATTTAGCACTTTCAACAAAAAATTTTTAACCAAATCCATTGGCTCTAATTGTTGTCCTCTATCATTAAGGACTTCAAAAAGCTGAAAGGCCTTATCCATATTAGGTGCAATTGTTACAATAAGAGATACTTTAGTTTCTAAGTATTTACGAAGATAGATCAGTATCTGTGGATCTTTCTCTGCCAAGGCTTCAAGTTTATCTAAAATAGTATTATAAACAATCAACACATTGTTAGAATTCGTAGTTTCTTCTTCAGACACCCGGTCCTTAATAATGTCCTCATAGGTTTGATGATAATCTAATATACTATTATGAATAATCTTCACACCTTCAAATTCATAATCATCATCAATCAATTCAAAATATCGACTTAATTCAGAGGCATGTCTCTCATATTTTTGATTCTTTGTATCTTGCCATACATTTAGCAAGCACTTTCTCAATGCACAAAATAAAAGGCTTAAGGTAGTTAGACGTTGCTGACCATCAATTACCTCATATTCTTTATTGGAATCATGACCCTCAATAAGCACAATATTTCCTAATAGATACCCCGATAAATCATCGATCTCTGTAATATATTCATTTGTATCTTCAGAAAAATCATCAAACAGAGTATCGACTTGTTCCTGCCCCCATACAAAGTTCCGTTGGAATTCAGGTATTCTAAAGATATCTCTATTATCAAAAATATCTTTTAATGTTTTCATATTAGATGTAATTTCAGCCATTAATACACACTCCTCTAAAACCATTTATTTCATTAGATCATATTTTCATGTTCTTTTCAAGATCACAGAAGACCTAGCATCACTATATAACTAGCCATTTATTCCTATCAAATTAGACTAACAAATACTGTTATACTAACCCTATCTAAAGAATAAAAAAGCACCCTGTCAAAACAAAGTGCTTATAGCTATGGTGCGGTTGGAGGGATACGTAAGCGACTTAGTGCGCTAAGAGCACCGCGACGACGCAAACTTAGTCGATGCGATGTTCACCTCGGAGCAAAGCGCAGGGCCCTCCAACAAAAAGAAAAAGCACTTCGTCGAAACAAAGTGCTTTTAGCCATGGTGCGGTTGGAGGGATACGTAAACAACTTAGGTCTCTAGGAGCATAGCGACGCAGAGACCTTAGTGTGTCGATCCCTCCCACGAAAAAAGGACCTCACCCAAATGAGATCCTTAGTTATGGTGCGGTTGGAGGGACTTGAACCCTCACGAGCGTATGCTCACCACCCCCTCAAGATGGCGTGTCTGCCGTTCCACCACAACCGCATGTTGTGTGTTAGTATGGTGCCTCAGGACAGGATCGAACTGTCGACACACGGATTTTCAGTCCGTTGCTCTACCAACTGAGCTACCGAGGCATCTTTTTTTGATAAAAAAAATGGCGACCCCGATCAGATTTGAACTGACGATCTTCGCCGTGACAGGGCGACATGTTAACCGCTACACCACGGGGCCGCGTTACTAACTCTCGTTAGCTACTTGCATATAATACCATGCCATTTTTTTCTGTGCAAGTATTTTTTGAACTTTTTCAAATATTAATTATTACTTTTTTGCATACTATTTTTGTAGTAAGAATATAGATAAAAACCTACTCTCCATTAAAAATGAATTTCTCATTAATATGTATGTTTATAAACTTTTTCAAAATATCAGAAAATATATTGTAAGTACAGAAATAAACCTATATACTAAATGAGTAAAATATGGGATATCTACCAAAATAGATTGAATCATTTCTTATATTAACTATTTAAACAAAAGGAACTCCATGTCTAATAAATTTAAAATTCTTATCGCAATTATTGCCCTAGCCCTGGCAGGGTTAGGATTTTATTTTGGTTATTATGTGCCTCGCACACCAGCCTATACGCTCACCCTTATCAAAAAAGGGATCGATGCTAAAGACCCTGCTACGGTATTTAAACAAGTTAATATTGACGCCATCGTAGATAACGCGATTGACCGAGAATTAAAGGATTCTAAAGCGGCCAATGACCCACTAGCACGCAGCCTAGTAAAGCTCTTAAAACCAGTAGCCAAATCAGCCCTTAAAGAACTAGCAGTCCAAGAGATTACCGGCCAGGATAGTAAATTAGATCCAACCATTACTGATGGTGCAGTCAGCGCCCTTCAAGACTTGACAGCCTCCTACAAGGACCAAGATAAAATAAAGGTTAAGGACCTCAACATCCATGTGGACAAGGATAATATTTGCACCTACACAGTAACCCTAGAAAACCCTAAAACAGGCCAATCCACAAAAATCGACCTCCTGGCACGTCAATTGGATGATGGCACCTGGGAAATTTATGACATTCCCAATATTACTAATATCCGTGACATCCAGATTGGTTCCAACTAAAGGAATACTAAGTCATACAAACAAAAACAAAGAAACCCCGGCAAAGAAGTCTCTTTGCCGGGGTTTCTTTATATGAACTAACCTACTATAAACAGCCAGTCTCTTAAAATTTATAACTGAAATGTGCCTCCTTTATTGAGAGTCCTTACAGTATATCTTATAAATGATCCCATGGGTGTTCACGGTAATTTTGTTCCCAATAGGATTCGACAATCATATCACCGCGTTTAACCTTATCAAGCATCTTAGAACGTGCCGTAGTCATAGTATTTTCACTATGCTTACCGCCAAAGTAAGCATAAGGAGACTTGCCTAGGGTATACATGACAGATACATACGGTTTGGCGGAACTCCTATTATCCTTATTTAAGCCTAAGTCAACAGATAGATGTGGAGTTACATTCAACTTAGCACCTAGTTTTACACCATGAATGGACTTCCACTTATGTTGATCAATATAAATCATCTTTAAAGGATGCTCGCTTGAGCCTTTATTTTTCCAGTGATAGCCCTCAACATAGGTAGAAATCCAACGAGCATTTTTGTAATCTCTTGTATACCGTAAATCAAAGCCACCTAAGGTATTCTCATAAGCAGATCGATAGCCTATCACACCATTAGGTGTATCAGGATAACCTACATCAGGTGCTGTATCATGGAATTCTTCTGACCGTGGTGTATGGTCCAAACCAGTGGCAAACTTATAAGGGGCAGTCTTTTTTTCTGACAAGCCATGATAAAAATTGGCGCTAAGTGTGTTAAAGCCAGACACATACTCTAAGCCTAAGCCAAGTCGCCCCATGTTATCCTTAAAGGCATGGTCATAAAAAGCATTAGCACCAACATAAGCATGTTCATGCTGGCTAAGACGGCGATAGCCAATCCCAAGACTTCCTACTAGGCCAAGAGACTCACGCGCAATGCTTTCCCCCTTATCAAAATAATAAGGTTGTCGCAAAGCTTGATCGATAGCTAACCAATATGGATCTGTACCCTCATAGTTACCTTCACGACCATTCCAGTAGGCTGTACGGGTAATTTTTTCTCCTCCATTACCGTCTAGCTTTCCTTGCCAGAATAGGACAGACTTAGAATGTCCATCATAATGCTTGATTGGTTGTAGGGTTTCGATAAAATAGTGGGCTCTGGTATCATTTTTGGAAGTGTGATCACTATGATCAACTATTGGTGTACCCAAATGTCCGGGATTAAGTGCTTCCTTATAATCATGATAGGTATCGGTCTGACTCATTTGCAAGCCCACACCTATATCCGTACGGTCCATCCAACTAGTCTTTGAAATACCCGTAGTTTCTGTATGAGAACTAACATCTGCAGCCAGAGCTAGCATACCCACATTGCATAGACAAGCACTACAAATTAGGGTTTTCAATAATACTTTTTTACACATAATAATAGTTATATCCCTCTAGTTCACATCTAAGCTCGCACTCTAGTTTACACTTTTCTTATATGTGAATTAATTATGAAAATAATGTATTCATAATTATATATGTATTATATAAAAAAATCAACTTATAGTAGGAAATATATCGAAGTATGCATTTGATTGTATGTAGGCCCTCTCTATGCCATTATCGGTTCAACTATTCCCAATGAATGATTTTTGAATATTTGATCTTAGAAGTTAACCTTCATGTCCTTGGGAATTTGATCTGGCCGAGCTTGGATGATAGCTACGGTAAAGTTAATATGAGCAATTAAGTGGTCATCTTGGTCATAGAAGAGCATATCCCACACATGGGTCTTAGCCCCCTTATGGAGGAGTGTACCCTTGGCCACTAAAATTCCATCTCCTGCAAAGGGATGAAGGTGTTGGCAGGACATAGCCTGACCAACTCCCACCAGTCCCTTATCTTTCACAAGCTCGTAGGACATGTAAGACCCTATGGTCTCTGCAAAGGCCATAGTGGCGCCACCATGGAGCCAACCCAAGGGTTGTTTATGAAAATCATTGACATGCATCTCACTGTAAAAACCCATGCCCTCTTCCGTTAAATGCGTGTTTTTAATATTGAGTAAATCCATTATATTTGGCATAGGATCCTCCTACCAAGACATTTCTGTATGCGTATAGGAACAAAAGTCCAGCTGTTCTTCATTGATGTTAGCGCCCAATCCCGGGCCCTTACTAATGGACATCATCCCATTAACAAAGGTCAACTGTGGTTGCGTCAAATCACGAGGGAAGTAACGGGTCGAATCAGATAAATCCCCCGCCATATAGGAATCCCCCAAGGCAGCCAGTTGGGCATGCATGGTCTTAGATATGGACGACTCCACCATAGAGCCTATCCAATAGGCTATGTGGTGATTGCGGCAATAACTAATCATCTCCTTCACATTATGAAGGCCCCCAAGACGTCCTAGCTTTATATTCAGTACATCTATACAGCCATGGTCATGAGCTTCCTTGAGGTCTTCTAGTGACAGAACAGACTCATCCAAGCAAATCGGTGTCCGCAAATTCCAGTCCGCCTTGCGCCGAACCTCTTGAAAAGCTTTTTTCATATGACTTGGGAAGGGTTCCTCAATACACTTAAGGGCAAGGTCGTCGTAACCTTCTAAATCATGCCAGGATGTTAAGTCATAAGACCCATTAGCATCTACAGCCAAGTCTATACGAGGAAAGGCATTGCGTACAGCCCGCGTCCGAGCCACCCCATCAGCAGGCTTAACCTTGAGCTTTATTCGCCTACAACCTCGATTCACATGATCTTGCACCATAGAAATCAGTTGCTCAAGGGGCATATCTCCCAACACAAGCCCCTCCGGTATAGTGTCTTGTAGAGGCTGGCCCATGACCTTTTCCACTGCATTCCACCCCTGTTGTTGGCCCGCTAAGTCTAGTAGGGCAGCTTCTATTCCTGCAAGGGCCATAGGAAATTCTTTGGCCATAATCTCAAAAGCAGCCATAGCTTCCGGCGCATCCATATTCTCCACAAGACTATAGGGATTAATGCCTTGGGCTATATTACGTCGCAAACCCTGCCTACGAAGTTCATGACGGACCTTATAGAGGTAAGGAACAGCTAAGTCTCGTATAAAGGCTTCAGACTGATCAAGGGTCTCAGACGTATAAAAAGGCTCTGTAAAGGCTACATCCTCTCCATAGCCGATTGCCCCATCGGACCCATGGGCCTCTATAATCAAGGATTCCCTCGTTTTCACAAGACCCTTAGCTGTTTTAAACTCAAACTTGAGGGGTAAATGGACCCGTCGCATAGCGAAATAAGCTAGGTCCGTATCCTCCATCAGGCGTGGCAAGGCCAGCAATGTTGGCTTCATAGATGTAAGTCCTTCCTGACAATCTTACCCATCCCATTACGGGGGAGCGTCTCTAACAAACGATAATATTTAGGGATCTTATAGGAAGCCAAGCGCTCTCGTAAGAAAGTCTCTAAATAAGCTAGGACCAAGTCCTCAACGCAATCAGAACGACCAGTATCCAAGCTAGAATCATCCTCTTTGATAAAGGCTGATAAAGACCCTCCTATATAGGACTCCCAAGCTTCTCGGTCAATGGACACAAAGAGAGCTGGTACCTGCCCCCACTTGACATCTTCCACAGGAACAAGAGCGCATTCTTTAATAAAGGGAAGACTGTATAAGATATCTTCTATTTCTTTGGGATAAATATTTTCACCACCAGATATGATGATATCCTTACGACGGTTGACGATATAAAGGTAGCCATCCTGGTCCAGATAACCCATATCATCCGTGTTAAATGCACCCGCTAGAGGGGCTTGTCCCAAATAACCTGCCATAAGCATGGGTCCCTTCACCCATACTTGGCCTACCCCATCTGGGTCAGCTTGGCGAATATCGACGGACATCCCCGGCAGAGGCTTACCGACAGAAGCTTTCTTTGCAGGGTGGTCCAAGAGGGAAAAGGTTACACACTGGCTAAAGGTTTCCGTCATACCATAGGTCTTGTAGATTGGTAGGCGTCCTTCTAAGGCCTCCTCTATCAGTTGATCAGGAATGAATTCACCCCCTAAAAGGATAAGGCGCAATCTATGTCCATTCCCTATGTTAGGCATGAGCCCCCTAAGGATGGTTGGTACCAAAGAGACCATGTTGACAGACCCTGCATTAATAGCCTCTAGAACCCGGTATCGATCATACTTTTCATGGATAGTAACAGCCGTCCCATTATAGAGAGACCGCATGAGGATAGAGAAACCAGACACATGGAATAAAGGGAGAACCATGAGCCAGTTATCGTCCTCCTGATAGCCCAATACCTCGCGGGAAGCCTTCACATGAGCCCGGATTTGTCCCCACGACAGAGGAACCGATTTGAACTTACCCGTTGTGGCGGATGTATTCATAATGACGGCTATATCTTGGTCAAGAGGATCTGCCGGGGCCGGCAAGTCTATGGGTTCTGCCCCTAAGATTTCCGCGATAGTAAGGACTTCAAAGGGGGCGCACAGGCCTGATTCTTGCCAAGAATCAATCATATCGTCTGCTAACAAAAGACAGTCAATGGCCAGTTCTTGCGTTTGCCTCAAAACCTCTTGAGGCCGCAAATGAACATTAAGAAAGACCACTTCCTTGCGGATGCGAAGAAGGGCTAAGAGAACCATGGCCATAGTAGCCGAATTATGGGCCCATATAGCTACCCGTTTGGCCTCACCTAGACTAGCGGCCAAAGAACCAGCGTAAACTTCTACTTGATCATACACAGCCTTAAAACTAAGGCCATTGATAAAATCCTTATCCCCATTTATTCGAGCCTGCTTTTTTAACCACATAGTCATCCTCCTTTCCGCTTATACATTGTCTCTTTCAAGCACCCTAGTACCTATTCTTCCCTATTATACACGAAAAAAGGACCGCCTAGGCGGTCCTTTCAAGCCCATTAAGGGAATTTAGGGAATTGTTTAAAGTCTGGTTTGCGTTTTTCCTTGAAGGCATCGCGTCCTTCTTTAGCTTCATCTGTTGTGTAGTACATAAGCGTAGCATCGCCAGCGAATTGTTGAAGGCCTGCCAAACCATCCGTATCAGCATTAAAGGACGCTTTCAACATGCGCAGAGCCATAGGGGACAATTGAAGGATTTCTTGGCACCATTTCACAGTTTCTTCTTCCAATTGATCGAATGGCACAACCGTATTAACCATGCCCATTTCATAGGCTTGAGCAGCGGTGTATTGGCGACAGAGGAACCATACCTCACGGGCCCGTTTATGACCGATCATACGAGCTAAGTAACCTGCACCATAGCCGGCGTCAAAGGAGCCTACACGAGGACCCGTTTGGCCAAACTTAGCATTTTCAGAAGCGATAGTAAGGTCGCAGACGATATGCAAAACGTGACCGCCGCCGATAGCAAAACCATTGACCATAGCGATAACTGGCTTTGGAATGATGCGGATCAAGCGTTGCAAATCGAGAACATTGAGACGAGGAATATGGTCGTCACCCACGTAGCCACCATTACCACGCACCCGTTGGTCACCACCGGAACAAAAAGCTTCCTTATCTTCCCCTTGACCATGATTAGCACCGGTCAAAACAATAACGCCAATCTCTGCATCGTCACGGGCGATGGTAAAAGCGTCAATCATTTCCGTAACCGTTTTAGGGCGGAAGGCATTACGTACTTCTGGACGATTGATGGTGATTTTTGCAATACCATTGTAAGTTTCATAAATAATATCCTCGTAATTGCGGTCGAGGACTTTCCAATCAAACTTGCTCATTGTATCTCCTTTATTATGATGTGGCCTAGCCACAGGTTATATTGTTTCTATTATAGCATGCCCCTGGCATTCTATAAGAGCCCACAAGGCCCTTATCAATGTAATTAGGCCTCAGCCTAGTCCTTTTCCAAGAAGTCATACACCAATTGGCTAAAGATTTCCGGTTGCTCCAAGTGGCTATTATGACCAGCGCCTTCTAAGATGGCTAGGTTGTGAGAGAAGTAGGTCTGGCCTATGGTCTTATACTTATCATCTAAACCGCCTGCCAGGTAGAGCCATGGCATTGTCAATCCTTGTATTTGGTTACCTACATAGGGCATAGAACCTTGACCCAAGGCCCGTAAGGCCATGGACAGGCCCCGAGGGTCATTGGCAAGGCGCCGATTTTTAATAGCTTTTTGAACCCTAGGATTCAGACCCTTTTGGCTCTCAAAGATGGGCAGTTGAGACCACCTTTCCTCGAACCACTCGATGCCTTTTTCTTCTATGGCCCGGGCTAGTTCACAGTCACGCCGTTGACGATCAGACCGCTGATGTGAGTCTTCTATACCAACTGACCCCGATTCCAAGACCAACTTGGAAATCTCAGAGCCATATTGTAAAGCATAGAGAAGGGCTAAACGGGCCCCCTGAGAATAGCCCATAAGGGCATACGACCCCTGAACACGGCAAGTAATAATACTATGGACGTCTTTAAGAATACTTTCAAAAGTATAGGCCCCTAGATCATCCGGAGAACTAGAACCACCATGGCCCAATATATCGATTCCAATCACCAAATAGCCTGGCAGATAAATATCGTTCCAGGTGAAGGAGGACTCAGAAAATCCATGGAGGCAGACGATAGGTTTTAGTTCTCGAATTTGTTGACCCTTTTCACGCCCCATAAGAGCTTGTGTCATCTTATAAATCGACCACTCTGGATGTGTTACCATCATATTTTCACAATGTCCTGGCATACAGGTTTGGGCACAAGGCCGTACCGTCAATCGATAGGTCCGGTCCCCTATGCGGTTGTAATAAGTGCGACCCCCTTCAGGCAAGAGAGGTACTAAAGAACGTTTAATCATAGCAATCACCCTAAATACTTAGCATGAAGGGCCCGACTTTTTTCCTTGTCAGTCTTAACCTCCAAGATGTGAAGGCCTGGCACAGCCATAGAATCTTTCAACACCGATTTAAACTGATGGTAGGAGCTGATTGAAAGGTAGTCACAGCCATAGCCCTCTACTAGGGCCTCAAAGTTAAGCCCCTGCTCTGTAGAGAAGAGGTAATTAAAGTAAGGAGTCCCTTTTTGTGGCAGGGATTCAAAGATACCTCCTCCATCATTATTAAAGAGGACCACCGTTAAGTTGAGGTTGTGGGTCTTAGCAAGAGCCAAGCCATTTAAATCGTGAAAGAAGGTCAAGTCACCCGTTACTAGAACAGTGGGAAGTCCATTAGCAGAGGCTCCCAAGGCGGAAGAAACTAGACCATCGATACCGTTCACGCCACGATTACCCAAGATGCGAACATCAGAGGGGGCGGTCCGCCAAAAGTAATCCATATCCCGTATGGTCATGGAATTAGCCACATAAACCTGACTACCAGCAGGTACATTATCTTGTAAATGGCGGATGATAGTCCCCTCGAAGAGGTCTTCCTCTTCCTTAACGGCCTCTAATTTATCTCGCCAGTCATTGTTAATAGCAATCCATTGATCTAGGTAGCTAGTGTCATCCTTAACCACCTCTTGCGTTGCCGCAAGGAGCCCATTAAGATCAGCTTGAACCTGCATAGTCACATTCCCTGCTGGCACAAGGTAGTCATTATTAGGCGATACTTGAATATAATCTACATGATCTAGGGAGGCCAAGAATTGTTGAGCCCGCTTGGATACTGGTTGCTGTCCCAGTTGTAGAACCGTATCCGGTTTGAGCTGCTGCCATAGATCTTTATATGCCAAGAAGGCATCATAAGTATCCATAACATACTCCATACCGGTCGCCCTAATATTGGAAAGGGGGTCAGCCAAAACAGGGGCCATGTAGGTTTCCGCTAAGCTCATGACCAAGGCTTGGTTGGCAGGGTCCAAGTCCATATCAGGACCGGCTACAATCAAGACCTTGTCTTTGGCTAAAGCTGCATCAAGAGCCACTGAAGGCATAGGCATACAGGTGGATCCTAGGAGAAAGCCCCCATGAGTCCGTCGGCCCATAGCGAAATGCTTACTATCTAAATCGGGAACAAGAGGTTCCCGGATGGGTACATTGATGTGCACAGGACCCTTTTTTCGGTTCATAGCCTGCAAATAGGCCCGTTGAGCCACCATGCGCGGATAGGAATAGTAGTGATTCTGGTCAGGAATGGCCAAGGTATCCGCATAGACTACCGCATCAGGACCAAAGCTAGCCATTTGGTCGATAGTTTGTGGTGCCCGAACATGGTGTAATTCAGGTGGCCGATCTGCTGTCAAAAGAATCAAGGGTACACCCGCATATTTGGCCTCCATAAGGGCTGGTAGGTAATGGCCCATAGCCGATCCAGAAGTACAAACGAGAGCTACCGGTTTACGGGCTGTCTTAGCTAAACCTAAAGCAAAGAAGGCCGCTGATCGCTCATCCACGTCCATATAAGATTGAAAGCCTTGATGGGCTTCAAACAGCATAGCTAGGGCAGTAGACCGAGAGCCTGCACTGTAGACAACAGAATCAAGACCCAAGTTATATAATTCATCCACAAGGGATGCTAAATATTCATTCATCGATAGGTCTCCTTAGAGGGCTTCTAATATAGTACGCATCTTGTTCTTGGTCTCTTCATATTCCTCACGGCAATCCGACCCTTCTACAAGGCCACAGCCCGCATAGGCATAGAGCTGGTCACCTTCCACCAAGGCTGACCGAATAGCCACCACCAAGATGCCGTCCCCCATATCTTTCATAAAGCCAAAGGGTGCTGCGTACATCCCCCGATCATAGGACTCCAACTGGCGGATAAGGGGCAGGGCCGCTTGACGGGGTTCCCCCCCTAATGCTGGTGTAGGGTGCAAGATGTGGCCCCATTCCATAAGAGACTTACCCCCATCATCCGCTTCAATGATAGTCCGTAAATGGTAGAGATTTTTCAACTCTAAAATACCCATGTCACCCTTTTCTACATCATGCGTAAGGCCCTCCATGGTCGCTACAATACGATCTGCCACTAAATTATGTTCATACACATTTTTTGGGTCTTCTAAGAGGGCTTGGGCAGAATGGGCAGAAGTGCCATCCTTAGGATAGGTGCCCGCTAGGGCGTAGGATAAAATTCTATGACCCCTATGGCGGACCAAAATCTCGGGGCTAGCTCCTAAAAAGGTTTTACCATTCTTTTCATAGGCAAAGATAAAACAGCCAGGGTTATTCTCTACTAAGCGGTCTAGGATGGATGGTACATAAAAGCCCCCTCCCTCAGGAAGGCTGGCGCTTTTTTCCAAATCTCCTTCCAAGCCTTGTCCATAACAGCGGAAAGCCACCTCACGAGATCCCACTACCTTCTTAACCAGGCCAGCATGAATGGCCTCTTGTACCCCCTTAAAGAGGGTCTCCCATCGGCCGTAATCAGAGGCAGAGGACAATTCCTGATAATCATGATTTACATGAAAAACAGGATAATCATAAATATCTACTGGCTCACCCGCATACAGGTAGAAGGCTTGTCCCTTCTCGATGATATAGTAGTGTTGGAAGGCCACCATTTCTCCATCAAAACCCTCCCAGCGAGGGCTAGAAGGTCCCTCAAAGAAGGTTCCCCCGTAGAAGATATAGGCATAATTTTTACGGTCTTTATCATTTTTGACGGTCCCTAGGCGCTTGGCACCAACGACGGTAATATCAGACTGACGGTCCACCCAGAAAACCCGCTCTTCCCCTTCAAAATTTCGCCAAAAGCCGAGGGGGTTATTCAATTGTAAAGGAATGCGATGGTATTGCATGAAAACTCCTTCCCTTACTTCGAAAACTGTCGATTATTATTGTATCATTCTTAGGCTAAAAGAAACAGGGAGTGCCTTGACCCACAAGTTCACAAGTAATATACTCTAATTATAGTTAGTGTGTTTTTAATTCTTACCTATTTAAGCATTCTAGAAAGGTCATATTCCTATGGCAGATACAAGAATTTTCAAGCTCACTGAGATTGCTAAATCTGGTGACCAAGCAACAAAGACCGTTTTCTATACAAGTGACTCTACTAGTGGTTCTGTATGGGTGGTTAAACCTGGTCAAGTGGTTGTCCCCCACACTCATCCTACGGGCGACGATTTTTGGTACTGCGTAAAAGGACAAGGTCTTTTCTATCTACAAGTAGATCAAGAAGTGGCCGTTACACAGGGAGATATGATTATCTCCTCTAAGGGACAATGCCATGGTCTCAAAAACACAGGGAAAGATGACTTCATCTTTGTTTCCATCGTCGGCCCCCTTCCTGTAGGCTATGAAAAATTGACTAACAGCTAATTACCAACAAGGTAATCCAGAAGCTAGAAAGTAAAAGAGAGAGCCCCCGTAGCATAAGCTACGGGGGCTCTCTCTAGTATTCACTGAAGTTATAAAGATTAACTACCATCTAGATGCTAAGCTCCCTTAAATCTTCCAACCTAATTTACGGCGTTTTTCATTAATATCTTCAACGATTTTTTGGCCTAATCGCTTGCCGTCTACATCTACATACATAACAGAACCCAAGGTATGGGCTGTATCCTTCTTGAGGAAGTTAGTAACGGCACGAGACCCCTGTACAGGTGGCTCTACGCAGTGGTAGGAATTAATCCCCATAAGGCGGAAGCCCAAGGAGGCACATACCCCTTTTTCGTTGGACCATTCTGGGCTGGACATAGCGTAAGGCATTTGTGGTAGAGTCAAGCCAAATTGGCCTGCAATAGCCCCAAAAATGCCAGAGGATTTAGCATTATCTACGCACTCACCCACATGCCATACAGGCGGCATATTAGTATCCTTAAAGAATTTTTGTAAGCCAGGACCACATTTTTCAAGGACCGCTTCAGGATTACAAAGGCCCATCTTGAGAAGAGGGAAGGAGGCACAACCATTGGTCAAGATGATGATATCCTTCTTTAAGCATTCCAAGGCCACTTCATAGGTTGGTTTTTCGAAGACAACCCGTGGGTTAGAACAACCTACAATATTGACGATTCCGCGAATAGTACCCTCCTCTAAGGCCTTGGCAATATTGTCATAACCAAACTCTTGACCTACATTGTAAGGATTAAAGCCTACTTTACCCGTAACCTCATACGGTGGAATAAAGACTGGCAAACCACGTCGTTCCACGTGACTTTGAAGAGCTCGTTCTAATATCTTACGAGCAATGGCCTCCGTTTGATCCATATTGGAATGGAAACGGTCATAGGCATAGTGTTCAGAACCTGGTAGGCGAGCCGCATCGGATGTAGTCACCACAACGGTCTGCGTACACTTAGCAACATCCATAATAGCCGGATATATATCCTGTACGTCAGCACACCAGAGATCTAGGGCCCCAGTGCCAAGGACAAGTTCTGCACCAATGGCATTAGACAAAGGAATGACATTCTCATAGCGATACATATTTTGTAGACCAGAGCAGCAAATCCCGTAGAATTTAATCCCCTTAGCGCCAATTTCCTTAGCCCGATTTTGGTATTCTTCACTATTACCCAATTGAACTACTTTGGATACTAGCATTGGCAAGTGGCCGTGAACGGCAATATTGACATAATTTTTCTCAAGAGCCCCTACATTGACGCGGCAGTCACGGATTTCCCCTTCCCCATACAGGATGTCTGTAACGATATCCGCCGCCACAACACCGGTAAAGGTGAATGCCAAGCCACAGCGCAAGAAGGCCCGCATGTTGGAGTACCAATCACCATCAGTGCCAACACAGGTTCTATGGTAGGTATCAAAGGCTTCATTATAGGCAGAAATTGGTAGAATATCCAAATCCTTCCAAATCTTTTGCCGTTCTTCAGGGGCCATATGCTTGATTGTCAAATATTCCCCTGGCATAGCCCGACTCAAATCTTCAATTAAGATATCTGCAATATCATTGGCAATTTCTTTGAGTTCACGCCCTTCTGTTGGAACATTGAAAGCATTAGCCACTTCGTAGAGTTTACGAGTCCCTACTATAGGATGGTCGTATTCACCAGTAATGGCTTTCTTGAGGGCAATCAAGAGCTCCCGTGCATGGGCTCCATGCTGGGTCAAACCACCCGCTGCAGCACGGGCCATGTTACGAGCTACGATGAGGTCTGCATCAGCGCCACAAATCCCTCGTGGCGCTTTTTCCGTGATTCGACAAGGACCCATAAAGCAAATCTTGCAGCATACACCAGCAATGCCAAAAGTACATTGTGGTTGTTGTTTATCAAAGCGGTCAAAGACCGTATCACATCCCATTTGCTCCATGCGATAAAGGAGCTCACGGACTGCTGGATCTGGCGTTTCCTCCATTACCTTTTGCTTGTTAGGCCAAGTCTTGCGATACTCGCGAACGGCCTTCATGTAATCCACAACCCCTGGAGCCCCATGACCTTCTCCTGGCGCATGAGTATGGGTAGCCCACTTTTCACCGGCCAATTGCACATCACCGTGACTATGGGTATGACCACCGTGGCTGTGTACATGACCATGGCTATGGTCGTGATGATGTCCATGATTATGATCGTGGTTATGGTCATGACCGTGATGGTGGTCACCATGATCATGGCTATGACCATGAACTTCTTCATAGGAAGCCCCACAAGCGGACGGACAACCTTGGCATGGACTCGCTACTGCTTGCTCTATTTGATTTGTTTGTTCTTGATTCTTCTTAGTATTGCTCATATAAACTCCTACACTACTATAGTGTCATCCAAAAATCACTGAAGGTATATACAGATAAAACATAACCCACAAGACCCATAACGAGAATGCTTAGGCTAAAAGCAGCCACTGGCCGCCAGCCAATGGCCTTAATGGCTGCCCAGCGGGTAGTCATACCAATGGATAAAAAGCAAAGGGTGAAAAAGTACCCCCGCAAGTCCTTTAAGACGCCTAGAACCTCTTGCTTATAAGCCAGGGATGATTCCGTGGGCAATAGATGTAAAATCAAAGCCGTCACAAGGGAGGCACCGAAAAGGCCTAGGATAAACTTTGGAAAGCGAACCCAGATTTCCTTTAAGAAGGATAGTAAGGCAAACGATTCTCCCCCTTCTGGAGACTGGTCCCATTGTTTAACAGCCAAGATAGCTACTAGGAGGGCCCAGATGACCACACCCATATCACGCCCTATTACCTTGACTAGGGTATAAGACTGGAGGGCCAGGTCATCGTTCATAGATGATAGGGCCGCAAAGCCAGCCACATCAGCCGTCTCGGCAGAGCCAATCCAGGCGCCAGCCAGGCGCCCATCTAGCCCCAATATATCGCTCAAGCCTGTAAGCACAAACATGAGAACTACAGAGGAGAGGACAACTAGGACAAAACCTGTTGAGATGGCCGATAACTTTGCCCTACTAGCTTCCGAGCAAGCGATAACACCCGTAATATTACCTACGGCTAACCCGCCAGCTAAGGCGGAGGCTAGCTTATTATCTAAACCAAAGACCTTAGTGGCAACCAAGAAGCAGGTACCAAAGCCCAAGCAGGCCACTAGGAGGGACTGCCCTATAGCTATAGGACCTGCGTTGATGATAACCGTGAAGGGTAAGGTAGCACCCATGAGAATAATCCCTAGCTTAAGCCAGAACTCACCCCGCCTAGCTACCCGAATCCACTCTGGCAAGGTCACTATGTTGCCTAAGACAAAGCCTATCGCTAGTGCCAAAAGAGGACCCTCTAGCTTCCAAGCCTTGAGGGGTGAATAAGCCCCCAAGACTATACAAAGACCAATGATTAGCCAAAGGCAGGAAAAGCCTTTAGTCCAATGTCCTAGGGATAAACCCATCCCCCTGGCACTGAGGAGTGTCATAAGAAGGACTAAGGCAAAGGCTCCTGCAAAAGAAGGAAGGCGGTCCCCTAAAAGACTTGCTAAGGATAACCAAGAAGCCCAGTGAGGCATAGTTAAGTGAATCGAGGACAACCACCCACTAGGGCTAACTAGGAAGACTAAGGATGCAGCCAGTACCAACCCCAGACCCAAAGTGATTACCCACGAGTCTTCATGTAGAAACCAGCGCCGTATGATTCCTTGCATTTGATCCCTCCTTTCTCCTGTTTCTCACTACTACAGGTACTTACTAACCATTTGAATAAGATCTAGCTTGTTAGCAATATTGTAATTCACATTATATTAGTATGTTTTAACCCCGGTCAATTAGTTTTTCTATGAGTCAAAGACGATAGTCCACTCTGCAAATACATATCAGGAGTGAATACCTTCTCTTATAGACTGTTTCTTTTTATTTCCCCATAAATAATGGGATTTTTAATGAGGCCGTATTTCATATATATTCCTAATTTTTTTAGGATAAAAAAGTAGAGGCCCTCTATTTTTCCCTTTAAATTTAGGCTTTTAGATATATACATGATTTTTATATGAAATTTCCATTGGTAAATGACAATCATTGAGACGCAAAAAGACTGACAGAGATATAAACTATCTCTACCAGTCTTTCCTCAATACGAGCTTATATGCATATAAACAAGTAGCTTACTTGGCTTTAAAAGCCTTAGCCCCTATATCATGCCTATATTGGGCACCGTCAAATGAAATTCTTTCAACACGCCCATAAGCCTTGTCTAGAGCCGACCTCAAATCAGGGCCCAAACCGACAACGCCTAAGACACGCCCACCATTGGTTTGATAAGAGCCGTTTTCATAACGTGTTCCCGAATGAAAAACAATCACCTCTCCTTGGGGACCAACATCTAAAGGACCCGAAATGGTATCCCCCTTATGAGAGGAAGTCGGATAACCTTGAGAGGCCATAATAACGCAAGCTGCCGAACCATTCTTCCAGGTTACCTGCTTAGGGTCCAAACGCCCTTGCGCACAGGCCATCATAATCCGGCCCAAATCCCCCTCCAATAAAGGTAGAATTACTTGTGTCTCCGGATCTCCAAAGCGGGCGTTAAACTCAACTACCTTAGGACCCTCTTCAGTTATCATAAGGCCCGCATAAAGACACCCTATATAAGGCATGCCCTCCTGAGCCATGGCCGCCACCAGAGGTTCAAGAATCGTTTTCATGGCTTGACTCTTGAGCGATTCTGCTAAGATAGGCGCTGGTGCATAGGTTCCCATGCCGCCCGTATTAGGCCCTCTATCACCATCATATATACGTTTATGGTCTTGGGCTCCTACCATAGGAACCAAGGTCCTACCATCTACAAAGGCGAGGAGGCTAGCCTCTTCCCCTTCCATAAATTCTTCAACCACAACACAGGCTCCAGCTGAGCCAAATTGATTATCCTCCAACATATGGTCAATAGCCTGGTCAGCCTGATCTAAACTAGTAGCCACAACAACGCCCTTGCCAGCTGCAAGTCCATCTGCTTTGATGACCACAGGAGCCCCTAGACTATGAGCAAAAGCCTTAGCCTCACCAGCTTTTGTAAACACTTGGTAGGCCGCTGTAGGGATTCCATATTTTTTCATCAAGTCTTTTGCAAAGGCCTTAGAACCCTCTAGCTGAGCCGCCTTTTGCGAGGGCCCAAAGACCCAAAAGCCCTCGCCTCGGAGATAGTCCGTAAGGCCTTCAACTAAAGGTGCTTCTGGCCCGATAACCACCAAGTCTACCTCATGAGCTTTAAGAAAGACCAGTAGTTGCTCCCGATCGGCCCAAGAGAAAGTGCCCCGTTGAGCCAGGTCTTCCATAGCATCAGAACCAGGCACAACAAAGAGACTCTCTACAGAAGGGCTCTTACGAAGAGACCAAAGGATGGCATGTTCACGTCCGCCAGAACCAATTACGCATACATTCATAGCTCTTTACCCCTTAGTGTTTAAAGTGGCGAATCTTTGTGAATACCATGGCTATACCAGCTTTATTGGCCGCATCAATGGATTCTTGATCTCGAATGGATCCACCTGGTTGAATAATCGCTGCAATCCCATGTTGAGCGGCGGTTTCTACCGTGTCACCAAAAGGGAAGAAAGCATCAGATGCCAAAACGGCACCCTTAGCCTTATCTCCAGCTTGATCTAGGGCAATGTTAGCGGCCCCTACCCGGTTCATTTGGCCAGCCCCAACACCTAATGTGGAAGTAGCGTCAGATACTAGGATGGCATTAGATTTTACATGCTTAACTATCTTCCACGCAAATTCTAAGGCCTTCCATTGATCTTCCGTCGGCTCCGCCTCAGTCACTACCTCATAGGCATCTGAAGATTCTGCAAGCCTATCTTCTGTTTGAACCAAGAGGCCACCGGATACCTTCTTTAAAACTAGCTGATCCTCTTGTGGCTCTTCCAATTGAATGAGGCGGATATTCTTTTTAGCTTCTAAGATATCCAGGGCCTCTTGGCTAAAGGCTGGTGCCATGATAACTTCTAGGAAAATCTTAGCCATTTCTTGGGCCGTTTGCGCATCTACAGGTCGGTTGAGAGCTACGATGCCACCAAAGGCAGATGTCGTATCCGCTTGGTAGGCATTGACATAGGCTTGGTGGATACTAGTAGCGCGCGCTGCTCCACAAGGATTAGTATGCTTAATAATGCAAGCAGCTGGCTCTTGGAATTCCCAGACCATATTCCAGGCTGCTTCCATATCCACAATATTATTATAAGATAATTCTTTACCGTGTAACTGTTTCATAGCCCCCAGGCCAGAGGCTTGACCAATTCCCTTATAAAAGGCCGCTGTTTGATGAGGGTTTTCCCCATAGCGGAGGTCTGTCACCTTTTCATAGGCTGCTAGGAAGGTATGGGGCATAGGAGCCTGTCCTACTTTCGGAGCCAAGTAGTTAGCGATAGCCGTATCATAGGCGGCTGTATGGGCAAAGGCCTCTTGGGCCAAAGTCAATCGATAGGCATCTGTCAGGCCCCCTTCTCGCTTGAGTTGTTCTAAAATTTGACCGTAGCAATCTGGGTTGACTACTACCCCTACATAAGCGTTATTTTTAGCGGCAGACCGCACCATAGTCGGCCCACCAATATCTATATTTTCAATGGCTTCTTCTAAGGTCACACCAGATTTCGCGATAGTCTCCCGGAAAGGATAGAGGTTGACTACCACTAGGTCAATAGGTTCGATGCCGTATTTCTCCATAGCCGTGCGGTGATCTGGCTTATGACGAAGGGCTAAAATGCCACCATGAACCACAGGATGTAAGGTCTTCACACGGCCATCCATCATCTCTGGAAAATGAGTTAAGTCTTCCACCGCATGGGCAGGTATACCTGCCTCCTTAATAACCTTAAGGGTTCCTCCTGTGGAGTAGATTGTTACACCTAAGTCAACAAGTCCTCTGGCAAAGTCCACAATTCCACGTTTATCCGATACGCTCAACAAGGCATTTTTTATCATATGCATCCCTCCTACACCTCATGTTTCAAGAAGCTACAAGTTCGTATTATTCATTAGCAATATGGACGATTCCATCTACGATAGATAGTGAGTCCTTACAAAAGAGGGCCAATGCCTCTACATAGGTCTTATGTTCTACTGGTAACAAGCGGGCCGCCAAGGTGTCTTCTGTATCAGACGCATAGACAGGAACCGTATTCTGCATAATGATAGGGCCTGAATCCATACCTAAATCTACAAAGTGAACGGTACAACCTGTCACCTTAACACCTGCTGCCACCGCCTGCCCCTGAGCATGGAGTCCTGGGAAAGAAGGCAAAAGGGCTGGATGGATGTTAAGAATCCTTCCCTCATAGGCATCAATTAAGGCAGATCCTAACAAGCGCATATAGCCAGCCAGAACAAGAACATCTAAATCATAAGGCGCCAAAGCTTGAACCTGAGCCTCTTCAAAGGCCTCCTTAGAGGGGTAGTTAACCCGTTCGATTATAAAGAGTGGTATACCCCAAGTTCGAGCCTTGTCTACGATTCCTGCTTCTTTATGATCCGTTAGGATAAGCTTTAAATCTCCATCAATAGTGCCATCTAGCATGGACTGATATAGAGCTTCCGCATTGGAACCCCGACCAGAAGCAAAAATTCCTATCTTTTTAGGCATGGAAGACCTCTCCTTCCAAGATGACTGCTTGGTCCTTGCGGGCTTCAACACTACCAATTTGATAATAAACTTCTTTACGTTCATTCAAATCAGCCTTCACGGCCTCAAGATTTTGCGGACTAACAACCATAACCATCCCAATCCCCATATTAAAGGTTCGGTACATTTCAGGCCATGCCACTTGCCCCCATTCTTGAAGCTTAGTGAAAATAGCTGGTCGTGACCAAGCATCAACATTGATAGACGCCGCCAAATGATCCCCCAAGATACGCGGAATATTTTCGTAGAAACCGCCTCCTGTAATATGAACTAAGCCTTTCAAGAGCCCCTTCTCAATCAATGACATGAGGGCCTTGGGATAGAGGCGAGTTGGCCTTAAGAGTTCCTCACCTAAAGTCTTACCAAATTCTGGTATAACTTGGTCTAAGGTTAAGCCTTGACGGTCAAAACAAATTTTACGAACGAGAGAATAGCCGTTGGAGTGGAGACCAGAAGAAGGGAGACCCAAAATGATATCTCCCTCCGCGATCTCTTGCCCCGTGATGAGCTTAGACCGGTCCACGAGTCCCACAGCAAAGCCTGCTAAGTCATAGTCTCCCACTTCATAGAAACCGGCCATTTCTGCGGTTTCACCGCCTAAAAGAGCACAACCTGATTCCTGGCAGGCCTTAGCAACGCCGCCTACGATGGTAGCCACTTGCTCTGGGTCTAGCTTACCTACCGCAATATAATCTAAGAAGAAAAGAGGCTTGGCCCCTTGGACCAAAATATCGTTAACAGACATAGCCACGCAGTCTTGCCCAATCGTATCATGTTGATTCATCTCGATAGCTAGGCGAAGCTTAGTCCCTACCCCATCCGTACCAGATACTAACATAGGGTGACCCATAGTATGACCGGCTAAACTATAGAGACCTCCAAAACCACCTAGGTCACCGACTACCCCCGCTGTATAGGTTGCTTTTACAGCAGCCTTCATAAGACTAACCGCCTTGTTACCCGCATCAATATCAACGCCAGCATCTGCGTAGGTGAGACCTTCTTTATTCGAGCACATATTTTACTCCTTCTTCTTCTAGAGGAACAGCTACGGCATAAGACCCATCAAAGCAGGCAAAGCACATATGCTTGCCATCAATATTAGCTATCGCTCGATCTAACCCCTCTTGTGTTAAGTAGTGAAGCTTATCGGCCTTGATATAGGCACGGATTTCCTCAATAGACTTGGTAGCAGCAATCAATTCCTTACGAACTGATGTATCGATACCATAGTGGCAAGGGTAGAGGATGGCCGGGGACGATACGCACATATACACTTCCTTAGCCCCCGCTTCCTTAAGCATCTTTACAATGAGCCCAGAAGTAGTGCCCCGCACGATAGAGTCATCGATGAGAACAATCCGCTTGCCCTTAACCACTTCTTCCACGGGATTAAGCTTCATTCGTACCGCTAGTTCCCGTTCTTCTTGGTTAGGCTTGATGAAAGTCCGACCAGAGTAGCGGTTCTTAATCAGGCCTTCCGCAAACGGAATGCCCGACTCTCTAGCATAGCCCAAAGCAGCTGTTGTACCAGAGTCAGGAATGGCCATGACAAGATCCGCATCATATTGAGTTTCCCGAGCCAATTCACGGCCCATAGCCAAACGGCTTTCATAGACTGACTGGCCATCAATAGTAGAATCAGAGCGAGCAAAGTAGATATATTCAAAGACACAGACCTTCTGATCAATAGCATCTGCCGGTGCATACATACGGGACCGCACCCCAAAGTCATCGATGATGACCATCTCTCCTGCTTCTATATCCCGAATAAATTCCGCCTTTATAGCATCGAGAGCACAGGTTTCCGACGCCAAGACATAACCAGCATTCGTCTTACCTAAACAAAGGGGGCGGTAGCCGTGAGGGTCTCTAAGGCCGATAAGGTAATCATTGGTGTTAATGACTAGGGAAAAGGCCCCTTGGATTCGATTGCAAGCTTCCACAATCCGTTCTTCCATGGTCGCCGCATGAGAGCGAGCGATAAGGTTAACGATTACCTCCGAATCCATACTTGTTTGGAAGATGGATCCCTGTTCTTCTAGATTTCTACGAATTTCCAAAGCATTGGTTAAATTACCATTATGAGCAACCGCTATATGCTCATCCTTAAATTGGATAACCAAAGGTTGGATGTTACGTGGATTATTAGAACCAGTCGTGGAATAACGCACATGGCCCACCCCCATATGGCCAGGGAGCCGAGGCAGAGACCGAATAGCTTCCGTCAAAAGGCCCATATTCTTAGTCAGTTCGATTTGCGTCCCGTCCGTAACAGCTAACCCAGCAGACTCCTGTCCCCTGTGCTGTAGGGCGAAAAGTCCCCAGTAGACATAGCGAGCTATGTCCAAGGTCCGGTCATAAATGCCAAATACCCCACATTCTTCATGCCACTTGTCGAACACTTGATCGTAATGCATAGCTACTCCTAGTCTCGTTGCCCTGTCAAGCGGAAAAGCATTTCATGATAGGCTTCTTCCACATTCCCCAAGTCACGGCGGAAGCGGTCCTTATCGAGCTTTTCATTGGTATCCGCATCCCAGAAACGACAAGTATCAGGGGAAATTTCATCGCCCAAGAGTATGTGCCCCTTATGGGTGCCAAATTCTAACTTAAAGTCCACAAGTTTCACCTTCTTGGTAGCCAAGAAACCCTTAAGGATGTCATTAACCTTCATGGTAATGTCCTTGATAGCTGTCAACTGGTCTTGTGTAGCCCATCCCAAGGCTGTAATTTGGGATTCATTGGCAAATGGATCACCTAGGTCGTCGTTTTTATAACAAAATTCCAATATAGGATGTTGCAAAGGAGTTCCTTCTTCAAGGCCAAAGCGCTTTGCCATAGAGCCAGCCGCGATATTGCGTACGATAACTTCTAGGGGCACAATATCCAAGGCCTTAACAATTTGGTCACGGTCGTCAATCCGTTCCACAAAGTGGGTTGGAATGCCAGCTTCATTAAGCATGGTAAAGAAGAAGCTAGTGATTTTATTGTTCAAAACCCCCTTATCATGAATGGTCCCCTTCTTTTCCCCATTGAAAGCAGTCGCATCATCCTTGTAGTGTATGCGATAGAGATCTGGGTTTTCCATCTTAAAAACTTGTTTAGCTTTACCTTCGTACAACATTTGATCCATCTTAATTTCCTCCTTATGCTCGTAATTGTTCTTGTAACCAATCGTTATCCGCTTCTACCTTAGCCGCTTGATCTTTCCGGAAGGCCTGGTAGCGTTCATATAAGGCAGGGTCTACTAAACCAGCCATCTGTACGGCTAAGAGAGCCGCATTCTTAGTCCCATCTAGAGCCATAGTAGCCACAGGCATCCCCGATGGCATTTGCACTATAGCCAAAAGAGCATCCATACCGTTGAGACCAGTTGCATTGAGGGGAACTCCGATAACAGGACGAGTGGTATAGGAAGCCACCACACCCGGTAGGTGGGCTGCCGCGCCGGCTCCTGCGATAAAGGCAATCGCCCCCTCTGCGGTTAAGCGCTCCACATAGGCCTTAACAAATCCCGGTGTCCGATGAGCCGAAGCGATAACCATCTCATAAGGAACAGAAAAATCATCTAACACTTGGGCAGCCTTCTTCATCGTTTCCAAATCCGATTTACTTCCCATGATAATGCCTACTTTCATGAGCTACCTCCTAACAAAAAAAGCCCAGCACAAGGCTAGGCTCTTAATAGGCGCAAGGATAGATTCAGTACAATCATGTAGGTGGGCTACAAAAGACATGCGTCTACTCCTCGCAAATACTAGAATTAAGGGATACATCAATTGTAGCAAGGAGGTATTTATCAGGTCAAGTAATTTTCGAATAATAAATATATTATTTATTCTAATATATTATATGTATCGAACATTTTTCAATTTATATAGTATTTATTAATTTTTATTTGATATATCCCGAACTTTGTTAAAGAAATACAGGAATAAGTAGATATAAAAAAAACTGCACGCAAACAATATCTGTTATGCGCGCAGTTCCTATGCTCTTGTTTTTCCTATAAAAATTTGAAGGACGTCCTTAGTGTTGGTGGTCTGGCACTTGGAAGCGCCCTTCTAATTGATAGGCATTTTTCAAGTCGCCCGATATTTCAGGAATTCGTTCCACCATCTGGTTCATAAGGGCATACAAAAGAGGGGCTTCAAACTGTCCATCCGCCGCGATATAAACACAATCCATGTAAACGGTTTGATCCTCTTCATCGATATAATACTTCATACCCTTATAGTATGCGTTCTCATGATTGATAAAGTCATTAATGTCCGCCTTGTTATCGGCAGTCACAACTTGTGGCCCTACCACTAGGCGCAAGACAGTATAAACGCTGTTATCGGTTATTACGAAGAAAGGCATATCCCCTAGTGGCGATTGCACATACGACCGGTAGATAACAGACCCTTCTTCATCTTCAAAGTCCTTCCGTTCAAAGGCTGTAATAGTTTCATCAGCTAAAAATTTATCTAGCATTTCTGCTTTTTTATTCATTGACCTACTCCCTGTGTCTACATAGGACTAAAGTATAAAGTCCTCAAAGCTAGAAGAAAACAGATGTAGCAACACCTAAGAGGGGCTGCCACACCTGTTTCGATTAGCCTATTAGTCTTCCAAGAATACGCATTTGTCATCTTTAAACTCTTTAATGCGCACCAAAGATTCTACGCGGTAGCCTGCGTCTTCCAAGCGTTTACGGCCTGGTTGGAAGGATTTTTCGATGGCAATAGCCATGCCTACCACGGTGTCACCGGCCGCTTCTACGAGCTTAGCAAGCCCCATAGCGGCTTCACCAGATGCGAGGAAGTCATCAATGATGAGAACCTTATCACCAGCAGGCAAGAATTTCTTGGAAATGGTGATGTCATAGTTTTCTTCTTTAGTATAGGAATATACCTTAGCGTGGTATACATCATCGACCATCAAAATAGACTTTTTCTTGCGAGCGAAGACGAGTGGCACCTTGAGTTCAATGGCTGCCATCAAGGCTAAGGCGATACCAGATGCTTCAATAGTAACAATGCGAGTGATGCCTGCGTCTTGGTAACGACGGGCAATTTCTTTGCCAATTTCTTGGAAGAGAACCGGATCGATTTGATGATTTAAGAAGCCATCAACTTTCAAGACGCGATTATCCAATACGCGGCCTTCTTCGTTAATGCGTTGTTGAAGTAATTTCATGAAAGTCTCCTAGCGTTTACTACAGGCTCTATGCCTACTGTTAAGACGTAATTAATTTTACTGTAGTTCAGGGTTGGGGTCAATGGAATTCACCTTTTCTTTCCCCAACAGCAGGTCTATGAATTGCCGCATCCCTTCTGTTTCCGCCACCATCTTGGATTGCACCAAGACGATATGGCGTTCTGGAACACTGATATCCGTATCAATTTTAACCACGGTCCCCTCTTGCAATTTAGAAGCCGCCACCATATGTGGTACCAAGGCAACACCCATATCCAATTCTACCAAGTCAACTAAAAGGTCGAAGTTATCCAACTCAAAGCGGGGTTTACGACAGGCCCCATGAGTTACTTGGTCAAAAAACTTGCGCGAGGTAGTCCCGCGGCGAAGGGCGAGTATAGGCTCATTCAAGAGACGACCTTGATCAAAGGTTTCTAGGCCCTTATAGGAAAGCCCGCCTAAAAAAACATCTTGTAAGCTAGACAAAGGCGTCACCGTCAAGAGAGGATTATCACGGAGGCCGTCAAATTCTGTGACGATAGCAAGCTGTGCCTCCTTATTGAGTATCATATCCACGCAATCAGAAGAGGGGCGGTTGGTAATATGAAGTGCAATATCGTTATCCGCTTCCTTCCAACGGCGGAAATACGGTAATAAGTAATGACGGCAAAGGGTGTCAGTAGTCGCCAAAAAGAGGGATTCAAAAACTTGCTTAGCCCGCTCTTGCAACTGTTCTACCCCATTATCCAAGATGGTCAAAGCCTTAGCTACCGTATCAAAGAGTTCCTTCCCTTCTGGTGTAAAGGTAACGGACTTAGTGGTCCGATTGAAGAGGGGGATACCTAGTTCCGACTCCAATTGTTTAATCCCTTGCGATATAGCGGACTGAGAAACCCCTAGTTCACGCGCTGCTTTAGAGAAGGATAGGTATAAGCCAACCCCATAAAAGGTCCTGTATAAGTCTGCAGAAATAGCCATAGGCCCTCCTTATTAATTAGTTTGCCTTATTTGTATATAAATAATTTATTATTTACCATTAACTATAAAGGGTATATAGTTAATGTGTCAATCAATATATGCTCTTTGTGCCAATTTATCTGACTAAGAGGAGGCTTTTCATGGCTATGCACCGCTTATTTGTCCGCAAACGTTCTGAATTTGCTTACGAGGCTGACCAAGTACTACGGACTTTACGAGAGGACTTGTCCATTCCTGTGCAGTCCGTCACCCTCTATAAGCGCTACGACATCGAGGGCTTGGACGACAAGGACCTAGACCAAGCTAAGGAGCTCATCTTCTCCGAACCGCCAGTAGACCAAGTCTTCACAGACTTGCCACACGAGGAGGGTGCCTTCGCATTCGCTGTTGAATATCTACCCGGCCAATATGACCAAGGAGCTGATTCTGCCGAACAATGCTTATCTATGCTCACACTTAAACAAGGCTATCAGGTCCGAACAGCCCAAGTCTTTTCAATCCAAGGCCCTATAACAGAGGACCAAAAGAAGGCTATCAAGGCTTACTTCATCAACCCTGTGGACTCCCGTCAAGCTGCTATGTCCCTTCCTACTAGCCTCCAACTAGACCTAGAAGAGCCACAAGCGATTCCTCCTATTGATGGCTTTACCCATTGGAACCAAGACCAAATAGATGCTTTTATCAAAGGAGAAGGGCTAGCCATGACCCTAGCTGATGCCCTCCTCATCCAGGATTACTTTAAGAACCAAGAGGGGCGCGATCCTAGTCAAACTGAAATCAAGGTCCTCGATACCTACTGGTCTGACCACTGCCGTCACACCACCTTTATGACCGAACTAACCCAAGTAACCATCGACAAAGGCCGTTTTAACAGCCCTATTGAGCAAGCCTATCAAGCCTATCAAGAGGGACGAAAAAAAATCTACACCAGTAAGACTAAGGCCTCATCTCTCATGGATATGGCTACCTTGGCCACAAAAGAACTCAAAGCCCAAGGACTACTTGGTAACTTGGATGAGTCCGACGAAATCAACGCTTGTACCATTATCGTTCCTGTGGATGTGGACGGCCAAGAAGAATGGCTCCTTCTCTTTAAGAACGAGACCCATAACCACCCTACAGAAATCGAACCTTTTGGCGGTGCGGCAACCTGTTTGGGCGGCTGCATCCGGGATCCACTCTCTGGTCGAGCCTATGTCTACCAGGCCATGCGGATTACTGGCGCTGGTGACCCTTGTACTAGCTTAGACCAAACCTTAGCAGGCAAGCTTCCTCAACGACGTATCACCCAAGAGGCAGCTAAGGGATATTCCTCCTACGGCAACCAAATCGGTCTAGCAACAGGTGAAGTCAAAGAATACTATCATCCTGGCTATGTGGCTAAACGCATGGAAATCGGTGCTGTTATCGGTGCAGTTCCCCGCGCTCATGTACGACGCGAAGCCCCTAAACCTGGTGATGTGGTCATGCTCATTGGTGGTAAGACCGGCCGTGATGGCTGTGGTGGCGCCACTGGATCCTCTAAGGAGCACACCATGGAGTCCCTAAGCTCTTGCGGAGCAGAAGTACAAAAGGGCAACCCTCTTACGGAACGAAAAATCCAACGCCTCTTCCGCAAACCAGAAGTAACCCAATTAATTAAGCGCTGCAATGACTTCGGTGCGGGCGGCGTCGCTGTAGCCATCGGCGAACTAACTGACGGCTTGGACATCAATTTAGACTTAATTCCCAAAAAATATGCTGGCTTGGATGGAACAGAGCTAGCCATCTCTGAATCTCAGGAACGGATGGCCTGCGTCATCGAAAAGGATAAGGCTGACCTCTTCAAATCCTATTGTGACCAAGAAAACTTAGAATGCACCCAAGTGGCCCTTGTAACCGATACAAATCGCCTCGTCATGCATTGGAAGGGATCTCCTATCGTAGATATCTCCCGGGACTTTCTCAACACAAACGGGGCCAAGCAAGAACAAGCAGTCCACATAGGCTTACCTCAAGGCCCATCCTACTTTGCCCAAAGAGAAGCGCCTGTGACAGATTTTAAAGGCCAATGGCTAAGTACCTTGTCCAAGCTTAACGTAGGATCCCAAGAAGGCCTTTTGAGTCGCTTCGACTCCACCGTAGGGGCGGGAACGGTTCTCATGCCCCTATCCGGCAAATACCAAAAGACACCAGTCCAAGGAATGGTAGCCAAGCTTCCTGTCCGGCATGGTCAAACCAATACGGCATCTATTATGACTCATGGTTTTAACCCAGATCTGGCCTCTTGGTCTCCCTTCCATGGAGCCCAATTTGCCATTCTTCTCTCTGTTGCCAAAGGAGTTGCCATCGGAGCCCGCCGCCAAGATATGTACCTGACCCTTCAAGAATATTTTGAGAGCCTCCGCCAGAACCCTCATGCTTGGGGCAAACCAACAGCAGCTCTCTTAGGAGCTTACCATGCGCAAAAGGAACTAAGTATCGCTGCCATCGGTGGCAAGGACTCCATGTCCGGTACTTTCATGGATTTAACCGTGCCACCTAGCCTGGTATCGTTCGCAGTCGCTACGGCACCAGTTGACCGCATTATCAGTCCAGACCTCAAAGGCGTTGGTCATCGCCTTATTCTCTTAAAGTTGCCTCGTACCTTTGATGAAGCCCCTGATTGGAGAGCCTTCAAGGCCAATTGCGACCTCCTACAAGAAGAAATCAACGAGGGCCGCGTCTATTCCGCTTATACAATCGATGAAGGTAGCCTAGCTGAAGCTATCACCAAGATGGCTTTAGGTAACCGCATAGGGGTAAAAATCGACGACTACGCTGGGACCTCCCTATTCGACGCTAACTTAGGATCTTTCCTCTTCGAGGTAGATATCACGGCAGTTAACCACCTCCTTGAAAAAGAGGGAACCCAGGTGATTGGCGTAACTCAAGAAGAGCCGGTCATCCAGTGGAAGGACCAAGTCATTAGCTTGGATCAAGCTCAAGCAGCCTACGAGGGTACCTTACAACATATCTTCCCACTAGAAGCAACCTCCACCAAAGAAGCTTGCCCACTGCCTCTTTACGAGCAAACAAGTGTGCCTATTCTTGGACCAAAATCCTTAGAAGGCGCTAAACCTAAGGTCCTCATTCCCGTATTCCCAGGTACCAACTGCGAATATGACTCTGCTCGTGCCTTTGAACGCGCCGGCGCCCAAACAGACATTCTTGTCATTCGCAACCAAAGCATTGCGGACTTAGAAGAGTCCATCCAAGTAATCAAGTCCAAGTTAGAAGCCTCACAAATTCTCTTCTTCCCTGGGGGTTTCTCTGCTGGCGATGAACCAGATGGATCTGGTAAATTTATGGCCACCCTCTTCCGCAACCCTTACCTAACAGAAGCTCTAGAAGACCTTCTCTACCAACGCGATGGTCTGGCTCTAGGGATTTGTAACGGCTTCCAGGCCCTCATTAAACTGGGTCTCCTTCCAGGAGGACACGTGAGCCCTCTCAGAGAGGATTCTCCGACTTTAACCCACAATACCATCGGTCGCCACCTATCCGGCATGGTAAACACCAAGGTTATTTCCACCATGTCCCCGTGGATGTCGGCTGTAAAAGCCGGTGACATCTTCACCGTTCCTATTTCTCATGGAGAAGGTCGTTTTGTAGCAAGCCCAGACCAAGTATCTACGTTGGCTCAAAATGGCCAGATAGCTACTCAGTACGTGGACTACCAAGGCCAGGCTACTATGGATGCCCGTTTCAACCCTAATCAGTCCGTCTATGCGATTGAAGGAATTTTCAGTCCTGACGGCCGTGTCTTTGGCAAGATGGCCCATAGCGAACGCTGTGGACATGGGATTAGTAAAAACGTCCCTGGCAATCACCATATGCCTATCTTCGAATCAGGTGTCACCTATTTCAAATAAGGATTTTTAAGTCTTCTAAATTGATTTCCTAAATAGAACTCCAATAGATATGGTCATATAACTTTTAGAATATTGATTATTATCGAATATGTGCGTAAAATAATAAGGTAATCTATTAAGAACGAGAGTCTATGGACTCCTACTATTGAGAGGTCTATTCCCAGAAAGGATTTCCCATGAAATTAGCACAACAAGTTACAGAACATATCTACTGGATTGGCTCTAATGACTGGAAGACAGAACGCTTTGAAAATCTCTTCCCATTGCCAAACGGGGTAACCTACAATTCCTACTTCATCGATGATGAAAAGACAGCTATCATCGACACAGTAGATGAATCTATCCGCCGCGAGTTCTTTGAAAATGTCCTCAAGCTTCTCGATGGCCGCCAATTGGACTACTTGGTTATTAACCATATGGAACCAGACCACGGTGCGGGCATCATGGAATTGGTACGCCTCTATCCTAATTTAAAAATCGTGGGTACAGCTACTACCTTCCGTATGTGCCAACAATTCTTTAACGACGATTTTAAGGACAATCAAATCGTTGTTAAAGACGGCGATATCACAGACCTCGGCAAGCATAAGCTCGTAACTTACACCATGCCTATGGTTCACTGGCCTGAAGTAACAGCTACCTATGAAAGTACAACAGGGACCCTCTTCTCTGCTGATGCCTTCGGCTCCTTTGGCGTTTTGCACGGCAATATCTTTGCCGATCAAATCGACTTTAAATCTGAATTTGAAGACGAAGCCCGCCGCTACTACACTAACATCGTTGGTAAATACGGCCCACAAGTACAAAATGCCATCAAGAAGTTGTCTTCTTTGGAAATCAATACCATTGCATCTCTTCATGGTCCAATCTGGCGCACACCTGAAACCGTACAATATATCCTTGAAAAGTATATGTACTGGTCTACCTACAACGCAGAAGAACAAGGGGTTGTCATCGCCTTTGGTTCCATGTACGGCAACACAGCCAACATGGCCCAACACTTAGCTAAACTGCTCTCCCTTCGCGGCATCAACAATATCAAGATGTACGACGTTTCTAAAACAGATCCATCCTACATCATCTCCGATGCTTGGAAATACTCCAACCTCGTTTGTGTAGCCCCAACCTACAATCTAAACCTCTATTTATCCATGGAAAAATTCTTGCATGAATTATCCGCCTTGAACTTCGCTAACCACCATGTATCCATCGTGGGCAACCACACATGGGCGTCTGCAGCGGCTAAGCGCATGGTTGAGCTCTTCACTAACGACTTCAAGAATGTAGACATTGTAGGGGAAGTATTGGATATCAAATCAGCTTTACATGAGGCCGACTATCCTAAATTCGAAGCCCTCGCTGATGCTATTGCAGAGTCCGTAAAGACAACTGAAATCCAAAATTTCTAATCACTCCTAGTAGCCAGGATGAAAATTCTGACACCTACTATAAGAGGCTTTCATACATCGCCCTTCCTCTGGAGGGGCGATTTTTCATAGGACCGTGCTATACTAATACAGATATAAATATACTCAGAATCCATTAAGCAGAAAGAAACCGATAATGAAATTCTACACGGACCAGCAAAAACACGATGTTCTGGACCAACCCTTTGCCCAGATTTACCGCAAAATAAATGTCCTCCTCACCGTAGGAGAACTCCTGATGGAAAATGGGGCCAACACCTCCTATATGATTCAGCAAATGCATAAAGCTTCAGCCTTTATGGGAATCCCCAAGGAATATTTGAGCATTCACGTGACCTACACAACTCTTATGATCAACGTGTCCCACGAAAAACACTCCTATACCTCCTTTAGAAAAACCCCTAAGCACGGTGTTAATATGACAGTGGTTTATGCGGTAACCAATGTCCTTTGGCGGGCGCTCGAACGGAATTACTCCTTAGAATCCCTAGAACACGCCCTGGCCCATATTCAGCAATATCCACCATCCTATTCCGTCCCTGTGAAAGCCTTAGCTTCTGCAGCGGCCTGTGGCGGGTTCTCTATTCTCTTTGGGGGCACCATGGCCTCAGCCCTCATGACCATCGTATGTGCCTTTCTAGGTTTTATGGCTCGCCACCTCTGTTTTAAAAACCATATCAATCCCTATGTAGCTACCATGGTGGCTACCTTTGTCTGTATGGTATCATCCTATGGTTTTTATAAAATCATCCCCGATCAATCACTGGTCTATACCATCATATCCTGCACCCTCTTTATGATTCCAGGAATTCCCTTGATCAATGGGATTATCGATATCATCTCCGACCACTTCATGGCCGGTGTCACCCGCCTCATGTCAACCCTTCTCATCATGTCATCCATGTCTTTGGGGATTGCCATCATGCTCCAGTTCAATATCGATACAACCTTCTTCTTCGCAGGTATCAAACCAAATTATGTCCTTATTGAACAACTCCTAGCAGGTTTCGTAGCTGCTAGCCTCTTTGCAGTCATCTTTAATACCCCTTACCGCCTCTTGCCTTATATAGGTCTAGGTGGTATTGTCTGCGTAGGTGTCCGCAACATCCTCTTTATCGATGTCAATTTACCCCTCGCAGCAGCCTCTTTCATTGGATCGGCTGTATCAGCCCTCCTCATAGCCCGTATCACGGCCTATCTCAAAGGGTCGACTACCATCATGATTATCGCCTCTGTCATCCCTTTGATTCCAGGCGTCCTCCTATACCGCTTCATCTCTGATGCCTTCCAATTTTCTACCCTATCCATAACTGATATTCAAGCTTGGTTGCAAGTTGGTATAACGGGTTTCTTAACAGTTATCGGCATCGCCTCTGGGGCTGCCGTTCCTAACATACTGGCAGATCGCACTATCAACCGTCTCCGTCAGGCCCGGATTGACTCAGCTCTCAAGCATCGGCAAGAACTCAGTGAAATGACAGAATGCACAAGCACGAAAGACGGTCACTTTGTATGCCGTATTCCATCGGAGGGCAAGGAATTCATAAGCCCAGAGGCAGGTCCAGACTCCGTTCGTGAATTGGTTGATCAAGAATTGGATACAGTCTTTTCACAACTCATGGAAAAAAATACGCCTAAGGATAAGTAATCATTTCTAAAATTCCAAGTAGCTATCAATCATCACAAGAACTTACATAAGAAAAGACCCTACAGGATTCTCCTGTAGGGTCTTTTCTCTATCCTATATAAATTTCCAATATAAATATCCTTGAATAAGTCAATTCTCATGAACACTCGTTCTGCATAGGCTTCTCAGTATTTTGACAAATAAAAAATAAGCAATGACAAGGTCATTGCTTATTTTACTTATGGCGGAGAGTCAGGGATTTGAACCCTGGGTACGGTATACGCCGCACACATGATTTCCAATCATGCTCCTTAAGCCACTCGGACAACTCTCCATAGCGATTACTTGCTTATAATATCAAATCTATGAATTACTGTCAAATAATTTCTATGGATTTTACCTAGGGATATGATGAAGAAAACTATCTCTCCATTGGCTCTGTAGCCACTGCCGCCTTATGAAGTCCACAGAGGCGGTAAGCAAGAGCTACAAGGGCCATGAAAGCCCAAGCTACGAAGAGCGAAATACGAGATGCTGGATCTATGAGCATTCCGATGGTAACCAAAGCTAAGAAACCTATACAAGCGTAGTTTACATAAGGGAAACAGATAGACTTGAAGGGATGGTCAGCCATGGCCTGTGGTCCCCAGTGTCTACGAAAACGTGCTTGAGAAGCACAGAGAACAAACCAAGTCACCATACCAGGGAAGACAGAGGCGGAATAGATATAGCGGAAAAGATCAGACCCTGGCATGAGGAAGTTTAAAAGAACTCCAAACGATAAAATAAGAATCGTCGCTATAAGACCATTTTGTGGTACACCCTTTTTAGACAGCTTAGCAAAGACCTTAGGGGCCTGTCCCGCTTGGGCCAAGGTATAGAGCATACGGCCGCAGGAATAAATACCCGTATTAGACCCAGATAGGGCAGCCGTGAGAACGACGAAATTAATAATCCCCGCCGCTGCTGTAATTCCCACCTTAGAGAATGTCGTTACGAAAGGAGACCCCACAGTCCCTAACTCATTCCAAGGATAGACAGACATGATGACGAAGATAGCACCGATGTAGAAGATCAAAATCCGCCACACGATGTTCTTAATGGCTTTTACTAAGGTGTGCTTAGGATTTTGTGCCTCCCCAGCGGTAATGCCAATCACTTCTACCCCTTGAAAGGCTCCCGCTACGATACAAAGGGCCGTCAACATACCTCCTATCCCATTGGGGAAGAAGCCATCATGTGCCCAAAGGTTAGAAATCCCCTTAGGGACACCATCATTCCCTAGACCAAAGACAATCATGCCAATCCCTACTAAGAGCATGATGATAATGGTAGCCACCTTGATAAAGGCAAACCAGAATTCGAATTCGCCATAGTACTTAACGGAAATGAGGTTAGCCGTAGCTAGAATGGCCACCGCTCCTAAAGCCGACACCCAATGGGGTATGTCAGGAAACCAGTAGGCCACATAGAGAGCCACCGCCGTAATCTCCGACAGGGCTACCGTAGCCCAAAGGAACCAATAGCACCAAGCTGTCAAATAGCCTGCAAAGGGGGATAAATACCGATAGCCATAGGTAGCAAAAGAACCCGTCACCGGCTCTAAATAGAGCATTTCTCCCATAATCCGCATAACTAGGAACATAACTAGTCCCGCTATGCCATAACAAATTAATACTGAAGGCCCTGCAATTTGAATGGTGGAGGCAGATCCTAAGAAAAGACCGACTCCAATTGTGCCCCCTAGGGCAATCAGTTCAATATGGCGGGGGTTTAGTTGGCGCTCTAGCGTAGATTCATTCACTGAAAAACTCCCTTTCTGGGTATGCCTATTAGAATGCATATCCTTTATAATTATACCATTTCCCCCTCTAAGGGGACATATTAGGCTCCTACAAGTTAGAGGTTATAAGGTCAGTTAATTTTGATTTCCCTTCTAGGTCCCCCTGTGCTAGGATTAAGAGTGTTAATACATCCTACATGAGCCTACATAGGCCCTATCCATAAGGAGATTCTATGAAACGACATCTTATAGCAATCCTGGCCCTCACCTGTTTGGGAACAGGAATCAGCCTAGCACAAGTCCCACAAGGGGCACAGTACGTATCCCTCAGACCCATTCACCCTGTTAGCTATGTAAGACCCACTGTCACCCATAGCGCAGGCTTTTTAACAGCCAATAAGACTCCTTCCAACTACGATGGCTCCTACCTCAACTTACGGCCCCAATATACGGAGCCTAATGTGGATGATCTTCCCTACTACAATCCAACTAAGGACAAGACCCCAAAAGAGCATGTCGTAGTTAAGGAAACCCATTTTCTCTTTCGGGGCAAGCTTCAAGTCCGGCCAGAAACAGACCACATTGTTATCCACCATGTAGCCATTCCCTCCGGAGACTATTCGGCCCAACAAATTCACCGCTACCACCAAGATCATAACGGTTGGGCGGGCATTGGTTACCACTATGTGATCCGCCGAGACGGAAGCATTGAACGTGGTCGTCCATTAGCCACTGTCGGAGCCCAAGCATCGGGAGAAAACCTCCACTCCATAGGCATCTGCATGGCGGGGAATTTTGACCAGGAAAAGGTAGAGGAACAGCAGTACAATAGTCTAGTGAAACTCGTAGCCGACCTAGTAGAAATCTACCAATTACCTCTACGACGAGAAATCGTAGGTCACCGAGACTATAACGATACCTCCTGTCCTGGAGAGAACCTCTACAACCTTCTTCCCCGCCTCCGCCAGGACGTAGAAAAAGAAGTGCTAGCGGATCGAGCAGCCGGTCGGGCTATCACCAGCAGAGAAGCCCTTGTAACACAAGAGAGAGCCCAACAAGCAGCCAAGAAAAATCAGGCTAAACGAGAGAAAGCTAACAAACAAACTAAGGCTAATAAGACTCTTCAAAATCAGTACCATAACTAAAAGATAGCCCTCTAAATCTGTATGTATCATTCTTTTTATAGGCCTATAGTAAAAAAGAGCTCCAGCAAATGCTGGAGCTCTTTTAATTAGCTCTAGGACCAATTTATAAAAGCACTCATTAAACCTAATAGAATTGTATAGGAAACACGATTAATCCAAGATACTTTCTTTGGTATCTTCCATCATTTGAGCGCGACGACGACGGATGCGAATCCGTTCTTCTTCGTGACGAGCTTTCAAAGATAAGTCCTTAGCTGTCCCAACGAATCGACCATAGAGGAAGAAATAAACGGCCAATGCAATGAGGGCAATAACAACGGTACCTTGGAACATGTAAGTATAACCGACTGCTTCTTTGACTGCACCGAGGATATAAGGGCCAAAGCCAAGGCCTACATCAAGGGCGATGAAATAAGTAGATGTAGCAACACCAATCCGATGGACTGGTACAATCTTAACAGATACGGCTTGACCATTGGACATGAAGGTACCATACCCAAGGCCTACGAATATAGCAGACAAAAGAATCGTCCAAGTATTAGATGCGACGGACAAGAGGTAGATACCAAAGGCCAAGCAAACGAAGCATGGGTACATGACCCAGTTTTCACCTTTGCGGTCGAAGACGATCCCCAAAAGAGGGCGGGTAATAGTAATGATAACAGCATAGACTACGAAGAAGTACTTACCAGCATCTGCCAAGTTGATATCCCGTGTATAGGCAGCCATAAAACCGATAACGCCGGAGTAAGCCAAGCCCACAAGAACGGAAGTAAGGGAGATGGAATTCATCCGTGTTTCGATGTATTCCTTAATACCTGTATCAGTCTTATCGGCTTGTAGGGCAGGTGTTAAGTCCGGTTCTTCAAACTTCATAATGAAGGAACCCAGGATACAGAGGATCAACAATACGACGCAGAATAAGATAACGAATTGGAAGGAAAAGGCATCCAAGAGCAAAATCCCTAAGAATGGGCCAATAGCTGCTGCCAAGGATGTGGACAAACCATAATAGTTGATCCCTTCACCACGACGAGACTTAGGAATAATGGATGCAATAATAGTCGATGTTGCTGTAGAGGTGATACCATAAGCAAAGCCGTTAATAAAGCGCACTGCATAGAGAGCCATAAGACTTGGCGTATAGAGATAAGCAGCTGTAGAAATAAAATAAATAGCGAGGCCAAGATAGAGCATCTTTCGGCAACCTAACTTACCAATAAAGCGGCCCGCTAACAAACGGGAGAATACCGTACCGATGATAAATACACCAACGGCAAGGCCTGCTTGCGATGCTGTTGCTTGCAAGTTATCCTTCGCAACAACGGCGATGATAACAATCAACAAATAATAGATTAAGAATACGAGTAAATTAATCGCTGTGTCCAGGAGAAAGGCTCCGGTCCACAATGGCTCTTTCTTAGATGCCACAAAAATCAACCTCACTTTACAAGATATACATTATATAATTTGGGTTACCGATATATTATAAACCACCCATTACAATTGTGTAGCGACAAAAAAAGAAAAGGCATATCATTTTTTATGATATACCTCTTAATTTTATCAAAAACTTCTATTCAGCAATTAAACCACAGCTTTTAAAGAAGTTTTCATAGGCCTCTGCCTTTTTAACCAACGACAAAGGATAGGCTCTGGAAGTAGATGGAAGGCGGGTTAATGACAATTGACGTCCATTATAAACAAAATTAATAGTTTCATTAGTCTTAGGTAATTTTACCTTTTCAGGCAAGAGGCCTAAGAGGATTTCTGTAGCCTTGCCGCCAGTGGTACAAATATGGGCTACATCTGGAACTTGTCCCAAAACTTCCTTCAAGTTTACCGGTTCCACTACCTCTAAAAAGGCATCTGACGCATTGCCATGCTCACGAATCGCCTTATAAACCGTTGGACAAGAAGCAATCCCTTTTTGGTCCAAAAAGGCTTTAATTTTTTCTGGATCAAAAGCCTTCTCGATACCCTTTCTAAAGTGGTCCTTATCATTAAAGAAAATCAGCCCATAGACCCGCCACATATCATTTTGGAAGTTAGGATAATGGAATTCCATGGCCCGTTTTTCTGCTGCTGGTGGAAAGGTTCCCATCATCATGACAGTCGCCTTCTTAGGCAAAAATGGAGGAAAGGGTCTTGTTTCAATTTGTTGTTCCATAAGAGTGCCTTCTTTCTATCATATTTCAAATACATGTTTATCATATATCAGAAGTGGCTAACAATAATATACTTAGAGTCACAATGTTCCCCGATTTATGGATTTTCATTGTTCCAACCTGCTTTCATCTTATTGAGGTGATCTATAGTCCCCTTAAGACTACTCAAGGAAGACCGGAGTAGTTTAGCCTGTCCCATAAAATCTGAAAGCTCCTCCTTACCAGCTTTCATAGCCTCTAAATCCCGCTTAATATCCTTAGTATTAGGTCCCACGCCGGCAAGCGATTGTCGAGCCCTAACTACTTGGGCACTATCATCGCTTAAAACCTCTTGCGATAAAAATAGGTCTGATCCATTAGCCAAGAGTACATTTATAGGACCTAGCTTGAGATTTCCATGGTCTATGGTCAAGGCATCTGTAGTGATAGTAGTTCGACTAGTCTTTATGAGAACATCAAAGAAAGATAGGGTCTTATCCACATTATCAAAGACTCCTGTAATCTCTTCAATAGGAATAATGAAATAACGGCCAGGGCTAGACTTAAAATCACCGTATACATGCACAGGCCTCTTCTGCCCCTCTGATTCCATATGTATATTAGCATCGACGAAAACATCAAAATCTGGGGTATGAAGAGCTTCGCTGGAGATGAGGCCTTGGGCCTGCCCAAGGATAGTATAGGCTCGACTATCTATATTATAGATACCCTGAGCCTTCAGACGGCCACCAAATACATCTGCCTCTACTTGATCAAAGGTCATGAGTCCATTTTCGTAATGGACTCGGCCTGTTAAATTGGTAAAAGTTAAAGCCGGTATACGAAGAATGGGCATGGTCAACTCACCATCGGCCTGAGGCCGAGAAAGATGTCCTGTCCAGTGGGTTAAGAGCGTCATTGTATCATGAACATTCCCAAAACCCAAAGAGCCTGGATCCACAGCTAATGCATCCACCTGTAAATCTAGGCTAGGAATATCCTTAGGCATCTTGGACAAGTCTATATACCCCTTTATGCGGACACCGTCACCAATGGCATCCCCTTGAAACTTCCCAGAGGTTAAGTCTAGCTTGATAAAGTGGTGGGTATTGATACGGACTTCTCCATTTACATCATTCAGGCTATAATTTCGATCGCTCTTATGAACATTGACAAGGCACTTATCCAAATACAGGGTGGCATTGATAAATTCTCCCTTCCAGTCTAAGTTTCTGAGTCTCCTTTCTAGGGCCTTCCCTTTTTCATCAGTCGACTTGGGCTTTGCTTGCAACTTATCCTTAGCGACAATATCCACGCCCAAATTATCATCGTCAAAGTCAGCGTTAATTTGCGCCCCCTCCAAGTGGATTTCCCCCACCACGGAGGCCCCCACATGCCCCTTTATGACATCAGTCATAAGATCTAGGACACGGATTTTCATATAGCCCTCTGGAACGAGGAGTATCTGATCCCCATCCTGGTCGGTCCAAACTAAGTTCTTAAAGGATACCTTGCCAAAAACATTGGCCGAAATAGCCTCTACCTGAATATGCCCCCTCAGCATATGCTGATTAGTAGCCGTTTGATTAAAAATATGAGCCGCCCCTCGGCTAAGAATAAAGGCCAGAGTAAAGTAAATCGCTACCACGATTAGAAGGAAAGCGCCTAAAAACTTAGGTTCCCAATGGCTACGGAGCAAGCGCCCTATGCGGTTAACCATCTTATAGGGCACCTCCTTTACAACACTGCCTTATGTATGACTATATTTTATCACAGCTTTTTGGCTGATCTTATTGTCTTAGAGCTAGACCTGCCCCCATCAATCCACCTCAAAAGATCCAATCTATCTCTAGAATAAGAAAAAACACCTAGCTAATGCTAGGTGTTTTCTAGTAAAACATAGAAGGCTATTACATGTAGAGGTAATTACATATAAATTTTATGTAGATTTAGACAGTTATAAGTAGAAAGTAAGTATGAATAGATATGAATGATTATGATTGTTTTTAAGTGATTAGGAGTTCTGTAAATTACTTAAACTAGAACTTATAATTTAATTCTGCTCGATAGAAGTCAGATAAGTTATGACCCTTTTGGTCCTTAGAATCGAATCCATAGTAGGCAGATAAACCTACATTCTTAGCCAAAGCATAATCTACAGTGGCCATCCAGCCCTTGTAGCCATTCTTACCAGCCAAGGTAGCTCCCAAATCATAGGCTTGATTCCAAGTGGAACTTACAATAGGAGCCAAGGCCTTTTGATTGAAGTACTGAGCCTTCACATCCCAGGTGCCCTTCTTGGACTGGTCATAGTTTCCGTAGCCCATGCCAGCTACCCAAGCGGAAGACCCCAAGTCTTTAGCTGCATTATGATCATATTTCCCCTTGATCCATTCACCGCCAACCCAAATCTTATTATAGTTATAGTTAGCATTGAACCCATAGACAGCCTTCAAATCATTGAGTGCTTGCACTGGTGTATTAAAGTGATCGGCGACCCCTAAATAATAGGCGCCTACCGTTTGGCCCTTAGCTAGGTTACCAGCTGTAACTTGAGCTAGGCTAACACGTGCATTTTTCTCTGCATCAAGGTCCGCATCACGAACGGGGCCTTCAACCATAGACCCATAACCGACAACACCGGTTACATGCTTACCATCTGTAAGAATAGCGCCAACCCCATCGAAGTTATCATCATAAGCAAGGCCAGCCCCTACGGTTAATGGGAACCGACCACCGATCAGCGTAGCTTTTTTACCAAATTGATGAGCTACATAGACTTGATCAAAACGGGCTTGACCAGATTTATTACCGGTAGCGTCGCCGAATTCCATGTCATCGGAGGTCAAGCGGATAACTGCGGAGGTCTTATCATTAACCTTAGCATTAAATTGTACGCGACCCCGCATATCGAATTTGGAATGCTTGTTATAGGCATCATAGTGGCCATTATTCTTATTATTGCCCACATAACGGAGACGGACATCGCCAGTAGCCTTGATATTACCTACACGGTCTTCCAAGTTGGAAACACGTACACCCAAATTGTTGAGTTCAGAAGAGAACTCATCAGCCAAGCGGTTAATCATAGCTTGTTGTTCCGCATTGGCCTTGTTTTGATTAGCCATAGCTTTGGCTACCATTTGTGCCATTTCGTAACGAGTGATGTTATTTTGGCCCTTGAAGGTGCCATCTGGGTAGCCGTTGATAATACCGGCATTAGCCAATTGTGCCACCGATTGATACGCCCAAGAATCACTGGTTACATCAGAAAATGGATTTGCTGCAAAGGCAGTGGTAACCCCTACTAAAGCAGTAGCTGCAAAGAGAGCTGCAAATTGTTTCATTATGATTCCCCTTTCGATTCAATGGATACTCTCACAATCCATCTTTCGAAACACTAGTCTCCTCAATATATAGGCCTTATTGAGGACTTGTTTTGAATCCGCGGTACAAGAGATGAATAGACAAACACATACTCCAAGGGGAGTTTCCCAGTTTTCTCTCGCCTCGGCGCGCGCATATGTGATATTTATCACGGTTTCTCTTGTTGGACCTATCATAAACCTTAATTTTTCTTTTGTAAACTATACTTGTATAGTTTACTTAAACATATGTTAGATTGTGTGCAACCATTAAACCTCAAAAACCACAAAACAAAAGAGCATATGACCTATTACAAAAAGTCATATGCTCTAAAAAAATTTAACTATACATTAGAAATCCTAGCGTCTTCTCATGGCCTTAGGCCTATCTAAGACCATGGACCAAAGGATCCCTTGGCGGAAGGAAGCCTTAGACAGGTCCCTTACGCCACCTATTTGCCCCCTCTTGATGAAGTCATCTCCAGTGGTATCTTCTTGGGAAGCGGCTTTCTTGATATTAGCCATCTTAGCCCGCAAGGCTTGTTGGCGGGCTAATTCATCTCGATCTGCAGAGGCTTGAGCCGCTCGTTCAGCCGCTTGGGCTTGCTGATGGCGACGAAGGTCTTCTCGACTCAAATATTGGTCTTCCGATTGAAACTCAGTCTGTGCCTGCAAACTACCATCATAGGACCCTTTCATTCCATCTACCTGATAGGAGTCGCCAGTCGGGTTTTGAGGCTCTTGGGATGGCTTACGCTCAATCTTAATGCCATATTCTCGCTCCATATCTTCCCAGGTCATCTGATTCCCAGCAGATGGCTTTGAAGAAGGTTTAGGCTCCTTCTTACCAAGCTTGCCTACTAGACTGACAATAAGATAGATAATAGCAAAGAGAATGGGCAAGTAATTCAATACATCTTCCATAAGAGGCCCTCTTATTTACCCTCTTGGTCTTGACCAGAGAGGCTTTCACGCATCTTGGTATCAGCCATAATGTTATTCATATTATAATAGTCCATGACTCCCATATGGCCTTGACGAAGAGCCTCAGACAAGGCTTGTGGCACTTCTGCTTGTGCTTCTACAACCTTAGCTTGCATTTCTTGGGTATACGCCTTCATTTCTTGTTCCTTAGCAACCGCCATAGCGCGACGTTCTTCCGCACGAGCCTGAGCGATTTTTTTATCGGCTTCTGCTTGATCAGTCATGAGTTCAGCACCAATATTACGTCCTACATCCACATCAGCGATATCGATGGACAAGATTTCAAAAGCTGTCCCTGCATCTAAGCCCTTAGCCAATACCGTACGGGAGATGTGATCCGGATTTTCTAAGACATCCGTATGTTCTTCAGAAGAACCTACAGTTGTTACAATACCTTCTCCGACACGGGCAATGACGGTTTGTTCACCGGAACCACCAACCAGACGATCGATGTTAGCTCGTACGGTAACACGAGCACGTACGCGCAGTTCGATACCATTCTTGGCCACCGCAGAAATGATAGGTGTTTCAATAACCTTTGGATTGACGGACATTTGCACGGCTTCCAATACATCACGACCAGCCAAGTCAATGGCAGCAGACCGTTCGAAAGTCAAAGGAATAGAGGCCCGTTCCGCCGCTATCAAGGCATCCACCACGCGGTTAACATCGCCACCAGCCAAGTAGTGGGCTTCCAACTGGTTGACATTAACGGACAAGCCAGCCTTGTTAGCTTTCACCAAAGGCAAGACGATTTGGGTTGGATTAACCCGACGAAGGCGCATACCAACGAGGGTAAAGATACCAACGTTAACACCGGCCGCCATAGCGGAAATCCAAAGGCCCAGTGGCACGAAATGCAAGAAAATCATGATGGCTACAATAAATAATACTGCGCCAATCAGTAGAGATGCTCCTATAACCATATTTAGTCTCCTTTTACAAGATTACCTTAGTCTTCTGCTAGAGGTCTTACGATAGTCCGGCCCCCTATGACCTTACTTACCACAATAGGTGTACCCGGTTCAACAAATTCCCCTTCGGTCACCACATCCACAAATTGACCATTAATGGATGCAATTCCCGCTGGTCGCAAGGTAGAATGTGCTGTCCCTCGCAAGCCCACTAGCTTGTTTTGCGTATCATTGGATACATAGCCATCAGCTGAATCAGACCGTTTTTTAAGGGTTAATTTACGACCCATCCAAGAGTTAGGAAAGAAATTGATTACCCACAGACCCAACAAGAATACAAGAAGGCTAATGCCCACCATCCAGAGGACACCATCAATGCCACCGCCACTGATATCATAGATTCCATACATGAGGACTACGTAGCCAATGACGCCTAGTATACCACCAGGAATCACGCATTCCAAAACCAGTAAGGCCAGGCCTAGTAAAATAAAAGCCATTGCGGTCATCGATTCACCCCCTTCATAAAATTAAATGATAGCTCATATCACTATTATACTATCTTTTCAAGCCCTTTTAAAAGCTTGTTCCATTTACAAATTTTCCCATCAAGAAAGACTAGGAAAACCTGTGGGAGTCTAAATTACTCAAGGGAAAAGAAGTTCCAAAAATAGGCAAAGGGACCAATCCTAATAGAACCAGTCCCCTACATGGATACCTATATGGATTTATTTTAAATGACTATTCCCCAAGCCTGTCTTGCGAAGAAGCAAGAATACAATCGAAATAATCATAGCCACCACAGTCGCTAGGCCCATACCCTTAAGTTGAACAGGACCAATGGTAACCCCTGCTCCTGATAAGCCAACAATAAGGACAATGGCCGTAAGCATAAGATTAGCTGGCTTGGTATAGTCCACCTTACGTTCCACTAACATCCGAAGGCCAGATGCGGCAATGATGCCGAAAAGAAGGATGGATACCCCGCCCATAACAGGTACGGGAATGGCATGAATCACAGCGGATACCTTGCCAACAAAGGAAATGATGATAGCCAAGAGGGCTGCTCCACCGATAACCCAGACAGAGAAAACCCGCGTAATAGCCAATACGCCTATATTTTCCCCATAGGTCGTATTAGGAGTAGCCCCAAATATACCAGAGATAATATTAGCTAGACCATCGCCTAAGAGGGATTTTTTTAGCCCCGGCTCAGCCATGAGATCCTTGCCAACGATGTTAGATGTGACTACTAAGTGACCAACGTGTTCTGCAAAGACCACAAAAAGGGCTGGCATAATCATAAGAATGGCATTTATATCGAATACAGGTAAGCCATAAAACTCAGGTGCTGCAATCCACGGCGCATTTTGAATGGAAGCCAAATCTACAACCCCCATAAAGAGGGCTACTATATAGCCAGCGATAATCCCCAAAAGAACAGGAATCACAGCCAAGAAGCCACGGAATATGACAGACCCAAATAAAGTCACCAAGAGGGATACAGAAGCCAAGATAATAGCTTGTTCATGAGTCATGTTGAGGCTCTGCCATTGGTCGCCCATAAAGCCCGCCATGGACATAGCCACTGGCGCGAGTTCGAGACCGATAACAGCTACGATAGCCCCCATAGCAGCTGGTGGGAAGAGAAGGTCTATCCACTTAATTCCAACATACTTAACAATGAGGCTCAATATGACAAAAGAAAGACCAAAGACGATGAAGGCGCCCTTAGCAGCTTCAAAACCTAAACCAGCTGCCAAGACGGAAGAAACAGGTGCGATAAAGGCAAAGGAGGATCCCAAATAAGCAGGAATCTTGCCTTGCGTTACAAAGAGATAGAGAAGGGTACCAATCCCGTTCATGATTAAGGCCGTAGCCGGATCGACATGAAGGAGGAAGGGCACTAAAACAGTGGATCCGAACATGGCGAAGAGATGTTGCAAACTCAGTGGCAACATCCGCCCCATAGACGGCCGTTCTTGAATATCGATAATATCTTTCATAAGTTTATTCCTTACACACAATACAAGGGATCTTCTTAGGATTTGGGAGGGCGAAAACGAGGTGGTTGCGCCCCCTCAGACCCTGTTCGCCTAGCTTCTTTATCCTTTCTAAGCTCAGTTTTTCCCTGAGCTTTCACCGTTCTGCGCATGGCTTCCACATGAGACGTTCCTACAATTTCCTTCCCTAACTTAGGGATCAAGGCGTCTCGTTTACCTACATTGGCGATTAAGGCAATGGCAATCATATTAACCACTAGGGCAGAACCACCATAGGAAACAAAAGGCAGTGGCACGCCCGTTACCGGGAACCAACCACAAACCATGAACATGTTGATGGCCGCTTGACCTAGGAGGAGCATGGTACAACCTGTAGCAATCAAAGACCCCAGATAATCATTAGCCTTGTGGGCAATGCGGAAACCGAAGAAGCCCATAGATGCAAAGAGAAGGACAATTAAGAGAGCTCCTACGAAGCCTTGCTCCTGGGCCCAAACAGCGAAGGCAAAGTCCGTATGGGCTTCTGGCAAGTAGAAGAACTTAGATGTACCATTGCCAAAACCTGACCCCAAGAATCCTCCAGACCCTATGGCGATAAGGCCCTGTACAGTCTGGTAACCAGAGGTTGATGCATGAGACCATGGATCAATGATAGTCATAACCCGTTCTAAACGATAGGGCGATATACCAACAAATATAGCACCTAATACCACAACTGGTGGGATAACCCGCAGTACCCAGTGAAAATCAAGGCCGGCCATTAGCATTAAGAGGAAAGGAAAGGCAATAATCAGTACCGCTGTACCCATATCTGGCTGCAAAAGAACCAATCCAAACATAATAATCATAGGCCATAGGGTCTTAGCCAAATAGATTACAAAACGGTCAACAGGATGGGTTTGTATTGGGTCCCCCCCTTCTCCCCGGCGGGGTTGCCTAAAGGTGGGTTTCCAAGGATGTTGGACTAGCTTAACAGAGGCCCAGAGAATAGCTGCTAACTTTGCAAATTCAGAGGGCTGTATAGAGACGGGGCCTAGCATAATCCACCGCCGCGCGCCGTTAACAACCGTCCCAATCCCCATGAGGGCAATTAAAGACAAAATAACGGCGCCCACTATATAGGTTAAGGTCTTAGAATTAGGCTTAGCTAGCTTTCGATAATCATAATGGTAGACAAAAGCAGCTATACTAGTCGCCACTAGAACAAAACCTATATACTTGAGAACATCCCCAAAAATAAAGGCCCCCCTAGATATATTTTTAGCAAAGGTAGCGGAATAAACATTGAGGACCCCTATAACCACTAAGGCAAAGGTAACAATGACTAGGCCCTGTACATCAGACTTAACAATGCGATGTTGCTGTATGCTTTGAATCAGTTTCACCAACGTATCTACAAAGCCATTACCAGCCTTACCTTTGCGCCGTCTTTGAGGGCGTCGCCCCTCCTCTTGCTTAGTCATCTTACGCCTCCTTAGGCTTTACGGCCTCAAGGCGGAAAATAGGTTGCCCCTTAGCGGAGAACTTAGTTTCATACTCCGTCTTTACATTAGGTAAATCTGTCTTATGCAAATCAAAGGTTACCTGTTTCAGTTCCCAGCCACATTCCTTAAACTCTTCTAAGGAGAAATTGAAAAGGTCTTCATTATCCGTCTTAAAGTGAACTTCCCCCCCATCCTTCAAGAGGCGGGCATAGCGATCCAGGAAGGTCCTATAAGTCAAGCGCCGTTTAGCATGACGTGCCTTAGGCCATGGATCACAGAAATTGATGTAGAAGCGATCTACTTCCCCTGGGGCAACAACTTCCTCAATACCAGCAATATCAAAGAGGGTTACCTTAGCATTGGGAGCATCTTGTTCAAAGAGCTTTTGTGCCGCATAATATACGACCCCAATTTGCACTTCAAAACCTAAAAAATTGGCTTCCGGATGGGCTTCTGCCATGCCGGCTATAAACTTGCCCTTACCGGTACCCAACTCCATATAGAGAGGGAGCTCTGGGTTCTTGAAGATATCTCTCCATCGTCCCTTATACTGTTCTTGTTCGTCCATGATGAAATGAGAATCGTATTCGTGAATAGCTTCATCAATCCACGGCTTTCTACGTAAACGCATGGGCTCTCCTTATAAACAATAAATTCATATGCGACTTATTAGAGCTAGTGAGGATTAGAGGTCCCACCTACCCTATCGTATCAATTATAAGAAATATATGATATTAGAGCAAAAGCTTCTTAATATCAGCCAACATTTGAGGGACCGTACAACCATCATCTGCTAATAGTTGATCTGGGTCATAGCGGTCATGAAAGGCCTTACGAATGCCATAGTTTTTCACCTTCATATCACTAGGCCCATAGAAGGAAGCAATGCGTTGGCCAACGCCCCCATCGAGTATGCCATCCTCCAAGGTGACAACCAATTGGTGGTCATCTTTCAGAGATTCTAACAGCGCCTTATCAATCCCGGAAATGAATTTAGGGTTGATCAATGTCGCTTCAATCCCTTCTTTCGCAAGCTCTTCTGCCAATTCACAAGCTCTGCGGTAGAAATTGCCTAAGCCAATAAGGGCCACACGGGATCCCTTCTTGGTCACTTGGAATGTGTTGAGTTGGCTATAATCAGTTGTATCCGCATGTCCACAAGATTGGACTTGGTCTACAGGTATACGAATCATGACAGGATGTTGATCTTGCTTCATAGCCCAGTCCAACATGGCCAAGAGTTCTTCTTGGTTAGTCGGTGCCAGGTAGACCAAATTAGGAATACCCGCTGTCATAGGTATATCGAAAAAGCCCAAATGAGTTACATCGTTCATGCCATAGACGGAAGCCATATGATTAAGGATGACCGCCCCATTAGAGTTAACGCAGAGATCTTGTACTAGCTGATCGAAGGTTCTTTGTAAGAAAGTGGAGTAGACGGAAAAGACCGGTTTAGCCCCTGCTTTAGCGAGACCAGAAATCATGGCTACTGCTTGTTCCTCTGCAATCCCCACATCCACGTATTGGGACCCTGCGGCCTCCCGCCAAGCTGGTGGAAAGAAGCCACTCGGCGTACCCGCTACTAGGGCCACTACAGAGGAATCTTCCTGGATAGCCTTGCCCAAGTAATCTGCTATGATACTAGCGTAAGGTTTCCCCTCAGAGATAGAAGTAAACTCACCGGTTTCCAAATCGAAAGGCATCATGTAATGGTAGCGCTCATGATTAGCCTTCTCTTCTGCCAAGGCATAGCCCTTACCCTTTTGTGTAGCCACGTGAAGAACGATAGGGTGGTCTATATCTTTAACCGCTTGGAAGGCCTCAATCAAAGTGCCTATATCGTTACCCTCTTTTACAAAGCGATAATCCAGGCCCATTGCCTTGAAAAGATTATCTTCTCCTTGGCCATTTGTTTCCCGTAAACGGCGAAGCCCCTCATAGATTCCCCCTTGGTTCTCCGCTATGGATTGGTCATTATCATTGACGATGATAATCATATTAGACCCCAAGGTGGCCGCTACATCTAAGCCTTCAAAGGCTTCCCCACCAGACAGGGACCCATCGCCAACAAGGGCGATAACATTGTGGTCTTGACCTAAGAGATCTCGCCCCTTAGCGAGACCTGTAGCTAAGGACACGGAAGTCGATGTATGGCCAATGTTAAAGAAGTCATGTTCACTTTCATTTGGGTCTGTATAGCCTGTTACGTCATTATAGTGATTAGGATCCAGGAAAGCTTGCGCCCGGCCAGTCAACATCTTGTGAACATAGGACTGATGGGATACGTCATAGATAATCTTATCCTGAGGAGAATTGAAGACATAATGGAGGGCGATAATCATGTCCGCCGCACCCATAGGAGGACCAAAATGACCACCCTTAGTAGCGACTTTTGTCATTAAGGCTTGGCGTGCTTCCTGAGCTAGACTATTCAATTGATCTAGGGATAATTTCTTCACATCTTTTGGGGACTGAATCTTCTCTAATAACATAAGAACCTCTTAGTGATACATATATGGAAAGAGGCCAGTAACCTATGATTACTGGCCTCTTTATCTACCGAATTATTCAGCTGTGAATAACTAAATGGCTTAACCACGCCATTTATAGGCAAAAATGGTAGCAACCGGGTAGCAACGATAATTAGTCGATAGAGACCGATATCCATTTTATCACTTTTTCAGCTAAGTAAAAACCGCCTTCCCGCGGTAAACGGAAAAGCGGTTTCGTGAGTCCGTGCTAGTGGGTAATGTACTTTCAAGTAAATAAAAATGTGCCGCCGCATCATCTGTGCAGTGGCTTTTCTACTATCATTTATGTTTAGATGGAAATATTAAATGATCATTATCGTACCATAAAGGGTAAAAAGTCCCATTTGATACATATCCAACCAATCTCTTTTTACCAGTTAATCGTAACGAGAATACTTTTTCAAAATTTCTCATGTAACCAGATTTGATATATGTCTCTTGATAATCTTTTGGCAATGTATTGGCTGGAATATAATGGTTATTACTCCCATTACCTTCTCGTTTTCCACCAGATGCAGATTTTACTACCGACCATGTTTGCGTAGAATAGTCCTCTAACTTATGAATAATATTAGTAATAACATCATTCCCATTTAATCCACACCAGCATTCATGTTCACTATAATATGATTTAAAAGACCATTTAAATAACTCTGTATCAAAGTTACGCCTATTAGAGATTGGTTTTTCAGAGCTCTTTATTGATGTTCTGCCTTTTTTATTTGCCATATTACCAGTTTCCTTGATAATACTCTTCCATGGATTCTTTGGTAATAATAGTATTGCAATGTGCACCATCTGGTAATCCATCTCTGGCATCTACCCAAGGGGCTTCCGAATGTGTCATTTGGCTCAAATCATATCCAGATACATCTTTCAGACTATTACAAACTGTATCTATAGTTGCCTTATGATCATCACATATTCTATTAGTATCCGGATCATAACTATCTAAAAATTCTGAATTCTCAATCATAAACATGCCTTTATGTGTTTGAAATAGATTTTTGCAAACAGGACCTTTAGGCCATGCTTCGAAGTCATCTTCAAAGATAGGAACATCATCCCACACTAATGCCATTGCTTGCGAATAGAAAGCTAACTTCTGTAGCTTCATTGCTGACATTGGTCCAAAGTTATCAATTATGTATTTTGCAACATCATAGATAGTACTTTGTTGTCCTTTTCCTTTCATTATATTTGCCTCCTTAACATCACAACCTTTGTTAAGATTAGTTTATAATCCTTTCATTAATCATGCATGAAAAAAGGTGAAGTGCAAACTTTAACTTATACTTCCTTTCCATAAAGCCGTTCCATGCCTTGGCGGGTAACTAGCCACATCTTCCCCGACTTCTTAAACTCGCCTTCCCTAAATCCATTCTTTACACGACCTCTACAATTCTGTTTCAATGAATCAGCAGTAACATTCCACCGCTCTGCAGCCTCTTGGGTTGTCATAATATCATCTAGTTCAAATTTCAATTTTATCACCCTCTAACTAAACGTTTAATTGCTAGTATCAAAACAATAATAGTTGCTATATTAATCAACCATTCTAAATATTGCATAATTCACCTCGTTGATTTACAATAATGCTAAGAAGGTGGCGGGGCTTTCACCCGCCTACTTTTAGTCTTTGCTAACAAGCTTTAGTATTGCTAGTGCCAGTACCAGTGGCGTTAACGCATTTGCTAAGCTTGTTAGCTCTTTTATTATGTCCACTTTTATCACCTCCTTTCTACATCTTTATTATACCCTATATAGGGTATAAAGTCAACTAAAATAATAAAAAACACCCCTAATTTACTAACTTTTTTCAGTAGATTAGGGGTTTTCTAATTTAAGCTATCATATATCGCCTGTACGGCGTTTTTAGTGTATTCGCATAAAATCATAAGCGGAGTTTTTTTATTTTGCTTAGAACGGATAAAAATTAGCAAAAAAATAAAGCCTACCGATTTATTCGATAGGCTCTACTTAATTTATTCTATTTTAGTATTCCTGCCACTAGGATACTACCTGCGACTACTGCCCAGGTGTTACGTTGCCTTTCAAGGCGTCGCTCCATGGCTCGGTTGCGCTTTAGGTCGGCTTTCAACGTCTCTAAATATTTGTTCGTTTCGTTCAAGTAGCTTTTCTGCGTCATTAAGTCGCTTTTGGCTTTCATCAATTCGCTCTTTTGCTCGTTGTTGATAGCTTTCAATTCGCTCAATTCGTTCTGCTGCTTGATTGTTAAGCTCTGTACTTCTGTCAACGGCATCTTGGACGCCTTGATTAAGGTCAATGCTTTTGCGTTGTTGGCTTTCAATTCGTTCCACTGTGTTAATGGCACGGTTATAGTCGGAGTCGGCTCGTCCGCTCGGACTGACCATGAAAGCAATAGCGATGCCAATAAGCACAATACCAATGCCCACAAAGTACAATGGTTTCGTCTGTACCAGTTCTTTAACTTTGTCATACATGATTACCCCCTAATATCGGATATTACAGTCCACTTGAGTGCCTGCCACAGTGCCACTATCTGTATACTGCCACATAGAAACATTAGGATAGTCGCACTGGCTATCATATTGGGCACACCACACAGGGACACTAGGGCATTGGCTATAAAGGTAGGTTTCATCATACAAAAGAGAATAACCACCATATACCCCTACTGAAGAGCGACCAGCCCGCCATAGTGCATTAACGAATGTACTAATGCAGTTAGTCATGCCTTGCGGAGTCAATGCTCCACTGTTGACCATATTCCGTAATTGTCTATGATCTTCGTAATCGTACCAAATGCCCGCTTTTAAGTGCCAATCGGTATATCCGTAAGAGTTGAGTGTATCAACTACCCACTGTGCCTCTTGTGCTGCAGTAGCCTCATCATATGCATGGCTAAAATAGTAAGCGCCTACCTCTAGCCCTGCACTTAGAGCAGCATCAACATGAGCTTGAAAAAAATCATCTACTTGGTAACTTTCACCAAGTTTCACAATTACAAAGTCTTGCCCCTCTGTTTTAGCTAGTGCCATTCTGTCTGCGGTGAAGATTGGTTGCCCACTTTCATCAGCTTGCCAAGAAGAAATATCAAAGCCTTTTGTCATTTCTTATCACTCCTCTCTGTTGGTATGTTAATTGGTAGCTTAGGTGGCTCTTCTAATTTGTCAGGAATGCCGTCGCCGTCCTTATCTATCCACAATGCTAGGAATCCGACAAGAGCAGTCAGAACACTTGGAATAAAGATATGGTCGATTAAGTTAATGCCTACACTAATCAGCTTGGCATTATCATCTGTAACATAGCCACTGATAAACGCCATGATATACGCCACCACTACCAATAAAATAGGCACTAGCATGACTAGTACTAGCGCCCTGGTTGCCCACATTCCAGTGGGGTGGATATTAG